>MDTB01061817.1_pt1 | contig 240660 bp, 215 predicted proteins | sample 811161 | NCBI WGS metagenome assembly MDTB01 (sample SAMN05326650, study PRJNA326480) | marine metagenome | isolation source: seawater | place: Mediterranean Sea | collected 2009
ACACGCCCTCCACCCCCCAGTCGAACGATTTCCATGGACTTAGAGAGATATTCGGCAATACTGTCAACCTCCCCAAAACGACTTGGATGACCGGGTGCGAGAATTATTGCCGTATCCTCCAAGATTACAGCAGCGTCCTCGACGAAGCAGCAATCGGGGTAACCCTGCAGCTCCGGGAGAACCTCAACCTCAGTTCCGTGGGCACGGAGTGCTGCGATATACGCAGAATGAGATCCTCTGGCAGCAGCCACATCAGGAGTAACTGTACCAAAGTACGTAGAGAGGGCCTTGTCATAATCGCCGGATATATCCCTGACGATTGCAGAGGGTTTTGTCCGATTGAAGGTCCCGCCCATCCTTATCGCCCAACCCTCTCGGAGGCGCGTGTTAATTGTTCGGAATTATAAAATCTTAACAAGATGGACTTTGAACACTCTGTCAGTATCTATCATGAACCTACTACTTCGGGGATTGTCATGGATGAACTGGTGGAAACCACTTCAGAGGATGGGAGCCAGCTGAGCCCGATACTTCAGGACGGAATCAAGAATTATCTCATCGATATCGATGGGACCGTAGGTGAGGATATCCCCAATGAGGAGCCAGATCGAATGATCACTGCCGAAGCATTCCCGGATGCGATAAAGACGATCAACACATGGTACGATGAAGGACATAGGATATGCTTCTTCACAGCTAGAACCGAACATCACAGAGAGATAACCGAGACGTGGCTGTCTGAGAAGGGATTCAGGTACCACACGCTCCTGATGGGCAAGCCTCGTGGAGGGAACTACCATTGGATCGACAACCACGTGGTCCGAGCAACCCGTTATACTGACAGATTCACTGACATGGTGACCAAAAGTGCCGATATTCAGGTGTTTGACGACTAAGAAACGGGGAATCAATCAATACACCTTCCAGGCACCGTATCATCATGGGTATGAGGAATTGTGCTGAAGAGTCCTGTAACGCGCTTGAGTTTCGTGAGACAGGGTACTGCCAGCGTCATCAGTCGGCCATGACATCTCAAATCGTCGTTGCCAAGCCGAAGGAAATAGTGCTGTCATTGGGCACGACAACCCCGTCTGATAATCTCTTGAAATGGGCGGGGGGGCTCCTTGCCTTTGGGACGCTATTCATTCTTATTGGAGCGATCGATTGGGCCGGCATCTTCGGCTGCTGCGGGGTATTGTTTGCTGCAGCGGGTCTGTTTGTCGGCGGCGTCCATGTCTTGTCTCGGATATTCCCTCCCAAATCTGTTACTTCGGTATCAGACTTACTGGTCTGGTGGGAACGACTGGAATTAGAACCCAATCAATCGAGTCCGCCGATCGCATGAGTGGACCAAACGCCCAGACCGTATGCTACCAAGGTCGCAACGACCCCCACTGCTAGAGACACTTCGAAACCCCAACCCCTCCTGATCATTACTGGAAGGATGATAAAAAGCATCAGCGATGGAACGACCAGCCACAGGATGGATTCAGCGAAATCTGCGACTTGAGACGCATCCCGAGTATCGTGATACAGCGCTGTCATTGCTAGGATGCTGGTCAGTGGCAAAGAGACGACCAGCGCCCCGAAGACTACGGACTTCTTCGCCAGCTCACTCGCCGCTATGACTATGCTTCCAGCTAGTAGGCCTCTGCCGATCAGTTGTGCTACGGACATGTCAGGGCCATGCCCCCCGTGTCCGTGAACCTATCGCCTTCTCAGGCGTCTCTCTCTCGACCGGCGAGAGCAGCGCCCAGCAGGCCGATAACGCCCAGGAACGCCCCGAATCCAGGCAGCTCCTGCCCAATTAGGGCCGAGTCCGCCGAGTACTCCTCGGCCCACGTGTCATAGGGCTGAATCGCATACTCGCCAACGGGACCGCTCACGATCGAGATGTCTCCGCTCGAGACCATGCCATCCCCGTCGCTGTCCAGGTAGTCGACCAAGACGCCGTCGATCTCCCCGCCGCTCAGCGGGAAGGCCATGACGACCGTGCATTCGTCCCAGATCGGATCTGAATCATCTTCCATGTCATCCTCGGAGTCCATGTCGCCTTCATCGCAGTCCAGAATCCTGAGCTCGAAGTCGGCTATCGGCGCGTTGGCCATCTGATCCACAACGTGCGCGTGCATGACCATCGGGAAGTCGTAATCCTCCCAACTGTCCTCGCAGTCATAGTGGACGACCCCGTGCTCATCTTCCCAGATGCAGATTTCATCATCGTCTTCATCGTCAGACTCGAGGTCTAAGTGCTGAATCAAATAGCCATCTATTTCTTCAAAGAAGCACTCTATTTCATGCAATTCAGCGAGGACGCCGAAACCGCCATTGACGCTATTCCAAGTGTCGCAAGATGAGAATGCATCGAAAATATCTCTTAGCAATTCTTCGTCTGAATTCTCTAGCCAATCGTCTTCTCCACTCATTTCCCAAGTGATGTCACCGTCCATGTCTGTGAAGTGGACACTATCACCGCCACCACCGCTGTGACACATCGCGCCGTATTCGTTATGATAGTCACAGCTAACTCCTCCGTCGATGATCTGGATTTCGTAGACCATACCGCTCTTGGAGAAGCCCGATTCGTATTCTATATCGTATGAGATTCCTTCGGAGAATGACATCCCCACGGTCATGCCTGCCGAACAGTCGATCAGATCACCCATGTTGTAGCATGAGTCGCCGAACATCCCGTTTTCCCCACCCATTTCGAAGTAAGGCTCTATGTCCCCGTCGCTAAACACGACAGAGAACTCAACCCAGTCTCCGTCAGATATCCCTGATGGAGGATCACTGTAGAGATTCGTTACCGTGCTTGTCGCGGAGTACATGACCACTCCATCTACACTGTCGAAGTCTATGTGCGTATAATCCTGGTCGACGGTGTAGTCGTAGTTGTAGGTGCCCCAGAGGTCTCCTTCCCTGTCCCAGTAGAACGAGATGTCGATACCCGCTTCCGATTCTCCGGACCAGCCAAAGGCCACTGTGGCTTCGAGGAGATCTAGCAGTTCGTCCGATGTCAGACCAGGGTCCTCCACATCCGTCATCGCTGTGAAGATCTCCTCGAAGGATAGTACTCCGTCCCAATCTTCGTCACCCCACTCCATCATGTCGTCGATATCCGCTTCTCCGTCGCCGTCCTCCTCGTCCGAGTCCCCGAAAGACTCGTCAGAGCCGTCCCCGCAGTCTTCCCACCCGTCCATGACGGACCAGGCGGGAACGAGCTCGCCGTCGTCGCAGACCATCATGGGCTCTACGTGGACGGAGATGGGAGTCGCCGTCCTGTCCAGGGTGTAGTCTATCTCGGGTATTGACACCATCTCGCTCGTGAGGTATGAGAAGGCCATGCTCATGACGGACTCCCCATCGTCCATATTCATCTCGTAGGAGTGGAAGCTGCCGTCTCCATGGAGGCGTATCCACATCGTCATGTCGCCGGTATCGTCCACGGTCTGCATGACCATGGTCTGAATTCCGGAATCGTCCTGCGTTATCGATACACTCGAGCCCTCAGGCATCATGTCGTCCATCGAGCGCTCGCTATCCCCGCACGCTTCATCTATGTCGAAATTGATCTCGAGCCACGAATCGAAGCCGTCGAACTCATACTCATCGAGTTTTTGATCATCATTCTCGTCAGCGTCGGAAAAGATGGGGCTCACGTTATCGATTATGCAATCAGCCATCTCGCTGGACATCGAGGGTTCCTCGTAGAGCGCTGTCTCGATTTCACCCATCTCCACGAAACCGTCTTGGTTACGATCGAACCAATCGAAATCACTCTCGTCATCGTCTTCTTCTCGATCTTCTCCATCTCCACATTCCTCGTCGTTTGATGCGCAATCCTCGTCGTCATCACGCTCATGGTCGTCGTGGTCATCTCCATCAGGCAACCCGCCGGCCATGAGCAAGTCCTCCATGCCCATCATACCTGTCATGCCAAACGAAGCGGCTCTGACGACTTCCTCCAGATCGGGGGACATATCCCTGCTGATCGAGCTAGTTGTGCCGGATTCCCCGACCTCAGAGGCCATTGGGCCCCCGATGCTCGTTGTTACCATGATGTCAGTGCCGCTCCACACCATCTCGGTGTCGATGCTGATCATGTCCATGTACGATATCATTGTCCTGTTGTACATCGACTGCGACTCCAGGTCAACCATAATCACAGACAGCATCTCCATTGACACACTCACCTCGCCGTCGTCACCGCTCATCGACATGCTGTACTCGACTCCTGAGACCCCGCTATCCGAATCAAGCAGGTAATTCGAGGGTTCGGCTGCCATGGCATCCCCCATTGCAGCCATGAATCTGGCCTCATTCTCTAGGAAAAGACAAAGCTCATCCGAGCCGGTTGTGGCATTCGGATCGAAGTTCGATGCGTTTTCGTCCGAGCAGCCGATTGCCTCGGCGATGTCCTCCAAACCCTCGATACAACCAGCCATGGAAGAGACGATCATCAAGAAAGCAGTTGACAGAGCAGTTACGCTACGCATGCTCCCCCCTTTTCCTCCAATCAATTAAAATCATGGCCGACATTCATCATTATCCATCAAAAAACGGACGAGTTAATGGTGCAGAGGACAGGATTCGAACCTGCGAAGCACTACGCACTGGGACCTCATCCCAGCCCCTTTGACCACTCGGGTACCTCTGCTCAGAGTGAAGGGGGGCCTAACTTCGTATATCACGATGGCGAATCAGGCATCCACGATCCGAATCCAGTCGCCGGTTTCCACAAGCCCGGGTTCAACCACCCTCGCAACCCATCTCGACCAGCCTTCTTCCTCGTCATGGTCTATCCTCGAGAACCTGTTTCCTACGAATGATCTGCCTATTTTGCTACAGGGCGCGCAAGGCTCACTCAACTCGAGCAGGGCATCACCCGCCTGTAGCCGCATCCCGACCTTCAGCGTCGTCCAAGGTATACCCTCCACAGTCAGATTCTCCCCCGTGGAACCGATTTCTATCGGGTGACCTTCGCTCTGGAGGGCAAGAATATTCTCAACCGCGAAAATGCTGACAGCCCTATCAGGATCCCCTGCCTTCTTGTTACTTCGAAACCAATTGTAGTCCCCCGCGATACCAACTTCTTCCACCATGGCGCGGTCAACAGGATGCTTGGGCACACCGCCGTCAGGACTAACATTGATTGACACAACAGTCCCGCTCATACAATCTCCCTCGGCTCGAGCTCAATAATGAGATTGCCTATCAGCAATGCACCGGCGCCGATGAACAGCCATGTCGAGGGATCCCCCTCCAACCCAAGTATCAAACTCACCACCGCAGCCCATACAGGCTCAAACGCATAGACCAATGCAGCGCGAACGGGACTTATCTCCTTCTGGTATCGCATCAAAGCAGCCAGTGCTACAAACGAACCGAAGAAACCGCAAAGAGCGAGTGGAATGACATAATCCATACTCCCCATCAGATCGACAGTGTCTGAAAACCACCCGCCTCCCCCATATTCCAATGGATCGAGCACTAGGATGCCAAACGCCAATACCATGACTGTGACCATCATAGTACCCGTGGACTGAATGGGGTCAACCAATCTAGTTACGCTATCAGTGACTATAATGTGCATTGCGAATAGGAACCCACTTACCACCGTGAGCCACTCGCCAACCCCGAATTCGACTCTCGGAGGCCCTGAAATCCATCCCGCACCGAAGGTCGCTAGCAACACACCGAAGATCATGAACGATGTCACTCGCTGCTTTCCAAGTGCGACGCCCATTATGGCTGTGAAAACGACGTATAGGCTTGTGAGGAAAGCCGAGACGGCCGGAGTCACATCCGTCAAACCAACCATCTGAATCAGAAATCCGAGAATGAGGATAAGACCTAGAGAGAAACCACCTTTCCAGACTTCCGGATTATTGAACCCGGATCTTGATCCTTTCAGTATAACAAGCGTGCTAATTGTCCCAATAAGGAACCGAAACGCCACGAAATGCATCGCGACCCATCGACTGTCAACATCTGGCAGAACCACTTCGGCCGATGTCAATGCCTGCTTCATCCAGACGAACGTCATGCCCCAGATGAAAGCGACGCAGAAGAGAATTCCCGTGGCTTGATATCGCGCTCTCATCGATCATGCGAAGTGGGAGCACCTGATATACCGCGCTGGCCATAACAGTAGAGACGCTCAAGAACAATACCCTCTTCCCAAGAGCATGGTGAATGTGGCCGACCCCATCATGGGTGGAGCCTATGATACGCTCGTCAGCGCCTTCGGCACAGACGTCGCATGGGTATTGGGGCACACGGCAATCCTGGCTGTGATTGCGACATTAATTTCAGTGATGCGAAATTGGACCAGAATATCTGAAGGAGCACAACTTACCAGGGGTCATGCACTTGATGCTGTAGTGATTGTTTTATTCACGGCGATTCAGGCTCAGTATTTTTCCTCCACCCTCGCATGGCCCCTTTCACAAGCCGTTCTGATAGCCGTATCATTCACTTTATCTCTGCGCTGGTGCATCAACGTGCTGAACTGAAACCATCCCAACGGTCAAAACGGCCCGCTCTGGCATACCCGCATGGCTGCCTTCGGCGATCACCCTCCTCTACCGGAATCGTTGGAGACAATATTGTCCGATGAAACCACCTCAACTGTGTTTCTGAAGGCAGACTGCCCCCCTCGTGCTAAGAGGGGGCATATCAGCGAGCTACGCCTAGATACCATCGATGATAACCCATGGACTAAGACAGAGGTAAGCGACCTTTCGAGCGAGCTAGCAACTGTTGTGGAACAACATCCAGATCGCTCTGATTGCTTCGTAGAGATAGAAAGAGAAGGCTGTCGGATCCTCCAGATTGGAGACCTCAGAGTCACATGTGCGTGGCCACCATTCTCAGATGCATGGGAGATTACAGTAGTGCGTCCCGTAGCATATCTCTCTCTTTCAGACTACGAGATTGAGCCGGAATTGAGGAGAAGACTGTCAGACCATCACAGAGGCGTATTCGTTGTCGGCAAACCCGGCTCTGGGAAGACCACGTTCGCACAAGCCATAGCAGCCTATCTCGATGATGAGGTTGGAGCCATGGTGAAGACCATGGAGGCCCCAAGAGACCTCCAGTTGCCGGATAGAATAACCCAATACGCGCCGCTAGAGGGCGATCTCGAGAAAACTGCAGAAGTGATATTCCTTGTTCGTCCCGACTTCGTTATATTCGATGAAGTTAGACGAGCCAGGGACTTCGAGATATTCGGAGATGTCAGGCTGGCCGGAGTGGGCCTCCTAGGAGTGACACATGCAAATAGCGCGCTCGAAGCAATACAAAGGCTAGTGGGCAAAGTTGAACTTGGACTCATATCGCAAGTCCTCGACACTGTCATACACATTGAGAAGGGAAAGGTGCATGAGATATTGGAGCTGAAGATGGTCGTCAGGGCCCCCACGGGGATGGAATCTGATCTATCCCGCCCTGTTATTGAGATACGCCGATTTCCAAGCGGGGAACTCACCCACGAGATGTTTGCGTTTGGGAGCGAAATCGCAGTTGTGCCCGTCGGCGGGGAAGATGGGCGAGGCAGCCCAGCCATGATAATGGCTGGAGATGAACTAAAACGGCAGGTCATACGTCAAACTGGAATATCAGTCGCCTTAGCGAAATTCACGACCGACGCATCCGCAGAAATCTATGTCGACGAATCAGCTATTGGAGCAATCGTCGGCCCAGGTGGCCAAAACATCAGACGGCTCGAGCAACAACTCGGAGTCAAACTAGATGTCAAGTCGGTCCGTGAACTCCCTAGAAACCAAAGAAAGAGACTCAACTCAAAACAAGACGACAGCCTTGATTTGAGCGAGTGGAAGTCTCGTTCAGGTCGAGAGTGGCAAGGCGGCGATCAGGGCGGAGGCCGTAGAGGGAAGCGAAGAAAAGGCCGGGGAAACCGTCGTTAGACTCTCGCAGGGTTATTGATGCAGGAATCTTTGCAAGGCACGTGACCGAGTCAGGCCCAGCAGCCCCAGTACGCATCGTCAAAGACCAGACGAAGATTACGAATGGCACAGAGGTACAGGAGAAGATGATAGCGGCAGCGAGAGTATTTTCAGATATTCTACGGCCCACTTTCGGTCCACGAGGCCTCGATAAGATGCTGTACAAAACAGATGGCAGCATGGCCGTTACAAATGACGGAGCTAGAATTGTTGCAGAACTCTTGGTCAAGCATCCAGCAGCAAGAATGATGGTTTCAATGGGAAAGACACAGGAAGAAATGAGCGGCGATGGAGTAACGGCAACGATGCTCATCTGCGGAGCACTTCTCGAAGAGGCGGCACGACTGCTATCAAGAGGCCTACACCCACTCACAGTAGTAGATGGATACCGCAAATCGCTTGCGATATCTTCCTCTGTTGTGAATGCAAGATCACGTGATATCAGCGATCGAGACCTCTCCAAGATAGCAACCACATCCATGACTGGGAAAAGTGTAGACTCAGCACATTTTTCACCAATCTTGTCTGAAGCCTTTCGCATCTTACGGCCAAATGTCCCCGAAGTATCAACAGAGAATTTTGGAATGCACAAAACAAGACAAGGAAGCCAACGAGACTCAAGGCTTGTCCAAGGACTTGTTCTGAGGCGACGAGTCCCTTCGGACAATGCTCCAAACAACTTGAAAGAAGTGCAAGTGGCAGTGATTAGAGGCGACTTGAAAATCCGAAAAATGACTCGCGTAGCAGAGATAAAAATAACCGATGCCGACCAACTTGACTCCTTTATCGCTGCAGAGCAGAATAGAAAAGAGAAAATCGTCCGATCCATATCTCACAGCGGCGCAAAGCTTGTTTTATGCGGAGGAGAAGTCGATAGGGACATCTTGCACAGTCTTACCAATTCTGGGATTTTAGTCATATCCGAACTCGACTCATCCGAAATAGAGCAGGCAGCCCTCGCGACTGATGCCGGGGTAATCGATGGAGTAATGGACATCGATTCAGAAACGCTCGGCAATTGCGGCTCTGTTGAATGGGTCCGTAAACCAGCATCTGATCAGGTGGAAGACATCATCACAATCGATGCATGTCCATTTGCAAGACTTGTCACGATTTCTGTAAGTGGGACCTCAGACATCGCATCAGAGGAGACCATTCGCTGCTTGCATGACGCCATACGATCGATCTCGGCCTGTGAGACGAACCCCCGTGTCGTGGTCGGTGCGGGCTCGATACATGCAAGAATCGCGCATGGAGTCAGATCTGCCAGTTTGAATGAACCCGGGAGAGAACGCCTAGCGATGGATGCCTTTGCCCGTGCAATGGAATGCATCCCTTTTGTCCTAGCATCCAATGCAGGCGCGGAGGGCCTCGATACCGTTCTTGAGATTAGGACAAAGTCAAGAGATGAGGTAGAGCAGGAATATGGGGTAAACGAACAGGGAGAGGTGAAGGAAATAGAAGATGTCCTGCACCCTTCTTCAGCGATTATTTCTAGCATAGAGTCCGCTCTTGAGACTGCTGTGGGCATGCTTAGAATAGACCAAGTTGTGAGCGCTCGAGGCGATTGATTCTTCCCTAATGGTCATTGACCTGTTCGTCCGGGAATCAACATGAAGAATCGCAGAGCCCTCATCAGCGTCTACCACAAAGAAGGGATAGTCGAATTCGCCCAGAATTTAGCAGATCTGGGCTGGAAGCTTCTATCCACTGGAGGCACAGCCCGTTTGATGAGGGAATCGGGACTCGAAGTACAGGATGTTTCAGAGGCAACAGGGCATCCAGAATGTTTCGATGGCCGAGTCAAGACACTCCACCCAGCAGTGCATTCTGGCTTACTCGCCAGGAGAAACAACCTCGATGATATGGACATGCTTGAAAGCCTTGGATATGCTCAAATCGACCTCGTCTGCGTTAATTTGTATCCATTCGAAGAGACCGCATCACGCAAACCCCCCGTAACCGATTCAGAATTGATAGAAATGATTGACATTGGCGGACCCACGATGATTAGATCAGCAGCCAAAAATCATCAAGATGTTCTAGTAGTGACATCTTCGGAGCAATATGCAGAGGTTATACAATCACTTTCTGCAACTTCCGGCGATCCTACAAAAATAACTCATTCACTACGGAGCAGACTGGCTCTTCAGGCCTTTCAAAGAACAGCCGCCTACGACGCAGCCGTTTCATCGGAACTTGATAATCGATTCATAGGCGAACAAGTACCCACAAGAGTGCACATTTCCACTGCCCAAGGCACGAGTTTACGATACGGCGAGAACCCGCACCAACCCGCCGCATTTTATCCTAATTCAGGAGAAAAATCAGGTCTTTCCGGAGCATTACAACACGGAGGAAAACCCCTATCTTACAACAATTATCTGGATTTAGACGGTGCACTGAGGCTCGCTAGATCACTGTTGGCATCTGGTTTTGAAAATGATCATGGGTGCGTGGTTATCAAACATACTAACCCCTGCGGGGCAGCAGTCGATAAGACACAGGAAGGAGCCTGGAACAACGCATTGGCAAGCGATCCAGAAAGCGCATTTGGATGCGTGATAGCTTTCACAAAGCCAGTTGAAAAGAAAACGGCCGAATCGATCGGCAACCACTTCTTCGAGTGCATGATAGCGCCGGGATACGAACCCGGTGTTCTTGAGATACTCTCCCAGAAAAAGAACAGGAGAATGCTAACACTCTCATCCATGACCCCTCGTGAAGATGTTGTGAGCTTACGGCAACTGCATGGAGGTTGGTTAGCGCAGGTCCAAGGCCCACCATCCATACAATGGGATTCAGTACAGTGCGTCACTGACAGGGAGTTCACTGAAACAGAAATCATGCTTGCCAAATTCGGAACAACCGTCATTTCCGAGGTCAAATCAAACGCAATACTGCTCGTTTCCAGTACGGCATCGGGCTTTGCAACGGTAGGTGTGGGACCCGGCCAAACAAGTCGAGTAGAGGCAGTCAAGATCGCTGCTAGGAGAGCAGGAGATAGAGCAAAAGACTCAATGATGGTGTCCGATGCGTTTTTCCCATTCCGGGACGGCGTCGATGCAGCAAGTGAAATAGGCGTCTCTTCCATCATACAACCAGGCGGCTCAGTGAGAGATTCCGATTCAATTGCCGCTGCAAACGAACACGGCATCTCAATGATTTTCACACACAATAGACTCTTCCTTCACTAGTGGTCATATGACATCTAAATCGCTCAACCAGCCAATCATTCTTCCAAGATCGAAGATTGTTCTACGGAACCGGAGCGTCTTAGCAGCACTCACAAACAAGCAAAGCCGAGAAGACGGCACACTCACTCAAGATGAGATGAGGTGGCTTGAAAGACGTGCAAAGGACGGTTTTGGCATCGTGACCACCGCCGCAGCATTCGTCCATCCCAGCGGCAAATCTTGGGTCGGTGAGTTGGGCGTACACAGTGACGACATGCTCTCTGGTTTGGAGGAACTATCCGGGAGAATAAGACGTCATGGAGCTGGGAGCCTCGTTCAAATTTTTCACGGGGGCATGAGGGCCCCGACAGATCTCACTGGAGAAATTCCGATATCTAGCAGTGTGAATAAGACCGAGCAGTCTTCAACAGGTTATTCCCGCTCTATGGGGGAGCAGGAGATCGAAGAAGCAATACAATGGTTCGCTACCGCGGCACAAAGATGCTCAGATGCAGGTTTCGATGGTATTGAGATACATGGCGCCCATGGGTATCTGATATCTCAATTTCTAGGAACCAAAACCAACCGAAGAGAAGATGACTGGGGCGGTTCGAGAAAGGATAGATTTAGATTCTTAATGGAAATAGTGCGGAGGATCAAGAAAACCGTCCCGTCCAATTTCATAATCGCTGTAAGGATATCTCCGACATACCCATCTTGCGGAATAACAATCGAAGACAGCCTAGATTTGTCGAGAGATCTAATCGACGAAGGCATCGATATTCTTCACCTGTCTTGTTGGGACATATCAAAAAAGACCCATGACGGATCGGACGCAATACCGATAACCGCTGAATTCTCTAGAAAAATAGGTGGCCAGATACCCATCCTTACAACAGGGGGGATATGGGATGAGAATGATGTATCCGAGGCATTTTTCCAAGGCGCAGACATGTTGGGCGTCGGAAGAGCCGGCATCGCCCATCCCGATTGGCCCTCAAGAGTACATACCGACAACAACACACGCCCGCCCTTCACGAGAAAACAGCTTTCAGAAGCAGATTTGAGCCCTGTATTCATAGATTACATGTGCCGATGGGATGGATTCGTAGAGGACTGAGGTCAAACAGTCACATCGAATCGTTCTGTATCAATCCCCATCGTTTCAATCGCCGATGCAACCGTGCCGCTTTTGAGATTTCCATCTTTCTCGAGTAGTGAAAGAGCCCCGACGACTATGCTATCCGAATCAACTTCGAAGAATTTTCTGAGTGCATCTCGCGTGTCGCTTCTGCCATACCCGTCTGTTCCGAGCACACAAAACGATCCCCCCACCCATCTCTGGATCATTTCTGGTACCGCAGCTATGTAGTCCGAGGCAGCGACAGTGGGGACATCGTCGCCGAAACATGAAACGACGTAAGGTATTGTAACATCTGAAGGATCGAGTCTTTTCATTCGCTGGGCTTCAATCCCTTCACGACGCAACTCGCCATACGATGTAACTGACCATATTTCTGTTCTAACCCCGTATTCACCAAGCTTCTCGGAGGCTGCAACCACATTCTTGAGGATCGGTCCTGAACCTAACAACCTCACCAACGGCCCGCCTTCATGTAAGGGCTTCTTGATTACATAAGCCCCTCGTATAATCCCCTCTTCGCAGCCCTCGGGCTTCTGAGGTTGGCTCTCATTATCGTTGTAGAGCATGATATAGTGAATCATATCCTTCTCCTCCTCCACCATTTCTTGAATCCCATGTTGTATTATCGTAGCAAGCTCATACGCATACGCAGGATCCCATGCTCGGACTGAAGGAACAGTTGACGCCAGGAGAAGGCTATGCCCGTCTTGATGTTGCAAACCCTCTCCATTCAATGTGGTCCGACCCGCGGTTGCACCCATCAGAAATCCTCTTGCCCGAGCATCTGCAGCAGCCCATACTTGATCAGCGACTCTCTGGAAACCAAACATCGAGTAGAATATGTAGAAAGGAAGCGAACCCACTCCTGAGTGTGCATACGAAGTAGCAGCTGCAGTCCAGGTAGCCATCGCACCGGCTTCAGAAATCCCTTCTTGCAAAATCTGGCCGGACTCGGATTCTTTGTAATTCATGAGCATAGCATGGTCCACAGGAGTGTATTTTTGACCCCCAAGAGAGAAAATCCCGAATTCACTGAACAACGGGTCCATTCCGAAAGTCCGCCCTTCGTCCGGTATCACTGGAACCACCCGTTTTCCAATATCAGATTTCATGAGACTGCGTAACAACCGCACGAAAACCATCGTCGTCGAAACCTTTTGTTTCTCCGGAGTACCTGTGTCGAATTCTGAGAACACCGAGGAATCTGGAATTTCAAATCCCATTGGAGAAGGACTCCGAGATGGCAAGGGCCCTCCAAGAGATGTACGTCTTTCCTTTGCGTAAGCCAAGACCCGACTATCAGATGAGAACTCGACGAAAGGATCCTCTTCCACCATGTCATCAGAAACCCCTACGCCGAGATGATCACGATACGCCATAAGCGAACCACGATCCATCTTCTTCTTCTGGTGCGTTGAATTCCTTGCTAGGAAAGAGTCGATCCCCCACCCTTTAACGGTATGTGCAAGAATCACAGCAGGGCGATCCGACCTCTCAGCGGCACGATACGCTGCAAGCACCTTTCGCCGATCATGGCCGCCCCTGCCCAGCATCTTAATTTCATCATCTGAAAGAGAAGACCCAATCTTCTCTAATTCATCGGACCCTGAGAAGAATTCAATTCTAAATGCCTGGGCGTCTAATATACTCATTCTTTGGAAATCTCCGTCCGTTATCTCCTCCAGACGATCCAAGAGAATACTTCCATGCCTCCGAAGCAAACTGTCCCAATCTTCATTCCACAGGACCTTTATGACTTCCCAGCCAGCTCCTCTGTAAAGCCCTTCTAGCTCTTGAATGATCTTGGCATTGCCTCGAACGGGGCCATCAAGCCGTTGTAGATTACAGTTAACAACCACAATCAGGTTGTCCAGCCGCTCACGTCCAGCGATAGCAATTGAGGCGATTGATTCCGGCTCATCCATCTCCCCATCACCGAGAAATGAAAAGACACGAGACTTCGAAGTGTCTGCAAGCCCTCTATTGTGGAGGTATTTCCAAAATTTGGCCTGCATCACAGCGGCAAGTGGCCCTAGACCCATTGAGACCGTCGGATACTCCCAGAAATCCGGCATCAATCTAGGATGAGGGTAGGAAGATAACCCTCCTCCCCCCACTTCTTGTCTGAAATTCTTCAGCGCCCCTCGGTCGAGGCGCCCCTCTAGGAAGGCCCTAGCATAAATTCCAGGGCTACCATGCCCTTGGATGTAAACAGCATCTCCAATACCGCTCTCCTTGCCTCGGAAAACATGATTGAATCCCACCTCATACAAGGTAGAAGATGAGGCATAAGTCGAGATATGGCCCCCTATGCCATCGATTCTTCTATTGGCATCAGATACTATGGCGGCTGCATTCCACAACACATGATTTTGAAATTCAACCTCCAGACCTTCATTTCCGGGGTAAGACCCCTCGCTCTCTCTTGGTATTGTGTTCAGGTAGGGCGTTCTAGAAATTGGTGAAATAGGGATCCCGAGATCATACGCCTCGCCAAGAATCTCATGGAGCAAGATCCTCGCTCTTGATACCCCGCTTTTACCTGCCACATCACGAAGAGCCTCAATCCATTCGCCGGTTTCGTCCGGATCAGCGTCTGGAAGATGAGCCCTCCGTCCCATGCACTCCCCTCTATTACCGAAATGGGGGATACCTTTCAACCTCCCACACGACTGTTATCCTTGTTGATGTGGTGAAATTACATCCCAACTTCGATGAGATGGCAGTGATGCATTGTCCTTAGCCCCGCCACTGTGATGGATGCATCGCCCTCTGGGGCCCTAACTCCCCCCCAGTCACGAAGTGCCCTCCTGACGGTTGTGAGCCCGGCCTTGTTGTTTGGGTCAACCTTGACCTCTATCACCTTTTGAGAGCCTTCACCAATCCACTTGAGAACAGCATCGATTGATCTTTTAGCAATACCCTGGCGTTGATCTAGACTTCTTACCCAGTATCCAAGATTCCAGTCGCTTCTATCCGAACGAGTTACTCTGTCAAAACCAATCAGTCCGATCAGTCTGTCCGACCGAGGGTCGATCATTACCCAATGATGTAGTAATCCAGCCCTACCCATCCGTTCCGCCTCTTCTAAAAAATCGAAGAGTTGCTCTTCCACGTCTTTGTCCGGATTGATCCAGGGCATAGCCCTACTCACTTCTGGCCATGTTTCTAGAAAAGCCTCTGTCAAATCTTCAAGACTCTTGACTGCTGCTGGTCTGAGGACCAATCGCTCATCAACCCGTATTGAAACCGTCGGTCGTCTACTCATATCATACTCCAAGACGATACCTGGCATCTGCTACAGCAGGATCCGATGGATGCATTTCCTCGGCCCCTGCGACAATGCCCGGCACCTCATCGCCTCTGCCCAATGCCTGAAGAAGTCGACAAACAGGAAATAGGAGCCGAGTGCGCTCTCCCAGATGAGGGCCTGCTTCATCAAGCAAGCTCCTCGCCTTCCCCATCCTCTTTTCTCGAGCCTCTTCCATAGCTTGTTTGAGTTTGATCGCTATATCTCGCTCAATCCAAGGCATCGTTTGTGCCCACGGCCAATACGAGCTCTTTTCCAGAATTTCAGGGGGAGAATCTAGCACAGCATCGATCTCTGGCAGGCTCGAAACAAGTTTGTTGTGTTCATCACTCGTTTGCACATCCGATTCATCCATATCAGGAATATCTGGTATCAATGGTGGTTGAGTTGGAAGAATATCAGCTACTATCCTGTCCTCACCAGTCTCTCCGACTTCTTCCTCATAATTATCACCAACCAGAATTTCTTCCGCTTCTTCTTGATGCGACTCCTCTTCCAATACGCTGGCATCAACGGCAAGAAGCCGCTCAACAAGTGCCTTCTTGTTTCCTCGTGTAGGAGCGCCAAGATTGGATAGCATTGACCTCAATTCAGCATTCGTGAGAGATAATAGCTCATCTTCACCCATTGATGGCACAGGATCTCCCCCACTATTCTCAATATCCACTATAGCCCCAACCTCTTCTTCCTCACTTATGACTTGGAGAGATTCAGATACCATCGGGAGGTCCTCATCCGGGACGGCCTCAACCATCGGGAGGTCCTCATCCGGGACGGCCTCAACCATCGGGAGGTCCTCATCCGGGACGGCCTCTGCTAAAGGAAAATCATCATCTGGGGCAGCCTCAACCGGTGGTAACTCTTCATATTCTTCGGCACCATCCTGTGAATCCTCTTTTTTCACATGAGATTCCACATTCGATGGCAGAATGGTCTTCGCCTCATCCGGCATATCTCCGAATTGCGTGGCGAAACTGGGGGCTGTGGACAACTCGACTTCATGATCATCATCATATTGTGAAACTTCAATGGTCACGTCATCCATTGTGAATGTGGACTGGGTCCAATCAACAGTGGGGCCCTCGCTCACTTCTTCTTCAGCATCCTCCATTAGTGCTGTGAAAAGATCGCTTGCTTGTCCTTGCACACCCTGATCGATCTGTTGATTTCCAGAACGTCCCAACTGGTATCCACACCGCTTACACGTTATTTCTTCAGCATTGTTCGACTGTTGACAAAGTGGGCACTCGACTAGGTCCTTCGAACGCTTACCCCACCCGAAAAACATGCTCAGCGGAACGAACCTGCATTGCTACGGGTTTAATCTCTGTTCATTCTCGTTACGTTTTGTTAAGGTCTGATACAATCCAAACCTTCAGACATCTGAACCTTGTCACATGGCACGTGACGCAAGACCACTCGAGCCCCATTTCCATACACAGCGGGGGATTCAACCTCGCCCGCGAGGTCGTAGCCAATCAAGAAAATTCAGCTTGGCCCATGCCCGAGGGAGTCATATTAGCAAGTGCATCGAGACGATCCGCTGCTCTAATTATCGACATGACCCTATTGTCTGCGGTACTTATCGTAATCACAAGAGGAAGAATTGTGAATGTTTGGAATCCAGATTTGCTGCTCAGTTTGGGTTTTCACTACTGGATTGCGATGGTGATAATCCTAACAGGCTCTACATGGCTATATTTCCGTCTGACTGGCGTAGTATTTTCTAGATCACTAGGTCAAAGGATGTTCTCCCTGGCTATAGTGGCAGAAGATGGATCTGAAATGACGAGTGCCATGTGGGACCAAAGAAGCAGGGGCAAACTATTGTTCTTGATACCGTTGTTCAACATATATCACGCGGCCTATGAGATACAGAGGATCCGGCAGAGGCACACCCACCAGTCGAATTTAGATCGAAACATAAGATCAATAGTTGTAATCTCAAATTCGCTTCCCCCGGCACTTAGACGTCATTTAAGGTGAATATGTTGCAAGCACAGGTTGACTGGATTCTTTCCGGAGGTTTGTGTGTTTACCCTACCACGACTCAACCCGCTCTGGGCTGCCTGCCCTCGACTAAAAACCTCAACTCATTATTCGAAATCAAGAAAAGGAGCCACGATAAACCGGTTTCAATCGGAGTCATTAGTTTAGAACAGGCATCTGATTACGTCACTATCCCACCCAATCTTGAATCATTCCTAACATCCTTCGAAAGAGGCGCTGTCACTGTACTTCTGCCTGCAAAAATAGAATTAGACCCGAGACTTGGCACTCAAGGGGTCGCAGTCAGAATACTTGACCACCCGATAGCTCGAGAATTGGTTAGACAAACAGGGCCGTTATCAGCCACCAGTGCAAATATGTCTGGAACAGACCCGCTTACGTCATGCTCCGAAGCTGCTCTAGAATTAGGCGGTCGCAATGCTGGAATCGATTGGATTGATGCCATCTGTCCAGGCGGTCCCCCCAGTACTTTGATATCATGGCCCCTACAGATTGGGCTGAATGCGTCTCGCGCGCCCAAGATTCTGAGAGAAGGAAAAATCCCAATTAGAGAGGTAATTAGTGCATGGAAGAATCCGATTTAAAATTCTGGAAAGACGCTGGACACGTGGCACGAAGAACCGTAGAGGGAATCAAAGGAGAAATCGTGGCCGGTAAATCATGGGACGATTTAATCGATTCAGCAGAGAGATTCATACGACGCCACGGCGGTACGCCAGCATTCCCCGTCACTATTTCGGTGAATGATATCGCCGCCCACTACACTACGAATTCCATGCTATCGAAACCCGATGGCTTCGAGGGTGAAATGACCTTTGAGAAAGGTGATTTGGTAAAGCTGGATGTGGGAGTCCACATCAAAGGTGCACTCGCGGACAACGCACTAACTGTCGAAGTCGGCGGCGGCGGTAAGCACACAGACCAAATCCGCGCAGCGCGCGAAGCGAGAGATGCTTCCATCGAAGCGATGGTGCCCGGAGGCACATGGGCACAGGTAGGCGCAGCATCAGAACAGGTCCACAAAGATGCAGGCTTCCAACCGATCACAAATCTCTGTGGCCATCAGCTAGAGCGCTGGAATTTGCATGCGGGGGTCTCCGTCCCCTCTTTCGATTGCGGGGAATCAAACCCGTCGTTCAAAGGAGGTCCAGAGGTTGATGCATTTTATGCCATTGAACCGTTCAACACCACTGGAAAAAGCGGTAAAATCGAAGATATACCCCCTGCCACATCTTCCAACATCCATCGAGTCACGGGCAACATAACCGTCCGTCGTGCAGTGGCAAAGAAGAAGCTGAAGCCGCTTGGTGCTACGATGGCTAGATACATCGAAGAGAGGTATTCCACTCTTCCCTTTGCGGAGAGGTGGGCCTATTCCCTCCTCGAGAAGCCATTTCCTGAAGAAGAACAAGAATCCATCAGAAGAAAGTGGAATTCGCTGATTAAGAAACTCACAAGCATCAGATTCTTGGAATCTTACTCGGCACTTAGGTGTGTAGACAGGGGCCCAGTAGGGCAGTTCGAGCATACAGTATGGATGACCGAAGGCGGCCCAGAAGTACTCACAGTCGAATGAGAATTTGCCCAATCCACTGTTCTGGCCATTCACAAGGGTTATCAAGGCTTGAACTTCTTCGTCAAATCGTACAGGGAACTGAGGTTCTCGCTGAGTGCATCCCATCCCCTCGCTTGTGTCTCTGCCCTGTACACTTCAATAATCGGTGGCGGTAGCCTCAACAGCACCTTTCAGAGTCACACCAATCACTGCTATCAGGATAAGAAACATCCCGATTGTTTGTTGTGTCGAGGGATCCTCCCCCAGTAGTAATATCCCCCAGACGATTGTCAGAACCGGCTGAAGCAGAACCGCGAATGAGGTATGTGCCGCTGGAAGACGAGGGAGAGAGTAGGTGATAGCAACCCAACCAATACATTGGCACATCACCGCTAGAAGAAGCAGCCAAGCATGCGCTGGAAAGGTTGGTTGAAATGCAATCGGCTCTATGTTTAGAGAATTAAGAGGCAGTAAGCCCAAGACCAGAATACCAAATGCACCCCCTGCAGTTGATTCAAACTGAAGCTTAGTGGCAGGGGCTAGGGATTTGTTTGCATACCTGTAAATGATTAGGAAGGCCGAATAGAAAAACGCGGTGAAAACACCCGCCATGACTCCCATTTTCGGTTTTTCTCCATACGGTGAGTCATCCCATATGCCTGAAATGAATAGGAGCCCTAGTACCACTATTGGAAGAGCAATCATGATGGCTTTATTGGGCCTCTCCCCTAACAACCACCAACTCAACAATGTGACGATTATCACCTGCGAATTCCCTATGAGGGTCGCAATTCCAGTACCAACCCAGTCAATTGCACTATGGTATGAAAGGAAATCCAACGCCAATACGAGCCCTGCACCAAACGCCATCCATTTCCTTCGCCCTTCTCTTTCGTCGACCCCTCCCCACAAAAGCGACATGAACCACAGGACAGGAACAGCATAGAGCATTCTGAAGAATGCGCCAGTCAGCGGGCCTTCCCCTGAAATGGAATATAGCATCGGTGCGAACGAAATTGCAGTCGCACCGGCCAGTGCGATCCCCATCAAACTCCTGACTGAATAACCGCCAGACACCATTATTTATTCCAGACGAGTATTTCTAATCCTTCTGCATAACATCTTCATCGATAGCTCAATTCAAACACGCTGAGCCTTGAATACCAATGCTGCCAGACATCCTCCCACTACCTGCGGGATGAAGTGAATCCATGAGTCTTCGACACCAAGTGTGCCTGAAGCGATCAGAGCCACCGTCACTGCTGGGTTGAACGAGGCTCCTGAGATAGACCCAACCGAAAGAGCCCCTGCGAGTACAACCAAAGCGATTGCAGCGCCATAGAATCCATTACCCTCTGTCGACTCGGATGTTGCTACGTTCAATATAACGTATGCAAGTGCGAATGTAAACAGTAATTCCGCTGTGAATGCGGGTCCTGTTTCTAGTACGATTTGTTCGACGTTACCCTCTGGGACAAGCATGTTCACTGCAATAATAGCGCCTGTTGTGCCAGCAACCAGTTGAGTCGCGATATATGGGGCCAAATCAGACTTCTTGCACGCTCCTCTGAGGTAAATTGAGAGCGTCACAGCAGGATTGTAGTGCGCCCCTGATATATGTCCGCCTGCATATATCATCACCATAAGAGTGGAGGCTATTGCAAATGGAGCAAGCGCCCCGGCAGTCCCCAGTACAGCCGCAGTGCAAATAGCGAGGGTCAGGAATAGCGTTCCAATGAACTCAGTTGTTAGTTTGGCACGTGTACTGAAATCACTCATCAGCCATCGCATTGGAAGCCAGTGCTTGAAGTTCTCCGCTCTCAAAGAGCTCGAGAGCTATGTCCGATCCACCAATCAACTTACCACCGATGAAAAGCTGAGGCATCGTCGGGAAACCAGACCAGTCTCTTAGAGCATTTCTTGCTCGTGGATCTGAAAGTACATTCACAGTAGCAAAAGGCACATTGAGTTGCGATACGACTGAAGCAGCCCTGTTGCTAAACCCGCACTGAGGTGCTTCAGGAGTCCCCTTCATGAAGAGTACGATCTTGTTGCTATCCACTATTCCTTGCAATTCTTCTGATGTCCAATTAAAACCGGTCATGAACGACCCTCCTTTGGTCGGCGTATATGTACTCCTAAAAATTGCTTCTCTCCCTCGCCGTGAGGATCGAAAACCGTGTTGCCCGAGGCCTCTGCTTGCTTCTTAGTCATGCACTTCAAGTCTAGTGCATGCACGCTGCCATTTTGGATGTAAGGCATGAAATGCGATAGGATCGGTTGTTGTCTCTCAAGAGGGAGCATGCCATCGAAAGTGTCAGAGATAACTCTGACATGGAAATGATCCCCCGTCCCATGTAGGTCGCTGACTTGAACTTCAGAGTCAGGGACGATTTTTCGAATTTCTTCCCCTATCCACTCATCGCTGGGCACGTATTGCATTCGAGCCAGTCAGATTTGAACTATTGTGACGAAAATCAATTATTTCGAACGTATTTCAGAAATATTCTCTGCAATCGAAGCCTTGTCATTTATCAAACCACTACCGATGACTGCAACATCCACCCCCCACGAGGCTACCATTGATGCGTTGTGTGCCTTGATGCCCCCGTCAATCATCAACTTCGTCTTTCTGCCCCCGCCAGAGATTTGCTTATCTATCGCCGCTCTAAAATCGCGTACTTTTCCTTCCACTTCCGGCATGAACGACTGCCCTCCTTTGCCTGGGACGACTGACATCACCAACACAAGATCCAACTCGGAAAGATAGGGCAATATCGCATCAGGTTCTGTATCTGGATTCAGAACAAGCCCAACCATCGTGCCTGATTCTCTTATTTCTGAGATAAGCCCTACTGGGTCGTTGATTGCCTCTATATGTGCAATAATCAGGTCTACCCCTGCATCGGCGTACTGCTTCCACGTCCTCTCAGCATTCGTGATCATGAGGTGGCAATCGACGAAGATGTCCGGCCCCACCCTGTCCCTCACAGACCGTACGAGTGCAGGCCCGAACGTGATGGTCTCATTTATCACCCAATTTCCATCCATCACATCAAGATGAATCCAATCTATTCCAGCATCGACGGACTCTTCAAGGACATCGCCGAGACGCGTGAAATCAGCAGTCAAGATACTCGGCGCGATCTGCATGTCCACATGCCCCTCTGAACAAAGAGGTTCTCAACACTTGGGGGGGCTCAGAGTACGAAATACCCATATGGGTTACAGCAAGGATTCATACATAAGACACTCATTAAGACACATAATGGGCCAAGTCTTGGACGCGTCAGACTCGAATTTTCAATCCGTGATTTCAGAATCAGAATGGGTTTTAGTAGACTTCTGGGCGCCCTGGTGCGGGCCATGTAAAATGATTTCACCCGTTCTGCATTCTATTGCAGAGGAGAGAGACATCACGATTGCGAAAGTCAACACGGACACCAACCCCCTGACCCCAGGCCAGTATGGAGTAAGGGGAATTCCATTCCTCGTCCTTTTTCACAACGGGCAACCCGTTGATCAACACACGGGGGCTGCACCGAAGCCTTACTTTGACGATTGGTTGAATCGACACATGGCATAAACATCGAAACAACCGACTCTTTGTCAGTTTTGTTTCTCCGTATGCATCTGTAAGCGACTCCTCAATGCTTCATGGAGCCACATACCATCTTCAAGCTCAATCATCAGGCCTCTAGAAATCAAAGATTTTGGAGGCCGACCCACATACCCCACTGATTCAGACAATTCTTTCCAAGGCATGGGTCTTTTCGCCCTGGAAAGAGCCAGAAGAATAGACCGATCTTCATCCGGAAGCACGTCCACTATCTCTGAATCTAGAAATCGAATCCAATCGCGATGATTCATCTCGCCGTACATTTCCAAGAGCTCAATCGCCAAAGGATGACCTCCCGTACGCTCATGCAGGGCCTCTGCCGATATCTTATCAGAGAGACCTATGCTTTTCACCCACATCTCAAGCTCGTTTCGACTCAGGCCTCCCAGGGCGATTTCCGCAACCCTCCCCCTTGTCATGACATCCCGCCTGTCATAGAAATCCGGAGACGATCTGGATATGACGATCATTCTCGAATGAGAGGCCTCTATAACCTGCATCAACACACCCAGGAGACGAACCCCCTCTTTGTCGAGATTATGCACATCATCAAGAATTAGGAACAGCTTCGACTTACTCCCTATGGCCCCGTCTTCATCAATCAGTGTAGCAGTCAACCTCCTCCTCAGAAGATCGTGATCAAGAGGATTCCCGGGCGGAGGCAGAACGGAAACCAAATCATATGAATCATCAATTTCATTTTTATGCCCTAATCCAAGTCTATGAAATATGCTCGTAGTCAGGCCAATTGCGGTATCCCATGGCTGACATGGATAGTACATGACGAGCATATCCTCAATCCCAGAATCACGTGTCCTGAACCAGTCAGATACCAGAGTAGTCTTTCCACAACCAGCGACTCCAGTTATCGTACAAATGCCCTCAGTACCTGAAAACCACACATCCAGAGATTTTCTTTCCTCATTCCTACCATGTATGTCTCTGGTCTTTGGAGGTTCAGTGTGATATGTGGAATGGGCCCCAGCCATCATCCTAATCGAACCCGGCTCAATTTTTTTGTTTCGTATTGGCCCAAAACGAATATCTCCGTAACTGAGAGCTCCCTCATGCTGGGCGTGCATCAAAACAGATAGAAGATCAAGGTCCGCTCTCAATCGATCAGATGCCTCTGATGCGGATATCTCCAAAAGATCTCCATTTCGACTTCGAACGAGAACGGGGGTCTCCGAAAGCCTCTCCTTCACCGCTGCGGCCATTTCTATTCCTAGCGACGTGAGATACCACACCTTCTGACGTCGATTTTCACCCCTCACCAAGCGCATGCCTTGCGCAACAATGCCAGTTGCCACCAAATCTCGCATACTCCGAGAAACATTGGGTGGATGGACTGCACATGCTATCGATATCCCACGCCTAGTAATTTCAGAAGTGACGGTATGGAGATCCACCTGAGATACATGATTCAATAGATGCAGGAGAATCCTATCCGCCACAGCCACGTTAACACGGGCACCTTCCCCCATGAATCTGCATGAATCAGCCCTGCCATCAATGGTTCGCTCAACTTTCGACTGAACCCAATTAGATTCAATGGATTCATGAACCCCTTCATTGATGACACTGATGAGGAATGGATGCTGACCCGGACTGAAATCGTCGTTGCCCTGAACGAAGCTCTTGCTTGGGAACTCAGAGCCATAACATTGTATGCGCACTATTCAGCGTATGTCTCTGGAATACACAGATCCCACTTAGCGACGTACTTCAACAATGAAGTCACGGAATCGATAACCCATGCAGCAACAGTCAGAGCCGCTATTGTGAAACTAGATGGGGAAGCCATTACTGAGAGGGATCCAACAGCAATCCCTCATACGTCTGACTATCTTGAAATGTTGAAAGAAGCCTACAAGACTGAGAAAAATGCAAGTGAAACTTATGGGAGAATACTTCCCATGATTCAAGAAATCGAAGACTCTGAACTTTACGATGCCCTCGAAGTGATTTATTTCGATGAGCTTCGATCTGTCGAAGAACTCCGTATGATGTTGAAATGACACATCATGCCACCCGATTATGTGCCGTGTCCCCCTCCACCCACCATGGACTCGTATGAGCAACTACTCAATCGACTCAGAGATATCGATTTGGCATCTCAGATTGGGAGTATTTTGAGCTGGGATCAAGAGGTGATTATGCCCAAAGCCGCTGCGGAAAGCAGAGCAGAGCATCTGGCATGGATATCCAAAACAGTCCATGAGAAGATTACCGATCCTCGAGTTGGAGAGTTGATATCTGAATTAGATTCAACCTCTTTAGATCAGATACAGGCTGCAAACCTCAGGCTAGCGACCGTTTCCTATGAGCGTGCCACGTGCCTTCCTGCAGATTTTGTTGAAGAATTCGCCCGATTAAGATCCAATGCTCATCACACATGGGTCAAAGCAAGGGAAGAAGATGATTATTCTATATTTAGAGATGATATGGAGAAGATCCTCGACATGACACGTAGAAAAGCGGAATACTTTGGTTACAGCGAGTCCCCATACAATGCTCTTCTAGATCAATACGAGACCGGACTCACTGTTAGCCGATTGAATCCGCTTTTCAATGGCCTAAGAGACAGCGTGGCGCCGCTCGTCAAGAAAGTCACAGAATCTGGAAAACAACCAGATATGACATGGGTCGAACGATCAAAATGGTCACAATCGTCACAAACCCAACTCAGTCAAAGAGTATCGGAAGCAATAGGCTTTGATTTCACTGCCGGAAGGAGGGATGCGTCAGTACATCCTTTCTGCGGAGGGCCCAATCCAAGCGACGTTCGATGGACAACCCGCTACGATGAATCAGAGCCGTTTGGGTCTTTGTTTGGCTCAATGCATGAAACAGGCCATGGCACTTATGAACAAGGCCGTCCAAGGAATCTTGACTTCCAACCCGCAGGGAAAGCATGCGGCCTCGGCGTCCATGAGAGTCAATCTCGTTTATGGGAAAATCAAGTGGGCAGGTCGATACAATTCTGTGAATGGGTGCTTCCGATGTGGAGGGAATGCTTTCCAGGGCAGATGGATGACGTTACGCCAGAGATACTTTGGAGAAGCGTCAACACCATCCAACCAAGCTACATACGCACTGAATCAGATGAAGCAACTTACAATCTTCACATTATGATCAGATATGAATTAGAGAAACTAATGGTCGAAGGGGATATAGAAGTTGATGAAATTCCAGATGCATGGGATGCAATGTATGAAGAATATCTGGGTATCAAACCACCAAATCGTACTATTGGGGTTTTACAAGACATACATTGGTGTATGGGGGCAATCGGTTACTTCCCGACATATACCCTCGGGAACCTCTATGCTGCCCAATTACTAGAAGCAGCAAGAGATGACATCCCTGATCACGACGAGAGAGTGTTAAACGGAGACTTCAAACCTCTTCTTAGTTGGATGAGATCGAAAATCCACACCAGAGGAAGCATCCTTGAGCCTACTGAACTCATCAAAGAGGCAACGGGCACATATCCTTCCCCACAACCATTTGTCGAGTATCTGTCAGACAAGGTCCGGCGCTTGTATGATATCTAAATCTGAGAGTGAAGTGTAAAAATGAATAGCAACGCTCGTCTTTCAGATTTGTCTTCATTGGTCAGGTCTCTCAAATCTTCCGTCACAACCATCGAACAGAACGCCGAGTCCTTCATCGCCGGAGATACTGAAGGAATAGCATCCGCTTGGTCTGTTTCAGATGGAGCCCCTCTCTGGTCAATCAATCTCGAACCATCTGTCTCGTCTATCGCATTCGCCGATGCGATCGTAGCGATTGCGCACGGGGCATCCATAACAGCGGTTAATTCCGATGATGGCACGTTAATTTGGTCAATCCCGGTAGACGGTGCATGCGATCTCGTTGTATTTGACGGCCAATCGCTATGGGTTACTTCTTCTGTTTACGAGATTGAAATCGAAGATTACGTGGCATGCCGAATTATGCGAATCGAACCACGCAAGGGGATAGTCGAACAATCGATCCCCTTGAAATCGAAAGCATGGACATTAGACGCCTTTGGTCAAGGCTGCATCTTGGGGTTGGGGAGACCCCAACCAGGAATATATACCATACAAACCGGGAATGATGTCTTGCACCATCTCGAAGGCACTCCTAGAGCCCCAATATCACGTTCGTCTACATCTGCCGACAACCACATGTCCTTCACAACTTCAGATTTCCAAGCAATCCAGATTGATCAGAATGGCAAGATTATAGATACAGTGAAACGCGTGTTTTTGGCAGGATTCATGCATGATGGAAGATGGATCACATATAATCAAAATGAGGGTGCTGAGAACACAGAACCCCTACTCGAGCAATTGAAAGGCATTCCACAATATCTCACTAGCACTGGTGAGATGACTTTGTTAGCTATGAAGAAACCCGAATTATCCGGCGTGATCTCTATTGGGAAAATGCGAATGAACTGGACTCATACCAACGAGATAACGGTAGTGCACAGCCATTTGGATAGAACAGTGTTGGGCTGTCTAAACGGAGAAATCCTCCTTTTGGAAACGAATGTTCTGAAGAGGAGAATCACTAAATCAGAATTTTCAGAAGACGACGACTCTTTGATTAGAGCACGCCTTAGAATGTTAAGATTTGGAGATAAGAACAATTCCTTGGAAGAGAAATAAGGGGTTATCGACCCCCATTTCCAGTGGACTGCTCCAATATCAAGGAAAGGTTTATGGACTACCCCTTACCCTGTTGACTTTGCCGCTCCGGGGGAGTGGTGTGGGAGGGCTTCGGCACCTCCCGCGGGCCACAAAAACCGATCCAAGAGATCGGAGCGGTGAAACCGGCCGTAAAAAGTCGGGGACACACCTTGTTGCTTGTGGGTGACAAGGATGCGGGAGAACCACAAAAGAGCAATTCTGACGCAAGAAAGAAGAGCAAATTTGAGGAGGAAACTGAGGAAAACGCAACCGAACCCTTCGGGGGGAAAACACAAACCGAATCAGAAAACTATCCCGAAGAGGTGCAATGCAGAAGGGGGAGGAGACAATCCTAGAAGCGTAGTGCGGGAAAGAACCGGAGTAAAACACGGGAAAGAAACGCACCAGGGACGAGAGCGGAGAGATCCGTGGAGGACTGGCATCGGACGCTGAGGAAATCAGGGACATTATCTGAGGACTAAAAGCGGATACGGTGAAGACGAAGGGGACTTCGTCCTAATCGGCGAATGGTGAAGGCGGACAACGAGCGCCCAAATCATCTACCCGGGAACACCCGGGCCTTAGGGCCCGGGTGAACCCCAACCGCGGAGTCAGCAGGGGGTTCGCTCCCCCATAGGCAAGCCCCCTGTTGCTCCCACCTTGTCCAATCGGACGCTTTGTGGTCCCCTCAAACAGACTATCAATCATTTCGGATGAAGGAGTGTCTTATGACCGTCTTTCTGAGTGATATGCTTAGCACCGTCATTTCGGCCCTATCATATCTTCTGGTCTGACCCAATTATCAAATTCCTCTGCCGTGACCATGTCCAACTTTATGGCAGATTCCTTCAGAGTAATCCCCTTTTCATGAGCATACTTTGCTATTTTGGCTGCATTATCGTATCCGATGTGAGGATTCAATGCTGTCACTAGCATCAGGGACCTTTCAACTAAATCGCCGATCCTATCTTCATTGGCCTCTAGGCCGATCACGCATTTATCTGCAAAGGAAATGCAAGAGTCTGTCAGAAGCCTGCAGGAGTGCAACACATTGTGTATTATCATCGGCTTGTACACGTTCAACTCAAAATTACCCTGGCTCGCTCCCACAGTCACCGCTGTGTGGTTACCAATAACTTGGCATGCAACCATCGTAATGGCTTCTGCCTGGGTAGGATTCACCTTTCCAGGCATTATGCTGGAGCCGGGCTCATTCTCTGGTAATGACAATTCACCGAATCCGGATCTGGGCCCAGATCCCATCCATCGGATATCATTCGCGACCTTCATGACCGTGGAAGCAAGGCCTGCCATCGCCCCTGAAGCTTCCAGAAGAGCATCATGGCCTGCCAGCGCAGCAAATTTATTTTCAGCAGGGTAGAATGATAATCCCGTCTCTTCAGAAATTTGATCACATACCAATCCCGAGAATTTCCTTCTTGTGTTCAGCCCTGTTCCAACGGCAGTCCCTCCGATCGCTAAAGCGAGCAAAGACTCCTTCGCCCGGATTAAGCGACTAACATCTGCATTGAGCATTGAGACATATCCTGAGAACTCTTGACCGAGAGTAAGAGGAACGGCATCCATGAGGTGCGTTCTGCCGATCTTAACAATGTGATCGAACGCTCTCCGCCGGTCGTCCAATTGTTCCAAGAGATGTCTGACCGCCGGTATCAATCGATGATGGATTTCTTCCGCTGCTGCTATGTGCATCGCAGTTGGAAACGTATCATTGCTCGATTGAGCACGATTTACGTGGTCATTGGGATGAACCGGGACTTTCGAACCTATGACTCCTCCTGACATTTCTATCGATCGATTAGAGACAACCTCGTTGGCATTCATATTTGTCTGAGTTCCCGAACCTGTTTGCCATATACGAAGTGGAAAATGTGCGTCTAGTGAACCTGAAATGACCTCTTCACAACTTCTAGAAATCAGACTTCCTATTTCTTCATCTAGATCCCCCAATTCGACATTAGCCCTTGCAGCAGCCTGTTTCAGGAGACCAAAAGCTCGTATCATCGACCGCGGCATGATGTCCGAACCAATATCGAAGTTGACAAGCGATCTAGCCGTTTGGGCCCCATAGTATGCATTTTCGGGAACATCGACTACACCAAGAGAGTCAATTTCTTTTCGAGTGTTTCCAGGCAAACTTCCATTCAGAGGAGCAGCTGGAACTGAGGTGGGCGGGGAGATATTACCTTCCAAACTCTGTTCTATCAAACGAGATACGGTCGCAGATCGACCCTTCGAACGTCCCTTTCCAACTCTACGATCAAGTTTGATCGCTAGATCTTCCGGTATGCTAATGCTAATGATTCGTCGATTTCCCGCCCTATGCTTGGCCATGATTTTTATTATTAATTAATATTTAATAAAACTAATTATTGAATTACCTTTCAGCGATTATTCACCTAACCGTTGAACAGAGATGATTTTCTGAGGATCACGAGGTCTATCTCCGGGTTTTGTATCGCAGTTCTCGATGTTATACACATTCTCCATACCAGATACAACCTCTCCAAAAATCGCATGATTGCCATCTAGCCATGGAGTTGGAACAGTGGTTAGAAAGAATTGTGAGCCACCAGTATTGGGGCCCGCGTTTGCCATAGAAAATAGCCCCGGCCTGTCGTGCTTCTTCGCCAGCGCGGAAGTCTCGCAAGGTATTTTCCAGCCGGGGCCGCCTGTACCGGCCCTCCCATCGTACGGATCTTTTGATCTCGGGCATCCCCCTTGAATCATGAAACTCTTGATCACACGATGAAAGTGTAGTCCGTTGTAGAACTCATCGTCAACTAATCTGAGGAAATTGCCGGTTGTCTCCGGGCAGTCCTCAGTATACAATGCAATATCGATATCTCCAGCACTCGTTGTCATCCTAACCATGGTCGGCATGCTACTGCCAATAGTAAGCAGTCCAATATTCTAACGATGTGATTTTATGCAACCATCGACCCAATCATTACCTCTTTTGGAAGTTCTAACAGCCTAACTGCGCCATCGGGATCCAATGCTCCCAAGACTAGGAATTGACTTACAAATCCAGTTGGCAATGTCTTGCCCCCTAGATTTAATACTCCGACCACAACTCGTCCTAGCAACTCTTCACGGGAATAATTTGTAATTTGAGCCGAACTCCAAAGTTTGCCAATCACTGGTCCAAAGTCAACCTCAATTTTGTATGAGGGTTTACGCATCTCTGGAAATTCTTCGACCTTCAGAATAATTCCAGATCTCAAATCCAAGTCAAAATATGCAGATGCGCCAACATACTCTTTCTTCTCAAGCTTTTCTGGATGGTATGGTTGGCTAGAGTCAATTACATGTTCTGACATTCACTCACCCGTAACATCGGAGCGTAGAATCAGTGGGCGCAGGCTAATCCCTGCGGATCGAAAAGCGTCTTGACCCCCTTCTTCTCGATCCAAGATCGTAATACAAGCTGCCACATCGCAGCCAAGCTCACGGAGCCTCTCTGCGCATTTTATGGCCGAGCCGCCAGTAGTCGTCACATCTTCGAGTATAACCACCCGATCCCCTTCTCTTATGGTCGAACCTTCGATTCCTGCCGGATTACCAGTCTTCCTGCCTCCCCGGCCCTTCGCTTCTTTGCGAACAATGAAGCCTCTAAGTCCGCTCCCCTTTGATGATTTAGCGATGACGACCCCCGTCAGGGGAACCGCGCCCAATTCAAGGCCGCCGACTGCGTCCACATCACCTATTTCACCTAATATCTCATGTATCAAAATACCAATCAAATGAGCACATTCAGGATCCATCATAACAGGCTTCATATCAAAAAAGTGAGGGCTTACACGGCCACTCGCTAAAGTGAATGGCTCGTCCGGAGAGTAAAGGTAAGCAAGGTCTCGAACTCTCGCTGCAAGTCGGCCTTGAACTCCCTCTGCGCTATTCGCCATCCTTCAGTAACCGGCGCTCTCGACCAATGAACCTTAGCCGTCGAGAACTCATTTCGTCGCCAATGTTCTTGTGGCGCCATCCCGGGGCTTGTTGTACTCGTCTGTTGATTCCCATGGATAAGCCATCACATACAACCTTGGATACGACTCATTTGGAGTCAGAATACCAGGGATATCTGGATATGATGGAGGCACAGACTGACGCAATTTACGAACTTGCATCACAGGCGAGGTTGAAAGGATTAGATTTCAAGACAGAGGTCGAGATACCTCGTGCCAAAGATCTTGCTAGTCGTACAGTTAGGCTACTGGATGCATATCTAAGGCCAGAGCCAGACAAACCTCCTCTTGATATCGAAGAAAGACTCAGGGACTTATTGGAATCTCTAGATCGAGAGTCTGCCTCCATCGCCATAGCCAGGGAGTCTGCTAAAATGATGCACGAATTGACAGGAGATCTGCAGAAATCAATCGATACGGGTCTCAGAGTCGGTCTAGCCGTCCTCACAGAAGCAGTACTTGTCGCTCCTTTGGAAGGGATAGGAGAAGTCAAGATTCTCAATAACCACGAAGATGGGACTCCCTTTTTGTCGATTGACTTCTGTGGCCCTATAAGAGCCGCAGGAGGTACGGCGCAAGCTTTGGGCGTCCTCATCGGTGACGTGATAAGAAGAGAATTAGGCCTGGATAGATATCACCCAAGTGATGGAGAAGTAGAGCGAGTCAAGGAAGAGTTTGGCCTTTATCGAGGAGGGCTTCAGTACAAACCTCCTCCAGAAGAAGTGGACATGATTGTCAGGGCGTGCCCGGTCATGGTGAATGGAGAGGGCACTGAGAGGATTGAGGTAGCCGGGTATAGAGAGGTGCCGAATATACAGGGATCCAGAATCCGTCAAGGCGTGCTTCTTGTCATTGCTGAAGGTCTCTGTCTAAAGGCTCCTAAAATCAAGAAGCACACAGACAGACTGGGTGTGGAAGGATGGGATTTCATAGATATCCTGGCATCTAAGGGCAAGAAGGATACAGCCGAAGAAGCCAATCTGAAACACAGGGCGATAAAACCCAATTCTAGATACATGGAGGATATAATCGCTGGTAGGCCAGTATTTGGCGAGCCTTGTGAGCCAGGAGGCTTCCGACTTAGGTACGGTAGAAGTCGTACAACAGGTCTCGCCGCCGCAGGTCTGAATCCAGTAAGTATGCATGCTCTTGGCGGCTTTCTTTCGGTCGGCACCCAGATGAAAATCGAAAGGCCGGGGAAGGCATGCGCAGTGACTCCCACATCGTCAGTAGAAGGCCCCATGGTCATCTTGAGCGATGGTAATTTCAAGAGAATTCAGAGCGAAGAGGAATGGCATCGAGTCAAGAACGAGGTAGAATTAATCTGGGACGCTGGAGAGATATTGATTGGATTTGGAGAATTTCTTGAGAACAACAAGCCGCTGGTCCCTTCTGCCTACAACAGAGATTGGTGGGCGAGTGAACTTGCAATGAAAATAGACATGCCAAACAAACTTGACCGGCTAGTTGAGATTTTGGACATAGATGAAACCGAGATACCGGGCGGACTTCCGTTCAATGGGGCAATAAAAAGAGGGGGAGAAACGCATCATGAGAGAGAACGACGGAGAAGGGATTGGGACAGGCTACTCAGATCAGCAGAGTTGAGTTGGAAGCAATCCACCATGATTTCTGAAGAATTTGGGACTGCCATACCCCCTCCTTGGAATCTCTGGTGGTCGGATCTCCCTCTAGCTGCAATCCCAACATTGCTCGCAGCTATATCCGCTTCCGAAATGGATTCTGAAAAACTCATAATCCCATTCTTGGATGACCTTGAAACCCAGTCCATCGATGAACGCAGTGCCCCCATAATCGATCGTTATGGTCCAATCAGATTCTCTCTCATGAGATTGGGAATAGAGCACAGAATGAGTGGAAAGAACATCATCATAGAGAAGGGCTGGCAACCTTTATTCGACACCCTCGCCGATGAAAATCAGATAGATGGACATGACACTGTGTTAGAGATTGCCAATCGAAGGCTTTCGGCAATTAGAGAGGCGAGAGACGTACTTGAGGCCGAAAGAAAACGAATTGAGCAGATAGAGATAGTTAAGACAGAGCGTAGAATAAGTGCTGAGACTGAGGCCAGACAACAGAATCTCGGTGTGGAAGAGACTGAGAAAATAGGCGAAGCAGCAGCTGCTGAGATCGAAGATCCCGGCCCCCCGAATCCAGATGAATTGTTAACTTCGAAAATTCTAATTGACGATGACGAAGTAGAACAGTCACTTTGGCTCGTCAGAAAAATCTCTAAGCATCGGTGGGAAGATTCAGCCCCAACTCGAATAGGAGCTAGAATGGGCCGACCGGAAAAGGCCCAGAGAAGGGAGATGAAGCAGTATACCCATGCACTCTATCCCATTGGAAACAATGGGGGCCCCCAAAGACTGCTCGGCCAAATTGGAAAGGGTGCTTTGAGTGTCGATGTGAGCATAAGGCGCTGCATAGAATGCGGCAGGGATACCCATGAAATCACATGTCGTCATGATCATGGTGATGGCAGTGGCCAATGCAACGGGAGGACGGAGATAAGAAGGCGCAAAGAAAGTAACCGTAGGCTGGGAGAAAAAAGACACGTACAATTCACCACGATTCTAGAATCAGCAAGAAAGAATCTCGGCCTCAATTCTCTTCCAAGACCAATGAAGGCGACAAGAGAACTCGAATCTAGACTACAGACCCCAGAACCCCTCGAGAAAGGGATTTTAAGAGCACTGCATGATGTTTCAGTGAACAAAGACGGAACATCCAGATTCGATATGATCGATGTTCCAATTACTCATTTTCGGCCATCTGAGATAGGGACTCCATGGAGAACTCTGCTGGACCTCGGATACACTAAAGATATGGATGGAGAACCCCTTTCCTCCGATGAACAGATACTCGAAATATTCCCTCAGGACATCATACTTTCAACAAATGCAGAAGACCATCTTTCGAGAACTTGTAGGTTTGTTGATGATGAACTCACAAAAATGTATGATATGCAGTCTTTCTACAAATATGAAGGTAAGCAAGACCTCGTTGGCCATCTCGCAATAGGGTTGGCGCCTCACACATCTGGCGGTGTACTTTGTAGGATAATTGGTTGGTCAGATGCATCGGCCGGTTACGCACACCCGCTATTTCATGCGGCGAAGAGACGCAATTGCGATGGAGATGAAGATTGCGTCATGTTACTACTGGAGGGACTCCTTAATTTTTCGAGGGACATCCTCCCATCAAATCGCGGGGGACAAATGGACGCCCCACTTGTACTCACTACTCAATTACTCCCCAGTCAGATAGACAAAGAAGCACTCAACGTAGACTGCTCGTGGATGTACCCCCCTGAATTTTATGAAGCGACAATGTCCCAACTGCATCCCTCCGAAGTGAAACATATTGTCGACATGGTAGACAACAGAGTGGGAACGGTGGGGGATGTCCGCGGTTATGGCTGGACTCATGATTCAGCAGGCCTTTCTTCTGGCCCATCAAATTCCCAATACAAGATTCTTGATACAATGAGGGAGAAAATGGACGCACAACTCGCATTGGCTTCACAACTTCGCGCAGTCTCCGTGGAGAGGGTCGCCAAGCAAGTCATTGAGTCGCATTTCCTTAGAGATATACGCGGAAATCTAGTTGCCTTTTCAAGGCAGAAAATTCGCTGCGTCAAATGCAACACGTCTTATCGCAGAATACCACTCTCAGGATCATGCATTGCTAAGGTAGCTAGGAACAATCAGACCAGTCGTTTAGACAATTCAAGCGACGAGAGGCATGCTAACGTTTGTGGAGGAAATCTGACTCTTACGGTATTCCCCAAGTCAGTTAGAAAGTACATCCAAGTCACGAATGATGTTATGGATATGTATGGTATAGATCTCTACACCAGACAACGTGTGGAATGGATGCAGTCCAGCGTTGATTCGTTATTCGATAACGACAAAGTTACCGTGATGACGCTGAGCGATTTTATTTGATACCCACGAATCCGAGATCCTCCAGAATCCTCTTCATCCAGGCCAACTTCTTCATCTTCCTTTCTGGATTGGTAACCCCTGAATATTTCCCCACCATATCCGACCTAGTCCCCAAAAGGTCGATACGGCTCAACTCTACACCCATCGAAATTGCAATACAAGCCGCCCTATCGCCGTCTGTGAAACCTCCGGGATTGCGCATGCCTAGTATCTCATGAGGCGTTTGATGGGTTAGAGAAATTGGATGATCTCCCAGTTTTGAGATGAGCGATTCCAAAGCCATTCGATTATCGCCATGCGCGTGTATGAAGAGTGGAACATTACGCTCAATCGCCTCATCTAAGCCCCTGCCCCCATCACCATCGGTGACAATCGCTATTGTCTGATTCCACCCATTGGTCGGATCTTCTAATTCTGAAAAAACGCCTGCTGAGCCATCTGCAATTATCAAAGAACAGCCTTTTTCAAGCGCTTTCTCCACTTCATATTCTTCAACTGCCGCGCCTACTATGCAGACGCATTCGCTCCTACTGAGCAATTCTGATTTAACATTGAACCAGTTTGAATCGAATTTATCAAAAGACCAGTTCGGATATCCCTTCTTCATCACTTCATCAATGAGCCATTTAGCGACACCCACATCGCTTTCCAAACTCCAACCGAATGCCAATCTGATCTCATTTTGCAACTGTAAAAGATTGGACCTTCGACTTGGGTCTTTCTGACCCTCCATGTCGTACGCCTATCGTGAGCGTTCAAGAACCCTGCCGGTCACTCACAGACGCATGCCGATGCCCGTCACGCCACCGGACCTCGTCGATCCGAGCGCATTGGCACGATACCCATTCCTACCACAGGCACGACCCCATATTCGAAAGCTGTTTGATGAGAATGGTATCGACATCGACGCTATCATCGAACAAGGATGGCTCGAGGAGGCGAGATCACTTGGACGCCTCAGGCTCGTGGAGTCTATCGTACACAAGTCAGACGCAGATCCCATGATTTCTGTCGATCTGGCGAATGAGGCATCCAGGCTTTTTGCAATAGCTGCATATCAGTATGCCTTTCTTGTCGTATGCGCTTCTTTTGACGAGAGGCTCATGGCGCGCTGGGCGGAAGGCGAATCCAGCCTTGCAGACAAAAACATAGGGCGAGATAGTGAGAGGTTCGAATTAGTAGCTGGGACATATCTATCATCTATCGAGTCGACATTCCGTGACGGTCAAGTAATCTATTCGGTTCCTATAGCTGATTTCTTAGAATTGTGCCCTAGAATATCCGGCTCCTATTGGAGGCTTGTCAATAGACCGGTGAAGAACGGTTGGGTAACTCTAGACCCCGCTTCCGGTGAGAGCAGCAGAGAGCGTGTTGCACGACTGATAAAGGAAAGAATTCGGGAGGATTTGATCCAGAGGTGCCGTGAAAGCATGGAAAAAATGTCTGAGCCAATGGCAGATCGCCTGGGGGAAGAAGTGACAAGAATAACCGAACTTTTCGGCTCCCAAGTCAGATCTGAGATGCCAGTATCCGCCGCCACTCGTGATGATTGGCCTCCTTGCTTTTCAACATCGATTGAGGAGCTGGCTTCGGGAGTCAACGTAAATCACGTCGGTAGGGTATTCGTTGCTGCGATGGCTAGTAGCATCGGCATACCCGTTGATGTGGCTTGCTCAATGTTTGAAGGCGCACCTGACTACGACCCTCAAACAACCGCCTATCAAGTCGGACATGTCTACGAGCGTGAATACACGCCTCATGCTTGTGCAGCACTCAAGGCAGCCGCAAGGTGCCCGGTCTCCCAGGGAGACGATAGGCTGTGCGATCAAGAGTGGTTGACGCATCCACTCAAATATCTTCGAGCCAAACAGCGTTCGAGAGCGAGGTTCGAAACGTGAGCAATCTTCTCCGACCGACTATTTTTCTCCCATGTCGGCAAACAATTCAAATCTTCACCCCCTCTATTCCGTATTGGTACTACCATGGTGAGAACGTTAGTCGTCACTGTTGACCGAGATAATGATCTCGGGGTCAAAGCTGGCGTGAGGGGGCCAGTCATAGGCCGAAAGGCTACTCTGACAGCAGCTTTGAGACTTGGAATCGCAGATCCCGAAGAGAGCGATACAAACGCTATCATGGGAGCATTGCATCATCATGATAGATTAGTCGAAAAATCTGAATCGAACGATGGAGTCGAAGTAGCAATCCTCACAGGAGACGTGCGAGTGGGGCCTAGAAGCGATCGAGCGATTGCAAGTCAACTGGATGAAGTAATCCGGCTTTTTCAACCAGATACTGCGGTTCTTGTAACAGACGGCGCCGAAGATGAAGCATCACTTCCGATTATTTCTTCAAGGGTCCGTATCGATCATATCGAGAAAATCATTGTTAGACAGTCCAAGGGAATCGAGAGCACCTACTATTACATTGCAAAGGCAATCGAAGACCCCCGATGGAGAGCAAGACTCCTAGTACCAATTGCAACTTTTCTCCTAATACTGGGTCTGGGACTCATTGTACCGAAATATGGGAACATCGTGATAGGTTCACTTCCCCTTATCATCGGAGCATGGATTCTTGCTAAAGGCCTAGGGTGGGAGCAGCAACTCGAACGACTCTTCGACGATATGCGGAACAGCGCATCTGGAGGATTATTCTCATCTCTACTATGGGCGGTCTCGGTAGTTTCTGTGTTATTCAGCATACTCGCCGCATTTGACGTGTTTACGAATAACTCCCTTTATGGAGATAAATCAACGGTATGGATATGGGCCAGAGCCATCGACGATGCTCTCCAGTGGCTTGTTATAGCGGGAGTCTGTTTCTCACTTTCACTGGGGGGGCTTAGATGGAAAGAAGGCACATTCCGCGGGCAGTCAATCCTCATGATCGGATTAGGACTTGTTTCTTATGCGTTCATCAACGCCACTGTCGATCTTTTGCAGGAGTGGCCGAATTACCAGCCATCAGTGTCAACCGTGGTTGATGATTGGGGCCTCCCATTCATTTCTGTCGTCTTCTACTATCTTTTGAGAGTCGTAGTTGACTCTCTAAGGAATGAAGACGACGACCCCAATGCAAACCGACATTGGGGGATATGAACGCTTTTCCGCCATTATCGCTAAGAGCGCCCGATGACGATTACAGGCCAGTGTTCCCCGAGTGTATAGACTGCAGAGGGAAGAAATCGCTCTGCGGGTTAGACCCATGCCCACTGCTTCTTGAGGTAAGAAACAGGTTTCAGCCGACGAAACCACGTATCACCGATCGGATTGAAGGTCCTTCTCCCCCCCAGGTATTCGTAGGAAGATACGGATATCCGGATGTAAGGGTGGGGCCATCTACGATTTGGACACAAGACGACGCTACCCCAATTTCTGACCCGGCGCAACTCTACGGCCGACCTATCGAGGAAGTTGCAACAAGACACGCAGGCCTAGTCACAGGAGGCCGTTCATCAAAAGTTTGGGAAGCAGAAAAACCTGGAAGAGTCCTAGCTTCAACACAAGAAATTGCAATGGCCGAAAAGGAGGTCGAGATCGGGATCGGTTTCAGAGGACCAGTCGATTTGAGCACGCCTCTGACTTTCGACTCCATGAGCACACCACTCGGCCCAAGTGGAACAATCGAAGATTTGGAAGTAATTGGACATGCCAGAATACCCAGGAAAGTTGACTCTATTGTCGACGAGACCGACCTCTTGGCCACCGAAGCAATAGATGAACTCTCAATGAACGGAGTCGGCGAGGCACATCTTTCCAGACTACTATCCTCTGGTCTTCTGGGAAAAGACGAACAAAGACGATTAGTACCTACAAGATGGTCTATCACAGCAACAGACAGCGCGTTAGGAGATCGAATCTGGAGTCAGACTCTTGATTTCCCGTCACTTGACAAGATTCACTTGCATCGTTCCGAGTATCTAGATAATCGCTTCTGGATAGTCATCGCACCAGGGTCATGGGCCTTCCAGATGTCCGAGGCTTGGATGAAAGACTCATTGTGGTCCAGTCCCGGAAATGTGTCTTCCGACTGGGAAGACGGACGCCCAAGGGCCAAGTATGCCGACAACGTTACTGGAGCTTATTATGCGGCACGACTATCGGTCCTAGAGCATCTCAAATCCATACGGAGATCAGGGTCCGCATTCGTATGGAGGGATATAGGGCCTGGCTATTGGGCTCCTGTTGGCGTCTGGCTCATCCGTGAGGCCTGTAGAGAGGCATTGAACGCCACCCCCCAAAAATTTGACACAGTAAACGACGCGATTTCCACTATGGCCATGGAAGCGTCCTCCTCCAAGGAAGTGATGAAATCATGGTTTGGGAAAAGATTGAACCAAACTAGAATCTCAGATTTTGCATAGCGCCTACTTTTTTCGATTTCGAACCCTTTCGAGATAACGAGTGTAGTTTCCTGGCCAGATGATAATCCGTCCATCCCCCGGGAGCTCCCAGATGGTATCGCAAACCCTGTCCAAGAACCACCTATCATGGCTAACTGTGATTATACTGCCATCATAATCCCCCAGAGCCCCTTCCAAGGCTTCTTTTGCGTCTGTGTCCAAATGATTGGTAGGCTCATCTAACAAGAGAAGATTATTCTCCTCAAGAAGTAGCTTCAACAGTGCTATCCGCGCCCTCTCACCACCGCTAAGTGCCTTCAATTTGGTACTAACCATATCCTTTGTGAATTGGAACTGTCCCAGCATGGCCCGTATATCCCCGTACTCCATTCTTGGTTTCAGGGAGCGTATCTGTTCAACTGGGGTCAATTCAAAGTCAAGAGACCGATGATCTTGGTGAAAGTAGCCAATCTGTACACCGGGCCTGACATCTATTTTCCCAGAATCTAGTTTGATCTCTCCCATTATGGTCCTCAGCAGAGTTGTCTTCCCCGCCCCGTTTCCTCCAACTACGCCTATCTTCTGGCCTCTCCTAACACTAGCCTCGACCGACTTGAAAATAGGCCTTTGAAGTCCATCGAAAAGCAATGTCCCATCTGCTATATCTAGAACTTCAAGACTTGATTTCTCACTCGATTCCAATGTGAATTTCAATGCACGTCTCGCTTTAGGTTTCAAAGAACGGAGCCATTTCAATTCACGTTGAGAACGATTGATCATTACATGTTTCTGTGAGATTGATTTATCGTACTTATTGGCTGATTTCATGGATTGAACTGCGCCTTTCAATCGACGCAATTCTTTCTGCGTTTTTTCAATCCGATCTTCAAGAGTTTGGAGAAAGAGCTCTTTTTGCTTGAGATAGGATGTGTAATTGCCGGTGTATCCCCTAACATGCGCATCTTGCACTTCTAAAACAGCATTACAGATACGATCAAGAAAATACCTGTCATGGCTAACTACAACTATGGCGCCTTTGAAATTAAGGAGAACCCTCTCAAGCCAATCCAGTGTTTCTAAGTCGAGGTGATTTGTAGGCTCATCTAGGAAGAATACCTCGATTTCAGAGAGACCAACAAGCTGTCGGGCAAGGGCAACCTTTGCCCGCTCCCCTCCTGAAAGGGATTCAAGCGGCGTTTCCATGGGGTGTTGTGAGAGATCAAGAGCACGAAGGATTTCCTGCGCATGACTTGCCACATTCGAACCACCACTTTTCGCATTCATGCTCTGCAATTCTTGGTAGCGGTCAATATCCCCCTGCCAATCTCCTTCGTAAAAGGACGGATCAGCCATCTTCGCCTCTATCATGGACAACTCTTCATCGATCTCCTCGAACTGGCGACCTTTTCGCCCTAATTCTTCTTCTAGTGTAGCACCGTCATTGATATCCCTGACCTGTGTTAGAAACGCAATGCGGAGACCTGGAGCAAATGATATCTCTCCGACATCCTGATCTTGTTCAGAAACAGTCCTCAGTAGCGTTGTTTTACCAGCACCATTGTGTCCGACAATCCCAATCCTATCCCCTTCGTCGATTCTGACGTTTACACCTTCTAGAACCGTCACCGGCCCGAAGGAGCGGTGCACGTCCTCTAGCCTGATGAGCTCTCGTACCACGTCATGGCGGACGTATTGGGGTTGAAGTGGTCATCGGTCAATTCTCCGATGACTCAAAGCATAATCACGCCGTCGGTGGCCCATGGAGTCGGCTATCGAGATTAGATGGTCAGGCGACCCAGGCAAAATAAAAAGAGCCATACAGTCAATAGAACCAGATGACCCCGAGGCATTCAGCGTCGATTTCGTGAATCATGAATCTTCGATCGAGGCCATCATTACTGTAAAGGCCAGCTCTTTGAGCACTGCCAAGGCAACTGCAGACGACATCCTCGCATGTCTCGGGGCTGCAACGGTTGCAGACGACGTTTTGGAAGATTGAGAATCCGAGAAAGGTTGCAGAAATACATGGATATTTATGGGATGAAGGGAATAAAATACATCCCTTCATAGTAACCTCGTTTCTACAGACGGATTATGAATGCAGGACAGATACTAGTGTTCTTGATTGGAAGTTACGCCTCTTTCGCGATAGCGGTAATGGCTGCTGCCCCAATCTTGGCCTAATGAAAAACTAAGACGAACATACCCCTAGGACGGTTAAATTAACCCCTATTAGACGCACAAGCATGGGTCTACCCCACGACAGGTCCCATTTGCTCTGGACCGACGCGCCCACAGCACGATTCACTGAATCTATGGATCGATGGACGAAGACCTTGATTGGTGACGACCCATCTGGAACTCCGCTAACACCAAATCCCCATGCGATTGCAAAAATAATCGCTAAGGAATCGGGTATACTTGCTGGGCAACCAGTCTTGAATCACCTCTTTTCAAATAATTGTCAGAATTCACATCTGAAATGGAATATTTCCGAGGGAGATGGATTTCTAGACGGAGATGTGATATTATCAATAGAAGCAGATGGAACGGAGATTTTGTCGGTTGAGCGAACTGCGATGAATCTGATTACTAGGATGAGCGGTATTGCTACTAAGACGTCAAAATGGGTGAAAATCCTTGACGGGGTAGCTATTGCTGCAACCAGAAAAACACTCTGGGGTGTACTTGACAAGTGGGCTGTACACGTGGGAGGCGGCTTGACGCACAGAATAGACAGATCAGATGCTCCGATGATAAAGGAAAATGACTCGGCGCTTTCCACTATCTCACTCACTGATCAAATGTCTAATGCTGCTTTCAACAGTGACTTCCTCGTCATCGAAGTCACATCAATGGAACACGCACTTACCGTGGCACGAGAATGGAAAAACAACATACAGAAAAATGAGATCACTGACCTTCTGACTCTATTACTAGATAACTTGGGACCCGAGGGGTCTCTTGATGTCGCACGCCAATTGGAAACGAAGGGCCTTCGAGGCGGACTCGTGCTAGAGGGCTCCGGCGGTGTGCGGACAAGCGAATTGGCCAGATGGTCCCATTCAGGTATGGATGTCGTATCATCGGGAGCACTAACAATGGATTCTTCGCCAATTGACATGACAATGCTCATGGAGGCAGATAGATGACCGTCCATGATAACCATCCTAGAAGAGATTCGCTGCTGTCAAGGCAGAAGATCGTTGATGCGCAGAACAAGGGCCTGTTAGCAGACTCTGCATTAATCGCTCACGGAAGAGGCGAAGCATTTGATTACCTTCTCGGTGAATGCACCATCCCTTCTGCCAGAAGAGCAGAAGAAGAATCCGTGAATCGCCTTGCTGCTGCACGCCGCCCTGTGATTTCTCTAAATGGAAACTCAACGGTCCTTGCTGGTAGAGATGCAGTGAAACTGGCCGCTCTGATGGGTTGCAAGATCGAGATCAATATATTTTACAGGACGGCATCAAGAGTCAACCTTCTTTCTCAGACATTGAATCTGATTAAGAATGAGGTTGCTTCTGAAAATCCCTCTGATGAAATAACCTCTGAAATATGGTCTCAAATGGTTGCGGGTGTCGAGATACTTGGAATGAGTCCCGATGCCCGAATACCCGGCTTAGAGGGTCCAAGGGCTAATTGTTGCAGTCAAGGAATACATAGTGCTGACACAGTACTCGTACCGCTCGAGGACGGAGACCGCTGCGAAGCCCTAATCCAGATGGGAAAACAAGTACTTGTAGTGGATCTGAACCCTCTTTCCAGGACAGCAAGGACTGCTAATGTGACTATTGTGGATAACGTCTCGCGCGCATTTAACGAAATGGTCAAAATTGCGTTGGAAAAGCCAGCACCCCTCGATATCGCATGGGATAATCGAACTGCTCTGATAGATGCGATCGATACAATGGGCAAAGCAGCGATACGATCTTTTAATCAGACGACTAACTAAACTCCGACTTAAGCAAACCTTGGACCCTGGAGACCACAGCATCACCTACTTCAGACGTGGTTGCCGAACCACCGATATCATAGGTCTTCGGCCCATCAGATGAAAGCAATTCTGAGATGGCCCTTTGCAGTATACTTCCGCATACATCCAGACTCTCATCTGAATGTCGAATAGCTAAGTTTTCCAGCATTAATTGTAGAGAGGAAAGCATCGCTATTGGATTCACTATATTCTTCCCCGCGTGCTTAGGAGCAGACCCGTGAACAGGTTCGAACATCATGTGGCGATCACCGAGATTCGCTGAAGCTGCCATTCCCATTCCTCCTTGCAGTACTGATGCTAGATCGGTGGCTATGTCTCCAAACATGTTCGGCAAAACAACGACATCAAGATCTTCAGGGTCGCGAACCAACCACATAGTGAAAGCATCTATGTAAGCCTCTTTAGCATCAATGCTAGGATATTGGTCAGACATCTCTCTGAATATGGCACGGAATAATTGACACCCACGTAGGACATTCGATTTATCGACACAGGTCACACTCTGTGCCTTTCCGAGTTTCTTAGCCCGGCGTTCCGCGAGGTCAAAGCAGAATCTGTGGATTCGTTCACTCCCAGTTCTTGATATCGGTCGTGGATCCCATTTGACCTCGCCTTCTAGCCCGGGGAACTTTTCAATGACGAGCTTCTCATCCTTTTTGCCTACAGCAGATTGGGCCATCCTCCTTAGAAGAGAGTGATACAGGCCTTCTGTATTTTCACGAACCATTACTAGGTCTACAAGGGAAGAATCCCAGACTTTCTTATGCTTTCCATGCACTTTGTGAAGAATCCCTTCGTAGAGCTTCACCGGACGAACGTTTGCGTAAAGGTCGAGCCCTGATCTAAGACCGAGAATTACTTCTCCGCCTGCTACGTCCCCATTGGGGAGTCTTGCATCCGGCCAACCAATGGCACCAAGGAGAATAGCATCACTCTGATCACGACAGATTTCAAACGACCCCTCGGGCCATTGCTCGCCCGTTTCGAGATAGTGCTGACCACCACAGGGAATCTCCCTGATATCGAAGTCCACCGGCCCGTGTTCTTGAATAACATCCAGTACTTTTAGCGCCTCACGCATCACTTCTCGACCTGTACCGTCTCCCGGAAGTGCGACGATGCGATACGCGGACATCGTACTCCCCAGAATGAAGTCCTTCATCAAGCAACCCCTGAAAAAACATAGATGATATCATGCACATTGTTCATAGACGTCCATGCAGAATTGACATCCCATGGGTGACGGCGGTTCTGCTGACGGCAAGTCTCCTATCGACATAGCCGGTTTGCCTAATTCGGTAGCCATGCTGTGCGATACAATGCTCAGAATAGACCCTGAATGGAGTCTTGACAGATGGTTAGACAGGTGCGCCACAGAAGAACTCGAATTAGCCTCATCGCATCTCGGGAGAGAGAAAATGAGATTAGAGCAGAGACTCCGAAGAGTGGAAGACATTGCAAAACAACTCGGCAGAACCCAAGAAACCAATGTGTCGATTCACAAGGACTCCTTCCAGAGAAATTTGTTTGACGTGTACGATGCGGATGGATCAGAAAACGATGAAATCGGAAAAATTCTCAATGAAGCGGCCCGAGCCGCATCCATCCCCTCACCTATAGCAACCGATGATGACCCGCTGCTCGCCATAATATCGGCGAGAATCTTAGACATGGCTGAGTCTGCCCATGCCGAAGGAACTGACAGCATCAGCTGGGAGGAAGTGACCGAGGAATTGATACCCGGGGGAATCTCGGAAGAGGAGGTCGACGAGGCCTTCGCACATCTTATTCAGAACGAACAATTGATCGAATTCGTATTCGGAAAATTCATAATCAACGATGACCGTTGAATCGTTCGAGAAATTGAGTTTATGGAGCAGATTCCGGAATCCGTAGTATCAGCGTTGATGAAAGATGTTAATTCCTATATCCTCTCTAATCGAAGACATACTGTCCAGCGTAGCCGACTTGTAAGGAGATTCAATAGATGGGAATTCATCCAAAAATAGGTATCACAGGATTGCCAAAATCGGGCAAGTCCGCCGTTCTAGAGAAAGTCGTTGAGATGATGATCAGCGAGAGAACCGAGGAACGCAGAACACGGAATGAACGGTCTCAGGACCGTCCGATCATCGGAGGCATGAGAACAGAGCCCATTCTTGAGGATGGGGTCAGAGTTGGCTTCGAATGCGTTGACATAATCACCGGAGACAGAGCTGTGATAGCACACAAGGACATCGACTCCAGGCATACAATTCTCGGAATGGGAATCGACCCTACAGGGCTCGACAAGGTCGCCGTCCCCGCGATCGAGCGAACGGTCGAGTCATGCGAGATGCTGGTCATTGACGAGATTGGAAAATTCTCCGTTGAGTCCGAGGCATTTGTCGAGGCAGTCCGCGCCGCTCTGGAATTCGATATGCCAACCGTCTTGACGTTGCACAAAAAATCCAGACACCCCCTGCTCCAAGATATCCGTAGAAGAGACGATGCTAGAATCCTCGAAGTCACTCCCGTCAATCGTGCGCTCTTGCCATACAAGGTGCATAAGCTGGTCCGTGAGACCTATTGACTTATTGCTTGAGAACCCAGCACTCATCTTGATAGCAACATGGACACGCCTGCAGAACGAGCCTCCCGTATTTTCTTCGGCTTCTCCGCATCGCTTCTTCTTATACTCGCACTTGGGCTTCGGAGCGGTTTTCTGTCAACCGCGCAATGCGGATCAAATTGCACCCCAGACTCGCTGATTGTCGCCGTTTTGCTTTTCTCTGCTATCCTATCGATGTATCTCTATTGGGCCCTGAGGGTCGCAACCCCAGTCCCCTTTCAGAAACAGCTACATTCAATCTTCTCGAACGAATCCGAAGTAGATATGTGGAATCGTCTAGAAGGTGAGAGGATCGATTCTGATGACATTGAAAAAATGTCAGACGCATGGGCTAAATTAGAAGTCGGCTTAGGAATACAAGAATCCGAGTAACTAAGCGAAAACTTGACTCTCCGCCTGCTCCCGTAGGGGTCCGATGTCTTCTATCCCGGAGGATCTGAGCTATACCGAAGAGCATGAATGGATGAGGGTCTCCGAGGGCGTGGCCACGATAGGAATCACTGATTATGCTCAGGATGCTTTGACGGACGTCGTATGGGTCGAATTGCCTGTGGTCGGCGATCAGGTCAGATCCATGGAAGCCTTCGCAAGCGTGGAGTCGGTGAAATCCGTATCTGAAATATACGCTCCAATTTCAGGAGAAGTGGTGGAAGTAAACGAAGAACTCGAAACAACGCCTGAGGCCATAAACGAAGATCCGTATGGGAATGGCTGGATATGCAAAATCAGACTAGAATCGGAGGAATCCTCCAAACTTCTGAATGCTCAGGAATACAGGTCCCTAGTCGGTGATTGATGCATGTCTCTAATCCACCTGTATGTGGATGGGTCATGCGGAGATAACAGGAATGTAACGAAGGATACGATAGCTGGCTGGGGCGTCTGTATAGTGTCTGGAGATTCCGGCACCGGACGTGGTCAGGGCGAGGTTATGGAAGAGACCAGCGGGAGAGTGGTCACCAATCCAGACGCCCCTGGGTACATCGGTGCCTCCGTCGGCTCGAACAACACTGCCGAACTCTCAGCAATTGCTCATGCCCTCAGATGGCTCCTGATAAACGGGGAAGATAGCCCTGCGAGGATAAGATCCGACTCATCATACGCATCTAATTTGGCTACAGGTGCGTGGAAGCCCAAGACCAATAAAGAAATCGCACACAGAGTGAGGGAGTTGTGGATCGAATGCGAATCTGCCAGGCCCCTTTCTATCGAGCACGTAAGGGCGCACAGAGGACATCGTTGGAACGAACGTGCAGATCATCTGGCCTACAGGGCAATGGAAGGAAGAAATCCAGAACCACTACAGTTCTGGAAACCAGGTGTAAGATAATCAAGAACCATCTTATTATGAAAATCTAGATTCTCTCCTCGAGAGGGATCTTCGAGGTTTCGGAGACTATCCTTTCGCCCCAATTATATGCCCAGGAGTAAGTTGAGCGCTGTGCCTCCGGTATGTCGTATAAATCATACACTTTCTTCGAATCATATCCCGTGAAAAAATACTCATCTTGACTAACGTTGTAGTATCTGTACCACATTGACGCACCATCGCGTTCCGTTATCGTGCCACTGTTTTGATCGAACCACATATTTTCAATCGCATTGTCTTCATACCAACTAACTGCCCCCCAGGTTGCGTTTACGATATCAGGGGATCTATCTGGCCAATTCAGGAGTATCGCTGTAACAAAAGAAGACTCATTTGGGGTTCTACAAGCTAGCTCCCACGAACGACCGGACATAGATTCATACGTCTCAGGGTGATGTTGTTGACCCCATATAGTTGGCTTACCGTCGACCATTATCTGTGATTTTAGAATAAAATCCATTCCCTTATCCAAAGCCAGTTGTATCTGTGAGTGGTTCAAATCGTCAACAATGTCAGAATTGAATGGGTCCATTTTGACAGATACGTCCCAAAGAAGTAACATCGCACTGGGAATTACATAATCGTTGTATGTCATTAAATTATGATATTCGCAACCAAGGCAGTCAATAGCAGGATAAACCTGCGGCCAACCTCCGGAAGAGTGCTGTGCGTCAACGATGAAATCCACACCTCGTTCTACAGCATTCTTGAAAATCGTCATATTGCTCTCATTTTCAGAGATTGAATACTGTTCTGCCAGGAATCTAATTTCTCCAGTAGTAGCCTTGTCAGCGAGTGTGCTTAAATTCGCAAAGTATGAGTCTTGGAATCCAACTCCATCATACGGTGTCGCATAACCATCCAAGTTGCCCTTTCTCCACCCTCCATTTTCTGCCTGCCATGTAGTGATATTCATCGCGTACCATTCAGAATTAGTGCCACTAGCCTCGAATTCCCTGTAGGATCTCCAATTTTCTAACAGGACTTGAAGATCAACCTCCTCATCGCTATCTCCAAGATCATAAACACCACCGAATGACAAGCTCAGAAGAAGTAGCAGAATGATTACCGCGGCCCTCCAATACTCAAGTATACGACTCAACACCCTCTCCTTCAAAAAATTATAATGTTTTGATTTATTGATTAATATCTCGTTTTCTGAAGCCAAATTCTTCAACAACGTATGATCCCATGCATGCAACAAGGTCGATATTCAGGAATAAGCGTCATCTATTTGATTAGATTGAGGCGAAGCAATCAAGATTCACTTAGATACCCTGAACTGAGTATTGCATAAGCTCCTTGTAAGATCATCAGCGCACCTATCAGATTCAGAATTAGGCCACCTGCAGGGGGAAAGGGGCCAGAGGAATACAGGGACCATGTGCCCAACATCACCATCAATCCAACAATTGACACCTTCACACCCCCGCCCCGAACGTCCTTCCAAAGCCTCAACCATGGAACAACCCCCTTCTGCTTGAATCTCCAACGATACCAACTAATATACAGTGCAGCAATTCCAATCATGCCCAGAACCCCAAGAGAGAATGAATCATCATTCCAAGGCCCATAGGGAGCCCATCCGATGATGAGCACATCAACCATGACAACCAACCCAAAAATACCCAGGCCAACCCATGCGGCATTCTCTTCCATGACCTCCGATTGCCGGTCTACCTCATGATTCCACGGGTCTCAGGCGCTTAACGGGCATTCAAACAGGCACCCGCCTACCGTAATGCATGCCCGACATGCTTGCGCCTCTCCACGACCATAAAGGCCGCAAGACACCTAGCGAGGCATCCAGAGCATGGTTCGTTCTAGTCACGATCCTAAGCCTGGTCGTTGGTTTAAGCGTCTCTGACGGTAATATAGTGATTGGATCTGCATGCGGTCTTGTGATGGCCACTGCATTGCTAAACATCGGTTGGTTCTTCCTCAATACCATCGGCGAGGGCCGGGAAACAGTTGCATTGACTAAAGCAGTTACCCGCATGTCTGATATGAACGAGTCCGAATGACAAAGCATGAGCGTCGTGTTCCGTTGGATCGGGAAACCCGATGTAGAGCACCTCGATCTCAGATTCAGAGTCCTGAGGGAGGGGATGCCCCGTGAGACTGCAAGATACCCAGGCATAGACGAGGACATGAGAACGAAATTCGTCGGAGCATTCGACGGTAGCAAAATGGTTGGTTGTGCAACGCTACAATACGACCCTAAGTATGAAGCCAACCTAAGGATAAGGGGGATGGCCGTCGATCCTAGCTATAGGAACAGAGGAATCGGTTCCAGCCTTGTTGTGATGTTACAGGATTATGCTGCTGAATTGAATACGGGAATATGGTGCAATGCTCGAATAAAGGCAATGACCATGTATGAACGCAAAGGATTCAAAATCACATCTGAACTTTTCGAGATTGAGCATATCGGAATGCATTACCAAATGCATTGGAACCCAGATAAAGTTGAGATGAAATAGAAAGAGGGAATCCACCATGGTAGAAACAACAACACTGAGCAAGGAGATTATCGAGGCGATGATGGACAGAGTGAATTCGGTGCCGATGATGCACACACTGGATCTCGAGATATTGCGTCTAGATCAAGGAGAATGCGATGCAAAGGTCCCGAGAAGAGTTGAATGGGACGGCATATACCAGACAATGCACGGCGGAATTCTGGCTACGATAGCAGATTCAGTAACCTGTTGGGCGATACTCACAGAGATAGGTGCAGAGGAGCAGGTAGCGACAACCGATTTCAATATCAGATTCCTAAGGCCCTGTTTGACTGATGCAGTGTGTCATGCTAGAGTGATAAGATCAGGAAGACGCCTCTGTGTAGCAGAAGCAGATTTACTTGACACCAAAGGTCGTAAAGTTGCAGTCGCTCAAGCGACATACGCGCGCCTAGACATCTGAAAAGTTAGAGGAGAAGAACCTCAAATAGAGTCACTTCATCCCAAATATTTTGTCAGGATCAACCAAAGTTTTCAACTCTAGAATATTACCATTAGGATCTTCGATGAAAAAAGTCTCTTGCTCGAACTCTGTGCCGATGAAACGACGATATGGCCTTTGGAGATAATCGAAACCCGACGCTTCAACTCGAAGTTTTACGCTCTGAAAATCCTCTTCGCTGAGATGGACCCCGAAATGTGGAACCTCCACTTTGCCCATATCCACATCATGCCTCACCGAAGGCAACATCTCAGTACTTTGGTGGAGAGTCAACTCGTTTCCCCAGAAATCGATATCTACCCAGCGACCGACTTCTCGATTTCCCGTGGCACACCCCAGAACCTCAACATAGAACCTTTCAGTTATGGATAAATCGCCAGCGGGAACCGCAAAATGAAAAGTCGCGCTCATCTGAAACCGTCCCCTTGCATGTATCGCGATTAAATAGCGATTCGATATACAATTTCTATACCGGTATTATTTAAGCCGCTTGTTTTCTGTTGGAAGTATGGGCTTTCTCAGAGTCAAATCAACACCTGCTGCCGTATTGCTATCGTTTACCGCGATTGTTTCCCTGGTATACGCGTTGAACTTCATGTTCTTCGCTGACTGCTTTGTGACTGGTGGTGCAGATTGCTTTACACTTCTCTCAAACGATACATCCGAGGGTATGAACTCATGGGGCAACGGAGGGCCTGAGACCGCCTTCAACGGGGTGCTCATGTTTGGTATCTTCATGTCTACTGCCATTATTTTGAATGAGGGTGCTAAGGGCAAGTGGAGTACGATGATCCCCGTCATGATGGGTCTTGCTACAATGACGGCCGTACTCTGGCTATACTGGGGCGAAGACCTGGACTCCGCGAAGACTCCGAAATATGTCACACCCATTCTTCTGGTTGCTTATACGGCGGCCTACTTCTTGTTGAAGGGTGAAGATGAGGTGGATGATGGACTCTCAGATTTCTCCCCGGGACAGAATATCAAGGACACTCCTGCCTTGATTTCGCTATCCCTTGTAACGCTGATGGGCGGCTACTACTGCTTCCGAGCTCTATTGAGCCCAGAATCTGTCAGCGATCTCGTAGAACCCGGGGCCCTTGCACATGGCCTAGGTGCGCCTTCTGATGTGACTGTGGCTGTTGGTGGCAGTCTATTCCTTGTGTATTTCCTATGGACCATTCTGACCATCTTGGACGGGGCTAGCGGTAAGTGGGCCATTATCCACCCGGGAATTTTCGCTCTGCTGGCTTTAACGATTCAGAATTATGTCGGATACGCATCAGCAGGCGACGAAGCCCGAAGAGCCATCACAGATGCCACCACACAAGATGCAGTTGCAGGCCCGCTTGCTCTGCTACTCGTCTTGTTCAGTTACTACAGGCTAAGGCCCGAGGGCATAGAGGACGGTATGACTAACGCTGGAGAAGAATGGCCCAACAAGGCTGAAGACTTCAACGTCATGGTGATTAGTTTCGGACTGGTCTTGGGCCTGTTGTTTACATTGAATGCTATAATGGGGTAAATTGTGGAGCACGAGCCGGGATTTGCACCCGGGTACACGGATCTGCAGTCCGTTGCATAGCTACTCTGCCACTCGTGCAGCATGTGGGCCACCAAAGATTCCGATTTCAACGCTTCCCGAGTTAGAAATCATGCACCCTGCCTAGAATACCTTCATGGACGCCAAGCACAACCGCTAGTTATGCCACGCACCGCGACCCGATTCGAAGGCCTTGGAGTCGGATTCGCACCATACCTTCAACCTCCTCCTGATGGTGTGATACGTTGGACAGTAGGAGAACCAGGATTTTCAACACCGCAGCCGATAATAGAGGCCGCCATACAGGGTTTGGAAGCCGGCCGAACCAAGTACACCAGAGGCCAAGGCTCACCCGAACTCTGCGAAGCCGTCGCTAAACACCTCATGAGGACCAGCGGCATAACAACTTCCGGTGAGAACGTACTCATCACTCCCGGAGCCAAGCAGGCTCTACTGTATGCATACATGATTACCCTCAATCAGGGGGATGAGGCAATCCTGCTTTCACCATCTTGGGCTTCTTATGAGCCGATGATATCGTTCATAGGCGCCGTTCCAGTAAACGTGCCTGTCCATAGGACCAATTTCCACCCTGATATGGATGCTATTCGATCTGCGATAACCGGGCGAACACGGACCATCATGATCAACTCACCTTGCAACCCGACTGGTGCTGTCTATTCCAGGGAAGAGATAGCGGAGATTGTTGAGATAGCGGTAGAAAACGATCTATGGATTATTTCAGATGAAATATATTCCAGACTAATATGGAATGGTGTCGAACACGTCTCTCCAGCCACAATAGAGGGGGGCGCCGAACGAACGATTGTAATCAGCGGATGGTCAAAGACGTGGGCAATGACGGGAATGCGTGTGGGATTCTTGGCTGGACCAAATCCCGTAGTCAAGGCTGCCTTGAAATGCCAGGCCAATTCTGCATCACACATCCCCACATTCATGATGGAAGCCGCCAGAGTTGCGTTGGATTGCGATGACGAGGTTGAGGAATTTTCTGAGGCATATAGGAAAAGAAGAGATCTGATGATCGACGGCCTGTCGGACATATCCGGACTGAGGATAGTAGATCCAGAGGGGGCATTCTACCTCTTCGTAGACGTCACTGAAACTGGGATGACAGACATAGAATTTGCAGATGGCGCTCTTAATGCCGGAGTGCAATTAATTCCAGCATCCCTCATCACGGGGGGCGAAGGATTCGTAAGAATATCTTATGCAGCTCCTGAAGCCGATATCAAAGAAGGAATAAGTAGAATCAGGGGTTGGCTTTTGGATGACGCCTGAACAGCCAATCACCGCCCTCAGAGCACATCTCATATCCTGCGATCTGGGCGTGGCTGCATGCGTTGTAAACGATGACAAGATCCTCCTCGTAAAGGAAGCTGCAGGTAAACATGCAGGGCTATGGGGGGCGCCTAAAGGATACGCAAACTCCGATGAATATCCTATGCAATCGGCTCTCAGAGAATTGAAAGAGGAGTGCGGGGTAGATGGCGATATCAAAGGAATAATCGCCGTGCGTGAGACAATTAGGTCAGGCATGCCAGCGCTGTTCATCGCATATTCAATCCATCCGAAAACGACTGACGTAACTATCGATAATGAAGAAATATCAGATTTTGGGTGGTTTGACATAATGGAAATAGAGTCTGTTAAATTCATCAGCAAGACAATGAAATCAATAGTAAAATGTGCCTTGATGAACGTCCCGCACATGCTCTGTCTAGATGGGTCTGAGGAAGCAAAGTCACCATATTATTTACATGTTCAACATAGCGATTTTTAAATCAAAAATAGAGGGTTTCAGATGAATAGGGCGCACGGCAAGCATGTGTATGTGGACTATGTGGGATTCCAACCGAACCAAAGCCCCATAGATGGCCGATATATCCTTAAAATTCTTCAGAATGCTGTGAATAAGTGTGGAATAAGAGAGGTCCATTCACATGTGGAGATTTTTGATGGAGAACACTCCCCCCCTGGTTTTGCCGCAGTCGTACTAATCGACGAAAGCCACGTCTCAGCGCACTGCTATTCAGATCGTGGTTGGCTGGCGATAGACGCTTTCACATGCGGCGACCATGATCCTGAGAACATCATCGATATCATCCATGAGAGCTTGACTTTATCCAGCCCAAACATCATTCAAATGAGAAGAGATACAGTAAATCGATTCATACACCCACAAACCAGCACTGAGGAAGAAAAACACTCGAATTGATGAGGGATTCAGATGTCCGTAAGAGATTTCATTCAGAGGAATTACAGGCATTTCAATGCCGGTGCACTATCCGATTGTATTGAATCGATTAGAACATTTCTGGAAAATGATGGCCGACTGATGATCACCCTTGCAGGCGCGATGTCGACTGCTGAGATCGGCAAAACTCTGGCACCTGCGATACGATCTCAGAAAGTACATGCAATATGCTGTACCGGTGCGAATCTCGAGGAAGACTTGTTCAATCTGATAGCAAGATCAGATTATGAGAGAATACCCAATTGGAGGGATTTCTCTGCTTCAGACGACTTGAATCTCCATGAAAGGGGGTTGAATCGTGTAACAGACGTGGCAATTCCTGAACAAGAGGCGATAAGATATGTCGAAAAACAAATGTTAGAACTATGGAAAGATGCCGAAGCGGCTGGTGACAGAAGATTCCCTCACGAGTATATCTACGACCTGCTTTTGCATGGGGACCTTGATCTCGACGGCGATCCAAATGAATCATGGTTGATGGCCGCCGCAGATGCAAACCTCCCGATATTCACTCCTGGGTGGGAAGACTCCACTCTCGGCAATATTCTAGTTGCACGTGTCATAGACCTCACACTGTCTTCCCAAGATATCGTATTGAGCGGACTCCATGCAATGCAAGATCTGGCGGATTGGTACCGTGAAGATGACTCTCCAACAGGACTTCTTCAAGTGGGCGGAGGCATATCGGGCGACTTTCCGATCTGTGTGGTCCCAATGCTCAGACAAGACGTAGGCATCGATGTCAATCTCTGGTCCTGGTTCGCTCAGATATCCGAGTCAAGACCATCGTATGGCGGATATTCAGGAGCTCCTCCGAATGAGAAGATTAGTTGGGGGAAGTTGAGTTTGGAAACCCCCACATTCGTTATAGAGTCCGATGCATCAATAGTTCTCCCTCTCATACTCGAAGCGATTATGGAGAATTAAACCGTATTCAAACCCATCCTGAATACGGGAGCCCGGCTTCAGATATTCTGAGTAGTTGGTTGTATTTGGATGTCCGATCGGATCTCGCAGGAGCCCCGGTTTTGATCCATCCACATCCCGTTCCAACAGCTATGTCGGAGATCGTGTCATCCGATGTTTCACCCGAGCGATGTGAGACTATGCAGTCGAAACCCTCCTGATTTGCAATCCCCATCACCTTCAGAGTTTCAGTCAGCGTTCCTATCTGATTTGGTTTTATCAATATCGAATTTGAAGCCCCTTCGTCGATTCCCTTCTGCAACCTTATGGGATTGGTGACGTACAAATCATCTCCTATTATTCTGATATCATGCCCTCTTTCCGTGAAAGAAATCCAAGACATCCAATCATCTTCGTCAAACGGATCTTCGATTGATACAATCGGATATCTGTCTACCCAGGACGAGTAGATAGCTGAAAGATCCACGCCACCGATTTCCCTGCCGTCGAATGAATACTTGCCCGATTTATAGAATTCAGAGGCTGCCACATCCAAGGCAATACCAATCTGAGTCTCTGAAGAGTAACCGGCCCGTTCAATGGCTTCTACCAAGAGCCTCAAGCCATCCTCATTTTTCTGAAGAGACGGTGCGAAACCCCCCTCATCGCCAATTCCTCCAAGAAGGCCCTTTTCATCGAGAGTTTTTTTCAGAGCATGGTATGTTTCCGTCCCAGCACGAAGAGCCGAATCAAAATCAGGGAACCCATAGGGGACGACCATGAATTCCTGCACATCAACATTAGTTGAGGCATGAGCGCCGCCATTCAAGATGTTCATCAGAGGCACCGGTAAACTAGGATTCGGCCACGTGCCTGGTAGATTTTGCCATAGGGGCACGCCCTTGGCTAACGAAGACGCTCTGAACGCTGCCATGGAACAACCAAGAATTGCATTAGCACCCATGATTGATTTATTCATCGACCCATCTGCCTCAATCAGTAATCCATCGATCGCCTCTTGATCCGAAACATCGCTTCCGACAAGGACATCCCTGAGCACAGTGTTTACGTTTTTCACGGCCTTTTCGACACCTGAGCCATGCCATAAATCGCCCCCATCTCTCAGTTCAACAGCTTCATGCGAACCGGTACTGGCACCTGATGGCACAGCCGCCCTCGACATCAGAGAACCGTCTACAAAACATTCGACTTCGACTGTCGGGCGTCCACGAGAGTCGAGTATAGATCGAGCGTGGATGTCCGTAATTAGTCCCTTCACAGCATCCGGTCGGGGTGCAATGCTGTGAAGATTCCTAAAGCCCAGACACTAGTAACCCCGACCTTCGAATCATCGAATCTTCATTCGCGCGCTTTCTACACCGCCGCCTGAGCTAGGATTGACATCTATTTTCTTCATCATGTGTCTGTGATACGTCATCGAGCCATTCACGAATCCTTCGTACACCGGAGTCCCTTTGACTCCCGCGAAAGTTTCCACACTCTTCCTTATGGACTTGGGGACCTGATTGGTTATTTGTTCGATCTTCGCCTCATTGATCTCATCGAGAGCCCTCAGGACCTCATCGACCACAATCGCTGACTCCACAATCTCAAATCCCCGTGATTCGAACATCCCGGGGAGAAGAGACATGGTCTCTGAATCACGAAGATCCGTCCAGCAGAATGTACCTCCTTCTCGAAGCACTCTGTGAACTTGCTCAATGAAAGCACCCATGTCTCCGTAGCAGTGCGATGACTCGACATTGTAAACCAAGTCGAATGACTCGTCATCGAAAGGCAGGTCCTCTGCATTCCCCTCCACGAAACTCAGATTATCCTGATCTCCATACCATTGGTTGCACAAATTCACCGCTTCTGATGAAAAATCAACACCTACAACCCTTCTCGGTTGCAGTGATCTAGCGACCCAACTGGCCCCCCCACCTCGTCCAGATCCCACTTCCAGGACATCTCGTCCCTCAATTTCAGCACCTCTAAGATTCATAGAATAGAGTTGAATGAACAGCCGATTAACTTCGTCAGATGAATAAAGATCCGGGCCGTCACCATCTTCAAAACCATAATTCATGAATCGGAAACGCGAATCATCGTTAGTTTTAGCCATTTTTTGATACCACCATTTCCACATCCTGTTCTGGATACGAGCAGGAGATAGTCGTAACAAAGTGACGAATATTTTCGCCGGCAGGCCCATCCTCAAGTTCTACCTACTCCTTCCATTTTACTGAGCATCCGATACTTTCAGTTCGATTATTCGTGATCGCCTTCCCCTCAAGATATTCTTCGACAGCATCCATCAAATCGGTGGTCTTTGAAGAAGAAGGGTCCCTCGGAGAATCATCCAGACGCCCCCTATACACTATCTCTCTCGAGTTGGATATCAAGTAAAATTCCGGAGTTCTTTCTGCCCCGTAGGCCATTGCAATATTTTGTGTCGAGTCGTGAAGGTACGGATATGACATGCCCTCCGAGGCTCGCTTAACCATATGTTCCCAATTGTCCGAAACGTATCTCACCGGGTCATTCGAATTGATTCCAACGAACCCGAGACCAGATTTTTCAGCAAACGATGCCACAATCTCAATCCGTTCCTCCGAGGCTACGACATATGGGCAATGATTGCATGTGAACATCACAATCCCCCCCGCACCCTTTAGCACGTCCTCAAGATCAATCTCCGGCCCACCTACAGAGGCATTGGCATTCGGCAATCTGAATATAGGCGCAAGAGCTCCAGGCTCGGTCCCGTGGGCAGTCGTCATGGCATTTGCTATGAATCACCTAAGATGAATCCTTTCCGCCTCTTCCGGGGTTCTGGCCCTTACAACCTCCAATCTAGATCTTGCATGCTGATCCGTGGGGTCTAGATCGAGTACTTGCCTCCATCTTATCGAAGCAGCCCGGAAATCACCAGTTCGTTCTTCCAGTTCAGCAAGCATCATGAGTACATCAGAACGGCGAGGATCGCATTCCCATGCTTTCTCAAGATCCGATGTCGCTTCTGCTATACGATTGAACTCTAGATACAGAGATCCCCTGCAACTCCAAGGGCCGCTTTGACTGGGGTCGATTCTAATAGCCTGATTTAGAATTTCTTCTGCCTGCTCCCCTCTACCTGTCCTGAGCAGACAAGAGGAAAGCCTCGTCATCGATGGCACGTGTCCATGATCGATTGAAAGTGACCTCTCAAGCAAATCGATTGCCTTAGACCAATCTGAGAGACCAATCATCGCCTCGCTGGCACGACGCATAGCTGATGGGTTGTCGGGGTGAGAATCCACAACTACCATAGCATGATTTGCAGCGTCATTGTACTGATTTCGAGCCAAGTACACTGATGCGAGATTGAGGCGGGCGCTTACATGTGAAGGATCTAATTCCAGAACGGATACAAACCTCCTTCCCGCGTCCTCCATACGACCTTCTCTTGCATAAGATAGCCCATTCAAGAATTCAATCTCGACTTTGTCCGCACGAAGCTTATCGCATTCCATCAACACAGATCTTGACTCTCCGAACTCCATCCGATCAATTCTCACACGTGCTTCTTCAATGAGAACTCGAGGCTCCCTCTCAGCAATTCTGCGTGCCCGGACGATGCACGTCTCAGCATCTTCGGGATTGCTGTTCATACGCTGGGCTATGGAGGCTGTGAGCCATCCCCGATGATCTTCACGATCCATCTCAACCATTTTTCGCCCGCATTCCTCGAGGTCGGATAAAATACTGTCTGAAACCGATCCACTCTGATTTCGCTCTGTATCTGATTTGTGAACCAACGCCATAGCGCGGGCATCGAGTACCCCGATAGTCCTAGTTCCCTCGTCACACGCATCAAGGACCCGCCACGCTACTTCTAGCAGACCCATGGCAATTGCCAGCTTTGCCGCCGCCTCGCAAAGAGCAGGCGTGCACCTGTCGTTGTAGACCCGATTCGTAAGGCGCTTCAGTGCAGATTCCGTCTCCCCCATGGAAACCATGGCGGAAACCTCCAGCAAGATAGCATCATCTGAATCGATACTCGATCTTCTCACCAGTTTCAAAGCCAATTCATGATCTCCTTTCAGATGGGACGCTTTAGCACGTAGGATTAGAACACCGGGAGAGATTCTATCTTCCATAGAAAGCATGTCGAGAATCTCAAGCCCTTCGTCTGGCTTGCCATTTTCTATCCTCGATGCTGCCCTGTTAATCTTCACCGATGGGGAAACCTCTGTCATCGATGGGCCCGTAGCACGTGCCCTTAGACCACCCATTGAACCAATTAACTCGATTTCTGTCTCTCCATCCCATCCTAGTGATGACAACCTTTTCTTGTTCCGTCTGCTTCTAGCATCGCTTTCTGGTAACAAAGATAGTTGCTCCACCAAGGCTGCAATTTCATCAGGCTCTGCAAGAATATGACTTTCTAGAGCCTCAACAAGATCAGAACCCGACCCCATTGAACGAAGTATTCTGAGGAGCCCCGTCATACCATCGTATCTATGCCCTTCTCTGAGAGAAGCCTCGTATGCATCTCTAGCATTGTTTAGGCCTCCATGTTCCTCGAAAAGACATCCAAGGCGTTCGAATTCAGAAGAATTGAGGCCCAGATCATCAGGTCTGATTCCTGAAGCGTCAAGAATGCCGGCGAGCCTATGGGTCAAAGTCCCCATCCCAATCAGCGAACCCTCTGACTCAGATTCATGGTGTTCCATCGCATGCGCTAGTAGTCGGGCGGGATGCGTCAAAATCTCACAAAGGCCCCCTACGCTCAGATTATCCTGTCTTCGAATGATCCTCTCTGCAGATTCTAATGCAGTATGTGCAGACAAACGGTCGTGCACTGGATCACCTTTCTCGAGAACTGAGTCAATCCCGTCATTCATGGTTGACAATTCACGATGAACTTCGTTGAACGCAGACGCCATACTGTCTAATTCGTCCCTCATGGCTGCAGCCTTTTTCCTAGCGGACTTCTGACGCAGAAATGCAGACGCATAAGCAACAATTAGGAATCCATAGACCCCAATCACGACCTGCGTCGTCTCAACCACAAACCCCATCGCATTCGTTGAGGCTTTGATGCCTTCTATCCCGCATAGGAGCCAGACGCTGGTTCAGCGCCTGTTTATCGAAAGCGGTCATAGGTCGGAAGGCGTGTAAGCTGAAACAGTCCCTTTACGAGCAGTGCCAGAGACAGAGCTAGCAAGAACGTTCTCGATACCACCTTTGCTAGCAAGATCGAAGATACGATCGCTCATCTTTCCTGCAAAGACCAATCCTTGAGCGTTTTCAATCTCATCGAGTGCAGCTTCAAGCTTGCCAGCGCCAACAGGATCTGTAGCGGAGCCGTCTTCAAGGATGATAACTGCATTGTTGGTCTTCAAACCGTCGAGATGCTGACCCCATTCAGACATGATTTCGGGAGCCTGGACATCCGCCTTCTGAACGCCAACAACAGCATTGTCGTCTTTCTCCATCTGCTTTTTGACTCTCTGCACCACTTTCGAGGCGGCCTCTTTCTGATTCAGGCATTTTGTAATGGTCTTCCCCTCGAGATGCTCGACCTCGAGACTCTTGGGTGCGAATGCTACATGGGTGAGCGACTTCTCAAGAGATCCAGAAAGCTCCATTAGGAGGAGGCTTCCACCCCTATCCCCATCCAGAAATGCTGTGACATTCTTCTTCTTGGACGCGAGAGCTACAAGCTCATCCGGCACACCAGCGCCCATCATGGCGATAGAATTCTTGATACCATATTTCAGTAGATTTCGAACGTCATTACGACCTTCAACGATAATTATCCCATCGGACTTCTTCACATTGGGCCCCGCAGTCATCCCGCTGATACTGATTTCTGTATCTACGGTCAATACGGATCTGACTTCTTCGAGAATGTTCTTCGATTCATCAGCTCCCGAGCCAATTAGATCCATTAGCAGGCTCTTTGCACGGTCAATCACAACATCTCTCTTGGCCGAGACGACATTCTCGATACTCTGTACGCGAATTGAAGCCTTGCAAGGCCCAATTCTGTCTATTGTCTCTAGAGCCGCACCGATAACTGAGGTGGAAACCTGATCCATTGATGTAGTAAGTGAGATTTCTCCATTAACGCTCCCTTTTCGCTGATTTAGGTGCACATCTACGTGCCCGATCCTACCGTTCCTCTGGAGAGCTCTTAGTTGCAGATCCTCGCCCAGAAGTCCTTCCGTCTGACCGAATATCGCTCCGACGACGTCCTTCCTCTGGACAGTACCATCTGTCCGTATAGTTGCATGTATGACATATTTTCCTTCTTTATTTGACATATTCTTTCCTCCGAACATACACCATCTCCCCTAGCGGGGTTTCGCGGCCTTTCGCCGCCGTATTCGGCAAGGATGGGTGCTAGGCACCCGCGAGTGGGACAGGTGAACTGTTCATCCCGCCGTGTTGCCGGCTGCATTTGAACACTCCGTAGAGGCATACAGATACAAAACCAATTCCAAATAGACGCTCGAAACAGGGTGAACTCCATATCTAACACCTCAAATGAACAACTGTGAGCGATACGCACCTCGACACGAACGCTGTTTTCAAGGGCGCCGTAACGGTAGCGCTTCAGGATGGCCATTTAGACGATCAGGAAATGAGGATACTAGCCCGACTTTCACACGCTCTGAGGTTAGATGAGGGCATACCCGTGCAATTGTATGAAGACATAGTCGGATCAAGGGGTAGCGCGGACGGACGCGGGATGGCAAGGTCAGAAGCACTCCTTGTTTACGGACAGATACTCGAGGCGTATTGCACAATGCCCGAACCATCCCCCCAGACAGCGCTTTTACTTGCTTATCTCAGGACTGCTTTCGACATCACTGAACCCGAACACCGAGAACTCGTCCGCAGCGTTGACAGGCACCTAGAGCAAGTGGTGCATCGTAATGTTGCAGCACAACTCAGAACAAAGATAGACGACGCGATAGAACTCATCTCCAAGCCTCTTCAGAATTTCAGAATTAGGAGATGAGGGTCAAATGGACCTTGACGATTTTTTAGGAAATGTCTCGACACGAAAGAGTCGCTCCGTCCGCGCCCTCCTGACGGTTCTCAGGGAAGCGTACACCTACAACGTGCCTGCTTTGATAATGAAATCAAGCACAGACAGACTCTCTCGTGATGGCGGATACTCGTTTTTTCTCGGTACACCAGATGATTCAATGAGGCGCATAGCCTCATGGCTGATCACGAGAAATTCAGACGCTCCTTCAAACCTCGCTGCGTTGATCAGGCCGTTATGGGCGAGACACGGGCGAGAAGACATCGCAATGTGCGCATTGCTCCTGGCGAACATTGATCATGCACGTATAGGAACAAGCCCATGGAAACTACTCGCAGACTCATTAATGCCGCATGAACCAGTCGAGGGTTTACTGCTATGCGTCGAAGAGATACTAAGATCCGGTCGACAGCCCCCTTCTGATAATCAAATGGATGAATGGCTTCAATCGAACGGTGTATTGCCGACCCTTGCCCTATTGTGTATACATGCCTCTACGATCAAAGGCAGAATGCCCACCCGGGAAGAATCTGAGACCCTTCGTAAGATGGATGAATTGGATGCATCAGAACTTACCCGAAGAATAAGGGCGAGGGTCTTGGAGATAGATTAACTCTAATCACCAGCCTACGATACGAGGATCAGTGTCTGACAGGCTCCTCCCCTCTGACGACCCGATCGCCGAGGAGGTTCTAGAGTGGACAATAGAGAAGGATGCGAGAGACATAGCGCAAATTATGCACTGGCTCGAGCAGACCAATGGACGCCGGGATAGGATGGTTTTGATGTCGCGTGCCAAGGATCTAATCGATGAGATGCTCCATGCCATAAGGCGCCTCGACGAATTGCGGTGATTGTATGCAAGCGATGGTACTCGCCGGCGGGCGTTCGACAAGGATGGGCCAGGACAAGTCAACCCTCGTCCTTAACGGCCGGGCATTGCTCACAATCACAATAGAGAGACTCCTCCAAGCAGGCCACTCCAGAATCGTGATACTCGCTGCTGATGAGCAACAGAAGAACTCCCAGAAGAATACAATGGACGGACTTTTCGGCAATATCGAGTGGCTGCTAGACCCAATCCCTCATCAGGGTTTGATCGAAGCGCTAGTCTCTGGAGTGAGGAGATCGAATTTTGACCAGTCGCAACCACTGCAGCTATCCGCAGTCGACTCACCATGGCTCGATCACAGTATTTACCCGGCACTGCAAAAAGCCCTACTTGGAGACACCGAAGTCGCGATCCCCGCAGATCAGCGACTCCATCCCCTCCACTCTTTGGTGAGATCCCCCTCCTTACTCGAGGGCGTCAATCCGAATGAGGGACCTCTGAGAGAGCAACTCAGAAGACGCAAGTCTGTCATTGTCCCATGGTCCGAATCAGAGTTAACCAATCTCAACGCCCCATCCGATCTCGAAAGATAGGGGATCGCTACATAGACGATCGAGAACACTGGGATACAAGGCGTGCTCCGCCTTCCTGATACGCGTGCTCAACGAATCCACAGTATCGTCCTCGTGAACGGGCACGATCTGCTGAGCCAGTATAGGCCCAGTGTCGACGCCCTCGTCGACTAGATGTACTGTGCAGCCCGAAATATCTTCTTCGGCATTCAGAACGTCTCGATGCGCGTGAGCCCCTGGAAAAAGGGGTAGCAAGGAGGGGTGTATATTGACCAAACGCCCTTTCCATCGAGATACGAAGTCGGACGTCAAGATTCTCATGTATCCCGATAGAACCACCAGTTCGGCCCCTGATTTCGCTATGGAATCCAGGACTCGCGACTCTTGCTCCATTCGCCTCTCCAATCCAGAAACCTCCTCAGAGAGGGGTATTGCCATGTTGGGAACACCATGGCGTTTCGCATGCGCCAAGCCTCCTGCTTCCGGCTTGTCGCTGATCACCATGACCGTTTTGTGCGTGCAGCCCACACCCTGCTGATGCTCCAGCAAAGCCGCAAGCCCTGAACCTGAACCAGATATCAGCACAACTACGAGCAGAGGATCCTCAGAAGTAGAAGCCCGAGGCGCTACGAACCCACGACTCATGGTTGATGGGAAACGTGATCCTCTAAGAATCGTGGGCAAAAACTCGACTTTTATTTCCCTCCTGCAACCCGCGATGCTATGGAACGCCTCGAGTCTGTCGATGAAATAGTCGACAGGTACGCTGTTGAGGGCTCATCTCTCAAAAGCAAGCTGTACATCGGTTTGGGGAGCATGTTCGTCATGTTCGCCATAGCGGGGGTATGGATACCCGGATGGCCAACGGTATCGTGGGCCGTGCCTGCTGCTTTCCTCTTTTCCCTGTCCAGTAGGCGACTCTTTCGCTGGACCCTCACAAATCGGTTCTTCGGCCCTGCAATATTCGACTACTACGCATCGGGAAAGACGATCCCAAGGCACGCAAAATATGGAATCTCAATCATGATTTCACTCATGACCATCCTCTCTACTTACGGGGTCTGGGCCGTCTCGACAAGGGGGAATGGAACGCTCCTCGATCCTTCGTCATGGGATGGCGCTGACCCGGGATACGGGTCTGCAACCATCCTCGTTGCAGGCCTTGTCGGTGTCTGGTACGTGTCTGTCAGGGTCAAGACACGAGCCGATTGATCTCAATTCCCCTTCGAGAATTCGATAAGTCTGTCGATAGGCAGATGATCAACCGTATCCTTGCAGTAATGAGCCTCGACTACTCTGCCATGCTCATCGACCAGTATGTCGACCGGAAGTGTGGACATCTTGGATATGGAGAGAGTCATCGGGACGTACCCTCTCATCGTCGCTTTCAACATGGTCAGTGGAGAACGCATCGCGCCCCACATGAAACGTGCGAAGGATTTCTCCACACCGTTCTCATCGAAATGCTGGTAGGTCTCATCAGCAACAATCGTGAAAGGAACCCCTTTCTTACCCATTCTCCTCTTCAATTCGTCGATACGGGCATCGAAAACACCCACCATCACTGCGTCCTCAGCGAATTCGTCCCACCGCTTCACCAATTCGTCAATTCGCATGTTGCAGAATGGGCAAGAAGAAAATCTGAAGAAGGTGAATATCACCCTCCTCCCCTTCATCGATGACATTTCGAAGGTGGTCCCATCTATGGCTGGCAGGCTTATTTTTGGGGCTGGAGCCCCAATCTCTAGCTTAGGCATGAACCTCCGTCACGGTCGGCATCATATCGATTTATCTAAGAGGCAATCCTTCTGTTTCCGTATCCTTGGAGTATTGGCTCATGAAGTCCCAGACCAGATGGCTGGACTCCACCAAACCCTGGGTGCCGATGAAAATGTCTCCAAGAGCCGTCCCGTCATCGACGTCATTCGAGTAGGGGTTGTGCTGAGCCGCATATATCGTCATCAGACGAACTGAAGCATTGCTCACACAGTTATCGAAGCCCTGGATGGAGTATAACGCATTCAGCTCGAAGGTCTCCACTGGGCCCGAGCATCCGTTGTGGGCCCCCCACTCGTACATGTTCTCGATCGCTCCGGTGTCATACGCCTCCGGGTTGGTCCACATCTCCTCGTTGAAGGGGATACTAAACGCAGTGGTCTCGTAGAGAACGACCTGATCGAGGAACCCGTGTACCTCCATGACGGGGATCGGGGCGTAGTAATCCACATGATCCGTGATGAGGTAGAATGCCATGCACCCGATAGCGGCGAAGACGTGGCTCGACTCCATGGCTAGTCTCTGCGCCATCGCGCATCCATTCGACCACCCGGAGGCGTAGATTCGATCCGCATCGACGTTGTGCATCTCCATGGAGAGGTTTACCACCTTCTCGATGAAGTCGACATCATCTATGTCGTCGCGGGCCGAGTGCGCGCAGCACCATCCGGCGTTCCAGGCCTGATTCTCCTCCTGATCCCATTCCATGTTGTACCCCGACACCCCATCGGGATAGACCACGATCGCACCCTCCTCGTCAGCGATGTCGTTGAACGAGGAAAGGGCCCTGTGGACCGTGGAGTCGGAGGCGTACCCGTGCATGTCGATGATCAACGGGACGGCCACCTCGGGATCGAGGTCCTCAGGCACGTGGGTCTGCCAGCATCTGGTGAGGTTGTCGTGATCGATGCATGTGAAGATGCCATCCTCAGTATACGGAATTGAGAGGTCCTCCGAACCGTCCCCGACACCGCCCTCACCGGACGTATCCCCGTCCCCGAAGCATCCCGCCAATGCGTTACACACGAGAATGGCGAGCATGAGGCCTGCTACCGCCCTGCGCATGACCGGCCCAGCAGCCGCTCAGGCTTCAAACCCTCCTCGGGCTTCGTTGTCTGCATCTAGTCCAAGCACTATCAAGCCCCGCAACGCGATCATGAAAGCCCAAGAAGCGACCTAGTCCTTCAAATCACGTATGAATATCATTTCTGCTTCGCATACTAACTCTTGGAAGCCACCAAGGGTGAACTGGCCTGATCAGAACCTTCTGCACTGGCTTGTTTGATGGGCCAAGGTATGGATGATATGAATAACTAGGAGCCGCCGCCCCCCCTCATGGCTCAAGGAACAGTCAAGTGGTTTAATCAGAAGAAAGGGTTCGGATTTATCGAGCGTGAGGGGGCGGAAGACCTCTTCGTGCACATATCCGAGGTAGACGGCCAGATACGCGACGGCGACGCTGTCGAGTTCGAGGTCGCCGAGGGTCCAAAGGGCCCAAACGCCGTCAAGGTCAGCAAGGCCGAGTGATTAACCCAGACCTGGCGAGTTCAGAGCGTAGTTGTGCTTCAGGGCATCTGCGATGCTCACCCAGTCAGGGGTGCTTCCGTCTATCCAGTCGTAGCGATGCCCAGGTATCATCCTCCAGCTTCCTGGAAGGCTCCTGAGAATCTCCCGCCCAGTCCTGATGCTGTCCCACTGATCCATCGGATCAGATCCTGGCAGGTCAACGCGCCCCATTCCATTCGTGAACAACAGATCACCTGCGTGGAAAACCCCGTGCCCATGGAGAGTCACATGGCCGGGAGCATGTCCTGGCGTGTGAGTCACAGTAAGTCGAATCCCCCCTACAGACCACTCTATGCTCTCTCCAGCGGGCTGGGCCCATTCATTCGTGAAGGCCACTTCGCTGAAGACCATGTGGCTAAGCAGATCAGGAACGCGGGCATCCACATGGCCCCAGACCTCTAGGTCGGGATACAGCGAGAGCATCCCTGGATATCCCGCAGCATGGTCCCTGTGCGTGTGGGTGTAGAGAATATGAGTAGGCTCGAGACCCTCCGCCGATAGAGCAGAACTCCATTCAGATGCATCGAACGGATCGATTATTGCGACGATTCCGGCCATGCGATCGATGAATGCCGTGTTCATGTTCAGGTATGGTCCCATCATGGTGACCCACACCTCAATCCCGTCTTCGGACACCCTCTTGTCGAACTCGCCTTCTCCGAGCATGAACCCCTCGTACCTACGGCACCTCAAAGAGGTGACCTGTGACCGCGGGGTCGGAGAGCCCCCAACATGAGGTACGACTACGCCGAGATCGAGCATCGGTGGCAGAACGAGTGGGAGCGCACAAATGCCTTCCATGCCGATGTAGATCGGTCCAAGCCCAAGTTCTACTGCCTCGAGATGTTCCCGTACCCCTCGGGTCACATGCACATGGGCCATGTTCGTAACTACTCAATCGGCGATGCAATGGCCAGATTCCATCGTCTCATGGGTAAGAACGTGCTCTATCCGATGGGTTACGACTCGTTCGGCATGCCAGCCGAAAATGCCGCTAAGAAGGAGCAGGGGCATCCAGCGACAGTCACTGATCGCAACATCTCAAGCATACAGGCAGACCAGCGTCGAATGGGATACTCATACGACTGGAGACGCCGTTTAGCGACCTCAGACGTCGACTACTACAGGTGGAACCAGGAGATGTTCCTGGACCTGTATGACCGCGGGCTCGTTGAGCGTCGTTCAGCACCTGTGAACTGGTGCGTAGACTGTGATACCGTGCTAGCCAACGAGCAGGTGAAGAACAACCGTTGTTGGAGATGTGGGCTCGATGTGGTGCAACGCGACATGGCTCAATGGTTCCTCAAGATGACCGAGTACTCTGATGAATTACTCGACTCATTAGACGATATTGAGTTCCCGGACAATGTAAAGGCGATGCAGAGGAATTGGATAGGTCGTTCCAGAGGAGCGGAGATCAAATTCAAGATTGAGAAATCCGATGCCGAAATATCCTGTTTCACAACACGTCCAGATACGATATTCGGAGTCACGTTCCTTACGCTTTCCCCCGAGCACCCTCTTTGCGAGGATCTTTGCAGAGGCACTGAGTGGGAGGCGGCTTGGAGAGATCTAAGAGATGAGTGTGCAAGACTCTCCGAATTCGAGCGAATCAACCTCTTGAAGGAGAAGAAGGGAGTATTCCTCGGCCAGCACGCCATCAATCCTATGAGTGGCGATCGAATACCGGTATATGCGGGCAATTTCGTAGTCGCCGGGTACGGGACAGGAGCCGTGATGGCAGTCCCGGGTCACGATCAACGGGACTTCGATTTCGCCAAGAAATATGATCTTGAAATCAGAAGAGTCCTCGTAGAGAAACCTGACGACGATCCAGACCAGCCTCTCGAGGAGGCATTCATCGACTACGGTCCGATGGTCAACTCCACCCGCCCGGAATTCGACGGCCTATCCGGTGATGATGCTAAATCAGCAGTCATCGCGTCTCTCGAGTCCGAGAACTCGGGATTAGGCACGACCCAGTACCGTCTCAGAGACTGGCTGTTGAGCAGACAGCGTTTCTGGGGCACCCCGATCCCCATGATACACTGTGACTCATGCGGCATCGTAAAGGTGCCACGCAAAGACCTCCCTGTGGCATTACCATTAGATGTGACTTTCACAGAAGATCAGAGCGGCAATCCGCTCTCAAGCCATGATGGATTCACCAACGTCGTATGCCCTTCCTGCGGTGGTGGAGCATCGCGTGAAACAGATACGATGGATACATTCTACGACTCATCGTGGTATTTCATGCGATTCTGCGATGCCAATAACAGCGAATCACCATTCTCCAGAGAAGCTGTCGATTATTGGATGGAGGGAGGAGTGGACCTCTACATCGGCGGTATCGAACATGCGGTGATGCACCTGCTCTATGCGCGATTCTTCACCAAGGCCACCAGGGACATGGGCATGAACCTAGTCGGCGAGCCTTTCGGACGTCTCGTGTGTCAGGGTATGCTGAATGCTCCCGCGCCATATTGCTCCGATTGCAACACCGAGTTTCACGTCGACCTCGAAGGAAAAGAATGCCCAACTTGCGGCGCCGTGTTAGGCTCGAGATCTGCCAAGATGAGCAAGTCGCTTGGAAACACCGTCAGCCCGGGAGACATGGTCGAGAGGTATGGCGCCGATACAGTTCGCCTGTTCATCTTATTCGGCGCCAACCCCGAGGCAGGAATGGAGTGGTCAGACGCAGCCATAGAGTCCAACCACAGGCACATCCTCTCAATCATCGACGCCTTTTCATCAGCATCTACAATGGATATCAATCAGAATCAGATTGATGAATGGCTCAAGGCAAGAGGGAGAGCGAATCTAGTTCGTTGGATCGATTGTATGCAGGGAGTAAGTTTGAGAGAAGGCGTAATGATTAGCCATTTCGAGATGCTGTCCGACTGGCAGTGGTATGTCAGGAGAGGTGGCCAGAATAGGGATTCAGCGATTGAATATCTGTCAAAGTGGGCGCACATGATCGCGCCTGCCACGCCGCATATCGCCGAAGAACTCTGGACCAAAATAGGGGGCAAGTCAATGCTCGCAAATACCGTGCTCAGCCAAGACAAACCAACTGATAACGATTCAGTGATAATAGCTGAAGAGGCATATCTTCGATCCGTCATCGATACAGCAAGGAACCTGCTCCCTCTAGCCCAGAAGCATTCACAGAAACCGATTAGTCGGATAGTCATACAGACTGCGGCCGAGTGGTCTACAAATCTCGCGAAGGAGGCCGTCGAACTCAAAGATTCAAATTTTGATTTCATCAGAGAAGGAATGTCATTCATCAAGAAGCACCAGTCATTTCTCAAATCAAGTGACAAGGGAGCAGTCATTCAGACATGGGCAACAATTACCACGGGCTCAAAGAAGAGACGGGGAAAAGTACAGACCTGGACTGCTGAAGAGACGGCACTAATCAGGAATGGAGCCAACGAGGCAGCAATTCTCGAATCTCGATCGCAATTCATAGCCTCGACGCTTGGGATAGGGAATATTGAGGTCTATGAGGCAGGCACCGGGGAGGATGCCGGCGGCAAGGCGAAGTTCGCACAACCCCTTGAACCCGGGATTGCCTTTTTGTGAGGTTAATGAAATGGCAATTGTGCTCTACGATGATTTCTGTGAATCCTGCTCTGCATGGGCCCGATTCATCGAGAGACATTCCAAGGGCGCTCTTTTAATCATAGGCCAGGAAACCCCTGATGGAAAGGCCATCATCGAGCAGCGCCCACCTGAATTGAGCAATGTCGACTCGGTCTTTTTCATCGATGATGAGGGCAAGTGGACAGCGAAATCAACCGCAGCTCTTCAGATCGTCAGACAACTAAGGTTTCCCTGGCCTATGGCCTCAATCGGTCTTCTCGTGCCTAGATTCATCCGAGATATCGTATATGATGCCTATGCAAAAAGAAGATTCCGCACCCCTCAATGATCTGCATCGTACGCTGGGTTCATGTCGGGGTAGCCACACGGATGGTCGTTGAGCGATAACAAAGACGACGGGCCACGGAGGCGAAGCCGCTCTCAGAGAGGACCAAGAAAGGCCAAGGCCAAAGGCCAACAGAACTCTGAAGCGATCCAGAGAGCACTCGGGAGATTCGAAACCTCTCCCTCTCCGATGGGCATCCCAGAGAGCATTGACCCACCCCCTCAGAAGATAGAGATTGATTGGCCCGTCAATTCAGTGGCCAAGTCGGTACAGAAAAAGACAGGCGATATCATCAGCCGCCCAGGGGAATTTGGATTCCTCCCCCAGGAGAGGGTCGATGAAATCTCAAAACAGATTTCCGATTTAGATATCACTCTGGAGCAGGCGCTATCACTCAGGGCCGCATTGAATCAGGAGAAAAGCGTCTATTCGCACGGGCGTTTGATGCGACGTTCCAACGAACTTCGAAGAAGGTATGAAGGTGGGGACTCTGTACTTTCTCTATCCAAGCGCTTTGACGCGCCGCCCGTCAATACATTCCGGGCCATTCTCACAGGACGTGGATGGTCCAAGAACAAGATCAAAGAATCTCTAAAATCTCCAAAATCTAGACTCAAAGAACGTGATTTCGAACAATTCCAACTCGCAGAGGAAGCGGATCGTGTCAGTTCAGTGAATCAATCCGAGACGCAGACAGCTGCTGAGGTTTTCGAGCATATTCTATGCTCATACTTCTCCTCCATCGGCGTCCGTTTCAGAAAGCAAGAAGACCTTGAGGTCGAGCAGAAGAGAAGCGAGGGAAGAGCAATCATTACGCCTGACCTCCTCCTTCTCGACGACGTTAGAATTAATGGGATTCCATGTGCATGGATAGATGCCAAGCATTTCTTCGGCGCTGCATTGAAGTTCCCTAGAAAGAAGACTCAGAAGCAGGTTGACCGCTATGTTTCAGAATATGGCCAAGGTGCCATCGTGTACAGGCATGGCTTTTGCGAAGCGCTTGACTTGAAAGGAGCCATCCTCCTCGACTCTTCGCCATTGGATCTTTCTGATTTGGATACTTTCCACGAGAATAATAGATCATAGATGTGCTCGCGCATCGCTTACTCCCACCTTCATGCATTCAAGCCCCGTCTTGCGAATCCCGTCAATCAAGACCTCAAAGTCAACTTCACTTCTCAAATCCTTCTTCGTCACGATTATGCTTCTGCCCAAAAGACATAGTGAGGCCACTGCGTCCTCGCCACTCTTTGTGATTGAATCTTCAACCATGTTGAGTAGGTCCATTCTGCTACTGTCATCCAAAAGGCCACTTTCTTCCACGAAAGAACGAGCACATGATATCAAATCACTCCAGGAGGATTCTCCCCATTTTCCCTCAAGCGTGGAGAGTAACCTATCCCCCGATTGAGTGATACTCTTTTTCCAAAGTGGATCATTGATGTACTCGCTTGTATGGTGCCCTTCCCTGTCGGGCCATATGAGAATCACTTCCATTGTGTTAGACCAACCCCTCGAGACTCCTGGTCCACTTTGCAGACCATTACCTGAAAATGGAGATCCAGGCGAAGTCCGAATCTCAACACCTCCCGCTGAAATTCCTAATACATCCCCCAGTCCTGAAGAAGTCCTTCTTTCACATACGTGTGCATGTAGCATTGATCGTCTAAGAGAGATCTCGTATTCCTCCCCCATTGCACGTTGCATAGCTCTTGAAGTTGCGATGGCCAGAGCAGCTGACATCCCGAATCCCTGTGAAGGAGGAAGGCGATTCCGAATAATAAGAGTCCAGTGTTTTTGTTTGATCTGAGGCAAGTCCTCTGCAACGACTTCGACAATTTCACGAACTAAGTGAGAATTCCCCTGATGACCTTCGAAACGAATATCCAGGCCCCAATCGCCGGCCATTCCCCTTACTGCAACGTCACAACCGGTATCGAGACATATCCCAACACCCCTGCTGCCTTGTAGATGCGCTTCTGAAGCATCGTCTTCCACTGTGAACAATAATGTCACATGCCCGCCACAGGAGGCATGACCAATCACCGGGAGCTTCATTTCGACCCCCACTGGGCTTCGGTCCTTGAAAGCACTAGGTAATCCATCAGAGAACGTGCTCAATATCGTCCTTGATCGCACTGAAACGCTCAGAGAGTTTAGCAAAGGATGCATTTAGAGCATCAGCAGGACTCATAGACGCATCTGTTTCGAAGGTCATGATGAATTCACCCTCTACATCTTCAAGCCCTATGGCGTCAGCAAACGAATCTTTCATACCCGTCCCGGCCCCAACGTTGTGAAGATCCTTCTTCAGATCCAATACCTTGGAGATGTCCTCGAGCCTCCCATCTGTGAAGTCTTTCTTGGACACTCTAAGTCCCATGTCAAAGAGAAGTTTGGCCTTCTTGCCGTTATTGATAACTCCAATCTGCCGTGGGAAGAAGGATACTCCTGAAACAGTTGACCACTTTGCATGATCCTTGCCATACCCCATCTTCGCAGTGGCCCAGAATTCCATCATCTGACCCCCATAGAGTCTTGTTATCGGTATGTCTCGATATTTCTCAGGAACGCTCCCAGAATCATCTCCAAGGAAAACAAGATCGCCAGCGGTGACAGTGCTCCCTTCGTCAGATCCAAAGGCACGAAGTGTGTAGATCATGTTGCATGACGGGCACCCCCTATCTTCCTCTATCAGGTCTTTACAATCCGGACATTCTTCCTCAAAAGAGTATGCTCCTGTATCTGTTGGGATGGGGATCATCGCCATTCTCTGAGCTATCATTTCGTCGGGTATCGCGCTGTTAGTCTCCCACACAAGGTAGTCTTCACCCTCCTTCTCGAAAGGCGCATCACACTTGGAACACCCTGTTCCTCCTGCTGAGCGCCTAGCGACACCTGCCGGATTGAGGTGTCCACACTTCACGCATTGATCATAGGTCCCCATCTGGAATCTCACGCTGTCAACAGCCATCTTTGGGATATGTGCCATCAGATTACGTCTTACTGCATTCAAGAGTGCGCGATCGGCGTCCTTGAAGAGGACGCTAATCTGATCATCTTCTTCGGAAATAATTTCTATAGATACCATGCTATCACCTCATACACGACGACCACGTCGTCCTCCCTTCTTCTTTGTCCCATCTGTTGGGATGGGGGTCACATCTTCGATTCTTGCCACTTGTACGCCTGCACGGGTCAACGCTCGTATTGCGGCCGTTGCGCCGGGTGCATTTGGAGATCTATTGCCTCCTGCACCCCTGTACTTCACTATGACTTGATCAAATTCCTTCTCAAAAAGAAGCTCAGCCATCCTCTCAGCCGACCTCATTGCGGCGAACTGACTGCTCTTGTCGCTACCCTTCTTGGTAATCATGCCCCCAGACACCTTTCCGATAGTTTCTGCACCTGTAAGGTCGGTTGCAGTCATGAGCACATTGTTGTAAGTCGTGAATATGTGGAGAACCGCTTTTCTTCCCATCATTCTCCCTCCTTAGGAATCGTATCTTCGATAGTAGGGGCCGATTCAGCATCAGCCTTCACTTGTTCCACGAATTCTTCCTCTGCATTGTTGTCTGCTTCCTCTTCTTCATTCGTCGACCCTGGCATTCTGCGCTCTTCCATTTCCTTGCGGAAAGCATGCTGCGGATCGATGTAAGGCGAACTTGGAGAATATCCGAGTTCCTCCTCCTCACTTCGGAGAATCTTGTAACCGGGAACAGTCATTCTTTGGTCGCCAATAGAGATGTGCCCGTGTACGATTAGAGTCCTAGCCGAGCGCATGGATGGGGCTAGGCCTTTGAAGTAAACAATAGACTGGAGCCTTCTTGAGAGCATTTGTTCCACACTGATAGAAAGTACATCGTCCAACGACGACTCCTCATGAAGCAGCCCCTTGTTGTGAAGAGAGCGTAGAAGGTCTCCCTTCTCTCTTGCAAAGTGCCCTTCGCTAGAATCCACTCTACCAATCAGTTTCATAGCCTGATTCCGATGTCGGCGAAGAGCAGATTTCTCTCTCCATATCTCTCTCATTCCTCCGACCTTCTTCAACCCGAATTGCTCTTTGAGCCGATGCTCTTCTTCTATGCGAGCCTCTTTCCATGGGTGAGTAGGGCGGTCGGTTTTCGGACGTGCAAATTTAGGATGACCCATTCTTCAACACCTCACTTCTTCCTCTCGACACCGAGTGTCGCTCCGCGCCTTCCGTTAGAACGGAGACGCTGACCTCTCAGTTTGTGCCCACTTCGATGACGTATTCCCCTGTAACTCTTAGTCGCTGCAAGACGAGCAACGTCATCGTCCTTGGTTAGTCTGACATCCATGGATACTAAATGAGCGTCTTCGTTAGTTGTGAGATCTCGCTGTCTGTTAACCATCCACCATGGAACCATCGTAGCAAACTCATCAATCGCCGACCTAAGCTTGTCTTGCTCACTGTCTTCCAGGTGACCGGAGAGCTTGCCCCCGTCAACATCAGCTATCTTGCAAATCTGCTCAGCGCTTCTTTCTCCGATGCCTCTGATAGAAGTTAGGCCTTGCTTGACTTGCTTTAACCCGTCAATATCGCTGTCTGCTATTCGTATGATGTAGGAGAAATCATCTCCTAGTTGGCTTTCGTCAATTTTTGCCATATTCCGGTTCCCCCGTGTACACTGGTCGCCCAGTGGCCCTCTCGAGCGGCCTTGCGACTTGACCGCTCTTTATGAATAGAACGGCTTCCCCCCCTAAGGCACTTTCCTACATAAAAAGAGCGAATTCCCACATGGCGCATCAACTAAGAAACCCATTTCTCCTTCTGTATCTCCAAGAATTGAATCCAGCCTACTGACGATTTTAGTATGCATTCCAGGGTCACATGCACATCTAATTTGAACCTTTGAAAGACCGTATTTCATAGCCGAAGCAGCCAGCATATCAATCATCATAAGATTCAATGATCCTTCGATCCGCTCCTCAACTCTGCCATGTATTGATGTGAATGCCCTGGAAGAGCAACCAACTTGCAATTCTTCATTCAATATCGCCATCGGCCTCCTGTCTGAATCATGCACCCACTTGACTTCACCCTCTTGACCTGCACCTATTTCGTAGGCCAATCTGAGACCACTTCGTATCACTACAGGATCGATTAAAGCCAAGATTTCTCCAACGACCGGTTCAATATCCAACCATTCGACATAATTGACCGCCATTCTCCCTGAAAGAACATCAAATGAACCGTCTCTATGCAGCCTGATACAGCGAACTTCACCATCATTCTGTGCTAATCCCCCTGTTTGGATTGTTAGACGATCAACCCTCCCGCCACCGCGGCTTAGCCATTCCCACATCAAATTCACATCAGGAAACAATTCTCTGACGACGCCCTCGACCTCCATTCGCTGTTCTGAGGCCAATCTTGGCGAGAGATCTAGCAACAGGCTGACTCCAAATTCACCATCCTCTAGGTAATCTGACCACGCTTCTAACAAAGGCCTCAGAGGAGGCTACATTTCGGAGATAGAGTGATTTTGCGCATCCAAGGGCCTAGCAGGATCGACGTGTAACATTGCTACTTTCACATCCCCAATCCTCTCTCGAACTAGAGACATCACGCCTTCGGAATCAAGCCCATCGCCGCATATTGCAAGAGTCGTGCTGCCCCTTTCCAGCCTCGTGAGAGAGTTTGCGCAACGCACCGCTCTTTGGGGAGACAACTCCACTCCAACACAATCTCTTCCCAACTTCTCGCCATATGCTGCTAGTTGTCCGCCTGAACCGGCAGCAGGATCCAGAATGAAACCATCTGGGATGCGAGAAACAGGCACCTGCACAGCTCTAAAGTTACACACTATCTCCGGCGTCAATAGTCGACGAAATGCTTCGCTATCATCATCGAATCGAAGTTCATCCTTCTCAGGATTAACTATCTTAGGGCGGTCTACATCACTCATTTCGAAACCTGCTCAAGTTAGAGGACCTCGATTTATGCTGAGCTCGAATCGAAGCCATCGCCCCTGCAACTCATCATCCTCGTCATCATATGCCAGCTCAGGAGGAAGCAAGGTAGTGTGAGATGTGCCGGTATCGATGCCTGGAAGAAGCCCTCTGTCACCGTCTATGTCGAGCCCTATTGCAGACCATCCGAAACCTTCAATCCATGCAGGATCATTGCCCGCAGTAACAATCAGATCCCCTTGATCTAGCTCTTCCCCTGTATCGGCGTCCCACACAGTGTAGTGGACATCTATTCGGTCACCATCGCCAACATGGATGTCCTTTGTCTGACCTCCAGAAAATACAGTCATATCCAGCAGTACCTGGGCTTGCATGACTTGCAGATGCGAGACAATGATCTGCACTTGATGATCCGTAACGTCTTCCGTCAGAATCATCTCCAAGACCATGGAATCATTGCCCTCCAAGTCAATGATTGTTAGATCTGGTTCACCACCTTCTGCAAATATGACCGAACCCCCAATTATCTCTAAGACCAAATCAAGCGATTGATTCCCTCTATTATGCACCACCAACGATGCCCTATCTCCTTGTCCATGGTGCTCCCAATCGCATCGTACTTCTCCAGGGAGTAAAAACAGATCATCTTGGTCTGCAAGAACATCAGGCCAGTCCCAGTCGTCGAGTCTAGGGTCGCAAGTGTCGTACAGAAGAGTAACCTCCCAGTACCATCTATCGCTTTCAGGGTCCTGTATCAACGATCTGTCAGTCGCATCGAATGCATCTTGATTGATGTCCGTAAATTTCCAAACGCTGTACCCAACAATGATGGTCGATAGAAGAATCATCGCAGCCATTGCCATCGACAACAAGATGGCCGCTCGAGGAATAGCCATTCTATTGATTCCCAGAGGCACCATTGGATGCTCAATCTCCTCGGCGGTATCCGAGATCCAGGGTCCTGTCACAACCCCGACTCAATAGTCGCTGCAATCAACATTCGCCCATAGTGGGTCATTGTCAGTCTATTTCTAGGACTTCCATGTCTCGCTGGCTCAACCAAAGTATAATCGCCAATTCTATTGACACTAAGGTGGTGAGGATAAGAAGCCAAGTCGGAGACATGTCTGAGAGCCAGAGCATAACGCCCCCGAATGAGGCGATCGCCAGATCAACCAAGCCCAATACGCGCAACCCCCTTCTAAGTCTCAAAATACCATACGACCAGACTACGGAGGAAACCAAGATGAGCAAGATCACGCCAACCTCAAGCCTGAGAATTGTCAGAGATAAGACAAGGAGTAGGATGTGTGCATTCTGAACTGAGGGCGCCACCCATCGCTCAATATTAACGAAGATACCCCAAAAGAGAATGAACATGAAAATCAATAATTCTCCAATTATCAACGACCCGACCACTGAGGAGATGAAACTCATGCTGGGCTCTAAAGAAACGATAGAAACAGGTAGCAAAAGCGCAATCGCACCCGCCTCTCTCGTGCGCCTGTCCTTCACTGAACTGTAAAGCCCCCTCAAGACTGCAAGAATCCCAGCTGGGCCCCACGAAAGAAGAATAACCGAGAATGCGAAAATAACCTCTCTGAATCCACTTCTAACACTGACATCCGAACTCCCATTCTTGCTTTGAACATCAACCAAGACATCGAGAACTATTGCAAGAATTAGCACTAATTCCAGAAGCATGAATGGATAGACCCATTCTAGAAGACCGCCTTCAAAGGGATCAACGCTGAGAGGGGCTGGAAGCGATCCGATAATTACGAATCCGGCAACCCTGATTGCCGTTAGAGGGTATACTATCCAGTCAATCAGCGATCTTCGTTCCAAGAGACCCTTTCTACCATTAGCAAAAGTCGCAATTCCTAGCAATAGAATCACAGGTATGGCCACGCCCAGATCTGTCAGATTCTTAACCGAAGAACTAGGATTGGTATGGCCGAAAACAATGGCACAACCTATCCCGATAACCGCTACAGCATGCGTTGCGTCTGAACCCAGTGTGTTTGCCATGCCTACTCCTATGCGGCGTACCCTCGCACCTTCAAGAGCAACAATGATGACCAAGAAAGAACCCGCTGACAGGACCAATATCGGACGCGGCCCCAGTATGAATGAAGCAAGTACCAATGACGCGCATACGATGCCAATTACACCAATAGCAATCATTGGAAAATGACGCACTTCATCGACATAGGATTGACCCGACGTAACTGAATTCTTATGGTCTTCGACAACAGGCCTGTGAATATCTTGTTCTTGGGTTGAAGATCCCATTGAGAGGACTTCCTCCCTTCGACGATCCCTTTCGGCGATGGCCTTCAACTCTCTCAAGATCTCTCCTCGGGCCACGAACCAAATAGAGGACATTCCGAATACCCCGATGGCGACTGCGATACCCTCCACCCTGCCATCCAGTACAGTCAGTACGCATAGCATACTGGAGTGGACCATAACCACTGTAGCAACAGGAAGTATGCTATTCTGGACATTGGTCCTGAACATCCCCACTACAGCCGTTGCCACGCCCACCACTAACGCGCAAATAATTGGATCCGGAATCCACTCCACAGAAGCTTCGTAGGAACCCAGAGAAGCTACGGGCATCAGCAGGAGTACTGGACCGCTTTGGACGCATAGTCCAATCCAGTCTTTGCCCGGCTCACGGGAAGATAGAGCAAGCGGAACGAGGACGCCCGCAGCGATCACTAGTATCAACATCGATGCGTCTGCGCCAATCCACTGGAGTAATACCCCCCCTAGTCCTATAAAAATCGGAATTGACATGGATGAATCTGGACGTATGCCAATCGAAGTGAACCATGCATGACCAATTGAAATGATCAAGAGAATAAGTGGAGCTTCTAGACTAGTAAGCTGTCCAGACAAGAGAAGAAGTGCTGTGCTGGAAACAGGTATCCAGAGAGCTAGGTTCCATAGATCAAGAGTACCTGATTGTTTTATCGAGGCTGAAATTTCAGAAGTCCCAATAATCCCTGATGATATGTTCAGTGAAGAGCCCCCGAATCTAGAACATACGAAAACACTCAGAATTAGGGATATGGCAAGATATGCTACGAAAATCCCCCCTCCGATTTCTAACGTACCACTCGTAACTCCACCTAATTCTTTAGCCGATGAGAAAGTGACACCTACCTCATCTATCACAATCAGAACCGGCGGCCATATCCACGGGGTAAGGGCCGCAACTCCTGCCAGAGACGCAGAACCTCTTTTGATTGCGAGCCACCCTCCTGCCGAATGCATCGTACCGAAGATTAGCAGCACCCATGCAAGGCCATGTTCAATCGAACCATCGAGGGGGATAAGAACGAGAAGCAGTACTGAAATCCCAATACTGCCCGTCCACAGTACAGTATTGCTAACCTTCCCCTGGTGCACTACAAGCATCCCTACCAGTGCAACAGCACCACCGGCTGAAAATGCCCAATAAGGATCAAGGGATGAAGTGAAAACGCTATTCTCTATTCCCAAAAGAGCGGCGATAAGCAACGAAAGAGAAATCGAAGACATCATCCATACAGAACGTTTTGAAGAACCCCTCACAACAAGATATGACGAAAAGTAAGAGATCGCTAGGAGGAGAATTATCGCAGAAGCGAAAGCCAGATTTTCGCGCACAGACCCGACAACCATCAGGGCACCTATCATGCTCAGCATAACTGAGACGCCCCAGAGCCCCGGTTTTGCGATCCCACTATGTTCCAATGCGCTTGAGAACCAATTTGGAGACGATGAGAATCTTGTCGCGACCATTGCATTGGCACTGTTTACCACAACCATTGCCATGAACAGTTTCAGAGGGTGATCGAGCGAAACTACCGTGAGCGAACCAATTTCAAATCCATCAGTTATGGCATGCATGCCGACCCATAGATTCGATGCCGCGATCCCGAGTGAAGCCAGATTCCCGGATGAGCGATGTATCGCCAACCCATGGAGAAGAAGAACGGCCAACAAAATCATGACTATTACTCCGTCTTCCCCGGCAACTGAGCCTGCAGTAGATCCTATTGCGAGTAGAACTAGAGTGGCCTGAGCAGCAATTGCATCGCTACTGTGCCTGTATGCAAGTACCACATTGAATATCACGAGCACGCACAATGCAATGCCTACTTCGGAGAGCCCCAGGGGCAGAAGACTCCCCATCTCCCATCTGTTGAGTTCAAGCGCTGTGCCATAGAGAATTTTCATTGATATTATTACCCATGTTACACCCAAGAGATTCAACTCACTCTTGCCAATCCACCTCTCGCCGAGGAAAAGTCCGAAGAATGCTAGCAAGAATAGTAGAGGAATAGCAGCTAGAGGATTGAGCACCAACCCAATTAGAAGACTCATTGCGCTGTAAACGACCACCATTATGGACATCATGGCCCAACTGATCTTACGTTCCGACTGCCTCTGAAATACCGTTTCATAGCCATTATCCGACCAATTAACATCTTCACTCGGAACGAAAGCTTCTGGGATCGTCCCAAACGCCTCGTCGATATCTGTTTCTGTCTCTGAAGAATCGTCGTTTTGAGTATTAGAATCGATATCTGCAGCAAGCTCCAAGACGCCTTCAAGCATGAAACTCCTGTTCCGGATAATGGAGTCCTCATCCCTCCTCATCAGCCCCTGCTGTTGAACAATGGGCATGAAAGGTTCGCATGCTCAACCTCAAAGAACCCCATCACAATCGTTCATATCCCGGATTCAACTCGTTGGTACATGGTCGAGCAGAAGCCGTCCAAAACTGCGACTGTCTATTCGACGCCTCTTGGAACCCACGGCCTCGATCCAACAGGATCAGTCCATTGGAATCTTTCCGGGGATGAATTGAGGGATTTGGCAGTCAACAGGGGGGAGGCCGTAAGGACGGCGCATGGTGCCTTGCTAGCTACCACTGGTGACCGAACGGGACGATCTCCCAACGACCGTTTCATAGTCAATGAACCCGGACTAGCCTCACAGGTTCATTGGAGCAAAGTCAACAGACCAATATCTCCCGCTGCCTTTGACCATCTTCTGGATATAACCAGGGGCCATCTGAATTCAGCCGAGACCCTCTATGTGAAAGACATGCATTGCGGTGCAGATCCTCAATACGCTATGCCTGTCCGACTCGTAAGTGAGAGTGCATGGCATTCGGCATTCATGCACAACATGTTCATTCGATCCGATCGAGCAGATCTCTCGGAACACACTCCTGAATTCACCATCCTGCATGCCCCTAATATGCTTGCAGATGCAAAGAAAGATGGCGTAAACTCTGAAGTGTTTGTAGCGATATCATTCTCCAAGGGTATCGTTTTGATCGCAGGAACCAGATATGCGGGCGAGATCAAGAAATCAATTTTTACGATTATGAATCATATCCTTCCCGCCCGCGGCCTCTTGCCCATGCACTGCTCTTCGAACACATCCGAATCAGGGACAGCTCTCTTCTTCGGCCTCTCAGGGACTGGAAAGACGACCCTATCTGCTGACCCAGAAAGAGCCCTTGTAGGCGATGATGAGCATGGATGGTCAGATCACGGAGTTTTCAATTTCGAAGGAGGATGTTATGCTAAGATGATCAATTTGTCCAAAAAGGATGAGCCTGCCATCTATGCAACCACGAGAATGGAGTCCACCATATTGGAGAACGTGATATTGGATGCGGATGGAATACCTAATTTCTATGACTCGACATTGACTCAGAACACAAGAGCATCGTATCCCATAGAATCAATTGATAATCGCACTGATGATTCAACAGCCGGACACCCGGACAATATCGTCTTCCTTACGTGTGATGCATTCGGAGTCCTTCCCCCGATTGCGAGACTCTCCCCTGCCCAGGCAGCATACCATTTCATTTCCGGGTATACTGCGAAGGTAGCCGGGACCGAAATAGGCATCACTGAACCGATGGCAACGTTTTCCACTTGCTTCGGGGCACCATTCATGCCACGCCATCCTAGCGAGTATGCCGACCTGCTAATCAAGAAGATAGCAAAACACAATGCTTCGTGTTGGCTGATCAACACAGGTTGGATCGCTGGAGGATATGGCGAAAGCAGCAGAATCAGAATTAAGTGGACTAGAGCACTACTCAACGCCGCACTAACAGGCGCTCTGGATGACGTCGTTTACGTCACCGATGAAAGATTTGGGTTCAAGATTCCTGCTACTTGCGATGGAGTTCCATCAGAGATCTTGCAGCCCCGTTCTACATGGGCGAGCACTGAACGTTACGACAATGTGGCCAATGTGCTAGTTCAGATGTTCAATGAAAATTTCGAGAGCTTCGCAGAAGGATGCAATGAAGAGGTCAAAGCCGCTGCTCCGAGAGTCTATGAGAATCAAAGCCTCTGAGAGGACATTCTCTGGGCGTCGACAGCGCAGATAGCAGCCATGTGAACCACTTCCCTGACGCTATCCCCGCGCTGAAGCACATGTGCAGGTCTGGAAAGACCGTCCAAAATGGGTCCAGTCATTTCAGCTCCAGCGAGCCTCTGTAGAAGTTTGTAGGATATGTTCGCAGATGCTAGACTAGGACATATCAGGACGTTAGCAGGCCCTTTGAACGCCATGAATGGAAAATCCGATTGCTGTTCAGGAACTAGCGCCGTGTCTGCTTGCATAGGGCCATCGATAATGAGGTCGGGATCAATTTCTCTAGCCATTTTAATCGACTCCTCTATGCGAGTGCTTCGCAACTCACCGCTAGAACCGAAATTGGAGAACGATAGCATAGCCACCTTTGGCTTCACTCCGAACCGTTTTGCTACGCTTGCCGTCCTAACTGCAATCTCAGCTAGAGTCCGGGCATCGGGATTGATGTTTATGGTCGCATCTCCGATGAACATGACCTGTCCCCCAACAGTCATCATGTAAGAGCCGACGACTCTGTGGGCATCTTCAGACGTACCTATAATTTTCAAGCAAGGCTTGACTATGTCGGGATAATTGTGACTCACGCCCCCCAAGTATCCGTCCGCATCTCCTTTCCTTACCATCATCGGTGCAAACCAGGTAGGTTGTTTGAGGAGCTCAATCGCATCCAATCGGCTAATCCCCCTCCTGCCCCGCAAATCATGAAGTTCATCAGCATAATCGCCACGACGCCTTCCATCGTATCTTGGATCGATAATCTCACAATCAAAATCAAGGCCCAAATCAGCAATAGCTGAATGAATCCTTTCTACTTGGCCGAGCAATATTGGAGTGCAAATCTTCTCACGTATGCAATGTGAAGCTGCCTTGATTATAGTAGGGTCTTCACCTTCTGAGAAAACAATTCTCTGAAGATCGCGCTTGGCTCTGTTAATCACGGATCGCATGACTGAACGAGTAAGACCAAGACGACTTTCAAGTTGCTCTCTGTACGTCTGCAAATCGAATGAATCTGGATCAATCCTTGCTACTCCCTCCTCTACAGCAGCTTGGGCTACTGCCGAGGCCTCCCAGATCAAGACACGAGCATCGAATGGTTTGGGGATTAGATAGTCAGGCCCATATTGTATGCTAACGCCCTCATAAGCTTCCAGAACATCATCAGGAACCGTCTCCTTTGCTAACCGGGAGAGAGCCATCGTGGCAGCCATCTTCATTTTCTCTGTGATGCTAGTTGCTCTAACATCGAGCGCACCTCTGAATATGTAGGGAAACCCGAGAACATTGTTGATTTGGTTGGGGTAGTCGCTTCTCCCAGTCGCTATAATCGCATCATCACGAACAGCACGCACATCTTCTGGAAGAATCTCCGGGTCTGGATTAGCCAGAGCGAATATGAGGGGGTTATCAGCCATAGAGGCAACCATGTCGCCATTCACAACACCTCCCTTGGATAAGCCAAGAAAGACATCTGCCCCAACCATGACATCTCCAAGAGAGCAATCTTCTCTGTCATTCACGAATTCCATTTTGTATTCGTTCAATTCCCCTTTCGCTGCTCTTGATTTGGTCAGTAGGCCCTTTGAATCGCACATCAGAATCTTGTTTCGATTGACACCAAGGCGGAGATAGTGTCTAGCACAGGATATGGCCGAGGCACCGGCGCCAGAAATAACAACAGTGACATCATCGATATTTTTACCTACAACGTCAAGCCCATTGATTAAGGCAGCCCCGCTTATTATAGCGGTTCCATGCTGATCATCGTGCATCACAGGTATGTCCAATTCGTCTTTTAGCCGACGCTCGATTTCAAAGCATTCCGGAGCCTTGATGTCTTCTAGATTTATGCCGCCGAATGTAGGTGCTATGGCCTTCACAGCTTCCACGAACTCATCAACAGAGGTCCGATCAACTTCTATGTCAAAGACATCTATGTCTGCGAATGACTTGAACAAAAGCCCCTTTCCTTCCATTACAGGTTTCCCGGCCAATGCGCCGATATCGCCCAGTCCAAGTACGGCAGTCCCGTTGCTGATAACGCCCACAAGATTCCCCTTAGAGGTGTACGAAAACGCAAGCTCCTCATTCTCGCTGATTTCAAGGCACGGATACGCAACGCCCGGGGAGTATGCGAGAGATAATTCATGAGCCGTTGAATGTGGCTTGCTCGGCTTCGTACTGAGTTTGCCTGGAGTTGGTAGCCTATGATAATCCAAAGCTTCCTCGCGCAGACGGTCGTCCTGCATACTTGCACCCCAACAAATACCGGAAGTCCTCATCGCTATGATGGTATCCTCTACTTAATTCACCTGTTTACCCAATATTATGCATGATGCTCTACCCGAACATCAACACGTCCTCTTAATTATGGGATGATGAAGGCGACTGAACCTATGAGGGGGCGATCGAGTACGTCGCGCCTTTCGAAAAGGCACAATTACACAGCCATTGCAATCGTCATTCTGATGATTTCCATGCCGTGGTCAGCGTCTATGGATATGAATGACGAATCCGCATCAATGAATGCATCGGATGAGACATGGGGTTCCTCCGGAACCGTTGATACGGAATGGATAGAGGTCGGTTCAGAATCGACCGGCCTGCCCACCACAATCGTCGACCATCCTCCAGGGGCATCTATAGAGAATCTCACCTTCGAGATAAGAGTCAATGGATCAGCAGGAGTGTGTGCGACAAACCCCATACTCACACTCGTTGATGCCAATCAGGAGATATTCGATGGCAGCGGAATAGGGGGCTTCGGATGCAATCAGCAATACTCCCCACAGACTGTTATCGACGATACCCTCGATCCCTATGCGTATGCAGAGAGTGGGTTTTTACTCCCCTCCGGCGCAGTTTTAACAGATCTAGTAATCGAAGCATTACGACCAGCTTCACCACGACTTTCCCCCTCAAATCCTGAGATAACGGTACACGATACGACTGCAGATTCTAATTCAGGACGCCTGATTATTTTAGTGGATGACGAGCTGCTAGTCATTGATGAGACCGTCACATCGCCAATAGTGCACATCGAATCCATCAATGCACGTTCCGTCAAAGCCATACACAACGAAAATCGAGTCATGGCAATCACCGAATCAGGAATGCTGTTGGTATACCAACTGAGCGATTTTGACCTTCTAGGAGAGTATAACTTGTCAGCACAAGGAACAGGTGCAACGCCCCCAGGTGTGTGGGATGACACAATTCCATCATATGTTTCAGTCATTGAGGACGACTCAACGTGGATAGCACACGGGTGTGATATTTTTTGGAGAGCAGCTAATACGTCATTCAACAATTGGGCATTCTACAATCTCTGCAATTCAAATCCATCACAAGCTCCATTTTCTTCTATATATGCTACTTCTGATGCAGTGTATCTTGGAACAGATGGCGATGGTCTGATCATACTAGAACGCTCAGAAGATGAAAGCACAGTCGAGATTGTCTGGTCAAATACCACATACCATTCAACAGAAACGGGTATTACAACCACCATTCGCTCAGACTCGATTTCGTCAATCGAGATGATGGATGAACAGATCCTCGTAGGGGGAGAAGGTGGCGTAGATCGACATCATCTTCCATCCAACTCATGGTTATCTCCCTGGACTACCTCTAACTGGCTCAACTCCAATGATGTCGGTAACCTGCTTACCATCGACAACACGACTTACATATCCACATCATCGATGATTCATAGATTCGATACAGAGACAATGACATTCGTGGACGACATAACCCCCGATCAGGTTGATTTAGAGCAATTCGACGTTGTATTTCCATGGCCTGAAGACAGCCAAAGAATCGTTGCTTCAGATGGATCAGGGTCTCTTGCAATAATCATCGATATGATTGCGGCCTCTCCTCTTGAAATCGCCAGTGGTCCGTCGATTTTGCAGCCTGAAGTAGTTTCAGTCGTCTCCACAGCTTCAGGCGAGCAGGCATGGTTTGCCGGAGGCAGTTCGATAGATCGCTTCGACTCGGAATCTAAGAGATGGCTGGGTCTAATTGATTATTCATCAGAAGGCATAGACTCCCAGATAACCGACATAATACAGATCAACTCAGGACAGGTGCTGGCATCGACATCAGGCCACGGCATAATCCTTCTAGATCCAGCCTCGGGCCAAATGACAGGTACTGTAGCCGGCTCAGACGTCTCAGAGATATCATCGATGATATTCAATGAAAATACGGGAGACGTCATAGTCTCAATGCCTGGTTATGGCATAGCAATCGGGAATACTTCGAACATTGACGATTATGCATTCTTCAATGAGGATTCAGGACTAGACTCCCTTGATTTCACCTCGATGGCTGTAAGATCGGACATAGTTTACATCGGGACCAATGACGCTGGTGTTATCCGAATTGAAATCTCAACCGAAACAGTGCTGTCTTCTTGGAGGTCGCTCGGGGTTGATGATGTCGAGAACGCTCCAATAGCATACTACCCCCCTGATGACACAATTTTCCTAGGGCTCAAGGGATTCGGCATCATAATCCTGGACCGATTCACAGGCGAAGTCTTGCACATATGGGACGAGGCCAGCGGCACACTCCCTGATGACGAGGTGAATGACATACACACGGATGCAAATGGCGGCATCACGATCGCAACAGAGGGGCCTTCTTTCTGGGATCCAGGAATTGCAGCCTCATGGGACGGCTCTGATTATCTCTCTCCTTCGTGGTCAATATTCCCAACATCTATCCCAGGCAGAAATAACGATCCGTACCAGTTCTTCGAGGCAACTAGTGACGTTGACGGAGTATACATGGGCACAAATCGGGGTGCTTGCATGTGGGATTGGACATACGATTTAGTCGGTTGTTGGAGTGAGGATGATGGTCTACCTTCTCGTTTTGTCGAGAGCGTCTCCATATTGGAAGCGAATCGCCTCTATGCCGGAACCTCCGAAGGGGTGGGAATCATTGATACTTTGAATGGCATAGTGGTAGATGTCTGGACTGCGGCTGCAGATTCGGAGCAGACAGATGTTGTCCAAATCGGCACGATACTCTATCTCGGCGTCGAAGAAACCGGAATCGCCAGATACGATCTGATAAATGAGGTATGGCTCAGTACTTGGGACGGTACATCTGGCGTGATTGAGAATGAGTACATCACCATGCTGGTCGAAGGGCAAGATTCAGGCACTATCTGGGCAGGGGGATATTTCGGACTGGTGCTGATCGATGCGGCCAACGGGACCACTCTAATTGACTGGGATCTAGGAACAAACCCCAATGGCCCAACGCTCCCCAATCAACCGCCATCCGCAATCGCGATCCATCAGGATATTTTGCATTATCAGCAAATCACTCAAGGCAATCAGTGGTGGCAAAGCAGGGATAGCATAGCACGAATCAATCTCACCAGCAATTCGTCTCTGAGCGAGATAGACACTACAGACAGCCTCGGATATAATGGCCAGATACGAGGTATGGAATTGATCCAAGACCAACTCTGGCTGAGCGTTACAGAAACCCAGGGCTGGGGCGGGAGCGCAGGCTCAGGGGACATCGCAAGATGGAACATAACATCCTCATCATGGGTAGATCCCCTGGGGACCACTGGAAACGTCGAGAGGGTCAATGCCCAATTCTTAGGGGACTGCTTCCCAAATGCATCCAATGGATGTGAATTTTGGGTTTCTTACGGCGAGTCTGTATTACGACGCTACAATGCTTCCGACATGCTCCTGCTCGATGAGTGGGACGACATACCCGGCCCAATAAGGGGCATGGAATCCATGGGCGACGAGCATCTCTTTGCTTCTATGGATGGGATACTGAGGTGGGATACCAACAACTCCACATTCCTCACTCCATGGACTCCCGGATCCGGGATGCCGGCAAATGTAGATGATGAGGTCTACTCGATGCTGTCTGTTGGAGACGATCTTTGGATTGGGACATACCAAGGCGGTTCGTCAGATGTCTCACTATGGAATAGTACACAAGATCAGTGGACTGTTTATTCTTCCAACAGTCTCGGTTCTTTCGCATATCCCGCCGATCTCAATCATTGTGACGGCATCGTACACGTGGCTTTCGGCCAGGTAGCCTGGTGGTCCCCCGGCTTCGTCGCGAGATATGATTACGAAGACCATGATGGAAATAGCGTAACGGATGAATGGATCGATTCATGGGATAATTCGGATCTCTCAGATTCAGACCCAAGAGCGGTCGCTTGTGACGAGGCCCATCCAATGGCGTATGTTGCATTTGATACCGACAATGCGGGAATCGACAGGTACTCGTATTCCTCCTCTTCATTCGAATCAACCATACTCCCGTCTGATGGAATAGCAACTGAACCGGTCTTTCCAGGTGGCTTGCTGCATGACGACGATCTTCTGATAGCAAGCCATGTGGACCAAGGAGGCATATCCAGGGTCGAGACTTCTGGCAGCTTATTTCTGACAGGCACGGTCCTTGGTGCCGGGATGGATGGAAGCTCAATCGCTCGAGCACCTCCCCTATCCGACTCTGCATACGCAATAGGACGATCAGGTGAAAACTCCGGAATCAACAGGGTCGATCGACTAGATCCAACCGGCCTGATTCAGGGAGGATACGACGAACTGTACCTCCTTCCTTCCGGCAACGTAGTCGAATTCGTCTCTAATGGTACGAAAGTATGGGCTGCGATAGGCCCATCTGCACAGTGGCAAGGAAACTCGGGCTATGGCGAGACGGTCCTTGAAGGCGATTTGGATACGACTGGAAATGTTTCATGGGTCAAGGCATACAATTTCAATGACGATATCATCGTTGATATGCTTCTAGATGGCGATATGTTGTGGGTAACCACCACCTATCAGGGATTGATAAAAATCGATTTGACCACAAGTCAGAGAAGGACGCATCCAGGCGCGGTTCATGGGTCCATGGATGGGATGTACATCGACGGAAATCACCTCTATGTGGGGCTGACCAGTGTTTTCGATGCAGCCTCAGGCTTTCAACCGATAGACATTGCAACCAGAATATGGGATGAGCCTGCCTTGCTGGCAGCATTGCCATCCAACAACATTGGAGATTTCGAGCGAGTAGGCAATGTGACGCACATAGCCACCTCAGTAGGTATTGGAAGATATGACGAGTCAACCTCCCAATGGCTCGATCCCATCACATCCTACGACGGCCTACCTCCCAATGCACAGAATTTGGAATGGGTCACCACCACTCCATACGGTGATGTACTCGTCGTAACCGGCCCAGGCGGCATTTCCTTTGTCTCAGACCCCAGCGATAACGCCTCAGTCGTCGCGAGAGTGACTCAGGCGGAGGGTCTGATGTCCACTGCGATCGCTGATTTCACCATAGCACCCGCATCTAGTAAGAACTTCACTCTCCCTGATGGGAGTATAGTCCAGCTAACTCAGCCACGGGTGCTTTTAGCATCTCATTCAGGCTTTGGTAACTCGAGACCGTGGATTTCTTCTTGGTCGATAGACAACGGTACCATGCTGAGGGACTACCCTCTTGATATGCTTCCGAGCAATACGGTTACAGCATTAGCTTCAGACAATTGGGGCATCCACATTGCCACCGAAACCGGTCCAATATACCATTACAATGCATCATCCTATTCGATGGAGGTAGGCGCCGCCGCCGGGTCGATGCAGTCTTGGCCTGTAACCTCCATGCTTTCTGACGGCTCAAGAATAGTCGCAGCAGGAACCGGCTTCAACATAATCGGAGTCGTTGACCACGATGTAAGGGCATACGACTCCGCTATGGACTCATACGTGAACGACATAGCACTCTACGGCACAACACTGGCTCTCGCTACCGACGAAGGCGTCTTGGCGTACCGACCTTACTGGACACTCGAGCAGATATACGTCGATGAATACGCCCGAGCAGATAATCTAGATCTGACTATTCTGGGCAGAACTACTGACATCACAGACCACACGCGTCCGGGGAATGATATCGAAATCCAATCAGGGCTCATCGTTCCTGACCCTTCCAGCTCGACGGGCCAAACCCAGTACTATGGGGCAATCCCATTCTCTTGGTACCCAGCCATTTTCACTAGCCTCTCTTCTTCTCAGCCAATTTGGTCCACGACTAAAGAACTCAATTACACCGGATCATGGAACCTGTCTACTCAGACAGGACTCCAACAACTTCTCCAACTCGCAGTGGATAATGCCGGCACTCCCTCAGATGCGAACTGGGAATTTGCACTCTCACCCTCCGACTCAGGCAAGATTGAGATACGGATAACATACGATTGGATAAGACAAGAGATACCGACATCAATCACACTTCTCACCGACCGTCCGAATGACGCAGGCGACGGGTTGACTGTGAATTGGGCGATTTCCGAGGACCCCAGTTTTGTTTCATACGACATATTCCTCTGGGATATGGCTTCGAATGGGTGGGATTCCGATGCCATGGAGGCCAATGGAATACCTCAAACCGTATCCACACCCATACTCTCGATATCAGATCTGCAGACTCTTGGAGCCACTTTCGAAACCGCCTATCTTGACGACACCGTCCAGCCGATACAGCCAGGTCACGAATACGGGGCCGCCATATCGATCAGATATCCAGACGGTTCCATGGGTCCAATATCGGTCTACAACGGTTCGGCATTAGCGGTAGATAACATTCCAGACCCCCCGTCCTCCCTGTATGCAAGCCCATTCGGTTTCTCAGGAGGCAGTCTGCTTGTTGAATGGCAGCTGTGCACCGATCTCGATAGTCACTCTACCAGAATATGGTATTCCACAGTTGAGATTGAAGATGTGAATGCGATTCCAACATCGGTCGATGTGTCAATGGCTTTGGGCAACCAGACGATCATAGACGTATCACCCGCGACCCCAATCTGGCTGGCTGCATCATGTGTTGACCTAGCAGGCCAGTACGAACAAGACAATCCAACACTCTTCGGTCCGATCGTAGCGGCTGGGGGACTTGATGACTCGATTCCCCCTGCGCGCGTAAGTGGCGTTGAAGCCTCGGATCTGCCGTTCGATGATGGGGGTTATTTGCAGGTATCATGGGATGAGAACGAGGAAGAAGACTGCATATTCTATTCGGTGTACGTGCTGCCCGCTTCCGGTTTCTCGCCCCCTACTAGCGCGGAAGGATGGCCCATGGCAGCTATTGTCCCGGGATGTGGAAACACATCAGCCATAATTGGCGGAACAGGCGGAATTCCACTTCAGAATAGCATACGTTACTGGGTTGCAGTCATTGCTTTCGATGACTGGGGCAATGGGGATCTAAACAACATCCTTCCTGACGATGCAACTCCATATGATAATCTGGGGGCAGAAGGGCCCGAACCCCCAAGATTGGTCGATGTGGATGCATTTGACCATCCTTCAGACGACGGCACATCAATAGATGTAGTTTGGACCAGAAGCGATGTACCAGACTTCGCCTTCTACACCATATGGGTCAGCGAACACCCGCTAGATGATGTCACATCCCTCTGGTTCTTTTGCTCTGATGATCCATCATCATGCGGCCTTACGGTTATTGAGCAGCGTCAGATAGGCGGGTCTTCAAGAATCGAGATTGAGATTGATAAAGCACTCTATGGGAGTACATTGACAGACTCAATAAGCTCAGAAATCATTCCAGAGATACCGCTCTATGTTGCTGTGACTGTGCATGATCTCTCAGGAAATGTATTCGTCGATCAACTAGAGACCGCAATAGTACTCCCCCTCTCAAACATGGGAGATTCAGAGCCGCCTCTAAGGATCCCCGCGCCAACACTCATCGACCGCGATCCCGATCACGGAGACGGCATGTTCGTGGTATTCGAGCCAAGTACATCGCCAGATATCATGTCATATGAGATATATGCGGTCATTGACTCACCGTTCCTGTTAGACAACATTGCGACTCTAGAGCCGTCAGCGACCCTATCCAGGGATTGGTCCGGCCCGGCATTGGTGGAATTTTCATCCAATCCGGACGGATATTCAGAGATGATCCCTGATCGCAGATATTTCGTCGCGGTTGTTGCGAAGGACTCAACTGGAAATGCATGGGAAACAGGATTGGAATCGAGTGACATAGTTCTGCGAGATGAACTAGGCCTAGACCCCTGTCCGGCCTGTCCAGACGTCGCAGGCCTCACTGCCGCCTGGAACCCCGCAGGGTCGAGAATAATGCTCAGTTGGTCGGAAAGTACTGATGATGATATCGTGGGGTATCACGTCTACGTGTCGACTTCCGCATTCTCCGATGTTCGAGATGCAGCAGTCGTAGCGCTCGATCGAGCATCCACCGAACTCAGTTTCGATAATATCGACTCAGAGTCCCTAAACCGAAGCCTAAATCACTATGTTGAGGTTGTATCATTCGATGGTGAGAAATTCACATCCCGGGCCAGTCCCGTAATGGTCCCGCCATGGGTAGATCAAACGGGAATTCTAGATGAGGATGAAGCTGGAGGCAGTACATTCGTCGATAGGCTGGTCGATGGTGAGTTGAATATCCTACTCGCAACCACGGCAATCAGCATGGCTGCCATAGGAGCCGCCTTCGCCCTAAGATCACGAAGGTCCTCTGGATCTGAAATTTGGGAAATATCCACACGAGAAGTTGAAATTGACAGCCTCTTCGACGAAGAAATCGAACAAGAAATACAAACCATAGAAGAAGCCTCAGCTCTGGAGACTACTCCCTTATCCGAATCACTGGAGCCACAACAAGACTCAACTGAGACTAAAGTTATTGACGAGCTTGAAGATCTAGCGCGCGATATCGATGACTTGTTCTGATAAGGGCCACTTTGAAATCAACCTCCCGCTGAAGCATAACGTGGGCGACCCAGAATCGGTATTCACCACCATCAGGGTCGAATTAGATGGACCTATTCATATCGAAGGACATTTGAGGAGATTGATAGAGGCCCACGCTTCCCTTTTTGGGAGCAATTTAGAGATCGAAGAGAACGACATAATCGATATCATGTCCCGTTCATCAAATGAACAAGAACCACCTTATCTCGTTAGATTAGATATCGATAAAAGCGAGCGAATCACAGCATCTCCGAGAACCCTGACGAGAATGCCCAAAGAAATCCGCCTCTCCACTCAACCCCTCCCCCCTGGCCCGAACTCGGCCAGAATTAAGCAAGGAGACTGGGCAGGTTATATCGAAGCCAGAAGAATGGCAAATTACAATGGGGCAGACGCGGGGCTGCTTATCAATCAAGGTCTCGTAGTCGACGGAGACACATTCACACCCATCTTTATTCTTGAGAATGGAGACATAGCATTGCCAGCATTAGATCTCGGAGCCGTCAAATCAGTCACTCTTAACCAGATCCTAAATCAAGATAGTAACAGCCGTATAACTCCCTTACAAAAGCGGATCACCCTCTCAGAAGCCTACTCTTGTTTGAGCGCTGCAGCAGTAGGGAGCGGCATGGGGATCAGACGGATATTATCCATCAATGACAGGGAAATCGGAGTCAATTCCGATGTAGACTTGGCGAATATTCTACGTCAACATCAGAAGCTAATCAGGAGGGAGAATCTTGATTGAGACCAGCTCCGATACTCGCGTATTAGAAGGAGATTATGACGATCAAACCCTACTCAATATCCTCTTTCAATTGCGATTAATGAACCCGCAACAAGACGAACTTATGCTGACTTCAGGAGGACCAATCAACGATCGGTCAAAAACTAGCATGATACCTATGCTCGGAAATATAAGAGTCATTTTCAAGCAACCCAAAGATGAATCAAAAACAACTCATCAGGACCCTCTTAATGGCAATATTGACCTATCCAAAAATCCCCCATTAACACTAGAGGTACAGCAGCGTGTATCCGATCGATGGTCAACCAAGAGCATCGAATCCCATCACAGCCTTGAACAGGCCCTCTCTTCAATGAGAAAAATGGAAACTTTGGCACCCAGCGAGCCACGCACGGGCCTTTCCCCCGGGGGGTTTGCGGGAATACTCGGCTACGACCTCGGGCAGTGGACTACGGGCCCCAGACTTTCCAACCCCCCTCCCGAGGGCGAAATCCTCGGCGTAATGTGGAAAACAAATGGTTGGATAATCCATCATCGAGATACCAACTCTGTTTCTATTGTCGGAATTAAAAACATCTCTTCAACCGATATCCAAAAATGGGCGAATATCGACCACTCCCCCGTTGAACTAGAAGAGCCATCATCGCCAGTCTCTATCGAATCTAGATCGGAGCATGAATTCAAGACGGGAGAAATCATTCAAGCAATCAAGCATGGACACGTGTATCAGGTAAATTACGGTAGAAGATGGCAGGCGCCTTTGGAAAAAGATCCATGGTCAGTGTACTCCAAACTTAGCAAATCCAATCCTGCACCATACAGCTCATGGATGAGGTCACCGAGCCTTAAATGGTCAGTTGTTTCAGCAAGTCCAGAACAGCTTCTCAGAATAAGAGATGGAAAAATCAGCACATCTCCAATCAAAGGAACAACCCCAAGAGGGAAAGACCCTGCAGAGGATGCGGAAATGCTCAATTCACTAATCAGATCGAAAAAAGATCTTGCGGAACACATGATGCTTGTGGACTTAGAGCGACACGATCTTTCAAGCGTATGTGAACCTGGATCCGTTACCTGGAGCGACTTTCGTGTAGAGTCCCATCCTAACGTCCATCACCTCGTCTCAACTGTGGAGGGACTAGTTGCATCGGGATCCGAACTCTCAGGTGCAATTTCCTCCCTGTTTCCCGGAGGCTCAATCACCGGTTGCCCTAAAACAATGAGCATGTCAATAATTGATCATCTAGAGGGCGCTCCTCGAGGGGCTTGGACAGGGTCCATAGGACACATAAACTCCACAACAGGAATCTCAGATCTCAACATCCTCATCAGAACTTTGGATGTCAGACTCAAGGATAACAAGAACATCGGGTCCGTAATGGCGGGTGGAGGCATAGTTCACGATTCTATACCGTCTGTAGAAGTCGAAGAAGCTGAATGGAAGGCTGATGCCATAACTCGAGCCACATGGGGCGCACCTGCGTTCAAAAATGACCTGAGCCCCCCCATCGCAGAGATGGGAGGGCTGACTCTCCCAATGTCGTCAAATAACGACAAAAACGTCAACATCACACCTTTCCAGAGGGCCCCGAAAATTGTTTTAGTGGACAATCTGGATTCATTCACACTCAATATCCGAGATGCGATGGTGGCTCTCGGCAGCCAAGTCGAGGTCGTTCAAGGAAGGCCCTCATCATCCATCGAAGACCCGGACACATGGCTGAAAAGAATAATTTCTGAACATGCCCCTGATGGCATTGTGATAGGCCCTGGCCCTTCGAGACCAGAAGCATCAAAGCGAACAATGCTCATAGCATCAAATGCACTATCAGACATGCTAAGCATAGGGAGTAGACGCATTCCTGTATTGGGGATATGCCTGGGACACCAGGCCCTCTGTCTTGCTGATGGCTCGAGATTGGGACTCTCGCCCGACGGACCTGTACACGGCTCACCGTCTAGAATAGAACACAGAGGAACAGGCCTTTTCGAAGATTCAGACAAAACATGTTCGATGATGAGATACAACAGTCTGGCCGTATTGTCCGATGGAAGGACTATGATGCCCAATGCATGGGAGTCAGGCACGAACCTTGTTATGGGCGTAGAGCACCCCAATCTCCCAATTCATGGGGTACAATTCCATCCTGAGTCAGTAGGAAGCGGGGGCGGTTCAAAGATCCTCTACAAGTTTCTTGAAACATGCATTCGACCGCAGTGTTGAAGACGAGCCTCCCGATGGTTCGGCTGAGCATTATGCCAACCTGCCGCATGTGCACCCAAAACTATCCTGTCAATCAGTTTGTCAAAGGTAACGGGCCAAGGTACCTAGTTTGCGCCCGCTGTGCTGTTGAACATGACATGATGGCCCCGGGCGAGACCCCCTTGCTATATTCCGACGAGGTAGCAAGAGCACGACTATCGCTATTTTCACGCAGGTACCGTCCTTGGGTATTGATGATCCTTGGGTGGACTCTATTCCTTTCTATGGGAAGAAGCATCCCCCCATGGTCGACACTTTTCCTCATCGTTTTGATCATCCTGACATTAACTACGCCGGTTCGTCATTTCATGACACGCACCAAGTTCAACTCTGAACTTTCTAGGCTGTCTCCTTAGAATACTCAATTTTCCGCGGCATTGATATAGTTTCTAATGCTCTCCGAGAAGCAGAGGAGACGGAGGGTTTCCTGAGACTGCCAGCCACAAAGGGTTAAACCACAATAGGAGGAGAAGATAAAAAGCAAATAAAAAACGATGCATACCGACCAATATTGGTATCATGTAAATGTGTAAATCTTCTCTGTCCTTAGTGTAAATAACCCCCTCCCAGATTTCTGTTCCGACTCAGTCGGGCTGATGCTGGAAAGAGGGAACGGCGGGTTCCCTAGATTAACCAAGAAAACGTAACAAAAAGGAACGTGATGATACAATGGAGATAACAAAGAATGCAAGTATATTGACAGCTTTACTGCTAGTGACTATGGCTGGCGCCGCAGGCGTTACCGCTGATGGTTCGGATCCTCTCGATCCGAATGATGGTGGCGCAGACTGGGATGGCGATGGACTAACCAATGCTCAAGAGCAGTCTGCTGGAACGGACATGAATAATCCTGATTCCGATGGCGATGGTTTGCCTGATGGATGGGAAGTTGGCTATGGGCTAAATCCAAATTCAGCTACAGATGCAAATGCCGATCCTGACGGAGACGGACTCACAAATTCACAAGAATACGCTACGGGAACCAACCCCAATGCGGCTGATACTGACGGCGATGGCCAAGATGATGGCAGTGACCCTTATCCAAATGACCCAGCAAATGGCGAGATGAGCGATTCAGACGGCGACGGAATCCCCGATGCCTATGATCCTGATTTCCAGGGTGATGGCTCAGGTGACGGCGGCACCCAAGGCGGCGGCGGCTCAGAAGAAGACGGTCAGGGCCAAGGACAAGGTCAGGGCCAAGGTCAGGGCCAAGGACAGGGCCAAGGACAAGGACAAGGACAAGGCGGCGGCCAGGGCCAAGGACAAGGCCAGGGACAAGGCCAGGGACAAGGACAAGGACAAGGCCAGGGCCAAGGACAAGGACAAGGCCAGGGACAAGGTCAGGGCCAAGGACAAGGACAAGGACAAGGCCAGGGCCAAGGACAAGGACAAGGTCAGGGCCAAGGACAAGGTCAGGGCCAGCAGGGCCAGAATGGCCAGGGCTCCCAGAGCGGACAAGACGGCCAGCAGGGCAACAATGGCCAAGATGGTTCGCAGTCCAATCAACAGGATAACGGCCAAGGCCAGCAGCAAAACGGCGGCCAACAGGGCGGCCAGCAAGGTGATCAACAGAGCCAAGACCAGAATGGTAACAACCAGAATGGGCAAAACCAGCAGCAGCAGGGCGGCACACAATCAGAGCAAGGCCAGCAAGGCACACAATCCGATCAGCAACAAGACCAGCAGCTTGACAACCAGGATAACAATGGTGAGAATGACAACGATGGTGACGGAATACCAGATGATGTAGATACGGACGATGATAACGACTGTATCCCTGACGTGATTGACACAGATGGCCAAGACCACGACAACGACGGCATCCCTGATGCGGACGACGACGATGATGATGGTGACGGACTCGATGACCGAATCGAGGTTCAGGATGGCAATCCATTCACTGACATTTACGATCACGACAACGATGGCATCTACGATTGTGTTGACATTGACATTGACAACGATGGTCTGATGAATTATGCTGACGATATGCCCAGAGACCACGACAACGACGGAATCAACGACGCACTCGATGATGACGATGACAACGATGGCATACTCGATGTCGATGAGCAGGGCGGCGAGTGGAGTCTATACAGATATGACCACGACAACGACGGATATTCCGATCTAATCGACACCGACGATGACAACGATGGATTGTCTGACTGGTTCGAGATGTATGATGGGAATGACTTAACGGGTCAGTTCGATCATGATAACGACGGGATTGATGACCATCTAGATGATGATGATGACGGCGACGGTATTCTCGATGAGTTAGAGAATGACACCGATGTCGTTTGAAAAAATCACAACTGAAAGCTCTTCGTGGGGCTGTTAGTAATAGCCTCACGAAGAAGCCTTCACTGCCAATAGGTTCGCTTAAGCAAGCCTTTGGTCACCCTTCCTGAAGATTCCGTAGAAAACCCCTCGATAACTTTCAATCTTATCTGGCCGAAGGGGCACGAAAACGCACTGAGAATGACAAGAAAAGAACAATTGCTAACGTAGCCAATATCGGATAATCTTCCTTAATTTCAGATATAGCAAGGCCAATGCAGAATGAGATAAGGCATACCCCCAACAAGCCCAGCAAGAATAAGGGAGCAAATCTAGGTCGGGGATCTATGAATTCATAGACATAGTAACCTGCTCCTTTGATTGCCCAGAATTCGGCAAAAATAAGGTACAAGGCTCCGACTATGAGACTCAGACTCATCAATGTCCAAAGAACTACCATGCCGCCCAATAATAGATCAATTGAAAGTAGTACAAGGGCCAAATTATGCATCACATGCTCATGTGGTTTGAACATACGATCAAGATTCTCTCCGTTATCAACCATGGACGGAATTATCACATGACGAACAATGATAGCGGTCAATGCGGCAGAACTGAATCCAGTTGCGAATATCGATACGCCGCTCATAACCAACCAAGATGGAACCTCAGCGCCCACTCCAACTCCGATGGATATCAGACCATTCACCAGCATAGACGCCCCGAACAGAATCAATGTCCACGAGCTAAATGTCCCCAACTTCTCAAAACCCTTTGAAGGATACTCTCTGACTTCTAGGCTATCTCTGAAGAGAACGACCATGATCCCAGGAACTGGATTCAGAACCATCCAGAACAAGGCAGTGTGGATGGCTAGGTATGCACAAGAAAGACGGAAAACAACTCTCAACCAAGTATCTATGCCTCCATTCCCATGAAGATTTTCTATGTTTAACGGACCGCCTTTAGCATAATTTAAGATGTAAAATAAAATCGAGAAAATGAGCACGAATACGATAAGCACGCGAGATATCAGACTACGGTCATATCCCTCCAAACTCACCTTTCTGACCATCTTAAACACTCAGAAGTCGAAAAGAGTAGGTTTACTGGAAGACCGAAGTCGATTAGAAGATGAGAGTCTCTCTATTGCCTTCGTGATCCGATTTTCACCAAAACCAAGCTCATCCCTGAGCATCCCCATGATCCCCTCTTCGTGCCCGGAGGTGTATGCCGGGGGATCTTCCTCTACAGTTGGATGATTGTGGAAAAGATTACGAATATCCTCGATATTTCCAGGTACTTCCACCCCCCGATGCCCAGCCACTTCCTCTAGAGTTCCGAATTTTCGAATTAATTTGACACCTGTTTTCGGGCCGACCCCCTTGAAACCCGGATGGAAATCAGTCCCAATCATTATTCCAAGGTCAACAAATTGTTCCCTTGAGATTTCAAGATTAAACAAAGTCTCTTCAAGCTCTATGCGTTCTGCCTTCAGAACCCTTCCAAATCTCCTTGTCCCATGTGCGGTCAGATTCCTAATCATAACCGGAGCCCCATAGAGTAGAGTATCCCAATCCTGGCTCGCGACAGCCGAAACCCCTCCACGTTTGCAAATCATCGCTGCAGCACCCTCAGCCTCCATGGGCGCGTCAATCCAAACGACCCCCATCAAGTCAAACAGACGCTTCGTGTCTTGAACCATTGATGGGGTATACTCTGCAATTTGCGGTCCCAACTTCTTCGCAGAGTCAAGATCCTCCGCTTCAACCGCCGCCTCCCACCGCCGCCTGGCCTCCTGCTTCCTGCTTCTACGCTCATCAAGCGTTTCACGCTTCAAATCAGGTGGCTTGCCATCGAAGACAAAAACAGGATCTATCCCATGTGCTACAAGCGATGAGGCCCGATCGAGAAAACCATACAGATGCGCAGTCACACGACCCTCGTGAGAAAGAGGCCTCCCATCTGGACCAGTAAGGCTGGTTATGAATTGATACGCATTCAAGAAAACATCCACTGCAACTCGCTGCCCTCGCAACTCTGAGAGATCAATGGGATGCGCCGATACCAAGTCTCTGAGGTTGCATCCCATGGTTACGACCATCCTCCGCCAGTCGATTCAGGGCTTTAGGGTTGAAGGACTGTTCCACCAGCGCACACCATGGTCAGGATGATAGTCGGGTCCGGATGGCATCCACGACTATTCAGAGAGGAGGTACTCAGAATACACGGCTCAGATCAGGCAATACATCCGAGAATCGTAATCACAGACCAACAAAATAACTTCGAGGTCACATGCTCTCATTCTACCATGACTCTAGATAACGCCACTATCCTCCCAATGCGGGTGGAGGAGATACCCGAATCAATACGCCAATGGCTATCTGATTATCCAATAAACGACACATTTGCCGTTAGAACCACCATTCTCGGTGATGGTGTTCTGGGATTCAAGAGACGGAATATCGAGAGTATCATTGGCAAAGAAATCTCCGATAGGGGAGCCATCGTCGATCTCAATGATCCTGAACTTACAGTACGTCTCATCCTCGCAGGTGCAGCAGATCAGCCCCAACATCCAGATCCCATGATTTCAGAACCCATCGCAGTAATCGGCATTGAAAATCCAATTCATCACCCCTTCTTGAACCGGCCGATGACATCCATGCCCTTCTTCAAACCCGTGACCCTTGACCCGCGTCTTGCAAGCCTCCTAATCTCCATGTCCTACTCGGAAGGTGTACCGCCCTCTATCGTAATCGACCCATTCAGCGGAACTGGATGCATTCCTATTCAGGCACATCATCGCGGAATACCTGTTTTAGCCAGTGATTTAGATCCAGAGATGGTCAGAGGCTCCAAATTGAATTTCGAGAATGTATTTGGAAAGATACCTCCTGAATCGGCTTTTCATAGATCTGATGCCAGTAAGATAAGTGATCTCTGGGGCGCGAGAGAAAATGCAGCTTTCATCTTCGACCCTCCTTATGCCCGGAATTCCAAAACATCTTCAGACGCCTTCGAGGTATTCATATCAGCATGTAATGCTGCTTCAAAGATAGACCCAGAAGGACGCATAGTCACGATATTACCGACCTCCTCAGAATATCGATTCGACGATCTCGAAATACCTGATGCTGCAGAAGTGTTGGGGAGAAAATGGAGCGATTTGATAGATGAAATGGAACAAATCGGATGGCAAATCGAATTGGCAACCATGACTAGGGTGCACAGGAGCCTGTCAAGAATAATAGTCAGAGCAGTCGGCCAGGGAGCCCAAAAATAGTGGACCAACCAAAGAGATTGAATATAGTCCGATATACTCGAAAAACAGGCCTTCAATGACCTGTTTACCTGTTATCGACCACCCGTCGCATTGAAGACGGGGAGACTGTCGGCAACGGATGGGCGATTGGTGTAGTCTGGATATCATCTGGCGCTTCGGACGCTAGGACACGGGTTCGAATCCTGTATCGCCCACCATTAACCGACTGTAGTCGGCATCTGAACGAAATTCAGGAGTCTTGAAGAAAGACGAACTCGACCAGTGACCATGCGCCGGGTGTCATTATTGCTGGTCGCGTTAATGCTTGGCACATCAATCTCTTTCACTGTTACCGCCGATCCAACGGCTCCTGATCACTCAAAGATGACATCAGAACTCATTGATGAACTTTCCAATCTAGATAGAATTGAGGCAATTATCCAATTTGATAAGGATGCTGAAAATGACCTATGGGGGGCAATTGAATCAACCGGAGCAGAATTAATCGGTGAAATGGAGGTTCTAGATGGCGGCTTGATATCTGGAACCTCTGACTCTATTGCCAAGATATCCAGATTCAGCTTCGTCAAACACATGGAAGCAAACCTTCTCCTCGAGCACTTTTTCTTGCCCGGTGATCAGAATAATGTCGAGTCTATGATGCATGAGACAGTCAATGTGGTCAATGCTAGCCTTACTTGGCATAGGGCGATTATCGGGACTGATGGAATTGTAAAGACTGAACCAGACTTGTCATTCACTGAATATGATGGTGAGGGAGCAACGGCGGTCGACCTGGATACAGGAATAGACGGCGAGCATCCAGATTTCGACTGTGGCGAACCATGGTCTGGAGAGAAGCTGATCTGGTCGGCAAAATGGACTGGCGTAGCGTGGGTCGATGCTCCCAATTGTAACTCAGATACTTCATCGGGCCACGGAACGCACGTGGGTGGAACGATTGCCGGAAACGGAGACGCCTCAGCAGGAAGAAGATTGGGCACTGCCAAGGGAGCAACGATAGTCGCACTTGGCACAGGTGATGGAGCATCTATCTTTGCAGCAGTGGAGGGGTTGGAATGGACCTATCAGCACAGTAGGCCAGGATTGAATGAATACAATATCCGTGTCGTATCCAACTCGTGGGGCACCAATGGGGACTACAATCCTAGCAATACAGTTACACTACTCACTGACATGCTAACCTATGATAATGACGTTGCAGTAATTTTTGCTGCTTCAAACTCAGGCGGCAACGGCGAAGAGTCGGAAGATGACCTTAGGACCAATGTCTACGCAAACACGCCGAGTGCCATTTCTATCGCCGCACTCACTCATGACGGATCCGCAGTAACCTCATTCTCGAGTCGTGGTTGGTCAACACAGCAGCATACGTGGCCTGATTTGGGGGCCCCAGGCCGAGACATCTGGGCCACATCTCCCAGAGGCACCGCTATCGATGCTTCGACAACTGCCCAGGGAGACATGTACTACATGTCGATTTCAGGAACGAGCATGGCGACACCGCACATCGGAGGTATAGCCACATTGTTACTTGCAGCGGCACCATCTTTGGGGGCTGCTGACTATCAGATTGAGGATCATGACGAGGGGGAAAGCCTCTATTTCAATGGCACAGCAAAGGGCATTCAATTTGAGAACTGGAGAGAAAGAAATGAGTCGAGAGTCCACGAAGTCGAACTCATCCTCGAACTGACATCAAACTATGATTTACTCCGAAACTCGTGTGAAGAAGGAAATGACGACGATGCATGCAGTAACATCCCGGAGGATTGCCATGTTTCTGAGAACACTGGAAGATGTCATGATTGGAGAGTAGGCCACGGTCTCGTAGACACGGACAAGGCACTCGCTCTTGCGAGAACGCTCCAAGTCATGAGGGACCCCGACGAGGATGGCTTCGTCGATCACCCAGGTGCCACCGTATGGGATGCGTTGGATCATTATGAGGATGTAATGGACATCCGAAACATACCTCTGAAGACAGATCAACTCAGACATGCGTGGAAAGGTGAGTGGAGCCACTTTAACAACGGTCCCACCAGTACATTCGGCACATTCTCCACTGACGATCGACACTACGTATGGGTCCCAAACGGAACCTTTGAGATGCAGATATCATTCAGTTCCTTAGGTTGGGACACCAATACAGCCCAAGCAGCACAAATTAGACCTAACGTAGATCTTGGATCAGATGGAAATGACGATGCGCAAGGCCAAGGAACAGCAGTCGGAGACACAATCTTCATCCAACTCGATGTTGATACCGAACACTGGAGCAAATGGGCTGAGTTTGACGTCACTGGGACTGCAGTTTCTCTACCCTTCAATTCGATATTATCCGGGTCTGAATTTTTGGAACCCAGGGTCCCCTATACGGTCGATGTACTGCTCACTATCGATGTGAGCTCTGAAGTGATCGTAGAAGTTCCCATAAGAACTGATGGCTATTCAGATCTTGATCCTGCTCAACCATCTGATCTGTATGATCCATCGTCAGCATTCGATTTGATCATGACCCGTCCTGTTTACGATGAGAGTGTCATACCGGCTTTCAAGGAAGAGACAACATTCCTTACAAAGTCAAGCATATCCTTCTTATTCATAATGGCGCTATCCGCAATTCTTCTTTCAGCGATCGCTGTTGGCGTATTCTTGTGGACACGCAGAGAAGAAGGCGAATTCCAGGCTGAAATTGTTAACGACGACGACTCCACACAGTCATGACGTCTCCCCCAAAGTCTTCTTGTGAAATCTGTTGCATGCCAGCTTCACGAAGATCCGACTCCCCGAAAGCACCCGACTCCCCACTTGAGAGGTTGACTTGACTGCGAATTAGAACAGCATCGTCAACAACCCCTGCCTTCAAGAACCTCTTCCAAGTAAATGGGCCTCCTTCTACTATCAATGATTGAATTCGAAGATCGCCTAATAAATCCAGAATCTTATCAGCTGGGATTTCACAATCTTCAGAAGGCAACACGTATCTTGTAACGTGTGGCTTATCCTTGGATAATACAGGTTTTGAATGAATAAGAATTGTAGGCGCCAAACCATCACAAAGCACCTTGCTATTTTTAGGAATTCTCGCATTCGGATCTATAACAACCCTAATTGGCTGAATTCTTGCATCGACCTCTCTTGCTGTCAATTCTGGATCATCTCGAACTATTGTCTCAACTCCGACTAGTATGGCCATGTGTTCGGACCTTACTTTGTGAGCCCACTTCAACGAGGATTCAGAAGTAAATCGTTCAGAAGGTGAGGAATCATCCACATCGACCCTGCCATCGAGGTCCACTGCCGCTTTCAATAGAACAAGCGGCTTCCTTTCCATACACCAGTGCATGAATGGACGCATCTGAAGTACACAGTCTTCCTCCATCAGTCCGGATTCAACATATATTCCCTGTTCTTTCAGGGCTTTCATCCCGCCCCCCCTAACTGTTGGATTCGGATCCAGGGTCCCTATCACCACCTTCTCGACTCCAGCCCAAAGGAGCGCTTCAGTACAGGGCGGGGTTCTTCCATGGTGGTTACAAGGTTCTAGTGTAACATATGCAGTACAGCCACTTGTCGAAACCCCCCTCTCCTCTGCGTCAGCAATGGCAGCTTGCTCAGCATGAAGACCACCAAGGTGGCCATGCCAGCCTTCTGCTATGATCTCGCCATCTCTGACAAGAACGCACCCGACTAATGGGTTAGGATGTACGCTGCCCTTGCCGCGATAAGCGATTTCTATCGCTCTCCGCATGCAATCAGCTGCATCCATGCCCCCTCGTCTCCATGTCTTCCACATCATATCTCGCATCGCGCCCTTGAAGTCTTCACCCCCACGTCGGCAGCATGATGCGGGTCGCATGCATAGTGAATCCTAATGCCAGGGACGGTAAGCTGGGGAAGAATTTCCATAAGATCGAAAAGGCACTAGAGTTATCGGGAATAGAGTACAATAACTACATGACCAAAGGTACCGGCCATGCAATCGAAATCGCCAGCAGCCTGAGAGAAAGTGACTTCGAATTGGTAGTAGCTGTTGGCGGCGATGGGACTGTTCATGAGGTTGCTAACGGAATAAGAGACTCATCGAAACGTCTTGGGATCATCCCAATGGGCAATGGGGACGACTTTGCGAGAGCAATAGGCATTCCTTCGAATGATGTTCAAGGAGCCATATCCATTCTCAAGGACGGGAACGACTACTCTGTTGGGGCGATTAGGGTCGAGGGTCTCAAGGCCCCGGAACATCCGGGGATAACTCCTCCACAGCATTACCCCGTCACGGGAGAACCCTCCCGTGAAGAGAACTTGGTTAGATGGGCATTTCTGGAATGTGACGGGGGAGTCACATCATCAATCAATCGAATGAAAGATGAAGGCCATTTCTCATGGATCAGTGGCCAGAAGAAGTATACGTTCCTTGGAATTAAGGCGATTCTCGCATGGAAGAGTCAGATGGCATGGATCAAAGTGGATGACCAACCAGGTTCAGAAGTAGATCTAACGGGTCTTTTCGCCATGATGCAAGCAGAGACGTTCGGAGGAGGATACAGGGTTGCACCTGGAATGCACCCATTTGGCGATAGCGCATCAATCGTACTCGGCTTCGGACTTTCCAAGGGTCAAATGCTCAGAGTTATGGGCCCATTGGAGAAGGGGAATCACATTGGAAGATGGGGCAAGATTACCATGGAACCCTGTAAAAAATTCGAGATAAAAGCACTAGACTCACAAGGAAAACCAACTGAAGAACACGGTCATAATCCACCGCTATACATCAGTTTGGACGGTGAGATATCCATGACCACCCCAGTAAAATTCGAGTTTCATAAAGATCAATTAGATGTCCGCGGCGGATACGAACTTCCGAATTATTAGTGGCGCAGACGGAGAGATTCGAACTCCCGAGTCCAAGGGACACCGGATTTCAAATCCGGCGCAATACCAGGCTATGCGACGTCTGCAGCGTATCGGCCAGTAGTAAGTGCCGAATGAACCTTGCAGGTGTTAGAGGCCCCATGCGCCCGGCCTGCACCATGCAGGGAGACCACTCGAAGCATCTGGGTGGGTAAGGCCGATGAACAGAATCATGATGATTATGAAAAATGCAGGAAACAAGGCGGTCATAGTCAGAATCCCCGAGTCCGGATCCCCATAGAGGTGCATGAATATCCCCGCAATCATGAAGAATTTTGGAATAGCGATAATGGTCAAGATCCAGAGAGTGATTCCATTCTCAGTCATTCCTAAAGCTTCAGCGGTAGACTCGAGATTTGCACCCACAGCGCCGACCTCTATCGCAGTCAGTAGCATAAGGCCGTAGAAGTTCATCCAGTATGGGTCTCTTCCAAGAATTTTGTAATTTGCCAAATTAATCGCCTCAATATAGGTAGAAGAAGGGGAATACCAGAACCCACACCAGATCCACGAAGTGCCAATAGAGTCCGAAGTACTCGATGGACACGGCGTTCGAAGGGGTGTACCCTCCTCTCCATGCCTTGAATGTCATGTATGTTAGGCCAATTATGCCGCCAGCTACATGGGCCCCATGCGTGCCAGTGGTAACGTAGAATGTCGATGCAGACACTCTGATGTTGGCAGTCATATGGGCTCCAGTAGCCTCATCAACGTAGCTGTGGTGCTGATAGTGATCATTCCCGATAGTGTAACCCTCAGCAACCAGGGACTTGATGTCGTGCTCGTGTATGAATCCTAGATCCGGGATGTAGAATCCAACGAACCACTCGACCATCTTCAAGGTCAAGAATATTATTGCCAGCACCCAGGTCGTTCCGAGAAACATCGTGACCCTCTTCCTTCGTAGCTCTTCATCGATATCCGTCTTCTTCGCATAGCGGAGAGCCTGAACTATCGTGAACGATGAGATGATGAGCGCAAAGGTATTGATCGCACCAGGCGCTAAATGCCACCAACTAGATGCTATTAGGTGACTGGCGGGTTCAAAGCAAGTAACTGGGACTGCTTCCTGCCACCCTGTGGGATTCGTTACGGGGTCAAAAAGACCGTCAGCGAAGACGTCGTCACATCTCCTGAGGCCTAGCCTATATCTCATGTAGGTGCTGAATAATGAGGTGAAGACCATCATCTCCGACATCAGGAAAACAAACATTCCGACTTTTCGAATCTGTATATTTCTGAATGGCGCACCCGTGGCAAGAGGCTCATAGGTTCCATCGAAAGAAAGATCTTGCCTCCACCAGATCAATAGGCCCAATCCGGTTATAATTATGGCTACGAATAGCCAGAGAAGACCGTGACCAGTGTATTCATGCTCTGATAACTCGAGATTGTAATCGAACATTCCCGCGAATACGAACAGGAACAGCCCTATTCCAATGCTCATTACTATGGGTGCATAGGAATTGTGCGGAGCTCCATGACTCCAATCATGGGGCCCAAGCGGACTTGGGTGATGATCGTGATCACCGCTCAATGCGTCACCTCCTCATTTCCATCATCGGGAACCATGAGGCGATTGAACCACCTGGCGAACCGCCCGGGCTCAGAAGTAACATGTTCATTGGCATCACGAAGTTTTGGAAGATCGTACCACACCCCATCCTCATAACGACCGAATGAGGGCGTCGGCGGTGGCGAAGCAGTCATCCACTCGAATGACCATCCTCCCCACGGATCTGCTGGAGCCTCTGAACCCCGGAGATAGGAAATCACCATATTGGCCACCATGATGAAATTAGACAGGAAGAACAAGAATGCTGATACGGATATGAAAAGATTCCAGTCCGCGGCCTCAGGAGGTAAATTGGAAAAGTCATCTGTGCTAATGAAATACGTATGATGCCGTCGGGCCATACCCCAGACACCAAGCCTGTGCATAGGCCAGAAAACTCCGTTGTATGAGATGAATGCGGTGAGGAAATGAAGTGTTCCAAGGCGTTCATCCATCATTCGACCAGTCATTTTCGGGTACCAATAGTAAATTGCAGCGAAGAATCCGAACACAGTCCCTCCAACCAAGACGTAGTGGAAGTGAGCGACCACGAAGTAACTCTCATGAAGATGCGTATCCATGGCTATCGACGGGAAGAACATCCCGGAAATGCCTCCCAAGGTGAATGTAACAAGGAAGCCGAGTGCCCATAGCGTGTGAGTCCTGTAAACGAGGGAACCTCCATGCATAGTTTTCAGCCAGTTGAAGATCTTGATTCCGGTAGGAACCGCTACTAGCATAGTAGTGACCATCGTAACGAATCGGAGGACTGGCGACATGCCCGATGTGAACATGTGGTGCCCATAGACAATGAACGCGACTACTCCTATACCTGCCATTGCAAAGACCATCGATCTGTATCCAAATATGGATCTCCTTGAGGAGGTTGCAAGCACTTCTGAGATAACCCCGAAGGCTGGAACGATAACGACGTAAACTTCTGGATGGCCAAAGTACCAGAATAGGTGACTCCATAGCAATGGATCGCCACCAGCCCCCACATCATAGAACGCAGTACCAACTACACGGTCAAGATAGACTTGGATAAGCCCCACGCCGAAGGCAGGTATTGAAAGGAAGAGCATGAGATTGGCTACTAATATCGACCATGTGAATAGCGGCATTTGCATCCATCCCATGCCCTCTGCCCGCATCACAGCTATGGTGGTTAGGAAGTTGACTCCAGTTAATGTCGACGATGCCACGAGCATGATCTGGCCGGCAGCCCAGAAGGTGTTTCCATCATGCCCATTCACCATATCCACGACATAAGGGGCATACCCAGTCCATCCTGTATCGGCCCCCTGTCCTGAAAACACCCCTGTGAAGATCAGGAGAGCACCGACAGGCTGTAACCAGAATGACATCGCATTCAACCTTGGCATTGCAAGATCTGGAGCACCTATCTGCAGCGGAACCATCCAGTTTGCAAAGCCATTGATTAGCGGCATGGCTGCGAGGAAGATCATCGTAGTGCCATGTAGGGTGAAGAACTGATTGTATTGGTCTTGAGTAAGGAAGTCGTTACCGGGAGTTGCCAGCTGTACCCTGATGAATAGAGCCATTATGCCACCAATGCCGAGGAAGAAAAGCCCAGCTAGGAAATACAGAGTACCAATCTTCTTGTGATCCGTAGTTGTCAACCAATCCGCTATCCATGGAGAGAATGTTTCCCAACTGAAACCGTCTGGATCAGATCTGTAGAATCCATACAAGATCGTAATTGCGACAAGCGCCAAGGTGATCAGGATGAGCGTAGCCAGGACCACGAATGGCTCGGGTGCTTCGGGTATCACGTCGCCGATTACTCCAAAGGAAGACTGCAAAGTGTAATCGGCACGATTCCACTGATCGATTTGCCCGGTCTGCACCCCATCCCCATTGACTGAGTTGACGTGGAGGATGAAGTCAACATCCTTTCCACTCTCAGGAGCGGTCCAATCTAGCGCCCATGATGTGTAGTCATTTCCTGCTTCAGTGTGCGCGATTTCAGTTACAGAACCGCCCCATAGCTGCGTCAAGCCATCGGTGGGCGAGAATACGCCATCCGATGCCCAGAGGTTGAAACCTCCAAGATTTGCGTTGCCAGCTTGAGCGGGTCCTCCCGTGAACGAAACGCTGAGGGAATATGTCTCAGAAGCATTGTATTGTTCTGGGAAACCCTGAATATCCGCCACAACACTACTATCAGACACACCGTTGTGACAGTTACACCCTGCAGTTTGAATCGAGGAGCCGCCAATCCCTGTTGGAAGAGAGGACACAAGTGGCGCTAGTAGGAGCACCCCTGCCATCACCGCCAGAGCCGCGATCGCTCTGCTGGAATTATTCATCTTCATTTCTACACCAACTCAAGCATGAACATTGATCTGAGCCAACATGTAGGCATGATTATCACCACAATATTCGGTGCAAAGTAATAGGAAATTCTCCACATTATCTGCGGGTAGCCAGACAGTCATCAGACCCAATTCACCTATCGACCCAGATAGGGCATAATCGCCATTTTCCGTAAGGGCCAGATTGTCACTCAATCCGTCACCATTTAGATCCATACTGCCTTGTGAATATAGCACATCTTCTTTCACTCCCCATGAGACAAACCACGGTGCATGAGTGACATCCGCTGATCCCATCGCCGCCAAGTAAACTTCGCCCTGTTTCAGAGTCAGACTTGCAGCGGGCGTCCCATCAATTACTGCTGTACCAACTTCGCAGAGATCCGGAACAGTTACTTCGAGGCAATCGAAATTCCAGCCCCATTGATAAGCTTCTACGTAGATTATATGGTAACATTCAGCAACATACCTGCCTTCACTCTCCGACCAAGTCATGTTGGACAGCTCTCCAGATGCGCATTGGTCACCATACCCCCCATCTGCCTCTGCTGATGACCAAATGGCATCGAGTGGTCCCCAGGAGATTAGAGCCAAGTACACTATGAGAAAGAATGGCAATACTGTCCATGCGATTTCCAGCGTGAAGTTGTCATAGTGCTTTGGAAAAACTCCGACCTCTATGCCGTCTTTGTTATCCCAATCTTCCCCTTCCTCACTTTTGTACCAAAGCGAGTGATGATAAAGCCAGATAAATGTGAAACCACCAACTAAAAATGACCAGATAATGTACTCATTCCACAAGTTATCGAACAGAGGGGTAATACCTGCCATCCGATCCCCAAGTGAGGGGAACAAACGCACCCTCATAAGGGTAAGGACAGTTTTATGATTTCAACTGAGTGTAATGTTCGGTTTAGTGTTGCTTCTAGGGGGCTTCATAGATTAATCTAAATTAGGAAAAATGAGGCAGTTTCCAAAGAAGGAGGTAAAGCAAGTGAATATCGAAGATTTACCGGACCCTCGCTCTAGAAATACGTCATATTTACGCCCAGACAGTGTCGAGCGATATTCAAAAGTTGCAAAAGTATTCGCTGAATCCATTAGAAGGAACAATCCACTCGAGGATAAAGGTTCCAACTGCCCGATTTTAGTTGAAGGTAAAAGAGACGAAGAAGCCTTGAGAGACATGGGGTTCAAGGGTACGATTGAACTACTAAACCGTGGTTGGGATCAGTCTAGGCTTATTGCCTACCTATACGACACATATGGCAGCATAAATCCGATTGATTCAGGCCCGCCCGTCATTGTGTTAATGGATTGGGACCGAACGGGAGGGAGATTACAGTCTATCATAAGAAAAAGACTCGAATCCCTAGATGTCAAAATCGACGAATCATTGTGGTTTTCTTTGATGCGGACTATGAAGCCAGAAGGTCGTACAGTAGAATCTCTCCACGCGCACGTAGATGCTCTGTCGCCGTTCATTCAGCAAAACATTGATTCCGATCTATGACGAACCAAAAATCAATTTTCCGGAATAGATGTCGATTTTTCCTTGACCGTATTAAGAACGAAGTGAGTCACAGATCGAGTAATCCCATCTAGAGAGAGGACCGTTTTCGACAAATCATCAAGATCGCCCCTATCAATTGCTCTAGCCACCACCATGGAATCAAAATCTCCAGTTACATCGTACACTCCGAGTACACGATGATCTTCTGCTATGCGCCTCTGGAGCTCTAACAATCTCCCCTTTTCTATTCTGAGCCCCACTACAACAGTTAGACCCCATCCAGCCTTTTCCGCGTCTAGACGAATTGTGTAACCTGTCACGACCCCTGAACTTTCCAGACGTCTAAGTCGATTACTAACCGTACCCAAAGAAACACCGATTTTCTCAGCGACAGATCTCAGCGACATCCGTGCATCCGACTCAAGACATTTGATGATCGCCCGGTCGGTATCGTCCAGATCCATGGAGAATGTAACCGGTGGGATATCATGAAAGTATTGTTCATGCCGTTCATACTTTCTCTAATCCTCTAAGCCCTACTCGACATGTTTGCTCATGTTTAGACACCATAGCTGTTATCTTACCTCCTATCCAGACTGGGAGCGGTTCTGGATTCGACCCACTGGAAACCAGCCATCCACCTCTAATGCCTCTCTTATCAGAAGGCATACAGTCTGTTTCAAGCGCCTCTCCAAGTAGCAATTTTTCGAAGTCGCCATCTCCGATATTGACAATTCTATCAAGTGCAATCTCCCTAGCTAGATGTGCGCCGTCTTCGATAATCCTCGATGGCCTACCAGAGCGTATCTCTGAGATTTCACACCCTACATGCACGATATTCATTGGACGCCATCTATTTCCATCAATACTCGCTTTTCCATTGGATACTGTCGTCCTCTTGTTCCAGATATCAAGCATACGTTCAGTTCCGATAGCGATTCTTTTCCCCCGTCTCCATAGTGGTTTATCACAACCCCCAAACTCTTCCTCGAATGCAAGGCGATCACCCTCGGAAAGCGGCTGAGAGGCCTGCACAGAATCTTCAGGAAACCTCACCTCAGAAATATCTTCCAAGACCTCTTCGGTCTGAACGTAATTTTTCTCAATTGTTGCAAGGAAAAAGCCTCCAGCATCCATCATATGCCCCCTTACTCTGATGCATTTATCCAACACCCCAGATATTTCCTCCGATGGAGGATGAGCCCATGGACTCCCGTCGAGAGGCTGCATGTTGTCATCAACGGGAGCCCATGATCGCAAGCCTTCCTGAATACTCACCCCCTCTAAATTATCTGAACAATCGATTAGCCTTATGTCTCCCCGTTTCTCAAGAACCCGGGATACGACGGCTTCATTCTCTACGGGATCGAGGGAACAAGTTGAATACACAACTCTGCCCCCTGGTTTGAGAAGATCTACAGCTCTGTTGAGAAGCCCAACTTGCATCGAATGTAGCCCCAATCCACCACTCGGCTTCCATTGCCTCCACACTTCTGGATTCTTCCTAGTCGTACCAGATCCTGTACAGGGGGCGTCCACCAATATCGCATCATACCCCTCTTCTCCGCTGAGATAGGGGATATGCCGTCCATCGTGATTGGATACGATCGTCACTCTCGAACGATGACGTTGTATATTTGCAACCAATAGATTACAACGTTTTCTTGATCTTTCATTCGCTATCAGGACCCCCATTCCGCACATGAACTCAGCTATTTGACTTGTTTTTGAGCCGGGACTAGCACACATGTCCAATACGACCTCTCCAGCTTTCGGATTCAGGGCCATCACCGGAATCATAGATACCGCTTCTTGTCTGGTGAGACGTCCTGTCTCATGTAATGAGATAAGCAATTTTCGAACCTCGCCTTCTGCTCCTCCTCGTTCAAAGGGCATTACCCATGAAGATCCAGGCCCACGATACCAGCTCATCGGTTCGGCACCCACAGATCGCAGCCAACCTTCAACAGCATTACTATCCTTTCTCAGGGGATTGACTCTGATAGTTTCAGGAAGCCTTTCGAAAGATCGTTCGAACCATGTTTCAGCATCATGCATCCACGCTATCGTTCCACGCCTCAACAGGCTGTTGTCAGCTGAAATCCGCCAGTCAGAATCCGATTTCACCTAACACTTCGCCCCCTCATGAGTATCATGTGAAAGGCTAGCAGTTTCAATGATCCCTCTAAATGCCACTCAAACAGCCCCTCACTCGGAGAACGGTTAAGAGTACGAAAAGTGACTTCACTTTGCGGCTTCGGTCGCAGGATGGGATGCGTGCACATAAAGAGCGGAAGCAGGAGAATACTAAGGAAAGTTGGAAGGAGGGTTCGTACAACCCCCAGCAAGGGGAAAAAGAAACTCGAAGAACTCGTCCTCCGTGCGAAAAAAGCCTCAGATGTAATCGTAGATCTACTTCCTGTAGAGGCGATCATAACTGTGACCGAACATGAATGGATTTGGCAGGTGGTAGACAGTTCGATGCTGACATCGCTATCCCATCGCGTAATTTTGGATAATCCTACGCTCGGAAGAAGAGAGTTAGTGATGACCATGGGCATAGATGCTGCAATGGGCGTCGCTCGTACGGTCACTGAGATAGAAGGTGGTTGCGTACTCATCGAGACATTGGAACCTTGACCCTGAGTCATCATTCACATTCTGGGCTTCCTTCAAATACACTGCCACGGTCCGGCCAATGTGGCCAAGAAAGACAAGAACAGTGGAATCCAGCAAGCTGCTGGGTTAATTCGCTATTTCGACGAAGAGTCCGAAGATGCGATCCAGATACCAAAAAGTGCAGTGTATGGAGCCTGCATAGTCTTCTCAATCGTCATCTATCTCGCTCAACACGGCGTCATACAGTGGATATTCGGATGAGCAGATCAATCACCGGTTAGGTCTACTACTGGAACTTCCTCGGTTTCAAGCAGTATCCCCCAACCACCATATTTGCTTTTTGAATCAAATCCCTTCTTTATTTTGAGTGTTGTAAACGCCCTAGACATGGCACGCTCAAAGGCCTGACCATTACGATCCTCAAGCGCAAGTTTAGCAGCTTCAAGATCCGATGAAGTAGATGTTGGAACCTCTTCTTTGTTGGCAATGTACAACTTTGTAATTTCATCCAGCATATCGCGCATGGTCTTTTCAGCCCGTATCTCGCAATCTCGCCATAGGTTTTCCTGGCTGTCCAAGTCCACACCACATTTCTTCTCAAAACGACTTCTCCAAAACGGCTCCCAGGGATTCCTCCCCAAGGAAGCCATCGCATCAAAGACAATCCTATCAACAGACGGCCGAGATCCAGATAAGCAGATCTCATTTAGAAAGCATTTAGTGAAAATACCAAATCCCCAATAAGGTTCTGATTTGATGGACAAATCCACTCCAAAGGCACTAGCCAAAATCTCCCAACGCTGTTCGTCGAATCTAAGCTCACTCAGAATTACAGGGGGGTCCGAGGGGCCCAATGCACGAATGAATGACTGAGCAACATCACCGAGTATTATGGAACCCCTCTTCGATTTCCCTGCAACCATCCTCAAACAATTCTCTGAGTCAATTTCCATTCTGGGCATCGCCGCCTCAACTTGAGCCCAAAGGCGAATTGATACAGTTTCTCGGGGCCCCATGATGGGCCCACGAAGCATGGAGGATTGAGCCTTCGCATTGGGTGAAGGCTATCTGCCGCCAATCACAACTCAGGCTCGTGCCTCGACGGAAGTATGGGCGCCTCACCAAAAAGATCGATCATCCTCCAAAGGACAATTGTAGTCGGTGTAGGAGTGGGAAATACTGTCCGATAGAGGGCCATTCGGGACAAGAAGTCAGGCCCGATAGGTCTTGGCAAGGAGTCGAACAGCTCAGAAAGAGAAAATCGAAGAAGAATCCCTCACGAAGATAATGTGTACGTGCTATGCAGAGCCCCCTCGATATCCGCTTCTGGAGGGGGGTCCCCCAGAGGGGGAATAGGACGCTGAGCTCTCCGATATATCTCCCTCAGAGTCTGATCGCTTATCTCGAGATAAACTCTGGTAGTTGCAATACTAGCATGGCCAAGCAACCTCTGAATTGTAACTAGATCTGCCCCCCTTTCGAGAAGGCCAGAGGCGAACGTGTGGCGTAGTGTGTGTGGCGTCAATCGAGACTTGGGTATGGAAGATGCCTCTGCCAACCTATCCATCAATTTCTGCACCCACCTCGGAGAAATCCTACTACCTGTCTTAGATATGAAAAGAGGACGCCTACCACTCCTTTCTTCTATGTCCCCCCTCGACTTGCGTTCAACTAGCCATGACTCGATCTCATTCGAAGTCAAGGCTGTGAATAGGACAGTCCTATCTTTCTCCCCTTTGCCCCCGATAACTAGGGCTGAAAGATCGTCGAGGTCAATATCTTCAACGTCCATATTGCATGCTTCAGAAACTCTGAGACCTGTTTCAAGCATCATTATTGTCAGAGGTCTTGCTATAGGGTCCTTGAATTTGGAAACAGCAGCCTTGAACCTCGTCAATTCTCGCCTCGAGAGCGTCTTTGGAAGAGGCCTACGTCTTGTGGGCCTCGATACCCATTCAGGTAATGTGTGGCCAATCCATCTCAGCAGATGAGTGCAGGCCGCAATCCTGGCATTGATGCTTGAGGGGCTGAGCCCGTCCAATCCAGATATCCATGCATCTACCCGCCCGTCATCAGGATCCAGAAGAATGTGTGCCTGCTCTACATCAACATGAAGAAAACCATTTCCCTCGTATTCCTCGCCTGGTAGAGTCGTACTCGCTATTCCCTTTGCCGCACGTTCGTAGGCTCTGATTGTATGCTCACTCTTCCGCTCTGCTTTGAGCTGTGCTTTCCAGCAGTCAAACCAAGGCAACCCTCTGAGTCGATGAAGCCGATTTGGAAGCAGTCTGCTCCCTCCTAGAAGAGTCTGCTGTCTAGGTGAAGCCGAGCCCTGCCCAGCATGTCTGTTCAACGTCTCGCCTCCTGTTACACCCGGGGGTGCGTGCATCCCTGTCCCTCACGGAACGACCCTCAGCCCCCCAATCACAACTTCAATACTTGCCCCAATTCGGCCAGATGTAACCCAAATAGGAGGCAACAAGTGCATACGCCGAATCCTAATCAGATTCAGTAGCGCGTCCAAGATTACTCGCACCATTCTCGAGAGCTTTGCGCATTTCTTCAGCCGCCTCTGATGCTTCCCTCACTCTTGCTCGGAGACTAGACACGATCCTAGCAGCCACATTGATCCCCGTCGCCCGCTCGATGCCCTCCAAGCCAGGGCTTGAATTCGCCTCGAGGAGCAGTGGACCAGATGCCGACTCTAGCATATCCACGCCAGCCACATCTAATCCAAGCTCATTTGCGGCTTTGACTGCGACATTGGCCTGATCGGAAGTTAAGCTGACAGCCTCGACTGAACCGCCGAGATGGAAATTAGATCTGAACTCTGAACCCCGTGCCTTCCTCAACATGCTCGCCACAACCCGTCCCCTGACTACTATTGCCCGTACGTCTCTGCCATGAGACTCTCCAATATATTCCTGAACCAGTGGCCTCATACCCCGTTCAAACATCTGGGAAAGCAAGGAGATAGCACGAGCCTCATCATCCATTAGGAATACGCTCGACCCCTGAGTTCCCTCACTTGCCTTGATTACCAGAGGATAACTGCCAATTGCTCTAAGTGCATACATGCAATCATTCATTGAAGCCACTCTGATCGTTTTTGGGACAGGCAATCCGCATTCTGCCATTACTTGGGTAGCAGCAATTTTGTCCCTACTCAAAAGAATGGCATCTGCTGTGTTGTGAACAATCGAACCAAGTCGCTCGAATTGCCTAACTATACTAGCACCAGGGCGAGTAATTGAGAAGCCAATCCTGGGGATTACTGCTTCAGCTTCAACAGGCCAGCCCTTGTAGTAAATACGTCCACCTTCACCATCGACTGCGGTGGTTATGCCCATCGGATCTATAATCCTGGTACTGAATCCATATCTCTGCGACTCCTCCATGAGTCGAGTCGTTGAGTACAAACCCGGCCCTCTTGAGAGTATGACCAGCCGAGGATCCATGTTTGCACGCTCAAACTCTCATATTTTGAGTCTAGCGTATGCCGAACCCCTCGAATAAGTGATTCAACCACCCATCCAAGACGGGGAGGTATTGAAAGCGGCCTCACCCCGCTTCACATGCAGAGGGAGGCCGGCTAACGTGGATTCTGAAGTTCTTGAAAGCATGAAGGTCTCCGAACTCAAGATACTGTGTAAGGAGAAGGGATTGCGAGTAACGGGTAATAAATCCGAGCTAATCGAACGAATTCAACAGTCTAATCCTAACTCTAAACTCGCGGCCAAGGATATGGCCATGGATGCAGACATCGACAATGCCATCGATAAGTTACTCGATCGACACGATCGAAGAAAACCCATGTCTGCCTCCATGGACGCACCAGATGTCCCAGAATCGTCCATAGTCGAAGCAGAGCTAATCGAAGAAGAGGAACCAGTTCTAGGGGAATCAGCGAAGGAGTTGATCCTCATAGAGGATGAACCTGATATCCAACTCGATGTAGAAAAGCAAGGATATACTGTAGAAAAGCAAGATAGTAAGCCCCTGCAGAAAAAGGTTGAGAAGAAGGCAGAGAAAGAAAGCACTTCGCCATCACAACCATTCAGAATCACACGGATCCAGGTGGCCGCGGGATTCGCAGTCGCTCTGATTCTGAGTGCATCTCTCTATGTATTCTTGCAACGCGACTCGTCTTTCACTGCACAGCAGGTTAGGTATGGCGATTCGATTGAATTCTCAATCCAGCAAACCACGATCAACATAGAGGGCGATGACATGGTAGCGATTCTCAGAGATGCCATCTCTCCGAGCGCATTTGATCAGGTCTGTTCTGAGATTGATGTTGATATCTCGGGCATGGGTTCTCTCTCAATGGCAAGAGGCACTGATCTCGACACCATATTCCCTAGCGATACAGAGCATACGGGTGCATACAGCGTGTATGATGCATACGGGAGAGTAAGTTTAGCAGCCAAGCAGTCATTAAATCATGAGTTGGATGTAGACCTCCAGGGGAAAACGTGGAGGGAAAACGGGATAGAGTGCAGCAATGCGGGTTGGTCTTACCCAGAGAATAAATTATCCATGACCACCGAATCATGGCTCCATATTTCCGATAGGGACGTTATCAGGACAGAGACAGACTTAGAATTCACAGATTCAGACGGAGAATCGACGCATGTCGAAGCGACGACTTTCGGTACTAGCATACTCCCTGGCTTAGGCGCCATTGCGCCGTTGCTCTCAATCCCGCTACTTCCGATGGATTTGCAGGAGTTCTTCGGAGACACTGTGTTGGAGGAGGGGGCGTCATCTTCCGAGGACGAATCATGGACTTGGAATGTGAAGAAAGAGCGAAATGACCCAATCCACGGATATGTTTATCCGATTTCTATCTCCAATGATGAGATAGAAGCCTGTTTCGGATACCTTAGGATGGATATTCTGGTAGATCCCGATATCCCTTGGCCTGTACAGCAGACTGCAGACATACGATTGGACAAGTCGCTGACAACCTCTCAGTGCAGCGTCTTCGCTAGTGCGGTTAGCGATGCTGCGCTGCCAGAGGGCAGATTGGACATGCGGATGGACATGACAGTCACATCATCATCCAGGGGGACGAACGAGATTGATTGGTACGATGAATACGATTCTGAGCCATCACCAGGAGACGATCGGCCTACTAGTGCAGGCAAGAAAGATTGGGCATCTCATATGCCCGATGAGTCTGAAAGTAGAACTAACCTAGAACAAATCACGACCTGTCTGCTTACCTCGCACCCTCTCTCTGATGCGGCCAAAGCACTTGATGGTGGAGGATATATTTGGGAGGCAACTCATTCCTTGAACAATGAGGACTGGAACCTATCTTGGGTAGACATCGAAGATCAATCTGGGTGGATAATACTGGACTGGGAACCCAATGACGAGGCATGTCCCATAATGGACTCTGGAGACTGGGGCAATGACGATCCAGTCTCATGGGATAAATCTGCTATCCCCTCAACCCTAACTTTGGATTACCTCGAGAATAGGCTCCTCAATGAGAATCGTTACGAGGAAGTCAATGAAGTGATGATCCCCGACTCGCCTGAAGAGCTGCGGCATCTTGGATACAGGGCTGTATCCGGGGAGATAGACGACATCTCGGACTTACTGTCGTCTGAACTCTCTACGGGAGTTGTCACTGTGGTGTTGCACAGCGAATGGACCAGTGTCGACCGCACAAGAGACTACACGTTTGACGTTGCGATGGATGCAACAACATCCAGAGTGATCGGCTGGATCCAAATTTCCACGTCCTCTGAATAGTCATCTCTAAACCGTAACTTGATACTCTTCGATCGAAACAGTCGGTATCTTGAACTGTCTCTGAGACCCCCTCGGACTGTGTATGGGGGGGGCGACCACGACACTAGCGAGGATGCCCAGGATTCCCGCATCATCGACGTTGAGTTTGTAGAGCACGAGAGGCAGGATGCCGCTAGATCGAGTGAGAAGCCTACAAATCACAACCCCCTCGCTCTTCCAAGGGGTGCGCCTTCGCAAAGAGGTCAGGCCAGAGTTGTTACGATCACCAATCAAAAAGGAGGGGTTGGAAAGACCACTTCAGTAATCAACATCGCGGCGCAACTCGGTTTGAGAGGCCATCGAGTACTGGTAATCGATGCGGATGCGCAAGGTAATTGTGCAACTGGACTCGGCGTAGATAAGCGACTAGTTACAGCCACGACCAGAGACCTCATCCTGCAACCTGAGCGAGCGATAGAAGCGCGCCATCAAACAGCCGTTGACGGTGTACACATGATCGTCGGAGATAGGTCTCTTGTGGGACTAGACCAAGAACTTCTTCGCCAGTTAGGGCGTGAAAGAAGACTCTCAGATGCAATCGCTCCGCTATCCCCCCATTATGACCTCATCATAATTGACACACCACCCTCACTTGGTATTGTAACGGTGAATGCATTGGTAGCAAGCCATGGACTGGTAGTCCCGGTCCAGACTGAGTATTTTGCGTTGGAAGGACTAGCAATGCTAGCAGGAACCGTAAGGGAAGTGAGGAATCTCTTCACAGCAACCTTGGGTGTGGATGGAATATTGTTAACAATGCACAATGAAAGAACGCTCCTGAACGTGCAGGTTGCGAATGAACTTCGGGACACATACGGCCCCCTAATCGTAGAGCCCGCAATAAGAAGGAACATCCGACTAGCCGAGGCGCCGGCACATGGCGTTCCGATCCATCTACATGATCCATCGAGCCATGGTGGTAGTGACTATCTTTCAGTCACATTGGAACTTGAAAGAAGGTGGGGGCTAATTCCTTCATGAATGACAACGACTCCCGAAGAACAGCTGTTGCTTGGATGTTATTTGCCAGCTTCTCATTCGGTTCCATGAACGCTCTTGTGAAATGGACTTCCGCTGAGGTAGATGTCTGGACGATGGTTTTCGTTCGATCGCTCGTCATCGCGTTTGCAATTTACATCATCGCTAGAATCGCAAGGGTGGATCTCGTGGTGCATGACCGCAAGAATATGGCTTTCAGATGCTTCACCGGATTGGCTGCAATGATTCTCTACTTCTCAGCACTAGCGTTGATCCCCATCGGCCAAGCGGTAACTTTGCAATACACAAACCCGCTTTTTGTTGCGCTCCTATCGGGATTCTTTCTTTCAGAGCGAGTCCACCCGCAAGTATGGGTTCTGGCCATAGTGTCCTTCTTAGGGATCCTACTGATTGTATCGCCCGACCTAAGGACGATAGAGAAAAATGCATTACTCGCTCTCGGCTCAGGATTCTTCGCTGGGGTCGCATATCTCTACGTCAGAAGGCTAAAAGCGACTGAGGAAGCACTCAGCATCGTATTCTGGTTCGCTGCATTCTCCGTTGTAGCAACTGTACTCCCTGCTATTCCGAGTCTTGCTTACGTCATTTCAGATCCGATTTTGATGTTGGCACTAGTTGGCATAGGAGTGGGGGCTGGAGCAGGACAAGTAGGGCTCACGTATGCATTCCACAGAGCAAATGCAGCTTGGGTAAGCGCCTTCTCCTACCTTACAGTAATCGTCGCCACAGCCTATGGGTATCTGCTATTCAATGAGGTCCTCGATACAAGAGATATAATTGGAGGAATAATGATCATCTGCTCTGGAATTATTCTTTCCCTATTTCAAGTGGATTCAACCGAGAATATGGATGGACAAGAATGATTCATTATTCAATGAAATCTGATATATCTGCGAGCCCCTTTCGAGAAATTTCAGGGACTTTGGCATTGCTTGCTGGATAACCGACCGGCATAACAAGCATCGCATGCTCGTGATCCGGTCTGTTCAGTATATCCCTCAGAAATCCCATTGGGGATGGCGTGTGGGTCAGCGTCGTGAGGCCCATGTTGTGAACTGCTGCAATGAATAATCCAGCAGCAATTCCACAGGATTCTTGAGAGTAGTAAGTTGGTCCCATTTCCCCATTAACCCTGATCCTTTTGCTCTGTCTGAAGAGTATCACCACCCAAGGCGCATCAGTCAAGTGAGCCTTGATGTGGTCAGTTCCCAGTGGCCTGAGGACTTCCGACCAGGCTTCTGGGACTCGATCTTTGTAGAATCGTCGCTCTTCATCCTCAGCAGCATCACGAATCCTTTTCTGCAACCCCTCATTGGAAACCGCCACAAATGTCCAAGGTTGAAGATGAGCTCCAGAAGGGGCCGTACTCGCGGTTCTTATCGCCAGTTCAATCAGTTCCCGCGAGACAGCCCTGCTAGAAAAATGACGAGTAGTCCGGCGCATGTCCATCTGCTCGTAGAAGCCTCGCGCGCGCTCTGTCATCTCGTCAACAGACAACTCATCGAAGATGAAATCGATGAATCCTCCCGCATCGTGGTCATTGACCATGCTCTGCCTCAGACGCGTCTTGACATCAATGCTGCCGTTCCAAGCGACAAGATAGCAAGCACTGCTCCGCCATAAGGCACAGATAACAACCCACCAGATGACTCAGAGCCATTGTCCAGAGAACTTACACAATTCTCCTGTGATTCAATCTCCGTTGGAAAGTCATCCCCGCCCCACGAAGCCCCATCAAACCAACACGTTGACCAGATCTTCCATCCCCACCCCAGGGATGGGATGCGCTCCGAAGTCGAATTGTTAGTATGTTCAATGTCAAATCTCCAATTGATATACGAAGCATCAGTCTCTATTTCTACATCTGCAACCCATGTTCCATTCTGATCAATCATGTCATTGTACACTGGCGGGTAACATACCCCGCTGTTCACGCAGACTTGAGTCACCCATTCGACCGAACTTACATTTTCATCTATTCTAATCTCAAGTTCGATGGACATTAAGCCGCCTTCTTCGCCAAGGGCTGTGAATGAGGAGGGATAGGACAAAGATTCGATTGGAGTACCAGTCAAGTCGGCCTCAGAGTTAACCCCGCCGTCTTCTCCTACCACGGTTGGAAGAATAAGAAGAACAACCAGCAGTGGTGCCACTCGCATGTAGTTCTGTAGCCAGACATATGTAAGAATGAAGCGATTCAATGTTCAACCAATCTACGAATCTAAACTCCAGAGATCATCACCGATCCAATGCACCGTTTGAATTCCCTTACCATTCTTCGCATTATCCATTTCTTCACCATCCATTAGGGCCCATCCCAATGCAAGCGGTCTTCCGTGGGATTCATCCCTTATCCAAACAGGATCCCCTTTCCTTATCCTGTGGTCTGAATTCTGTATCCCTGCTGCCATGCAGTCAGCACCATTCATCAGGAACGGTATTGCCCCATGATCCACTTCTGCCCAGTTCAAATCTATATCCCAAGTAAGGAGCCCCCTCAGAGTTGGGAACCACACGCCCGCGCCCTCATCTTTTTCCAGTTTCATTAGCCTCGGCAGACGATCAACAACAATCAGGTCAACCCCTTCAAAGTGAGCTTCCTCTAGAAATGAACTCGAGAGATTCAGAGGCACATTGAGGCGTGCTTCTATTTCGGATGATATGGCCTTGATTTGTTTGAATCTAAGAGGTGTTCTACGCCTCAGACGTTTCTCATTCATGTACTCGCGGCATCAATCGAAAGGATGAATCTCACTGAGACAGTCATGGCCGTTAACCTCCAATCTATTGAAATAAGGAAGGTCGGTCGGCAGGACTCGTGGCTAAGTGGCATGGCATGTCTAGGAGAAAGCCAACTGGCGGACGCCTGAAGCGCCCTATACGCTATCGGGGCAAGCGGAAGAAGGAAATATCCAGCGAGAAGCAGTTCGCCTTCGTTTCCGACGAGAATCAGAACAAAATCTATCGCAAGCATGCAGGCTTACAGACTGTCAGAGTCATGAGCGCCTCACAAATCAACGTCAGCATTCCTTCTGAGGGAATCACGAAGCGCGTCGGCATTACTAACATCATCGAGAACGCGGCCGACCCCAACTACGTCCGTCGTAACATCATAACCAAGGGAGCCATTGCGGGGACAGAACTTGGACCGGTCCGAATCACAAGCCGTCCGGGAATGGACGGGGTAGTCAGTGGCGTTCTTCTGGATCAGTGATGACGAAGACCTCAAGTCATCCATTCTACGGCGGATATCATATCCATGACAGGCGACTCTACCCGAATGACGATCTGGACGGGCTACTTCGACTCCAGAACCTCCAGGAGATCCGGGAGACGCGTCCCTCGTGATGCCAGCATACCGCGCCCCTCTCTCGATCAAATCGCAATGGCTGCGAGATCTGCAGGCATAACAAAAATGAGGCGTGATCAGGATGCAAGCCACCCCCTCCGATCATCTTCCAAAGAAGGTAGACTAGTGGTCTCAACTGATGATGCACTGGCATCTACCAATTCAGCTAACAAAGAAGACGTCCTCAAGGTGATTGGTCAGAGACTCAAGGTCCTTGCTTCCGAAAGTGAAGATACAGCTGCCCAACGCACATCTAGGCTTTCTGGTAGGGCCGGCGCTAGGCAGGCAAAGCAGAGGAAAGCCCCTTCTCGAAGACCTTCTGGCCAGCGCAAGAAGAAATTCGGACGCCGATAACTCATATCTCCAGGGTCCATCCAAAAGGATCCTCGGATGAACCGTCCATTATTCCTGTAAGGCGACGATAAAGGTCTAGAGTGACCTTCCCAACATCGCCGTAGTTGACAACTCTCTCAACATGTTCAATCGAGCCTATTGGAGATATAACCGCAGCAGTACCGGCGCAGAAGGCCTCATCGCACTCCAGAGCGAAATCAATATCCACACGTTCTTCCTTAACTTCCAGTCCAATTGACCGAGCGAGCTCTATGATTGATAGCCTTGTTATTCCTGGCAAAATCGTGCCAGTTAATTCCGGAGTGTACAGGACATTATCACGCACGCAGAAGAAATTAGCTGCTCCGACTTCCTCTACATACTGATGATCCACAGCATCGAGATAGATTATTTCGCTGTAACCTTCTGATTTGGCCTTCTTGGACGGCATCATGCCCGGGGCGTAGTTACCGATGGCCTTCACACCCCCCGAACCACCCGGCGCAGCCCTGTGATGGTCTTGAGACACCCTGAGTGATATCGGCGTCATGCCTCCCTTGAAGTATGGCCCAACAGGAACTGCGAAAACTACGAACATGTATTCATCTGCAGGAGCCACCCCAAGTCGGGCGCTGCTGCCGAATATTATTGGCCGAATATACAACTCTCCCCTTCCATTTGGTGGAACCCATCTTCTATTCTCCGAGGCCACTCTCCTGACCACGTCAACAAACATCTCCTCTGGAACCTCTGGCATAACTAGCCTTGCAGATCCCTCGGCCGCTCTTCTAGCATTCATCTCTGGCCTGAACAGAGTAATCCTTCCATCAGGAGCCATTCTTGCCTTCATCCCTTCGAAAAGGCCCTGCCCGTAATTCAGCACACAAGCAGCCGGTGTAAGGGTGAGGGGCTGGAAGTCGATCATCTTCCCTTCACCCCAACCACTTTCCCACGTACCGTGGGCTACAAACATCCTATCAGTCTCCGTAAAAGAGAATGTTAGAGCATCCCAATCAATCGGTGGGACGGGACTCTCCGCCGAGGTCATGAGGGGGGGTCGTACAAAGAAGGCATTCAACGCTTCCGGCCATAATGTTGTTTGGGCGAGTAACGCTGCAAGCATTGAATCACAACCCCTCTATCCGGTTCCATGGGACGTGCCATGTGGTCCGATGATCTTTGCATCGTTTCAGGAGATAACCGTTCATGGGGCGATTCGAATACTGTGGTCGAATTATGGTGCAGATCAAAACAAGGTCACTCGACACTCCTCCTAGTTAATGGTATGAGGCCATACATCGAGATATCTCCGAAGAACATGGGATGTAGCGGCACTGAAGAAGAAATCAAGCAGGTCTTAGCGATTTCTACAGTCACCGACATCCGTCCTCCTGTGATGAAATGGACATCCCAAGGGGAAGCACCACATTGGAGAGTGATGGTTCGCGATACAACTGTAGTCAGCCGTCTAAGAGAGAGGCTACGTGAAGATTGGAGAGTTACGAGTGCCGATATCCAGTTCCACAAAAGACTCATGCTTGATTTAGATCTAGGGCCGCATATTCGTGCTAAAGGCCAGATACTCCATGCAGATGCTAGAGCACCAGAAGAAGCAATAAAACTCTCCCCAGAGTCTAAAGATGCCCTTGAGGACATACTTCAGGTGGGGGGAAGAGGACTCTACCCGGTGGACATAGTGATGTCTTGCGAGGCAGAGGATCTCGAGAGATGCGAACCATTTCAGACGCCTTTCGTGACTCTTTCGATAGATCTTGAGACCAGTATAGCGACAAATGAAATCCTCTGCGCCGCCGTTGTCATAGATAGGGCGGGTGAACGTACAGAGCACGTCTACAGGGGCGATGAGAGGACAGAGATCCTTGAGCCAATATGCCAGCTTGTGAGAGAACAAGATCCTGATATTGTAACTGGATACAACATAGACAACTTCGATTTACCACGTATCCTAGAAAGAACCGAGGCACTAGCCAAGAAAGATGAGAGGTCAGAGTTATTCGGTTGGGCAAGGGTCCCCTCCGATGAAAAATCAAGAAGAATCATCCCTAATAGAGGCCAGAATCGTACTTGGAACATCTCGGGAAGAGTCCCAATGGATGCATGGTGGCAGGTCCGTCAGACCTTGAGGCCAGAACGAGAATCACTTCGTTTTGTAACCGCCTTAATTTGGCCAGAAGACGAGGATAGGAGAAAACTCGACGTCGACTCTAGCCGTATGGATGAAGAATGGGCCTCGAGGCCAGAAGAGGTGATTCGTTACTGCCTCAGAGACACGCACCTCCCGCTCGATATCCTCCAGTATCTCCAATCTGCACAGCAGAAAGAAGCCCTTGCAGCCGTCGCTAGAACCAGTTTCTCAACTGCGGCCACAGAGACCACAAGTCAGTGGATCGACTCTCTAGTAATACGATTAGCAGACCGAGAAAACGTTGCAGTGCCCACAACCCGTCAGGGGCGAAGAGGTGAACAAATAGCCGGAGGATACGTGCATGAGGTTGAACCGGGGCTAAGGTCATGGGTAGCAGTTCTTGATTTCAAATCGATGTATCCGTCCATTATGATATCCAATAACATCTGTTCGACCACCTTGGTGGATGGTGCCTTTCATGAGAATTTGGAAGATGATTTGGTCTCCCCATCCACAGGAACAAGATACAGATCGCATAAGAATAGGTCGGGCCTAGTTCCGAGGTTGCTTTCCGACCTCATGGCACAGCGAGATCAATACAAGGCCGAAGCCAGAAAAGCCAGGAACGAGGGCAATGAGCAGGCTGCCTTTCTGAATGACAGGCTTCAATTCGCAGTTAAGATACTCATGAACTCATTCTACGGCGTCTTCGCAAGTGCATTTTACCGCTTCACCCACAAGGACATCGGCGCTAGCATCACAGAATGGGCGCGTCACAATATCCGTTCAATAATATCGGATCTTGGAAACGACGGCTACGAAGTGGTATATTCAGACACAGACTCAATCTTCGTTCGTACGGGGGGGCTCGACAACGCGCCAATAGACAAACCAAATGAGGCCGAAGACAGCTTTGTTCATTGGTCGAAAGCAAGGAGCGAGACAATTAATTTTGGACGCAGACTTGCAGAGAGATACTCCAAAGAGGGCGCCGAACTCGAATTCGAGACAGCAATGTCCGCATTTTTCTCGCATGGGGCGAAGAAGAGATATGTTGGAAAAGTTGTATGGCCAAGAGAAGAGATGCTAATTCGGGGTTATGAAGTTAGGAGGACGGATTCATTCAGACTGTTAACCAAGACAATGACCATGCTCTTCGATCATATCCTGCAAGGAAAACAGGAGTCTGCCGTTGATCGAACGAGGAAGGTCATCGACAGAGTTCGAGGAGGCGATATCGACACCGCCGATCTCGTCATCAGTCGCTCATGCAAGGGAAAATGGAACAAGAGAGAGAGCAAATGGGATTTTAGCGTATACAAAAATGAGGACGGCCTCCCATACGTGAGAGCAGCAAAACAGAGGATAGAGAGGGGCCTGGGATTCACGCCTGGGATGAAAGTCGGCTATGTCGTGTCGAATGCCAAGTCATCACCCATGCAGGTCAGCGCATGGCTTACCGATGAATTGGGGGAAGAGCCGCCTACGTATGATGCTGAGTACTATGCAAAGCGGCTCGCCACAGCGCTTGGCCGTATAACAGAAGCATTTGGGTGGAGTGAGAAAGAATTGCTCCAGGGGTCTAGACAACAATCCCTTTTTGATTTCTAAGCCCAAATCATCGCAGGATTCATGTTCAAATGCTTTCTGAATGGGCTCATGGGAGTTATCTCCAAAGCCACAACCATCGCATTCCTCATCGCGATATCGTCTCTCAGCGGATGCCTCGCAACACTCGGGCTCAATGAAGCCCCAACAGTCCAAATGAGCATAGATCCCACTGGCTCAGTGCGAGAGGGCGACACAGTGACATTCAGTGCCGCTGGAAGCTCAGACCCGGATGGAGACTCCTTGACATTCTCCTGGTCTTTCGGCGATGGAAACTTGGGCTCCGGCCTGACTACAAGCCACGTCTATACGAGCACGGGCACGTATGCGGTCAAACTAACCGTTGCAGATGGTAACTACGAAGCCACAATTAGCAAGAACATTACAGTAATCGACTCCGACGCCAAGAAACCAACCGCTTCAATCGACGTGGAAAAGATGGATGACTGCGATGGCGAGGAACCCCCAAATGGAGATTTCATCCTCATATGGGTCTGCGACGAGAATAAAGATGAGGGCGATAGAACAATTGGATTCACCACCGAAGTACAAATCGATGGCTCTTCTTCAGACGCAGGAGGAATCGATTACATCGACAGGTGGGAGTGGGATCTAGACACCATGGAAGACTCAGACGGCGATGGTATAAGAGACAATGACGTTGATTCAACCAGTTCGGATGGTGGCGTTGTAACCTTCGAAAGAAGCGGCGGAGCAGTCGAAGTCAAACTCACAGTGGTATCCAGCAACGGTCTCACTGATAGCACCAAAATAACAGTATACATCAATTATCGAGGCGCATGGTCCGACTTCGAAATCGATAGGAGTCTCGGGGACCCCATTGAGATAATGTGGGACTTCCCAGTCGAGTACGATGATGGTAAAAATCGCATTAGATATCTTAGAGTAAAACTCGATTATCCACAAGAGGATGACGATCAGCCCATTGGAATAGGAGGGGCAACCACAGCAAATAGGCTTGATTTGTACATGTACAATACAACATCCCAAGATCAGGAAGTCACCAATACTACTGGTATAGAGAATGAAAACAGGGATGCAGGAGAGTGTGGCAGCGACGATTATTGCGTTTGGCAAGTCGTGTCCGGGTCCACCGTTCGAGGGTTCCAGCCAGGAACCTGGTCTGTTGACTTATCCAACGATGAGAGCCATAATACGCGTATCAATTCACTCATAATAGAACTGCAGTATCGCTAATCCGGCGTTGAAATGCATCTTCCAACCGACATCCACAACCCCACTCTCTGTGAGTGAGGTTCAAATACGGACCCAAAGTGGCCGGCTCACCATAGAGGTGTATAACATGGGCTCACAATGGGAAGATAAGAGCAAGCCACACTTGAATATCGTATTCATTGGTCACGTCGACCATGGAAAGTCTACCACAGTTGGAAGACTACTTTTGGACAGCGGCCACATTGAACAGCACGTAATCGATAAGAACGAACAACTGGCTTCCGAGTCAGGTAAGGCCGGGTTCGGCCTAGCATACGTCATGGACGGGCTGAAGGAAGAGCGAGAGCGTGGTATCACTATCGACGTAGCTCACAAGGAATTCTACACCCCCAACTATTACTTCACCGTCATCGATGCCCCCGGTCACCGTGATTTCGTAAAGAATATGATTACCGGAACTAGCCAGGCAGATGCTGCTGTACTAGTAGTCGCTGCTAACGACGGCGTCAACGCTCAGACCAAGGAGCACGCATTCCTCGCTCGAGTTCTAGGCGTAACTCAGTTGATAGTCAACATCAACAAGATGGACATCAGCGGTGTAGATTATCAGGAAGCCAAGTACAACGAGGTCAAGACCGAAGTTTCGAACCTTCTCAAGATGGCCGGTTTCAAGCCAGATGGCATCAACTTCATCGCAGGCTCATCCCAGATGGGCGAGAACATCTACAATAAAAGCGACAATATGTCGTGGTACAAAGGCCCAACTCTTTTCGAGGCCATAGATGCAATCACAATGCCCCCGAAGCCAACCGATCGCCCACTAAGGCTGCCCATTCAAGACGTCTACAAGATCGGCGGAATCGGAACCGTCCCCGTCGGCAAGATCGAGACTGGAGTCCTCAATCCTGGAAAGACAGTCGTGTTCAATCCAAGCCAGAAGTCGGCCGAGGTCAAGAGCATCGAGATGCACCACACCATGGTGGACAAGGCTGAGCCCGGCGACAACGTCGGATTCAACGTCAGAGGCCTCGCTGTAACTGACATCCGTCGTGGAGATATCGCAGGATACCAAGATAATCCCCCCACGTACGTTCGACATGACGAGACCTTCCTCGGTAACATCCAGATAATGGATATACCAAAGGCCGTTGGTGTTGGATACACGCCAGTCTTCCACGCACACACCGCACAGGTTGCCGTAAGATTCGTGGAACTCGTCAAGGATCTCAAGACTGGGGAGTCTCCAGCATTCTTGAAGTCTGGAGATGCAGCTCTTGTACGCTTCCAGCCCACCAAGCCAATGGCACTTGAGCAACAAGACGCTTTCCCTGAACTTTCTAGATTCGCAATTCGCGATATGGGCAAGACCGTGGCAGCAGGTGTCTGTGCCAAGATCGAGAAGAAAGCGTGATTCGTAGGTTTGAGGTGTACTCTGAATGCCAGTAGTCACCACAATCAAACTGACTGGAGAAAACCACGAAGACGTGGATACAGTATGCTCTCAGATTAAGAGAATATCCGATGAATCCGGAGTCAAATTGAGAGGCCCAATCCCTCTTCCAACTCGAAGACTCGTTGTACCGTGCAGGAAAGCACCCTCAGGTGAAGGGTCAGAGACTTACGATCATTGGGAGATGCGGATACACAAGAGACTGCTTGAGCTAGTAACCAATACTGCCAAGGATGAGACTGCATTGAGAAACGTACTAAGAATCGCAATTCCTGATTCAGTTACGATTGAACTCTCTCTCAGAAACCTTGCTTGACGAAGCGTCAAGACTCATTTATTCTGGCAAGAGACCCCATCGGATCCCATGCTGGAAGAATAACAGGCTCGCTTTCCAAACCAGAGGCCATCTTCTGATTCAGCATTCCACGTGGAGCTGCTATTTCGAACATGTAATCATCGAACCAACTGTCATTCATAGTGTAGAATCCTTTCTCACCACTATCTTTCGCACCCCATGAATTCTCCACTCTCCATCTTCGAGGGGATCCATCTACAACATCCACGCCTGTGAAAAGCATCGCATGAGTCATTACCGTCTGTCCATGATCCAATCTATTCTTTTTGTCCATCCCGAATTCAAAACCATATAGCGATTGAAGATCATATAGACGCGTATCCCAAAGACCACGCTTTCTATGCATCTGCTTACCCACATCGCAACCCATCCAAACTGGCGTGCCTTGCTCAAGCATCTCCATGGTAATCCGCTTCATCTCTTCGATTGGAATATTAAGATACATCACTGGAGGGCCGCCTTCGACATTCTGAAGCCTGTCCACAGTGTATGTTTTGTACATCTCATTCCTGGGATCGTGAACAAGACAGACAAAATCATCCCAGTTGATGTCTACGAATTCTGAAACGAATTCGCTCGGCGTCATCACTCCCTTTCGGTGAAAATCTCCATCTTTGTCCCTCCATTGCCAATCAAATGACTCCGGCGGCGTACCAAGATGCATGCATAGGAGCCTCCACACATCGGCAATGCGTTCTTCTTTCCTGAATCTAACTTCACTGAGGGATAAACCGTCGGAAATCATCTTCCTCAATTCAGATGCAGAAGATCTTAGCAAATCCCTCAGACTTGAGTTCATCCATCTCGTCGCACTACTAGATGTCGATTCCGGATATACAGACTTGGGAACAAGGCCATGCTTTCGAATTAGGTTCATGGCCATATTCCACTGACCCCCATCCCCGATGGGGTCACTAAGGAGGAAATGCACTGTACGGTCCTCCACAGGTTCCTTTCCAAGATCAATAATCGACTCAAGGAAACAATTTGATCGTTCGAATTTATCCCAGAAATGGATGTGAGCCTGACTAAATTCAAACTCTTTGACATTCATTTTCTTCATCGCCCCTGGTCTAAATAAATTCAATGCAGCGAAAAGCCAACATCTCCCACTAGATTTCTGATTAGTTACAGACCAATCATCGAGTTTGATGCTGAAACTAGAATCCATGGTTTGAACTAGATCACGATCGAGTGCTACGTCTATCAGATGCCCATTCGAAACAGCATTTTGTACGATTTTAGCAGTAGGGTCGTCTGAGAAACTCTTTCTAAGCGTTTTAATCATGATGTCTGTCACTGAGCCATTGCCGGGCATGCTGTGGAAAGTCCAGCACAAGGCCTTTGGTCATTGCCTGAATTATGCTTCTGCCAATTCAGCAAGTCCAATTGAGATTAGAGTCTCACTCATAGTCTTGGAACAAAGATGAAAATCACCTTCAATAATACGAATTTCATTTCCATCTTCATCGATTATCGGATCATCGCTATCTTCGATTATCCGTATCCTGACCAAATCTGGCTTGACACTCTGGGAGACTGGATTCGCAGACGCTTCTGGATATCCGTCGTCGATCGTCCTAATCCTATCTTCCTCATCCATTTCAGGATCATTCCATTCAACTTCCTTCTCAGGGGTAGGCTCTGGTAGAGGGGCCAATCCATCCAATTCCTTTTCGTTCTCAAACCGATTTAGATCAGGAACTCCTACTGCCTCTTCTCCACTGGTCTCCTCGATCCCCATCAGAACATCCCAAGATATCTGATTACGGAATCGACTGACGCCTCTTGACACCTCTGAGTGGAAAGCCCGCTCTTTCGGATCCATTCTAGCCCAATCAATTGAATTGCCATTGCTGCGAGATCCTCCTTCTTCCAGTAGCGAGCCAATAACTGCATGACTGGTGAGAGCGTTTAGACGAAGATTTGCAAGATTCCTAATCTGCGTTCTGATATTCGCCATTCTTCGTATCCCTGTTGATAGTCTGGCACTCCCCACACCCTCTCTTCGCATCCTATCAGCTTCCTGCTCAAGATGGATAACCAGCTGGACCGCACGATCCCAGAAGTCAGGAAATGGAAGAGATACTGGGACCCTCTTCCCTCTTTGTTGCCGGGCAACTTCGAAAATAGCCTTCTCTATCCGGTCGAGCTCACTCGCTGAGAGAGTATCATGCTCATCCGTATCCACGCAACTTCCCCGACTCCACGTTCTGCAAACGCTCCTTGAACCATTCCTCTGACCTTCCTTTCGAAACGGACCCGATTCCGCTGAACTCAAGTGGGGTAGCACCCTCCTAATGGTGCAGGTGTACCCGAGTGGTCAAAGGGGGCGGGCTCAAGATCCGCTGCATAGTGCTTCGCAGGTTCGAATCCTGCCGCCTGCACCACATCATCCCAATTAAGGGATATTTCCAAAGTGAAAATCGCTCAAAATGCGATTTATCTCCCACTCGTAATATCGCCTCCTAATTAAACGAGGCCAGAGGACAGTTAAATCAACGAACTCCTACATAACCACTATGAACGCCCAGAGGAGGTCTAGCTTTCTCCTCATCTCACTAATGCTGATAAGCCTGCATTCACCACTGATACAAGCTGAGTGGGGGAGTGAAGAAGAAGCAGAAGAATCCGATTCTTTATTCCCTCGACATACCCCAATTATCGATTCCTTGTCAGAAAATTTGCAATGGTCATTTGCAAGGCTGCAGGCACCATTGGAGGGTAATGGCTATTCAGAGGTTCCAAGAGAGTGGGTCATAGTCACAGATCAAATTACCAAGATCTCTGAACAAATGAAACACGGCAAGATGGTCCAAGACAGATTCTTGGACCATGTTTACACAGTTCCAGGATCTTCAATAACTCTTGAGACCCTTGATTTCTTGCAGGAAACTGGGCAGATTGAGCTTTTTGCCCCTAACCAAGATAGTTTACAACCCACTCCAATGACCATTCCTGATGATCCATTGATCGCCGATCAATGGCATCTAATCAATACCGGTCAAGACGGCAATAGTGTGGGCGTTGATCTGAATGTCACTGCAGCATGGGACAGGTACAACGGCTCTGGCGTAATGATACGAATAGTGGACGATGGCCTTGATATTCTACATGAAGACCTCCAGCCTAATTTTGATGCATCCACTTCATACGATTATTGCGATAACGATGAGGACCCGAGTCCGGTAGCGTCCAGTGACAACCATGGAACTGCAGTTGCCGGCGTCGCAGCAGGCATGGGGGACAATGGGATCGGAATAGCAGGCGTGGCCTGGGGCGCCAGCCACAATCACGCTAGATTCCTCTGCGGAGGCGCTGCGGTCCCCGCACTATCGGACTTCAACCAAGACATCGACATCTACCACAACTCATGGGGCTACGGCGGTGCTGGCTTCGCGAGTCTGGGACCTAGCAGTGCAGCCATGTTGGAATCAGGCGTATACGACGGGAGGTCTTCTCTGGGAAGCATTTTCACATTCTCAGCTGGAAACGAGTATACCTCGGATGAAAACGTGAATCAGAAAGGATTCCAGAAGTCAAGATACACCATTGCGATCGGAGCGATAACTTACAGCGGAGTACAATCTTGGTATTCGAGCATAGGCGCACCGGTTCTGGTGGTTGGCCCCTCGAATGGCGGTTCATTGGGGATAACAACTGCTGATAGGACAGGCTCTGAAGGATACAGCTCCACGAATTACACCGATAGCTTCGGAGGCACGTCGTCATCGGGCCCCAAGGTGGCAGGGGTGGCCGGACTCATACTCGAGGCCGAGCCCACACTCACTTGGCGGGACATGCAAGCAATATTGGTGCATTCTTCCACTCCAAATGATCTCAACCATGAGAATTGGAGCGTCAATGGAGCAGGACTGCCAGTGAGTCACTACTACGGGTTCGGGATGGTGGATGCGACCGCCGCTGTAAATCTAGCAGAAAATTGGACCCTTTTAGGCCCAGAGGCGAATATCTCCACCCCACTATACACTCCATCAGTGAACATACCCTCCTCGGGAACACCACTTTCTTTCAGTCACACCGTGACTGATTTGCTAAACATTGAGAGTGTCGAGCTATTCATGGATGTCGATCATCAAAATCCTGAAGATCTGATAATCACGCTCACCTCCCCGAGTGGATATACCTCCATTCTCGCTGATACGAATCCAGCTGAATATGGCAACATGCGCTATCATGATATGGTAAGCATGCACCACTATGGCGAACTCACCGCAGGAACATGGACTGTGAATGTGCTAGACGTCAACTCCACCGGTTCTACGGGAACTGTGAATGATTGGCAACTCGTTTTCCATGGAACAGAGGCAGATGCCGACGGGGATGGGTGGACGAATGAGGAGGAGAATCTATGCGGTTCTATGGTAAATGATCCAAACTCAACTCCAGACGACGTCGACGGGGATGGAACCTGTGATGCAATGGACGAAGATATCGACGGAGATGGGTGGCCAAATGTATCAGAATTGGCTTGTGGGACCGATGCATACGACCCACTCAGTCTGCCCTCGGCAGATACCGACTCCGATGGGCTCTGTGACAGCGTAGATATCGATGACGACAACGATGGAGTTGAAGACAACATGGATGCCTTCCCATTGGACGGGCAGGCTTGGCAGGATACAGATGGGGATGGTTTAGCCGACGAGACCTACAAGCTGGTATGTTGCACTTACTCGCTCGACGAATTCGAGGACGTTCAGTTGAATACCACATTCTCCTGGGACCTAGGCTCCCCCCCCTCCTGGAGTCTGGACAATTCCACATCTAGCAGCGGGAATGTCTCACTTAGATCCGGCGTTGTATCCGACAATCAGGCCTCATCGATCTCGCTGACGCTGTTCACCGAGAGCGCAAACGGATCCTTTGCATACAAGGTGGACTCCGAAAGTGGCTATGATTTCCTGATATTCTCGGTAGACGGGGCACAAGTGGAGTCGTGGTCCGGTGATACCGGCTGGTCGAACTACTCATTCCTCCTAAGTGCAGGCACACACACCCTACAATGGACCTACAGCAAAGACTACACCGTATCAAATGGACAAGACGCAGCGTGGATAGACAACCTCGATTTGCCAACCGGCCTCTTCATGACGAATCCAGAAGTAACAGATTACGGAACACAACGCGACCATGATGATGATGGAGACGGGGTCGACGACATATCAGACGAATTCCCTCTCGACGGATCCGAGACCGCTGATTTCGACGGCGACGGGATAGGCGACAACGCCGATTTAGACGATGATGGGGATGGATGGTTCGATATCATGGAGACTCAATGCGGTTTCGACCCGCTGAATTCCACTTCAATGCCCAGCGACAATGATGGGGATGGATTGTGTGACTCAATCGATCCAGACGACGACAATGACGGATATGCAGACCAAATTGACGAATTCCCCCTTGATGCTGGTGAGTGGGTAGATACTGATCTCGATGGAATAGGAGACAATGCAGATGAGGACGATGACGATGACGGCGTGACAGACGAGGATGACGCCTTCCCCACGAACAATGCGGAATGGAACGATCTCGACGGAGACGGCCTCGGCTCCAACGCCGACACCGACGACGATGGTGACGGTGTGCTAGACGAGAACGACGTCTTCCCCATGAATGCCACCGAATGGGCCGACTTCGACGGTGATGGAATAGGCGATAACGCCGACACCGATGACGACGATGACGGCGTGCTAGACGAGGACGATGCCTTCCCACAGGACTCAACGGAGACCCTCGATACAGATGCCGACGGACTTGGGAACAACGCCGACACGGACGACGATGGTGACGGCGTGCTCGACGAGAGCGACGCATTCCCCCTGAACGCCACCGAGTGGGCCGACTTCGATGACGACGGGATAGGCGACAACGCCGACACCGACGATGACTCAGACGGCGTTCTAGACGAGGAAGACGCCTTCCCTCTGGACTCAACGGAGACCCTCGACACCGATTCAGATGGCTTGGGTAACAACGCCGATACTGATGACGACTCAGACGGCGTGCTAGACGAGGACGACGCATTTCCACTCAGCCCAGCAGAATCTGTAGATACCGATGGAGACGGACTAGGTAATAACGCAGACATGGACGACGACTCAGACGGCGTGCTCGACGAGATGGATGCATTTCCTCTCAACGCCACAGAGCAATATGACTTCGACGGCGATGGGATTGGAGATAACTCCGATAACGACGATGATGCCGATGAAGTTCTAGATGAGGACGACGTATTCCCTCTGAATATCAGCGAATGGGCCGATTTCGACGATGATGGGGTTGGCGATAATACCGACACCGACGACGATGGAGACGGCGTTGAGGATACAGCAGATAGTTGTCCGGACACGCTTGTCACAATGAGTCAGACAGATACTGCGGGGTGCTCGGCTGAACAGAGGGATACAGATGATGATGGATCGAACGACTTCCTAGACGATGACGATGATGGCGACGGATGGACGGATTTAGATGAAAGCGTATGCGGAACAGACCCCCTCTTGATATCGGACAAGCCAATAGACAGCGACGCAGATCTAATCTGCGATATTCTGGATGAAGATGATGACAACGATGGCATTTCGGATCTGCTAGATTCCTTCCCATTGGATCCGTTCGAGAGCGTTGACACTGATGGTGACTCCATCGGAGACAATTCCGATACTGACGACGACAACGACGGAGTGCTCGATGCGAATGACGCATACCCTCTTGATGGGACGAGAACGTATGACGAGAGGGTTCTGATAGGGGCTGCAGCCATAGGAGCGGCATTAATCGCATCTCTGGGTGTTGCATCCGTCTTGGGCGTCAAGAAAAGAAAGATCAAGCCGGACAATGACGATATTCAGATGATGCTCCAGGCACTTGAGAAATAGAATATGGGGCCATAAAATGGCGAAGATAAGGACAACGCCTGAAGAATTTCAGGTGGATGAGTTCTATTCTGAAGATGAATCATTTTTCAGAGAAGATACAGAATCTCCTTATCGAATATTCAAATTGACGAAGACTGGATGGGAGACTCAGGCCCTCATGTCGAATATATCGAAGAAACATGGGATACCTGTCGACGCATGGGGCTTCTCAGGACTCAAGGATAGACGTTCAAAGACGACTCAACTAGTTTCTTTGCCATCTAGGTATTCCCCTAAACATCGTATTTCAGGAAAGGATTGGACACTCGACCCTCAAGGGACTTTCGACCGCCATCTAAAATCGGGCGATCACAGCGGAAATAGATTCTCGATAGTAGTCAGAGACATACGACATAGGGAGACACAGCTGCTCCCGAGTAGAGTCGAACAGATTTCCAAGATAGGGCTGCCCAATTGGTTCGACTCGCAGAGATTCGGCTCGGCAGCCATCGGAAAATTGCCTGGCGATCTTCTCATGAAGGGAGACTTGGTAGGGGCGATGAAACTTCACTTGACAGAACCCCAACCATCAGATCGATCAAGCCGACGCAGGGACAGGAAGTATCTGAAGTCAATTTGGCCAGACATCGATAGGGTCAAGATTGATTCTATTGACCATCAGCCCTTCAGACGAGTCATAGACGGTTGGAAGTCATCATCCCAGAAAAAATCCCTTTACGACTCATCCTTGTCCGCATATCTCGCAATGCCCAGGAGGCTACGAGGCCTTTGGATATCAGCATGGCAATCGTATATCTGGAACGACGTCCTTAGGAGTGCTCTCCTTGAAAATATCGAGAACCACCTGTTACGGCCAGTAGACATAGGGGTAGGGGGGCCACTCCTCTATCCTGAGGCTCCACCTGGGAGGCGCGGATACGCCAAGAGGTCTCTAGTAGAGTCTCTTGCAAAACGTCTGAAGGAGATTCCAGAGTCTATTAGGATGCCAGTCCCGTCTATGATGAAAGAGTCGAAGACTGATGATCCAATGATATCGAGAATACATTCGAATCCACCTCACCCCGATATCGACTTCAATCTTCTAAAGATCAAAATGGCTGATTTTAGTCGTGAAACAGTCCTAAATCCAGGAGAAGTTCTATGCACAGAGCCTGTTATTGACGATATGCACGGTTCTCAGAAACATAAGAGATGGACTTGTAAAATTTCATTCACATTGCCACCAGGGTCATACGCCACTAACGTGATTAGGAGATTATTCGATTGAGAATTTGAATTACCATTATTCTTCAATCACCTTAGGAGCAATTCCAGCATTTCGATAACGCCCAAAGGCCCCTTCTTCTGAGTAACACTACCAGCAGCATCGAATACCTCGGCTATCGTCCCATCAACAGCCACAGAGTAGCCCGTCAGATTGAACATTGAAACATCATTCAACGCATCCCCACAAGACAAAACCCTGGATGGGTCAATCCCTCTTCTAGAGAGCTGAATCTCCAATGCCGATCTCTTATTCACGTCTCTTTCAGTAACATGTATGGCAAAGCCAGTCCCAACGACCCTAAGATCCGACCATTCAGAGTCGGCAAGAAGGGCGCGCATACGATCCACATCATAAGGCCCCGAAACACACCACTCAGTCTCCCTCCACCTATTCGACTCAATTCCCGCTGGGTCAATTTCTACCATCTTGCCTGCCAACCACTCAATCGCATCCCTGCATCTCTTACCATTCGCCATTGGCTCTATGCCTCTTTTCCGTGGCCCATCCCAAAGAATCCCCCCATTTTCCGCTACAATGAACCCAGTCAAGCCAAGAGCTTGGTGAATAGGGGTTAGATTCGGTAAGGTTCTTCCCGATGCGAGAGACACAGAAACACCATTCTTTTCGATTTCCTTGACCAAACCAACCAACCCCTCGGGCATGCCTGATCGATCCATCAGAGTCCCGTCAACATCAAACACAATCATGTCAATATCTGTAAGATTTGGAACCTCGATGCCACCCTTCATGCGTCTCGCCTGTATGTCCCAGGTGCCCGCAGTTTGAAGTTATACATGCCTCCAGCCATCTTCATGGGTACAGACAAATTCACTCTGGATGCGTCTGATATCCATCCTCTAAAATCTCCTATGGATTTCAGAGATATAGGCGATATATCGCTAATGAGAATGAACCTTCAAGATGATGAAAGCATCAATGAGTCAGAATTACTGGCTGATGGAATTATTGAATTTGAATGGGGGCTACGAGGCATTGATTGTCCAGATTGTGCGATGAAGGCCACTACCGTGCTCAGGAGAATGCCCGGTGTGACTGAAGCCAGAGTATCAGCTACCGAGGGACGAGTAAGACTCGCCATGGATATTTCCGTGGGGCGTACTTCGAAGGCATGTACCGTCCTTTCTGGACTCGGGCATACTCCTGATATCGAGTGGGAAGAGGTTATCGGCGTCACGCCCTCTATCGTCGCAGCGACTCTTGGAATAGACAAACACCAGCTGAGAAATAGAATCTTGGAAGTACCAGGAATTCTAGATGTACGTTTTGAAGATGCTATAATCGAAATAATCAGGGTCCCGATTAACGATCTAAAAATAAGAAATTATGCAGGATACAGACTCAACAAGATACTGGGGGGGAGAATGAGAACAAGACCCTCGACTACCATACGTCTACGAGATGACCAGAAACAACTCATAGCTGCAATCATGACTATCCCATCTCTACTTGCAGTGATGTTTCTTTCAACTTCTGAGATACCAAGCATAATTCCTGCGTCATTAACAATTCTGACAGTGATGCTCGCCGGACAGCCTATGTTTAAAACGGCTGTAAGTAGCCTTTTCAACATGGTTTTGGGCTTCCAATTCCTAACTTCTATGGCAGTTATTGGAGCCTTACTACTCACAGAGTGGGAAGAAGCGATAATTGTCACAGGACTTGTAGCTCTTGCAGCATATATTGAGGAGAGAACCTTATTCGAGGCAAGAAAAGCCATGCAAGGAGGACTTGACAGCCTTCCAAAATCAGCACGTGTCATTACGGAATCCGAAGGGCATTCGCATCCGGCGGACAAAGGGGGTCACGGGGGTGATAAGACTCCGATTGAGGACGTTGTGCCCGGAGACATCGTACAAGTGAGATCAGGTGAAATAATTCCTGTTGACGGTATGGTGATTGAAGGAAATGGTTTGGTTAACCGCTCCCCATTGACTGGAGAACCAATACCCGTATCGATAGCAGAGGGGGGATATGTAGAAGCAGGACTGAATTTAGTCCGAGGACCAATCTCAATCCGTACAGTCCAGGTAGGAAGTAAAACGCGACTTTACTCGTTGATTGAGATGGTAAGGAAATATCGAGAAACTCCAACTTCTACCCAATCTATAATCGAGCGATTCACCGCTGTGTGGGTCCCCTTGGTACTTGCCTTCTCACTTGCGTATGGATTGTATTCCGGTGATATGATTGCAACCCTCATTCTTTGGGTCGTTTCTTGTCCATGCGCTCTTTTGCTCGCTGCACCCGTGCCTCATGCAACCGCATTATCCGCTGCTTCCGCTGCCGGTGTAGTGGCACGCGGAGGTGATGTAATTGAGAACATAGCAAGTGCGAATCTAGCTTTCTTGGATAAAACTGGAACGCTCACCTCTGGCCAGCCCACTCTCGAGCAGATCCACACAATAAGGGGTATAGACCAAGAATTCGCACTTTCGGTTGCAGCTGCTCTTGAGATGAAAAGCAATCACCCTTATGCAGACGCAGTGATTAGCGAAGCAGAAAAACGTATGATAGAGCCCTCAAAAATCGTATCTATCAGCGATGGAGAGGCTGGAGTCAGAGGAATAATGGACGGTTCCAATGTTGCATTCGGATCCTCTAGTTGGATAAAATCGTCCGGTTTCAAAATCAATCAAAGACTAGAGAAAACACAGAAAAATACATCATTAGAAGGCCTTAGTAGTAGTTTATTGGCTTTCGAAGGCCGTACAATAGCACTATTCACATTTAGGAATGACGATTTGAGAGCCGGTGCTGATACGCTTGTGTCCTCGCTTATGGCCAATGGGGTAGAAGTACAGATTCTTTCAGGGGATCAGCAACTTGCAGTTGAGAGGTTCGGACAATCGCTAGGAATCCCAAGCTCAAGATGCAGGGGCGATGTGGACCCAGAAGGAAAAGCACTCTTTGTAGAGCAGATGACTGCTGCGAGGCCCACTTTGATGGCTGGCGATGGCTTCAATGACTCTGGCGCCCTTGCAACTGCCACAGTGGGAATAGCAATGGGATCCGGTGATCAGATAAATTTGGATGCTGCAGACGTACTCATACCCGGACAAGACCCAATGGTAATAGCCAAACTAGTCGATATCTCAAAGCGTACTAGGAAGAGAGTCTCATACAACATCGCGATCTCATTGGGAGTCACACTGTTACTCGTAATGACGACATTATTAGGCCTGAATTCTAGTATCGCTCTCGGAATAGCTCTTCACGAGGCTTCCGTGTTTATCGTAATACTGAACGGAATGCTCGTGAAGGACTCAGGAGACTCGCCATATATCGTCATCAGAACCGTTGCAGGGCACTTATTCAGAGACTCCAAGGAAGCCTTTACCACTGCAATAGGCAGTAGGATGACCCCTGCGACCACTTCATGAACAAGAACAGGGAGCGAGTTACGTGGACGGCCGACCGGAGATAGAATCGAAAGTTGCACCACCCGTGGCAAGATGCGCTCATTGCCAGGGCATGCTCCCTCTCGGTTTGGGAGAGAAGACTTGCGTTCTCTGTGGTGCAGTGTGCCGAGTAACGCATGAGCGTACGATCATAGATTTACGAGAGGAGAAGATACCGTGTCCGAAGTGTTCTACACTGGTCGTAGCCGGTACTGAAGAGAGACCTGTTGACTTGATTTGCGGGTCCTGTCAAGGACCGTTCAGAATAATTCCCAAGGTAGTCAAGGTCGAGATTGGATGTCCATCTTGCGACAGGATGCTGAGACTACGTCCTAGGCCTGGATCTAGGAAAATATCTTGTCCAGCATGCGAAAGCGAGTTCTCTGTGACATTCTAGATTCTTCAGGGACTTTGAAGTCTGAAGACTCTCACGAACTGCTCCCGGACGTGATCGTATGGAGGACTCTGATATCTCGAGTAATGCCGCCGATACACTCTCTAAGATGCGTAGAGAACGAATCAAATGGGTAAATGGAAATCGAGCAATATCGATCAACTCCGAGACCCTTGATTCAGCTACCGATTCAATGAAGGCGGAGTTGAATAAGGCGTTTTCAGACACAACTGCCCGTATGGATAACGTCCGCAGAGTAATAGTGGAAGCACAAAACGAACGCATCGAGCAAGATCTTCGCAGGATAAGCGAAGACATGGGGGAGATGAATGAGGAGCAGATATCCGAATTCGAAAACCGTGCACTACGAGCAGAAGAACGACATCAGAGACTGGAAATGGAATCAAGGCTCGCTCATGAGGAAAGGCGCATTCGGGACAGGCTCGATGTCGATAGAAGACGCAGATCCGATCACTTAGCACTCAGAATAAGAGAACGCATATCGGTGGACATCGAGGCCGAATATGAAGACAGACTCGATGCACTAACAAAAAGAATTGTGATGGAGCATGAATTGGAGTTGGAAAGATTGGAAAGGCGACTTGAGAATGAACTCTCCAACGCTCTTTCTAAGTCCATAAGAATAAGGCTGGACGCAAAAAGAATCGAGCTACAGGCTGAGATGGCCGAGCGTCTTAGATCATATAGGATAAAACGCGAGGCGGAGATTACGGATCGCATAGAGAAGCAAAGAGCGAAGATAGATGCTGAGAATAAAGAGGCAATAACAAATCGTCTAAGCTCCATGGAAGCCGCTGCAACATCTGAAATTGATGGAGACTTGGAGGCATGGTTCACCGCTGAAAATGAGGCTATGAGGAAGATAGCCACTATGAGGAGGAGAGAGACACTTCTATCTGCCTGGGCCGATCTTGAAAGAAGGCTGGAAATTAACCGAGTACAGAGGGTTTACGATCTTAAGAACCGTCTCCGTTCGTTTGCCGATCAAGACATCGAAGCCCCAGATATCGACTTAATTGAGAGAGAGCTGTTGAAAGAGTGGGATCGCTTAGTCGAATCAGCCGCATCGTCAATAGTCAACGGCTAACCACTTCTCTGAGTGCGTATTATGTCTAGTCTCGAACTAACTTCTCTGGCGAGATTCCAGTATGCAAGACTTCCAGGATGTCTTTCAATTGGGCTCTTAGAGAGAGCTACCGGGGCGCCTTCCAGAGGAGCCTCGGCAACTGCAATACTTCTCGGAATCTGGGTTTCTAGGATTCTACCGCCAAAGTGACGTTTCGCTGCTTCGGCTACCGTACGCCCGAGATTAGAACCCCCTTGCACCATTGTCATGGTTATACCAAGAAGACGCAGTTTCGGATTGACCGCAGTTTGAACCCTATTCAGAGTGTCTAGAAGTTGACCCATACTTTCCAATGCATAGAACTCTGCTTGTATGGGGACAAGTAACCAATCTGCAGCCGTCAGCGCATTGATTGTCAGTAATCCCAAGGAAGCTGGGGTGTCTATGACTATCAGGTCATAATCATCCATTGCACTCTCCAGAGCAATCCTTAGACGATGTTCCCTCCCAATCCTCATTGCTAATTCTATTTCTATCCCTGAAAGATCCAAATCCGCAGGTAGCAGAGAAAGACGATCAACGCAATGACTTTTCGGGGGCCCTCTGGGTCGATTTGGATTCTGACGCTTCCAGGCCCCCCTCATATAATTCGTCAATTCATGCGGCGCCAAAATATACGGGGCAGGATCAATTCTGGACCCATCTATAACCGCTTCAAACAGATTATTCATGGTGGGCCCAAGGGACCGCTTTTCAACTCCAAAGGTCGTTGCTACGTTCCCCCGGGGGTCAAGATCTACAATCAAAACTTTGTTGGGCAGTATCCCCATCTGGGAGGAGCCTGCTGCTAGCGCACCACCAAGATTAGTCACCGTAGTGGTCTTGCCACATCCACCTTTGTGGTTCACTACAGCGATGACGACAGCACGCCCCATGCAACTGTCTGGGAGCCGACGATGGATGGTACTTGCTCATTGCACGACAGGAACTGGAACCTCTGAAATCACCTTTCGAACGATGTGTTCACCAGTGATGCCTCTAATCTTTGATTCGGGTTTCAAAACAATTCTGTGACTCACAACATCAAGCGCTATACGCTTAACATCATCAGGTATAACGTAGTCTCTACCATCAATCGCAGCGCTTGCCCGCGCCGTCTTGAACAGAGATTGACTCGCCCTCGGGGACGCGCCAGTCACGACACGATGGTCTTCACGAGTTCGGTGAACGAGCTCTACGATGTACGTCAATATGGCTGCATCGACATGGACTGTCTCCAGAGCCTTTTGCATGGCGACAACCTTCTTTGGGCTTGTAATCTGTTGAACGTCATGATCATCCTTGCCTCTGAGCTTTCTGCGCTGTAAAATCGACTTCTCTTCCTGTCTGTCCGGGTATCCCATTGACATCTTCATCAAGAATCGGTCCATCTGAGCTTCAGGAAGGGGGTATGTCCCCTCCTGTTCTATCGGGTTCTGAGTGGCTATCGTAATGAATGGTGCTGGAAGCTTGTGGGTGATTCCCTCTATCGTGACTTGCTTCTCTTCCATGGCCTCAAGCAGTGCTGCTTGAGTTTTGGGCGGGGCTCTGTTAATCTCATCGGCTAGAAGCACATTGGTGAACAAAGGACCTGGTCGAAGTTTGAATTCACCCGCTTGCTGATCGTACATGTAAGTCCCCATTATGTCTGCAGGAAGGAGGTCTGGTGTGAATTGAACACGCTTGAACTTACATCCAAGGGCGGTAGCGAATGTGTTGGCCATCAGCGTCTTAGCAAGCCCAGGAAAATCCTCTAAGAGCATATTTCCATTGGATAGAACCCCTACCGCAATCTTTCGAAGGTTCTCCTCCTTCCCGATTATGACTTTGGCCACCTCGCCCATCAGGTTGTTGGAGATCATTGAGACAGTTTGAATGAGTTCTCTCGAACTCGGGTCGCTTGCAGCCATCGCCATGGTGAACTCGACCTGAATTCTCGGGATTGCGCATTAAAGGGTTGGGGGGACATGGGAGCGACTTGATTCAACGTCCCCAGAAATGATCATCGCGCCGATGAATTTCCACTAACTCGCCAAGAATCTCGCTTTCGATGGCATTGAGGCTCATTTTTCTAAGACGCTTAGCATGTGTCTCCGGGACATCCACCAGAAGAACATCCCCCTCCTCAATCTGGCGTCCTACGACCACGCCGTTGATAGCAACCGCGACCTCATCCCCCTGTTTCGCTTCCTTCATACTGTCCTCGCCGCTGCGAATCGATTTGATTTGACCAACGGAAGAACCGTCTTTGAGGAGACGCTGGCCTATGTGTATGCGTCCTCCAAGCACACGGACCCCAACAACTGCCGGTTTACTCACTCTGAAGGTATGGTCAGGAAGGAGGAGAATTCTTCCCGGATAGACAATCTTCTCACGTGATTCCTCTTCTAATTCTGCGGTTCTGTTCTCTATCCAACGTTCTCGCTCATCCAGAATGTGGTAGATTATGTCAGAGCATATCACCTTCAGACCACTGTCCGAGGAGTCGATTTCATTCTTTGCATCGGACAAGACGCTTGTCGAGAAACCAAGTATGAGTCTGTGAAGCGGGTCCGATGCTGTCTCAGCACCTCTGATGTCCCGTCTCCCGACCTTTCCGATCGAAGCAGATCGTATTGGCACATCTATCTCCTTGAGTTCCATCGCAAGCGCTTCAAGACCGCCAACAGTATCCGCTTTGATGCAAACGCCTTCCTCCTCCAAGTCGATGCTTAATGTGGATTCTTCCGATGCAAGAGCGAGTGCCTTCTTCTGCTCAGCAGCATCCCTCACCACTCGTAAAGTCGTTCCTGCAAGGACGCCGTCCAGATCAGGAGCTGATAGCTTGAGGCCAGAGGCTGCACTTGCAGATTCCGTGTCATTCCAACGATCACCGGCATCTCTCATTTCTGCCATGCCTCTGGGTTTGAAGAGTCCTCGGACCGTTGTACTCACCCCTCCTTCTGAGGTAACTAGGACAATCTCGTCCCCCTTTGCAATTGATCCACGATGTAGGATAACATCTAGTGTTTTACCGAGCCCACGCTCTTCTTTCATTTCAAGGACAGTGCCTTCTCCTGCCCCCTCTATGTCGGTTAGCTGCTCGGCGAGATACCTCTCTGCCAATCCGATGACAACAGCGAGAAGATCCTGTATGCCCTCGCCCTCCTTTGCAGATACAGGGACCAATGCTATCTCCTTCGTGAAGTCCTTGATACGATCATATCTGTCGAGATTGAACCCATGCTCCCCGAAACCGCCAACGAGATTCCAAAAGGATTGGTCGAAGAAACCCATTGTATCCTTCGTCTGATTCCTCATCGCTAGAGCCATGGGGCGACCGCTCTCGCTCTTCCATCCGTGTATACGATCTACCTTGTTCCCTGCAACCACGAAGGGTGTCTTCGCCTTCTTTAGGATTCTTATACTCTCAATTGTCTGTGGCCTAAGCCCCTCTTTCATATCGACTACGAGAATGGCGATATCAGCGAGTGAGCCCCCCCTGTTCCTGAGTGTTGAGAAAGAATGGTGTCCTGGCGTGTCTATGAATAGAAGTCCAGGCGAATCAAACGACTTCCCCCCTAGAAGAGGACCGCATAGCTCATTCAGAAGAACCGAGGGAACTTCGGTTGCCCCTATGTGCTGGGTAATCCCCCCAGCTTCTCTGTCCATCACAGAAGCTTGACGCTGAGATCCAAGTGAGCGTATGTGGTCTAGGAGGCTCGTCTTTCCATGGTCAACATGGCCAAGAACAGCCACGATGGGTTGTCTTCGTTCCATCATAACACCATCTCATGTTATTTCCTCTGCTAGAGAATGATTACTCGTAGATGTGCCTCTCTGCGTCTCGAGCCCAGTCCACAAGACCATCTGGGAACCAAAGACCAAGCTCGAACTTAGCAGTATCTTCACCATCAGAGCCGTGAATCACATTGTGCCCGATGTCCATGGCGAGATCCCCCCTAATCGTACCCGGGGCAGCTACGCGGCCGTCCGTCGGGCCGATGATGTTCCTGGCGACGCTGATAGCATCGACACCGGTCCATGCCATTGCCACAACCGGTCCGGATGTGATGAATTCGATAAGACCATCATAGAATGGGCGTTCATTGTGTACAGCATAGTGAGTCTCTGCGAGCTCCATGCTGGGAGTGAGCTGTCTTAGCCCCACGAGGCGCAGTCCCTTGGTCTCGAACCTTCCGATTATATTGGCAACTAGGCCCCTCTGAACACCATCGGGCTTGATCATGATGAAAGTTGTCTGCATGTCTCCCATGCTCTCACCGACCCTACATCCCTATTTCAACGCAAAGCATACATGCCCTGAGAGGGCAAAATATCCAATGCCCATTCAGTACACAAGTTGTACTTCAGAAGCAGCGCTAAGTTCGATAACGCCGGGTGGGCCACTCCACTTGATTTCGTCATCGGGCACAATTAGTGCACCGTCGCCCTCGCTGTGACCGAGGGTTGCCTTGACGGAGGCGAAGGAGCAGTAGAGAGTCGCATTCTCGGTAATCACGCCCATCATGTCAGAGACCGCAGTAGACCCTACCCCCATTTCTTCGTTTAATTCCTCGATGTACCTTGGATCCAATAGTCTAGTTCCCGCGGCGGCGAAGAACACGCTGACCTCGTGGCCCTCAGCGATCGCTCTGGCAGCGCATGCTACGCCCACGATCGTTTTGATAGTGTCATTCTTCGGCTCTGATACGAATTTCACAAAATAGCTCTTGCTCATGACAAGCTGGTATGAATGACAGTATTTGAATAATCCATTTCAGCGTTTTAGTGCGGGGATTATATCTGATGGAGCTATCCTGTTGGCTCCAAATTGATTTATGGAGTCTTGACTGGGGTACCCGACGCATATGCCACAAAGGAGTGAGTAATTCTTGCTGATCTCAAACTCCTCACGCACCGCATCTTCCCAAACTGCAACAGCCCCTTGAGGACAGGTACCAAGGCCCTTGGAATGAGCCGAGAGGATCAGATTCTGCATGAAGAGGCCTGCGTCAGAGGCTGCGAATTTCCCAAGACTTTTGTGAGTGAATAAGAATAGCTCTACGGGAGCGCCGAAGAATTCGTAATTCCTCGCCCAGAATCCATCTCTGGCTTCCTTGTCCTCCCTCTCAATCCCCATGTGAGCATACAGATCCTTGCCGATTTTCTTAGATCTCGGAAGCAAATCCTTGTGATACTTTTTCACTACCAACCAATTGCTCGTCGGAAAACCATAGCGTTTGAAAATCGAGCCAATCTTTCTAAGAATCCCACTACTACGAAAATCCTTGACAGCATCCCAACGTCTGAGAAACTCTTCTGAGAGACGGTCCCTCACCTCTCCAGTGGCTATGGCCACTACGAACGGACGAGTATTGCTCCAGCTCGGTGCAGTGAGGCCATCTTCAATTATCTGCTCAATCATTTCCATGGGTACGGGATCTGGAAGAAAGTCTCGAGTAGACCTCCTTGATGCCAGAAATATGCTGAAGTCATCCATCGTAACAGCCTCCTGCATCTGACGAGTCGCGATGTCGATTAATCAAGTTGGCCTTAGCAAGGTCGCATCAAATAATCCAAAAGATCGAAAGTAACAAACAATGAGGATAAAATTCCGTTCTGTATCCGCTTTTTTTGATAATTAAAAACTCAATTTTGAAAATTAAGAATAATACAGCCCTTCAATAGGACCCCCTCCAGGGGAGCATGGTATGAACAAACCAATACTAGCCATGCTAATCACCGCCAGTATACTCATTTCGCCAGTTGTTGTGGCCGATGACAACTTGGACATACCTGCAAACGCCCAGGCCACTGGGTCCCACGACATACTCGTCGACGCTCTAATCCACGCTGGTTTGGTTTCCGCCCTCCAGCAAGAAGGACCCTACACTGTCTTCGCACCCACCGACGACGCATTCGCCGCCGCAGGAATCGACCTCACTACATTCGATACAGAAGAGGAAAACTCGACTCTCAGCGACATTCTCCTGTACCACGTAGTTTTCGCATCAGTCACCGCATCGGATGTAACCGACGGAATGACAGCACAAACGCTCAACGGGGACGACCTCTCGTTCACAGTGACAGGTGGATCCGTCATGGTCAATGATGCAAACGTGACCACCGCGGACGTAACGGCATCCAATGGAATCATCCATGTGATTGACAAGGTGCTCATGCCGCCTGCAGGCATCACAGAGGCCGACGGAGACATATGTTACAACACCAATACCCATGCAATATCTGCAGGAGCCTCGTTCGAGGAATGCACATCCTTCGCATACTATGTCGATGCTAACTTCGGCGGAATGTCGTTTACTGGATGTTACAACATGTTCACTCACGTACCGGACGCCTCTGTAAGCCAGGAGGTTTGCGAGGCATACGTCTGGACCCCTGCCATGAACATTGCAATGACGGCCCAGGCCACGACCATCCACACTGCGCTTGTAGCCGCTCTGGCCCAGGCGGAGCTCGTTGAGACGCTCCAGGGCACAGGACCATTCACGGTGTTCGCGCCCACAGACGACGCATTCGCCGCTGCTGGAATCGATCTGGCAGCATTGGACACGGTCGAGGGCAAGGCCACGCTGACTGATATCCTTCTGTACCACGTTGTCTCGGGCTCAGTCCCAGCATCCGCGGTCACAGACGGCATGACGGCCACCGCCGTCAACGAGGACGACCTCTCGTTCACGGTAGCCGAGGGAGTCATGGTCAACGACGCCAACGTCGTACTCGCCGACGTCCCAGCGTCCAACGGAGTCATCCACGTGATAGACAAGGTCCTCATGCCGCCAGCAGACGAGCCAGCGGTTCCTGAGGGCTGTGATTACGTAGTGGGAATCGACGAGACCGGATTCGCATTCGACAATGCAGATCTGTCAGTTGCGGTTGGCGAAACAGTGTGCTGGATTTGGAACGACGAGTCCATGGCCCACAATGTCGCACAAATCGACTCAGAAGGCGATACCTCTCGAAAGATGGGAGGGGCGTACAGCGGACAGGCTGAAACCACCGTCGACTATAGAATCACCTTCGATGAAGATGGCACGTTCCATTACATCTGCGAACCCCACGTCTCTATGGATATGGTCGGGGTCGTGACTGTTGGAACTGGCGTAGCGCCGCCACCGCCCTCAGCAGAGCCAGACTCAGAAAGCGTACCTGGATTCCTCGGAATCACAGTACTCGTCGCCATGCTAGGAGCAGCATTGGTAGCCGGTCGGAGAAATCTCTGATATCAACTGCCTCAGGGTATCGATTGAGTGATTATGATTCAGGAGCTGAATCCTGGATCGCCTCAATCGATACCTTGAGCGCCTCGGTACTTTCCACGGCTATCACTCCCCTTATGTTCTGAGAGGATGTAAGGTCCTTGGTCGGCTCTGCCAACTTGATCCTCGTTCCAGATATCGTCAACCGTTGGCCAGGTGCTAATTCAGGAGCCTCGCCGGGGAGCCATATCCCCAAGCCCCCAAGGTCGGAATGATGGACAATAGCAAGTAGTCCTCCCTCGCCTTCTACCACTCTGACGACACTCAAGGACTCCCCGTCAGGCACTAGATCATTCGACGCCCGCCATTCTCTCCAGGTCTCTTCAATCGGCACTAATTGCGCATCCACCGCCTCATCGACCTCTTCAGTTACGGTTTCAACTCGCTCCTCGGCTATGCCCTCGACTCGATTCAACCCGTCCAGCAGCCTTCGGAGAGACCGACGCTCATCATCCTCCACCCCCACTGCTGCCACATTTACGAGAGTCAACAGGTTTCGTATTCTGTCGACTTCCGACTCGATTTCAGCTTCTATGGCGCATTCGAGTGCTTCATCGAAAATTTCGAGGGCGAGCCAAGGCCTATCGATCCCCATCAACGATCTTGCGAGTATCACAAGGGGTTCGATGGCAGAACTCTCATCCTCATCGATTATTCTCGCAGCCTCCGATATATTGGAATCAGCGCCATCGCCATCACCTGAAAGATGCCTAGATATTCCAGCGGCTATGAGGTGTCTGAGGTTGGAATTTCCACTCCTCAGAGACTGAGCAGATGCCCCATCGAAGAGTGAAGCCGCTCTTTCTGGCTCATTTGCTGCAATCGCCATGAGTCCAAGGTGATGCATTATCCTGGATTCAGCACTCGCATCAACAGCAAGACTGGCTTGGCTAAGAGCGCGTGCCAGATGCAAACTCGAGGCCTCGTTACGGCCCAAAGAACCCGCAAGAAGCCCCAGGACGGACTCCAGCCTAGATATCGGACCTGCCATGACTCTGTGTGCGATCATGCACAATTCGTCATTCAAGGGCGCCAGCCCCATGCCCGTTGATTCAAGTACACTCTGAAGAACGCCTAAACTCGAGACATAGAGGTCACTTGGATCCCCCCCATCTCCAAGAAGGGACTCCAGATGACCATCAATCTCGCCAACAGAAGCGCATATCGATGGTAAATCTCCTAGTCGCTTCAGTGCAGAAGCCTTGACCTTCTCTCCTGCGATATGCCTCCTGAGTGCACGGATCGAAATCTCGATTCCGCCTCCACCATCTTCTTTCACAGGAGGGGGGATCGGGGGCCTAGCGGTTAACAGACTCTCGACTAACCAAGTTAACTTCCCCTGGATATCATACTCCCCGGCCCTACTTATAGCATACCTCATCTCAGCCGCGCGGACCCTACGGGCCAGACTTCTGAGCTTCCCTCCATCCGAACCTCTGGCCCCATCTGCAAGCCTTTGAAGAAATGTTGAGGGGGGGCATGTCGAATAGCCGAGTCCTGCTCTTTCGCGTGTAGTCGTCATTTTGTAATCGTCCGATACCAAGACTACGTCACGACCCTCTCCATGCATCCGTGCTGCTAGAACCATCAGAGATACATCGACATCCTGGGGGGCGGCTTTCTCCCCTATAGCCGCGGCTAGACCACGTACCTCGTCGGGAGATATCGAGGTCGTCTGGAGCAAGTCCTTGAGCACATCAAGAACACGGGGCCGTCCTTTCCATGATCTAAATCTGACCGTCTTCACTTCGTCATGGACTCCAGAGGTAACGTGCATGACTCCCCCATGGGGGGCTAATGCACTACCCATCGACTTGATCGCGTCTTCCGATGCTATTGAGCCGAGATGGATGAATGCATTCGAATCAACAATCCATACGACCATAATTGCTGGTAATGCCCGAACCATCTTTTCTTTTCCCCATTCTACAACGGGGCGCACCATGGTTCATGTGCATCATGCGTGTCACGCGATACATGGAGTTGACAATGGCGGGCGCGTATCTCGGAATGCTGCTGGTACTTGCTGCATTCGCATTCGAGACACGGGCCATCATATCAAGCAGATCTTTCGCATATCTGACTTCAATGGGAATCGGCGAACTCCTGCTCACAGTTAGAGCGACTGTGACTGGCGAATGGCCATTTGCCGTATTAGGGGCCATATGGGCCGCGTTCGCATTTTATTCGATCTTAAGACCAGTCCGGCCCTCTCACGAAAATCCGTTGGATTGAAGCGCAGAAGTTCATGCAACCAGTCGTGAATGCTCGAAGGTCCCTATCGTTCGCTCTTCTGGCAACTCTGTTTTTCTCAGTGGCTTTGAGTCAAACCGTGGCTTCCGAAGAGATTCAAGACCCCGGAATACAAGGCAACTCCACCCTGACGATACACTCGATAGACCAGAGCCATGGAATACCTGCTACATGGGAACTTTCCATTTCAGCGTCGAGCAGAATCGGAGCTGACTTCCTTCCTGACCCTCATATGGGTGTTAGATATCAAATTGACACTCACATTGGAGATGCAGACGGCAACATATCCCAATCAGAATCTCATGCATTCTCGATACAACTCGAGCAAAGTCGGACGTGGGGGGATGCCGAAGTAGCCGGTTGTTGTTCATTTGATCTCCAACCATTCATTCTCGATGGCCCCCTATCATTCAATTCGTCCAGTATACCTGCCGGACCCCTCGAAATACCCCACACATGGGGGTGGAACGAGACCGCCGATATATTGGGAGTAGCTGATGGTAGAGCCATCAGACTACTCGATTTGCCCAGAATAGGGTCACTCGTAGAGGCAGTTCCGATGAAGATTATTTTACCGCATTCCTGGGAGTATAGGTTCAGTGCACAATCTAGTATAATGACTCCAAGTCCAAGTGGATTCACAGTCGACAGATCGTCCTCACCAGTCGCATCTGATATACGGATATCTCTCGATACGAACGTCCCGCCTTCGGCTTCTGCTGTCAGACATGGGGGAGGATCGACAACGATATCCCCTCATTCCGATATTCATCTAGCCGGTCTTTGCGAGGACAACAGTTTAGCCAATCCGGTGCCGGAGTGGGTTGTAGAGGGCCCCTTCGAGAAAATCGAATATACCGGCATTACTCTGGAAATCCAAACATCTTCGATGGAATTAGAACATGGGGACCAGGTCTTCTTTTCGATGAAGTGTACAGATGCCCATGGGGCCAATTCTTCATGGACGCAAATCGTCACCGTCGACTCCGCACCCCCGACTTTCAGCATCTCGTTCCAAGCTTCTGTTGGCACCGGGCTGTGGAACGATATACAGCCTGACTCCAACACTATTCCCCTGCCTTCAGGCACAGTTCTCAGATCAGTTATCGAGGCATACGACCAGGAAGGCGACCCAGTCAGAATCTATCTCGAATCAAATAGGAGTGGAGGCTTCACGCGAACAGGTACTGATACCCTAGAGATAACGGAAGCATTCTATCATGGCCAGTCTACTAATGGGCCACATAGGGATCCGGACGACCGTCATTCCCAGAGAGAGCCAACAAAGTGGTTTTTCTCAATCGATGTCCAAGATTCAGTCGGGAACAATGTCGTTGGAAACTGGACGATCGTCGTCTTGGATGATGAGGGTCCAGTGATAGTTCCCGAGATAATGCTGTCAGGTGTATCAGTGGAATCTTCCACCAGGCTGATCGCAGGACAAGAGATCCAATTAAACATAAGCGGCTCATATGACAGAATCGATGCTCTAGACACTACCTTGTGGACGATCGTTTTCGATGGCAACTATGTGCAAGAAATGTCCCCATATTCAGACATTAGTGACCCAATATCACTTGGAGAGGCACATCCGGGTAACCATGTAATCCGTATCGTTTCATGGGATCCGTCAGGTCATGAATCAGTTCTGGAAGTGCCTATTGAGATAGAACCCGCTGAAGGAGTGATATTCTCTAGCTCTCCAACCATCGAGGTATCTGGGGACATCGGATTGAACAATCCGCTTGTGATCACGGCCTCGATAAATAACGAGGGGTCTGGGAGCGGATCAGCACGGTTGTGTAGTGGAGCCATATGCTCCCCAGAGGGAATTATCGTACCCGCTACTTCCGCTGGCCCGGCAGTGTCTCGAATATCTCTGGCAATCACTCCTGATTCAGTCGGAGATCTAGACTTGAAACTAATCTGGTTCCAACTTCCAGGAGGAGATGAGGATACTATAGATCTCACAGGAAACGTTACTATCCGGGATAACCTCCCTGACTGGATCCCGCCTACGTTTGTTTCAATGGCGATAGTTGTAATATCTTATGCTGCAATCAGAAGATGGGGCGATTCGTCCAATCAATGATCATCTAACCGTTCAACTCTTGTCCATGGAGGCACAGGGACCATCATGCTCCCTCTAGATTATGCCGATAGAGGCGTGGCTCGTCAGAGAAGGAATGTAAGCCGATTAATCGGATTCACATCTCTCGTAATTGTTGCAATCGGCGCTTTCCGATTAAGCCAGTCTCTCGAATCAGAAGAACCAATCGGATTCCATTTGATTGAGATAGCAGTCATCTTCTCGATGGCATTCATTATCTCCGATCTTTCATCATATGATGGCCGCAAGCGAACACGTCTTGCCTCGATATCTTCGATTTCATGGCCTATTCTCATAGGTCTTGCTGCCAGCGCGGAACCAGATTCCAGGGGACTCGCATCTGGGGCGATCTTGACCCTTCTTGCTATCGTGTTGCATGAGTATAGTCGAAGTGCATTCTCTTCTACTGCAATTGCCCGCAGATTCAGAGGGCTGCTCGGTATGATAGGGCTCGCAACAGCGGTTGCAATAATGATCTCTCAAAGTTCAGAAATTATGATTGCAGCTGTTTCCACTATAGTTGTAGTAGTCCTTCTGATGTTTGACATACTTCGTCCCGACCCATCACTCCAAGGTAGACGAGATCTGTTTAACAGAATAGATTCCGTAGAGATTAGAATACTGGAAATCAATGAGACCGGAATTCGCCTCGATCATGCTTCCTCGCTATTGAAGTTGGCTCGAGAGGAAGGCTGGTCAAATACGAGCCGGGGCCATTCGAGGTTGAAATTAGTGGAACATGAGATAGGATTGGCCATTTCCATAGACCGGGACCTATCTGAGATACGCGAAGCAGTAATGGTGTTAGTCAATCAGGCGGCGTCAATTGCCCCAGAAGCAACTGAATCAGTTTCTCTGGTGGAGAAAGCAGACAGCGAACGTGCTCTCGGCTCTCCTCGTGAGGCAGAGACAATATACAGAGAGGCCAAGAAAGTAGCAAATCGAATATGCCTATTCTGGGAACCGGCAAGAGAGGCATTATCAGAAGCTGAGAAAAAACTCGAGAAGCAGAATATAATTGAATCAGATACAATTGCCGGAATGGTCGAATCAGCTCGAAAGGCAATGGAAAGACAGAGGCCGGATGAGGCCCTACATTACCTCGAGGCTCTCCCAGATCAACTTCAGTCTCTTAGCGAAGCATTAGACAGAGTCAGGACAAGAAGATCCGAGGTCAGTTCAAATCTGGTATCAGAACATCCAGATATATCGGAAGAAGTTGAATCACAACTCTCATCGATAGACAAATCAATCGAAGACGGGGAACTATCACTTGCGATGGGAGGTTTAGAATCAATCGCCAGAAGATTGCATAATCGAAGCGAATCAAGGCGATCATTCGAGCAGTCAGTACGTCAGAAGGGGCTGATACAGAGCAGATTCCCCCTCGCGGAGAAGACAATATTTGAGAAGCGACTAGCAAGCGCAATTTCACTTTCAAAAGAAGGACTTTGGATACAGGCAGACGAAGAACTCAAGTCAATTATCAACGATCTGGATTCAGTTGATTCCACTCGAAGGGATACTGAGGAACTCCTTGACTTTCTAGAGGGCGAATGGAAGATACTGAGAAAGAAACTTGAATCCTCTGGAATAGGGTCCGATGATTCCTCGAGGAGGCTTGCAGAGAAGCATATGGCCATAGCAAGAGAGAACTTCGAAAATGACTCGTTTCAGTCCTCTAGAAATAGCATGGGATCTGCAGATGAGGCTATGGAATCTCTCAGAAGACTCGTTTGAATGGGAATAGATGCACTCAAGAAGGCACGCTTACACCAACCTCTCGTGGACTTCGACTTCCAAGACTTCGCGGGAGGATACCTCAGGGATCTACAACGTACCCTTGAGGACCTGTCCCGGGATGATTTGGAATCTCTATATCACGAGGTAGTCTCTGCAATCAGCAGAGATGCAACTATCCACTTCGTAGGCAATGGAGGTAGTGCTGCTACTCCCTCCCATAGCGCTGGTGACTGGTCTAAGGAGTTGCGCGTCAGAACTATCTCGCATGTAGACAACGCCGCCTCATTGACGGCATTTGCGAATGACGTCTCCTACGAGGATGTATTTGTAGGCCAACTCACTACATTCCTGAGAGATGGGGACCTCGTCATTGGGTTCAGTGGCTCAGGCACAAGCGAAAACGTTGTCCGAGCGTTAGAATTTGCGAGAGGCAGATCTTGCAGAACCGCAGCCATAACAGGGGACTATCGTGGCGGGGGCGGCGGAAAGTTGCCTTCCATAGTCGATGTCTGTCTTGTCGTGCCCTCGAATTCGATGGAGAGAATAGAAGATCTGCAACTCATTGTGAATCATGTGATAAAAGAGGCAGTAAAATCCTCAGGTAATGTTAGGAATGGGTGATCTCTGACCCTTTTTCTTCAATTACCAATGGAAGAACCCTGTTTATCCTAGGAAGCGAACTCATCAGTCTGGATGCTATTGAATCATCGCCATGGACGAGGAAGAAACCACCTCCGCCCGCACCGAGAAGCTTACCCCCGGTCGCCCCCAAATCAATCAGCTTGGAGTATAATGAGTCAAGACCATCGTTTGTCACACTTGGAGATAGACCTTTTTTCAACTCCCACGTATCATGGAGAAGACGACCAAGAGCATCTAAATCACCAGATTGGATTAGCTTCTCAGCCTCTTCAGCCTGCCCCCTTATTGCCCTAAGCCGCCTCAATTTATCCTCGGCATCATAACTCTCTTCACCGAGTACAGCCGATGCGCTTCGTGTTGAACCTGTATAAACCAGGCAAAACTCCTGTTCCATACGTCTCACTACCCCTGGATCGGTCGTTATGGGTACAACTTCCACACCCATCTCGCCGAATGATATCCGATTCAAACCACCAAACGCAGCAGCATATTGATCCTGTCTTCCTATCGGTTCACCGAGGACGTCAATCTCTATTTTACAGGCTTCTTCTGCAAGTTGTCGAGGCCCTACGGTTCTGCCAGCCAGATGGTGGAGAGCATTGAGTACCCCTACGGTTACGACTGATGAAGATCCAAGACCAGTACCTCTGGAGGGTATGTCTGCGATTGTTGTTATCTCAACACCACTCGTAACTCCAGTGACTCTCATAGCCTCTCTGACGAGATCATGTTGTACCTCATCTACGCTATCCACCGTCTCCATCCTCGAATATGACAGTCTGATACGGTCATCGAAGCGTTCGTTCACCGTGACATGTATGTATCGGGATATCGCTGTTGAGACAACAAGACCCCCAAGATGCTCTTTTTTGGCGAATCCATCCAGATCTGTCCCCCCTCCGCAGAATGAGACTCGAACCGGCGTCTTCGAGATGATCATCACCCTTCGAAAAGCCTCGTCGATTTCAACAGAACGGGTTCCAGACTGACTCAATGTCCAGATAATCAGTAAAAATCACGATGCCATGAAATTAAATTCAACTTCAGAATTAGAATTCAAACCATACCCATAGACGGCGACCTGCTCTTGATTTCTTCAACGATACCCTCGATGAAATCTTCAAGGAGCACACCATTGCGTTGATCGCCATTTCGAGCCCTGATTGAAACAGTCCCATTTTCTACCTCATCTTCTCCGATAATTAGCATGTAGGCGGGCCGCATTTTTCTATGAGTCCTAATCTTCCTACCTATCGTGCTGTCTGAGTCGTCTAGGGAGACCCGGATACCTTGATCTCTCAGATTGAGTGCCACCTTTGCAGCATGCTCAGAATGACGTTCAGAGATGGTGATTATCTGAACCTGGGTGGGTGAAAGCCAAGTTGGGAAATTCCCCATCCAATGCTCCGTGAGGAAGGCAACAAATCGCTCATGCGTCGACAGAGGCGCTCTGTGTATCACCAGGACCTCACCATTTTCAGAACCTGTTTCATCCATATACGATAATCCGAACCTCTCCTTTGCTGCAAAGTCGAGTTGTATGGTAGACATGGATTCCTCTCTGCCAAGAGCAGTTCTGAACTGAATGTCGACTTTGGGCCCATAGAACGCCGCTTCACCGATAGCTTCAACGTAGTCCACACCGAGATCGTCCATTATTGAACGCAGTCTGTCTTGTGTCAATGCCCAGTTTTCTGGTTGGTCAATATATTTCGAGGTCTTCTCAGGATCCCACAAGGATAGCCTGAATGAATAGTCCTCAAATCCAAATGCGGAATAGTAGTCCTGGACCATGCGTACATTTGATGCAACTTCTTCAGCGACCTGATCTAGCGTACAATAGATGTGCGCATCGTTCATCGAGAGCATACGCACTCTCAAAAGACCAGCTAGTGTACCGGATAACTCATTCCGATAGACTGTCCCATACTCGGCCACTCTGAGCGGTAAATCTCTGTATGATCGCTTCTTGTTCTTGTAGACTAGATGATGCATTGGACAGTTCATCGCCTTGAGATAATACGTACCATCGTCCATTTCCATGGGAGGGTACATGCCATCAGCATAGTGTGGGAGATGCCCACTTGCTTCGAAGAGCTGCTTCTTTCCAAGTACGGGGGTAGTGACACGAACGTAACCATAGTTATCTTCAGTTTCAACTGCAAACTTTTCAATTTGAGATTTCAGAGTCTCTCCATTGGGAAGCCAAACAGGGAGCCCCTTCCCAATCAATTCATCAATCATGTAGAGTTCCATTTCTTTGCCGATTTTCTTATGATCTCTTTTCGCCGCTTCTTCTATCTGCCTCTGCCTTTCTTTGAGACCTTCTTTCGAGGAGTAGCACATCCCGTATATCCTTACCAACGACTCTCGCGAACTATCAGCCCTCCAGTAAGCCTGACTAGTGCTTGTAAGCTTGAACCACCTCAAATGAGAGGTCGACGGAACATGTGGACCAACACACAAATCAATGAAATCACCCTGACGGTATGCAGAAGATCCGACATCATGCCCTACCTTATCATCCATGATTTCAATTTTGAATTTGTTAGATCCGAACATCTCTCGCAACGTTGAGTTATCATATTCCTCTCGTATGATTTTGTGATTTGATCTGATATGCTGTTGCATCTTCTTCTCTATGTTTCTAAGATCCTCATCCCCTATTGGATCCATGTAGAAGTCGTAGTAGAATCCATGATCAATAGGCGGACCGATCGTTGGTTTTGCTTCTGGAAAGAGCTCCACAACAGCCTGGGCAAGTAGATGCGCACAAGAGTGCCGGAGGATGTACAGCCCCTCATCACTATCGCCCAATATTGGTTTTATCGTGCAGTCAGATTCTATGGGGTGTGAGAAATCTCTTTCCTCTCCATCGATAAGTACCGCTACGGCCCCAGATTTCTTGCCATGGACATTGAAGATCACTTCACCTGCGGTTATGCCCCCGGCATATTCGTGAATAGTGCCATCAGAGAGCTCAACGCTGACCATCGCCATAGAAATCCTATTTGCCCCTCCATCGACATTTGGTTATGAAGGCCGTGGATGGTACGACCATAGTACTGCAGTATATGGGCATACTGACAACTTTAGAATTGGTAATGGAATGAGATTCGAATTGTAATTTCAGGCGTATCCCTAAGTTGATGCATCCTTTCCGACGACTATGTTCCGCATTGGGCTCATGGTCAACCCGGATGCAGGTCTCGGCGGTAGGCTTGGTCTGAAGGGATCCGACGGGTTGGCGTTGAAAGCTAGAGCTGAAGGGGCCGAAGATCGAGCAGGCCCTCGAGCAAGATCTGCAATGGCACTTTTGGAAAACGCTCTTACAAAGTACGGAGCAACTGTACTAATCTCTGAAGGGAGGATGGGGTCCGAATGGCTCGATTCAGAATCTGACATCAATACGATTGTTGTACACGAATCCAGAGGCACAACTTCTCATGAAGATACAAGAGAGTTGGTAAAGATACTCGTTAATCAAGGGGTTGATCTGATACTCTATGCTGGCGGAGATGGAACAACAAGAGACTTGATACAAACCCTGGAAGAGAATGAATCATCCACAATCCCGATCGTTGGAATACCCTGTGGAGTCAAGATGTACTCTGGATGTTTTGCCAGCTCCCCCAAAGCTGCATCGGAGGTGGTGGAGGCATGGATGGGCGGCGACTTACTAGTTGCCTCAACAGAGGTTCTAGATCTCGACGAGGAAATCTATCGAGATGGGGGATGGTCCGTTCGCTTGTACGCAGAGGCAATGACTCCTTCAAGTCCGAGATGGATGCAGGGAGCAAAAGAAATGGTTGAATCAGCCTCGGAAGATGAGGTCATCGAGGGAATCGCTGAGCACGTTCGTGACGTTCTGATGTCTCCTGAGAGACTAGTCATATGGGGGTCGGGAGGGACTTTACGTAGAATAGGGGAAATCGTAGGTTTGAGCCCAACCTTACTTGGAATGGACGCGTCATTAGGGAATAACCAGGTTGGAACAGATCTCAGCGAGAGGGGTTTGATTGAGTTGTTGGATTCACATCGCGGCGAGGTGACAATTTTGTTATCGCCCATGGGCGGTCAGGGATTCCTCATAGGGAGGGGTAATTTGCAACTATCCCCCGAAGTTCTGAGAAAGGCAAAACCTTCCTCTGTATTGGGCATATGCACACCTTCGAAGCTATTGACAATCAGATCACTCAGAATTGAGACTGGGGATGATGAACTAGACGACATATTCAGAGAAATGAAGTATCTCAAGGCATTACAAGGATACAGGACTACTCGAATACTTCCGATTTCCGTCGATTGAGCCCTCAATGTTTTCTACTTCTATTTCCAATACTTCGTTGACGCTTTCTACTGCCGTGAAGTTTGTACACCAAACGAGATTTTTGCTTAACCCCCGGCTTCGATTTTGCAGAATAAGATCGACTAATCCCCTCTTTTCGTGATTCCCTCTCATCAACAATGGGCATTGGATAATCCACGTCCAGCATGCAACCATATTCCTTCTGCTGATCCAAATCCATTAGCCACGGCTCGTGGATGAATGATGTTGGAACATCTCGTAATTCCTCGACCCATTGTCTGATGAAATCTCCATTAGGGTCCTGATCTCGAGACTGCTTGGAAATAGAGTACGCTCTAATTGAATTAATTCCAGTTACTCCAGATTGCATTTGAACTTGCGACCAATGTATCCCTGGTTCATAGTCCAGGAAAGATCTCGCTAAGTGCAAGCCCGTCATTTGCCAAGGCAACCAAAGAGTGTATGAAGCGACCGATTGAAGCATGCCCCTCATTCTGAAATTTATCCATCCCGTAGCGATTAGTGAGCGCATGCATGCATCGAAGAATGGCCAACCAGTCTCCCCCTTCGACCATGCCCGATATCTCGAATCGTTCATTGAACGATTCAGATACAAGTCTATTTCAGGATTCATTGCGACGCTATCCAGCGTCAACTCAACCTCTAGACGCTGTATGAAATGACAGTGCCAGGCCAGGCGACTCTGGAATGAACTCAAACTCCCTGTCCAACCAAGATTTTCCCTTGCTCTCGGATTCCTTTTCACTGCTTCCACCTTCTTCTTAGTGTGATGGAGTATCTGTCGAATAGTTATGCAACCCACACTGATGAATGGCGATAGGCGCGAACAAGCATTCTGCGCAGAGATGGGGCTGGACATATCTCTCCGGTAAGTACGACCACGCCCATCCAAGAATGATTGTAATGTGGCAGTTGCAGATCTTTCCCCTGGTTCAGGCCGATTTATGAGCGACCGCCTGACTAACCCAAAGTCCGAGATATTGGGTATTTTGTCAGATTCAATACCAATGGGGGGAATGATTCCTGTGGGTGGGATTATAGCTGATTTTTCCATTCTTGAATCACGCTCTTTTTTCCACGTGTCTCTTGATTCCAATTTCCGAATGACGCCATTCGTTGGAAATTCGACGAATCGAACTCCTTCCTTATTACACCAGCTGGAAACAGACTTGTCGCGGTCCCATGACCATTGCAAGCCAGTTTCTTGATTTCCATAAATCGAACTAATGCTATTCTTCTGGTGAATTTCCCTTAACTTGTCAACAACATCTCCGAAATGGAATAACAATACTCCGCCAATCGCCTCGATATCAGTCTTCAATACCTGTAAACAATCAAGCTCCCATTGAATGTGAATTGGGTCTACATCAGGCCTTCCAATACGAGCAGAGTCCATATTGAACAAACAGATGATCGGTTTACCAAGACTCTTTGCCATTGCCAGAGCAGGATTGTCCCCCAATCGTAAATCCCGTCTAAACCAGACAACTGTGACTGACACTAACTAGCATAGTCATGGACGATAATAAGTCGTGTTTTAGAGCACCTTGAAACTCAATCTCAGAATTATTCGAGCTGCCCAGATGCTGCTTTCAATAAGCCCAAGAATGGAGGACTGGGACGACCCGGACGAGATTTGAACTCTGGGTGATATTGGGTGCCAACGAAATATGGGTGGTCCATCAATTCCATGATCTCACATCTCTGTCCCGTGTCATCCTTGCCGACATAGATCAACCCCGCCTCTTCTATACGGCCTATCAGGTCCGGATTTACTTCATATCGGTGCCTGTGTCTTTCGCTCACCGCATCCAATCCCCCGTAAAGACGCTTAATCTTACAGTCATCCACTACAAATGGCGTAATCTTGGCACCCAACCTCATGGTCCCGCCCATATGCGTCTTGGATATTTCTGGCATGAACACGACTGCAGGATGCTCTAGACTCTCAGGATCCTCTACAAACTCTTCTGAATTCGCACCTTCCAAATTCAGAACGTTCCTACAGAATTCAATAGTCGCAATCTGCAGGCCAAGACATATTCCGAGGTATGGAACACCATTTTCACGTGCGTATCTGGCTGCCTCAACCTTCCCCTCAACTCCGCGGTTGCCGAATCCACCGGGAACAAGTATGCCATCGGCTAGTTTGAGCTTCTCCCATGCAGCATTATAGGAATCCTCATCTGAGTTGAGCATAGATGAATCTAGATTAGTCGATTCTATCCAGTCGATTGTGAGTTTACGATTGACTGCGATAGCAGAGTGCTGGAGCGCCTTTATGACGCTGAGATAGGAATCTGAAAGACCGGTATACTTGCCGACCATAGCAATTTTAACTTCCTCATCCAGACTATCCACTCTGTTCGCCATCTCACGCCATTGTTCCAGATATTCGTCATGATCCGATTCTTCCACTCCGATGCATTCTGCAATCATCGACCTGACACCCTGTCTCTCAAATGAAATCGGTATCTGATACAGATTCGATACATCGTGCGCGGAAATCACCGCTCTCGGCTCCACATGACAAAAAGCTGCCAACTTCTCCTTTACTTCTTCATGCAAAGGATCCCTGGATCTGCATACAATAAGGTCGGGAGTTATCCCCAGTCCTCGCAACTCCTTCACGGTGTGTTGAGTGGGTTTTGTCTTCTGTTCCCCAACAGGTCCCATGACAGGAACCAAGCTAACGTGGACGAAACAAACATTCTCACGCCCTACTCTGAATTGAAATTGTCTCAGAGCCTCTACGAATGGTGAACTCTCTATGTCTCCCACGGTCCCTCCAAGTTCAATCACGCATACATCTGGAGTATCGTTCGAATCATTCGTCGGAAGTATGCTTACACGCTCGATCCAATCTTGTATTTCGTTGGTAATGTGGGGTATGACTTGAACAGTCTTTCCAAGATAGTCTCCCCGACGCTCCCGTTCGATGACCGCCGAGTACACTTTGCCCGTGGTTAAGTTGTGGTCTCGGGTCAGAGAAACATCAAGAAACCGCTCATAATTGCCAAGATCGAGATCCGCCTCACCGCCATCATCCAATACGAATACCTCGCCATGTTCGAACGGTGACATCGTACCAGCATCGCTGTTTAGGTACGGATCGATCTTTATCGACGTGACTTTCATCCCGACCGATTTCATCAGCACCCCTATGCTACTCGCTGTGATGCCCTTACCGAGACCAGACAGAACGCCGCCCGTCACAATCACATATTTCATGATAACAACGGGGTATGGAGCCATTTTACGTCGCATATGAACCTTGGCAATGTCACTCCCTTGTATGATTGATGTTCAAGTATCGTCTGACTATTAGCATGTCATGGTCGGCATGCCCGGGAGCCAGATATTAGTCACCGGAGCCCTTGGGCAGATAGGTTCAGATCTTACCAACACTCTCCGAGCAATGTATGGGAAAGACTCAGTATTGACTACTGATATTCATGATGAAGGAAGCCAAGAGGGCCCCTTTCAGCTGTTAGATGTACTCGATTATGAGGCGATTTCAAGAGCGATCTCCGAGCACTCCATAGATACCATCTATCATCTTGCAGCAGTTCTTTCCGCGCACGGGGAGAAAGATCCTGACCTGTGCGAGAGAGTAAACCTGGGGGGTCTTCAAAACATTCTCGATGCGGCTCGAAATCATGGATGCAGAGTTTTTGCACCCTCTTCAATAGCAGTATTCGGACCTGATTCAAGACCCATCGCGATGCAACAATCCCCCCTGTCACCGACCACCGTATACGGCCGAACTAAGAAAGAAGGAGAGGAAATGATGCTGAAGTATTTCCACAACTACGGTGTAGATGCTCGTGGCTTGAGGTATCCAGGCCTGCTGTCTTGGACAACACCTCCGACTGGCGGAACTACAGATTATGCAGTGCAGGTATTCTATGAAATTCATGAAAATGAAAAGTACGATTTCTTTGTCCGCGGAGATACCAAACTCCCAATGATGATGATGCAGGATGCAATCAGAGCCACCATGGAACTCATGAGTGCCCCGTCAGAGAAACTCTCCAGATGGAGACCGGGGTACAATATCAGGGGTGTAAGCTTTTCAGCGTCGGAATTAGCACACTGCATTCGATCCAGAAAGCCGAATGCAATAATGCGATTCATTCCGGACGAACGTCAACATATCGCAGACACTTGGCCAGAAGATGTAGACGATACCACCGCTAGGAATGACTGGGGCTGGGAATCAAGATTCGATATAGATCAGCTAGTTGATTCCATGATGGCCGGAGTGGCTCAATCTTCATCCTCATCTTGATTCCAGTCAGGCTCCCCTGGCTCGACCTTAGCCCACAAAACATCATCGATCCTAAGTACCGATATAGCGCCCTCTGTAGCCCCAGACAATGCATTCTCGACAACCAGTCGAAGATCTATTATTCCAATTGAATCGAGACTCACGAGATTATCAGTCATTAGATCGAAACCAATCCACGGGCCACCCTTCATCTGTGCAGCAGACAGTTCAAGAATCCTGTCTATTGGATCATGGCCTGAGTTCTGTGCAAGAACCCTGGGGATGGTCTCTAGGGCATCTGCAAATCCTTCTACAGCCAACTGCCTCTTCCCTGCATATTTACTCGCCTCGTTCCTAAGCACACGTGCAAGGTGACTCCATGTCGAGCCTCCCCCTGGGAGCATAGGAGCAGTTCCCGACACTCTAACTGCAACTCCAAGTGCATCATCGAAGGTCCTAACAACCTCATCCCTAAGAGCCGGAGTTGAACCTCTGACGAGAAGAGTCTTCCCCCTACCAGAATTTGATACTACATGCAGATAGTGAATACCTGATACTTTCCGCTCTTTCCAAGAATCACAATACCCTAGATGCGTACTTTCGATAACTTCGATAGATCGGACAATCACTGCCCCTGTTATCTGGGAGAGTCTGTTCAGATCTTCCTTGTCGAATCTCCTGAAGCAATTGATACCTGCTTTCCTGAGCATACTCTGTGCTTCTTCGTCTATACCATCCCGTACAGCTAAAATTCCAACCCCGAGAGACTCAAGATGGGAAACAAGACCCTCCAATTTCTTCCTCTTACGCTGGGTGAATCCTTCCCTGACCCCCAACGAACTTATCTCAAGCTCAGTATCGAATTCTAGTTCCGGTACCTCAAGACCCCCATCAATCACTGCAATAGAGCAGCCTTCACCCTGATTGGACATAGATTTGTCAAATCTCTGCTTCCTGGTAACGAAGGCAGAAACAAGTTCTGTATCTGTGATTGCGCCCTCTTCTAGAGAAATCCGATTAACCAAAACCCGTTCCCCCTCAGGGTCATCCCCCTCAATCGATTCAGAAGCTTCCAATGCGAGCCTGCAAACTAAATCGAGCATGGACGAATCGACTTTTTGCCCTATGCAGGTTGATACAATGTGTCGTACATCTTCATCAGAGGTTACAGGTCTCGCAATCGAATCTATTTCTTTTATACACATCGAATATGCGGATCTGTATGAATCAGCTATTATTGTCGGATGAAGTCCAGATCTGGAAAGCTCGAGTGCATTTCTGAGCAATTCTGCTAATATCAGTATGGAAGTAGTCGTCCCATCCCTTGCTACCCGATCTTGTGCAATACTGGTTTCAATCACTAGTTTTGCAGTTGGATGTTCTACCTTGGCCGTATCTAGAACTGTAGCCCCGTCATTGGTAATCAGAACTTCTCCATTCTGGTCAATGAGCATCTTGTCCATCCCTTTTGGGCCTAATGTCGACCTAACAGCAGCCGCTACGGCCAAAGCAGCCCTTGTATTTCCAACTAGCGCAGCCCTACCTGTTACCCTGTCTGTATCTTGGAGGGTAAGGTCTTCGTCAGGGGAGGACACGACGATACGAGTATCCTCGCTATTATCAAGGAACCTCTCCTTCGAAGATTTCTGATTTATACTACTACGGGAGATTCATATACCACCCCCGTCGTCAACTATACAACCCATGGTTGAGTAGTGATACAATGACCTCCGAAGAAAACAACTGGGAAAGAGACATCATACGTGAGATGTCCAAGGTATTCGAACAGATGGGCATACCCATGGATATGGGCATGCTGGAAAATATGATGAATCAGTTAGAAGAGCATTTTGAACGAATGGGAATCGACTCAAAATCCATATCAAAAACTGACATTTCTCTGAATGGGAAGGGAGATCCTGAGGAGATTAGAAAGAATATTGAGGCTATGATGTCTGGTCCAGGAGGCTTCGCAGACATGCTCTCAAAGATGGGATTCGAGGTATCTGTAAAATCCTCAAACAATACGCCCAGTGAGCAGGTAGATGTTGTAACAGAGCCACAGGAAGATAACAGACTCATTGAGATCCCAGATACAGATTTCACCCATGAGGACGGGCTAGCCAACGTTATGATTGACGTCACATCTATCCCAGAGGCAGATGATGGGTCAGTCGATCTCGCACTGGCTGATGGTGGCAGAATCATCGAATTATTGAGGCATAACCTTCTCAACCCTCTCAGAGGTTTCTCCATCCCTTTCGCAGCCAGTCGTATCGAGGAATGGAGTCTAAACAACGGCATCCTTGATGTGACGCTGAGGATGGAATAATTAGGGGATGATTGAACAATGAGTACACCTGTTATCGGAATCGATCTAGGAACAACCAACAGCTGCGTTGCAACTCTGGAAGGAGGTCAGGCGGTCGTAATCCCAAATTCGGAAGGAGCTCGAACCACCCCAAGCGTAGTCGCCTTTGCCAAAGATGGCGAGCGCCACATCGGAATTACTGCCAAGCGTCAAGCTGTGACTAATGCGAACCGAACCATCTTGTCGGTCAAGCGAGAGATGGGAACTGACTGGTCATCAGAAATCGATGATTCCACATACACTCCTCAAGAAATGTCAGCATTTATTTTACAGAAATTGAAGGCGGATGCAGAAGCGTACCTCGGACAGGAAATCAAGAAAGCCGTGATCACATGTCCCGCATATTTTACCGATGCACAGAGGAAGGCGACTAAAGATGCAGGACGAATCGCAGGATTAGAAGTTCTAAGAATAATCAACGAGCCCACTGCAGCGGCACTCGCATATGGAGTGAACAAAGAAGAAGATCAGACCATCTTAGTATACGATCTCGGGGGAGGGACATTCGACGTTTCCATTCTTGAAATCTATCAGGTTGATGGCCAGCCACAGATAGAGGTGAAGGCGACTTCTGGAGACAACAGGCTTGGAGGGGATGACTTCGACGAGGTCATCATCACATGGCTTGTCGACGAGTACAAGAAAGATACAGGCATCGATCTGTCCACCGATTCCCAAGCTATGAGTAGACTTCGTGAAAACGCAGAGAAAGCAAAGATAGAGCTTTCAGGCTCTGGCTCCGCCCAGGTTAATCTGCCATTCATCACAAGTCGGGATGGCCAGCCCGAGCATCTAGACATCACACTTTCAAAGTCCAAGTTTGAAGAACTAATTGAGCCACTGATCTCAAGGACGCTTTCACCCACACGTCAAGCCATGAAGGATGCAGGAGTATCCAAAGGCAAGGTCGACAAGGTGATTCTGGTAGGCGGCTCTACTCGCGTTCCTGCCGTCCAATCTGCAATCGAACAAGAAGTTGGCAAAGCTCCGTTCAAGGGTGTCAACCCCGACGAGGCAGTCGCCATGGGAGCGGCTCTTCAGGCTGGAATAATCGTTGGAGATTCCGGCGTCACGGACGTCCTTCTTTTGGATGTCACGCCCCTTACGCTTGGAATCGAGACTCTAGGCGGGGTCATGACCACAATGATCGAGCGAAACACCACCATACCAAGCAAGAGATCGGAGACATTCTCAACTGCTGCTGACAATCAGCCTGCTGTCGAGGTCCATGTTCTCCAAGGAGAGAGACAGTTCGCCAAAGACAATATCACACTCGGAAAATTCCATCTTACAGGGATACCAGCTGCACCCAGGGGAATACCGCAGATCGAAGTCACATTCGATATCGATGCGAATGGGATCGTGAATGTTTCAGCGAAAGATCTCGGCACAGGAAAGGAACAAAAAATTACCATAGAGAGCCAAACATCTCTGAGTGAAGACGAGATTAAATCTAAGATTGCAGAGGCTGAAGAATTTGCCGACGAGGATCGTAAGAGGAAGGCACGAGTCGAGCTGAAGAACCAGGCTGAGAGCATAGTATACCAAACTCGAAAGACCATCGAAGAAGCCGGCGACAAGCTCGAGGAAGATGATACAGAACCAGTTTTGGAGAAGCTGAATGAACTCGAATCAATGGTAATGAATGGAGATACCCCAATCGATGTGGATGAAATCGATGAAGCCGGAGTACAGTCCAAGATAAGCGAGTTAGAAGGGCTCATGCAGGCTCTTTCCATCAAAATATACGAAGCTGCAGCCAAGGACATGGAAGCAGACAGTCAAGAAGATGAATCAGATGATGGAGTCCATGAAGCGGATTTCGAAGTCGTTGAAGATGAAGATTGAATCATATCTTCGACATACCAATCCTCCAATAGAGGAATGGTGCGATGACGATGTACATCAGAACGCCATAGACCCCTGATGGAAGACTCAGCACGGATAGAGTCGCACCTGCTTCAGGAGCGAGTACGAGGCCTCCAACAGTAATCCCTACGGTTGCATTCTGTATACCGCTCTCTATCGAGACAGTTGTTGCCTGATTATTTTCAAGATCAAGAACCGTTGCGCTTTTCCAACCTATTCCAAGCATAAGGATATTGAGTGCGACAACCGCTGGACCAAGTGTCCCAAGATTCTCCATCAGCGTATCAAATTCACTTGCAATAGCGGCAATGACGATGATAACGAAAAGCCCAGCCGCGATTTTTCCAATTAACGGCTCAATGCTATCAGCAGTGGACTCTGAATACCTGCGAATTAGCATCCCGATCACCACTGGCAGAGTAGTCAGAAGAAACATGGTTATGCCAAGATCTAGAATATCGATATCAGGCGATGTAGCGCCCATGAAATGATCCATTGAGAAGCCAACTATGAGTGGAAGTGTGATTACGGATACAACACTTACAACTGCAGTATATGAGATGGATAGGGCTGTATCTCCACCTGCTAATTTAGTCAGAATATTGGATGTCACTCCTCCCGGACAGCAAGCTAGAATCATCAGACCAACAGCCATCTCGCCAGATAGATCGAGGATGCTTGCTATTCCGAATCCTGCTATCGGTAAGATAACCATCTGATTCCCCAAACCCACTGCAAATGCTTTTGGTTCAGTAAAAATAAGGCCAAAATCAGATATTTTGAGGCCTATCCCTAATGAGAACATGATATATGCGAGAGACAGGGGAAGAATCACATCGATGATGATGTTAGAATCTTCTTCCAGACTCTCTTCAGCTCCTTGAGCGACGACACCCGACGAAAGAACTGCTATTGTCAGCAGGCAAGCAATCAGCACCCTGAACGACCCATTCATGTAAACTGAAAAATTCCATTCAACGTATAGAACATGCCGTTATACAACGCATAATCGATCAATTATGCCAGTCTACAGCGATTTTCAATGACTTTCGCTCGTAATAAGTCGGTGCAGAGTCCTTACATGCACACCCGATGTACCGAACTGGAAGAATGGATTCTCACGCTCTGTCCGTGCCTTGGAACCCGGGCCCCATGCAGTTCCTGCAATATCCAAGTGCACCCAGGGTATTTTCGAAGATCCCTCGTCCTTGCCTCTGGATGGAACGAAGAACTCCAAGAAAGCCGCAGCGCCATTAGATGAACCTGCCCTACCTCCAATCGAACCGTTCCTTATGTCTGCGAATGCTGAATCTGTCATGTACCTCTTGAATTGGTCATTCAAAGGCATTTCCCAGACCGGCTCTCCGGATAATGAGGCAGCCGATTCGACCCTCTTAACAAGCGAGGAATCATTGCCCCACATTCCTGTTATTTGATTGCCCAAAGCAACTACTACTGCACCCGTCAGGGTCGCTAGATCTACAATGAATTCAGGATCGAACTCTCCTGCCTTGCAGAGGCCATCAGCCAAAACATTCCTACCTTCGGCGTCCGTACTGAAGACTTCCACGGTTTTTCCAGAATATGTCTTGAATACGTCTCCAGGCCTATATGCTCCAGATCCAGGCATATTCTCCGCCAAACACGCTATCCCGTTCACCCTGCGATTGTAGCCGGTAGAATACAGAGCCTCCATCAGACCAAAAACAGTAGCAGCACCACACATATCGTACTTCATGTCCCACATGCCGCTCGTTGGTTTGATTGAAATGCCTCCTGTGTCGAAAGTTATCCCCTTGCCCACGATGCATGGCCGACGAACACCATCGTCTGCATGAGGATTAAGGGTGAAGAGGACCATGCAGGGTTTCCTATCGCTCCCCTTTCCTACGTTTATCAGTCCCCCCATACCTAGTTCGTTGAGCTTATCCCAATCATATACCTCGACCACAACATTTTCTTTGCCTTCTGCCCATTTTTGTGCTCTACGGGCATATTCCATCGGGTACAGAACATTAGCAGGCTCATTGCCAAGATCACGTGCTAGATGCACCCCCGTGACTAACGCTTGCGACTTAGAAAGGCCCTCTTCGAGATGTTTTTGATATCTGGGACTGGCTTGGAATTGAACCGACCAAGGAGCTAGGATATGATCCTCTGCAATATCTTGATGTTCAATGAATTCATAATCTCGGAGCATCATACCTTCTGCAAAGTCAATCATACGATCACTAGACCAGCCTGAAGTGAATCTAACACATACTGATAGCCCGTTTTTCTTTGAAAGTGAGCCCATCACACGGGCACCGGTCGTTCGTGCAAGTTCATGACCCATCTCGCTCTTCTCACCCATTCCGACGAGCTTGATCCTGCATCCGGGAGTCCACACAACCATGTTCTCTCCTTTCTTCCCCTCAAAATCATTCGAAGAGATGGCTTCTCTGACTAGATTTCTTTGACTACGCCCCAGACCAGATAGTGCATTGTTAGGCGCTCGAACGACCCCCTCGAACAGAGGTATCAGCAGTTGTTCGCAAGCTTCATTAAATTCAGAATTTGTCCAATTCACAATATCACTAAACTATCGTATTTTGTAATGATATACAAATAATTGCTTAGAAACATTAACTTTGAAATGATAATCAATCATTTGGATCGATAAATTATAGTTCCAATCTGCTATTTCTTCCACCAATAGCAGCAAGAGCGAAGGCGATGAATAAGACAAACACCGAGGGAGTTGGAAGAAAACCACTGGAATCTTTGCCGGACCAGTCTACTACGTCTAGGTCCACTACCTCATCTACCCACATCGAAGCATCAATCACTCTCTTCTGATAACTTATGCTCCAAGATCCACTGTCCACGATAGTAAGACCTTCGCTATCGAAGACCACATTTGTTTCATTAGTTGCGTTGACACCGAAGCTTGAGGAATTCCACAATAAATCTCCATTAGAACTGATGTACTGGAGTGTTGCATTGGATGTACTAGCATGCCCTAAGTTCACAACATGAGCTTTCACCTCCCCTCCGTTGATTTCGACCTCTTCTACAACCAAGCGAGCACGCCAGAACCAAATATTCTGAATCAGATATCGCATAACATCGAGCTCCTCTTCCAATCTATCTGAGAGGGCCTCTACCGTGCCAAGAAGAAATTGCTCATCATCTGTTTCAAAGGTAAACGTAGGATACCCCATTACTCCGTATCCGTAATCCCTGCTCGTACCGCAGTTTGGGTACAAGCCCTGATTGGCATTTCGGATGGGTATGTCAGAAATATTGGTATTAATTTCATCTTTGATGAAATGATACATTTCCCAATCCGAAGGTTGATCTGGCCATTTACCCCACGGGTAGAGCATGATCCACACCCCCGTGTGCATGGTGATGTACAAATCAGCATGAGGTACAACATCATTCATGTATATCGAATTCGCGAAAGTTTCAGATTCACTAAACGCACTACTTCCCGGCTGAGTCGTTGGACAGGTATTCCAATAATGGTCGTAATTCCTATTCAGATCCACTTGATTCACATTCCATCTAGTATCGAAGTCATTACCATCTGCGTTTAGCATAATCAGGATATGCAATTCCGTATTGGTCAAAACGTCGATTACATCCTGCTCTTCATCGATCCATCCCTCAATATAGTATTCCGCAACAAGGAAAGCCAATTCAGTTCCGAGATGCTCATTTCCATGATGCCCTCCATCAATATATGCCACATCTTTCGCCGTCCCATCTGGTTTGGTTTCAATGCTCCAATCAGAGATCTGCAACATCCATATTTCTCTCCCTAACTCCGTTTTTCCTATACTGAATAGATTGATTATACCCGGATAATCATCCGCCCATTCATTGAGGTCCAATGTCAGGGTGGCATAGGAATGATACCAGTGCTCTTGGACAATGTCGGGCTGACCAAACTGCGCAGTTGCCACAGGTGCAGCAGAAACTGCGAGCATTGACCCCACAACGAATGCGGTAACCCAGCGGCGCATAGCGCCGCTGTAGGGGCTACCACCAAGAATCATTTGCATGTTTGACTAACTAAAAGATGACTCGAATCAATGACAAGCTACACCGTATTTCTTCAGGCGCCAATAGTTGTATGGCCAGGGCGTCAGGAACCCAGCAACCCACATCGGGATAATGGCGTACCATGTCAACATGGCACCCCCTGTCAACACAATATCTGTGATATTCATTGCAGCTTCCATCGCGATCATGGAAATCAATGACATCCCCGCTGCGGTTCGCAATGCATTTCGGAATGGAAGTTGTTTCAGCAATATCACGGTTTCAAGAGCAATTGAAGTCAACAATCCGTTCATTATGGCAAGCATCATGATTGCCATAGTCGACCACCCTGAATCTGTCCAAACAAATTGGAAATAGGCGATCGTCCCAAGATCCCCAATACTACAACCGATTAAGCACCACATTGTATTGTAGGCAGACCGATTCCAAACAGAACCATCCCGCCAGTGAAACTCCTCAGCACTTCCGTCCACAGCATAGCCGATTGCGCGGACAGCGCCGGCCATCAAACTCCGAGGGACTCCGGAGTGCGAAACGATAGCTGAGCCTGACTCATGAGATACAACCGCAGATACGACTCCGGATACGTCTTCGAGGGCACTACGGACCCTTCCGGCGCAACCGTCGCAGGTCATACCGCCCACCTCAAGGGTGATGGCCTCTTCTCCCATGTACAATCTCCCTAATCCTCATTATTGAATAATACGACTTTAATCACCTAGAATCGCTCCTTAGATGCATGCCTGTGGAGGAAGGACGAGATGGTTTGAAACCCCAGCGTTCGTAGAAACCACTGACATCTGCTAGGAGATTGATGTATGTGTTAGTCGGGGCTTCTTCCTTGATGTAACGCATTAACTCATTCATTACCATTGTACCCCCGCCCTGTCTTTGGTAATCAGGAATAACAGCCATGTCGCAGATATGGAATACGGTCCCTCCGTCCCCCACAATTCGCCCCATTCCAACAATTTTTTCGTTTTCTTCAAGCTTTAGAACCACTGAGCACAACTCTCTCCCCAATCCCCTGGTAGCACCTTCCATTGATCTAGGCCCCATTCCTGCTGCCTTTCTGATCATGAGGAAAACTTCTGGAGAAGGAACCCCCCTCTCGACTATGAACAAGCCTCAAACCCCCCTCTTCGTCTTTGCATGACAGGCAAGAACTGAGGTTGCAAGACTGGCAGCTGTAAATTGCGTTATTCCATATTCGTCCGGCGCAATCTCTGATATGTCGGCACCGATAACGCGCCCATTTCCTTCGAATACACCCTCTATGATACGATTCACAAGCCAGTAGTCAAGCCCGCCCGGTACCGGTGTTCCAGTTCCGGGTACAATTGACGGATCTAGAGCATCAACATCTATACTCAACCAAATGGGGCCGTTTATGTCCGACAAGCAATCAAGAATAGAAAGGATAGTCTGCTCATCTTCCCGAATTTCCCTAGCCCGCCATGCAATGATCCTATCATCCGATTCTATCATGCGAGCCTCATCTGAGGAATAGGCTCGAATTCCGATTTGAATAGCACGGCTGAGCCCTTCATCAAGACATCTTCTAACTACCGTTCCATGACTAAAACGTTCACCATTCAAGTGATCACGAAGATCGGCGTGAGCATCTATCTGAACTAAGGTGAGGTCATTCAGAGTTTCCAAAACCCCTCCTGTGACACAGGCCTTTAGAGCCGGGAGAAGAAGCCCGTGCTCCCCTCCAAGCAGGATTGGAAACTCGCCATGAGTTATTCCCTGTTCGATATGGCCTTGTATCGATTCAAGATGAGAAATCAAAGTTGGGCCTTCAAATTCCCAAGCATCTAGAGTTCTAATGTTCATGCCGGCTGGTAAATCATCTGCAAGATAATCCGAGTAAATCTCTACTTGTGAAGATGCTTCTAACGTTGCTGAAGGACCCATTGAGGTACCAGTCCCATAACTCACCGTCATTTCGAATGGAACCTGAATAACAGAGACATCAGGAACTTGCGACCAGTCCTCTTCGAGACCGAGAAAACCGATTCGCGCCGATGCCGCCATAATTGCTCCGTGCGGCAACCGGTATTCGACGCTTACGCGAACCATGTTGAAATAACGAACCCTATGTCGATGGGTTGCGCGGGTGACGACATATGGGCCTAACACTCCAAGATCTGACTCAAGCAATTCGTAATCGTGTCGATATGGACATGGAGGTAAGTGTCGCTGAATCGATTGCTGAACATGCACTTGGATTCTTTGGGTTCTCCAATCGAATTATCGACAATGCGTTGGAGCCAAACGATAGAAACCTGTTTTATCAACTTCAAGATTACGATCTCTTGACCACTGAATCAGAGGAGACCACACTCTGGGATGGAAGGGAGTGGAGAATACACTACTGGAAATTCAAGTCTAATGCAGGCCAATATGTTGGAAGAGGATCTAAAGATGACGATGATGAAGACCCATATGCGGGTCTGTACGAAGATGTCCCTCAGACTGTGTGGAGAGAGAAAGCAGGAGAGGAAGACGACTGGGATGAACCACTGTTTTGAGTCAATACGCCCACAGCCTGTTATACGAAAAAAGCAGCCAAAGGCAATATGGTAACGCGGAAAGTCGAGGCATTCGCCCTGGCTGTACTGACAGCGTCACTCGCCTTCTCATCAATTGCGGTAGCACAGCAAGAAGGTAATGAGTCCGATTCCAGAGTGTGTGTCATACATGCAGACTGGGGAACCTTTTGGAGCGATTCAGGCGAACAAACTCAACATGCTTACAGAGTTCAATTCTATCCTGCATTCCCCCTTGCAGTGGACCCTTCTAACGTGGATGTAATTGCAACCCATATCGATAACGCTGGAATCCAGGTTGGAACGTATTCCTCCTTCACCGCAGGGGGGGTGATAGACATACAGATGGCTCATGCTCCGTCTTTCGGGGATACCGTCTCCATCTCGGTCGAAACTACTGAAGCATCATGTGAGAGGTCGTTCGAAGTCACAATGTGGAATCAGCCGGTTATGGACCACGAAATCACCAGAGAAACAACTTGGTCGTTAACTTCTGGAGCAGATGAAACTGCATTATATGTAACTGGAAGAGGGTGGCAGCAACGCTCAGATTTGAATCTAGAAGCCAACGAGCTTGGAAACGGAACCATTCGATTGATGCTTAACGATCAAGACAGGGAGATCGATGTCAACCTGGATATTCAGAGGGCATGGTTGAACGAGTCTTGGAATGGAACTGCCCTTTCCAGCCAGGAGTTTCACTTGGAAGGTTCAGGAACAATACGAATGATCCTCCATGATGGTTTTGAGGGCATATCGGTCAATGGCACAGTTAGAGAAGCCAAATTCATCAGAACACTAGAAAATGGCATTATCACTGAGCACCTGGAACTCGAGGCAAACGGCTCATTAGTTTTGAATTCAAATGAGGAGGGATCACTTGATATCTCGGGCGATATATCCTTATTGAGGTACGAAACTACCGATGTAGATGGTCAACGAGTCTTCCAGGACATCTGGATCGAGGCAATGGCTACCGCACTGATTGAGTTCGACTCAGATAGGATAAACTTCGAACTTGACGAGTTCATTCTGAGGGAACGTTGGGAAGGAGATCAGCGTGTCGAGCAACATCAGAGATTCAGAGGAGATGGTGATTTTGATGTCTTGATTGAGGATGAGAATGGTATCCAGATCGAGGTAAATGGAACTATTGAAGAGATTTACAATGAACAGTTAGACGGGGTAATCATCGCTGATACATTCATCCTTGACGGCATCTATTCTGGCACCGCCTCCGGAACATTTGGATCAGTCCGGCAAATCATGGATACCGGTGTGCAGACTAATTCTTCTGGAGTTGACCACGACGTGATCGTTATTCGTGATGAATATTGGTTCAATGTCTCCGGATCTGCATTCACCGTTCCTGGCCAGGAGCTATATTCCGAACACAATCTTACCTATTTGTACACGTCTCCCTACATCGACTGGGAATCTCCGGTAGTGAGATATCGATATGTCGAGGATAATGGAGAAGTCAACAATGAATTCCCTCCGGAATCTCCAAGAGTTCTAAGCCCAGTGCCCCCAGAAGCCGTTTCTATTCTTTCTTCAAATGTGTCAAGAGAGTCTGGGCTGGTACCTGATGTGCTGATCCAGGGCGATAGCATAGATTTGGTGCATGATGGCCGATTTTCCATGGCTGTTGATGTACAAAATATCTCGATTGAAGATATCGATGGCCATGAGGTTAAGTCAGCAGAATGGATTGGAACATATCCGGGTGGGGGGCAAGCAATTGGTTCCACAGTCAATGAAGGGATCTTAGCAGGATTGCTTATCTATTGTGAGCGTACGATTTCCTTGCCCATTCTGGAGGACGAAGACCCATCGATATTCAGGGAAACTCAGACAGTTGACAGGGTGCTCAGGCCGTCCGTCATCACTGCTGCTGAAAATACCCTTCCCGAGATTACAGGCGTTGCTTACAGAGAGGGGATATGGCGTGGAGAAGGGGGCAATGTACATCTCGAAGTTACCATTGTGGATCCGGATACTGACGTAATTTCGGTAATGATAGATCTCCACGGCGAGGATTGGGGGATATTGGAGCTTTCAGACTCCGGCCTCTCAGGCGACCTCGTTGTCCATGATGACATCTGGACTACTCAAGTCAACTCCTCGGGATTATTCTATGGGGCCATGGAAGCCACTATCTACGTGGAGGACATTTGGGCAACGATATCTGAGAACGTCATACTGAATATCACTAATCCAGGACCTAGGGTCATAGAGGTCGATAGAGCACCAAATCGACTATTCCGGGGGGAAGAGTTCTCTATCTCGGTCGATGCAACGGATATGCATGGAATCGCTACTGTTAGCATAGATTTGCAGTCATACGGCGGTGATAAGGTGATGCTCGAATTGACTGGAGACACCTGGTCCGGTAGCGCCATAATGCCAAATGGGGTAAGTCCTGGAAAGGTGGCCTTCCCCATCGTACTTGAGGACTCATTCGGAGCAAGAACGATCCATACTGGCGTATTGGGCGACGACATCTCATTCATTGTACTGAATGAACCACCTATGATTTCCACCTCGATATTAATCAGGGGGGATCCGCAGACCACAGGGGAAGAATACCTAGGTTCCGTAGTCTTACCAATTTCAGGGGAACCCAACCGACATGTCTTCGAGGTAAGCGTTTACGATCCAGATGGAGTTTCCGTCGTTCAGACAAAGATAGGCCGCTTGGCCCCAATCGGGTCATCGGAGTCATGGTTGAACATGAATGACAATGGTTTGAATGGAGATAGAATTGCAGGGGATGGAATGTACTCCCTTGAATTCAATGCAAGATCTTCCCTTGAATCGGGAACCATGGAAATAAGAATCAGGGCGACTGATATCTACCAGTCTATGACCCCTCCTGAAGAACAAGGCCATCAGATCACACTTGTCAGAGAAGAATCACCAGATTCTGCTAGTTGGCTGGGAAGCAATGCCGACATGCTGGCGGTTGTAGTCGCAGCAATGCTGACAATGGGTGCAATCGGGGCGATAATCAGAGTTTTCATCTCCGATGAATCGATCGAATAGATGGTGCGAGCGCCGGGATTTGAACCCGGGTTCCCACGTTGGCAACGTGGGGTGATAACCACTACACTACGCTCGCAGTGAGTCGAGTGTCCGGAACTTGCCTTTTCTATGCGTCGGTTGAGAGGTCTTTGGCCATCTTCGAGATTCGGAGAAAAATTTCGTCTCGGGTACTCCTGAAGACTTCCAGGTCCCGACCAACCGGATCTTCCAACTCCCAGTCTTCGTTGATAGGTATGTTTGGACATGAAACACCACATCCCATGCTGATTATCATATCATAATCTCCTGGATAAACGAGATCAATGGATTTTGGGATAAGACCTTCCGTAGAGTACCCTCGTTCAACAAGAGCCTCTATTGCATTTTCAGATACGCTATTCCCAGGTTCCGTGCCTCCCGAATACGCCTCATGACCATGATATCTTGCGATTGATTCAGCCATCTGACTCCTGCATGTATTCCCCACGCAGACGAAAAGTAACTTCATATCCTCATATACAGGACATAAGATACTTGAATATCACGTATAGATTACCCATACACAGGCAGACTCAATTTGAAGTATCGGTGTCTACTAGGGGCAGCATGGCAGAGGGTCCCGTTTCGCACCACGCTGGAGGTAAACCTCAGGATAATGAGAAGACTGCTGCCACAAATGAACAGGCTGCACAGATGGAGCAGGCATACGCTCAGATGCGTCGGAAGATGCGAATGGAAGAGATGGATAAGTCGATAAAACACAAGATAATGGTTCTCTCAGGAAAAGGCGGCGTAGGAAAATCTACCGTTTCTGTAGGCTTAGCACTCACTCTCGCACGGAGAGGAATGTCAGTTGGAATCATGGATATCGATATAACAGGTCCAAACATTCCCAAGATGCTGGCACTTGAAGAAGCCGAGCTACATGTCGAGGAGGGCCAGATATTCCCAGCGATTGGCCCCGAAGGAATCAAAGTCATCTCAATGGCATTCCTCATCGAGGATCCTGACAAGCCAGTCATATGGAGGGGACCGATCAAACTCGGTGCTATTCAGCAATTCATTGGAGACGTAGCATGGGGCAAATTGGATGCGCTCATCATCGATTTCCCCCCAGGGACCAGTGACGAACCACTCACTGTCTCACAGAATCTTCCAGGAATAGATGGAGTAGTCATTGTAACGACACCTCAGGAAGTTGCTTTACTCGATAGTCGAAAGTCGATCAATTTCGCCAAGACAGTCTCCCTTCCAGTAATAGGGGTCGTAGAAAATATGAGCGGGTATACGTTGACAGGATCTGCACCGGCTAGATCATCTGTGTCAATAGACGCACCAGGTGGTTTAACGTTGGAGTTAGAAACTGATGAAAACGGGAGATGGGAAACCGTTCTGGATGTTTTCAAATCCGGTGGAGGGGAGAAAGCGGCTAAGGATTTGGAAGTCCCCTTCTTGGGCAAGATTCCTTTTGATCCAGGAGTCGTCAGGGGTGGTGATGATGGAGTACACCGAATTATCGCAGATCCCGAGGGGCCAACAGCAAGATCATTCGTCGATGTAGTCGACAAAGTCATGCAAGTCGTCGAAGCAACAGAGAGAACACCCGTCAATATTCGCTAAAACCTCCTCACAGGGGTTCCATTCATGATGTGGACACGGGCACATAGGCTCGTAACATGGCACAGACGGGCATCTATCTCACTTGGGTCACTGCAGCAATACTCTGTAGCATCGCATTGATGCCGTTCCTTAGACCGAGATTCATCCGTCATTCCTGGAGTGCTTACGTGGACATGTTCCGAAGATATTGGTTTCACATGGTCATCGTCTTCTCCGTGTATCTTTGGAAAGACCCGCTTGACCAAATAGACCGGGCTCTTATGGCTAGCACGAGAATCGAAATCACACCGTACATCTATGCTATCGAGGGAGATGTTGTTCTCTGGGTCCAAGATGCCTTTCAGTCCGAATTTCTTACAGTAGGACTTACCCACTTCTATGTAATGGGATATATGACTGCAATATTCTCATCTTTCATTTATCCGATTTACGCTGATGACAGATACATGGCAGATAGGGTGTCGCTGACAATTTTCTATGTCTACATATTAGCCGTTCCATTCTATCTCTTCCTGAACGTGCGAGTCACAGGGGACGTAATACCCGGTATGGAAACATTAGCCTACGACCTAACCCCCGAGATTAGGAACTGGTTCGCAGGCATTGATCCGTTTACCAATGGGATGCCAAGCCTCCATGTTGGAATGCCTGTTGCCATCTGGCTGGCCTTTATCAGATGGGATAATGATGGGAGGTGGAACAGATTTACGAAACTACTGGGCGTATTCATACTACTAACTAGCTTTACGATCGTGTACCTCGGTATCCATTGGATTGCAGATATACTCGGGGGAATTATAATTGCACATCTCGCAGTAGCCCTCGCAGATAAAACCAGAAAAGGCGTCTGGGGAGCCTTTGATGAACGGTTGATAGGAAGACGATTTGCACTATTGATAGATAATCCGAAATTAGCTTTGAAGAAGGCAAGAAGAATTATCTCAAGAACCTTGAGACCCTACAGGCAGGCTTCCAGGAAGCAGACATCGGCTGCCATAGTCGCTGTCCTCTTCCTGACGACGACCATACTCGTCTATGACGCCACACACCAATCATTCCCCTTGGAGGGCGTCGAATTCCCATCAGAGGCAACAGGAGAGGGTGAATGGATGATTGCAGTGAATGAAACACCAGATGAGGCACCCACGATCACAGCGTGGAACCTAAGCACAACTGATTCATTCATGGTTGGAGGTGCTCCATGGGCAATGACTCCTTCTGTCGAAATATCCCAAGATAAAATGGCAATTTATGCAGGTTTCAGATTCGACTGGTTCGTAATCGATACTTCCTTCGGCACGATTTCACCACAATATAGGAACGATGTGGAAATTAGAATACAAGAGCTTGCAATCGGTACAACTGTGGATGGAACTTCTTATGCAGCTATATTGAACGACGAGGGAATATCGATTATGTACCCCTCAGGATTAGAACTTGCGAAAATACCGGATACGGCTGGCGCAACTGCACTTGCCGCACATGGTGATACAGTAATATGGGCAATTAATGGAACCGAGGGCCCAAAGTTAGGCATATTCTCAGTATCATCTGAGACGAGACAGAACATCTTCGTTAATGCCTCTGCCAGCGATGAAACAGAATCTGGACTAATAGATGCAGAAATCTTTGTCGACCCAGCTAATGGGACAATCACCGAGATATCAGTGGATGGAACATCCATTGCAGCAGTCGTGGATGTCGGTCAGATACGACGCGTTGTCCTCGTCGACAGAGTAGTTGGAAATTCTGTCATCATATCTGAACCAGCTTGGGATGCATGGAGCCCACATCTGACAACTGATAGGATAGTTTTCACCCAAATCACAGCCTTCAATCCGAATAATCAGGATACTAATAGCAACTTAAATGACGTTTATCTCTACGATAGGAGTGAAAAGATTTCAGTTTCACTTACAAGTGGTTCAGAGGCACTTCACGAAGATCCAAGAATTGTCTCTATCGGAGCCGCATGGCTTGTCACCGACGAAGATGGGACCACTATACTCGAAGTATACAATTTAGAAGATCCATTTGAGCCATATTCATCTATACTTCTCCAAGCTGCAGTAGTGATACTCGCCCCACTTCTGATGGTCTGGACCGTCCAAGCGGCATCAGAGAGCAACTTCCTCAAGATTCAGCAAGTTCGAACATTTGATTGAGACAGTCTCGAGCTCTACCTATCACATCGTCTCCAATCTCAACGATTTGATCCCCCCTCGGAGATTCAATCGCTTGAAGGATGTCTTCTAAATGAGTTTTTTTCATATGTCTACACATTGAACAAGTACCCATCAGTTCAATCGGCTTTTCTGATTCAGCTATAGCCCGCTCTGCTGTACCGCATTCAGTAATCATCATCACTGCAGCCTCTTCTTCAGATGCAATTCGCTTTGCTTCAATGAGTATCCTTTCCGAACTCCCAACAAAATCACTTGCAGCCAGCACGTCGGCATCACATTCTGGATGGGCCAGCACTCGCAATTCAATACCCCTCTTCCGCGCTTCTCTTCTCTGACGCTGTATGCTATTCGTGTTGAATGCTGCATGAACCTCGCAATCCGCCTCATGCAGATACACGGTCTTCTTCCCCTCAAGATACGTCCTCAGATGTTGGCCCATGAGCCTGTCGGGAACGAAAATTAACTCATCACCAGGAAGATTTTCTGCGATTGAAAGGTAATTGCTGCTGGTTACACAAACATCACACTCAGCCTTTACAGCCGCAGTTGTATTGATGTAGCAAGCCACGGGTACGCCTGGATGTAGTGCTCTAAGTTTGCGAACATCATCTGCATCGATTCCTTCTGATAGCGAACAACCAGCTTCTGGAGATGGGTGGAGAACCGTCTTATCAGGACTGAGGATTTTAGCTGTCTCCGCCATGAATCGTACACTAGAGAATAATATGACTGATTGAGGAGCATCTCTGGCTATTTTCGAGAGTGTGTAACTATCTCCAACAGCATCTGCAACCCCATAGACGATGTCGGGAGTTTGATATGTATGTGCTATCAAAATCACATCCTTCTCTTTCTTCAGGCGATTGATTTTCAGTGTTAACGGCGCGATTGTTCGACAAGCGTCAAGACTCCATCTCATTTTTTGCCCTATGCGTTCCATGAGCCTATTTGCCTCATTGTCCAACTCATCAATATCCTCCGATAGAGGATGAACCAGATCGTTTCTTTGGGGCAACGGAGGCAGTTTCAGGACCATCTCGACAGAACTCCTTCTGACTGCAATACCTTTCAAGCCATCTAATGTGGAACCCACATGGCCGGGGATGGGTGGCTGCCATGGATTTCCCTAGAAACTATTCATCTGGGCGCTGAAGCTGAAGTAATTTCAGGCACGTGGATCGGAAGAGATGCTGTACTAAAGCGAAGAATTCCAAGGGGATACCGACACCCTGTTCTTGAACGGAATCTTTCACGGCAAAGGATATTCGCCGAAGCTAGAATTCTTGTCCGTCTCTGTGAAAATGGAATCAAATCTCCGATTTTATTTGGAATCGACCCAGTAGAGGGATGGATAATGATGAGTAAGATAGGGGGACGGAGTCTTGCTCAAATTCTCAAAGAGGACTCTGATGATGAAGTCGAGTATAAACTCGGCCAGGCCATCCGAGAAATCCATTCAAGTGGCATATCGCATGGTGACGTAACCACAATGAATGCCATATGGTGTGATGATGACGTGATTTTGATCGATTATGGTCTTGGCCGCCTAGTGGCCGAGATGGAACATTTCGGCCTCGACCTGCATTCTCTTCACGAATGTCTTTCCGCGCATCATGTAGATAGGTCAAAATCTATGGAAAGAGTTCTGGAGGGCTATCTCGACAATTCAAAATCGGATAATTTCGACGCACGTGAAGTCGTACATAGATTTGAGGCCATTCGGGGGAGGGTGAGATACCATGCTTAGGAAAAAACCAGAACTCATATTCTTTCATACCGGAAATGAACATAAGTTGGACGAAGCCTCCCAAGCCATGTCTGAACTACAAATCAAAATAAGACCCCTGAAAGATTCTTTTTCTAATATCTCCGTAGTAGAGCCACAAGGGGAAAATAGCGCCTATGTCGCACATTCGAAAATATTGCAAGTATTAGATTCGGTAGAACATGAGCTTAATGGTAACTGGCTTATGGTGGAGGATTCTGGGCTATTCGTCGATGCACTGGGAGGATTCCCTGGAGTCTATTCCTCGTACGTTCACTCCACAGTCGGCATTGATGGAATAGTAAAGTTGCTCGAAGAAAGTAGAGATAAATCAGCACGATATATATCATCAATTTCATTCTGGGATGGAGAAAGGATTCACTCAGTACAAGGGCACTGTAAGGGAAGAATATCATTAGAATCAAGGGGGGATTCTGGTTTTGGATACGATCCAATATTCATTCCAGAAGGAGGCGATGGCAGGACATTCTCCGAAATGACCTTGTTAGAAAAGACCGCTTTGTCTCATAGGACAATGGCTCTGAAGATGATGGTTGAGAAACTCAACTTTCCGTCAATGTGAAGTCAGGCAACACCAACCGACCACCATATGGCGTCAGTCTCGAGGCTCATCGTCTGGTCGATGTTTCTATTGGGAACACCCGCTTTTTTGATTCTACAAGGGGCGGTGACTCCAATTGCTCGTTTAGCAGGAGCCACTACCTTGCTAGCCCTGCTCTCGATACTCATGTTCACAGGAAGACCCGCTCCGAAGATTATTGCACCAATTGCACCAATCAAAGCTGCACCTGTATCAAGCGCCGTCGAAACCAAGAGCGATTCACCTAAGCCACAGGCTCCTCAACCACCCGCAGCCACGATCCCTCAAGAGGATGCACCAGAAGTCAACAATACAAATCCAGAATCAACGAAAGACTCAGTAAAGGTTGCCGAGAAATATGCTGTTTCGAGTGATACCGAGATGGAATTTGAAGATGAAGTTGAACAATTCGTTGAAAACCGGCGTGAACGTCGCACAGAAATTAGAGAAAGAATCGCACGCGAACGTCGTAAGTCGTTGGCATCCATGCGGAATAAGCGATTACGTGAATGGGCTAGTACTGAAGATGGTGAAGGACTGTATGAATTGATTGAGGGCACCCAACACGGGCTACAGATTCTCGAATACAAGAGGGGCAAACGACAAGATGGGGCGAGCGCCTCAAGCCTTGTCAGGATAGATGATGGAAGGATCCTTAAGATAACTGGGAGAATTGCTTTCAATTCATCAAGGACAACCAAGGATGAAGAAACAATAGATCAGGATGCTGAAAATAAGGACCCAAACTCAGATTCCAATATGCCACCTCGGCCACCGGATATGCCACCGCCACCGCCGCCCTCCATGTGAGTCAACTAGAGAGGTGAGGTTGAACAGCAAGTAACGTCACGTAGAGGTATGACCGGACACCTCGTGACTGTAGACAGGATTGATACTCCATCATATCCAGAGGGGGGATACATCGAGATATGGTCGCTCAATCGCCCTAATCGGCTAAATGCGCTCAATCGTGACATGCACGAGGAGCTCATAGGCCTCTGTGAGCGCGCTGAATCCGATGATTCGACTAGAGTGATTTTAATCGCAGGGACTCAACCTGAAAAGAATGCAGACCGCCCTAAGCCCGTTGCATTTGCAGCAGGAGCGGATATAACGGAGTTCTCCGGTCAAAGTTCTGAAGATGTCCGACCCTTTTTTGAAAGAAATGCTTGGGAGAGTATCTGGAATCTCTCAAAACCAACGATCGCAATGGTCGACGGTTTTGCACTCGGAGGTGGAACCGAACTAGCCCTTTCATGCGACATGAGAATCGCATCGACTCGAGCAAAATTTGGTCAGCCAGAGATTAATCTAGGACTCATCCCAGGAGGCGGTGGAACACAGCGATTGACCAGTCTTGTGGGATACGGGACCTCCATTGAGATGATACTCACCGGGGATATGGTTTCAGCAGATAGAGCATTGGAGATTGGCTTGGTCAACAAGGTCGTATCGCCAGAAGATCTACGGGACTCAACACTAGAAATCGCACGCAAAATCGCTTCTAAGTCCCCCTACACGGTAAAAGTAGCAAAACGAGCGATAAGGGCTGCATTGGACCTCCCATTGTCCCAAGGTATCCTGACCGAGCGTTCTGAGTTTGTAGCACTCTTTGACACTGAAGATGCTTCGATAGGAGTTGACGCATTTCTTTCGAAAAAGGAACCAGAATGGGTAGGTCGTTAATCAGCGCGATGCTCAATAACGACTTATCGAATCGCATCCCATGTCGGAAAACAGGATCATCGTATTGTCAGGCCCGCCTGGATCTGGAAAGGCTGCTGTCGGCCATATATTGGAAGAAATGGGGTGGAAGATTCTTTCACTAGGAGACGTAGTCCGTTCTGAAGTCGCTTCTAGGAACCTCGAACCAACTCCTTCGAACATCGGGTACGTTGCCCAGGACATGAGAGACCAGTTCGGTCCGGCGATAGTGATGGAACGCCTACTCCATGACATCGAAGCGGCTGTGGAACACAATCACGTAGTAATAGATGGTCTCAGGCAAATCGAGGAATTAGAACGTTTACAGTCATCTCAACCAAGAATGATTGTGATCGCAGTCGAGGCACCCGAATCAGATAGGAGAGAGAGAATCAATTCCAGATTGAGGTCAGATGACGGCAATTTCGATGAAAGAGAAGCTAGAGAATGGGGCTGGGGGCTTGAGATGGTGATGCAACTCGCCGATTTAACAATAAAAAATGATCAAACGGAAGGTGATTTTAGAGCGTCCATCTTCAACTCACTACATTCTATCGGAGTGGAATAGTCAGGCTCTCCCTTCTGATCTCACAGCTTCCCAATCTTCCAAGAATTTCTCGAGACCTGTGTTCGTTAAATCATGCTCGACCAATTTGGTGAATATGCCATATGGAATAGTCGCCGCATGGGCGCCGATTTTTGCACACATCTCGACATGATGGACAGATCGTATCGAAGCTGCGAGAATTTTACACCCTGTTATGCCTTGATTTTTCCATGTTTCTGAGATATCCTTGATCAGACTCAACCCATCTCCGCCATTGTCATCGAGCCTTCCCAAGAAGGGGGAAACATAGGAAGCACCTGCTTTAGAAGCGAGCAAAGCCTGAGCGACTGAAAAAACGAGTGTGACGTTCACACCTATGCCTCGATCTGCAAGAGACCTTGTAGCCGAAAGCCCAGCGGGGGTGCAGGGTATTTTTATGATCACATTTTCAGGCAATTTCGATTTAAGATCGAGGCCTTCTTTCACCATCTCTGAAGATGACATCCCCGTAACCTCTGCACTGATCGGCCCCGAACATATCATTGCTATGGAACGAATCGTCTCTTCGAAATCACCGCCCGACCTCCTGATTAACGTCGGATTTGTTGTAACGCCATCAAGAACGCCCCAAGACGCAATTTCCTCGACTTCTTTAATCACTGCAGAATCTAGAATTAGCTCCATAAAACCTCCAAATCGGGATAACACCTCATTCTTTCGCAAACTAACATTATGGTTGCTTTGGAACCAAGAATCTGACATTAACCATATCATTTAGATATATAATTGATACTTTTATGATATCATTATATGCTCTACACTCGGACCAACCGCTATGGCGGAGAAGCCCGACTCAATCAAACTAAGCAAGAATGAACCAACTTATCGTGACATCGATGCTAACTCGATAAACGGATTTTTGGGTTTGTTTATGCATCTCGCACTTGGTATTGCTAATCTTGCTATGCCTCTAATATCCCCGCTGTTCATACCTGTGCAAATAATCACAGTACCTTTGTGGTTCTTAATGTTCAACAGCTACGCTATCGTCAATCCTAACGAAGCAGTGGTAGCACAGTTCTTCGGAAAATACTCAGCCACATTGAAGAATGAGGGCTTCCAGTTCTTTCTCAACCCGCTATACCAGAAGACGAAGATCTCTCTAAGGATAAACAATTTTGAGTCAAATAAACTCAAAGTGAATGATGTCAATGCAAATCCAATAGATATAGCAGCAGTCGTCGTGTGGAGAGTCTTCGACGCCGCTGAGGCCCTTTTCGAGGTAGAGAATTACGATCACTACGTACAGATTCAGAGTGAGGCCGCTGTTCGTGAAATGGCTACAAAGTACCCCTACGATGCCATCGAAGAGAAAGATATCGGGGGAATCACTCTTTCAAGCCACCAAGATGCTGTGGCAGAGGAACTACTGATATCTGTCGAGGCAAGGCTTGCTCGAGCTGGAATAGAGGTCTTAGAGGCCAGGATAAGCTACCTCGCATACTCGACCGAGATTGCCCAGGCCATGCTGCGACGCCAGCAGGCTGCCGCGGTCGTCGCTGCACGCCGCGAGATAGTGGACGGGGCTGTTGGTATGGTCGAGTTGGCCCTAGAGCAACTCAGCACGAAAGGTATCATCGAGCTCGATGAGGATAAGAAAGCTACGATGGTGAGCAATCTACTCGTGGTTCTCTGCTCTGAGACGGATACGACACCGGTGGTCAACACTGGCACATTGTATCAATGATTGGCCCTGTCAAAACTGATATTGAGAGGTATGGGGGGGTTTCTTGGACAAAAAGAAAATCTTACTTAGGCTAGACCCCTTATTACATGAAAAACTCAAGGTTTGGGCCAAGGACGATATGAGATCAATTAACGCCCATATCGAATTCATACTGAGAAAGGCAATAGAGGAAAGCAGAAGATGAATTTCATCGGAGATCCAGAGACTGATTCAATGACATTCAGGGCAAGCCTGCGAGTTGCAACAATCACTCTTATGATGCTGTTAACCCCCTTTTCCGGTTGCCTCGATAACTCAGGGAGCAGATCGGATTTTTCCGAAAACCAAGATTCAGAAGGGCCATTGCGAATTAATCACATACAGATGAAAGGCACTCACAATTCGTATCACGTCGAGCCACTTGTATCTCCCACCCGGGAATACATGTACACTCACGAGGAGCTCGATGTTCAGGCTTCCCAGCTAGGGGTAAGACAGTTTGAGATTGATGTGTGGTGGGATATTAGAAACGGCCTCCGGGTATATCACAACCAGTACGATTCTGGGACCACTTGCCCTACTTTTGAAAACTGTATGAATACGCTTCTCAAATGGTCCAATGCCAATCCGAATCACCATACAGCTTTCATTTGGATAGAACCGAAAGACTGGCCAGAACAGAGCATGGGGATAACAACAACAGTGCAAATGTCTGGAATATTGGATGAGATAGAGTCGGAGATAGCACAATTCTGGCCTCGAAATAAGACAATAACTCCAGCAGATATCCTGGGAGATTATCCATTGCTCAGTGACGCCCTGGCCAACGAGGGCTGGCCTTTGCTGGAGGATAGTCGCGGCAAAGCTATCTTCGTATTGCTTGCCACTGGTGGCATGAGGGAAATCTACCTTCAGGATCACTTTCCGATGGGTAGTATGTTTCCTATGTTCACCTCTCAAGACGACTCCCCTTCTCAGGCACATGCGATATTCTCAATGACTGATCCAATCGACGATGGAGATGAGATCGAGCAATTGGTTGCTGAGGGGTATATCGTGCGTACGAGAGCAGATAGTGGCGGAGAAGAGGCTGATAACAACGACACATTCAGGCTGGAAGCAGCGTTATCCTCTGGGGCACACAGCATTTCTACGGATTATCCCGCAAAAGTCGAATCAATCGAGTATTGGGTCGAGATACCAGGGGGGACGCCTAGTAGATGTAATCCAGTAAGCGCGCCCGCATGGTGCGCTACCCAGAATATCGAATACGTCGATTAGACGATAACTGAGTTTCGACTCGCCGAGTATGAAGAAAGCATTCGCTTGATGATGAATCGAGGTTTTACTCTTGGATACGATCGTGAACATTGCAGGATATCGATTCGTCGATCTCCCAGATAGGAACAATATCCGAGACCCAATGCTCGAACAGTGCTTGAAGCTTAATCTCAAAGGCTCCATACTTCTCAGTCAAAATGGAATTAATTTCTACCTCGCAGGCACCCAGCCCTCAGTCGACGCCTTTCTTCAGTACCTGGAATTGGATGAGCGATTCATAGGGATAGATCTGAAAACAAGCTATACCGATTATCAACCATTCAGGAGGATGCTGGTCAAACGGAAGAGGGAGATCATATCACTGGGATTGGATGATATCAGGCCCTCTGATTTCACGGGTCCGCACATATCTCCAACCGAGTTCAAGCGTATGCTGGATGATGACGAAGACATTGTGATCTTAGACACTAGAAATGATTACGAGACCCGTATAGGCTCATTTGAAGGCGCCATAGATCTGGATATCCAGTCTTTCAGAAACTTCCCCGAAGCCATAGAAACATTGCCAGAGGAGTATAAATCGAAGACCTTCGTGATGTATTGCACGGGTGGAATCCGATGTGAGAAGGCTTCAGCCGTTATGCTGAATGCTGGGTTTGAGGACGTGCGCCAATTGGATGGGGGGATTCTCGCATATCTTCAAGAATACGGTGAATTGCATTGGAATGGTGATTGCTTCGTCTTTGATCAGAGAGTCGCCGTCGACCACAATCTCCGTGAGTCCAAAGTCGAAATGTGTTTCAAATGCCGAGAACCATTATCACAAGACCAGCAGCAATCCCCCGACTACATAGTTGGAGAGCATTGTCCTTATTGCATCTCAAAGTGACGCAACATCACATTCATAGCAATCACTTGATCGGCTTTTGGATTGATTTGATTTCCAAGAACTCCTCAAAACCATGGATCCCAAGCTCTCGACCATTACCCGATTTTTTGTAACCTCCGAAGGGCGCACTGATATTGAAGGGACCACCATTCACACTGACTTGACCAGTTCGCATCCTCTTGGCGAATGCGATAGCACGATCGGTATCCTCTGACCAAACCCCTCCTGATAGCCCATACTCTGAGTCATTCGCTAGGGAAAGAGCCTCATCCTCTGATGAATAGGATGCAATACAAAGCACTGGTCCAAAAATCTCCTCTTTCCAGATTTTCATGTTTGGTTCAACATTCATGAATGCAGTAGGTCTGACGAAATACCCGGATTCGAGACCCTCGATCAGATCCGACCCACCAGCTACCAGAATAGCACCCTCTTCGATACCGCTTCGTATGTAGCCAAGTACACTCTCTTGTTGATTCGCCGATACCATCGGCCCGCATTTCGTTTTAGGATCCATGGGATCCCCCGGCTTATACCCGTCAACTCGCTCAGATATGACTGGAATGATATCTTTCAAGATCGATTCTGGAACGATAAGTCGAGTTAGTGCGGAGCATGTCTGTCCAGAGTTTGCAAAGCATGCACCGATCGCGTTCTTCGCTGCTCTGATCCCGTTTCCATCTTCTAGGACGACATTTGCGCTCTTTCCTCCAAGTTCAAGGGTAACACGTTTGACACTCTCAGCCGCTGCTTGAGAAACTCTCACTCCAGCAGCCGTAGATCCCGTAAATGAGACCATGTCTACTTCTGGATGAGATGCAAGATGCGACCCAACTGTAGACCCATACCCGCTTACAAGGTTGAAGACACCCTTCGGAAGACCTATCTCGTCGAGCATCTCAGCGAGTATGAATGCATTAAGTGGGGCTTCTTTTGATGGTTTTAGGACCATTGTGCATCCTGCCGCAATAGCCGGAGCAACCTTGCCAATTATTTGGTGCAATGGGAAATTCCACGGAGTGATGAATGCACAGACCCCGACAGGCTCTCTGACTATCGTTGAATTTCGTATTTCCTCCTCCCATTTGTACGACTCAAGCAATTTTGCATATGACCGTGTAACAACACGGGGAGTGCCGACCATTGCCATTTTCGAATATTCAATGGGCGTGCCAACTTCCTTTGTTATGAGTTCAGCCAGTTCATTGGTACGAGTTTTGAAAGATTCTGAGAGGGAATTCAACACCCTGATTCTTTCTTCTATTGGAGAATTAGACCACCCTTCAAAAGCCTCTCTGGCAGCCAATACGGCTGTATCTGCATCCTCTAAAGTACCCTCAGGAACACTTCCAATAATATCTCCCGTTGCTGGATTCTCCACGGATATCCGGCCTTCTCCCTGGGATTCAGTCCACGATCCTCCAATGTACAACATGTCTCTGTGCATAATGGGTCCACACCCGACAGTCACTTATCACATTCATGGAGTTCATACGTGTTGCCTTCTGTGCCCCACCATGGTCCTCTCAGTAGATCGCCCGAGCCAAAGAACTGCTCTAGTTACCTTCTCTGAGTCTGCATCGAAGGATACATTTTCTTCTGGTACAATAGAACATCTAATCGATACAATAGACGGCCTAATCCAAGACGAAAGCACTGATTCAGTGATACTCACGGGAACAGGGAGGTTTTTCTCTGCGGGTGGACCAGTAGATAAGTTCGATGAAGCGATTGACGATGGTTCGATTGGAGATATGGTCGAGGCTATGACGGGGCATCTACACCCTCTACTCCTTCGCATAAGGAGATCTTCTACGGCATTCATAGGAGCCATTAACGGCGCTGTAGCAGGAGGTGGCCTAGGATTAGCACTCAGCATGGATTACAGGATATGCGTACCAAATGCGAAACTCGCCGCCTCGTTTTTCAGACTCGGGCTATCTCCGGACGGGGGCACGACCTGGCTCCTTCCAAGATTAGTAGGGCAACAAACGGCAAGGAAATTCTTCTTCGAGAACTCGGTATGGGACGGTCAGACAGCACAAGAGAAAGGCGCTGTGGATGAGGTTGTCAATGAGGACGAACTCATTCAAAGATCGATACAAGTTGCTGATAGATGGGGCTCATGGTCTGAAAGCAGCAGGAGGGGCACCAAGCAACTTCTTGACGCTTCTTCAACAACTTTCTTCGAAACACAACTCGAATTTGAGCGTCAGTTGATGGTTGCCTCCGCACTGACTCCAGAGTTCAAGGAGGGAGTAAGGTCGTTCCTTGAGAAACGAGACCCAGATTTCAACCAATGATCATGTCTGAAGATGTCTTAATCGCAAGACGCCAACTATTATGCTGGAAATGCACGACAATGCTGCCAAATTAGCCAGAATAATCGAGGGAGACTCAACTAGAATACCATAGATTAGCCAAGCAACTAACGCTGTTGCCACCAGAACAAAAGTTGGTATCGAGATCCCTTCATGTCTTTTCAAAACCCAGACTTCTTTGATCTGTGGTATCCATGCAATAACTCCAAGTATACCTGCGAACAGTCCAATTAACTCAATCCAAAGGGCGGCCATTTCATTCACCAGGCCCGGGTATCACTCTTCCTTCCATTCCCCCTGAAACCTCAATCACCTGTCCAGAGATGTGACCGCTAGCCACATCTGAAAGGAGAAATGCCACTGCCCCAGCAACATCTTCAGGAGATGCAAGCTTCTTCATCGACATTGTCCGCATTGCACTGCTGGCAATCTCCCTATCAATGCCCGATTCGATTTTAGAATCTGTGAGGGTCCAACCCGGAGCTACTGCATTTACTCTGATCGAAGTTCCTGAAACATCGTTTTTGAGGGTTCGGAGAAGGCCACTCGTAATTGCGCCCTTCGCAGTTGCATAATCTGAGTGCCCCCTTTCCCCATGAACCCCCGCTGTAGACCCGATTAACACAAGACTGCCTTTGCCACTAGTTATCGCACCCCTGAGAAAGCCCTGTGCCGTTAATACGGTAACTCCGAGATTGGACTCGAGTGTAGAATTCCATCGATCCTCAGAGATTTCCCATATGGGCATAGGTTCAGGAGGGTACACTCCCGCGTTGGCGACACAGCATTGCAACAATCCTATTTCCTCTTCGATTCGAATGAACATTTTGTCAACCTCATCCTTTTTTCTGAGGTCTGCATGGATAGCAATTCCATCTATTTCTCCAGCCAGATTTTCAGCTTCGGCTTTCGATGTGTGATAATGGACGATTACCCTGCTCCCCTGCTTTGCGAGGTGTCGGCATATCGCTTGACCTATACCGCCTGCTCCCCCAGTCACTAGAACCGTCATCCCTTCCAAAGTCATTAGAATCACGTACCAAGATCGTCTCTGTCTCTCTTCTCGCCCGTATCCCATTCGTATATGCCTCGTCCAGTTTTCTTCCCAAGGTCTCCTGCGTCAACGAGTCGATTCAGCAGAGGATGGGGGCGATACGAGTCGTCTTTGAAAGATTCTGCCAAACCGTTTAGAATATCCCTTCGAACATCAAGCCCAACAAGATCTGATAGCTCTAACGGACCCATCGGATGACGATATCCTAGCTTCATGGCTGTATCAATATCTGATGCAGAAGCAACACCTTCTGCAAGCATTCTAATCGCCTCATTTCCAAGCACAACCCCAAGACGACTAGTCGCAAAACCAGGAACGTCGTTCACTACGATTGAAGATTTACCCATCTTATCCGCTGCAAATTTTGCAATATCCACCGCCCTCTTGGAGATTCCATCATGGCGTATGATTTCTACAAGCGGCATTAGGGGTACAGGGTTGAAAAAGTGCATCCCAACAACCCTCTCAGGTTTCTGAGTCGATTTTGAGATTTCTTTCACACTCAGGCTAGAGGTGTTAGTCGCAAGAATGGCGTCCTCCCTAGCCAAACGATCAAGAGATCCGAAAATATCGCTTTTCAGATCCATCCTCTCCGGAACCGCTTCAATAACCAAATCACTTCTCATGACGGCCTCTTCAAGGCTAGATGGAATAATATTCATCCTCCATTTTTCAACCATATTTGCATCAGTTTTTCCTTTTTGAATACCCTTTGACCAGAATTCTTCAATACGAAGTATGCCTGCTTCAACTCCCCCTGGCAGTGCATCGTGAAGTCGTACTTCCCAGCCTATCTGGGAACACACCTGAGCAATTCCAGCCCCCATTGTGCCCGCGCCAATTACTCCGACTACGCGTATCGGGCTGTCATCCATGTGCTTGCAACACCATGGCTAGGACTTCAGGCTTCTCGGCCATACTGTGCTATGGCCGCCTGAAACAGACGTTGGCGAGGCACATCATGCTCAAGGAAGCATGTGAAGGGTGCTAAATCCTTGATCAGCTCGATGGTTCCAACATATGCCCCATAGATGAATGGGTCAGCTTTCTGGGTATCTGGGATATCGAAGCCTAGTAGCTTCAGTCCCTTCCGCGTGTCCTGGTCCCATATCGTGTATGTGTGGCTGGTGAAATGCAGGTATGCCGATATCCTTCGAACGTCTTCTGTGATTATGTCATCTAGACTCTCCAACAGCAGGGTGTCGGGATATTTGATTGCTAAAAGAAAGAGTCTCAGCATCAAATCCTGATCCTGATTCAACCTTCTGGGTTCAAGCCCCATCCAATCATCGATCATATCGAGCATGTCGCCCGAGAGCGGCCTGTGAATCCTGTACAGGAGCTCTTCGTACATTTCTGGATTTGACTGTGGATCGTTGTGATGTCTATCAAAGAGTTCTGGAACCCTTTCGAAGAAAGGCAAGAGTAGGTTCCTGTCAACATTTAGGAGAGCATGAGTTTGCATAATTAATCACCTTCTGGAAGAGAGAGTTACTCCTTCGACTCTCGGTACTGTATCCACTCTACGCCAGGAGCCATGTATTCTTCCACCAGCTTCCGCTCATCTTCGTCAGATGGCAGGACTCCTGCAAGATATTCGGCGTATTCTTCCTCACTGCCTTCGAAATCTTCGCCCATTACAGTGTATAATTTTCCAGAATACTTCCCAATCCCACGGTTGAATTTATCCGAGGGGAGGTAAAGCTCCGGATCTCCCTCTGGTCGGCCTTTACTTATGCGAGCCATCTCAGATCTGATTTCGTCAAAGTACAGCCCACGGCTGGCTTCATTCAGATGGTCTCTATCCGCATCCTCATCAGATTCTCGCTCATCGTACCTGCCCTTTACTCCGTATACATACGCCCATTGCGCCGAAGTAGACTCATCAGTGCCGAAGAGGTCGAGACCTGTGCTGACCCACTTGTTGATATATTTCTGAAGGAATGTAGTCGGGATAACGCCTGCCTTGACTATTCTTCTGAGACCATTCGCTCCTGTTCCGAGGTGAAAGGACTCTTCCTTAAGCATCGGGCCCATTGATGCTGCTAGGGGTTGGAAAGAGCTGGTGGACAGCATCTTCAGTTGATACTTCCCATCTCGATCAATGAAATGGGTAAAACAGAAGAAGTCGAGCCAGTGATCGATTGGAGCATTGAATGAACCCAGAAGCCTTGTTCCGTCCTGTGCATTTCTTTCCAGTAATTTGGCCGCCTCACGAACTCCCTGTTCACCGAAGTAGGTGCAGAGAAGATAGGCCATCTGCCAACCATGACGCTGCTCCTCACACATTATTCTCAGAGCAGATTTTCGATCATACTCAGTCGGCGCAGTGGCAAGAAGATGATTTTGCTGTTCCACGGAGGCAAACTCTGTGTCTCCCTGGACGCTAATCATTGAGATGATAGCATCTCGGATGTTTTGCTGGGGTATCTGCATCCTGCGACTCCACTTCGGCATTCCCTCAAAATCTCCAAATTCGATACTGTCTCCAGCGGAAATCCAATCGAATCTAATTTCAAATCGATAATCTCCAAGCCAAGCAGGATCGAATCCAATTCTATTTTGCCATTCATGGAACTCTTGAACCCAGCCTTCGAAGTTTGGAGAGTAGCCCTCGACGATTTCAGTCTTGCTCATGGCCTCGATGACCGCTAGGTCGTATTTCAAGTTCAGGCTTTTACCAGCAAATTTCGGATATCAAACACGGAAAGAAACTATTGTCCAGTAAATTTGGGAGTTTTCTTGTCCACATACGCCGCTATACCTGCTTTCGCATCATCTGATTGGAAGAGGTCAGATTGTAACTCACGTTCTAATGCAAGATGATATTCTAATGGTATTTCAAGACCGCTCTGCACGCTTCTCTTGATATTTCCAATCGCCTTTGCTGCAGCAAATGGCAAGGAGAACTGACTCGCATAATCCAGGACATCTTGGCGGAACTCTTCCAAACTCATACTGTCATACACATCATGTACAAGAGCCATGTCTTTTGCCTCTTCGAATTGGAATTTTCTCCCAGTGACCATTATTTCCATTGATTTTGCCTTTCCTACCAGCCGTGAAAGCCTAGCTGTGCCACCCGTACCAGCCAAAACTCCGAGCGAGACCTCTGGAAGACCGACTTGGAAATTTCCCTTACGGGCAATTCTGATGTCTGCTGCCATTGCAATTTCGAGCCCTCCTCCTACTGTGTGGCCGTTCAGCGCGGCGACAACGAGCTTAGGTGTTTGCTCAAGCCGGCTCAAAGTCTCATTGGCATGGAGGCAGAAGAAGTACTTGTAGCGAGGAGTAAGCCGATTGAGATATTTTATGCTAGCACCAGCCGAGAAGAATTTATCTCCATGCCCTGTTATCAGAATAACACTTACTTCATCATCGAAGCGCGCACTCAAGATGGCATCATCAATGTCGTGCCACATTTCCCTGGTGTACGTGTTGACTGCAGTTTTTCCCTCTTCAAGTGGTGCACCATCGGAGTCTGATGTCAACTCTATAATGGCAACACCATTGTCAGTCACGCCATAGTTGACGAGTCTATTCTTCATCGGGGTAAGTTTGGGCCATTCAGCCATGCATCGCCGGCCTCAAACGCCCATATCAACCAAGCGATTAACGGATTTAGACCTCATGAGGTCACTGATCAGAACTACTGAAAGAAGTACTGGCACCTTTCTTCTGCGTCTTTTTCCACTGTTCTGACACCTCTAAGGCCTCGGTGCTCGGCTCCCATATATCTCTCTTGAGCGCCTTTCGAAAAGGCATACGGAGATGCCGGCGACCATCTGAAGATGCCCCCTTTCTCAACATCGCCAATCGAGCCACGGGCCAGATCATTCTTCTCAAAAGACCCGGTTCGTAAATCCGCCTCATGAATCGTAACCCATCTCCTGAACGCTTCTGATCCCTCATCCAGTATCTTGCTACTGCCTTGAATCCCCTATCGCCCATTCTGTTCATCAAGAATCGATTAGTCGCACTCGCCTTTACCAATGGGAGAAGACGCCCACGCACTTCCTCTTCATAATCCGCTTCTCCCATGATTGATTTCGCTGCCAGCACCCCGCTAGTTATCGCATATCGCATACCGAAGCCCCACATGAAATCCTGAAGTCCGCCTGCTTCGCCGACATAATGGCGGCCATCAATGACATAACGATCCGGAATTGAGAAATCCCCTTTCCCACCGACTCGCTTTATGGGCACCCTATCTAATTTGTAATTACGATCATACCATGCTACAGTCTCATCAAGGAAGCGACCACTCTTACGCTGTTTTCTCCATAGACAGGTACAAATCAACCCAACTCCATCTATGATTATCATGTAGCTGTAGGCTCCAGGAGCTAGCTTGTCATTGAGTTGAAATGTTACATGATTCTCATGACTGGTCTTGAATATCTCTCCGAACGCCACTGCACTCGATTGCTTCGGCCCTGCGGCTATTATGTCGCATTCCGAAGGATTCTTCTTGGTCCCATAGTGAATTTTTGCACCAGCTGATTTCGCCATTTCTTTGAATCCCTGGTCTATGCAATGCTTGTCTGTTCCTCGTTCCACCACTCTAAACGCAATACCGTCTGTGATTGGATTTGTTATCACGTCATCTGGGTGGACCAGGTCAACTATGCTGAATGGATCTGATTTGAAAGCCCCGGGGTCAAGCCCCCAATCGCGCATCTCATCAAAGAAGTCTTTCTGAGAAGTCCAATTTTCAATCCCTTGGAAGTCGCCATCAAAACGAGCCCCACTGTCCTTTCTTACCTCATGGACATGAACTTCTTTTCCTGCCTTGGCGAGAATAGTCGCAGCCGCAAGACCGGAAAGGCCAGCTCCGAGTATGTCCACCCTTTCGCCCACGTCACCCCGCCTCATCCGATGGAGATAGCCCTATCCCTCAGATTCGTGCCCACCGGTCATGGTCGTCGAGGTCATTGTCACAGAGAGCCAACTTGTTCCTTCTAATTTGATGACCATGATCAATTCTGATGGTGCTGGAGCAGTTGCATCTTTCATCGGTCTTGTACGAGCTAGCCACGGCGATGAAGAAGTAATGGGGCTCGAGTTTGAGGCATGGGGAAGCCGACTCCCCAAAGTCTTGGAGGAAATCGGAAAGAAGGCTGTTGTAGAACAGAATCTAAAATCAATCGTTATTGCACATAGAATCGGCTATGTCGAACCCGGTGAAACGATCGTCTGCATACATGTATCGGCAATTCATCGAGCCCAAGCCTTTGCTGCATGTAGTTGGACCATCGATGAATTAAAGCGCCAGGCACCAATATGGAAGAAGGAGTTCCGTTCAAGCGGCGAATACTGGATAGAGGGACTTGGTTGAGTCACGTCCGAGCGCCTAAGTACCCCCATATGGAGAGAGATGTATGCCCAGTAACCCGTCAGTCGTTGATATCGGTTCAAAAAAACCGATGTTCCGCCGAGCAATAGCAACAGGAGTTCTAACGGTCCCGGTAAAAGTATTGGAAATAGCATTGGAGGGCATGACATCCAAAGGAGATCTCAGAACGTCTTCGACAATTGCAGCCATTATGGCAGTGAAGAATACGCCCACATCTCTTCCACATTGCCACCCCATCCCCATAGACAGCTGCACTGTAGACTGGGAAGATGATGATCTTGGTTTGAGATGTACAGTCACTGTGACTGCCACGGCAAAAACGGGGGTCGAAATGGAAGCTCTTTGCGGTGTATCAGCAGGATTACTTTGCGCCCTCGACATGTTAAAACCAATCCTCAAGGACTCAGATGGACAATATCCGGGGACCTCAATCGAGGGAATACGGGTGCTATCGAAGCACAAGCATCCTGCGCAGGATTGATTGCTGCCCCCCCTCTACAACCGACTGTGCCAGTTCGAGATTTGACAGCGGATTTTCTTCGTGCTACAACCTCAGCTGCAGCTGCAGCCTACGGCTGGGTAGGCAAAGGAGACGGAAAAGCCGCTGACGGGGCAGCTGTAGAGGCAATGCGCGATGTCTTCGATACAATCCCATTCGATGGCAGAGTCGCCATAGGAGAGGGAGAACGAGATGATGCCCCCATGCTTTGGATCGGTGAGCCATTAGGTTCCAGTCAAGGTTTAGAGAACGCTCAGATGATAGACATAGCAGTAGACCCTCTTGAATGCACCAATCATGTTGCAAATGATCTCCCAAATGCCATGGCTGTTCTGGCGGCAGCCCCAAGAGGTGCTTTACTTCATGCCCCTGACTGCTACATGGACAAGATTGCAGGCCCCTCGATACTGAAAGGCGAGATAAGTCTGGAGGGGTCCGCTCAGTACAATATAGAAGCTACAAGCCATGTACTCGACCGCCCAATATCCGATTTGACTGTGGTGGTAATGGACCGCCCTCGACATACAGACTTGATCTCGAGAATAGAAGGAATAGGTGCTAAGGTCCGGTTGATTGGAGACGGAGATATAGCAGCGGCGCTTGATGCAGCAGACCCTGACTCAAACACCGACCTTCTGATGGGTATAGGGGCAGCACCTGAGGGGGTAATCACCGCTACAGCACTTCGTGGACTAGATGCCCCTTTCGAAGGACGACTCGTTACCACAACAAAGGACCATCAAGAGAGAGCATTGAAGATGGTTGGAGACCGAATCGACGATATTTGGGACCGAGATGAACTCTGTGCTTCTAGCGATGCGGTATACATCGGGTCAGGAGTTTGCCCTGGAAGGGTCCCAGGAGTCCGCAAGAATCAGGAAGGCAACATGATTGTGACTTCAGAGATTATCGATGTTAAAACATCAACCAGATCAATTTTAGAAAGCACTCTATGATGCAGCCCTTCAAGGCGATGCCTTCATTTCCAAACCTCTAGTAGGGTGTCTGTAGAATATGCAGTCCCAGTCATTGGAACAAATCGCACAGAACCTAGTCGCATCCGGTAAAGGCATTCTAGCAGCCGACGAAAGCAACGGAACGATGTCAAAACGATTGGAGGCCGTGAACGTGGAACCGAGTGAGCACACTCGCAGAGCATATAGAACAGCTATGTTTTCTTCAGAAGGAATCGAGGAGTATATCTCGGGAGTGATACTGTTTGATGAGACCATACGGCAGAAGATGGATGACGGTACCCCAATTCCAGATTATCTGATTTCTAAAGGAATTATTCCAGGGATAAAGGTGGATACTGGGGCAAAGCCTCTTTCATGGCACGAAGGAGAGACAGTTACCGAGGGCCTTGATGGATTGAGGGGCCGATGCGAAGAATACTATCGCATGGGAGCAAGATTTGCCAAGTGGAGAGCCGTGATTAAGATATCAGGAGATCTCCCAAGTGCCGCCGCAATCTCAGTAAATGCACATGCTCTTGCAAGGTATGCTGCAATATGTCAAGAACAGGGCATAGTCCCGATCATAGAACCTGAAGTTTTGATGTCAGGGCCCCATGGGTTAGAGCAGTGCGCTAGAACCACGTCCAGAATATTGAAAGCGGTATATTCAGAGTGTAAAATTCAGGGTGTTAACCTCAAAGGTACGATTCTCAAACCGAATATGGTATTATCAGGTGCAGAAGCTGAAAAGGAAGATGCAGAATCTGTTGGAAGGGCGACTGCAGAGGTGCTCAAAGAAACAGTCCCGCAAGAAGTCGCGGGAGTCGCATTCTTGTCTGGCGGACAGTCGGATATCGATGCAACATCCCATCTTAATGAGACCAATCTGACTATTGGAAATGCTCCTTGGCCGTTGACATTTTCATTCGGCCGCGCACTGCTTGCAGATGCCCTCTCGCTATGGTCGAAGTCGGACGTTGAAGGCGCCCAAGCGAGACTTCGCCATCGCTCGAAAATGAATGCTCTCGCCGCAGTAGGCGCTTGGTCATCAGATCTTGAAATATGAGATCATCCTTGAAGTCCAGGATTTCGCTCGTCCTCTCGAAGCGTCCAGACACATATCTCGTATCTCCCTGAGAGGGCGCCCCCACGCTTCGTTGTCGCTATCTTGCGAATATCTTTGTCCTTTGAAAGTACATTGCCGAGTTGCTGAGGGGTAGTGCCATGGCGCATTGTCGAATTGACATGCTCGAGAATCTCAGTAGTGTTCGCCTGCCCCCTCTCGTTCAGGAATTTCTTGATTTTTTCTCTAAGTCTTGTTGTTCTCATTAGATCTGCACCTCCGCTTCAAACGCATTACCAGAAGGCTATTTGAAAGACTATTGCAGCCTTTCTCAGTAACCCTCCGCCTCAGCGTTATAGCACAGGACAATCGACCACAATATAACGCTTCTTGGTCGAGTCAGCATTTTGGTTACATCAAGTTGCAGGAATAGCCCTCATCTTGCCGACTTAATGAGTACATTGCAACGACAATAAGTTATTTTCTACTGGAAATATGTAATATAATATAACAAAAATAACATTTTAATAGAATAAATGGTTAGTAAAACATGTTATGATTGACAGTGGGTGTCATTGATGGCCGAGATCATATCTCCCAACTCTGAAGACAAACCTCGGAGAATCCGGGGACTCCACCGTAGAAGGGTTCTTTTCGCCCTCTCTCGTTCTGATTTGACAGTAGCCCAGATATCTCGACAGACTGGTCTTAGGATGCCACATGTTTCTGCTGAGTTGAAACGTCTCAGAAATGAGGGAATGGTCAGTAGTACTGCAGACCCAGGAACTCGCGGCTCCTCGATATACCTGACACACAGAGGTAGAGAGGCAATAATGTTGGACGAAGCTCATAGAGTCCAATCATGTAAGCCGATTCCTCCTTCAAGTAACGCAGTGTGCATGGTATCGCGTGATCGGGACCAACTTCTACTCGCCTCCACCTTGCCATTCGATCAGGCTTCGATAGCAGTCCCGGATCGTCCTCTTCCCATTACGGATTCCAGTGGAAACGAAGGGGTCATTTGGATACTTGCCGAAGTAGAAAATAAAATTCGTCGATGGATCAATCCACATACGGGAAAATTATGCGCTGCACCGAGTGCGTCTGGAGACCCAAATAAGATTGAGTCCTTCTCTGAAGTCAATAGGCCGTTATGCATTTTTCATGCTCGAATAATTGAATCCGGAAGGCCAATTTCAATCACTCCTGGAACTTGGTTTACACCTAGGTTCGATTTGGCGATACATCCATTTTCGTCATATTCTGAATATAGTATACGTTTAGGAACGATACATCCCAATTCCACACCCGTGTTTTCGCCTGAAATACTTGTAGTCGATATCGAAGGACGGATGGGTAAATCATTAATATCCAGAATTACCCCTGATGAATTTGTTACAATTGGCAGGATACAAGACAACAAGAATCACCAATCCGTATTCCCTTTGGAGGTACTGGATAATTGGATACGTTTAGCACATCCAAGAACAAATCCTTCTGAACTTCGTCGAAGGACACAAGCCTTGAAAGATAGAATATTATTTAGAAGAAGATCACGTGTCCCTGAAGAAACTCTGCGGCGATTCAGACTAGATTGGGGGGACTCCCTTTTTGAAATCAAAGAAATCAATGATATTCGTCTTAATACTTCCAATCTAGGCGTTAGAGCAAGACATTCCCTGATTGAGTGGGCCATCCAAACAAATGCCCAGATTCCTATGCGGGTTGAAATTGAAGAAGATCTCCCAGAATATCTAATTCATGATTGTATGAGACATTTGGATAGAGGCATAATACAAATCGACCCTTCAGTCAATATCCCCGGAGTAGCAAGATTGAGTGCCGATTCTACGAGGCCACTCCCTTGGACAAGATATTCAGATCCAGCCGGATTATCATCTCCTGTTCGTATCGACGATGGGAAGCGAAATCGGTTTCCTACGACACAGATAGACGAAATAGGCCCAATCCAATCAAAGTTGGAAGTTCAATTAGACTCTTCAGAGTCTTCTGACCCCATTATTCTAGAATCTATAAGTGAGATGCTTGGCCAAAATGAGGATTGGGCCAACTCTATTGAAGCGGAGCATCCGGAAGCATCTCTGATAGCCACGCCCCCCGGCCTCAGGTGGCATAGATGGAAACGAATCGGGGATAGGGTGCACATCAAATGGTTAGCAATGATTCGTCTTGAGGATATGCCTGAATACGAAGTCCATGAGTTGATGAATCAAACCACCCCCGATCTCCAAACAGCTTATTCGGAACAATTCAGCCAAATAATATCTGAAAATCCAAATTTCGCTTTCGATGTGCGACCAATGACTCCCGCAGAATTTTCTTCCCGCGGGTCATCATGGGTTGCTTCACGACTCCTAACCTTTGCAAATCATCTCTCAAGAGACATGATCGAGGATCTCAAAAGTTGGGCCATCCCCGCGTGGCTCCAGAATCCACCTGAAATATCTGTTGACACACTTTCCGCTGCGATGAAAGTACAAGGTTTAGAAAATCTGGATGAATTCTTTAATGAGGTCCATAAATCAGCGATTGGACATCCAAATTCAGATCTTAGCACATGGTCAAGATTCGTCCGCATAACGCAGGGAAGAGGTAGATTGACCCCCTCTTTCTCAAGCCTTGTAATCCAGCATCTTCCCATGGAGTGGTATGCACCATTATCTGAACAATTATTGTTGAACATCATCAAAATGGAAGATTGGTGGAATCAACCAAAGCTATCTTCCATCCCCTGGGCTGCATTAATACTCAGGCCTAAAGGCGAATACCACTCTCTCCCGGGAACAGAAGGATTAGAACACCCCGGGCAGAGTAATGACTTACTTCGAAGACTCGAAGACGCAATACAATCTCAAATGGGTCTAGAAGCTCTCGAGGATTTACAATTAATTCACATATCTGATCTCTTAATGGCCTTGGAAAAGGCCTCATCGGGTTCCCCCCCAGTAGATGGAAAGAGTCACAAGATGGTCGGATGGCTAGCCCAACCCTTCGATAAATGGCCCGATATGGCGCATATCGAAACCATGCAGGGCAACTCTATGGTCATGGCCAGATTACTCATTGGCAGGAGTAGATATGCCATAGATACACGCCCCGGCAGTTAATTCCATGACTTGATATCTACAACATTCTCCGGACGTGATGCCCGTCCGGCAACACCGCGTCGACGAAGCCCCCACGCCGGAGGCTTAGGATGAACCGCGGTACCACGGTTCGGGCCACCGGACGACGAAGACCGCCGTGACCTATTGGGATGATCTGCGGAGCAATCGTACGGATGGAGGATGATGGGTCCCCAGATGACTACGGAATGACTCATGGGACAACCCCATCCTCCTACAGACGTCCCGGGGTGGGTCAGGGCCCGGAGCCATCGCGATGATGGCGCCCGTTACGCCCCGGGGCACATTACCCGCAGCCCTAAAGTTCGAGACTCAAGATGGAGGCACATGTTCCGACGCGGCCTTCTCGGCGGGACCTTCGATCGTGTGCACAAGGGCCACGCCCGGCTAATCAATCAAGCACTGGAGCAATGCGCGCATCTAGAGATATGGATTACCAGCGATGATGTTGCAAAGACGAAAGATGAGAGATGCTGGGATTGGAGTAGGCGACGTTCAGAAATTGAGATGATTGTCGATCCAGATTCCAGGAGCAGAGTATCATTTGATATGCTTCATGACTCCTTTGGACCTGCCACTGAACACCTAGATGCAGATGCCATAATATGCACTAATGAGACTTTACCCGGCTGTGAAGAAATAAACAGAATTCGAATTGAGAATCAAATGAAACCTCTTGAAATCATTGTGATAGAGCATGCCAGGGGGTCTGATGGCCAATTAATCTCAAGCTCGCGTATCCGCAATGGTAGGATAGATCAGTCAGGAGAGTTGTTTATCCACGAATCAGATTTCAATGGTGCAAGAACTCTCTCGCCAAAGGTTGAGTTGATGTTGAAAACACCTTTCGGCACATTACACGAGGGCCCAGAATCAGATCATGCCATAGCCCTAACCAAGGCCCTCGAATCCATTCAAAGCGATTCGAATATCGTCGCAGTCGGAGACGTAACTGTGTTGGGGCTACTCAAACTTTCTTGCACTCCCGATATTGCAATAATAGATGGAATGACACAACGAGATAATTGGCCCAATACAAAGCTCATCGACCATTCAAAATTTGACATAGTTTCCAGCACTCAGAATCCAGCAGGAAAACTAACCCCGCAATTATTCGAAACATGCAAGAGTGCCGTCAATTCACTAAATTACGGATCAAAGTCGCTGATCATAGTTGATGGGGAAGAAGACCTTTCACCAATAGTACTCCATTTGATGCTACCTATTGACTCAGTCATAATTTACGGACAGCCTGGCAGGGGGGTTGTAACCAGGGTGACTGATCTGGAGACCAAGAAAAATTGCAGGGCGATTCTAGAATCCATGGCTCTTGATAGCCCATGAGCGAGGAATAGCCCCATTATTCGTGCATGGCTTCAATGCCTAGACCACTAGCAATCACGACTATGGAAACTGAATAAACACCGGGATCAACCCACGTGGTATTAATCGTGGACCAGATTACGTAGAATACAATCCCGCCGACTACCATCCAGTTTGCCACAACTAGGGATAACTCATCATCGGAACTCATCATTTGACGAGGTCTTTGAATTATTGATTGCAGGAACGTGCGCAATCCAGAGGAAGATTCTATGCCCCTTGCTCCGATTACAATTAGAATCACTGCAAGAACAAATGCAATAATATCGCCAACGCCAATAGATATGGAGGAATGCGCTGAATAAGCCTCAGAGAGACTTGAGCCATCCATGAAGCCCAGCCATTCGATTTTCTGCCCCGGGGCGAAAGCTCCGAATGCTACGTTAATTAATGAGACAAAGGCAAGCCACGCCCCTATACAGAATGAAACAACCGACAAGAATCTACTAGGCTTGGTTACTTCATCCTTCCAAGAACTCTGTGCCATTGCTCGCGGCACCTTGGCCCTCTGTTTAACCATTGCCGGGCCCAATCATAATTCAGAGGGGCCTCTGAAGACGATATTTCCCCTTCGAAGCTTCCACAATGAGTGGTTCTGAGTCTCTCAATTCAGTCATAACGTCGAGAGACCCTGGTATCGCTGAATTGATCTGTTTGCTTCTTCCGCCACGACCCTTGCTGACATTCCTTGCGATTATAATCCCAAGACTATCTAGTTCGTTTAGAAGAGATGATATCCTTCTAGGCGTGAGGGGTTCTATCATAATCCTGAGACATACCTCTGAATAAGTTCTGAATATTTCCCCGGTGGAAATATTCCTGAGTCCATTGTCCTCATTCATGCAGATTGAAAAGAGCAGAATCTTTTGTTGAAGGGGGAGGGTTCTCAATACTGGCGTCAGTTGATCATGCTCAAGTTGACTTTGTGCGAGTCTGACATGTCCCTTGTCTACCAGGTCATGGCCCATTTTTTGCGCCTTCTTGATTGCGATTCTAAGAAGGTCAAGAGCTCTTCGTGCATCGCCATGTTCCTGAGCAGCCAATGCAGAACACAATCCGATCACACCACTTTCCAGAGCACCAGATCGAACCCCTCTCAGCACTCTGTCTTCGAGAATGTCATTTATCTGATTTGCACCATAGGGGTGGAAGACGAGATCAATCTGGGCAAGCCTTGATGCTACTTGGGGCGTCAGCATCTTTGTGAAGTAAAGATCGTTACTAATGCCGATAATGCAGCATCTGGACGACTCTAATTCCAAATTGAGATTAGTAAGATTGTATATTATTGAATCTCCAACTTTCGACACAAGGTGATCTATTTCGTCAAGCACTATCACATGGATTCCGCCTCTGCGGTCCATCCTTCTTCGAAACTCCTCAAGAACTCTGTCAGTTGGCCATCCAGTGAAAGGAATTTTCACATCTTCATCCCTTTCAAGACGATTCGCAAGAGCTTGAACAACTCGATATTTGGTATCCACAGTCCTGCAATTAATGGTGTACGCTTTGACAGCAGTTCCATTTGCCTTTCCTTTCGCTTTGAGCTGTTTTAGAACCGTCTTGGTGACAATTGTCTTTCCAGATCCAGGAACCCCGTACAGAAGCATGTTTGACGGAATATGCCCTCTTAAAGCTTCAACAAGATTCTCCCCAAGGGCCCGAACCTCCTTATCACGATGAGGGAGATTCTGAGGTTCGAAACCATGCTCGAAAGCCCCACGATTTACAAAAAGAGAATTATTTTCGATAAGAGAGTCGAAAATATTCTCACTCATTTTTTAACACCTTAATCTTCAAAACAACGACTCATGATTATCCCCGGTCAGACCCGGGATGCTCAAATGCGCAGGACTCGACCGATGCACTCTTCGATAATAAACGTCCCCCAGAGTTCATTCACCGTGGAACCAGTTATCGTCCAAAGTTCGGATATAAACGAACACCTCTATTAGACTCATTAAAGCAATTTTATTAACAAAATAGACCACCATGAAGATTAGATTTTAGGCAATATGCCGAGACATAGGATTCGACTCTGACAAAATAAAAAAAACCAATGATGAAAGGTATCAATGTGGGAGCCGAGATCATTGTTCATCATATATCGATTATCTCGATCTGAGAGATAGGTACTGTAATAATGTTATAAAATATATAATTTAATTAACGGAAAAAGAACCATCTCCATTCACTTCTAACCAATCGCCATCTTCCAGTTGGTGTACTGATCCAGGAAGTTCCGCCATTCTGAAACCCGATTCTACACCCTTCCCAGAAGCATAATTGTGAGTGACTAAAACTTTGACATCCGGGTGCCTTTGAACAAATGAAATCACATCAGACGGACGATGGTGATAGGGAAACTCTCCAATGTCCGGAACTCCCATTTCCAGAATCACCACATCAGCTCTTAAAGCCCTCTTTTCAATCTCTTCACAAGGCCCAGAATCACCACAATGCAGTAACCTGAAACCACTATCGTGAATCAATTCATATCCATTAGGATCCGTCTCTGGGGTGTGATATACTGGAAATCTCTCATACACCCAACCCGTATCTCCAAGATGTCCGGTTTCATCCGAATTCCAATCAACCGAGTTCTTCAGAGAATCCTCAAGACTTCCTGGGAAGGCCATATTACAAAGTAAAGAGAAAAACTCCTCTCCGCCTGGCCTCAAATATACTGTTAGTTCATTTTCGTCATTCGGATCTGATATGTATTTCCTATCTAGTAGAATAAATGGCATCCCAAATGTGTGGTCACCATGCCAGTGGGTTATGAGGATGTGACGAATATCGGATGTATCCGTACCATTCCTCCTAAGCTGAGCCATAATTGTTGGAGGTGTGTCAATCAGGACACTATTGTCAATTGAAAGACAAGCATGAAGCCTTCCATCGGGAGAGAAAGCATTCCCAGTTCCGATGAAGGTGATGCGGGACATGACCCACCCAGCGGGCCAATCCGCTTGACCGCTTCGATTGATTTGAAATATCCATTTCCTAGCGATTTTGATAAGGGGGCTTCGACCCTAGGTTAATCGTAGAAGGGGTCGCAGACATGACTGACTGGAGCGCAAAGAACCCATACAGTTCAAATTTGACTCAAAATTTCGTCCTCAATGGCGAAGGTTCCGGCAAAGAAACTAGGCACATAGTTTTCGATTTGGCGTCGTCGGGACTGGAGTACAAGGCAGGAGATGCTCTAGGCGTGATTCCCGTAGCTCCCTCAAGGCTTGTCGAGGATTTACTTGTAGCATCCGGTTTTTCGGGGTCTGAGATAGTTGATACTCACTTAGGCGATATGGAATTGAGGCAGGCTCTGACGTCTGCCTATGAGATACATCGCCTATCAAAGAAATGGGTTAGGAATCTAGGTGAGCGTCTTGAAGCACCTGAAGAAATTAGTATCCGACTGGTATCCAGAACTAGAACCTCCACTAATGATGATACTGTACTTTTGGAGTGGAGCGGCTCAGGATTAGAGGGGGACGTACCATTGGAGTATAATGAAATTGGCTCTGTTGCAGACCCTACAATCGATTTGTGGAATGGGATGGATAGCGACGACTCGAGACTTGAAGATTACATCTGGTCAAGGGATTACATTGACGCGATCTCTGATTTTGGACACATAATATCAACTCCCCAACAACTCGTGGATGGAATGGATCGACTCAAGCCAAGGCTGTATTCTATCGCCAGTAGTCCGGAGTACGAGCCAGGGACTGTCCATCTTACCGTGGGAATCGTCCGATATACCCATTATGACAGGGATAGAACCGGATTGGCTACTGGCTTTCTCGCAGATCGCTGCAAAGTAGAAGACACTGATATTGGAATTTTCATGTCCCCCACTCGATCCTTCATTCTGCCAAAAGATCTCAGTACAGACATAATCATGGTAGGTCCAGGAACAGGAATAGCACCATTCAGAGCCTTCTTGCAACAGAGAGACATCGACGGTGCAACCGGAAGAAATTGGCTATTTTTTGGTGATTGGACAGAGTCTGGTGAAAATTACTACAAGGAAGAAATGGATGATTGGAAGGAGAGGGGTATTCTGACAAAACATGACTTAGCCTGGTCTAGAGATGGCTCAGAGAAAGTGTATGTTCAGCATCTCATGAAGAAACACGGCGAAGAAATATGGGCATGGATAGATGGCGGAGCTTATTTCTACGTCTGCGGGGATAAGTCAAGAATGGCAAAAGACGTTCACAAGACCCTCATAAGCATCTGCGGCGAACATGGCGGTATGTCTGAAGAAGATGCTCACGAATTCGTCGAAAACCGAATGATGAGGGTCGAGAAGAGATATCTCAGAGACGTATATTGAGAGCTGATAATTTCAGATGAACTCAAACGTTGTCCACCTCTCGTAGAGTCGATGGGATTCTCACGAGTACTCATCGCAAATCGCGGTGAAATTGCATTGAGGATAATGAGGTCCCTCAGAACACTTGGTATTGAAGCCTCAATAATACATGGAAGAGAAGATAGATCGAGCCTGCCTGTTCGCTGGTCTGATTCAGCAGTACAGATCTATCGGGACGATCCTCTTGCGAGCTATCTCGATGTCGAAGCAGTTGTAGATGCTGCAAAAAGTGTCGGAGCCGATGCAGTCCACCCGGGGTATGGCTTCCTTGCGGAAAATCCCAATCTGGCTCGAAGACTCGCTGAGGAAGGAATCACTTTCATCGGCCCTTCTCCAGAAATCCTAGAACTTCTTGGGGATAAGATTCAGGCTCGTTCCGCGATGACTGCCGCAGGACTCCCTGTTGCCCGAGGATCAGAAGGTCCGATAGAGAGCTCTGAGAGTGCCATGGCTATTGCAGTAGAGATTGGCTATCCAGTCATCATCAAAGCCGCTGCTGGAGGCGGCGGCATAGGGATGCAAATAGTGCACAATGAAGACGAGTTCGACTCTGCATTTCGTCTATGTTCAAGTAGGGCCTCTTCTGCCTTTGGAGATGGCAGAGTCTTTGTTGAGAAGTACATAGAGAAAGCACAACACATTGAATTCCAGGTTCTCGGCGATGGGAAAGATGCAGTCCATTTTGGCGAGCGCTTTTGTTCCATACAGCGTCGTCATCAAAAGATATTGGAAGAAGGCCCTTGGCTGAATGATGAGGTCAGGGAAAGAATCGGGTCCAAAGTCGTCGAAGGTGCGAAAGCAGTAGGATACTGCGGTCTTGCGACATTCGAATTCCTGAGGGATGCCAAGGGAGAATTCTACTTCTTGGAAGTCAATCCAAGAGTCCAGGTTGAGCATACGGTCACTGAGGCCCTGACAGGATTCGACCTAGTATCATTGGGAATTAGGGTTGCTGCAGGCGAATCCCTTCCAGTAAGCCAACAAGATATATCTCTTCGAGGCCATGCAATACAAGCTAGGATAAATGCCGAGAGGCCAGAAGATTTCACACCTGCCCCAGGGAGGCTATGGGAGTGTATTCTTCCCTCTGGGCCTGGTATTAGAGTCGATTCGCATGCTTGTTCAGGATATTCCATGCCAACTTGCTTCGACTCCTTGCTTGCCAAGATTATAGCTCATGGGAGTGATAGAAAGGAGGCCATTGAGAGATTGGATGCAGCGTTGAGAGAAACCATTCTTGATGGAGTGGAAACGTTAATACCGTTGCATAGGAAGATATTGAGGGAGCCCGATTTTGTAAACCGGGAGATTACAATTTCATATCTAGAAGATCATAATTTTAGGTGACGGCATGGATCTTGTGATTGTCGGTAGCATTGGATATGACGACATACAGACGCCTAGTGGAAAAGTCAGTGGCCTATTGGGCGGATCAGCGTCATATTCTGGCCTCTCTGCAGCATTCCATGCCCGCGATATGGGGCTGCAAAGAGTAAGCGTTGGTTTGGTGTCGATTATAGGATCCGATTTTGACGAGACGTCTCGTAGAAGAATCGTTGATGCGGGCTTAGATATCACAGGCGTAAAACAATCTGATGGAATGACATTTCGTTGGTCAGGAAGGTACGAGGGTTCAATGGACCAGGCCACAACTGTGTCAACAGAAGTCAATGTTCTTTCAGATTTCAAGGCAATTTTGCCTGAATCCTGGAAAGATCCTCCGATTTTGTTCTGCTCCTCCGCAAGTCCCACTACACAGAACGCAGTTTTGGATGCTAACCAGGGCTCCAAGATCACTGCATTGGATACCTTTCAACTTTGGATTGATTCAGAATTTTCCGGATTAAGCGAGGCTCTTCGAAAAGTCGATATTGCCATTTTTAATGAGGATGAGGTCAATGCTATTGGAGATGGCTCGAACTTCCTTGAATCGGGAAGAAACATCATGACTGGCCAGAGTCTGGACGGAGGTGAATTGTCTGGTTCCGGCCCTCAATGTCTGATTATAAAGAGGGGCAGTGCAGGATGCGTATGCATTCATAGGGACGGTCTCATCATTCTCCCTGCTTATCCCATAGAATCGGTAGTTGACCCCACTGGCTGTGGTGATGTTTTTGCTGGTGCGTTATTGGCACAACTCGTTCCCCATGATGGAAACCTTTCAGATATCGAATCTATCCGTAGAGCGTTGATACATGCTACAGTGACTGCATCATTCAACATAGAATCATTTGGATCAGATTCCATTTCGACTTTGAAACGTGGAAAGTATCGAGCCAGACTCGATCGTTATCGGAGAATGGCCGGAATCATCTGAGATGACGCACACCAGGAATTCCAACTTCCTCTTCGCCGTAAGTAGTGGGTCTTAATTCGCTGAACCTTGGGAGTAAACCACCTTCTTCAACAGGCATATCGCCGATTCCGAGCCTTTTCTTCATCACTATTTCCCGCAATGCATTTTGACCACTTGTTTCAGGATGAACACGTGTCGAAGCCCTTCCAAGATTGACCTCGGATTGATGTTGGTGGTCAGCACGCAGCCTCAGTTTCTGTGCAGATCGTAGTCTTGAGTCCTGATCAAAGTCTTCTGTTAAATTCTCGTGTCTCTTTCGTCCTCTGCTCTTGTTTGGAATGGGAACTAGCATACGTTCAACCCAACTGCGACTACGAGGCTTGTCCGATGAAACAATTGACGAAATCTTACTACGTCCGGGCCCAATGCTCTTCATGGCCCTTTTCGCTCTAGCTTGCTTCACAATACCCGGACGGCACTCTTCTCTTACAGCAGCGTCTGTGGGGTCGGGTAGAACATCACTACCCATTATTGCAGGTTCATGTGACTTAACTGCTCGACTGAGCATCATTGAACTCGATGGAGGAACCTCATTAGTGGCAGGGAAAATCTCGCTGCTGCCCCACCCAGTCATAGCCGCTGGCTCACTTGACACGGCACTCTCGACAGATTCAATTGCAGGTGCAGGGTCATCAAACATCCCCCATTGCATTCCTCCATCATTCCCATGATCGTCAAATCCGAAACTCGCATCAAATGGAAGCGCCGATTCAATCATGGACGAAGATGCTGGTGGCGAGGAGATCACGGGAGGAACTTCCGATCTGCTCTCTGCGGCCGTGTAACTCATACTGGGCCTCTGAATAGTCGCTGGAGACGAATTCCTAATGGATGGGTGGTTTGTTTGAATGAGTGCACTACTGGCCATTGAATTTACAATCCGTCCTTCCTCTTCGTATATCCTCGATTTCCCGATATCGCGACGAGCATCACTGATTGTATCCCCGTGCATAACTCTGTTCAGCATCTGGTAAAGATATAGAAGATCGCTCTGGGAACCGGATATGAGGTGACGCATCCCATTTGAATGATCGATAGCCAGGACTGGAAGTCTGAATGCAGTATAAATTCCAACAGAAGCGATACCTGCTAGAATTGCGATATAGGAGTATGGCGCGACGAGTATTCTGAGTGCTGAGAAAATAAATGCCAACCCAATTAGGAGCCAAGTGCTGGAGAATCTCTGAATATCTGTCTGCCTCAGAACGTCAATCGATCCGAGATCAATCGCAGTTCCTAAGCCTCGAGGATCTTCAAATCGTAGCCTACGCTGATCGAGCACGGCTCTGAAGTGTCTTGATAGCCCGATCAGAGAGAGATCGTCGAACCATTCCGACTCACTATTCTCCGCTCGAGCCCGTGGCCCGGCTGAGTACATCCCGGGGGTGCATCAGAACCTTCACGATTTATACTCTTAGGCTGAAAACGATATCTCAGACCCCTACAAGGGACAATACCATCAGACCGAACGAATATCTGTTATTGGTCCAATAATTCTCATTGGGCCCGCATCCAACTGCACTAGAAGTGGAGGTTTTTTCGAAGATGTCCTAACATCTACAGGCCTGTCCCACAAAATTACCATGCTGTCCCCACTCACGGATTCTATCCTTCCAACGATGAATTGCAAATCACATGACATGTGGACTATATCTCCAACTTTCAGAACATTTCTTTGGAATACTGAAATATCGACTTTGATCTCACTTTTTTCCATTCGAGACAGAAGTTTCGATCCAACACTTACAATCTGACTGCCCTTGTCAAGAATATTGTCTTGAACGCCTCTTAGAGCCACGCCTACACGATCGCCTGTCACTGCGAAGTCAACATCATCATCCATTACTTGCAGGGAACGCACCACTCCGACATGCCCCCCTGGATAAATTTCAACAGACTCATGTTTTCGGATTATCCCGGAACGAACATATCCAATCCCAACCAATCCAATTCCCCGTACAACAAAGTGCTGATCAATGGAAACAAGAACCTCCTCCTCTGCAGTGTCAATCCTAACCCTGCTCAGAAGCTCTGACCTAATGTCATGCGGGTCCGGCAAGGAATCGTGTATTTTCCACGAATCAAGACCGGCCTGATTACGAATCAATGATAACTTCTCTGGATCAATCCAATCACCATCCTTTGGATTGATGATGATGTGCCCATTCTCTATCTTAGATGAGGAGTATGCCACCATGGCCTCCCCAATTGCTGCATTGATTTCCCTGACCTCTATTATTCCAGATTCAGCGACATTCAGTGTTGATAAGAGAGGTCGCAGACTCTCCGGATGTTTCAGGGGCCTAATCATCGAAAGAATCCTTCTTTCCGCCCCTTCTCCTTCTTTGTAAACATAAGACTCGACATCCCTTGAATCCGAAATCTTACCAAGACTTCGTAGCAGGCTCTCAGTGGCAAGTACAGCCACGTTAAGAACAGGCATGAATCAATGACCTCTGTTAGTTACTTGGACGATAGGATCAGGAATCCTCGCTTCTCATGCCGTCTCTTGCTTGCATTGCCATGTGGTACAGGCGACTCTCTTCTTCGCCATTTGGTATGAATTGGGGAACCTCCGTAGGTTTCATCGACCCGTCCACTGCGACCATGAAAAAGAACCCAGAACAAATCTCTTCAGGATTCCACTCCTTTCGGGAAAGTCTGCAAGATGTGACGTGCACGCCAATGGTTCTCGGGGAAGTCCACACTACCCTCGCAATAGTTCTGATTATATCGCCCTGGTATGCGGGTCTCTTGAATTTCAAAGCATCAACTGAGATGGTGACCACGTCCTCACTGCAAAATTTGCTTGCTGCCATACCTGCGGCGGTATCCATAATTGACATCAGTCGACCACCAAATAGTGTGTTTAGTGCATTGGTGTCGCCTGGAAATACCTCATTCAGTTGAATGACCGGGTCAGACTTCTCACTCTCATCCATGTATGGTCTACGCCGGATGCCCCGCTCTCTTGAATCCACCCCGCATAATGTGCCAAATGAAACAGATTTGACCGTGGCGTTGATTTCACCCCCTCCTTTCTTGGACTCGTGGACCGAGCGCATCTTGCATGGGAACCAATTCATTTAGCCGATCCAGATGGTGGCAATTACATCCTCTGGCCACATCTCCCGTGCATCGAATCTCCTACAGAATTAAGGCCCATAGGAGATTGGAGCGCAATAGCGATACTAGCATCTTCGGAGGACATTTGGAGATGGGAACAAGAATCCTCAGAAGATAAGAAAAATCCAGGTGCGCATGTTGCTGCTGCTATGGCCTCCGGAACCTCGCTAGGACGTTATCTGGCCGATATCACGACTCTTGACTTGAAGGGGGTGTCAATTCCGGACCCCGAACCAATGAGACTTGTAGATTCGTACCCCTCATCAAAGATATTTCCATTAGAGCCTCCAAGCGATGATCGCAGGTGGGCAGATTTGATGGTGGAGCATGCCGATCAAGCCGCCAAAGCCTCTAACTTGATTGCCCTTCTTGGTACAGGAAGAAGATGGAGGAAAGTTAGGTCGGAAGTGATACCACAAATATCCGCACATCCGCATGTAGACTCTGAAATGGGTGCAGCAGCAGCATACGCAGCAGCTTGGTGGAGAGAAGAACAGCGTACATGGAAGAATGATTTAGACCTCAAGAGGGACCTGCGCCAGATGTCTAGACTCAGAGGCGCCATGGCCCAGATTAGATCCGATGAGTCGGCAAGTACCATCTTACTACCTATTCATCAGTCAAGACTGAAGCGTATCTCGGAGGTGCTTTCTATGTGGCCTGATGTGGAATCTATGGGCGGAGGGGTTTGAATGAGTGATGTTACTGATCGACTAGAGGTGAGTGTTGAAGATCAAACTTTCAGATTCACCCCGAGGGACGTAGTACCTCAAGGAGTGGCCCTTTCTCTAACTGGAGCTTCGCAAGTGGGCGACGAAGTCGTCTTGGAACGCTCAGACCCTAGAGCCACTTTGGTGTTTGAACAAACAGGGGGGATACTGGTCCATGGCATAGCCAGACCGGAGGTTGCGAAACTCGTAGCAAGAGAAGCATTACTGCGTCTAGGTTACCAGGAAGAAGGACTCACGATGGAATCCGGTCCCATCCTCCTTGGTTTCAGAACCGGCCGATCCATCATCTCTAGTGTAGCAATAAGCCGTTTGAACGAGGCATCCATGAACAAAGAATTGGGTGCAATTGAGATTGCTGCCACTAGATTCGGAGGCACAATCATCCTCTTCCCGAGTGGTCGAGGATTCGTGTTCGGAATGAATTCCAGAAAGATCGCCGAATTGGCAATTCATACGTATCTGGAGATTCTTGGGGAAGAAGGAGCGCTCGCGTGATACCTTCTGCCAGAGAATGGTCCTGGCAGGGCCCAATAGTTGATCATCACATCCACCTAGACAAATCAGGCCAGGGAATTGAGGCAGCCAAGGCCTTCAAGGCCTCTGGAGGAACCTCGATATTATTGGTCCACAAGCCCAATTTTTCTTCTTTACCCATCGATGGAGAAGGATACAGGGCTGCCTACTCATCAACACTTGAAATGGCCGATTTCGTCCGTAAAAAAGTTGAGATAAACGTTGGAGTAATACTCGGTCCGCATCCCGTGGCATGGGATCATCAAGTAGATGAGATTGGTATCCGGGCAGCGTCGGAGCTCCATCTCGAGGGAGTCTCGATTGCGCTTGAACATGTGAACGAACGTGATGCAGTTGGCCTTGGGGAGGTTGGAAGACCACACTATGCTGTTTCAGATGAGAGATGGAGATATGCAAATGATATGCTGCTCGACGTTTTGAAAATGGCCAAAGAGGATGACTCGGCTGTTCAACTGCACGTCGAAGATAATGCTGAAAAAACCTGTAGAAGTATCGATGAGATAAGATCAAAATCAGGTTTGGACAGAAAAAAGACGGTTCGTCATTATGCTCCAGCAAATCTTTCTGACACATTCAGATCCAAACTTCCCTGTACGGTCAGCGTGGGGCGTGGAAGTATCGCTCAAATTATCGATTCATGGAACGAGGGGGCCGCGTACTGGGGGATGGAAACTGACTATCTTGACGATCCTCGTCGCCCTGGTGCTGTTTTAGGCCCACGAACAGTTCCACGTAGAACTAAGGAATTTTGTGATGAGTGGATTAGATTGGGCAAAAATCAACACACCCTCGACGAACTCCTCCATAGGGTAAATCGAGATTGGATCGAGTCAATCTATGACTGGTCTCCGGATTGAAATAAACGAAATATGCTTATCCTGGGCATGAATGCAAGAACCCCGCCTAAACAGAAAAGAATGAGAAAAGACAGTCCAATCAACCAGTCAGGTTGGCTTATGTTCCATCCCAGAGCTTCAGTCGCGAGAATAAACAATGGAGCATTCACAGGCAGGAAAAAAACCATCATCACGATTCCGATCTTGCGCCTCCACATCATGCTTCTCAACCCTTCAAGATGTCGTGAGGTGCATAACGACGACGGATACATACGACCGAATCGATTTAGTGGAGCATTCTCTCCGTCAGGGTCAGAGCGCCTGTAGTGAAGTCTGGTTATCACCTGAGGTTTCCAACCTCATATCCTGGGTTCGAATCCCGGCGGGCGCACCACTCTAGAACTTGTACTGAAGACTACATACCCCTTATGGACACGGATGCACATGGCGGAGCCCGAGGGAAGGTCCAAAGTAGGCCCCGGCGAGACCCGAAAGGGAATCAGTCTTGATAATTCTGATCTTGGTGAAGAGAAGCAAGTCATCGGTCGGAAAATATGGAGAATATTCCCCTATGTAATGAGATACTGGAAACTCGCTCTAGGCGGGCTTATCGCAAATGCCGGTGCAAGAGCATCGGACCTGCTCCCATTCCTCACAATAGGCTGGGCTGCTGATTTCTATGCTAATGGTACGTTCAATCCATCATGGTTGGAGAATTACATAGGGGGCTCTCCTTACCTTGGATTCGGAGTTATAATTTTCATGTGCTTTGCACTTCTAGCCATTTTCCAGGGTACGAGCAACTTTCTATGGCAAGCAACTTCATACAACTCACAACATGATATCAGAATGGATGCGGCCCGATCACTCATTAATATGGAGGCCTCATATTTCGAAGATAGACAAACAGGCAACCTCATGTCAGTTCTCTCCGCTGATATCTCCCTTCTAGAAGATGTGATATCCGACTCTAGCACTAGCATTGTCAGAATAACAATTACATTCGCCATGGCTGCAATATTGCTCTCATTCATGTCAGTAAAACTTACTTTGATGTTGTTCAGTCCATTGGTTTTGATTATTCCAATGGTTATCTGGTTCGCTACGAGGGTTCAGCGAAGATACAGAAAACAGCGTGAAAGTACTGGCAGCATCGTCTCGATTCTTGAGAATGTACTTGGAGGAATCACTGTGATGCAAGCCTACAATGCTCAGGATTTCGAGAAACTTCGAATAAACAGTGAATCCGAAAGATACCGAGATCAAGCAATTTCAGCCTCATTCATCCGTAATCGATTCATTCCAGGGATTTATCTCGTGGCCGGTATCGCTTTCGGGCTCATAGTGACTGCAGGTGGATGGGTCCTTGAATCCGGTGAAATCACTATTGGAGAGTATGTCACTTTCTTACTAATTAGCACTCGCATGACGTTCCCCCTGTTCATTCTCGGAGCCCTTCTCAACCAGATACAGCGTGGCGAAGCAGCTGCAAGACGAGTTTTCGCAATAGTGGATCTTGAGCCTTCCATAGTGGATCACCCTGACGCCATTCCTCTGGAAGACCCTATCAAATCAGTTATGTTCGATGACGTGACGTTCGAATACCCTTCGTCAGATACAAATGTACTCAATGGAATATCCTTCGAAGCCAAACCGGGTGATTTCATCGGCATAATGGGCCATACTGGGGCCGGCAAGAGTACAATTCTGAAACTTATTGAAAGGTTCTACGAGCCTCAGTCCGGTAGAATATTGGTAAACGGAGTAGATATCAATAATCTGAAGATTGATTCCATCAGGGAACGCATTGGGTTTGTATCTCAAGATCCATTCCTCTTCTTCGGTACTATAAGGGACAATATTGCCTATGCGAGAGAGGCTACAGAAGAAGACATAGATGAGGCATTGCACGCAGCCGGGGCGAAAGAATTCGTGATGAATTTGCCAGAGGGTATCGATACGGAAGTCGGCGATAGAGGCGTGAAACTTTCCGGCGGTCAGAAAGCAAGGATAAGCCTTGCAAGAGCACTCCTTACAAAACCTGATTTGTTGATTCTCGATGAAGCAAGCGCTGCACTAGACGCAGAAACAGAGCAAAGGATTCAGAATTCATTATTCTCCTCCAACGATGCAGATAGGATGACTATAGCAGTCGCCCATAGGCTGGCAACGATCAGGAATGCCGATGAGATTCTTGCCATGGTGGATGGCGTTATCGTAGAACGAGGTCTTCATGAAACGCTCATTGAGGCTGAAAACGTCTATGCCTCCCAATGGAGAATACAGACCGGAGAGCTAGATTCAGAGGTCAGTTGAGTATGCAGGGTCTCGATTGGGCCCAAGTGAACCCAGGATCAGCCATGCTAGGATCTAATGATCGCTCCATCCTAAGGGGGGGTATGGGCCCGCGCCATCAGGTAAAGATATCAAAATCATTTAAAATTACTAAGAATCCTGTACCAGCCAAGATTGCAGCAGATATGATAAAATCTGGAGAAGCAGAAGTAGCATCCGAGTCAGAGTGGGCGGTTTCCAAGGCACAGGGCCTGATACACGCCGATTTGGGCTGCATAGAGATATTGGCCGATTCAGCCAGCAACTATTGGGGGAAACCGTGCGATGGTAGGCCATGGACTGGGGACGGGGAAATAACAACCAGACGAGTAAGGATCTGGTCTGAGAGAGGGGTCTTAGAATCAACAAGGCCAATCGAGATAGCCGATTCTCACCCTCTGCGTCTAGTCCGAAGGGAATCGAAATATTCTGAAACGCCGATCCGACTTCCACGGACCGGTGACGCTAAAAAAATTCTGAAGCAGGAGGCCGTAATATGCCTTGCAACGGGAGTACTGCCGTCATTCATATGGGCGTGGTTCAATGCATCTCCCGGATACATATCTGAAGGATGGCTGGGTTTAGTAATGGGTGGGGTATTTTTGGGATTATCGACTGCTATACTCTGGCGTCCAAAGACACCAACATACATCCAGACAGAGTCAGGTTGGAAATTTGAGTAAATGCTCACTCGTTAGTCACTCTGGGAGCTAGAAGGAAGGTCCATTTCGCCCCTCCCCCGTTACTCACCCAATCCACCTTCAGTGGGTATGAGGCCTTGAATTTAATTTCAAGAGATTCTGTAGCACCTGGATTTATTTTCCTAGCTAACTCGTTCGGGAATCTGATTGAATATGTCGATGTAGAAGGCTGTTTCACTGATAGTTCACCCAATTCTCCCGCTTCGAACTTAGTCTCAACAGATTCGCCAGTCGGCTCACCCGAACGAACTGCGAAATGACTTGCATCAACAGAAAGATCGACAAGATCGCCCCCCAACTTGGCAGCTCTAAAAGATCGGATGAATTTATCTGTAGGGATAACCACTTTCATCCCATCGAAATCAAGACTTGGAAGCTTGACTTCTTCAATCATCGAAGTGTCAAGCCCCCTGATCGTTCTTCTTACCTCGCTTACATGCACAATCATTGAACTCGTAGTCTCGTCGTAGTCCAATTCAATCAAATCGTTTGGTCCAGCCAGTGCTAGCACCTCCCCCAACTTACGTAGATCCATCCCAACATCAACGGGATCAACTTCGTAAGTCTCGAAGCATTCATCTGCGACCATCATTTCAAGCATAGCAACATGGCTTACATCCACTGAAGAGCAAGCTAACCCCTTCTCGCCCCAACGAAATTTCGCTTCTTCATTGTCCAGAATTGAAAGTAGGTCTACGATTTCTCTCATGACCTGCTGCTTGGCAGTTACCCTCAGCATACGCTCGCTCCTAAAAATAATGGCTCCCGGAGGTTATTCATCCTTCCCAGAGCCCCATAATGCTTCATTGATATTCCCTGAATCGATGACCGCACCCCTCACAGGTACATATTTTCGTCTCAGGCTCGTCGCTAGACCTCGTTTGTTGCAACTCAACGAAGATACGGTCCCCATCGCATTTCGGGCATCGATAGTCCCCTACCCGCAATGTCCCTCTTGCAACATCGGGGGCCTGAACCTCGGTCAGATGTTTCAAATCAGTCGATTGAGTCGATGATTTAGTATTGGTAAGATCTATTTCCTTTCCATCAGACCCTATAACGATGCTCCCAGAACCGTCTCTTCCACCCACAGGCCCCTCATATCCGCACTTGTAATTTGTACACCTTATGTTCCCGCTCGGATCAACGAAACTTAGTGTACCGCACTCTGGACAAAACATACTCGCACCGCAGTAGACTGCTGATAGTCAACGACTTAGTTTTTTGAATGCTCCCATTGATAGGGCTCAATATATAGTCATATGAACGTCAATTGGAATAATCTGCATCTCCCATATCGTTGAAGTTAAGCCTCCTCCACGCTAGGCCATGCGCATCGTCTACGACTGGAGACTTGCTAGGGTCATCGACGAAGATCTCAACATCTTGGATGAGTCTGCTTGGACGGCATCAAGGACTTCATCCAAGGTTGCTAATCGCCTAGGGGATCTACAACGCGGAAGAATGACCCAAGAAACAAGAGTCCTATCTGAGCGATTCCCTGACGCCCGATTAGATCCATTTGGACATCTAGATATTTCTGATTGGCCAGAAATAACTCTTGAGGAGGAGCAGATGGTAGCTAGCGCCGCTATTATTCTCGCACGTCGAGGCGTCGCGATGTCTGCTGGCGACCCAGACAGGAGGTTGGATATGCTAGTATCTTCTCAGACTGAACTCCGATCTGCTTGGACAACTATCGAGGCGAGGTGCATTGAATGGGCAGGATTGTTACTCCCCGCTCTTGATCTCGATGTGAAGAGGGATTTGATTCCATCCGCGATTGCAAGTTCCGAATCACTGCAAGTCGCAGCAAGCGATTTGGAAACCGAACCCCCGCCTCATCCTCCGGGGGCAGAGGAGTGGAGTGCAATGAAGGAATCAGCAGAAAGGTGCCTTGGTATCGCAAAGAGCCTTGAATTAAGTGAACAGGCGATACGATCCATGGCAGCTAATTACCTACCAACTCTATCCAAACTATTCGGCCCCCTCGGAGCCGCCAAATTATGTGTTTTAGCAGGCGGAAGAGAGAGACTTGCACGAATGCCTTCAGGCTCGATTCAAGTTCTCGGCGCCCATGCTGCTATGGCGGCACATCGTCGAGGAGCACCTCCTCCAAAGCACGGCTCAGTTATTTTCTCAATGCCTCAAGTGAGCCGGTCACCCCGGTGGGTCCGTGGGAAGATAGCCCGGTTTTTGGCTGGTAAGGCCAGTATAGCATCTCGAATTGATCACTTCGATGGAACTCCGTGGTCTGATGATGAGATCGGAGAGATTCATAAGAAATCCGAGGAGATTCGTTCTAGATTCCCTTCGCCCCCTCGAAGAAAGTGAGGTTATATGATGGTCAGATCACATCCCATAGGTTGGGGGATACGCCGGGAAGGGGGCTCATTATGGACAAGAAATGCGGTACGTGGTGTTTCAGTATCGGGTGAAAGACGAAAGAGAGATGGAAGAAACGAATGGAGGAGATGGGACGCTCGTAGATCTAAGGTTGCAGCAACTCTACTCCGTTGTACATCAAACCCTTCGGAACTGATACCATCTACCGGAGCAGATTGTGTGTATCTTGGAGCCTCAAGCGGCACAACGGTCAGCCATCTTCACGACCATGTGTGTGGTGCTGGAAATCATCACGGTGGACAAATCGTTGCAATTGACATTTCTCCAAGGATGATGAGGGATTTCATCTCACTGTCTGAAAAACGACCAGGTATCGTGCCCATCCTCGGTAATGCTCGCACACCTCATTCTGTCATACCTTATGTTAGAACTAGAGCTCAATGGCTTTTCCAAGATTTGAGTATGCCCGATCAGGCTACAACATTCATCGAAGCAACCCGTGTTCTACTCGAATCACAAGGCATGGGGATGATTGCTATCAAAGCCGCTAGTGAGCGATGGACCGGAGGAGGCGACGAGGCACTCTTTAGTGACGCTGAATCCAAAATCCGTCAATCCGAGCACTTGGAATTAATCGAGCGAATAGACCTTAGCGGTCTTGAGGAACAGCATTCAGTCATAGTTGTAAGGAAACTATGACCATCATCCTCATGACTATTTTCTCGGCTCACACATCATGCCTGAGTTACCGGAGGTCGAGACCGTCCGCCGGGGATTAGAAGCGGCCCTCCTAGGGCTCAATATACGATATGTCGAGAAAAGAAGAAGCAATCTTAGATTCCCCATTCCCGAAAACCTGAATGAACAAGTGCAAGGCAGAAAAATATCATCCTTGAGAAGACGAGCGAAGTACCTCTTGATAGATCTCGATAACGGATGGACATTACTCAGTCACCTTGGAATGTCCGGCCGCTGGACTATACTCCGAGACGATGTCATAACAAGACCTGGAAGATTCGCTCATGGCGGTGAAATCGGATCAGGCGAAGGACCCCACGATTGGATAATAATCAACTTTGAAAATGGTTACACTGCAATATACTCCGATCCAAGAAGATTCGGTTTCATCGATCTCATAGAGCCTGGTTTTGAGGATGATCACCCGATGTTAGCCAAACTGGGTCCTGATCCTCTCCCATCCACGCTAACTCCAGATATTCTGAATCGCTCTTTGATTGGTAAAAAAGCACCCTTGAAGTCAGCATTGTTGGATCAGAGAGTAGTGGCGGGCCTCGGAAATATCTACGTCTGTGAGGCTTTGAGTAGAGCGCGTCTCTCCCCTAGAAGGAAAGCTGGAACCATTTCTTCAATAAAAGGCCCAACTGAGCGTATTCACAGGCTTGTTAGCTCAATACATCAGGTCATGGTAGAAGCAATAGACGCAGGGGGTTCGACATTGAGGGATTATCGCGGAGTTGACGGCGATAATGCGCTCGGATACTTCCCATTATCGTTCCAAGTTTACGGCAGAGAAGGCGAAAAGTGTCTCAATCGGGATTGCAAAGGCACAGTCTCAAGATATATTCAATCCGGCAGGTCAACATATGCCTGTTCAAGTTGCCAGCGATGAATTATCGCATCATCAATGAAGCCCTTACAATCCACAGTTGGATGCTTATGGGCAGCACTCTTCCCAAGATTGGTACCCACCAGTTGACAAAACCCGGAATAACCTCGCGCCTTCCCTTTCTCATCGCCTTAACGGCTATCTTGGCTACTTTGTCAACTGGCACAGAACTCCATATTTCGACACCCGTAAGGCGCATGCCAGAAACCCTCTGAAAACCAGTTTCCACATATCCCGGGCACAGGGCTGTTACTGTGACCCCCGTCTTCTTCAACTCAGCACTCATCGCTCTAGATAATGAGAGTACAAATGCCTTACTAGCACAGTAAACTGCCATCCCTGGACCGGGTTGAAAAGCTGCTATTGAAGCCACATTGAGTATTCTACCTCTGCCCCGACTTTGCATTGATGAAGCATAGTGGTGCCCCAATGAGGTGAGCGCGCGAATATTCACATCAATGATGCCCAGCATTTGACTGCTGTCTTGCTCCATCATCTTGCCGTAAAGCCCGTATCCAGCATTGTTCACCAGAATATCGATGTCACCAGCAATGCCGATCAGACGATCAACTTCGGAAGACATTGAAAGATCCGCAACTACAACTTCGACTTCAGTATATTCAGAGAGAGTGTCTGCCAATTCATTGAGAAGATCCTCACGCCTACCTGTGATGACTAGGCGATCGACATCTTTAGACAGTATTTTGGCGATCTCCAACCCTATGCCGCTAGAGGCTCCCGTGACAAGTGCCGAGGACATCATCCAACCTACCGATATCTGGCCACGGTCCATCCAGATTACATGTTTCTCCTGAATTGGCCGCCTGTTTCGAATAGTGCTTCTGTAACCTGGCCCACAGTACAATGCTCAACAACGTCCATCATAACTTCGAACAGATTACCGCCTTCTCGAGCCGTCTTCTTAAGCCTCTCAATGCCCCTTTCAGCTTCTGAAAGATGAGAATCCCGGAATGCTATATTTCGATCAATAACCATTTTCTTCTCATCCTCGTCTGAGCGAGTAACATCCATGTTGAAAGAATCAGCATCGTCTGCTGACAGATTGACAGCGTCCGGATCTTGGAATGTATTCACTCCAATTATCGGAATCTCACCAGTATGTTTCCTATGCTCATAAACCATCGACTCATCCTGTATCCTGTTTCTCTGATAGTTGACTTCTAGAGCCCCAAGAACCCCTCCCCGACGATGCATCTCCTCGAATATTCGGAGAATCTCTTCCTCTACATGTCGTGTCAGCCAAGAGGCAACGAATGAACCTTGTAGCGGATTCTCATTTTGCAACCATCCGTATTCTCTCGATAATATCAGTTGAATAGCGACTGCATCCTTCACCGTTTCTTCAGTGGGGGTCCCGAAGGCCTCATCGCGGCTGTTGGTATGTAGCGAATTGGCATTATCAGCGAGGGCATATAGCGCCTGCAACGTGGTCCTGTAGTCATTCCATGTGTACTCTTGGGCATGCAGCGATCTTCCCGAAGATTGAATGTGGTACTTCAATTTCTGACCTCTCTCACTAACTCCATATAGATCCCTCATTGCAATCGACCATATTCTTCTTGCAACCCTTCCGATAACAGCATACTCGGGATCCATTCCATTCGAGAAGAACCATGAGAAATTCCGAAGGAAATTACTTGGATCAAGACCTCTGGCCTTGAATAATTCAACATAAGTGAGGCCATTAGAGAGAGTTAGAGCAGCCTGAGTTATCGGGTTAGCACCTGCCTCTGCAATATGATATCCGGAGATGCTCACGAAGTAGTGATTACGAACCTCATTCTGAACATAGAATTCAGCAACATCCCCCATCATTCTCAACGAAGTATCAAGATTGAACACGAGAGTATTCTGACCCATGGCTTCTTTCAACTGATCAGCTTGAACAGTTCCTCTCGCTGTGGATAGGGTGAATTTACGGATTCCAGACTCCTCTTCTACATTGGGTGGCCTTCCATTCTCTTCCTCGAATTTACGAACTTGTTGTCGCATTGCAACACGGAAAAATGCTGCAAGATGCCACCAGTAGTTTCCGTTTATGGTCATAGAGACGCTAGTCTCAGGCGCGCACAGATCGAAACCCTCGAACAACCGCTCCATTTCATCAATAGTACTTATCGAAACCCCGGACTCACATACTTTGCCGAATATATCGAGTTGAGTGACTGGGTCATGGCCATACAGGCTGGGAGAATCAAAAGCAACTGAGAGACGGTTGAATGGCTGATCACCAGCGAGGAAGTGATATCTCTCATTCGTCCTCTCTGCAGACCCTTCCCCTGCAAACATACGCACTGGGAGCTCATCCTGTCTCTTGAATGGAAAGACACCTGCTGTAAAAGGGAATGAACCAGGAATATTTTCAGATCTAATCCATCTTAGCCGATCGCCCCAATCCTCTGTTCTTGGCAATGCCACTCGAGGGAGATCCAAACCAGACAAAGTCTTCCTCGTCGTCTCGACTTCAATCTCTCTCCCTCTGACGGTATAACTCGTCTTTCCTGAGGAGTAGGCTTCTGAAATCGAATCAAAATGAGCGAGATCGTCAAGTGCCCGATTGCCTAATTCTACACGTAGACGGCTGCCCTCTTCTCTCAATTCTGCGGCGATACCATCACGCCCAGCAGCCTCCATTTGATTAGCAGACTTCTCCAGATTCTGAATCGTGGAGGCTAAATTTGCTTCATACTCCGTCTTTTCGTGATATGCCCTGATGCAGTTGGATACCTCGGCCAGGTAACCATGTCGCGATGGAGGAATCGGTTGAACTCTGTCAGGGAGGCCGTCTTTGCCCATTTTTGCAGAGCTGGCCATGAAGGAGGAACCAGTCCTATTGTTCAATAATTCAGACAAACGCTCCCATAGCTGGTCTACGCCTGCATCAGCAAATCTACTTGCTATCGTAGGGACTACCGGTATGTCAACATCATCCAAATCCCACATTTCTCGATTTCTTCGTACCTGTTTTCTAATCTCGACCAATGCGTCTTCAGCTCCTGGACGGTCAAATTTGTTGAGGACAACAAGATCTGCAAAATCCAATGCTGCCAGCTTTTCCAACTGACTCGGAGCGCCATATTCCCTGGTAGTAACATAAAGAGAAACATCCGCAACAGAGGCAATAGCATCGTCAGCCTGTCCAATACCGCTAGTTTCTACGATAATCAGATCGAATCCAACCGATCTGCATACCCCGATGGCGCTACTAACTGCGTCAGAGAGCTCCTTACCGCTATCGCGACTTGCAAAGGACCTCATGAATGAAAGAGGATTTCGTAGAGAGTTCATTCTGATTCTATCGCCAAGAAGTGCCCCTCCGGTTCTTTTTCTGGTGGGATCCGTTGCGAGTAATGCGATTTTTGTTTCTGGGTTGTCCCTATGTATCCTCAAGACCAATTCGTCAGTCAAGCTAGATTTACCAGCCCCCCCGGTTCCAGTGAGCCCAATTACCGGGCAACCATCCATGTCATTCTTTAGATAACGTCCAAGTTGTTCCGAATCCCCACTTTCAACTAGGGTAAGCAGTTTTGCAACACCCCCATGGTCCTTGGAATCTACATCCTGAATGGAATCAAATCTGGACGAAAGAGTAAGATCGACTCCGGAGACCATTCCAATGGCGTCTTCCACCATCCCAGTTAGACCGAGCTCCCGTCCATCGTCTGGAGAGTATATTCTTGCAATTCCAGAGTCTCGGAGATGTCTTATCTCAGAGGGTAGAATCGTCCCGCCTCCACCCCCTACCAGTACAACATGATTGAATCCAGCCTCATCCAAGATTTGTCGAGTATGGGTAAACATCTCCACCGCTCCTCCCTGATAGGATGTAATCGCTATGAGATGGGCATCTTCCTGTATGGCTGCTTTAGCAACATCTTCAGCACTCCTATCATGGCCTAGATGAATCACCTCACATCCCATCGACTGGAAGATTCTTCTGAATATCCCTATAGCAGCATCATGACCATCGAAAATAGCCGCTGCAGTTATCACTCTAATAGGCGACTTGACGCTATCGCCCCCCGAGGTATCATCTGGCTTGCCCTTCCCTGCCACGTCTCATCGGCCACGCGTCTGCCCAAGACCCCATCGGCCCGCCGATCATCTTCGCCCTTCAGAGAGTACCAGTTACCAATAGACCTGCAAACACGAACATCAGCAGCCCCATTATACCATCAATGATATGGGCACTAGCTCTCAATTTTTTAATCGAGTCTCCTCGAGTCAGTACTGTGGCCACTGTCACATACCATGTGCCATCAATTGTCATGCCAAGCAGACCCATTCCAACAAGCGTCTGCATACTGACATCAGATTCTATGAATGGAGCATAGAGGGCCAGCATCCATGCTAGAATTTTCGGATTAAATAGTGCTATGAGGAATCCTTGGAGGAAACCAGTAACATCAGAAGGACCATGCTCGTCTTCTGTTTTATTTTCAACCGGACCCTTTGCAGCATGTCTGATGAAAGTCACACCAAGCCATACCAAAATTAGGGTGCCTCCCCATTTCAAGATCATCTCTGTGCTCTCATGCAGAGAAAGTGCCGTGGCAATTCCCAATGCTGCTAGGAACGCATACACCCCGAAACCAATGCCGTGACCGATCCCTGTTGCAACACCTTGTCGCCTACCGCCTGCCATGGTATTTCTGAGGACTACTGCCAGAGAGGGGCCAGGGCTCATGGCTCCAACGATGAATACGCTGGCCAATGCAGCCCAGGCTTCAGGAGTCAACCCATCCACACTCAGGCGTCAGAGTACATACTCTCGATCTCTGTTGCCCAGTTTTCTCGAATCTGCTTTCGGCGAATCTTGAGTGTCGGCGTCAACTCCCCGTAATCGACGGAAAAGTCTCGTGGCAGAATGGTGAATTTACGAACCTGCTCAGGCGGAGCAAATTGCGAATTCAATTCCATCACCCTGCTCTCGATTTGTGCGAACAGATTCGAAACCTCTTGCTCGACACTTGAACCTCTGGACTCAAGCTCGGCGATTTGTTCTGCCGGATCCTTAGGAACTTTCTGCGCATCCACGCCATGATGGTCGCGCAAAACAGCGCCGACGTCAAGTGTCAATAGGGCAGAGCAAAATTTCCGCTGATCGCCCACTAGGAAGCACTGCGATACTTCGGGGATGGACTTCATTGTCTCCTCTATCACCAGTGGGGCGATATTCTTGCCACCCGAGTTCACATAGATCTCCTTCTTCCGGCCAGTGATGTACACAAAGCCGTCATCGTCTATCTTACCTATATCACCAGACATTAGCCACCCGTCATCGGTCATTGTCTCTGCAGTTGCCTTCTCATTGCCGAAGTATCCCTTCATTATGTGTCGACCACGGAACAATATTTCTCCGTCATCGGCAATTTTCAGTTCAGTTCCTGCAAACGGCTTTCCTACGCTGCCGATCCGATTTGCTTTGCCATGGCCAAGTGTGGCCCCAGCGGTCGTCTCAGTCATCCCATACCCCTCATAGATCGGGATGCCAAACTTGTGGAAGAATTTGAGAATATCAGCATTGATGGGTGCTGCCCCAGTAACTGCGAATCGTACGTTGCTCATCCCAACAGCCTCTCTTGCCTTGCCCTTTAGGAAACCTCCAACTCCGGGAAGTCCACTCAGAATCTTCAATGCGCCCGAGCCAAATTTCGAGAATAGACTTGAGTATATTTTCTCATATATTCTTGGTACGCCGATGAAAAGATGGGGTTGAACCCTCTTGGCGTAGTCCACCACATGCAATGCATTGTCTACTACATGCATGTGTATAGCAGATCTGCACCAAAGGTGGTTATCGACCAATTGTCCGAACACGTGCGCAAGGGGGAGCCAAGAGACATAGTTCTCACCTTGGTTCAATGTTATTATCTCATCCACCTCGCTCAGCTCCGCATCCCAGTTGTCGTGTGTCAGCATGACACCTTTCGGATTACCAGTAGTTCCCGATGTGTAGATCAACGCAGCCAAATCGTCGGGTTCGATAGCATCAATTCTTGCATGCACTTCCGAATCATCCACGTCTTTGCCCATGGCCATGAATTCATCCCAGGACACTGCCTTCTCGTGATCAATCGATTCTACGCCATCCAAGACGACGATGCACTCGACGTCGGTAAGGGTATCAGCAATCCTAGCATAGCGTCTGCTTGGCGTCTTCTCCGGATCGCCTCCAGATTGAGGGTTATTGCCAATAATCACGACCTTCGATCCAGAGTCTCCTATGACCCATTCGACTTCCTCAGGAGAGCATGTGTGGTACACGCCAACACCAACACCATTGGTCATCTGGGTTGCACCGTAGCAAGAGTACCATTCTGGCCGATTGTATGCATATATGCTCATCCGGTCCCCCTTTTCGAAACCCATTGAGATTAGGGATTTGGAAATTGCTATGACCTCGTCCGAGAATTCCTTCCAGGTCTTGGTATCCCACATCCATTCTCCGTCTTCGCCTTTTCCAGACATAACGGATAAAGCCGGTTTATCGGCATAGATATCGGCATTTCTTAGCAGATTGCGCGGTGTCAGTGTGACGCTCATCACCCGGTGTATCCCGCTACACCGTATAACCATATTCCGAATTCAATCAGGAAGAACGGCTCCGACATTATCCCTCCAATCAGCCCCTCCATTTCGATTTGCTAAGGGAGATGCAGGTGAAGGATGCCAGCATGAATCGATAACCATATCCTCGTCCAGTAGGGCTGCTCTAGCTCTTTTCGTGGCGAAGGCACCAACCCCTATCACGCGTTTAACCCCGAGAATCTCGACAACTTCTCTAAGATGCTCGTCGCAACGGAGGAGGAGGTCCCTCATCGTATCCCCGACTATTTTGTCGGGGGTCACATTGGTACCTCTTTCCCCCTGTAACAACATTAGTGGGCAGTGATTCACCAAGAAAACCTTCGATAAGATCCTCGAGGAATCGCCATATTTTTGCGCCAGGAGACCCCATAGACGCGTACCTGATACTTCTTCTCGCTTCCATTCAAGGCCCTCGACCGGTCTTCTCGGGTGTACGCGTCTGGGCTGATCAACAGGTATCGAGGATATCCCGAGTACATCACGAACCATTGAGGTTGCAGCGAAAGGAATCCCCATTTGGCCCATTCCATGAGGTCCCGGATTCATTCCTAACAAAACGGTCCCAGCAGCACCGCATGCAGCCATGCGAAGATACACTTCATGGATGTCCCATGCATATCTGAGCGGATTGTAGACATAATCCACAAGACCATCTTCGACTATCCTATCAGCATATGCGTCACAATCGTCTCTTAACCGAATTGCTGCTTCTATTAGCATATCATCGATCATCCCTTCGCACCTCCCACGATCACTCTACACCCCTCATCACGCATCAAGATATCACAATTCGGGCATTGACTTCTTGATGTGAACGCCCGCCCCACTCGCGTGATTTGGCCGTTCGGACCCTATGGAACCTCCATCGGACTGCTACTCGCACTGACCACGCCGCTCTATTTCTTGTGGACTCGGAAAGATCCCAATCACCGTCTCAGTCTACGTGAAATACCGCTTGAGATCATGAATCAGAGATACTATTGGCACATCTTACTTTATGCTGTGATGTTCGGATTCAAGGCATTCACAGATCACCACAATGAACCTCTAAAGGAGTTGGTAGGCGGTTATACGCATTTCATACATGCGATTGAGGGAAATTTCGTTCATGGAGTGCAGTCAATCATTGAGAGTGAGATAATAATACAGATACTATCACTTCACTATCTATTCGCCTATCTGTTCATAATATGGTATCCGCCAGTTCATCACATTCTTTCTGGAGACAGGGATCTTGCAGATCTATCGGCCATGAACTATGTGTTCATTTACTTGCTCGCCGTTCCATTCTACCTCTTCTTCAACGTCGAAGTGACATCGAGTTATGTTCCGGGGGTTGAGGCGCTGATGTACCACGATAGCTGGAACATTGCCTTCTTCACCAATAACGATCCATTCGACAATGGCATTCCAAGTCTGCATATCGGTCTGCCAATCTCTCTCTTGCTGATACACCGGGCACATCTCAAAGCCAATGGCATCGAAATCTCCACATGGCGCCACCGGGGCCTTGACAGATTCATAGTGGCCAATGTGGCGATATACTCCTTTTCAATCCTATATCTTGGAATTCACTGGGTGTCCGACATAGTTCCCGGCTTGTTATTAGCCGTTATTTGTTCTAAGACCTGCATCCACATACAGCCCCTGTTGAGGGAATTCGGCATCAGGGGGGCCATTCAGACATTCATCGACCCCCACCATATCAAAGCCATCGTATTCGCAATTATATTCGGAATGCTAGCAATCTCAGTCGCGATAAACGGTCCTGGTACAGATAGCGAGCATCCTGACTTCAGGATGGAGGGCGATGATGTACGATTAGATATATTGGAAATTCATAGCCTCTCAACTCCCACGATTGTTACGCTAACGAATGTTGGCGATGTTCCTGTCCAGATCCTCCTCGTCGACAGAGATTTCGTCGAACCGCTTTCAGATCGCGGCTTCATAGATTTCGAATCAGCACTCCCCCATGGGCTCTCTAAAACTCTAGAGGGCGATTCAGAGTGGTCTTTCGAGCATCTTCCGGAAAATTTGCTGGATGTCGATGTAATATTGATGAGGTCCGCTCAGGGTTCGAACGAGATTGCAGAGGTCGCAGTATTGGCAGATTATCCAGACTCCGATACGTTGCTCGTGTCTGGAATACTCCTCTGCCTGCCCTCTTTCGGCCTCATGGGGCTATTCGTCGGCCATGTCCTATCCGAAAGAAGGCCGGACCGTTCAGGATAACACGTTGAAGGCAAAAAGGCTGCCGAGGTAAAGGCCTGACATGCCTCCTGCACCTAGCCAGATCCCAAGTCTGAAAGTAGGATAGTTTCGCTTCCAGACGTAGAGGGACTGGCTCAGCCAGAATAAGATGACAAGCACGAACCATATTGGGAATATGAGTTGGGGTATGACGGCTAGAAGAATCATCAACCAAATCCCTAGAATGCATTCAAACTTGGATTCATACCTATCCGGGAGAAACATGACAAGACCCGATGACGCTGTGAGTGCCAGTATAGGCAGCAGTAGAGCCTGTCCGAAGAGGCCTTGAATAGAAAGAATCTCATCTGCACAGGCTATTGAAAAGCCGAGAATCGATGGCACCGCGACTGGCCAAATAGGGGGGCTGTCCCACTTCATGCTAATTACGCCCCAGAGGGTGCCCATGAAGTCTACTGGTCTAGCCGGAAGGTTTTCTTTAGATTTCACGACCTCGTCTAGCATGCCGAAGGGAGAAATCGTACTCGGGGCCCTCGCCCCGCACCCGCCACACGTCGTCTATGCAGAGAATCCTGCTCAGAATGAACCGATCTCTGAGGGAGGATGGGAGACTCTGAGATGGGGTTACAATCGCCTTGCAAGAAAACTGGAGAAGCTCGAATACGATGCTATTGTCGTATTCACGCCTCATTGGCAGACCTACGTGGGCACACATTTCCTCGGCCTGCCCAGATTCAAATCAAAGTCGGTAGATCCGATATTTCCGAACATCTTCCGTTACAACTACGATTTGCAAGTCGATGTGGATTTATCCGAGGCCATGTGCGAGAAGGCCGCTGAGGCAGGACTCATAACCAGGATGATGCGAAATCCAGATTTCAGGGTCGACTACGGCACAATCACCTCATGTCACATGCTAAACCCGAAGTGGGACAAGCCGATAATCACAATAAGCTCGAACAGGAATACCCACTACTACTCTGCAGAGGTAATGATCGAGCAAGCGCTTGCTCTCGGAAAGGCTTGCAGGGAAGCCATAGAGGAGAGCGGAAAACGAGTCGTCCTCGTTAGCAGCCACAGCCTTTCGCATCGGCATTTCGTAACCGAGTCGCCCCTTCCGGAGGACATGAGCAGGGAGCACATCTACAATCACAGCCAGTACGTTTGGGACATGGCCCTGATCAAACTATTCAGGGAAGGCAAGATGAAGGAGGCCATAGACATCATGCCCGAGTATACAGAGCAGACTATCGCTGAGACAGAAGGGGGAGGCATCATCTGGATGATGGGTGCCATGGGCATGCCAGACTACCCTGCCGAGATATACGGCTACCAATCTGTAATCGGCACAGGAAACTGCATAGCAGCATGGGTCCCCGAGCCTGATGCACGGGAGATTGTTCTCTGAGGTGGTAAAATGGACGAGGATATCATTGAATTCGGACTTTACGTCCCTCCGCACCCGCACCCCCTCCTTTCCCCGAAGGCAAACGGCGGATATGGCCGCCTGAGGGCAGCCTATGACGAATGTAGGAAGAGAATCGAAGAGAGCGATGCCGATCTAATCATCGTGTACTCGACGACTTGGCCCTCGATAATAGGGCATCAGTTCCAAGCCAACCCAAATTCTGATTGGATTCATGTTGACGATGACTTCCACTATCTGGGGAGCATGCCCTACTCGTTCACCATGGATGCAGAATTCGCCGCATCATGCGTTGAAAAGGCCGAGTCACGAGGACTTCAGGCGAGGACGGTTAACTATGATGCATTCCCCATAGATACCGGCTCTATAACGGCCCTGTCGCTTCTGAATCCAGATAACAGACTACCAGCAACGATCGTCTCGAGCAACATGTATGCGAATCGATCCGAGACCATCGTCCTGGGGAAGGCAATAAGAGACGCACTGAAGGAGGGGGGCAGGAAGGCCGTTGTAGTCGTGGTTTCCAGTCTGTCCAACCGTATGTTCACTGAACCAATCGATCCCTCCGAGGATAGGATACACAGTCAGAAAGACGACGACTGGAACAGGAAGATACTGGAGTTCTTCAAGGACGGCAGGCTCGAGGATCTCAGCCAGCTATCTC
>MDTB01142525.1_pt1 | contig 221402 bp, 204 predicted proteins | sample 811161 | NCBI WGS metagenome assembly MDTB01 (sample SAMN05326650, study PRJNA326480) | marine metagenome | isolation source: seawater | place: Mediterranean Sea | collected 2009
GGCTGCACCAGGTACCTGTCACATAACCGTTGGTCAAGCGGATACCACCGGCAGCCAGTGCATCAAGACTGGGTGTGGGAATGTCCTCGACACCCTGGAAGCCAAGATCGGCATAACCGAGATCATCGGCCACAATAAGCACGATGTTGGGTTTTCGATCAGCAATCGACGCTGCGCAGTAGATCGATATGATTGCAAGAACCATGTATTTGCAATACCGGTTTCTCTTCATTCGCAATATCTTTTCCATCGCAGACCTGCCTGTGAGTGGTAATTAAAGATTATAAGAGGGTGCAAGCCTAGTACAAGCGAAAGCGATAACAAATTCCTGTCGCGTGATTCGATATTGTTAATCGACGCACGTTAGCATCGAGTGCACTCAAACTGCGGGACCAACAATGGCCAGGTTATGCTTCGCGATGATGAACTGACCGGCACTTGTGCGGGGACGGTATTGCGCAGTAACTGATACCAATCGACAGTTATTCTATCGCTGGGCTTCGCCTGGGGTCGAAGGCATCTCTTACTGCTTCACCGATGAATATCAGCAACGTCAGCATGACAGCCAGTGTGATAAAACCGGTGAGACCCAGCCAGGGAGATTGAATGTTTGATTTTCCCTGGGCCAGCAGTTCACCCAATGACGGTGACCCGGGCGGCAAACCGAAACCCAGAAAGTCCAGCGCGGTCAGCGTCGTGATTGATCCATTGAGTATGAACGGCAGATAGGTAAGCGTCGCCACCATGGCGTTGGGTAGCACGTGTTTGACCATGATCTTGCGGGAATCAACGCCCAGTGCACGGGCTGCGCGAACGTGGTCAAAATTCCGCGTTCTCAGGAACTCTGCCCGCACCACACTCACCAGTGTCATCCAACTAAAAAGTACCAGCAGGCCTAACAACCAGCCAACACCGGGCTCAATCATGCTGGACAGGATAATGAGCAGAAACAGCATAGGCAATCCGGCCCATACTTCAATGATTCGCTGCCCAATAAGGTCCACAAGGCCCCCGTAATACCCCTGTACCGCCCCGGCAGCGATACCGATGATTGATGCAATGATAGTAAGGGCAAGACCAAAAGCGACAGAAAGGCGAAAACCATAGAGCAGGCGGGCGACCACGTCCCGTGCACCGTCGTCGGTCCCGAGCCAGTGTCTGGCAGAAGGTGGCGCCGGCACTGGCTCGTCGATGAACCAGTCAATCGTGTTGTAGTTGTAGCGGATAGGTGGCCATAGCATCCAGCCGCCCCGATCCAGAATGAGTTGCTGGACAAATGGATCTTCGTATTTGGCCTCGGTGGAAAACTGCCCACCGAGTTCGTTCTCGGTGTAGGTGACGAAAATCGGCATCATGAGGCGGCCATCCAGTTGCATGACAATCGGTTTGTCGTTAGCGAGAAATTCTGCAAACAGAGAAATGCCAAACAGGGTGAGGAAGATCCATAGAGAATAGTACCCGCGGCGGTTGGCGCGGAAATTTGCGAGGCGTCGTTGAGTTGGCGGTGACAATTTCACTCGCGCGTCTCGAAATCGATTCTTGGGTCAATAAGCGTATAGGTAATGTCGCCGATAAGATTCAGAATCAGGCCGAAAATGGTGAACACAAAAAGCGTACCGAACATTATCGGGTAGTCACGGGTTATCACCGCTTCAAAGCCTAATAGCCCGATACCGTTCAGGCTGAAGATCACTTCAATCAGCATGGAGCCGGTGAACAGAATTCCGATCAGTGCAGCGGGAAATCCCGCGATGACAATTAACATGGCGTTGCGGAATACGTGACCATACATAACCTGGCCTTCCGTCAGACCTTTTGCACGGGCCGTCAGTACGAATTGCTTACTGATTTCCTCGAGGAAAGAGTTTTTAGTCAGCATCGTTAGCGTCGCAAATCCACCGATGGTTAACGAGGTGATGGGCAGCGCGAGATGCCAGAAGTAGTCGCGGATCTTGCCAGGGAGGGACATCTCGGCCCAGTTGTCACTCACCAGTCCGCGCAACGGGAACCAGTCAAAGTAGCTACCACCAGCAAATACGATGATCAAGATAATGGCGAACAAGAATCCCGGGATGGCATAGGCGACAAAAATTACTGCACTGGTCCAGATGTCGAAACGTGTGCCGTCCTTCACGGCCTTATGAACACCCAATGGGATCGAGATCATGTAAATAAGCATAAGTGACCACAAGCCCAGGGATATGGATACGGGCAGACGATCCAGAACCAGGTCGACCACGGGCGTGTCCTGGTAATAGCTGTCTCCGAAATCAAAGGTCGCGTAATTCCAGATCATGATGAAGAAACGTTCGTGCAGTGGTTTGTCGAAGCCGAACTGTTTCTCTAGTTCGGCCAGAAGTTCGGGGTCCAGTCCCCTTGCAGCAGGATTGTTACCACCGTCAACCAGGGATGAAGACCCCATGTCTGATGCGGCACCTGTCGCCCGCGTCGATACCGTACCACTGTCGGTGCTGGACATCTGTTCAATGATTTGGTCGATCGGACCGCCGGGTGCGAATTGAACCAGAATGAAATTGACCAGCATGATGCCAAACAGTGTGGGGATCATCAGCAGTATGCGTTTCAGGATATAGTTAGCCATAACTATCGCTGCCCCTTACTAACAATGTTAGTACTGCACCTTTCATCAGTCCCCATTTCATCAGTCCCCATCGCCTGCAGTCTTCAGGTAGGCATCTACAGCATCTGACTTATCGGCATCAGTCCACCAGGTTTCGGGAAAAGAATAGTACCGATTCTCAGCGGATTTTTCGGGTCTGCCGAACCGGTCCCAGTAACTCCATCGCGCACCGGGCTCCACCTGGGTAGGAATCAGGAAGTAATTGTGCAGCATGACTCGATCCAGTGCTCTGCCGGTAGCGAGCAGTTCATCCCGGTCGAAAGTGCTAAGGGCACGTTCAATGAAATAGTCAACGACTTCGTTACTAATACCTGCCCAGTTCTCGGTAAGCAAAACCTTGGCGCTGTCTGAGTGGTAGTAAGACTTCAGGTAGGTACCCAAGGTTGGTGACGCCGAGTATCCGCGGTAACAGGCGTCGAACTTAAAATTGCGCACCCGGTTACGAAACTGCGCCATATCTGCCGTACGGACTCTTGCGTCGATACCCAGTCGCTTCAGCGCGGCAACGTAGGGTAAAGCACTGCGCTCTTCACTGGCGTTGCGGGTCAGCAATTCGAACGTAAACTGCTCGCCGTTCTCATTGAGCAGTTTGCCGTCTATTACGTTCCACCCCGCCTCACTGAACAGTCGCTCCGCTTCGAGCATATTCTCCCGGTTGAGCCCAAGACCGTCAGAGCTGGGAAGTGAGAAGACCTCGGTAAACACCTCGGCCGGCAGCTTGTCTCTGAATTTATTGAGTAGTTCCAGTTCCCGACCTTGTGGCAATCCTGTTGCAGCCAGTTCGGAATTGTCGAAATAGCTTTTCACACGCAGGTAGAAGTCGTAATTCAGTACACGGTTTATCCATTCAAAATCATAAGCGTAGGTTAATGCCTTGCGAACCAGCCGGTTTTCAAATTTGCTGCGTCGGTTATTAATGAGAATGGAACCCGCCATCGAGGTGATGGTTCGTTGTTCGGCGATTTCCTGGATGAAGTAACCATCTTTCACGGCGGGAATGTCCGCATAAGAGGTCATCCAGTCCTTGGCGACGTCTTCGCCGCGAAAATTCAGGATGCCTTTCTTGGCAGCTTCGCGGGCAACTGTGTTGTCTCTAAAATATTCAAAGATGATTCGCTGGAAATTGTACTTACCTCGAACAGAGGAAACCTGCCATCCCCAGTAGTCTTCAACACGTTCATATACGATACGTTTGCCGGGATCAAATTCGGTAATCTTGTAGGGTCCACTGCCCAGTGGGGGTGTTGTTAGAGACGTTTTGCTGATGTCGTTATCTCTCCAGTAGTGTGCGGGGAGAATTGGCAGATGGCCAATAGTCAGTCCGGAACTTGGGTTGCGGAAACCAGCATCATCGATATGAAAAGTCACTTCCATGGGGCCTGTTTGCAGGGCGTCGCCGAAATGTTTGAATGACGCACGGATACCGGCGGTCGAATGGTGACGCATGAAATCCATCGTGAATATCAGGTCTGCTGGAGTCACCGGTGTGCCGTCGTGCCACCGCGCGCGTGGATCAATTCGGACCTTGAACCAGCTGTAGTCTGCCGCGTGTGCGATGGATTGCCCGAGGCGGGCATAGTGTGCTGCAGGTTCATCATCACTGGGTTCCAGAATCCGATCAAACAAAAAGTTCCATGCACCTACAATGCGATAGCCCGTCGGGTTGAGGCCTTTTTGAATCCATGGCGTGAAACTGTTGAAAGTTCCGATTACCGGCACGACCAGATCGCCGCCGATGGGCGCGTCGGGGTTCACATAGTCGAAGTGCGGGAAATCGACCGGGTATTGCAGGTCACCATAAAAAGAAAATCCGTGGCGAAACTCGGGTTCAACATCTGTCTGTTCAGATGCGGCAAGCCCCGCCACAGGAAGCAGAAATGCGATCAGCAGAGGAAACAGGCGACGCCTGGCGAATTGCGCCCACTCTACGACGTTGGGTACGGACTGTATTCGACTCAATTTTGATCCTGTCTCAAGAAGGAACCGGGATACTGTCAGACATCGGTATCGCCTTTGAGCAGCCTTTGTACGATCGTGCGATTGAGGATTTCGTTTGAGCCATCGGCAATGTTGATGATACGCAGCGATTGCCAGGCCTCAGACAGACCCAGTTCGTTAGTCAGGCCCATCGCACCATGAGCCTGTATGGCCCGATCGAGCGCCTTGATTCCTTGCTCGACTGAGTATTTCTTGGTCATGGAGAGTTCCTTGATCGCGGCTTCCCCCTGGTCCAGTAGCCCTGTCGCATTGAGACCCATCAGGTGTGCGGCATGAAGCTCAGTAGCTGATTCCGCCAATGGAAAGGTGACCCCCTGGTATTCCGAAATGGGCTTGCCGAATGTTTCCCGGATTTTCGCGTACTCCAGGGCCATCTCGATCGCCCATCGCCCCAGGCCCACTGCCCGGGCCGAGTTGTAAATGCGGCCCAGGGAGACGCCAAATAACGCGGCGGCGAAGCCGTTGTGTAGCTCGCCTACCAATTGCCAGGGCTCGACCCGAAGATTCTCAATGCGCAGCTCTGCTTCATCACCACCAATATGGCCAAACAGCTTCACCACGCGCTGAACTTCAAACCCCGGTGCATCGGTTGGGACCATGAATGCTGATATCGCACCTCTTTTTGTCGGGTCGGTTACCGCAAAGATAACGCAGTAATCCGCGATGGGCGCGTTCGAGATCCAGATCTTTCGACCATTGATAAGCCAGCCATCGCCATCTTCAACGGCTCTGGTTTTGATCATTGCGGCATCGGACCCGGCATCCGGTTCAGACAGGGCAAAGCACATGGATTTTTCGCCTGTCATCAGTGGTTCAAGAAATTCCTCACGAGCGCGGTCCGTGACTTTCTCCAGTAAGCGGCTCGGGCCAAATGCCCAGTGCGCAAGCGCGTACAGCGTCATCCAGTTTTGCGCACCACAGGTATGGAACAATTCCTCCCAGCACGCGTAGTAGGCCTGCATCCCAAAGCCACTGCCACCGAGACTCTCGGGAACGCACATGTGATAGTAACCGGCGCTGGCCGAGGCCACTCGTATTTCCTTAATTAACTGACGTACCGGCGCAGAAAGGCGGCCGTCTTCCTCGAACTTGAGGCGTGGGTTTTCCAGCAGTTCGCGGTTCGCGTCGTGTCTGGGGATGACTTCGGCTTCTGCGAAAGCACGAATGCCGTCGCGGACCTGTTTAATATCTTCTGGTAATTCAAATGCTATCGCACTCACCGTATTCTCCTTATCGGCGTTAGTGTTGCTCGTTAACCGCTCAACCCTTGGCTTTGCGTATCATGTCTCTTGCGATGACGGTTTGCTGGATCTGGGAGGTGCCTTCGTAAATCCTGAACAAACGGACATCACGATAGAATCGTTCGATGCCGTAGTCTTCGATATAACCGGCGCCACCGTGGATCTGAACCGCCCGGTCTGCAACCCTGCCGGCCATCTCTGTTGAAAAGAGCTTACATGATGCAGCAAGTGCGGCGACATTCTCGCCAGCATCACGCCGTTTGGCGGCATCGGCAATCATACACTTTGCCGCATAACATTCGGTTTGACTGTCCGCTAACATCGCCTGAATCAGTTGAAAATCCGCGATCGGCTGGCCGAACTGCTTTCTCTCCATAGCGTATTGCAGGCTATCGCTAATCAGCCGTTCTGCAACCCCGACGCTGATTGCACTGATGTGCAGCCGGCCCTTGTCCAGAACCTTCATCGCCGTTCTGAATCCTACATTCTCGGCGCCGCCGACCAGCCTGTCTGCTGGCACGTGAACGTCTTCGAAAATGACATCACATACGTGAGCGCCTTGCTGACCCATTTTGTTGTAGGGTTTCCCCATGGATACGCCGGCCGTGGATCGATCAACCAGAAAAGCAGAAACACCTCTGGAACCCTTTTCTTCAGGATTGGTGCGTGCAAATACAGTGAGCAAATCGGCCTGAGGTGCATTGGTGATGTATCGTTTAGTGCCGTTCAGTACGTAGTCATCGCCTTGCTTCCTGGCTGTGGTTTTGACGGCTGCTGAATCGGATCCTGCTTCCGGCTCTGTCAGGCAGAAGGAGCCAACAATTTCACCCGTAGCCATCCCGGGCAGGTAGTGCTGTTTTTGCTCTTCGGTGCCATCGATAACAAGGGACTGTGATCCGATTCCCACGTTAGTACCAAATGCGGAGCGAAACGCCGGAGAGGTGTGGCCAAATAGTCTTGCGACTTCGACCTCTTCGGACATATTGAGCCCGAGGCCACCATATGATTCGGGTATTGTCAGCCCATAGAAACCCAGCGCCTTCATCTCTACAATGACATCGTCAGGGATCCTGTCCTCCTCGCCGACCTGAGACTCCAACGGCCGTAGCCGCTCATTTACAAATTTGTCTACCGTATCAAGTAGCTGGTTCAGGGTTTGGTCATCAAGCGCCATCGATCATCCTCGTAAATTTCGTAATAGGACAGTTTACGAGATTCGAGGGGTGGTTGACGACAGCCCACGGTACGCTCGCAGGAAAATAAAAGCCGCGGCTAGCGGCAGAGGACTAGTCAAACTCGGCCGGTGTATGGCGATTTTGAAAAGGCCGTCTATGAGGCAATCACCGATTAATGGAGTGATTCGCCCAGGGATTCGCCAAGAGGTAACTCCGTGTTGTACACCACCTGCTTCAACGTAATGCTGGATTGAATATTAGCAACGTCCGGGATGCGGGTAAGCTTGTCCGCGAGGAATTTTTCGTAACTCTCGAGGTCAGGTACCACGATACGCACCAGGTAATCGGAACTTCCGGTCATCATGTAACACTCCATCACCTCGCGGTAGGACTTAATTCGTTGCTCGAATTCCTCTAACCCGGAACGTTCCTGACGCACCAGCGATACGCTGATAAAGATCGAAATGGGTAGGCCCACTGCACCCGCATCAACAATGCCAGCGTAGTGTTTGATGACACCCGCGTTCTCCATCGCCCTGACTCGGCGCAGGCATGGTGCTGGCGACAAACCGACAGCGTCTGCCAGGTCGACATTACTAATACGGGCGTTGTTTTGTAGAAAATGTAGTATGCGGTAATCGGTCTGATCAAGATTCATATAAAGCAATATATATACATAAATTTTACTAATATAATTTATATATTGCGTATTATAAATACATACAGCCATAAATAGAAATCCTATATTTCCAGATATCTCTATACTGGTGTGTATTGAACCAAACGCTGACTGATGACCCCCGAGGACTCCCAGACATTAATCGATGAGTTAGCGCCGGACCGTGTCGAGTGGGTCCAGGCGCTCGACGATATTTACAATGAATTTGGCGAGCGAGGCGTTCGGGAAATTCTGCGCACGCTGCAGGATCATGTATTGGACCGTGGCATTCCTCTGGCTGAAGCGACGCTTAACACGCCCTACATCAACTCAATTCTGCCTTCGGAAGAACCTCGTTATCCCGGGGACACCGAACTTGAAAAGAAGATTGAAAGTATTATCCGTTGGAATGCTATGGCCATCGTGTTGCAGGCAGTGGACGCCGGGATAGGGGTAGGGGGTCATATCGCCACCTACGCTTCTGCCGCCACGATGATGGAGGTTGGTTTTCATCATTTTTTCCGTAATCGAACGGACGAGTATGGCGGTGATATGGTGATGCCCCAGCCGCACGCCGCGCCGGGGATCTACGCCAGGGCGTATCTCGAAGGACGTTTAAGCGATGTTCAGATGGCGAATTTTCGTCGTGAGCTACAACCGGGCGGAGGGCTCTGCTCTTACCCGCATCCACGATCCATGCCTGATTTCTGGCAGATACCAAACGCATCAATGGGATTGTCTACACCATCGGCGATCTACCAGGCACGCTTTACCAAGTACCTGGAGAACCGCGGGCTAAAGCCTAAAAATGGTGGCAGGTTCTGGTGTTTTATCGGCGATGGTGAATCCGATGAGCCCGAGGTGATGGGCACCATTAACATGGCCGCACGGGAAAAACTCGATAATCTGGTACTGGTAATCAACTGTAACCTGCAGCGCCTTGATGGTCCGGTGCGTGGAAACGGCAAGATTATTCAGGAACTGGAACGCAGCTTTCGCGGCGCTGACTGGAACGTGATCAAGGTGATCTGGGGCAGCGGATGGGACGGCCTGTTGGCGCGAGATCATGACGGGGTATTGCGACGCCGCATGGAAGAGTGTGTCGATGGAGACTACCAGCGGTATTCCATTCTTCCTGGTGAAGAACAGCGCGAACACTGGGTCGACGGCGACCCTGAACTGGCGCAGATGATGGACTCTCTGACGGATACTGAGATAAAGCAGATTCGTCGTGGTGGTCAGGATCCAAAGAAAATATATGCTGCCTATGCCAAAGCGTGCGACAGTGTTGATAAACCCACTGTGATTCTGATCAAAACGGTGAAAGGGGACGGCATGGGTGCCGAGGGGCAAAATACCGCTCACCAGAAGAAGGACCTCAGTGTCGAGGAACGTCTCGCCTGCGCCAGTGACTATGGCATACCGCTCTCGGAGGATGTCATCGCCAGGGCGGAGCTGTATCGTCCGGCTGACGATAGTACTGAGGTGCAGTATCTGCAGCAACATCGTGCCGAACTCGGCGGTTACCTTCCGGAACGGCGTGTAGATTGTATCCCGCTGCAAACACCATCCCTGGATTCATTGTCGGCGATTACCGGGGGTAGCGGTGATCGGGTGCTGTCGACCACCATGGTCATGGTAAGAATGATTGCGACCCTGATGAGGGATAAAGCAATTGGTCAATATGTCGTGCCGATCGTTCCAGATGAAGCGCGCACCTTCGGTATGGACGGTCTGTTCAAGCAGGCCGGTATTTATTCTCCCGAAGGGCAACACTACACGCCCGTAGATGAGGGCTCGTTAATGTCCTATCGAGAGGCAGTGGACGGACAAATACTGCAGGAAGGAATTTGCGAGACCGGTGCGTTGGCTTCCTTCATGGCGGCAGGTACTGCCTATGCGGTACATGGCGTGCCGACCATTCCGTTTTATATTTTCTATTCCATGTTTGGCTTTCAACGCGTAGGAGACATGATATGGGCTTGTGCGGATATGATGTGCCGCGGCTTCTTGCTCGGTGGCACGGCTGGCCGCACCACGTTGAATGGTGAGGGATTGCAGCACCAGGATGGCCACTCGCTGGTCTTAGCCAGCACCGTGCCCAACCTCAAGAGCTATGATCCGGCCTTTGGCTATGAGCTGGCAGTCATTGTGCGTGATGGTATTCACCGCATGTACGAGCAGGACGAAAAGGTTTTCTATTACCTCACCTTATACAACGAAAACTATCCGATGCCGGCGATGCCAACAGAGGATGTCACGACAGGAATCATTCGGGGAGCCTATTGCTGGCGGCGAAGCGATATAAAGGGAGAACCGGTACACCTGCTCGCCAGTGGATCACTGATGTCGCAAGCCATCTCCGCTGCACAGTCGTTGGAAGATAAAGGAATTGCCGCGCACATCTGGAGTGTTACCAGTTACACGGAGCTTGCGCGAGAAGCCGAAGACTGTGAACGATATAATCGTTCACACCCGGCAGAGCAACCGCGAGTGCCCTGCATAGAATCCTTGTTTGTCGATGAATCCGGACCGATCGTTGCTGTGACCGACTATATGAAAGCATTGCCCAATAGCATTGCATCGCTGGATGCCGGACACCTATACAACCCTGGGTACAGACGGTTTTGGTCTTAGTGAGGCGCGTGAAGATTTGCGCCAGCATTTTGAGGTCGATGACGAGCATATTGTCGAGGCTGTGCTCGCAGGGCTACGAAAGCTGTGGAAGCTCGCACTGTAAGGGAAGGCTCATACGCTCCCACGTTGTTCGATCGCAAGCTACGGGAGTAACCGGTAAGCCAAAGCGATCCTGCGCATTGCCAACTCTCTCGCTTAAAAGCCGCTTTGGTTTTACTTCGAGTCTTGAAGATTATCGTCGCGTTGTGCAGACAGACTTTCGGTGCGCTGCATGGAGCGGAATTCAATGGCAGTAAGCACGATGCCGATCATCATCATTATGAATACGAATATTGCCCAGTAAATCAGGTTCATGATCCTTTCCTTCCTATAAGTGCCAGCAGTTTGAAGTAGATGCCGAACGTCAGAATGGAGGGGACCCACAAAGCTGTGAAAATTGCTTGCTCGCGATCTCCAATGACGAACCACAAGTAGGCCGAGATGAAAAAAGAAACAGCTACAGCGAGCAGCAGGAAGAAATCAGACAGTTTGAACATGGTCAGTTTCCAATAATTAAGAGTTAAGATCTCGCAGTTCGTAGAGCACCGAGCTCACGAGGCAGGCACCAACCGTGATGGTGAGGACCACCCGAAGGCCCGGCACTGGTCCGATCTCGAATAGCATCGGGGGAACTGCGCCAGAGATAATTGCTACGAGGGTGATGACACCGGTTACAGCAGCAGTGTTGCATAGCCATCGCAGAAATTTTAAAAAATACATTTGTGTTAGTTGCATGCCCATGAGTACGTATGCCTCGCGAACTTGGATCGCTGTATACAGAAAAATAACCAGAACGCGGAGGGAATTGGTTTCATCTGCAGCGTCGTAGACGACGCGAAGCGTTCGGGTATTCTAGCGTTGGCTTCCACGTCGATTCGATCGCACCGCTTGCGCGAGAAGCTGAAGACTGTGAACGACACAATCGTTCACACCCGGTAGAGCAACGGCGAGTACCCGTCGAGGTTGCGCTCGCAGGGCTACATAAATTAGGGAAGCTCGCACGATAAACCTTTTCGCCCCTTAGCTACGAGATGGATAAGCTGGTGGTCTGTGGTAATGTCTTTGACCAACCGAAAGCAGGCGCGAGCTGAGGTATGTCAGAACGAAATAGACAGATCAGTGCGAAAACAAAGTTCTCGTTCGCATCGGGTTCGCTTGAAGAAGCAATGATTACCGCCGCCAGTGTGGCGACGATGATCTTCTACAATCAGGTTCTGGGTGTGTCGGCCGCTCTCTGCGGCACGGTCTTTTTGATCGCGAGTATGGTCGATGCGGTATCGGACCCCTTTGTGGGCGCCTTGTCCGATAGCGTAAATACCCGGTGGGGCAGGCGTCACCCCTTTATGTTTCTGTCAGCATGTCCGATGGGCTTATTTTTCTACGGACTGTACCAACCGCCTTCAGGGTTGTCTGAGCATCAGCTGTTTCTGTGGTTCACGGTGATGATGGTCGGTCTGCGATTGTGCAAGACCTTCTATGCCGTGCCGCACAGCGCCCTGGGCGCGGAGTTGACCGATAACTATGACGAACGAACTTCGATATTTGGCTGGAACTTCACGGTATATAGTATTGGTTCTGCGTTGTTGGGTGTATTTATTCTCTACGCCATCTTTCCGTCGGTGGAAGGTGTGGAAAATGGACTGCTACGGGAAGAGCAGTATCCCCTTCTGGCCGCGATTGGCGGCGCATTTGTCACCGCCGCGATACTCTTTTGCACCTTTACGACGGCCGACCAGATTCCTTACCTGCACGACACGAAATCCGTAGGTGAGCGTACTAAGCAGAACTTTAGAAGTTTCCTTAAAGACATATTCGGAAATCTATGGGTGCTGGTACATAACCCATCGTATATTTCTGTTTGTGTATGCTGGCTGATCCTGGCGATATGTGCCGGTCTGGTTGCCGTGGTGTCGACCTACACGTTTGTCTATGCATTCGAGTTTTCTACTGAAGAGATAGCCATTCGTGGATTGATCGCGCTGCCGGGCGCCTTCCTCGGGGTGATTTTTTCGCGTTGGCTGGTCAATATTTTTGATAAAAAATATACCGTGATCTTCACGATTATGATCACCGCCTTTCTACTTGCGCTCCCGTTCTGTCTGCGACTGATTGGCTGGTTTCCCGAGAACGGCACCATCTGGACGCTGATCGCATTCTTTGCAATCTGGACGCCCGCGCTGATCTTTTTACCCGTGGTCCCCATTGTTATCGATTCACAACTCGTAGACATCACCGACGAACATGAACTTCAGACGGGTAACCGATCCGAAGGCGTTATTTTCTCCATTCGAACGTTTGCCATTAAAATGACCTCAGGCTTGGGTGGGTTGATTGCAGGCTTTGGGCTGGAGCTCATTGGTTTTCCACAGAATGCTTCGGTGGAAACGCTCGATCCGGCGGTGATCGACGGTCTGTTATGGATGATGGGTCCGGTTTACCTAGCTATTATCTATGCAGGACTTGGATTTGCGTTTCTCTACCGCATTGACCGAAAACGACATAAGGAAATTCTCGAAGAACTGGAACTACGTCGCGCTGTCGCATGAGTGCGAGCGGGGGACAGTGTACTTAATTCGCCTTATTGTTCGTCGACTGTCGCTGAATTCCGAATTGAGTACACTGTCCCCCGATTAGAGATTAGAGTAGGCTCTGCCGCATTTCGGTGCCAACCACTTCCATGCCGTAACGCTCGTAGAAAGGGCGATTGTGTTCCGTTCGTTCGACCAGATAAAGTCCATATTCAGCACAGCCTCTCTGCCGTGCATTGTCGATGGTGTGTTGCACTAGTAAGCCGCCGGCATTCTGTCCGCGCGCCGCGGGATCAACAATGAGTTCCTCCAGCTGGCAGTATTCGCCCTTGTATCGCATGGCGAGGTTGTAGCTAACAGTCGCCATACCGAGAACCGTATCGCCGTCGACAGCGACGAAGACTTCTCCTCTTTCATGGTTGAGCAGGCGTTCGAACACGGCTCGTTCGCCGTCGGCAGGCGTATCTTTGGGTGCCTTTCTGGGGGCTAGTAACAGTTCGATACGGCGATCGACATCCGGGGCCTCAGCGGCACGAACTGAAATCGTCATTTCTCTAGCGAGAATCCGTCGTAACCATTCTCGGCTACCTCAGTTATTCGTTCACGAAACTTCGGTGCACCTCCCCAAAAGATGAGATAGCGCAACTTATCGTGACCGTCTACATTGGAGTTGAACCCGGTAAACCAGCTCTTGGTATTGGCGATCAAGAGGCCCTCATAGTAACTCTTGATGGTCTCAACCCATTCGTCTTCAGCTTCAGCGGTAGCTTCTATGCGGTGGTAGCCGTTTTCCTTAAGGTAGGCGACGAGATTGGCAGCCCAGTCCACAGCGTCTTCAATACCGCGGGGAAAATTGGATGATACGGATCCACTTTGTGGTCCTGCCAGTGTGATGAGATTGGGAAAATCGTGTGTTTGAAGGCCCAGGTAAGTGATGGGCCCGTCAGCCCATTTATCATTCAACCTGCGACCATCCACCCCGCTAAACTCCATCCTGTCGAATGCACCAGTGATCGCATCGAAGCCCGTCGCGTAAATAATTAGGTCGAATTCAAGCTCACCTTCGCTGGTGAGGATGCCTTTTTCAGTGCCTTCGACAATGGGGGTCTCATTGATATCCTTGAGATGCACATTGTCCCTGTTATAGGCCTCGTAGTATTTGGTTTCCAGTGGCACTCGTCGAGTACCAAAACCATGATCCTTGGGAATTAATTTTTCCGCCACAACCGGATCGTTTACCCGTTCACGGATTTTTCCTGCAATAAACTCCGAGTACTCAGCGTTGGCATCCTCGTCCATAAAAATGTCGCGGAAGTTTGACAGCCAGACGCCAAATCCGCGCGATGCATAGAGTTTTTCCCACAGAGCCAGGCGTTCCTCTCTCGGTACTTCTTTAAACTCACGTCGATCGGGCTGGTGAATGAAACTCCCCGGTGTCTTTTTGCAAAGCGCAAAGATCTCATCGTAAGAGGCTTTTATTTTTGCCTGTTCCTCGTCATCGATCGGACCGTTGTGTAACGGCGCACACCAATTGGGTCTGCGTTGAAAGACGGTCAGGTCACCCACCTTGTCGGCGATCTCTGAGATCACCTGTACGCCCGTCGCACCGGTGCCGACAACCGCGACTCGTTTGCCCTCGAGCTCAACGGGTGTACTTGGCCAGTAGTAGGTATGGAAGGATTCACCTTTGAATCTATCGACGCCGGGATACCTGGGCATTGTCGCAGCAGAGAGCATCCCAATGGCAGTGAACAAAAACCGGGTTGTTACTTCACGCCGATCTTCCATACGCACAGTCCATACCTGGTTCTCATCATCCCAGGTACTCGCCTGCACATTGCAGTCGAACTGCATGTGGTCACGTAGTTGAAACTTCTCGACCACATATTGCAGGTAACGAAACGTCTCCGGCTGGCCGGAAAAATGCTCGCTCCAATCCCATTCCTCCAGGAGTTCCTTGGAAAAGGAGTAACCGTAGGTATAACTTTCCGAGTCGAAGCGTGCGCCGGGATAACGATTCCAGTACCAGGTGCCACCTGCGTCGCTGCCGCGCTCCAGTAAGGTTGCGTTGAGGCCCAGCTTCAGTAGTCGGTAGAGCATGTAGATGCCGCAGACACCGGCGCCGATAACGACGGCTTCGTATTGTGGCGTGCCATTCTGGCTGGGTACGGCCATTAGAATTCTCTGATCATCGAGTCCATCGATTCTCACACACTTCTACTTTGCGCCGCAAACAAGCAAAGTGATACTTATTGAGGGTCAGTCGGATCCAATACCCACGGCACGGGGAAACGGCAGGGCGGGCGCTTGATAGGGGGCGCCGAAACCCGCCAGCGCTTTGAAGGTATCGGGATCGATACAATCTTCGGACAGTTCTCTTGAAAAATGGTTGGGAATATCGTCCTGGGGCATGATGGATGAGTGTCGGAAATAGTTTGAGATGGTAACTCGCAGGCCCGGTGTGGTTTTCGGGTAGGCGCCATGCCACAAGGCTCCGTGAAATGCGATCAGTGAACCACGCGGACACTCCACGGGTATAGCCTCATGCGCTGCATCCGGGGTGGGATGGCTGTTGCGTCGATGCGAGCCCGGCACAACGGCGAGGGACCCGCCTGCCTTATTGTAGTCCGTCAGTGCCCAGGTACAGTTGGCATTAAGGGCTGTGTCGCCCCAGGGCAGTGGTACACCGCCTTGATCGCAGTGCAGACCCAGGGACTCACCGTAACCCTCGCCTTGCTATTTGATAAACGAATTGAAGGAGCTGAAACGGGCGGCCCAGCTATCACCGAAACCCAGAAAGCGGCTGCTGCCAATCAGATGGCGAACGATCGCGATACTCGCAGGATTGACCGCCAGGTCGCGGAATGCGCGATGAATATTGCACAGTTGTATGAGTTGAAACTGGGCTGGTTTGACCCCGGAGATTTGCTCAAGGATGCTAGGGTAGTTGCCATAGTCGAGCTCGCACTCGGGACCGTCTGCCACGGTGAATTTGCAGCCAACGTATTTCTCGGATTCGTCGAGCAGGAGTTGGGTGAGTTCGTCGATCTGTCCGTTGGTCACGCCAGTGATGTCAGGTGGCACCACGGTATACCCCTGTTCGTCGATTTCTTTAATATACGGTTCAATGCCTAACGCTTTGATGGTGTGCTCGAGCGCTTCCGCTCCTGTTTCGCTCATTGTGTTTTCAACTGCTGATGCAAGGGGTAGTAGACTACACGCGCTTGCAAACACCCGCAAAGTCATACCTGTTGAGGACCGACTCTGTGGTTGTCAGGATCCTATCGAAATCACTTTCGTTGTGCGCAAAGGACATATAGATGTGGTTTGAGGTGGGAACCGAAAGGAAGATGCCTTCGTTAATCATCGCCAGGTAAAACAGTTCGATAAGGTCGTCGTCGAGGTCGAAACGGTTTTGGAAGTTAACTGCTTCGCTGGAGAAATAAAGTACCAGCATCGAGCCCAGTCGGTTGATCTGCGCGGGGATATTGTGCAGCTCGAAAGCTGCTGCCATATCTTCCCTGAGAACTTTGGCTCGGTCGTTGAGCTGCTGATACCCCTGAGCTCCGAGTTCTTCATAGGTTGTCAGTGCACCGATAGCCGCGGCAAGTGCTGAGTTGCCATCGTTCATGGTGCCGGACTGATAGACCCGCGGGGTGCCCCGTGGTGCTTCGGGGTCGACCGTGCTCATGATGTCTTCGCGGCCTGCGACGACCGCGAGTTTCTCGCCAGCTGCAACCGCTTTAGCATAGGTCGCAATATCCGGCATGACATTGAAAAATTCCTGTGCACCACCGGGTGCGAGGCGGAAACCGGTGATGACTTCATCGAAAATAAGGAGCACACCTTTTTCCTGCGTGAGTTCTCGCAGCACGATGAGGAAGTCCTTATGGTCTTCTCTTCCCCACAGTCCACTGCGGTGCATCGCCGGGTCGAAGATGACTGCAGCGGTGTCATCGTCCAGTGCCTGACGCACTGAATTAATGTTGGTGTATTCGGCGGTGTTGATATCGACGATGGCATCCCTGGGTATACCCGCTGACGCGATTGCACGAGACCCATTCAGCGCGAACAGGACGGCGTCATCCTGGCCATGGTAGTGACCGTAGAATTTCAGGATTTTGCTTTTGCCGGTGAAAGCTCGGGCTATACGCAGCGCCGCAATTACTGCTTCCGTACCGGTGTTAAGAAATCGTACCCGTTCTGCACAAGGTACCAGCGTGGTGATTTTTTCAGCCACATCGATGAGCGTGCTCGGATTGAAGGGTAATGATCCCTGGGCTTTATGGTCCTCAATGCTCGCGACCACCGCAGGATGATTGTGACCCAACATCATGGGTCCATTGGCACTAAAGCAATCGATATATTCGTTGCCATCTACATCGGTAATTTTGGATCCCTGGCTGCTTTGGGTGTAAAGCGGATAGGGTGAGAAAAATCGCAGATTGCCTGATACACCGCCCGCTAAAGATTTTCTTGCTCGATTGAATAGTTTGTCCGAGTTAGGGGTCTTTGCGCGGTAGTCAGAGAAGATACGGTCTCTAAGCTGGCTGAGCTTGTCCTCTGCTGGCATGAGGCGTTCCCGGGTTGACACGCATCGCAGTCTGCATGTTTACTTCTGCCACTTCAACACGTCGAAGTGTTGCACAACACTTCTTAGATCAGTTCACCAATCGTGCGATGAATGCAAAACAGAATTCGGAGCTATTCTATGAGTGAAGCAGAAAACACACAGTTACAGGTACCTAAAATCCTATACGACACACGTGAACCATTTGATCTCACGGACGATCTTCAAGCCAAAATAGAGGAGCTCGATCTTGTCGAGGCGGTCGAGCATGTAAAAGAGTATGGCTACGGCTATATTTACGATGCAGTCACGCAGGAATTTGCAGAGCGATTACGTGAGACCATTATTCGCATCGCGAATTCACCAGACGGTGCAATCGGTATCGACACCGGGGCGAATATGCTCCTGGCCAAAGATCCAGTATTCGAGGAAGGGGTGTTGAATCCCAAGATTCTGGCGATAGTCGAAGTTCTTTGTGGGAAGGGCGCCTTGCTTTCGCAGGTAGCGGGTTCCGTTAAGCCAAAGTCTGCGCCTGATCAGCCTGCCGTTGGCGGTTTGCACGCCGACCAGAATTGGACGCCCGCACCATTCCCTGTACACAACCAGATGGTGACATTCTGTTGGGTGTGCGACGACTTTTCTGCCGAGGGCGGCTCCACAAAGGTGGTTCCCAAATCGCATCTTTTGCGCCGTCACCCTAACGATCAGGAAGTTGCTGAAGAAGAGGGTATCGTCTCAACCGAATGTCCCGCAGGGTCCGTCGTGTTCTGGGATGGTTCATCCTGGCATTCGGGCGGCGGGCTACGAACGATTGATGGTGAGCGCGTTGTGCTTCATGTTACCTATAGCCGGCTGGCGCTCCGACCGGTAGAAAACTATGACTTCCTCGGGGATGACTGGCTTGCGGATAAACCCTACGAGATGCGCGTTTTACTCGGACGTGAGGATTTCCTCGCTACCCCTGATGGCGGGTTCGCCCATGGTGAGAAACTGGAGCGGACGTTTGCCTGGTCGAAGGAATAGCATTCCCTGCTTTTTTGCCAGGCAGGTACGCTCTTGATACGTGTCTGGTTTGCCACCACCTTTGAGGCCTTAGGGAATCCACGGTTTCGACTGCTGTGGACAGCATCGCTGTTTTCAATGTTGGCCTTCATGATGCAGTGGACGCTGATGGCGGTGGTGGCCTTCGAACTCTCTGGTACCAACACGGCAGTGGGTCTGGTGCAGTTGGGTCTTGGTCTGTCGATGCTGATCCTTGGTCCGTTCGGCGGTGTTTTTGCAGATCGCGTCTCAAAGAAACCGTTAGTAATCTGGGGTGAAGCGCTTATCGGCGCTTCTTTCGCTGTCACCGGGGTCATGATTCTTACTGGCACACTCACATTGTTCTGGCTTACGGCACTGACCGCGGTCATGGGTGTGGTGTATGCGTTTCTTGGTCCTGCCCTGCAAGCCTGGGTAGCAGAAGTCGTACCGAGGACCATCTTGCCCAATGCGGTTGCGCTCAATCAACTCGCATCCAGCGCCAATCGTGTACTTGGCCCTTTTGTAGCAGGACTGATGCTCGGCAGCGCAGTGATTGGTTCTGGAGGCGCCTACCTTTTTATGGGGGCGCTGTTCGTGATGGTTGTGCTCACGGTCTCTCGGCTTCCAGCCACCACGCCCAAGCTGGATGCGGAACGTCGTACTGTCTCAGTGGAGCTGATGCAAGGCATTCGTTACGTTGTGCGGAATCCTGTCATTCGTACGTTGATGCTGCTTTATATGACAGTGGTTGCTGTTGGATTTATGTGGCAAATCGCTTTGCCAGCCTTCCTTGAACGACACCTGGATCGTTCGCCCACTGATGTTGGACTCATTTTTACCATCAACGCGATCTCATCGTTGGTGGCGATTGTGCCACTGACCGCAATTGTTGGGACCCGCTGGGCCTGGCCGGCAATGTATGTCTGTATTGGGCTATTGGGTGTCGGATTCTTCATGCTTGCCGTCGCCTCAACATTCACGATGACGGTGGTCGCAACGCTCGCCCTGGGTCCGGGAATGTCCGGATTCATACTGCTCAATAATACCCTAACGATGGCTAATACTGACGCCGGTTTCTTTGGTCGCGTGATGTCTCTAACAATGCTGGCATGGGGATTTCAGGCAGCAACAGCGTTGCCATTCGGTATGCTGGCGGATGCTTTTGGTGAGCGTGAAATGCTGTGGAGTTTTGGCGCACTGCTTTTGGTCATCGCTTTTGTGTGTGGGTGGACCACCCGTAACCTGCAAAGGCAATCCTTAAATGTCAGTGAGCTTTGATAAGCACCACTGTTTGTTAGGATAATGCGGTTATGTCAGAACCTATCCCCATACGCCAACAGCGCAAAGCGGAAACCCGTAACAAACTGATTACGGCTGCTAAGGAGCTCTTCGAAAAACAGGGCTATGAGTCCACTACCCTGGAAGGCATTGCAGAGCGCGCAGGGTTACACGTGCAGACGCTGTATCGGCATTTCGGCAGCAAGGTTGAACTGGCTGCCGCCGGTGAAGAAACACAACTCGACCATTTTCGTGGGGCTATCAGGGATGAAAACCGTGAAGGTTCAACCATTGAATTCTGGCGCCAATATCTGGGCGGCCTCGCACATCGGGTTACCGATAGGGATGGCGGTAGAAGCTATCGGGATGTATTGCACTATGAATTGGAGTCGCCAGCTGTATCCTTCCGTCTGGCGCAACTCAGCCAGGAGTATAAGGATCTGTTTGCCGAATCCCTGGAAGAAGACCTAAGTATTGAAGACTCAGAGGAACGTCGAAATACAGCACGACTGATTGTCATTACTTTATGGGGTGCCCATGAGTATGTGATGGCGCGATACGATCAGGACGTTGGTTTTGATCTCGCGACCGAATCAGTGGCTATGATTGATCGTGTAGAGCAGCTCTTCGCACATCTTTTGCAGTAGGCCTAGGCTCGCAGCGCCCGCGCCTCATCGATCGCGCGGTGCAGGTTCGGAAAGCGCTAGTCAGCGCGCATGCGCCAGGCCACCATCAACAATAACCGTTTCGCCGACCACATAATCGCCAGCACGGCTGGCAAGAAACACAGCGGCACCGGCCATGTCTTCCCAGGAGCCAACTCTTTTTATAGGAATGCCGTTGATGAGTTTTTCGGGCGTGTCCCGCGCCGCGCGATTCAAATTCGAGGCAAAGGCGCCCGGCGCTATCCCGGAAACGAGTACATTTTTACCGACCAGTTTCAGCGACTGATGTTTGGTCAGTTGAATCAGACCGGCCTTCGAGGCTATGTAGCTGGGCGTATCGTTTTTCGAATTCCAAATACCGTCAACCGACGATATGTTGATGACCTTAGCAGGTCGTTCAGGCGATCCATTCGCCACGAGCCTGGGGAGCAGTTGCTGGGTCGTAAAAAAAACGGACTTAAGGTTGAGGTCCATCACTTTGTCCCAGCCGTTTTCGGGGAATTCCTCGATGGGTGCACCCCAGCTTGTACCAGCGTTGTTGACCAGAATATCAACCATGTCCGGAAGCTCCGCAACCACCGCTTCGATACCCGCAAGCGTTGATATATCTCCTGGACAGGCAGAAATTTCACCAAACTCCGATAACTCCGTAACGGTCTGGGCACAGCGTTCGGCATTTCTGGCATTGATAATCACTGTCGCACCGTGTTCCAGAAAACCGCGTGCGATCATGGCGCCGATACCGGTACTGCCACCGGTTATGAAAGCTGTTCGACCTTCAAGACTGAATAATGTCGACATGAAGTTTACTGTGCGGCTGGGGGAACACCCACGGCATTGCCCTGATGCTGCTCATTTGACGCCAGTGAATCGAGCAGTTCGACGACCTCATGAACGAGACCGTCCGTTGTCTTCGCAAATAGCACGTATTCAACGTTGTAGGGGTTGCCACGACGGCTCATCGCGCGAAACACGAAGCGGACCACGCTCGATGACTCGTCGCCAATTTCGTCGAGAATCTCGACCGTTACCGACCCGGGCTCGTAGAATTTCGTAAAGACCGCCTCATTGAAGGCGCAGACTGCATCTTTACCGACATGGGGTCCCGCAATATTCGGAGCGAGTGAGTGGTTGAGGCGCCAGGTGACATCGGCTGTGTACATGTTTGCCAGGGCGTCAAGGTCGCCGAATGCTTCGACAAGACTGCGCGCGGGGGTGGGATTCGTCATCATTTTTTCCTTTGTAAGTTTGCGTTCGTTTTACAATGCCATCCGTTAGGGAAGCAAGGCCCCGCCGTCGACATCAATAGTAACGCCTGTCATAAATGTATTGGTCATGCAGAGAAAAATCGCAGCGGCGATTTCCTCGGCTTCGCCTACTCGCCCTAACAGAACACCTTTACCCATATTTGCCAATACGTCGGCCTTCTTATCACCGAGACCGTCGAACATGCCCGTGCTGATGATGCCTGGTGCGACCACGTTTACTCGTTTCGGTGCAATTTCCAGTGCCAGCGCACGGGTAAGACCCTCCACGGCACAGCCGGTGCAGGAGACCGAAGACATCCCCACATTGGCTTTTCGTGCGGGAATACCACTGACAAATGTGAGAGAACCCTTTTCTGTGAGGAAGGGCACGCCCAGTCTGGCGACATTGGTGTAACTCCAGAATTTTTCAAAGGCCCCGCGGAACTGTTCATCGGTCTGTTCCATGAAGGGCTTCATGGTTCGCTCGGCGCCGGTAGCGGCAGAAACGATATGATCTACTGAGCCAACGGATTCGAATAGTGCCTTCAGGCCCTCATGGTCATGGGTATCGAGTTGCTGGAAGTTGATATCGGGATGGTCGGCGCTGGCTGCGCTTATTTTGGACTCGGTGCGACTGACCGCCCAGACGTTGGCACCCGCCTCCCGGGCTTTGATCGCCGTGGCGAGTCCGATGCCTGATGTGCCGCCGGTGACTATAACGTTTTGATTATCAAAGGCTCCCATGGATGCCCTCCTCCAATTTGAAAGGGGGCAAAATAGCATCTGTGGGGACCATTACCAAGGTGGAAATCGGTGCGCCCTCTGGACCCGGGCGCCGACACCTGTTGCAAGATGCCCCCAGTTAGCTGAATATTCCACCGGAGGAAAAAATATGTCTCTTTTAACTGAAACCCGCGACGACACCCTGCCGCCGGATGAGATCTCCGACGAGCTGGCACCAACCATCGCTGAACTTGGTCTGGAAGACACCTGTCGACAGCTGGTGGAAGAGGGCTATGCGGTTATCGAAAATGTATCTTCTCCGGAGTTCAACGAACGGCTTCGGGAAACTATTCTACGCCTGGTTAAACCTGTTCAGGTCACCGGCAAGACCGCGGGTATGAACATGCTCCTGTTAAAAGACCCGGTCTTTGGCGAAGCGATAACCAACCCGAAGCTGATGGCGATGGCTGAGTTTTCCGTAGGACGCGGTTATCTCATTTCACAGGTGACATCCACAGTCACCCCACAGGGCGAGGGACATTATGGGCTGCATGCCGACCAGGTCTGGCTGCCGGCACCGTTTCCCGAGCACAACATGAACCTGACCTTTTGCTGGGTGACTGATGGTTATAGCGCGGAGCAGGGCGCCACGGTGATTGTTCCGGGTAGTCACAGGCTGCGGCGTCATCCCAACCATGCAGAAATGGAAGCCCGGGAAGGTGCCATCCCGATTGAGTGTCCACCGAACTCGATCGTTATGTGGGACGGCCGTGCGTGGCATAGTTCATCGCCGCGAATATCGCCCGGTGAACGTGTTGTGTGTCATATCTCCTGTTCAAGACTCGCCATGCGCGTCATCGAGAATTATTCTGCGCATGCGGATGACTTGATCGAACGTCATGGTCAACGCATGGCACAGCTGCTAGGGCGCAACGATAGTCTCGATTCACCTTCTGGTTTTCGCTACGAGAACGCTATCGAAACTTTTAACAATTCGAGAATCTGATCGCCATGAAAAAAAGGGGTCAGGTTCATTTTCCACCATATTCTGTCTGAACGGCCAAGTTTTCAGAAGGAAAAATGAACCTGACCCCTTTTTTTCTACTTCTAGCACTTTACTGTGCGTCCGCAATTGCAGACGATGAAGGGCAGTGGCAACACGGTGTTTCGATTTTTGATGAGTTCAAGTACGGCGCAGACTTTGAACACTTTGACTATGCCAACCCCGATGCTCCAAAAGGCGGCACCCTAGTGCTCTCCACGCCACTCGATTTCACCAGCTTTACACCGTTTCTACCCGCCGGTGTGCCAGCTATGGGCGTGCTCAACCCTGGGATGCTGTACGACGCACTTTTCGTGCGAGCAAATGATGAAGCCTATAGCATCTACGGCAATCTCGCGAAACGAGTAAAATTTACCGAAGATCTTAGCGAAGTAATGGTAGAGCTCCACGCTGATGCCTACTGGCATGATGGCGAACCTATCACCGCTGAAGACGTGAAGTTTACTTTCGATCATGTACTTAACCATTCGACCGCGGGTATACGTGCTGCCCTGTCGATCATAGAGTCGGTAGAAACTTTCGGTGAGCGAGAGGTCTTGTTCCGGTTTAGACGGATCGGTGAGTTGAGCAAGAACTCATTCTCGAGTCCAGGGATGTATGTGAGCATCCTTCCGGAACACTACTGGCGTTCGCGGGACCTTTCCAAAACTACCCTTGAGCCACCCCTCGGCAGCGGGCCTTACCGTATATCCGATTTCGAACAGGGGCAGTTCCTGCAATATGAACGCGTGCCGGATTACTGGGGCCGTGATCTCCCGGTCCACCGTGGGCGGCATAACTTTGAGTACATTCGCTACGAGCTTTATCGCGATGCGACCATCGCAAGGGAAGCATTGCGCAAGGGACTAGTAGATTATCGCGTTGAATCTGACCCCCACTTGTGGCGAACCGGTTATAACGTTCCGGTGCGTGAGAAAGGCTGGCTGGTCATGCGCCAGAACAATTCGAAGGTGTCATCAGGCTTTCAAAGTGCATTGATCTTCAACACGCGACGTGAAAAGTTTACCGATGTCCGCGTGCGGGAGGCCCTGTCGTCGGTATTTGATTTTGAGTTTACCAATCGTGCCATCTACGCCGGCTTTTACACCCGTGCCGACAGCTACTTTTCGGGTACTGAACTTGCGGCCAGGGGTCTGCCCAGTGAGGCCGAATTGGCACTACTGGCACCGTTTCGGGAACAGTTGCCGGAAAGGGTATTCACGCAGCAATTTGTATTACCCAAGGGCGAAGAAAACCGTGAAGACCTATTGCGAGCGAGAGAATTATTGGCGGATGCCGGTTGGAAGATTCGTGACGGTATCCTGGTCGATGCTGCAGGGCGACCATTCGAGATCGAGTTCCTGACGTTGTCGGCTAACGATAAGCGAACGCTGTTGCCCTACATGGATCAGCTCCGGCGCCTGGGCATTACATCTAACATTCGCTTTGTGGAAGCGGCACAGTATGTGAGCCGGTTGCGTGAGTTTAACTATGATGCGCTGCTGCGAAGCATGCCCTATGGATTCCCCCCCGGCGTGATTATGCGGGCGTACTTGAGTTCAACGACCGCGAACGCCCCGGGCGGCGCGAACCTGGCGGGCATTAGCAGCCCGGTTGTCGATGCGCTGATCAGTGAAGTGCTGGGCGCAAGGGGCAGTCGCGAGCTTATCGCTGCCGGCCGGGCGCTCGACCGAACCTTGCTGTGGGGCTATTACCTCATTCCGATCATCGGCCGCCCCGAGCCGCGGGTAGTGCACTGGGACAAGTTTGGTCAACCGGGTATCGAGGCCGAGTACATCACCGACTTTCCTCATTCCTGGTGGTGGGATGAGAAGCGAGCCACCTGGATAAGTCTGAAAAACTGAGTAAAAAGGATAAAAAGGGGTCAGGTCTATTTTCCCACCATGATAAAAATGGACCTGACCCCTTTTTATCAGCAAAGCGCCTCGTAGGTCATCTTCTCGAATTGGACCGCGGTTGGGAACATGTAGCCGAACACTTGGGTGAAGAACAGGCCGAAAAGTTCCTCTTTGGGATCAACGAAAAACCAGGTACCGGCCGCTCCGGCCCAACCGAAGGTGCCAGCGGAACCCGGCGTAAAAGCGGGCCCGCCAGACTTGCGCACGAACATGCCGAAGCCAAAGCCGTAGTTAGGGGCAAACGAGTCTATGCAACGGTCACCAAGATGGTTCGTTCGCATCAGTTCAACGGTCTTGCGCCCGAGAATGCGTACCCCGTCCAGTTCTCCGCCGTTAGCGAGCATTTGGGCGAAACGCGCAAAGTCGTGTGGAGAGCAAACCAGTCCACCATTCGACCCATTACCAGACATCACACGTCTATCCCCGCGACCCGCCTTTTCCGAGGTCTCTGGTCGATCGCGGATCGCAAGTTTTTCCTCCACAGGGTTCCATTGATGTTCAGTCACCAGGCGTGAGAGAGCTTCCTCGTTACAATAAAAGGAAGAGTCGTGCATACCGAGCGGGCCGAGAAGTTTTTCCTGGAACAGTGCATCCAGGCTCTTGTCGGACACGCGTGTCAGGAAGAGCGTCAGCACATCGAAATCATAGCCGTAATTCCATACCTCGCCGGGTTGTGAGTGCAGAGGATTTGCCGCGATCGCCACAACCCTATCATCGTAATCCAGTGTTGGATCTGTATCTCCCAGCGTTATTCCTGCGGCTTCCATGGTTGGCTGATACACCACAGGCGTTCGACCCAATGATGGCAGGCCGGAGGTCATCGTCAGAAGATCGAAAATCGTGATCTCTCTACGCGCCGGTGTGGTTAGAGCGTAGTCGCCGCGAACGGTATCCTGTGGTGGTTTTATGGTGAAAACGCCCGGTTTGGCGAATTCCGGAATCCATTTTGAAATGGGCTCATCGAGCAGGAATGCGCCTTCTTCAAAAAGTGTCATCAGGACTGCGGCGGTCATAGGCTTGGTCTGCGAGTACAGCCGAAACAAACTATCAGCAGCGACAGGCGCCGGACGTTCCACGTCGAGCTTGCCGGTGACGTGTGAGTGCACCACCTTGCCCTGACGTGCCACGAGCGTTACGGCACCGGGCAGCTTACCCGCATCGACTTCAGCGTCGATCATGTTACTGATTCTATCTAGGCGGTCGGGTGCAAAGCCCAGTTCGCTGGGATCACCTGAAGGTAGTTCTTGCGTCTTTTTCATCTTTACCAGCCTCCAGGGGCTCCCTAGGGATTGATTTCCTGAAGCTTCTCAATCATGGCTCTGTACGCCGGGGGGCCCTGATCGGCTGTGGGTCGAGGGTGCCGTCCAAGGAAGCTGTGGTCGCTGGTGATTTTGCCGTCCGCATCGAATTTAAGGAATGCAGCAAAAGCTCCCGTACGCGATTGCCCTTCCTTGGAGGTGATTTCAACCGCCATCTGCACTGCGACCGTGTCACCCTGGGCAAGAATACTGACAATTTTCTCCTCCCGGTGACCGAATAATTCCGTTATCCCAATCTCTCCGTCCCGCCAGGGCTGATTGCTATGCCCTTGTTTCGCATAGTACCAGTCCTGTAACGGTGTATAGATCTCAGTACTGTCCGCGTACAGGTCGCAGAAATGTTCGATATTATCGAGATCGCCATAGGCCACGGACCATGCCTTTGTTAGCTCGAGGTTTCGCTTCTCCTCAGCGGTCAGGTTCGGGGCTGATATTGCCGCTTCATAGGCGTCTTCACTCATTACTCATCTCTCTTAATATTTTTTGTGGGCTTATGCCTAGGGATTGTAGGCGGTTCCTTTCCGACCGCCAGCATGTTGGCGGATTTCCACAATTGCATCAGCTTGTACACGTCGTCGACGACCCCGGTGACTATCTCGACCAAATCGCTTCTTCCCTGATTGAGTACCCACTTTTGTGCGGCGTGATGGTTTCCTTCCCACAGCATGGCGGCAAAGAGTCTGGGGTAATGGCTGGTCTTTGGGTCGAGGGACAGTTCATCGGCGAGACCGTTTTCCAGCAGATCGAGGTACTCGTTTGCAAGCGCGTGGAATTGACTCATAACGGCCGGCGTTTGCAAGCTGCGCTTTCTTTGCAGATAGATCTCTCTATACATGGTTTGCGTCGTGTTCGAACTCGTTGCTGTCCACTCGCGCCAGAAGCTGGTAAATGGTAGCTCCGGATCCTTTTGACGAACCGCGGCTTTGAACAAATCGAGATTATCCTGTTCAGGTGCTGTTGCCAGCAATTCCTTACTGGGGAAATATCGGTAAAGCGTCTGAACGTGCAGGTTCGCCCTTTCGGCCACGGCCTCTAGTGTCGTTTCGGCATACCCGAGTTCCGCAAAGAGTTCTACTGACGCCTGCATCAGCGCGGCTCGGCTCTTTAATCTCCTGGATCGCTTGCTTGGGGGCTTCGCTGCAGGGGCATGATTTGGGTTCATTTCGTTGCAGTGCCTCCGAGCGGCGTCATGCACGTGACAAGGTAAGCAGGCCTGTTGCCACCGGTCATGTCGTATCTTCGTTTTGTTTGCAGCCTGAAAGTTACCATGGTTATAGGTTGAATAGTTAGAAACCAACTCAAGTTCGACGTTCGTACTTTACTATATAGTGTAGTATCATTTTTGGCATCCGGATAGACAGGTAAATAAAACCGAGGAAGGTATGAATAGTCTTGAGCAATACAAGGACTCATCTCATTACCGGAAAATCTACGAGCAAATCGAAACACTCGGTCTCGTTGAACACATCAATCATCTGGATGAATACGGATACGCGGTCATTCCTTCCGAACTGGTTGCCCCCGAGGAATTCCAGGATCGCTTGCGTCAGGCGGTACTCGATGTCAATGAACGAAGGACCGGACAGAAGATCGATCTCAAAGATATTGAAACAGCCAAACTCAGCCGGGATGCACCGGGTGAAGGGCATTGGGGACTTCTCACCGAGGACCCGGTGTTTCAGGAAATGCTCATGAACCCCACGGTGCTCGCCATGGGGAAATACCAGTGTGGTAACAGCGCTTTATTGAGTGACATGCTTTGCATACTGAAACACAAGGATGAACGGTTTACACATCCACTACATACCGATCAACACGGTACGCCGCCACCTCTGCCGCCTTACGCGCAGGTCAGCAATGTGACCTGGACGTTGACCGACTACAAGGTGGGCAACGGACCGGTTGCCATTGTACCCAAGAGTCATTTGAAAGGGCGCTACCCGTTGCCCGAAGAAGGCAACTTTCTGCGCGAGGATGCGCCGGTTAAACCGATTCCCATCGAGGCAGCCGCCGGGTCGCTGATCGTCTGGGACGGCAGGACGTGGCACGGTTCATATCCGCGGGAAAATGAGGGTTTGAGAATGAACGTCATCCTGGTCTTCACGCGGGTCTATATGAAGCAGATTCGCGATTTTCGCAGTACGGTTCCGCAAGAGATACTCGATCAACACCCGGTTGAGTTCGCGCACCTTATCGGCGCCAACAGTATGTACCCGTTCAGAGATGGCAAACCGCCAGCAACTAAAGAAGAAAACGCCTATATGATGGCGGCAGGCTACAATCCTTGGGCATAGCAGTATCTACAGCTCACTATATACTTGGCTATACCGCCGATTGATAAAACGATGATATTTGTAGAGGTTGGCTATCGGCTATAGAGGTCATCAAAACATTTTTCCAAGTCCTGGCGAATCGGTCAGTCCGGCGTCGACAGATATAATCTGTGAGGTCACATAATTTGCGGCGTCGGACGCAAGGAACAGCGCCACCGTCGCAATGTCGACTGGCTGGCCGACTCTGCCCAGGGGAACAAATTTACCGACGGCTTCCCAGTTCTCTGGCTTGTCGCCTACGTCTATCGCCAGCATATCGGTCTGGATAGTACCGGGGGCAATGCAATTCACCCGGATGTTATGCGGTGCCAGATCCTGGGCGAGTCCTGTGGTCATGAAGTTGACCCCCGCCTTGGCGATGCCGTAGAGCCGTGCACCCCGGGAATTAAAAAAACTGGCGATTGAAGAAATGTTAATAATGTTGCCGCTGCCGCGTTCGATCATGCCAGGCGCTACAGCGTGACAACACAGATACGCGCCTTTGAGGTTGATATCGATCACCTCGTCCCAGCGATCTTCGTCACTACCCAGCATGTTGGGCCCCTGTCCACCGGTCGCGGCGTTGTTGACCAGAATGTCGATCTGGCCCAAATCTCGATCGACGGTATCGACCAAGTTGTCGACATCTGTTTTCTTCGAGACATCCGCAGAGACGGGTAATGCACGTTGACCGAAGTCAGTGATCTCCTTAGCGACGTCCTCGAGAGGTCCAATTCGTCGTCCCGATATCGCGACGACCGCGCCGGCTCTGGCGAACTCAAGTGCGATACCTTTTCCTATACCGGTGCCACCCCCGGTTACCAGGGCGACTTTACCCTGCAGTGAAAGGCTGGGAGTACTTTCTCCGACTGTCATTATGGATCTCCGCCAGGCGATGTGTTGTGAACCGATTCTGCTCGTATGGGTACTTAATTCATACCGAAGCAATGTGTTAATATATATTTGTTATTTCGTCAGAATCCGACTAATACTCGGTGTAGCTTACTATATAGTGTTTGGCGTCGCTTGTTTGCGCTGATATCATTCGGTTCAGCCATGCACTCCTGGCCCGGACGTCAAGTTAGAGAGGGGAAAAGAATGAACAGATGGATAGCGCTTTGCGCTTTGTCAATAATTGTGCCCGGCACAGCAGTAGCTGCCGAATCCGAGGAAGAAGCGACGATAGAAGAAGTCGTCGTCACAGCGACCTACCGTGAAACTGATTTGATGGAGACGCCTGTTTCCATCAGTGCTGTAACGGGCGAAATGGTAGAGGATACCGGAGCGCAACGCATGGAAGAGCTTTTCACCATGATCCCGGGCCTGAACATGGTGGGCGGTGGGAACGGCCAAAATGGCTCGTCTCGCTATAGCATTCGTGGCGTCTCCTCCCAGAGCGGGGAAATCGGTTATGCCCCTACGCTGGGTACCGTGGGTATTTATCTTGACGGCACGCCGATTAACTCTGCATTAGGGCCGGATAATCAAACGAGCGGCACCTTGTTCGACATAGATCGGGTAGAAGTATTGAAGGGTCCCCAGGGAACCCTGTTTGGAGAAGGCTCTCAGGGTGGCACGATCCGTTTTATCTATAACCAGCCTGACCCGAGCGGCCTTGATTACGCATTCAACGCGAGTTTCGCCAGCATGGACGAATCCGATGACAGCTCGACCCGTGTTGACGGCATGGTGAACATCCCGTTGGGCGACAGCGCAGCCCTGCGACTGACAGTCTGGAGTGCGGAGACGGCTGGCTTCATCGATAACCTGACGCCGGCTGAGCCGGATTACAACACCGGTGAATCGGTTGGTGGGCGTGCGGCACTACGTTTCGACGGTGATTCCTGGGCAGTTACCGGTACCCTCCACCACAGCAAGCAGAGTACCGCAGGTGCCTCTGGTACACGTGATCCATACACAGTGATGACCGCACGACTGCCTGGACTCGTGCCGCATTCTGTGGATGAGGTTGACATTTACAGCCTCACGATTGAAAAGGACCTTGGCTGGGCAACATTTGAATCACTGACATCTTTTACCGACCGTACCGTCGATGGCGTTACCGAAGGCACCGCTGATGGCGCGTCCTTGCTTGATTTCTTCTACTTTGGTGCTCTGGCAGCCAACGAAGATAACCATGAGGGGTGCGCAGGCGCGGTTTCAGTGGGAGCGGCGTTCGGCCTCCCTGGTCTTTGTGGATTCTGGCCGGGAATATTCAATTTGGCAGGTCCGGTGTTTACGGGTGACGGTCGAAACATACTTGCAATCTCGAGTGTTCAGGATTTCTACACCGAGCAGTGGGTACAGGAGTTTCGCCTGGTGTCTCCGTCTGATCAACGGCTCCGTTGGACCCTGGGCGCGTTTTGGAAAGACAGTGAGGATCACACCGGCGGTAATCAGGTCGTTGGTTATTATCCTGGTCGGGACGGCGCACAGAAGGCGGCTTTTGACCCGCTCTTGCAGGATAATCCTGCGAACAATCACAATGACTTTATCGAAGAGATAGCGGTTTTTGGCGAAGTGAGTTACGACCTCTCGGAAAACCTCGAGGTCACACTGGGTGTTCGGGTCGCCAATGTGGAGCAGCATTTCCAGCGGAGCGATCGTCAAACTGATGATACGTCGGTATCCCCTAAGTTGGTGTTTTCCTGGATGCCTCGGGATGAGCTCTTAGTGTACGGTGGTTATACCACCGGTTTTCGTCCGGGTAACGTGAATAACAACCTGGCGTGGTACAACGACACCTTCTTCGCCAATGCCGGATTTGACTCTTCGGATATTCTCTCCGGGCTTTTCTTCGATGGCGATGAAGTTGACAACTACGAGCTTGGTGTCAAGACGACGGTGTTGGATGGCCGTGTACAGCTAATGGCTGCGGCGTATTTTGTTGAGTGGAAAGACATGATCGTCCACGAGCAGAATCCGGCAGTTGGCACCGGTGACATCTACAACGTTAACAGCGGTGGCGCGGATATCAATGGTGTAGAGCTGGAGGTGAAAGCGTATGTCACTGACAACCTTCACATTCGTCTCGCTGGCGATGTTAATGACACTGAAGTCACCCGCGCGGCGGAATTTTCGACAACCCTGACGGGTACTGAACTCACCTATGCGCCGGACCACAGCTTGTCCCTGTCTGTCGACTACACCTGGTCGTTGGCAAATGGCGCGACGGTGGATTTTTACCTTGATCGCTCCTGGGTCGCGAAGCAGTTCACCGACAGCCGGAATACCCTGCCGCTCCCCAAATATGAGCGGTCCAACGGACGGATTACGTTCCGCAGTGCAGACGAAAAATGGCGCGTTGCACTGTACGGCACGAACCTCGAGGATGACCAGATCCTGCGTGGCCGTACCTCGACGGGCACATTGTTCTGGCACAATCCCCGTCAGATCGGGATGGAATTCGGCTACACGTTGTAACCTCTAGACCACAAAGCCATCGCGCTGCCGTGAGCGGCACGATGGTGAAGCTTTCTTAGTAGTACGTCCTAATCTACCCGGAAAGGTTTCTCACGAGGTGCTGAGTGTAACGCTGCGCTCTTCGCGAAGAGCCGCGCTGACTATTTCCGAGCCATTACGATAGTACGCCTGCAAAACGATGGTGAGGTGATGGAGTTGATATATAAGCGGTATTTGATCACAATCCGTCATAGCATATTCGATGTAGCTAGCTATACAATAAAATTGCAGAAGTTTATTTAGCTAATAGTGTTTGGCCGACCCTGTAGCAGCAGTGGCTGGACGTCATATTAAAAGAGGGGACTACAGATGAAGAAACTGATAGCACTATGCGCTTTGCCGCTACTTGCTTCAAATTCAGCATTCGCTGAATCTGAGGGGAAAGAAGAAGGAGTAATAGAAGAGGTTGTCGTTACGGCGACCTACCGTGAAACGGACCTGATGGATACCCCGGTATCGATGAGCGCCGTCACCGATGAAATGGCTAGAAATACGGGTGCACAGGATATGAAAGGCCTGTTCACACTGATCCCTGGTCTCAGCATGGCTGGTTCAGGTCGGTCCGGAGATGGTGAAAACCGCTATACCGTCCGGGGTGTTACCTCGCAGGCTGGTACTGCCGTTTTCGCGCCTACATTGGGTACGGTAGGTGTCTACCTTGATGGGATACCAGTGACATCAAACTGGGGACCAGATAAACAGATGAGTGGTACCCTCTTTGACATAGAGCGGGTGGAGGTGTTGAAGGGCCCCCAGGGCACATTGTTCGGGGAAGGCTCGCAAGGTGGCACCATTCGCTATATTTACAAGAAACCGGATCCGAGTGGCCTCGATGTTGCGGTTAACGCTAGTTTTTCAACCATGGAAGAATCCGATGATAACTCTTCCAGGCTAGATGTCATGGTAAACCTCCCGCTGGGCGATGCCGCTGCCGTTAGGGTTATGGTATGGGATTCGGAAACGGGAGGCTTCATCGACAATCAGACACCGGTTGAGCTGGATTACAATACGGCCGGGTCTGAGGGGCTTCGCGCTACGTTCTTAATAGATGCGGAAATATTCACGGCGACAGCGAGCTACCACTTAAGCGAGCAGTCGACTGCCGGCGGTGTGGCCACATCTGAACCTTTCACGGTACGGTCTGCTCGAATTCCAGGTCTGCCGCCTCAATCTTATGATGAGGTTGATTTGTTCAGTCTGGATATTCAAACAGAATTTAGCTGGGGTAGTTTGCAGTATCTGACATCTATTTTGCATCGCGATCAGGATGTGATCATCGAAGGTAGCGATATCGGTGCTAAAGGTTTGGATTTTTACTATTTCGGTGCGACGGAGGCTTTGGATCATCCGCTGTGTGGTAATTTCCCTCAGTACTGTGGCGTGTGGCCCGGTCAGTTTAATTTTTCAAGCCCGGTCCAGATTACCATACCCGATGGTAGAAACATGGATGCTATGTCGGGAAAACTTGAGCGCTTCAGCAAGCAGTTGACGCAGGAGATTCGACTTGTATCAAACGCGGATGGGCGACTGCGATGGACGGCCGGTTTCTTCTGGAAAGACAGCGAAAACTACCAGAGGAACAACCAGATAGCTGGTTATCATCCTGATCGGGCAGCGTTGTTGGATAGGCTCTTTAGCCCGCTTATAGTTGAGAATCCGGCTAACAATCACCAGGACTTTTTGGAAGAGACGGCGCTTTATGGCGAAATCAGCTATGACCTGACCGATACTCTTGAGGTCACCGCGGGTGTTCGTTGGGCTGACATCAAGCAAACATTCGAGCGAGCGCCGGACGGTAGTACGGAAGACACGCCGGTATCGCCCAAACTGGTGTTTTCATGGAAGCCCAATGATGAGTTGATGGTGTATGGCGGCTATACCACTGGATTTAGACCCGGCAACGTCAATAACCAGACGGCATGGTTCGTAAATACCTTTGGGGCGCCTGTGTCAGATCTCGAGGTTCTATTTTTCGGTGGTGACGAGGTAGACAACTACGAGGTGGGTGTCAAGACGACCTTCTGGGATGGTCGGGTGCAGTTACAAGCTGCGGCCTTTTTCCTTGATTGGAAGGAAATGATCGTTTCGGAAACATCCCCAATGATCAGTTTCGGTGGGCTTCCTTACAACCGCAACAGCGGTGGTGCAGAGGTTAGAGGTGTCGAGATGGAGCTGACGGCTTATGTGACGGATAATCTGCATATTCGCTTCGCCGGTGACGTCAACAACGCGGAAGTCACCAAGGCAAACCAGTTTTCGTCAAGCGCGCAGAATGCTGACCTCGCTTTTTCTCCGGACCACAGCTATTCCATCGGGATCGATTACACCTTAGCGCTGCAAAATGGCTGGAGGCTGGAGTTCTATGTGGATAACGCCTGGGTTGCGAAGCAGTTCGCCAATACTGCTAACGACCTGATATTGCCGGATTACACACGGGCCAACGGCAGGGTAACGCTGCATAGCCAGGATGAAAAATGGCGTGTGGCGCTCTATGGCAACAACCTTACGAATGAACAGATCCTGCGGGGTAGGGGTGCCTCGGGTGAATTATTCTGGTTCGATCCGCGGCAGGTTGGCTTAGAGTTTGGCTACCAGCTGTAACCATCTGTGCCGGCTGTAGGCACTTAGCTTGAAACGATGCCACTGTTCTATCCGTTGGATGGAACAGTGGTTTTTTTTTACTGAGGACATGTAATGCACGCATCCCCCATAAATGATCCTTGTCTTGATGAGATCAGTCGTTTGCAGCTCGAGCGCAATGCGCTGGAGCTCGATGTTGCGGGTTACACCGTAGTAGAAGATGTACTCGATCCGGATTTAACCGCACGAGGTTTAGAGGCAGCCCTTAAAACGTTTGGTGACAGAACCGGAAAGCTTCCGAACGTCGAGACGGGCGAGAGTTACGACGGTTACTCCGTTCAACGGTATCTGTTGCTGAGAGATCAGGCGTTTGAAGAAATCATCATGGCGGAAAAGGTACTGGCGCTGATCGATTTTCTCGTCGGTCAGGACTGCATTCTCAGTACGCTGACAGGACACATCCGTGGCGAAGGTTGCGGTGAGACGTTGCCAACTGGATATCTTGGTTTGCATGGGGATGACACCACGCCGATGCCGAGCGCGAACTACTTTAATTTCGCGACGGTGAACATTTGCCTGACGGATGTGGATGAAGCGTCTGGTTGCCTTGCATTTGTTCCGGGCAGTCACAAATTACGACGGCAGCCGACGGGGCCGGAGCGGGTATTGGCAGGGGAGGGCGCTAATTCAAACGCGGTTCCCTGCGTAGCCCCGGCGGGCAGCGCAATCATCTGGCCGTCACACACCTGGCATGGCTCATGGGTATCGGAAACTCCGGGTTTGCGGGTGACCCTGGCGGAACTCTTTTGCCGGCCTTACCTGCAGACCTATGAAATGTATCGGGAAACGGTCCCGCAAGAAATGCTGGAGCGTAACTCTCCACGCTTCGCGACATTAATGGGCATGGATACCATCACCGGTTGAAATGACAACCAGGATGACTGGATGAAGCCGTGGAGTGACCGAGCCCGAGCCCGTTACAAACCACCGGTCGGTTAGGGTAGGGGTTACCTCAGGGAGCGTTTAGTAATCGCTCAGCCAATAGTGCATTGAATGCCGGTAGGTCCCGCCAGTTGGTTGCAACCCGGATGGATTTTCCATTTTCGTCGATGACGGTTTTTCCGTCGTCATCAACGGTGACGTTTATCTCTGATATTTCCAATAGTTCCTCGCTGAACGCGAGGTAAATAGCAACCGTATCGAACAGGACGGATGATCGGCTGGCGTTGATATCTGCCGCCCCGTTAGCCGTGAGCCAGACCTGATAATTTTCTATTACCTCTGGCATCGAGGCATTGTCTGCTTCAGCCACCTTCTTATAGTCTTCACCTTCCAGCCGAACGATACCGCACGTATCGAGGGGTGTAATCGTCATATCGAAGTCAGAGCTGAACACGGTCTTGGCAGTCGATAGGTGTTGAACGACGTTGTACTCCGCATGTATCTCATCGCTGCCTCCATATCCTTTATAGATGGCCCCATGCATACCCACGAACCTCGTTTTTTCGACGACGCCAGGTTCTATCTCTAGCAGCCTGGCAATATTGGGGAGTGGTCCGATACATACCAGCGTGATCTTTTCATCCGATTGTTTAATCATCTCGGCCATCGCGGTAACACCATCCTCATGGAGCACACCTGAATAGCTGTCGAGGTCGTAGTCATCGATGTATTCGCGTTGATGTTCCAGCATGCTCTCGAAAGGCAGGCCAATACCGACGGGTATATCGGTACGCCCGACACGTTCAAGAAACTTGCATACGATCTTTGTGCGAAAGCGGGTATCCCCGGTACAGGTTACGATCATTTTCACATCGAGTTCAGGGCAACCAAGCGCCATCGCCAGGGCCCAGGTGTCGTCGATATCGGAGCCGATGTCGGTGTCAATGATGATGGGAATTTTTTTCATAGTACGCTCAACGTTGTTGGCCTGGAGTAAGCAGCACCGGGGTCTGTACTGTCAAGGCATTGATCGGAATGGGGATATCGCTTATAAGTTCAGCGGATAGATAAGGACAGGGCTGAAGAATGAAGATCACTGGGTTTGATACATTGCACGCTGATGCGGGGAGATCATTCTCGTTTCTCAAGATCACGACTGACGAAGGCATTACCGGCTGGTCCGAGTTCACCGGTATTTCCGAACGTAATCGTCGCACCGTTCTCGATGCGCTTATTCGGGCCATGATGACCGGACTTGTAGGCAGGGACCCCAGAGAAATCGAGCGCATCTTCAGCGATCTTATGTGTGGCATCCGCCAATCTCAGTCGGGCTTTAATCATCAGGCTATTGGTGCGATTCAGAACGCCTTAATCGACATTGCGGCCAAGGCACTGGGCGTACCGGTTTACCAGCTGTTCGGTGGGGCCCTGCGTACACGCATTCCTCTGTACTGGTCCCACTTTGGGGGCGTCCGTATGGGTAGAAATGCAGAGCTTTACGAGAAACCGCTAATCACAACGCTGGAACAATTCGCCAACCATGCGCTTGATGTCAATAATGCAGGATACAGTGCCCTTAAAACGAAGATTCATTACTTTGACGAGAATGGCGGTAACTCTTTCTTTCCGACCTATGGGGTGAATCCCGGTGCACCAGAGGTCAACCTTGAGCCTAGCATGCTGAAAGCGATCGTTGATCAAATGGCCGCGCTCCGGGGCGCGGTAGGTGATGACTTCGATCTGATCCTCGACATTAACTCCAATTTCAAAGCTGATGGTGTGGTGCGTATTGCGCGCGCCGTGGAACAATTTAACCCGCGTTGGCTTGAGGTCGACTTCTTTGACGCGGAAACGATGCGAGCCGTGCGTGATCGATCGCCGGTTTCAATCGGTGGGTGTGAAATGATCTGTACCGCAAGAACCTATAAGCCGTTTATCGTTGAGCGCGCCATCGATACACCGTTAGTTGATGTTGCTTGGAATGGTCTGATTGAGGCGATTCGAATAGCCAATGTCGCCGATGTGTTCGACCTCAATGTTTCCCCGCACAACTTTACCGGGCATCTGTGCTCTATGATGCACGGTCATTACTCGGCTATAACCCCAAACTTTCAGATCATGGAGTTTGACGTCGATGAGGTTCCCTGGTTGGGCGAGTTCTTTACGGAACCGCTGGTAATAGAAGACGGGGAACTGGTTCTTAACGACAAGCCAGGATGGGGCATGGATGTGAATGAGGACGCGGTCCGCGCTCGACCGGCGCGAGCGCTGGAAAAGTTTAAACCACCGTTGGCGTAGCTGGTTCTTGTCCCAAAGCGCTTAAGCGTTACCGAAGTCGAGCTCTTTCTGCTTGTAGGCCACGTCGCCAATATTTTCTGGCGCCTCCCAGAGATGCTGATTTGCCTTGTAACCCTCGATCAGCTTGTCGATAGCATCCAGTGAGAGTTCGTCTATGCGCATGCCGGGTGCGTCTGCGACACCGCCGCCTGCTCTGAACTCCAATATCTCGACGCCGGCTGGACCTGCAGTATATTTGTAGGGTTGGCCATTGGGAATAAACAGCGTAGAACCCGGTCCCAGTTTCTTCCTCCCCATGCTAATTTCTCCGGCGAGAATAAAGTAAACGGAGTCTCCGTACTGGGGGTGGCTGTGCCGAAACAGTTCGAAGTTTGCGCCAAACCACACGTGCGCCAGACTCATGCCGTTAGGACCATCCTGCATCAACAAAACCGTTGTTGTGGCGCCGGAGATTCCCGCCTTCAACATCTCGGTCAGCTTCTCTCGAGTGGGCTGTTCACCATGCTTTTTTGCCAACGCGCTGTGTTCAAAATAGGCCGCGGTACCTTCTTCGGTGACTGCATCTTCGGCGGCGGGTTGGTTCAACTTTGGGTTTTCATTGAGTTGAAACGGTCCACGTTCTGATACATAGCCGCGGGTAACAACCTCAAGTTTCTGCTCACTCATGGAAGACAACTCCTGATTTCAGTTTTGCTCATGTTAACGCTAGTGGGATAGCCCCTACAAACGTCAATTGCCCTTATTTAAAGGGGTTTTTGCGCTTTATCTTGTAGACAAAGGCGTGCTCGCAGGGTCGTTCCTTAGGAGGAGTTACCTCCAATCCGTCCCTGGTTAAGGCCCATGTTAACTTTTCTTCCGATCCGAGCATGCTGACAGAGTCAATCTCACCAGCATATAAGCTGCGCATACCCTTGATCGTGGCTTTATCGGCAGGCCAGCCGAGGCAGGTCGCGTACACCGCATCATCTGTGCAGGTAAAACGGTAGTCTTCTGCAGTGTAGGTAACCTCATGTTCTTCACTGAACATTCCGGCGTCTGTCATCTCTGTTGGTCCTTCGCCGTAATCCATCCAGGGCGTTGTGCCATAGATCGCTTCTCCATTAATGTCGAGCCAGCTACCCATGTCGTTCAACAGTGCCTTCGATTCCTCAGGGATGCTGCCATCGGCCTTGGGTCCCACATTCAACAGCAGATAGCCGTTCTTGCTGACGTTGTCGACCAGGTTATGGATCAAGGTACTGGGTTTCTTGAATCCGGCGTCATGCACGAATGCCCAGGCGCCCTGATTATCCACGGAAGTGTCTGTCATCCAGTCGTAGTAGGTCAGCTTGTCCATGCGTCCCAGTTCGTAGTCAATTAATGCGGCGCCTGGTGCCAGGTCGTGGGTCTTATAGGTGACGGCCAGCTCGGTGCCCCATTCGGCTTCCTTGTTGTAGTAGTCTGCCAGCATCTGCTTTTTGTGGTTTTCCTGGACCCAGCGGAGACCAAAATCGAACCACATCAGATCGGGACGATAGTTGTCGATCACTTCATCGATCTTGGTACGCCAGAAGTCGTTGAATGCGCCGTCCGGTCTATCCTGTGTGACCCAGTCGTGAACAGACTCATCGATACCATCGAGATTGTGCAAGGGGCCATAGAGCCCCGCATACTGTGGATCGGAAACATCGCAATCGCTACGCCAGTGAGGGTAGAACCACCATTGCTCAAAATGATGAAACGCGGTCATGAAGCGCATGCCTGTGCCTCTTATCGCTTTTTCCAGTTCGCCGACCACGTCTCTTTTGGGCCCCATCCTGGCAGCATTCCATTCATTGACCTGGCTATCCCACATTGAAAAGCCGTCGTGATGTTCGGCGACCGGCCCGGCAAACTTTGCACCTGAGCGTTTAAACAGCTCCGCCCACTCTTCTGCGTCAAATTTGTCCGCCGTAAAAATAGGAATGAAATCCTTGTAACCAAACTCCGATGCTGGCCCAAAATTTTTCTCGTGGAACTCGTACTGCGGATTGCCTTTCCGGTACATATTGAACGCATACCAGGAGCCGTTCTCGCCACAGGCGGGGACACTGTATAGACCCCAGTGGGTATAAATGCCGAATTTGCCATCACGTAGCCACTGCGGCGTTTGATGGTTTTGTAGTGATGACCAGGTGGGTTCGTATTTCTGGGACAATGGGTATTCCTAACGCAGAATGAGCGGCTACTGTATTCTTTCGTTGATTTATTAGTCAACTGGCGCTTTGCCTCCGCCAAAGGCATTATCTGAAACAACGAAAGACCGAAAACCGAAAAACCGAAGACCGAACTTAGAGGAGTGAAACATGACGACCAGAATGCCGGCCCTGAGCCTTGCGGCGGTACCGGGTAGAAGAAAGGCGACCGTTGAGTTGGCCACGGAAATTGAGAACAAGGGATTTAGTGGTATCTACGGTCCCAGCCTTGGAGATTCTCTGGCATTGTGCGAAGCCATTGCCTTTGCAACTAACGAGATACATTTGGGCACGACGATTACGCCCATGTACTTTCGTCAGGTAGTGGATTTTGCCAGTACGGTATCATTCATCCATGAGATCTCGGATGGCAGGTTCAAGTTTGGCATTGGTGTCAGCCATGCGCCGGCCCTTGACGCGCGTGGCATCTCGACCGGTAAGCCCCTGGGGGATACCAGGAACTTCGTAACGGAATTAAGAAATGTTCCCAGAGTTGGTGAACTACCACCGATTGTGCTGGCGACCCTGCGTAAAAAAATGATTCAGCTATCCGAGGAGATTGCTGAGGGTATGGTCTTTGCCAATGGGGCAAGATCGCATATGGCAGAGAGTCTTGGTGTTGTTTCGGATGAAGCGAAGAGCTCGGATGACTTCTTTATTGGCGATATGATCCCAACCTGCATTAGCGATGATGTTGAGGCCGCCAAGGCTGTCAATCGCAAGACGCTGACTTCGTACGCGTATCTGCCTAACTACCGCAATTACTGGAAAGAGGCGGGCTATGTTGAGGAGATGGAGGGGATAGAGAAAGCACTCGCAGATGGCGACCGTGAAAAGGTGCCACACTTTCTTACGGACAAGTGGCTCGCGGATACGACATTGTTTGGTTCCGCGACGCAGGTGCGGGACGGCGTTGAGGTATGGTTCGACGCCGGTATCAAAACACCCATTCTGGTTCCGTCATCAGCGAATGGGGGGCAGATGGTCGCCTTTGAGGAAATGTTAGCAATCTGGTAGTTAAAAAAGGGGGATAGACGATGACGAAGCATTGGTCAGAACTTGAAGTTAGAAAGGGCGGCACGCTATCGGCGAGAAAGCTCGCTGATGATCCACCCGCCGGGCTAACCAGGCTGCTCGATGAGCGCCTGGTCGATTTGCCTAATCCGGTCCAGGGAATCACTACCGATGGTGTCGTCCGCCAGGGTCTTTTCCCGCTAGCCGCCACAGGTGTTTCCACCAAGCCGATCACCGAAGCAGCGAATAGGTTTCTGCAGGCACTGAGTGCAGAGCAGCGGGGACGCGCGCTGTTTGCAATCGATGCAGACGAGTGGCGTATCTGGAACAACATCCATGTCTACTGCTGGCGTCATGGTGTGATGTTGGAGGACCTGCCTGATGCGACTCGCAAGCTAGGGCTTAACGTGCTTGCCGCGTCGTTGTCTGCAAGAGGGTTCGAGCAGGCGCGCGATATTATGCGACTCAATGGTTTGCTCGCTGAGGTCACCGGGAGTGCCGAAGAGTTTGGCGAGTGGCCCTATTTTCTTTCTTTCTTTGGTGAGCCGTCTGAAACTGAACCCTGGGGTTGGCAGATCGATGGACATCATCTCAACATCAACTGCGTGATACTCGGTGATCAACTGGTGATGACACCTACATTTATGGGGTCGGAACCTTGTGATGCCCACGAGGGTCCGTTGGCTGGCACACGCGTATTCGATACTGAAGAACGCGTTGGACTCGACCTTATCCGTTCCCTTGATGAAACTCAGCAAGGCATTGCAGTGACTCGCTCATCAATCCATCCGGACGATCTGCCGCAGGAACTGCAGCATCCGTTCGATGGCCGTATGGAAGGCGGGACCGGTCACGATAATGCGGTTGTGCCTTATGAAGGAATTGTTGGCAGTAAACTTTCCGATGCACAGCGCGGTCTGCTGCGGTCGGTAGTTGGCGCCTATGTTGGCTGGACTAACGATGGTCATGCTGAGGTTAAAATGAGTGAGGTAGAAGCTCACCTTGATGAGACCTGGTTTTCCTGGATGGGTTCGACCACCGATGATGGACCTTTTTACTATCGGGTACACAGTCCTGTAGTAATGATTGAGTTCGACCACCACCCCGGTGTTGTGTTCAACAATCCGGTGCCTTCACGAAACCATATTCACACTCTTGTGCGTACGCCAAACGGGGGTGACTATGGTGCAGATCTTCTGCGGCAACATCATGAACGATTTGACCATTCGCACGGGACACATAAGCCCCGTCATTGAGCCGCTAGCTTGTTGTTTTGATAAGTCGCTTGATTTAGCTATGGTCGAGGCATACCCTGCGCCCTTTATTTGGCTGTGATCTTTAAGGGGTAGAGCGCACTCAAGAACTACCAAAATGAGGTCTCATGGCAACTGTAGCGGAAAAACAAACAATCAAGAAAGAGCAGGTAGCCCGTGTTACCTGGCGATTACTGGCAAAAAACGGCTATGAATCTGCCAGTATGAGAGAGATTGCCCAGGCACTTGGCACTACCACTGGTACCCTCACTCACTATTTCCGCGATAAAGAAGACATGATCCAGTACACCTATGAGTACATGTACTCATTTGTGAGAGAGCGGGTCGATAGTGCTCACGCTGAAGGGCCGGCCTCATCGAGACTATGGCGATGCATAGAAACATTACTTCCAATCAAAAAGCCACATCTGGATAATCACAAGGTGTGGCTGAGTTTCATCACTACCAGCTTCGGCAAAATCAGTGTAAAACGACGTAATAAGAAAGCGATACAGCATCATAGAGAGATACTTCTGGAGCTTGTTGAAAATGATCGCGCGAACCGAAAGCAGAAACCGGCAATGACGTCAGCCGATGAGACAGACCTGCTTATCTGTATCACTGAAGCGCTCGCGACGCTCGCCGCCATAGATGAAAAGACTTACTCACCCGAAAGAACTCGACATCTGGCTAAAGTCGCTTTCGAAAAAATCATTGGCAGGAAAGCTTCCGCATGAAACAGGATGACTTTGGCCTGGATGCCCAGGTTACACTCGATGTTTCTATTCCCTATCGTGTCTATCTCCCCACCGACTACGATGCTTCGGGGGATGGTTACCCCATGTTGTATTTTCTTCATGGCGCCGGTGAGCGTGGCAATGATCTGGACTGGATGGCGCGAATCGCGTTACCGAAATATATAGAAGATGGCGCCGAATTGCCTTTTGTTACTGTCTGCCCCCAGTGCCCTTCGGGCAAGAGATGGGACGCCCTGACCTTAACGACGCTGCTTGATAAGGTAGTTGATGACTACAATATTGATACGTCTCGTATCTACCTGACCGGGCTAAGCATGGGTGGTTGGGGAACCTGGGACCTGGCCAACCGAATATCAGATCGATTAGCTGCAGCGATTCCGATTTGCGGGCCATTCCTGCGCGTTATTCCGGAACACTTTAAAGACCTGCCGGTCTGGTGCTTTCACGGCGTCATGGATTCGGTTATTCCCGTCGCCGACTCAGTCCGAATGGTTAAGTCGCTTCGCGACGCTGGCTGTAATGTCGAATTCACAACCTATGCCAATGCCGACCATGATTCCTGGACAGAGACCTACCAGAATCCTGAGATCTACGACTGGCTGCTGTCACACCGTAAGGCTCAGGGCTAGCTCTCCTGGGCCCAAAGTTTCCGATGAATCTCATCGGGATCATTCGATACATGACTAGAGCCATCCAGATGCATGACCTGTCGGTCAGGATCACCGTACTGTGACCATTCAGGCAATCCTGCTCCGTTAGGATCTCCTGTCCAGGCAAATCGGGTTAGTGCGCCGGACCACCGTTCTGCTAGATTGCGAACTTCGGCTAGTTCAGGATCGTACATTGCAAACACCACGCAGTCTGGATCGGCGTAGGCGTTGAAGGTGAAAGCCATCTCGCAGGCGTGCATTGATCCGGTTAGTTTTCCGTTGTACTCAAGGGTTGTCGGAAGATCGAAACGGTATAACCAGCTCCCGGATCCCGCAGTGGAAGCACTATCGGCAATCTCAACGGCGATACGACGGAAACTATCCGTCATCGTAACCTCGAACAGCCTTTTCGCATTCTGATCAGGGTAGGCTGCCTTGATACCTTCCACATAGTCTTGTGGATCTGAATCACCAATCACCCACTTGGCAGTCCCTGGAAGCATCTTTTCGTATCGCTCGATGTCTTCGTCGTCGGTGTCGGGTGGCGTAAATAGTGTCGCTTCAGTCCGGTTGGTGCCGACGATGATTGGCACGCCCGCGCTGCCTTTCTCAAGGATCGCGTCGTTTGACGATTGGGTCACAACGGTGCCGTCGACAGCGTAGCCTACCGGTAGTCCGGCTTCGATTATTTCTTCTGCGGATGCTTCGCGCAGCTTCTCAAGTAGTTGTGATTGGTCGACCCCTAGTTTATCCGCGATCTCGCTGGTCTTGTCTCCGCCTGCCCAGTTTGGTCCGTTGGGGCTATTTGCTATCACCTTGTGGAACAGACCGTCTGCTGCTGGCACGGCGTTGAGTCCCAGTACCGCAATACCGCCGGCGGATTCCCCGAAGATCGTAACGTTTTCCGGGTTGCCGCCGTAGTCAGCGATGTTGTCTCTCACCCACTCGAGGGCAAGGACCATGTCACGAACTCCGTTGGACACTGACCCTTTGAATTCTTCTCCCACTGGTTCGAGGTCCATGAATCCGAACGGACCTAATCGATAGTTGATAGTAACCACAACCACGTCACCCTGACTTGCCAGTACGCGGCCGTCATATTCGTTGGCGGCGCCGCTGGCGAATCCGCCGCCGTGAATCCATACCATCACGGGGCGCGAGGTGTTGTCAGTCGAGGGAGTGTATACATTAAGAAACAGACAATCCTCGCTTAGATCGCCAGGCACTTCCTGGCCCATGGAGCCGGCGATCTTTCCCTGCATCGCGCGATTCGGATACTGCGTGGCATCAAGGATATCGTCCCAGCCGCCGGCAGCGACGGGTGGCATGAAACGTAGCTCACCAGTAGGTGGCTTGCCATACCGTATTCCTAGAAAGGCGTGGCTGCTGCCGTGATCCAGGCCGGTGATTTTTCCAAGACGTGTGTCAATTGTTGTCATTGATTGTTATCCGAAGGGCTTGTTTATTTTTCAGCTAGCAACTATCGCGTCCAGCAGGCGGACATCATCGTCACTTAACTTAATCTTGCTAGCTTCAAGGTTTTCTTTTTGCCGTTCGCTGTTACTGGATTTAGGAATCGTGACGACGTTTGGTTGGCGGACTAACCAGTTAATGGCGACCTGTGCGGGCGTTGCAGAGATTCTGTCCGCGATCTCGCTGACTGTTTCGTTGGTGAGGGAAGCGCTCGATTGTGCAGCTTTGCCAGACCCATCCTTTAGCGGCCAGTAGGCAGTCAGGGTCATGTCATTTTCCCTGCAAAATGTCAGGGTGCCATCTTCTTGTGGCTTACGGAAAAACAAACTGTAATGTACCTGGTTGCCAAAGAGTGGCGTTTCGGACAAGGCCGCTGCCTGCTCCAGAAGTGGCCGGTCGAAATTGCTTACGCCAATACGTCTGATCTTTCCGGTATCCACCAGGTGATTAAGCGCGCAAAAACTATCGGTGAGTGGAATATCAGGATTCGGCCAGTGAATAAGGTATAGGTCTATATAGTCGGTTTGCAGATGTCTTAGACTCCTATCACAGGCGGCCAGCAGGTCATCGTAGGCGAGGTTCTCTCTATTGACCTTGCTTGTAATGATGAGGTCACCTCGGTCCTGCCCGATCAGCGCACGACCCAGCAACTCTTCCGAGTGCCCGGAAGCGTACATTTCGGCTGTGTCGAAATGACGATACCCAAGGGAAATAGCGTGTTGTAGTGCGGTTACTTCTGGCTCATCCCGAGAGTGGTCCGGGCTCATCTCCCCACCGTAATCCCACATCCCCATGCCAATGGGCGGTAATCGAAAGTCGTCGGTCATCTTTCCGTTCTAAGAAATTTGGGGGGACAGTGTACCTAATTCCGAATATACGCGGCGTACTTATTTTGATTGAAACGAATTAAGTACACTGTCCCCCGATTTCACGGTAAAGTGCGCCCCGCCATGAAGTCATCTTCTGTATTTTCAATATTCAAACGGATGCGTGCGCTGCCGCTAGCGTTACTCGTAAGTAACGGGTTCGCTGACGAGCAGACTTTGCCGCGCGCCTGGTTCGAGCCCGTCAAGACCGCGAGTGAAGTTGGTATCAAAGAATTTTCCCAGAGCCCGTTGCTGGATACCTGGGACTTGCCGAGTGTTGAAAAACGTCTGCCAAATGACCCCGTTGTAGTAACGCCGCTTGCCGGGAACGGACGTTATGGCGGCACCATGCGCACTACGACCAACGAGTGGCTGACCTATCCGAATCGTGAGGCGCCGCTGACTATCGCAGCAGATATGCGCACCATACTGCCGAATCTTGCTGAATCCTGGGAAGTAAGTCCCGATGGCCGTCGGCTCACGCTCACTTTGAGAGAGGGTATCAGATGGTCTGACGGTGTTCCCCTGACCAGCGATGACTATCTGTTTTTGTTTAACGATCTGTGGCTCAACGAGGAGTACGCGCCGGTTCAAAGCCGAATCGTCAGAGGTGGCAGGGCAGTCAGGGTCGATGACCAGACCTTCTACTATGAGTTTGATGAGCCCAAGCCGCTTTTAGTCAACTATCTTGCCCAGTATGGCGACTTTATGGTGTTGCCCAGGCACTTTTACCGGCAGTTCCACCCTACCTACACAGATCGTGAAGTGCTGAACCAAAAAATTTCAGATCTGGGTTTTATCTCCTGGATGACATTTATTGATGCCTGTCGGCGAGAACTGATTGAAGAGAGCGCGAATGAACCGACTTTGGAAGCCTTCAAGGTCGTTGAGCGAACACCTACGTTAGTTCGTTTTGAACGTAATCCCTACTACTTCAAGGTTGACCCTTCTGGTCAGCAGTTGCCGTATATCGATCGGGTGGAGTCCCGGATCATCGACAGCAAAGAAGTCATAGCCGCCATGGCGACAACTGGCCAACTCGACTTCTCGGCATTTGAACTAAAGACCCAGGATATCCCGCTGTTGAAGCAGGGGGAGCGAAACAAGACGATCCGTGTACTGATATGGAACCGTCTGCATTCCAGCGATGTGGTCATTGAGCCCAACTACAATCACAAAGATAAGAAATTGAGCGCGCTGTATTGGAAGCGCCCCTTCAGGGAAGCGTTATCTATCGCAATCAATCGTGATGAAATGAACGAGATCATTTACTTTGGTCGCGGTACGCCCCGCCAGGTTACCGCGCATCCGACCAGCAGCATGTTTGAACCGAGGTTCGCTACTGCCTACACCCGGTATGACCCTGATCGCGCCAATGCCCTGTTGGATGAGTTGGGTTTGAAAGATATCGATGGCGATGGGCTACGGGAATACCCAGACGGGACGCCGCTTACCATTACGCTGGAGTTTGTCGACTGGGAAACACCCAAAGGAATTACGTTGGAGCTGGTCAGTCTCTACTGGCGAGAGGTGGGTATTGACCTGCGGCTGAAAATTGTTGATCGGGCGCTACAACGAGCCCGTGCACAGACCAGTGAAATGCAGATGACCGTATGGCATGCAGATCGAGTTACCGAAATTCTGCTGCCGTTAAGTCCGGGCTGGTGGGCACCGGTTCATAGCGGTTGGGACAATACCCTGTGGAATGACTGGGTTAACTGGCATCTCACAGATGGTCGATTAGGTGTAAAGCCACCACCTGTTATACGCGAACTACAACGCTGGGCGGAGGAAATGTATTCCACTGTTGATGGCCAGCGCCGGATTGAACTCGGCAAAAAAATACTTGCCAGTCATGCCGATAACCTCTGGAATATTGGTACTGTGGGTCTTGCACCTCAGCCGGTTGTTGTTTCGCGCAATCTGCGAGGTATACCAGATGTAGGGATCTGGGGCTGGGATAACCGTTGGACCCTGACCTATCACCCTGCTACCTGGTTCTTTGAATGATGCTCTAGCCCTGTCTCGCTCGGGCTCGTGCTACACTTTTCGAGTTGAAAAATGGAGTAGGACACAGCATGGCATCGGTACTGATAACTGGAGGAGCCAGGGGGATCGGCAAAGGTATTGCGATGGCTTTTCTTCAGGCGGGGCATCAGGTCATGATCGCGGATCTGGCTGGTGGCGAAGACTGGAATTACGACCTTGCCACAGAAGGAGTGATGGCCGAGACCATCGCGGAACTCGAAAGTCTCGGCGACATCCGGGGTGTCAACCTGGACGTCACGAATGCCGGTTCATGTGACAAGGCTGTGGCAGCAACTGTCGATGCTTTTGGGGGGCTGGATATCTTATGCAATAACGCTGGTGTGCTCGCCAGCGGTCCAATCGAGGAATTTTCAGAATCAGATTGGGACCGCGTATTCGATGTAAATGTAAAAGGTATCTACCACATGACGCGTAGTGCACTGGATTCACTTCGTGCATCCGGCAGCGCTGCCATCGTCAACACCGCATCTATCGTGGCTAAGAAAGGCGCCCGGGGGATGTGCGCCTACTCGGCATCCAAATCAGCGGTGATAGGGCTGACCCAGTCTTTAGCAATGGAGTTTGCACCGGAAGGAATTCGAGTTAACGCGGTTTGTCCAGGCATCGTTGGGACCGCCATGTGGCATGACCACCTGATGGCTAACCAGGGCGGGGAGGCATTTGAGGATCGGGTCCAGGATTTGGTTCCTCTCGGCAGGCCGTCATCGACACTGGATATTGGTGAGGCGGTACGTTATCTGGCAACGGCCGAGAATGTTACCGGGGTCTCGCTCAATGTTGCCGGTGGAATGGTAATGAACTAAAGCGTCATCCTGAGGGAAGCTAGGTAACTCAGGGATTAGGGCGAACTCACATCGAGAGATCCTTCGCTTCGCTCAGGATGATGTGAAAGAGATACTCGGTATGACTATAGGTGGGAGTTAAAATAGAAATCGCAATGCTCCCCGGAGAACCCGGGGAGCGTTACTGGATGACAAGCTAGTTAGCTCTGTAAGACAGTCTTACTCCAAAGGTTCTTGGAATCAGACCCCTGTGGCTAAACTCGAACGTATTGTTCTGGTCGATTGCTATCGAGCCATCGTCATTAAGGAGATTCTCGCCAAAGAACGACGCGCGCCAATTCTGATTCGAGAGACCAACACTGAAGTTCAGGTTGTTGTATGTATCCGTAAGTTGATAAGTGACGTTAGGTGAAATCCCGCCCCCGCCTGCAACATTTGGAAACGAGTTAGGCACGTCACCCACGTGTTGGAGGTCTGCTCGAGCATACCAGTCAAAACCATTCAGGAAAGATGAAGGCGCTGTGTATTGCGCGAAAGCCACCGCACTGAACTCTGGTGATTGCAGTCTATCGCCGACGCTGCCACCGGTCATAAACGACTCAACCTCGCTGATTGTATCGATCTCTGCTCTTATCAAAGATAAGTTAAGTCCTAACTCCAGATTAGAATCGGGTAGATAGACGAACTCAGCCTCGACTCCTTTCGAAACAGCCTTACCGACGTTGGTAGTAAAACCAGCGGCATCCGATCTACGTCGAGCAAAGAACTGGAAACCCTCCCAGTCAATCATAAAGAGAGACACATTGGCACTTAATGCGCCGTCGAGAAACATGCCTTTCATGCCCAATTCATAGTTCCATAGCCCATCACCGGCGGATTTCGCTGGAATTATGACATCCTGGACAGGACTACCGTCCTCGTTGAGAGCTCTGGTTGCGCCACCATTGGTGTTCGCACCAGGATTGGCTACTCCGCCACGGAATCCTTCGGAGGCCAGGGCAAATAGGTTGACCTCTTCGGTCGCCTGCCACATCACACTGACTTTGAAAGTATTCACGTCTTCTTGTTGTTCGTCGAGTGTTGCGCTATTCGGAGCAATCGACATTTGCCATTCCTCGGTTGGATCGGCCCTCCACGAACTTGCACTAGCGAGAATTGAGCTCCAACCACTGCCTTCTGTACTACTCCCCTGGGGCCGTCGATCAGTCAGCGCCACCTCTCCGGATCTTGCACCCAGCGCCATCGTCAATGTATCGGTAACATCGAAAGTCACCTCGACAAAAAACGCCTGGTCCGTGTCGTTATTCATTCTAGAAGGTGTGCTAGACCATGCGGTCAAAATACCATTCGGAAAACCTTCCCAGGTACGCTCTGGCCTTTGTATCAATCCATTGAGATTCCTTCTCTCGGCAAACTCGGGTGCCGTAAAGTGGATCCAGTCGAAGTCATTGTCGCTTTCACGATTGAAATAGCCTACGACATAATTGAAACGAGATTCACCGTTAGAGACTAGCCGCAGTTCCTGAACAGAATTTTCGTGCCGATCCATTCTGTGCATTGCCCAAGGCCAGGCCCATGAGGCGTTAATTATGATCTGGTTGAGATCGATCACGGTTTCACTGGTAAATTCATAGTAGTTTGTTGACGATGTGATGGTCGCCGGACCAAAATCATAACTAAGCGTCAGGTTCCAGTTGGCAAAATCGGATTCAATACCATGTGCGAGCCAACTCCCGGTGATTAATCTGCCGCGGTCAGGATCGAAAACGTCGTAATCATTCGTATCCATGACTTGTAACAAATAATTCGCCGTCGCAGTGAAGTTATCACTAGCCTCCCAAACTAAAGATGCTCTCAAGCCTTCATCTTGATTCGAATTCGAATTTTCTCTTCCAGGCGCGACCAGATCGTAATTGTCGCCATTAGCAATGCTATAATTGGCACCAATATTGGTCATGTAACCATCTTCGTCGCGGATGGCGGCAGCAACTCGAAGCGCTAATCTATCGCTGAATGGAATATTTATCATGGCATTGTAGCGATGCCGCAACGAACCGCTGGTCGTAGCAAATTCTGACCCTATGCTCCAATCGAACCCTGAAGGGTCTGCCTTGTTGGCAATAATGCGTACCACGCCCGAGAGCGTCCCCGCGCCAAACAACGTGCCTTGTGGGCCCTTTAATACCTCAACCCGGTCGATATCGAACATTCGGAAATCCGGTTGGGTTCCCGCGTTGTTACTGGTAATCGGAATATCGTCCAGATAGACCGAGGTCGGTCTGGTCAGGTCCGTTCCCGGGTTACTGCCGGTACCGATACCTCTGATGAGAAAGCTGGAGTCCAGCTCTCGTCCCTGTCCGGTTTTGATCATACCGGGAATCGAACGGGCAAGATCGTCGCCACTTTCAAGTCCTCGAATAGCAATATCATCCCCAGTTAAAACGTTAATCGTTATAGGAACGTCTTGTAAACTTTCGGCTCGCTTGGTAGCTGTGACAACAATTTCTTCAATCATGACGTTTGATGTTTCAGCAGCATTTAACGAACAGACCCCGAACATCGGCAGGATACCGAGTACCAGAGTCTTAGAATTTTTGATCAAGGTATTACGCATTCTTTCTCCCCTAAAATTAATTGGCCGAATGGTCAGTTTCAAATTACTATCGGCTACAGCAAAAAGTGGAATCACCCACCGCTACCCTCTGTTTTTTATGCCCTTTGCGCGGATATGTCAATAGTCGAGTATCATTAAGTAGAAAATAAGATACTATTCGTCAGAGGGGACAACTAGCCATGGACTACCGATGAATACTGACAGACCCGTAAGTACCGCGCCGCATCTGGATATGGAGCACGAGATTGCTGAGCTTCGTGCCGAGATCGCGCACCTGCGGGCAAGGCTGGCGCAGAATCCGAATCGCGATACGAAGGATGGCGAGTGGCCAACCGAGATCACCTATGGTCAGCAGATGAGATCGCTTACCCAGTTTGCCGGCGTCAGTAAGGACCTAGATGCAATAGGCAGAACCTCGGACCATCCAAAGTTACCTCAACCCTCAAGAGAACAGGCGCAACTGGAAGCAGATTTTATCCGCTGGGGTTATTGCCTGGTAGCAGATGCAATGACATCCGAGCAGGTCGATGCACTGGTCGAACGACTACTGGATCAGGCCGAGGCAGAAAGAACAGCCGGCATCGCACACGTGACTCACGAGGGAACAACACAGTTTGTACCTAACCTGCTCCCTAAGGGGCAAATTTTTCGCGACCTGGCGTCGCTAGAGGAAAACGCGGCAGTCGGCGCGCCACTGGTTGAGACCCTGTTACGCAAGATCCTGGGGGAAGACTTCTATCTTGCGACTGCCCATGGGTCCATCGTGCAGCAGGGAGGCGGTATTCAGGAACTGCACCAGGACCAGGGTTTCGTGCCCTTACCACATCCACCCTATCCACTTTATAGCCTAATCATCTGGGGGTTCTCTCCATTTAGCCTGGAGGAGGGTGCCACCTACTTGTTGCCTGGATCACACCGAGCACCCGATGGTGCAAATCTTGTGCATCCGGATACAGATTTCAAAGCGTTCGCCAGGGGCAAACTGTTAGCGCTGGACATGCCACCGGGAAGTTGTGCAATTCTTGACAGTCGCTTGCTGCATTCTGGGGGTGAAAGAACTGCCCCCGGTAAGCGTCTGGCATCACGAGTGCTGTATTGTCGCGGCATGATGCGGCAACAGGAGAATCTCATTGCTTGTGCCGATCCAATACTTGATCAGCTGTCACCGAAACTCAAACGGCTCATTGGCTATTACAGTTACTACAGCCTCGGCATGATCGATGGCAATCGTAGCGACCCGGCGAAGCCCAAAGTACCCATTGGGGAGCTTTCAATGAGCCGCCCGGAAGAGTTTGAACAGGATTTCGATTTTCGCCATACGGAGTTTGCCAGGGAGTTGGCAGAAAACGAATGGAATGAATGGGTGGACTATCGGGGTCCGGAGCAGGAATGATCGCGCATATCAGGCAGTGAGATTGAAGCCCGTATAGTCGTTTTCAGCTATGTCATCGCATTGCTTGCGGTAGTTACCGAGACCGCCAATATAGGGCATAAATATTCTGGGCTTGCCTGGGATGTTGGCGCCGAGGTACCAGGAATTGCAGGATGGCGCTGTCAGCATTGAACCCTGGGCGGTCTCATAGACGTGTTTGATCCAGTCTTTTTCTGCCCGCTCGGTTGCCTCAATAGCGCGTAGCTGATGGGAATCCATGTAGGTAATGCAATCCGCGATCCAGTCGACGTGCTGTTCGATGGAAGTCATCATGTTGCTGCGCACCGAGGGGCTACCGGGACCGGTGATGGTGAAGAGGTTTGGAAAACCGTGCACTTGCAGACCCAGGTAGGTGCGTGGTCCGGCTTCCCAGTAATCTGACAGTGTTACACCGTCGCGGCCGCGGATATCCATGTTCAATAGTGCGCCCGTCATTGCATCGAAACCCGTGGCGTAAATCAGGGCGTCAAATTCATAATCTCCCTGCTGGGTCTGAATACCTTTGGCGGTGATTCGTTCGATACCACCGCGGCGAAGATCCACCAGAGTGACGTTGTCCCGATTGTATGCTTCATAGTATTGGGTATCGATAACAGGACGTTTACAGCCGATTGGATAGCCGCGCGGCATAAGGCCCTCTGCAGTTTGGGGGTCTTCGATAATCTGATCGATATGTTTACGATACATTCCACATGCCAGCTCATTGGCTTCAAGATTCAGCCCGACATCGACGTACTGGTGAATCGCCCCAAATCCATGCTCAAGTACCGCCGCATGACGTTCGTCCTCGGTCGTGTCCATGATCAGTGCGGTAGGTGGTGTTCGCGTGTTGCCACCAAACCCAAAGCCATAGCCGATAATGCCAAACTCGGATTCTCGTTGTTGTTGGCGGATTGAGGCATAGTCGGCCTTAACCTTTTCAATGAATTCGGCCGTCATGGGTTTGTTGTCTGCAGGCATCGTGTAGTTTGGTGTGCGTTGGAACACCGTCAGGTGCTTTGCCTGTTCTGCAATTACCGGGATCGCCTGCACACCGGATGAACCTGTACCGATAATACCGACTGAGGTGTCAGAGAAGTCGACACCTTTGTGTGGCCATTGACCCGTGTGGTAGACCGGCCCGCCGAAATCTCCGGCGCCTTCGACGTCTGGCGTATTCGGCATAGAAAGACAACCGGTTGCCATAATGCAATAACGCGTGTGAAAGCGATGTCCTGTATCGGTGCTGATGGTCCACTGCTTGTCGTCTCCGTAATATACGGAGGACACCCGGGTGTTGAACTGGATGTCCCGGCGCAGGTCGAAGCGATCAGCGACGTGATTGGCATAAGCCAGAATCTCCGGTTGCGCCGCCATTACCTCCGTCCAGGTCCATTCCTGTTCCAGTTCCGGTGAGAAGCTGTAGGAGTATTCCATGCTGGGTACGTCGCAACGTGCCCCGGGATATCGATTCCAGTACCAGGTGCCGCCAACGTCGTCGCCTGCTTCCAGCGCGCGTACTGTCAGACCAAGATTGCACAACCGATGAAGCATATACATACCGGCGAAACCTGCGCCGACGATGATGACGTCATAATCCCGAGATTCGGCCATTAGCTAGTTTTCATCCTGAAACTCAACACCGTGCCTGTAGTTTCTTAAACAAAGAGATCCTTTTTATTGTAGCCGTGGAGCTGATCACGACTTGCATTCCATTGAATGTTTTCGTCTGCGAGTGGTTGGTATTCATAGGATTGTTCTTCAGGGTACGCCTGTGCTCTGGCAGCTGCGGCCAGCGCAATAACCCGGGAGCGATCAATGACTCGCGCTTCGTCATAAGGCACATTGTCAAAGTCATGGCTCTTGAGTACCGAGGCCCGTCGGTGAAAGCCAAACACGAAGGTTGCACGCATATCAGCTGAGGTGTTGGCAAAGGAGCCATGAAGCATCTGTCGGTTACAGATTGCTACGTCTCCCGGATTGCATAGCATTGGCACTGCGTCAGGGAGTTCAATGGAATTGTTATTGGCGGCGACTCTTCCTTTGATATCGAGTTTGCCTGAATCGTGGGTGCCGGGGACGATCCAAAGGGCATTTTCCGCGTTGGTGGCATACAGGTTGACCATGAAATTAAAGCCATGTGTTCCTCTATCGTGGTCCGGTTCGTTCCACAGGGTAGTGCCGTCCTGATGCCATGAAACAGATGCTCCCAACCCGCCGTGCTTGATCCAGATGGTGTCAGTAAAAGGCACAAAGTCCGGGCCATTGATCTGTTCTGCGATAGCGAGAAGCTCGGGGTGACCATACAGGTGCAAAGTAGAGTCCATGAAATGGAAGGTGCCGTGCACCTGTAACAACACCTCGTCCGGTGCATCTGCCGGCGCATCAGGCTCGACCATTCTTACTTCGTACCGACCGCCAATGGCATCAGTGCCGCCATGAGGGTCGGAAAGTGGCTTTACGAATCTGAAACACGGCACCTCGTGGTTCAGGCCAACCGCCGGACGACCGTGACGGTCTACGTTCGCGTCGCCATTAACAGGGGTGTGTTCGAGCAGGTCTTCAAATTCTGCGACAAGCTGCTGCATTTCCTTGGGCTCGATAGCTCCCTCGAACACGTAGAAGCTGTGCTTCCAGTACGCGTCGAGGATATGGGAAGCAAGACGCCCGCTCTTGTCGAACTCAATCGGACCGCGGTTCCTCAGTTCAAAGGCGCGCTTTTCGCCTTGTTTTAGATAGGCGTTGTCCATAGTCACTCCTGATGATGTGAAGGCACTTTACTTTGGAGCGGTCATCTTTTTCAACATATTGTGTGTTTGGCACCTTTGATCATTCGTCTGGGTGTTTCGCGTTATTGGCACAAGTGTTTTAATGGGCGCCGAATCGTCGATAAGTTCAAATGCGCTAACGTCCGGAGCCATCTCAATGAAAATAGATGAGGTGAACGTTGCGCCCCACAATTTTTATGGGCATCTGGCCAGTGCGATGAGCGCTAACTTTTGCGCCGCTTTACCAAACTTTCGCATCATGGAAATTGAAGTTGATGATGTGGCCTGGAAAGATGACCTCGTCACCCATCCTCCGGAAATCAGAAACGGTGAAGATGTAGTATCGGATCGTCCTGGCTGGGGAACTGATGTCAATGAAGAAGCGGTACGGGCACATCCGCCGAACTAAAGTTTTGAGTTTTGTGTAATTAGTTTTGATTTAATAACAATAAAAAAAGGGGGTTTTGTGATGGGAACACAGGTAGAGATATCAGGGGCATTTACTGACAAGGTGGTCTGGATTACCGGCGCGTCATCGGGTATTGGCGAGGGTATGGCAAAGGCGTTTGCGTCCGCAGGTGCAAATGTCGTCCTCTGTGGCCGTAATGTGGATGAGCTTAACCGTGTAAAAGACGAGTGTGTCGCAGCGGGCGCGCAGGAAGATCACCTGATGGTGCTGCTGCTGGATGTCCTGGACTATGATGCCATGCCTTCTACTCTGCAGGCTGTGCTCAATCGGTTCTCCCGCATTGATATGTTGATCAACAATGCAGGCCAGGGGGCGCGGGACAGGGTGCTGAATATATCGATGGATGTTTACCGCAAGGCGATGGAGGTCAATCTCTTTTCTGCTGTCGCGCTGACTAAAGAAGTGCTGCCAGTCATGATCGAGCAAGGTGCCGGACGGATTGTCGGTCTCTCCAGTATGGCAGGCAAGATTGGTGTGCATCTGCGAACAGCATACTGTCCGGCCAAGCACGCGGTAGTGGGATTTTGTGATGCGTTACGCGCAGAAATGGCGCATTACGGTATCAAGGTAACGACGATAGTACCGGGCGTGGTTCGTACGGAGTCGGCGGCGAAAGCAATGATTGGCAATGGTGAGTTACTTGGGCCGGAAAGAGGTGTGATGGTAGGCGGCCTGTCCGTAGACGAGGCAATTGAAATTATTATGTCTCAATTGGCAGGGGGTGCGGATGAAATCATTGTGGCCGCTGAAGGTGAAGTCCAGTTGATGAAACAAAAGCGTGAAGATCCGGTCGCTGTATTCCGCTTTATGGAGGAGGCAGCAGAACAGGAAATTTACGCAGATCCCGGGGAATAGTGTGGCTGATTTTTGGTTTATGACGTTTCCGGTTCCAGGTGAAAGTGAAAACATTGCACGCAATATAGAGGATTCGGGCTGGGACGGCCTGTATTTTCCTGATACCCAGTGCTTGTCTGGCGATATGTATAGTGCAATGTGTCTCGCTGCGAAGGCGACAAAACGATTGAAGGTTGGCACTGCGGTAACCAATCCGGTGACGCGTCATCCTTCTGTCACTGCTTCAGCCATCGCAACCGTGCAGGTTGAGTCAGATGGCCGTGCGGTACTGGGTATTGGTCGAGGTGATTCGTCGCTTGGCTACATCGGGCAGAAACCAGCGCCGGCAGGAAAACTGGAGAGTTATCTGGACCAGGTACAACGCTATCTCCGGGGTGAATCCGTCGACCTGGACGGGTACGAGAGTCGCAACATGTGGATCAGCGATTCTGGCCAGCCCAAGGTGCCGGTAGATGTTGCGGCAACGGGACCACGTGTCATCGCGCTTGCTGGGCGCCTGGCAGAGCGGGTTACCTTTGCGGTTGGCGCAGATAAAGAGCGCCTTAAAGCATCGATGGAAATCGCCCGTTCGGCGCGCAGCAGTGCCGGTCTAGATCCGGAAGAACTGTCGTTTGGTGCGTACATCAACCTCGCGTGTGATGACGACCTGGCGCAGGCGCGTTCGGTTATCCAGGGAAGCACGGGGGCCTTTGCCCACTTTAGTGGTATGTCGGAAGCCAGCAGCAGGGGCACAGGAGATGCCCGGATTTTTGAGCGAGTCGGCGCCAACTACGATATGGCGAATCATGGAAGTAATGAGGCGGCACACGTTAAAGCCATGCCCGATGATTTCATTAGCCGGTTTGGTGTAACCGGGTCAGTCGATTATTGTGTAGAACGGCTGGGGCAGCTCATTGAACTTGGTCTCGACAGGTTGGTTCTGCTTACAGGATCGTTGGACAGCGATCCCGCGTTGACTCAAGCGAGCTTTGAGCGAATCTCAAATCAGGTGTTCCCGCAGTTACGGTGAACGAGGCCCGATTGACCACGCTCAGATGGTCGGTCCCCAAACTTCCCGGTTATTCACGCGCTCAACGCGACGCGAAGTCTTAAGGTCGAGTAAGGCTTCAAGGCCCGTTGATCGGCAAACGCTGCGCACTTTCGCCTGCTCGTCCAATGTCGCGGTCGCGAGGTCATCCTGCAAGCGTTGCAGCAACCAGAATCGATAGGGAAGGACACCAGTCTCTATCTGTCGCCCTCGCCACTCAAAGGCGGTTAGCTCGCCGCCGCCCATACCCAATCCGCCTGTCAGTCCGCGCGCTGCTGGATCGTCCGCACCATTGGTGCCGTTTTCAAGATTGGGGTTGTCGGCAAGCCATCGGTTAGCCCGCTCTACATGTGCGCTGATCTCCGGAAGATACTCTTCAGCAACAAAGCGCATCATGGCTAACAGAGTATCTGGCAACTGGTCATCGGCGATCAGATACTCTGAAGCGTCCGGTTCGAGATAGTAGGGCTCGATAGTCGACATTCGCTCGACCCAGCGGCCAACGCGCGGGGCGGTACGTTTGATTAAAAATTGGGGTACGGGATCACGAAACAGGTGCTGCCACATGGTAGCCATCAGACCATAGTCACCGAGGGTGGCATGACCGCCTAACAAATAGGAATGATCGACCAGGTGGGCACTGAACAGTCGCAACCATTCCTGGAAAGCCGCCTCGATTACCGGTGCCGTGTCGGCGTTTACGCCAAAACTTCGGGTTGCCTGCCGCATGCGGGTACTGGCGTTATCAAACGCTTCATCTGCTTCATCCTGGGAATAACTGCTGGGGAAACACAGCGCAAACTCGGATCGAATGAAGTTCAGGTTCTCGTTGTCAAAGTTCCAGCGGTAATGCATCGCAGGACGAAGTAACCCTTCGCCGCCAAACATTTCAAAAATGTGGCTGACTGCAAGATGAACGGGTGTTGTTGGGTAGGCTGAACAGCGCACCAGATGCTGTGCTGGTCCGCGCTCAAAATGATCAATGATGTCGACCGTATCCTGAATGAGTTCACCATCCGGTGTCTCCATGACCGGATTAATCCATCGCCCGACAGCGGGGACAATATGATTGCGAAAATGATTGCTACCTGGTGCGACGTCAATGAAATCGATTGCCTGTTTACGAAGATACGATCGTGCTTTGCCTGGATATAGTCCCGCAGGTATACCGTAAAGCCTGTAAGGCATCATTAGAATTCATCCTTTCTGAGTCGCGGATTGTACACGCTCAAGGCTTCACCAGTATCTTTGCGTGCTTCTCCGGGTTGGCAAGCTCGGTAAATGCGTCGGCCACACCTTCGAGGTTGGTTTCTCCGGTAATGAGTGGCGTAACGTCAAAATCACCGGTACCGATATATTCCAGTGTTTCCTGGAATTCCTCGGTTGTATAGCCAAGCACATACTGGACATTCAGCTGTTTATTCACCGCGATCAATGGCCTGCTGATGTCCTGTTGCAGACAGACACCGACGATAACCAGTCGCGCATTTTTTTGAGCACCGAGAAACATCTGGTCAATCATTCCCTGCACCCCGACACATTCGAAATAGACACATTGCTCTGACTTCATTAGGTTGGGATGGGCATAGGGGTCGGTGATTGCGGGATCGATAACGTCGTCTGCGCCCACCAGAGCAGCAAGGTCGCGACGGCCTGGAGATAAATCGACGGCGATGACTGGCCCTGCGCCGCGTTGTTTAAGTGCAATGATCACGGCCAGTCCAACGGGCCCGCAACCGATAACAAGGATGGCCTCATCACCTTCGAGTCTGGCTTTGTTGACGGCATGAAAGGCGACTGCCATGGGTTCAGTCAGGGCGGCGTGCTCTGCCGACAATCCCGACGGCACGGGTGTCATTATGGACTCTGTTAACAGCATAAACTCTGAGAATCCCCCGGGTGCATCCACCGAGAAGCCGATTGGCTCAGGTGGCTCGCGCTTCAGCATGGGTGGGCAACAGACGAGTGTGCCAGGGCGTAAACTGCGTTCCGTTTTTGGGCCGTAGTCGACCACTTCTGCGCAGAATTCATGCCCGAGTACTACCGGCTCAAACGTCGTCAACTGAAAGGCACCACCGGATTCGCGGCTGGTGTTGACGAAATCTTCAGTGTGTTTGGCAGCATGAAGGTCCGATCCGCAAATGCCGCAAGCGCAGGTTCTAACCAGGACTTCGCCTTCCTGTGGAATCAGGTCGGGTAACTCATCGACCGAGAACTTACCTCGTTGCATGGTGACAGCGCGCATGATGCTTTTCTCCCGCTAGAATAAGTTTGCTTGCTGAAATAAATTGAAAAGGATACCTTGAGTTGTTGATATTAACGAGCGGCTTGTCGTGAGGCCTCACCTGTGACCATCGAATATCCGAAAAGAACCTACAAGAAGAACGCTAACACAGCGGAGATTGTCCGAGCGGCCAGTAGACTTTTTACAAGTAACGGATATCAATTCACCAAGCTTGAAGACGTCGCGGTCGAGGCTGGTGTACATGTGCAGACCCTGTACCGTCACTTTAAGACCAAGGAAGCTCTGGCGGTCTCGGCGGCTGAGGAAGTCCTCACGACCCTCCGGGAGGCTTTCGAAATTGAATTCAGCCATCAAACAGCCTTTCGGATTTGGCGTAATTTCGTTGGACGTGTTTGCGTCACGCTCGCGCCTTTTGGGTGGGAAGATAAAAGGTCGCAATTGCATGCTGCATCTTCGCTGATGAATGATAGTTTTCTGGTGATTGTTTATTCCGGTTATGAAGACATTCTGACAGAGTATTTGGCTAAAGATTTTCAGGTGAACCCGAAAAAGGATCGTTTGCCCAGACAGGTTGCTTCGTTTCTGTGTGGCAGCCAGGAAGCGGTCTTGAAACGTTGCAGTGGCCTTGACACAGGAACTGATATACTGAGCGATTCGGACGCTGTTCTGCATGAATGCCAGAGGAATATTGACGACATTGAGGCCATGTTTGCTTCATGCATTAAGAGTTCGAAGTTCGAAGGTCAGGGTTCAGGATGACGGGTAGTAGCGATGGGTTCATCTTTTCTGAATGGTTGTACTCATTTTGAATTTCAAGTTACAGTCGCACCTTCATGAAAATATCATTAGCAAAATTCTCCATTTGGCGGACACTGTGCTGGGCGTCATTGGTGGTCGGGCTCGCTGGTCACGTAGTTGCGGATGACGTAGTTGCGGATAGCTCTGTTGCCCGCGATGGAGGTGGTGAAAACACTGCAGACGGCGCTAACGATGCAGTCTGGCCGCGTCAATGGCCACGTGCCTGGTTTGAGCCTGTCAAGACCGCCAGCCAACTCGGCATCAAAGAATTCTCACAGAGCCCCCGGCTGGACTCGAAAGACTTGCCGCCGGTCGAACAGCGGCTTCCGACAGATCCCGTAGTAGTAACACCGCTTGCTGACATTGGACGTTATGGCGGGACCATGCGCATAGACCGTAACGAATGGCTTACCTTTCCCAATGTGGAGGGTTCACTGACGATCTCGGCGGACATGCGTACCGTGTTGCCGAATCTTGCTGAATCCTGGGAACTGAGTCCTGATGGTCGACGCCTGACTATGACGTTGCGAGAAGGCTTGAAGTGGTCCAATGGTGTGCCCCACACGAGTGATGATTACCTCTTTGTATTCAATGACTTATGGCACAACGAGGAATATGAGCCGGTAACCCGACGCATAGCCCAGGGTGGCAGAGCAGTCAAAGTATCTGATCGTGTTTTCTACTATGAATTCGAAGATCCCAACCCGCAGATTGTTAATTACATTGCCCATTACGGCAATTTCATGGTGTTGCCCAAGCATTACTATCAGAATTTTCATCCCGCCTACGTAGACCGGGAAACGCTGAATAGCAAGATAGCGGATATGGGATTCATCAGTTGGGTGATGTTCATTGAAGCCTGTCGGTTGCAGCGCATCGATGAGAGTGCGGAACCACCCACACTGGATGCGTTTCAGATCGTTGAGTACACACCAAAGCGGACCCGCATGGTTCGTAACCCGTATTACTTCAAGATTGACCCCACTGGCCAACAGTTGCCATACATTGATGCCGTTGTTTCCCAGGACATCGAAAGCAAGGAAGTCATCGCGGCTATGTCTGCCACCGGACAGCTCGATTTCTCCTCGTATGAGCTCAAGACCCAGGACATTCCGCTATTAAAACTCGGTGAGCAAAGTGGCGACATTCGTGTGCTCATTTGGAATCGATTGCACTCGGTCGATGTGGCCATAGAATTTAACTACAATCATGAAGACAAGAAACTGACTTCGCTCTACTGGGAGCGACGCTTCAGAATAGCGCTGTCTGTCGCGCTCAATCGTGAAGAGATGAACCAGATTATCTATTTCGGTCGTGGTACACCCCGCCAGGTGACAGCACATCCAAGCAGCAGCATGTTCGTACCGGAGTACGCTACGGCATACACAGAGTACGACCCGGACCGCGCGAGATCATTGCTCGATGAGCTTGGCCTTAAAGATGTTGATGGTGACGGGCTTCGAGAGTATCCAGACGGGGAGCCGCTCACCATTACCCTTGAGTTCATGGATTGGGAGACACCGAAGGCGATCACGCTTGAATTGCTTAGTGTTTACTGGCGCGAAGTCGGTATCGATATTCGCCTAAAAATCGTCGATATGGCATTGCAAACTGCGCGCGCCCATGCCGGTAAGATGCAGATGACCGGTTGGCACGCCGATCGAGTTACCGATATTTTCTTACCGCAGATGGTGTGGTGGGCGCCGGTCCATAGCGGCTTTGACAATACCATGTGGAATGACTGGGTAAGATGGCATCGCACAGACGGGCAGATCGGTACCGAGCCTCCGGCAGTCATTCGCGAGCTGCAACAGTGGTCGGACGAGCTATATGCCACAGTTGATCCTGAACGCCGCATCGAGTTGGGCAAAAAACTGCTGGAAAGTAATGCCCGGAATCTCTGGACCATCGGCACGGTGGGCCTGGCGCCCCAACCAGTGGTTATCTCGAGCAAACTGCGCGGCGTACCGGATCAGGGTATATGGGGTTGGGACAATCGCTGGACATTGTCATATCATCCCTCCACCTGGTACTTCGAATCTGGTGTTGCTAGCAATGAGTACGAATAATGTGCGGGAGTAGTAAGTGAGGAGCTACGTCATCAAACGCCTGATTGGCATGGTGCCAACACTATTGCTGATCTCGATGATCGTATTCGTTGTGATTCAGTTGCCCCCGGGTGATATCGTTACCTCGACGCTGGATCGGTTGCAGGCCCAGGGGGTAGAGATATCGGCGGAACAGGTGCAGAACCTGCGCGCACAGTACAAGCTCGACAAGCCCATGGTGCTGCAGTACCTGTATTGGATTGGGAACTTTGTAACCGGCGATATGGGGTACTCGTATCTATATAGCCGGCCCGTGAATGAACTGGTGTGGGAACGGCTTGGCTACACCCTGCTTATTTCGATATCCGCGCTCCTTTTTACCTGGGCTGTCGCTGTGCCGGCCGGGATGTTCTCTGCGGTTAGACAGTACTCAGTCGGCGATTACGTGCTGACGACGGTAATGTTAGTTGGTCTGGCGACGCCAAGTTTTTTGTTGGCGCTAGTGGCCATGTATGCAGGTTACGAATGGTTCGGTATAAGTATTGGCGGATTGTTCTCGCCGGAATATCGCGACGTTCCCTGGTCGTTAGCACGGGTGGGAGATTTTCTGAGTCATCTGTGGATTCCAATGATCGTGGTTGGGTTGGGGGGAACAGCCTCCACCATGCGTATCTTGCGCGCTAATCTTCTTGATGAGCTGAATAAACCCTACGTGGTTACTGCGCGAGCGAAGGGAGTGCCGCCGATAAAACTTCTCATCAAGTATCCCTTACGCATTGCCATCAATCCTTTTATCAGCACCATTGGTCTGCTGTTGCCGGTACTTATCTCCGGTGAGGCCATCGTTTCCATCGTGCTGAATCTGCCTACCACTGGCCCGGCGCTGATTCAGGCCATTGTTAATCAGGATATGTATCTGGCGGGGAGCTTTCTTATGCTCCTGGCGATTTTGACGGTAGTCGGTATGTTGCTGTCGGACCTGCTGCTCGCGTGGGCTGACCCCAGGATTCGCTATGAGTGAGCTCACTATAGATACACAGATCGAAGCAATCTCGCCGCGCCAGTTGGCCTGGATTAGATTCAAGCGCCATCGTCTTGCGATGGTGAGTGGCTGTTTTCTCATTCTCATCTACCTGGTTGCGGGACTTTGTGAATTTGTAACGCCATACGGCACCGAGACGCGAAATGTGCAGGCGATTAACGCGCCCCCCATGTCGATTCATTTCGTCGACAACGACGGTTCATTTCACCTCAGACCCTTTGTGTATGGCTATGACATGCACATCAATGACGATACCTGGATGCGCGAGTACACGGAGAATCCGGAGAAGCGTTATCCCATCTATTTCCTGGCGCGTGGTGAGAGTTACGAGTTATGGAACCTTATTGAATCAGACCTTCATCTCTTTACTACGCGGGATGGCTATATCCATCTATTCGGTACTGATCAGTTAGGTCGCGATGTGTTCAGTCGCGTGTTCTACGGTGCGCGTGTCTCTCTTTCTATCGGTATCGTGGGCGTGATGCTAACCCTGTTCTTTGGTGTACTGATCGGTGGTCTGGCGGGATACCTTGGCGGTCTCGTGGATCGGGCAGTACAGCGCGTCATTGAGGTATTGCAGTCAATGCCAACGCTGCCTCTATGGATGGCACTGTCAGCAGCGCTGCCGGTTTACTGGTCGCCGATCGCGGTTTATTTCGGGATTACTATTATCTTGTCTCTATTTGGTTGGCCCGCGCTTGCACGTCAGGTGAGGGGAAGATTCCTGGCGTTACGTGAGGAAGATTTTGTTGTGTCTGCCCGACTTCTGGGTGCAGGAAAGATGCGCATCATCTTCAAACACATGCTGCCCAGTTTTACTTCTCACGTTATTGCCACGGCGACGCTTGCAGTGCCGGGAATGATTCTTGGTGAGACGGCATTAAGCTTTCTGGGTATTGGATTGCGGCCACCCGTAGTGAGCTGGGGTGTGCTTATGCAGCAGGCGCAAAACTATCAGGTGATCGTGATGACGCCCTGGCTTCTGATACCCGGATTATTCGTAGTATTGACGGTGATGGCCTTCAATCTTTTGGGTGATGGATTGCGCGATGCGGTCGACCCATACAGCACTGGCGGGCAGAACTGATGACCGACAACGTTTTGGAAATACGAGATCTGGCGGTCGAGTTCAAGACCGACACGGGTATCACCCATGCCTTACGCGATGTGAGTTTCGATGTACCGCGGGGTAAGGTAACCGCAGTCGTTGGTGAGTCGGGTTCTGGAAAATCAGTTACCGCAAACTGCATCATGCGTATTATTCAACCCCCTGGTAAAATCGTTAGTGGCGATATGATGTTCTCGCCCACCCGCACCGATCCATACGATATCGTATCCCTCGATAACAAAGACCCCAGGTTAGTTGACCTGCGAGGCGATCTCATCAGTATGGTGTTCCAGGAGCCGATGACGGCGCTGTCACCTGTATACACTGTTGGCAATCAGGTAGCGGAAGCCATACTTTGCCATCGTGATGTCACCGAGGAAGAAGCCTGGGAAGAGGCCGCCGATATGCTGACGCGAGTCGGTATCGATGATGTGCCCAGGCGCATACACCAGTATCCGTTCGAATTCTCCGGTGGAATGCGCCAGCGTGTAGTGATTGCGATGGCGCTGGTTTGCAATCCGGAGGTTCTCATCTGTGACGAGCCGACCACGGCGCTGGATGTGACCATACAGGCGGAGATACTGACACTGATTCGTGATCTGCAGCAAGAGCTCAGTAATTCGGTACTCTTTATTACCCACGACCTTGGCGTGGTCGCACAGCTCGCCGATCAGGTAGTCGTGATGTACCAGGGTCGTGTACTGGAAATCGGCACGGTTCGACAGGTATTGAAAGAGCCGCTGCATCCCTATACACGTGGCCTTTTGGCAGCCATCCCGGGGATCGTGCCAAAAGGCCAGCGACTGGAGACCATTGCCAGCGTGGTTGGCGACAGTGATATCGAAACTGCCTATCCTTTGACTCGGCTGAAGGATGGGCGTGAGGTCAGTTTATCCCCCGAGGCTCTCAGGGAGATCGACAATGAGTGAAGCACTGCTGGAAGTGACTGGTCTCAGCAAGCACTTTGATGGTGTGGCTGCGGTCGATAACGTCAGCTTTTCTCTACAATCCTCGGAGACCCTTGGCATAGTAGGAGAGTCCGGATCCGGCAAGACGACGCTCGCTCGCTGTATCTTGCGCGCGATGGACCCCGACGAGGGCATGGTTCGCTTTAACGGCAACAATGGCTGGTGTGAACTGCAGGCACTAACCGAGTCGGAACTGGTGCCGCTGCGCCAGGAAATGCAGATGGTATTCCAGGACCCGTTCTCCTCACTTAATCCACGCATGACGGTGCAGGAAATTCTGGAAGAGCCGCTGATTATTCACGAGATTGGTGACAAGAATTCTCGCCGAGAAGCGGTACTAGACATCCTGTCACGGGTCCAGCTTGATGCAGATGCACTGACTCGCTTTCCCCATGCGTTCTCTGGCGGGCAGCGTCAGCGCATCGGTATTGCACGGGCCCTTATTCTTAGGCCCAAACTGGTCGTGTGCGACGAGTCCGTATCGGCGTTGGATGTATCGGTACAGGCGCAGATCATTAACTTGCTGGAGGATCTGCAGGAGGAGCTGGGACTTACCTACCTGTTCGTTGCCCATGATCTTAGTGTTGTGCATCACATCTGTGATCGCATTCTGGTGATGTATCACGGGCGGGTGGTAGAAGAGGGACCCGTGGATGAGGTATTCAACAATCCACAGGAAGACTATACCAAGCTGCTGCTGTCGGCGATTCCTTCACCTGATCCTGATGTGCCGCTCAACCCGATGGATCGTAAGAGTCTGAATCTTACGTCGTAGTAAGCTGAGGCACTGATGCTTGTTTGCGTCTATTTGACCTCCTTCATTAATACCCTCCGCATTGGATAACAAAGGCGATGAGCAGCCCTGAACAGGAACAAGAAGCCTTTGTAGACAAGCATCTGAAACGCAATATTGCTGTTCAGTTGACCCATGGATTGTTTGGTCAAACCGGGTTTCGCCTGTTTTCTGCACCCACGTTTTTGCCGGTTTACCTATATACTATTTCAGGTTCTGAGTTCTTTGTCGGACTTGCACGGTCACTGGAAGCGGTTGGTCAGATGCTGACACCGATGGTTGGTGCTTCCTTGATTGGCCATCGAAGAAAACTGTTGGGCATCACCCTTGCCTCCAGCGTGCTGATGCGATTTCAGATTTTGTTTATTGCGCTTACCGGTTTGTTTATGGGTGCCACAGACTTTGGTATGTGGTTGATCGTTTTCTTTATGGTGCTGCTGGGCCTATTTCAGGGGATTTCCGTGGTGATGATGAATTCCCTGCGCGCCAAGGTGATACCGGTACGGCGTCGAGGATTTGTCACCGGATGGCGCAACTTTTTGTCTAACGGGGCGACGGCACTACTCGCTTATTTTGCGGGCGCATACTTCATTGATAACAATGTGCTGGGAGACGGCTACGCCGCCCTGTTCTTGTTGGCTTTCTTTATAGCGTCGCTGGGGATCATCGCACTGGCGCTCACGAAGGAGCCGCCTGGCGTTTCGCTAAGGAAGCGAGAGAATGTTATTCAGAGCTTCCGTTCGTTACCGGATCTGTTTAGGGAGAACCCGCACTTTGCCCGCTTCTTTTTGGTTGCAGCTCTGGGCTCTTTCGGACGTATGGCCATGCCGTTTTACATTCTCTTTGCTGCGACAAGGATGGATATTTCAGGCGCGATGCTGGGGTTGCTTACAACGATTTGGATGCTGTCCGGGACGGTAACCAATATTCTTTGGGGTAGCATCGCAGATCGAAGTGGTTACCGCCTCGTGATGATCGTGACCTTGGCAATGTGGACATTCGCACATTTTCAGCTCTTACTGGTCGAGGGCATTTTCGGGATCATTGTCTTTTTCGTGATTTTTGGCGTCGCATTCAGCGGATTCAATCAGGCTCGAATGAATATGGTGCTGGAGCTGGGAGCCGATGCGGATATTCCGCTTCGGGTTGCCGTTTCGAATATGGCGAGCAACACGGTTGGGGCAGTCGGTCCTTTGCTGGGTGGTGTAATCGCAATGGCACTTGGTTATGAGGTGATTTTCGTGGTCTGTATTGTTGTACAGCTGATTGCGCTTGGCGTCATGATTGGTTTCGTGCCGGAGCCAAGGCATGTGAACGTGGTGCTTACCACTGATGAGGATGAAGCCTAAACAGCTGGACTAACCACCGTTCGATTGTTCAGTTACACTGGCGGTTTCGTCTGCAGGTGGGGCACCGGATGTTTTCTTCTCGTTCTTTCCTGATTGCCATTGGCGTCGCGTTTCTTGCGGGCATGGTAGTTTCGCTCGCAGTACGTTCCCCAAATGCTGAAACCTCTGTGACTGTCACCAACGATACAACTGAGGTGATTGTTCGGGAACGCTGGCGGGTACCACTCAGTTCCTCCCGCAATCTACCTGGTAATGGAGAGACGCCGGTGTGGTTAGCCAATGCGGTACAGGAGGCAACGGGAGGGGAGTTTATTGTTGACCTGTTTGATCCAGGCGAGATCGTTCCGGCATTTGCTATTACCGACGCTGTTCGAGATCGAAAAGTTCCCGCGGGATATACCTGGCTCGGATACGATCAGGGGAAGATTCCTGCCTCAGCGCTGATTGCGGCGAAGCCCTTTGGCATGGAACCGTGGGCGTTTATCGGTTGGTGGTTGCATGGTGGTGGTAAGGAGCTGACCGAGAAGATTTACGTGGAGCACAATATGAAGCCGCTGCTTTGCGGTATTAGTGGTCCCGAGACGGCAGGGTGGTTTGCGCAACCGCTGAAGTCAGTTGATGATCTGGATGGTCTTAAGATTCGTTTCGCCGGGCTTGGTGGCAAAGCCATGCAAAGAGTGGGTGCTTCGGTGACCATGTTACCAGCTGGTGAGATTTTCCAGGCGCTGGAAACCGGCGTTATTGACGCTACCGAGTATTCACAACCGATTACCGATCAGGCACTGGGTTTCAATCGAATTGCCAAGTACAACTATTACCCTGGCTGGCATCAGCCGTTTAGTTCAATTCATATGGTGGTGAATCTGGAGGTGTGGGATGCCCTCGCGGCGCGCGATCAATCAATGCTCGAGGATTTATGTTTGGGTGCCACCGCTTTTCACCTCGGTCTATCGGAAGCTCTGCAGGGTCCTGTCGTCTCAAACTTTGAGAACATTGGCGTCTCTGCGCGGCATCTACCGGACGAAATGCTTGAAACGCTCCATGAGGCAGCCAACGAAGTGCTCGACGAGGAAGCTGAAAAGGACGCAGACTTTGCCGAGGTTCTGGCTTCGCAGCGTGAATTCCACGCGACCTATCGAAAGTGGCGCAACCTCGCTTACCTTTCCAAAGATTTCGACCAGGAGTAGTTCATGCAGGATGTTGAATTACCGGAAACGCGAGCATCGCGGATTATCGATTCAAGCGTGCGTGCCGTTGGTCTTGCGGCAGGTTGGATATGGGTCATTCTGCTATGTGTCATTGTTACCAACGTGGCGCTGCGATACCTGTTTGGTGAAGGGCGAGTGGAGTTTGAAGAAATCCAGTGGCATCTGAATTCTGTCGCGTTTTTGACCGCGATTGCCTATGCCTATAGTGTCGATGCGCATATACGCATCGATGTTGTCGCGAGTCGACTGAAACCTCGCACACAGGTGTGGATAGAACTTTATGGCACCGTGTTACTGCTGATTCCGTTCATCGTCATGCTGTTTATCTTCAGCCTGCCGTTCGTGTCCCATAGCTGGGCCGTTGGGGAGACATCCCAGTCCCCTGGCGGACTACCGTTTCGCTGGTTTCTGAAGGCAGTGCTGCCAATAGCGTTCCTCTTGCTGATGCTGGCGATTGTAGCCAGGGTGAGTCGGCTCTGGGCCTTCCTGTCGGGGTCATCATGACTGGTGCAGAAATACTTGCGTTGACGATGATGTTCAGTTTCATCGCACTGGTATTTACCGGCTTTCCTATCGCCTGGATTCTCGGAGGCCTTGCTGCGTTATTTACGGCCCTGGCGATCATATTCCAGGTGGATTTTCAGGTTTCCACTAATGTGGACTGGTTCTATACATCGATGAGCATAGATCGAGTTTGGGACATCATGGAGAACTGGGTCATGGTGGCCCTGCCGATGTTTATCTTCATGGGCATACTGCTGGATCGTTCAGGGATAGCGCGCGACCTGCTAACGGGTTTTTCAAGGTTGCTGGGTGGTGTAAGGGGCGGCCTCGCTATTACGGTCACCATTATTGGTGTGCTACTCGCGGCGACCACAGGAATTATCGGCGCATCGGTGGTGCTACTCGGTCTGCTGGGGCTACCTGTGATGTTGGAAGCGGGCTACGACAAGAGATTGGCATCAGGAACGGTTTGCGCCGTTGGTACCCTGGGTATCCTTATTCCTCCTTCGATCATGCTGGTTGTGATGGCAGATCGTATGGCAATGAGCGTCGGCGATTTATTCCTGGGTGCATTGATACCCGGGATACTGCTGGGAACACTATATATCGTTTATCTGCTTATTGTCGGGTTACTCAAGCCGTCATTTGCGCCCGCTGCCAAGACAGAACCCGTTGATCTTGCTGCAGTCATTGAGCTGATCAAAGCAGTGGTGCCCGCTGCGCTCCTGATTCTTGCCGTGCTGGGAAGTATTTTCTTTGGTCTGGCGACGCCCACGGAGGCCGCAGGGGTAGGTGCCGCAGGTACGCTGTTGCTAGCGTTAGTTAAGGGGTTGCTTAGCATTGATGTGATGAAAGATGTGCTGGAAGAGACCTCCAGAACAACGGCATTTATCTTTGCGGCGATAGTCGGTGCGGTCTGCTTTACCCTGGTGCTTAGAGGCCTGGGTGGTGATGAATTGATTGAAGGCGTCCTGCTCGGTCTACCATTTGAGCCAACCGGAATCATCATCTGTATCCTTATTGCTACATTTATACTTGGCTTTTTTCTGGACTGGCTGGAATTGACCTTAATTCTGCTGCCGCTGGTTTCACCAGTGGTCGCTGGCCTCGATTTTGACCCGGTATGGTTTACCGTGTTGTTTGCGGTCTGTCTGCAAACTAGCTTCCTCACACCTCCCGTTGGCGGGGCGTTGTTCTACCTGCGGGGTATCGCGCCTCCAGGGGTCGATTTAGGCGTGATCTATCGCGGCGTCGTGCCGTTTATCATCATCCAATTGATTGGGTTGGTCATTATCTTTCAATGGGAGTCATTGGTTACCTGGTTGCCGGCACAAGCTTATGGGTGAGGTTCGTCATGGCGAGCAACCTGATATTATTTCAGCCTTCTAACTATATGTAGGGCTGGAGCACGGAATGACACACGATCTCATTATTCGCGATGGAATCATCGTTGACGGAACTGGTGGCGACACGTACACGGGTGACATCGCTATCGATGGCGACACCATCACCGAAATTGGCAAGATCGACGAGACGGCAAAACAGGAAATCAAGGCAGATGGTGCGACGGTAACCCCGGGATTTATTGACCTGCATACACATCTTGATGCACAGATCGGTTGGGATCCTTATCTTACGCCCAGTTCATGCCACGGAGTGACCAGTGCGCTAATGGGTAACTGCGCAGTGTCCTTCGCGCCGTGCAAACCAGATGATCGCAATTTTCTGGCTGAGATGATGGAGACCGTGGAAGATATTCCACGGGACGCCATTCTTTCGGGATTACCCTGGGACTGGCATTCCCACGGGGAATATCTAGACTCCATTGAGCGATTACAACCGGCGATCAATGTCGCCGGGCTGGTGGGTCATGCTGCGGTCCGGTATTACGTTATGGGTGAACGAGGTATTGACGAGAACCCAAATGCCGAGGAGATTGAACAGATTGCACAGCTGGTGGGAGATTCCATTCGCGGTGGCTCAATTGGGTTTTCCACAAACCGTCTACCGGGCCATCGCGTACCTGACGGCCGGGCGATTCCTGGTACCTATGCAGAAAAAGATGAACTGATCGCGATCGCCAAGTCGGTAGGTGAGGCCGGTGGTTTGTTCCAAACTGTCCCCTGGTATAGCAAAGGCCAGCTAGTACAAGACCTCGATATGATTGGACAGGAAGCGATTGCAGGTAATGTACGGGCGTTGTTTAGTGTGGTGGAAACAGATTCTTTTAACATGGACGATCCGCACGACATCATCGACGAATATCGGGCGAAGGGTGCTGAGATCTACGGCACGACAGTACCTCGATGTGGCGGTAACATATCCAACCTGCAGACTGTCCATCTGTTTCCGGGCTGGGACAAACTGCGGGCTATTGCGCCCGAGGATCGATGGGCAGCGATTCAGGATGAGGATTTCCGCAATCAGTTAATTGAATCAGCCAAGGCGAATCCAGCAAGTCGTGACTATGCCAAGCGTCTGCGCTGGTTGGGGGACGGAGATCGCCCCATCTACACCAAGAGCCGTGAAGACAATCTTGACGCGATGGCTATTTCGGCCGGTGAACACCCTGCGGAAACCTGGATGCGTTTAACTCTTGAAAGTAAGGGAACTGCCGCGTTCCACCAGCCGTTCTTCAACATGAACTTTGAAAAAGTCGAGGAACTCATGGACAGAGACTGGGTCGTCCCTGGATTAGGCGATGCTGGAGCACATGTCTCAGTCATTATGGATTCTGGTTGGCCATCATTTCTGCTCAGTCATTGGGTGAGGGACGAGCAAAAACTGGATATAGCAACTGCTGTACATAGGATGACCGGTCGCGCGGCTGAGGTGCTGGCACTAAATGATCGCGGAACTCTCGCGGTAGGTAAGAAGGCTGACATCAACGTGATTGATCCTGCACGAGTTGAAGAACGCCATCCTCGAATGGTACAGGACTTCCCACACGGTAAGAGCCGGCTGACCCAGGACGGCGCAGGATATCTGGCGACCCTTGTTAACGGCACGATCATTCGCAGGAATGATGAGTCTACCGGCGAGCGGCCGGGGTCCGTATTGCGATCTGCGTCCTCGCAGCGTTGATTAACCCGTTGATTTACTTGTAGGAGAACCCACATGAAAGCAGCAGTATTAAGAGGTGTCAGGGAGCAGGAGATTGAGGACGTCGACATCGATGGTCCGCAAACAAAAGAAGTATTGATCAAGGTTGCAGCCGCTGGCGTGTGTCACAGTGATCTGCATTTTTATAATGGTAGCTGGCATGGTGGTTTTCCAATGGTGCTTGGTCATGAGTCGGCTGGCATTGTGGAGGAAGTAGGTAAGGATGTGACCTACGTGAAACCGGGTGACCACGTGATCACCTGTCTTTCGACGTTCTGTGGCCACTGCGAGGACTGCATCACCGGCCGAATGGTGCTTTGTGAGGAACCGGAGGTGAATCGCCTATCGACCGAACGGCCACGATTGCATAAGGGCGATGAATACCTGCGACAGTTTGCGAGACTAGGGTCATTTGCGGAATACATGCTAATCCACGAGCACTCGCTGGTCAAAATCCGCGAGGATATGCCACTTGATCGTGCCGCGTTGATCGGTTGTGGTGTGACCACGGGAGTAGGCGCGGCCCTTAACACTGCCAGGATTGACCCCGGAAGCACGGTAGCTGTGATTGGTTGCGGCGGAGTAGGTCTGTCCGCAGTCAACGGTGCGATGATTGGTGGTGCATCACGAATTATTGCTGTCGACATGCTGGACTCGAAGCTGGAACTGGCCAAAGAATTCGGTGCAACGGATGTCGTGAACGCCAGGGAAACTGATGCGGTTGAAGCCGTGATGGAATTGACCGGCGGCGGTGTCCACTACAGTTTTGAAGCGATTGGTTTGAAAGTCGCCGCGGAGCAGGCGTTTCGGGTGTTGCGACGTGGCGGTACCGCGACGGTGATCGGAATGATTCCCCCGCCGCAAATGGTTGAGTTGCTGGGTGCTGATTTCTTACAGGAAAAACGGATTCAAGGTTCTTCTATGGGTTCCACTAGATTCCGTGTCGATATGCCGAGGTATGTGGAGTTCTATCTGCAAGGGCGACTTTATCTTGATCAGCTTATCTCGCAACGAATCGGACTGTCGCAGATCAACGAGGCGTTCGAGGTTTTGGAGACTGGTGAAATCGCGCGCAGTGTTATCACGTTTGACTAGGCTTCAGGTCACTTTCTGACAATGCATTCGATCACTCGGTTTGTTGCTTTACTTGCTATAGGTTTCGCGGTCCTGTTGTCGTCGGCCTTTGTTGTATCCGGAAACCCAAAGAAGCACGACTTTCCCCCCACCGCCTTCGATTATGCCAAGCTGGTGGAGCCAATATTGGGAGTCCCACCGCGAGTTGATCTTAGCAAAGGTGTGGAGGTCCAACTCTATGTCGATGGGGTGAGTACAGTAGTGCGGGGCGGTTACTCCTGCGATAACCCCAGTCGACTGGGTAAAGGCTGCATTTCTGGCTCAGTTCTTGAGCGATTCGAAGGAAAGAGCGCCGACGGGGAACCCTTGCCGGACGTGATATGGGTTAGCTTTGGTCGAAACTCGAGCGTCGAGTACAAAGGAAAGGTTTACGTTAATGGGTCAGTCCAGATGGTTGGCCACCATCTGAAGACAGGGGCAACCGCGTTTTTCGAGAGCAGCGACAAGATTGGTCCCTGGGCCAGTGTTGATCCGGACACCTTTCGATTGACCGGGGTCATGCCATGGATTGATGACCCACAGGAATTCAATAAGGCGTTTAAGACGCCGCGTACTGTTCAGTGCGTACAGTGCCACCAGAATGATCCATTCATTCACAACCCTTTTATCGATGCGGCAAAAATGCCCAGGACCGACGAACCAGTGGTACCCGAGATTCGGACAAGAGACAGGGACATGGAAGTGGACCTACCCTATTTTGTGCTTGGTGGGGAACGCTGGGATATGCGAACCATTCATATCGATGGGAATGGTTGTTTGGAGTGTCATCGAATAGGCATGAGCACAGTGAAGCTTTTCACTGGTTACGGTTGGTATCCGAACGAACATATGCCGCCGAAAGATCCGGGTAGTTTGGCGGGAGATTTCAAGGAGCTGCAAACCTGCTGGGAAAACAAACCGGAAGCAACGCCCGGATGCGACTGGGTCGTTCCTCCGGCGGGGCAAACCTTAGGTCGTGTAGTAGGTGATGAGTATCCCTTTAAGGCGAGATTCAATCGACCAGGTCATAAGGTATTTTAGCCTTTACCTCGTTCTAGGATGCCTCACGGCTGGTCACCTCATCCGGCCAACGAGTATCATCCCATCGATGAGCCTGCAGGTAGCGAATAGCGTAACGAATGCTTCGCGGGCTCCCACTACGAACCAGGATCTCCAGTGCGGTGGCAGGCGTATCAATATCCGAGGCCGGCTTCTCAAGCACTTCGATCAGAAGGTCTTCCATATCTGCTATGTACAGGTCGGAAAGCGCTAACGCGTTCATTGCGTTGAGATGAATCTTATCACCTATGATTTCGCGCCTTACTTGAGGGTTCACACCCCAACTGTCACGTGGCATTCGAAGCAGTTTGCTGATCGCCGGTAGAGCCGGAATGGTGTTACTGCTAATGCAGGCTATTGCTTCGAGGACCGCACGAATAATCCGATCGTCAGACGTGTCCAGAATTTCTGCCATCTTGGGCATGGCGCGGGCAGCAGGGCTGCCAATTTCACCCAGTGCAAAAGCCGCGTTGACGACGATCCATGGGTCCTCGTGGTCGAGCAGTTGCACTAACGGGTCTATGGCAATTTCACCCAGACAGGAAAGTGCATAGGCCTCGTCCTGGACGATGTGTGCTCCATCGACCCAGCGCCGTTCGAGAGGATCGCCGTCAGGTCCAAAGCTACCGTCCTCTTTCTGACTATAGGAATGTGGCTGTATTCTATTTTGACCGGCAACAGACAATAATCCGGATATCAGAGGTTCGAGAGTGGGCTCACCCATCGCGCCCAGGCTATAAATCGCGGCAAGGCGCGCTTGTTGATTCGTACCGTTCAGGCTAGCAAGGTGACGGTCGACATCCTTCGCGGGTCGGAATCCGGTTTTACTTATGCCCCGCATCCAGTCCCACACATAGGACCAGGTTTCTGGATACTGGAAGCGGCCAAGGTGCTCCGCCGGTGGCTGCCAGTCACTCGCGCCGCCATCCCAACTTGGTTCTTCCGGATTGCGCGTTCTCATAAAATTAAACTTGATCATATGCCGGGTTTGGTCAGTGAGATTGCTCATGCCCGCATGTTCGATATCAATAGCGGTCAACAGACAACTGCCCGCTTTAATCTGGTCGGGTACGAAAGCAAAGCGATGATCCGCTTCCGTGATGTGATCGCAATAGTGGGAGCCGGGAATGACCCGGGTCGGTCCTCTTTCGGCTGGCGTGTCCTGGGGAAAATAGAATAAGAAAAGGAAGCGCGGTACGTGATATCGGGTGTGGTGCAGTTTGTCTTTGTGCCAGACCGTAAAACTTCTGGAACCCTCCCCGACAGGGGTCCCACTCTCATAGCCTTTAAGTTCCAGGTTTCGTTCTTCCGGCGCAAGCGGTTCACTGGGTGTTGAGAGCCTGTGTGGACTCAGCATGTAGTCGTTGCCAAGAATGCTTTGCAGTGCACCCTTGATGGTCGGTGAATCAAGAACCTGCTGTAGCTCGGATACTCGGGGCAGAATATTGAACCAAACGTCGGGGTCCTGGACATTCACGTACTGGACTTTATCGAAGATAGTCTGGTGAAAGCTGGCATCCGGGATGCTGTCGAGTACTAGTACCCCATCACAGATGAAGCGACGCATTTGCTCATCGTTGAGTCTGATTGCTGACATAGACCTGTTTCGTGTAGAGATTGGATGGAGATTCTAGTCGTCTTACCGAGATGAGGCTAATCGAAACTATCCTCACATCCCCCAAAAACAGGTTGTTTGATATAGTCCGGTTTTAAGATGGGAAACAGGAATTGTAATGGGTGGCAGTTGGCTGAAATCAAGAATAGCAGGGGCGCTGTATGGTGGCGCCATTGGTGATGCGCTGGGTGGTGCGGTGGAAGGTTGGCCGCTGGACCTGGTGCATAAAGTTCACGGAGGTCCGGTGCAGGACCTGTTGCCCTATGTTCGAATTAACAAGGATGCAGTAGACGTTGGTGATAACAATGAGATCCGCGCCCCCGCCGGACGCACCACTGACGATACCCATTTCAAGAATCTGCTTTGTCAAGCGATTCTCAAAAAAGGTGGCAGGGTGAATGCAGAGGAATTCGCCGCCGAGCTTAAGCCGGAGGATTCGCACGCGTATATCATCATGCGTCAGGCTCTGCTAAGGCTGGAATCGTTCCGCCATGTATATAGTGCGGAGCGAATGGGCCAGCCACACATTAGTGTGACGGACAATGCTGCTCATCATGGTGGTAAAGGTCTGCCACCTGCCAATGGGGCGGTCATGATGATGTCACCGGTTGGCCTGATGTATCCCGGTAAACCGGATGAGGCGTATCTGGCGGGTTATGAGATCGCCTGTGCTATCCAGCAGGGATATTCTGCGGATATGGCGGGCGTGGTGGCTGCCGGTGTCGCGGCGGCACTGGTACCGGATACTGATATCAAGACCGTAGTTGAAGTTATGAAGCAAGTGGCGCCTGGATCGGCCGCTGAGTTGCTTGATGCAACCATAGCGCTTGCGTCAGAGGCAAAGGATTTCGAAGCGTTTCGAACCGCTTACTACGATAAGTTCCTGATTAGCTTTCTTGACCCTGGGGAAGCAGTCGCCGTGGCAGTCGGTAGTCTGCTGTTGGGGGAAGGTAAGTTTGAAGAGTCGACACTCAACGCCGTCCATTTTGGACGTGACTGTGACAGCATAGCCACCGTAGCTGGTGCTATCGCTGGCGCATGTTCAGGCGTGGAAGAAATTCCTTCCGCATGGATCGAAACGGTCGACGCTGCACGAGAGGAAGAGCCTAGTCAGGCTGATCTCGCCGAGGGCCTATACGCGGCGCTACAAACTGAACTCAATGCCGCGCGACAGTGGGCGGACCAGTATGAGGAACTGCTTTAGGTCAATGTAGGAACCTAGGAAACCTGATAACATCTGTTGTCCGCTATGAGTTAATTGGGTAGACACTGGTGGATATGATTGATCGCGAACTCGAAAAACGCCAAAACCGGTTGGATGAGTTGGAGAGCCGAATAATTCGTGACCTTGAGCACAGAACAGAGCTGCTCTATTCACAGATTATGGTGTTGCGTAAGGGAAGTGAAGAACGTGAAAAACTAGAGCTTGAGTACAAAAAAGATAGTAATGAACTCAGGATGCGTAGCAACGAAATACGCGAGTTACGAACCGAGATAGAAACCCTCAAACTGGAACGAAGAGACAAACCAACTTTCTAACCTAGCTAATCCATTTATCGTTGTCTGCCCCAACAGGACGTGGGGATCGCTCCGGTGCTAGTCGATCACCGTTTAACTTAAAGCCTATAGAAGGGATCTGGACTTTGGTGTCGTTCACTTCCATTTCGGTCAATAGACCCCGGGCAGCAGGTTGTCCCTCAGTCAATACTTCACCAAGGCTTCTAACACGACTTGCCGGTACGCCCAGTTTGTCGAATATCTCTTCCCAGTGGTCAGCAGCATTTGTCATTAAGGCCGCGTTGAGTACTTCACGAAACGACTCCAGATTATTATGGCGTGCGTCAGGCTCCTGCCAACGTGGGTCTGTCGCCCACTCTTCGTGTCCAAGGCCGCTGCATAAATCTGCGAACTGACGCTCATTGTTTGCCGCAAGCGCAATCATTCCGTCCGCCGTACTAAATGTTCCAGAGGAAGGTGCCCGGCTCGCGGCTTCATTGCCCAACTTGGGCATCTCTTCACCAGTCGTTGCCACAGTGGCGAGATTATTCGCCATAAGAATCATCGCCGTGTCGGGCATGGCCACATTAACCTGTTGACCTTCTCCGGTACGGCTACGTTCAAGTACCGCTGCGGTGACAGCAAAGGCAGCGTTTAAACCAGTAGCGTAATCCACATAGGGCGCGCCGACTTTGACAGGGCCCATGTCATCGGTGCCTGTGGTGTTCATAATGCCGGACATAGCCTGTACGACGTGATCGTAAGCGGGACGGTGGCCGATAGGCCCTTCGCCACCATAGGCGGAGATGGAGCAATAGATGATCGCTGGATTACGTGCTTGTGCAGCCGCTTCACCGATGCCCAATCTTTCTGCAACTCCTGGACGAAAGTTCTGAACCAGCACATCAGCATCAGCGATCAGGTTGAGCACTGCGGTAACGCCCTTCGGATCTTTAAGGTCTACCTCTATGCAGTCTTTCTGTGCATTCTGAACGCAGAAACCGAAACCCAGCCCCTGTTCCCTAAGTTCCGGGATCGTATTTGAATGTCGGGTTGTCTCTCCTCCCGGTCGCTCGATCTTGATCACTTCAGCCCCAAGCAGAGCCAACTGGTAGGTGCAGTACGGTCCTGCGAGGACCTGGGTTAAATCGAGGACGCGAATTCCTGTCAGTGGTGCGGGTCTTCCCATGTTATGCCCTCACTTTGGTATGGTGACGGTCGCGGTACCAAAGACGCGGGTCTCGTCTTTCTCGTTCTTGATAGACAGATCGATAATCACTTCACCCGTATCCTCATCGATATCGGTTACCACGGCCGCGATGGCATGGTTTTGATCTGCCAGGACCGGTGCACGGAAAACCGTATCAATATGTTTGATGGTCCCGGTGGGTGCCCACTCATGGATAACTCTACTGAGGTAACCCATACTCATGATCCCCGGCATTAGCGCGCCGGGAAGACCTTGAGCACGAGCCTGCTCATGGTCCTCGAAACGACCGCCGCCAGAGTAGCCGACAATATTTGCAAATTTGCTGGTCGCATCAAGTGTTGTATCGGGTTGGAATTCGGGTAAATCCATACCAAATTCGACGTCAGAAAGTATTTGGATGCTCATTCTGGTTTCTCACGAATGACCTGGCGTGAATCAGTACTCGCCAGATGTGTGCCTGCATCATCGTATAGCTGTATGCGGGATACGAGAAATACCATTCTTCCGGAGCGCCCGCTTTTAGCGTAGATGTCGTGCAGATGTGTACGTCCTGTCAGTTGTACCCCGAATGGTACTGGCTCGATACTGGTGACCGCCTTACCACCGTCCATGGAGATACCTCCAAGCGATGGAAAGTCGATTGGTAGTTGGCGGCCCGATGCGAGGCTCGCAAGGATCGGTAGGCACGCCTGAAAATTTGGATCGGTCGGATCGGTAAACTCGGGTCTGGTCTCGCCATAGGCCTTGGCGGCGGCGGCGGATTTTTCGGCCTCGATGACAAAACCGGTGCGATCAAATTCCAGGTCCAGGAACTTGGACCGCAGCTCATCTATATCAAGCATCAATATCTTCTGTTGGCGGGCAAAGGGCTATTGTAATGACATATCACATTCAGGCCCAGTGGCAGTTTAATGCGGATGTATCCTGTCACCGATATACTGCCAGAGAAAGAACACTCGAGAACAGGATGGCGAAGCTCTACTTTTACTATTCCTCCATGAATGCGGGCAAATCCACCGCGTTGCTGCAATCCAGCTATAACTACCAGGAAAGAGGGATGCGCACGTTCCTGCTTACACCCGAAATCGACGATCGTTACGGTGACGGAAAAAGTCACATCACGTATTGGTCTTGACGCGGATGCGTATAAGTTTGATAGGGACGAAAATCTGCTTGAGTTGCTATCAGCCAAGCATAGTGAATCTCAAATTAGCTGCGTGATGGTGGACGAGGCACAGTTTCTAACGAAAGATCAGGTGTGGCAGCTCGGCAGGATCAGCGATGAGCTAGATATTCCTGTATTGTCCTATGGGTTGCGTTCTGATTTTCGGGGTGAACCCTTTGAGGGAAGCGAGTATCTGCTTACCTGGGCGGACAACCTGAAAGAAATAAAAGCGATCTGCCACTGTGGCAGAAAAGCGACGATGGTGCTGCGGGTTGATGAATCGGGTGAGGTGGTCTCTGACGGTGCCCAGGTTGTGATTGGCGACGCCCAGTACAGATCGGTGTGCCGCAAACATTTCGCCGAGAGAGTCTACGAGTAAAGCTTCACAAGTTTATGGCGAGGGGGGGTCGTTTTCGATATTCTCAGCCGCTGAAATAACCGCAAGGATTATCATGGGTAAATTGGAAGGAAGGACTGCGCTCGTTACGGGTGCCAGTCGGGGGATTGGTCGTGCAATTGCTGAGGGTTTTGCACGAGAGGGCGCGGATGTTGCCGTTAACTATACGAGCAACGAAGCAGCGGCTACTGAAGTTGCAGAAAGTGTTCGTGCGCTTGGAAAACGCGCGGAGATCTATAAAGCTAACGTGGGCGTCGAGTCTGAGTGTGACGCAATGTGTGACGCTATCATCAAGGATTTCGGCAAACTGGATACACTGGTCAACAATGCTGGATTGGGTTCAGCCGCAATTAATCGACCAAAGGTCGCTGATGCAACCAATGACCAGTGGCAGACCCTGCTGGCGGTCAACGTCTGGGGGCCGATCTATCTTTGTCGCAGGCTTATCCCTGTATTACGTAACGCTGACAGGAGCGATATCATTATGATCTCGTCTATCGCGGCGCAGATGATGAGTCCCGGGTATGGTGTTTATGCTGTCAGTAAGGCTGCGCTAGAGGCCATGGCGCATACCCTGGCGAAGGAAGAAAAAGAAAATGGTATGCGGGTAAACATTATTGCGCCAGGCCTGGTTGATACCGATATGGGCCGCAAAATTGTAGAGGCGACTGGTGGTGGTGATCTCAGTGATTCGGCCGCTGCCATGCCCTTTGGTTTTGTTTGCACACCCGATGACATTGCGGCCACTGTGTTGCATCTATGTTCAGAAGATGGCCGCTACATTACCAACCAGCGCGTTACCATCTCCGGAAACTGACGCTGAGGGGTATCAGGAACGTTCGCCCGTCAAATCATAGTCGTAGGATGTTTCACCATCGCCGAATCCGCTTAGGGTACCCCTAAGGGAACCGCCATGGACTCTGAGCAATGCCACCATAATGGAGATTGTTCCCTTACCCCAGTTTTCCTGCGTAGGCGGCGGGATATAGCGGTACTGTAATGCACCGCCGTCAAAGGTGATATCGGTGACTTCTAATTCGCCGTCTTTTTCATCCTTTAGGGTTGCGGAAAGGGTGTCTCCGTCGAGGCTAACCGTCAGGGTGCTGGTCAACTCGTGACCAAAGAGATTGGTCACCATATTCCACTGACCCACGACCTGATCGTAAGCCGGCGCGCGAGCGTTAACACCCGGGTAGTCGCGCCAGATCCAGCGCAGCGTTTCGGGGAACAGTTCGCCACCGTGAGCAAGATCATGTCCACCTGGACCCATTTCCAATCGATGGTCATATTTGGCGAACTGGAGAGCTGACGCGAGATTAATATTGCCAATCGTCCAGTTGCCCTGATCCAGGTTCAGGTCGTTTTCACCATCGGCGAGAAATACACGCAGCGGTTTGGGATTGTTGCGAGTCTGCCTGACGAGATAGGGAAAATCAGCCCCTTCAACGTGGCGGGCGAAACTTGCTATATGGCAGATTGATTTGCTGAACAGATCGTTTCTTTGCCACGCAACGGCAAACGAACAAAGTCCACCGTCGCTCATGCCACAGATAGACCAGCCCTCCCGGTCACCTACCAGGTTGTAGTCCCGGGTGACCTCAGGAATGATCTCTTCCAACAGAAAACGTGAATAGACTTTGCCGTCAGCCACATACTCCAGTGGGCGAGTGCTTTCTTCGCCTATCATGCCCGGAGAAACAAAAATACCAATGGTGACAGGCATCTCGCCACTGTGAATTAGGTTGTCGAATACAGTGGGGGCTTTTACCTGGCCCTCTGGATGGACGTAGGCACCACCATCCTGAAAGACGATCAGGCAGGCAGGTTCGTCTGGGTTATATTGCGCAGGAACATAGACCCAGTAGTCCCGTTTAGTATCGGGATAAATCTTGCTGGTTTCCCATGTCCTTTGTTCAACCTTGCCTTGCGGCACACCATCCTGTATCGATGAATCATCGACTGACATAAATCTTTTGCTCCGGTTTTAAAAGTTGTTTTAACCCGCCATTTGAATCAGTGCGCGAAGATATCCAAAGACAAACGCTTCTCCTGAGAGGCCATCGGGTGTATCGGGTACATGGTCAGGCACAACCGGTCCAGAGAAGCCGACGTCCCCTAATGCGCGTATTACTTCGATGAGATCGAGTCGCCCATTGTCTGGGAATGTTTCGTTGAACCTGGGCACGTAGTTGTCCACGTTGCGCAGATGCACAAGGTGAATGAGTCCCTTTGCGCCCAGTTCTCTAATAGCGGCAGGAATGTCTTCTCCCTGACCTTCAGGTCCGGACATCTGGCCGAAAGTGCCTACACAAAAGAGCACGCCGTTATGCGGTGAATCGTTGCTGATAGCCATACCCCGACGAAACGATTCCGCGCTACGGAAAATTCTGGCGATACCGCGATTGGTAACCGGGGGATCGTTGGGATGTAGCTGCAGATGCACATCGTTTGCTTCGGCCATGGGTACGATATCTTTAACAAACGTCTCGTAGTTCTCCCACATCTCGTCGTCTGAGTAGGTGCGTTCGTGTTCGTTAGGAAGCGAGGTTGCTATACCAGCGTCGAAGCCCCGGGTAGGACAACCACGGGTGACGCTGCGATGGGTTTCATAGGCAAGGCCACCTGTGTTCCAGGCATAGGTGGTGAACTTGATGCCGGCACGACCCAGGTCTCCCAGAAAGCGTTCCCAGGTGGCGAGAGTCTCTGCATAGTTGTCGGTTCCGAGGGTTATTGCGTCTGCATTGTGGATGTCGTCCAACAAAACCTCATGGAGTTCGATCCCAGCATCCTCGACCCTGTTCTTGACCTTCATAATACCGTCGTAGGTTGCCTGCTCACTTGGCATACGAACTTCAAGCGTCTCTACACCCATGTGTGCGAGATGTGCCAGACGTTCCTCGGTCAGTGAATCCGGCGTTTGGTGACTTACACCCAGCTTCATCATGGTTTTATTTCCTGGCTGTTTCTATGGCTTCCTGTGCTGCAGCGGCCATAATCTGGAAGTCCGTTGCTATTTGAACCATCTTGAATCCCTGTGCCAGCCGTTTTCTACCTACCTCCGCATCGGCGAAGACACCGGGGATCAGATTGAATCTATTACAGGCATCTAGTAATTTTTCTATCGCGCTGTTGAAGTGTTCATCATCCTGCTCCAGGCCTGGAGAGAGACCAAAAGAGACGCTGAGATCACCGGGCCCCACGAAAGCACCATCCAGCCCGGGAACCGAAAGAATGTCATCTATCTGATCGTAGGCTTCAACGGTTTCCAGCATGACGATACAAAGAGACTCCGTGTCGTCGTAGGCGCCAAGGTCGATTCCGAGATCAACAGTCGCCCTGACCGGTCCGACACTTCGAGAACCGATAGGTGCGAAACGACATGCGGCCACGGCCGCTTCAGCGTCCTCTCTGCTGTTGACCATCGGGATAATGACACCGCGCGCACCTGCGTCCAGGCACCTGCCGATAATGGCAGCTTCGTTGGAAGGCGGTCGAACCAATGGCACTGTAGGTGTTGCGCCAATGGCTTGCAGCATGGGGACCATGTCTCGGGTATCAACCACCCCATGCTGTAAATCAACCAATAGCCAGTCGAAACCGGCCTTTGCCATAACCTCGGCACTAAAACTGTCTCCAATGGAAAGCCAGCCACCAATGGTAGCTTCTCCGGCTTCCAGTCGTTCGCGTAGTGGATTGCTCATATTTTTGTCTCTGCAACTTCAAAATTGAGGGCGACATTAAGACAGCCTGTTTGAAATTTGTAAAGTCGATGCTTTAATTAGAGCGAATAGCGAATAGCGAATAGCGAATACCGGAAATCGGAAACCGAGTAAGGAGTGGTGAGTGATGAGTGAGGTTAAGTCCTGGGTTTGCACTGATACCGATGAGAATATCTGGTTGGAGGCACTGGAATTGGGTGCGGAAGACCTCGGTGTTGCCGATATGTCATTGTCCAAGCGAACGCTGCAGGGTGGTCTTCAAAGTGGCGTCGATCTTATTGAGATCAATAATGGTGACTTGTCGTTCTGTGTCCTGCCGACTCGGGGTATGGGTATCTGGCGGGGAAATTATCGAGGTGAGTATCTTGGCTGGAAATCTCCTATTCGCGGCCCGGTAAACCCTGCTTATGTCAACCTGCATGACCGTGGCGGTCTGGGATATGTTACGGCATGTGATGAATGGATCGCCCGCTGCGGTCTCAATTCCATCGGTTCTCCGGGTGAAGACGTCATTCTCGATAACAGCGGCAGTCCAGCAACCATGCAGCTCACTCTCCATGGCAAGATCGCGAACACCCCGGCTTATTACTTAGAAATCGAGTCATCTCCGGCATCTGAAACGGTGAGCGTGATAGGTCATGTAGAAGAAACCGGGTTGTTTTCACCGGGTATGCGATTGAGTACGGTTATTTCCACGACGCGGAAGTCGAACAAGTTCACCATCCAGGATACGGTCACCAATATCATGGGTGCCGCAACCGAGTTGGAATTGCTGTACCACTGCAACTATGGTGCGCCGTTTATGGAGCGGGGGTCGAGGTTGGAACTGCCGATCAGAGAGATGGCGCCACGCGATGCACATGCAACGGAGAGACTTGAGGTGGCGCGGGGGTATCAGGACCCGACGCCAGGATTCGTCGAGGATGTGTTTTTCTATGAGCTTGCAGCAGATTCAGATAACAAGACCATGACGGCGTTGATTAACCGTGCGGGCGATAAGGCCGCGGTGCTTCGGTTCAACACGGCGCAGTTGCCCTATTTTACCCAATGGAAGAACTGCGCAGCCGTTGAAGATGGTTATGTCACCGGGATGGAGCCCTGCACGGCATTTCCAAATCTTAAGTCAGTGGAGCGTGATGCTGGTCGGGTGATCAAGCTGGAAGCCGGTGAACAGCGGACTTTCGAGCTGGAGGTTGAAACTCATCTTGGTGAACAGGCGGTAGAGAAAGTGGTCCAGGAAATAGCTGAAATACAGTCCGCGACCGCGAAAAAAATGCATCCAGGGCCCATTGACCGGTACTCTCCTGGTTGACCTGGACAATCGCCTCAAGCACTTTTGGGGTAACTTCTGACAAACTTTTGACATCCACGGCTGGACATGGAGCGCAGACGCTATACAGTGTGCAGATGAAAAATTAAGGGAATTTAGTACATGGCTATTCCAAACATTCTCCCTATCGATACGAAAGAAGCCACGCTTGAAGTGGCTGGCGGTAAGGGCCGTTCGCTAGCGGAAATGGTCAATGCGGGACTTGATGTTCCAGGCGGTTTCTACGTAACCACTGCCGCATACAGGCAATACGTAGCAGAAAACGATCTGCAGTCAAAAATTATAGAACTCGCCAAACCAGAAATTGGTGAGTGGACCCTTTCCTTCGATAAAGCATCCGAAGCGATTCAGGCCCTGTTTGCTGAAGAGGAAATGTCAGCCGCGATGGCCCAGGAGATTACCGAGGCATACGCTGGCGTTACGGGCGACAATCCACCGGTAGCGGTACGCTCATCGGCCAACGCCGAAGACCTGCCCGATATGTCATTTGCGGGCCAGCAGGACACCTACTTAAACGTACGTAATGGCGACGAAATCGTTGCGGCAGTGCGTAATTGCTGGGCATCACTTTGGACGCCCCGTGCAATGGCCTACCGGCATGAAATGGGTATCGAGCACGATGCAGTAGCGATGGCCGTTGTGGTACAGCTGATGGTGTCATCGGATGTTTCCGGCATTCTGTTTACCGCTAACCCGGCGACCGGCGAACGTTCAGAAATGATTATCAATGCGAGTTTCGGCCTTGGTGAGGCAGTCGTAGGTGGCCAAGTAACACCTGATACCTACACCGTTGACCGTGAAACCATGAAGGCAACCGATACGATCATCGGTGCCAAGGAGCAGAAGATTGTCGCCGATGGCGAACAGGGCACGAGACTTGAAGACATCGCTGAGGAGGAACGTGGTAGTTCTTCTCTATCCGATGAGGCTATTGAGGAACTGGTAACACTGGCCCTGAAGGCAGAAGCACACTTCGGCGGTGTTCCGCAGGACGTCGAGTGGGCCTACTCAGATGGCAAACTCTTTATGCTGCAGTCTCGACCCATTACTAATCTGCCACCACAGCCTATTGACGTTGTTTGGGAACCACCACCACCTGCACAAATCCTTGCCCGCAGGCAGATCGTAGAGAACATTCCCGATCCCTGTACCCCGTTGTTTGATGAGCTCTACCTGTGGGAAGGGCTGGAACGAGGTAAGGACGGCAAGAAACGCCCGAGCATAATGGAAGGCGGTGGCCCAATGTTTATCTCCATGCACGGTTATGCGTACCAGCGATTCGACTGGCCGTTCATCATTCAGGCGCGAAAGGAACGCGTCGGCGAAGCCATGAGCGACGCTGAACTGGATGCTGCGGAAATCAAAGCTGAGGCCGAAGCTCAAGGCGGAGAGAAAAAGAGCGAGAAAATGAAGGCCGAGTTCCAGAAGAAGCACTTGGCACAGGAGTCTCAACAACGTGAAATGGCTGAGCACGATCTGGGGTTATTCCTCGAATCACTCTCGGACGAAGATCGAAAGGCATATGAGGACTGGGCCGCGTCAGCAGAATACGAGCACGTGGCTTCTATCGTTACCAAACCCGAGAGCACCAACCCGACGTTCGGTGCTTTTAATCGTACGCAGGTCAATGAGAACCAGATCAAAGATTTCTATGATTGGGCGAAGCCCAACATGCTGTCGGTACGAGAAAAGTGGGAGCAGGTAGACTTGGCGAGTGCATCGAATGACACGCTCGTGGAGGGAATCTTGGAAACCGCCATTGCAGGTGGTACTTTCTGGAGTGGTAACGGTGGCCATACGTTTGGCGTCGCAAAATCCACCGATGATCAACTACAGGCTTTTCTGAAAGAAACTCTCCCGGATCACAACTTCACCAGTGGGCAGTTCCTGTCCGGTTTCCGGTCCAAGACCATGGAAGCCAACGAACACCTGTTCGAAGTCGCGAGCAAGATTCGCGCAGATGCCTCGCTTAAGGAACTGGTGCTTACTACTCCGCCAAATCGTCTGATGGCGACGCTTGAGGCAACGCCTGCAGCGGCTGCTGTCGTCGAGGCGATCAACGGTTATCTCCAACTGTATGGCCACCTTGGCTACAGCCTGGATTTCGCGGAACCATTACCGCTCGAAGATCCTGGTGCACTGCTGGCCACGATGAAAACGATGGTATCGGATGACAACTATAATCCGAAGAACCACGAGACCGAGGCAACAAAGAAACGCGAAAAGGCGATGGAAGATATTCTGCAGCTTCTGGAAGGCTTGCAGTATTGGCAGTTCCGTTACCGTCACTGGTTTACTCACCGTTTCTACTACATCAGGGAAGAGGTGATGTACTACCTTTATATGGCCTGGCCCGCTTTGCGACGCCTGACGCTGGAATTGGGTCGGCGTTTGACGGATGTCGGCACGCTGAGCAGCAAGGATGAGATCTTCTATCTCGTCATGGACGAGCTGAAGCAGTCAGTCGAAGCGCTTTCCAAGAACGAAGCAATGCCCGAATTCAAGACCCTCACTGCAGAGCGGTTTGAGCTCCGGGAGGCACGAAAGCGCCTGCATCCGCCAGGAACGGTACCCTTCGATGCGAGCGACGATCCTAGCGTCAGGTTCAAGGAAACGCAGGCGGTAAACGATCCAAACTCCGATACCATGGTGGGCGTACCGGTTAGCCCCGGGACAATCACGGCACCGGCGAGTCTTATCAATTCACCGTCCGAGTTCGATCAGATGCGACCAGGCACGATACTGGTGTGTCCACAGACTAACCCTGCCTGGACGCCGCTATTTGCTCATGCGTCAGGCCTTGTGACCGATATGGGTGGGATTCTGGGTCACGGCTCCATTGTCGCACGGGAGTATGGCATTCCTGCGGTCGTGGGAACCGGCACCAGCACCCAGCGAATCAAGCATGGTCAGATGCTGACCGTCGATGGCGACGTGGGTACGGTGAAACTGCACGAAGATGATGAGGAATGATCATCAGATAGATTGATGGGACATCGTTTTACTCCGAAACACATCGATCAGTGGCGTGAGGACGGGTTTGTCATCATTCCTGATTTCTTTAAGTCGGAAGAGATTGCGCCGGTTCTGAAAGACTATGAAATGTTATATCAGGACCGCGCGCCGGCCAAAAAAGGTGCGAGAGCGCTAAACTTCAAGGAAGAAGGTGCCATCGGCGCGGTAAAAGGCGATCAGTTTCAGAACATCGATTCACTGCCCTATGCGGCTTCACCTGCGATCAATCTGATCTCGCTGCATCCGGAACTTATCGCATTTGCTCACGGTCTCCTTGAAGTTGATCAGGTTCATCTGTATCAGTGCCACACCTGGGCCAAATTCACCGGAGAGGCGGACTACGATCAGGAGTTTCACTGCGATTTTTACAATCACACGCTGACGGTGCCGGGCGATCTTCCGCAGCAGCGGACCGTGGACTTCATTCTCTATATCACCGATGTGCATGATGACCTGGGTGCCCTGCACTATGTCACCAAACCGGATGCCAGGCAGGTGATTGGGGAGGACACGGTATACCTGAAACCTGAACTACAGATGGCCTTAAAGAAGAAGGAACGCTCGGGTGCGGGTTTTTCAGGTACGTTGTTGGCTCATAGCATCGACACCTTTCATCGTGGGACCAACCTGACCCGGCCCGAAGGCAGGCGCTATACCATGACGGCGGGGTATAAAAGGGCCGGTAACGATCACATTGGTTTTCACGTATGGCAGTCCAGAGGCGCGCCCGGTTTTGACGTTTTCTTTGAGCACGCAACACCGGAGCAACTTTTTTGTCTGGGTGTGCCACTTCCCGGTGATCCGTTTTGGACCGAGCGTACCTTAAGACTTAGTCAGGTACGCTGGCCCGACTGGGATATCTCTGAATATCGCGACTCTGTTAAGTGACCAGCATTGGTCAAGATTACGACTCGTGGGTTTCGGCGATGGTGGCTGATGTATGAGCGTCCAGCGCGAGGGTGAGTCTGGTCAGGTTGAGATCGTCCAGTATCATGTAAAGGCATGGGATGAGCACCAGAGTAATGACAGTCGCGAACAGGATACCGAAACCGAGAGATACCGCCATCGGGATGACCAGCTGAGCAGCGAAACTGGTTTCCAGCAGAACCGGCAACAGACCAAAAAAGGTGGTAAGCGATGTCAGTAAGATCGGGCGGAAGCGCTCCACACCAGCCTGTTTAACAGCCGTACGGACATCCACTCCTCTCGCCACCGATTTGTTAATCGAGTCGACCAGAATAATACTATCGTTCACCACGACACCAGCCAGAGCGACAATTCCAAATAAAGACAGCGCACTGAATGGAATGCCCACGATAAAGTGACCGATCATCGCACCAATCATGCCGAACGGAATCACGCCCATGATGATTATGGGTTGAATGTATGATTTAAGTGGAATTGCCATTAAGGCGTATATGGCGAACAAACCGAGGGCAGCTGTAATCATCAATCGCCGCAACAGTTTCTCTTCCTCAAGACTGGCGCCACCGAGTTCCAGTTGCACAGTCGGATACGTCTCTTGCACCCTACGTTGTAAATCGCCTTGCATGATGGAGCGTACGATCGCGCCAGGTTCAATCTGAGAATTATCTACCACGGCAGAGACGAATACTGTTCGCTTGCCCCATTCTCTGTATATCCGCGCCGGACTCATCCTTTCTTCGATCTCTGCGACTGCTGAAAATGGTACCTCATCGCCGTCCGGGGTTCGGATATACATGTTTTCCAGGTTGCCCAGGGACTCACGTTCAGACCTGGGATAGCGAACCATGACCTTTACTTCTTCCTGCCCCCTTTGTATCCGCTGGACCTCGACACCATAGAATGCAGCGCGTACCTGGTTGGCGAGGTCGTTCAGTGTAAGTCCAAGCGCCTCTGCAGACGGCTTAATCAACAGATTGATTTCAGGAATGGAACCCTGGGCAGTGCTGATAATCTCCGATACCCCGGCGAAGTTTCTCAGTGTATCTCCCAGCAACTCAGCTGCGGCGCGAAGTTCGTGAGGATCCGAACCCACCAGGGAAAAACCAACGTCGCCGCTGCCCCCATGGGAAGCAGTTGTCCCGGAAAACTCAAGGCGCTTTGTGCCGACCAGATCACCGACGAGGTCACGCCACTCGCGGGCGATCCTTTCAGGATCGACATCACCAACCGTCTCCAGATCGGCATTGATGTCTCCACCCTGGGAAGGTGAAGTTGTAGCGGCGACGTTTTTCAGGAAACGTTCGTTTTCTGGCTTACTGTCGTTCAGTTCGATCAGCTTGTCGGAAATGAGCTGGACCACCTGATTCAGTTGGGCAGACGAGGCCCCGCTTACAAGTTCTACTTGCGCACTGATGTATTGCGAAGTCATGGGTGGGAACATGGTGGTTTTAATGTATGGCCCGGCGACAAAGCCCAGAGCCAGGAGCAGCATCCCCAGAAAAATCGCTGTGGTGGTGTATCTTGCTGCTAATGCTTTTTCCAATAGTGGCGTGTAGATCTTGAGTTTGATGTTCTGTAGCTGTTTTGCCGACAGGTCTTGAAGCCTGCGTATGGGGGTGTTCGATGGCTTGGGTGGCTTCATACTGGCGAGGTGCGCCGGCAGTATCAGCTTGGACTCGACGATGGAAAATATCAGACAAAGGATCACAACCCACCCAATCGCAGCGGGGATTGCGCCAAAAGATCCCGGAACCGACAGGAATGGCACGAATGTCGCCACAGTGGTCAGTACGCCAAATGTTGCCGGTACTGCGACCTGGCGAGCGCCGATGATAACGCTGTTAATTTTATGACCGTCTCGTTCGACGTGGGTTTGAACGGATTCACCGATAATAATCGCATCGTCCACGACGATGCCCAGCACCAGGATAAAGCCGAACAGACTCAACATATTGATTGATGCCCCGGCCGCCGGCATTAGTGCAAAGGCGCCAAGGAAGGCGATCGGCATACCCAGCATCACCCAGAATGCGAGTTGCATTCGCAGAAAGATGCCCAGCACGGTCATAACCAGGATCACGCCAAACATAATATTGGATAGCATGATTGAGAGAGTCTCGTTCAGAAACGAGGTCGTGTCAGCCCAGACTGCGATACTAATGCCTTCCGGAAGTGTCTTACCTCGCTGCTCTACATAGGTCTTAACTTCTTTTGATATCTGAATCTGGTTTTGCTCACCGACCGCGTAGACGCTGATGCCAATGCTGGGCTCGTTGTTAAAAAAGGAGAAAAAATGCTGCTCTACAAAACCGTCGTTAACCTGGGCGATATCACCCAGGGTAAGGCGGGTACCGTCGACTTCGGTAAGCAATACGATGTTTTCGAAATCCGATTGAGTATATGCCTGACCTTGAGTACGTAGCATGATGTCGCCGGCATCGGTGCTGATTGATCCTGCGGCCAGGTCCAATGACGATAGCCGAATCGCCCGTGCAACAGCATCGAGTGTAAGGTCGTATTGTCTGAGCTTACCTTCCTCAAGTTCGATCCCGATTTCATAGTCACGTGCACCTTTGAGTTCGGCGCTTGTAACGCTGGGCAGTGCCAGAATTTCATTGCGAACCTGTTCCGCCAGAGACTTCATGGACCGCTCTGATATATTGCCTGTGACCTGTACGGTGATAGCTTCTGATTTTTTTTGGGATCGTACTACGGAGTAGTGCTCGGTTTGGCTGGGCATGGAGGAGATCCCGCTCATCGCCATGTTGACTTCTTCAATGATTACCTGGATATCGGAATCGCTGTCAACGTCCAGGCTGACCCTGCCAACTCCCTGATTCGCGTCGGATGTCATGCGACTAATACCCTGAATGTCGCGTACTGCATCTTCGACACGGAGTAGTACACCATTCTCGATCTCACCCGGCGACGCGCCCGGGAATGGAATCGTAACAGTCAGGGTATAGGTCTCAACGTCGGGAAATATTTGCGTGCGCATGTTGAATGCGGCAACCAGTCCGCTAACGATGATGACCATCATTAAAAGGTTGGCGGCGACATGATTGCGTGTGAACCAGGCGATGATTCCCGTGTGTGAGTCAATCATCTTTGGTCATCGTCCAGGACGTAACGTACGCGCATTCCGGGAAGGGGGTTATTGACCAGAGTTTTACACACCAGTTGGTTGTGAGCCACGCCGTCAGAAATATAGACGTGATCTTCATCGGATCGCACCACCGTCACTGTGCTTGGAAGAAGTGTATCGTTTTCACCGAGGACCCAGACCTGATTGTCACTGCGCAGAACGGAGCGAGGCAGCACGATCAAGTCTTGTATATGGCGACCGGTGATCGTGGCGTCCACGAAGGTACCGATTCTGAGTGGGGTCTCCCATTGTTTTCCTGTGCGGTTGTAGGGGTCTCTTATCTGAGCCACAGCGTACAGTACGCGGGTGCGCTGATCGAAGACGCCTTCGGTACGTGCAATATTTCCCTGCCAGTGCTGTTGTGTACCCCCGATCCGTGCTGTCAGCTGTACCGGTGTAATCTGTCGCCCTGCTTCGAAGGAATCTGGTAGATCAATAAAGGGTAAGTCACGATCTGTTAGTGGCAGCCGGACTTCAGCGAAGTCCACGGCAAATGTCACTGCGAGTTGGGTCCCTGCGGCGACGAATTGTCCAATATCGGCGCGCTTTTCACGAATCAGACCATCGTAGGGTGCACGTATTGTGGTGCGGTCCAGGTCTCCACGTTTTTTTGCCAGGTCAGCTTCTGCAAACTCCAGGTTTGATGAGGCCTCAGCCAGTTGTGGCTTGCGCAGCGCAAGGTCGGTGGCCGATTGACTGTGCAGCAGGGCTTTGGATCGTTCAAATTCGGTGGCGGCGTATTCTGCAAGGCCGGTTTCCCGCGTAACGTTCATCTGCGCCGCGGTAACGGCAGCTTCTGCGCGTTTCACGTCGGCACGATAGTTACGATCATCAATGCGGATTAGGACATCGCCTTTGTTAAAGAATCCGCCAACGTGAAATGCCGGTGAGACTTCGGTAATCAAACCTGATACTTCGGAGACTAGAATAGTTTCCGTTCGAGGTGTAACGGAACCCTGGGCGTTGACCATGATGTCGATATCTGTGGCCTTGGCTCGCACGACATCGATCAGTAGCACCGGTGGCTCCGGTTGTGTCTCGGAGGGGGGAGGTGTCTGTAGCATCATCCACGCAGCTGCTAGCAGGCTGATAAGCACGATGGAGACAGGAATAAGGAGTTTTTTTAACAAGAGTTGCGAAGGTGACCAACTGATCACGCATTATAACGTAAGTTCAATCCTGGCTTTGTCAGGGTTGTGTGACTCTTGCATGCTATTCTTGCGTTCGCGGAAATTAGATAAGAGAGAAATATACAATCATGTACGAAGTGAATGACAAGATCGCCGTGGTTAGCGGTGCGAGCCGTGGCATTGGAGAAGCCAGTGCACGTGCTCTTGATGCAGCGGGAGCGCGCGTAGTATTAACCGGGCGAACTGTGAGTGACCTGGAGCGTGTAGCAGCAGACCTCAAGAATGACCCGGTTATCCTGGAGTCGGATCTTTCACCCCCTCGCGCCGGGACAGAACTTGGGGAACGTATACTCGATGCGGTGGGTCCGGTCGATATTCTGGTTAACAACGCGGGCATACCGATGCGTCGCACGCCGGATGTGCTGACCGAGGAAGATTTCAATCTGGTGTTCTCCATCAATGTGCGATCTCTTCTCATGTTAACGCTTGCCCTCGGGCCTGGAATGGCAGAGCGCGGTGGTGGTTCCATCATCAACATTTCCTCGATCGCCAGCCTGCGGGGACCAGTCGGTAGGGTCGCCTATGCGGGTACCAAGGGTGCAGTGGATGCAATGACCCGAGCGCTGGCCGCGGACTGGGGCTCAGAGGGTATTCGCGTGAATGCGATTTGTCCTGGGTTGATCGCAACCGCGATCTGGGCGGACGACCGAAACAACGTACCGGGACTTAGTGAACGCATGGCAGACAGGATCGCACTCAAGCGCTGGGGTTTTGGCGACGATGTTGCTGATGTCGTTCTATTCTTTGCTTCGGATGCCTCTCGTTATATGACTGGCGAGGTGGTAGCTGTCGATGGTGGCTTGGCGAGAGTGGGCGCGCCACAGCGCCTCCAGGAATAGCGATCAGCCAGTTTTGTGTTTCGCGTACTGAATCAGTGCGCGTAAATATCCGAGCGTAAACGCTTCGTTGATGAGCGTGTTGCCCGAAGCTCCTGGAACATGATCAGGTACGATCATCCCGGTGAAACCAATGTCTATTAATACATCCATGATGGCATGTAGATTCAGGTAGCCATCATCCGGAAAGGTTTCGACAAAATCGGGTAGCGGGGCGGTGATATTGCGCATATGAACCTGATGCACCTGTCCTGCTGTGCCGAATTCACGTAGTGCTGCAGCGACGTCTTCTCCCTGGCCTGACTCCCCCGTCATCTCGGCCCAGGTTCCCACGCAAAACAGGATACCGGAGTTGACGGATTGATCGGCAATTCGCATTGCCCGCCTGAAGGCCTCGGTACTTTTAAATATGCGCGCAACACCTTGATGATCCATGGGTGGGTCGTTTGGATGCAGTTGCATCTTAACCCCCGCGGCCTGTGCTACTGGCAGGATCTCATGGATGTAACGTTCATAGTTTTCCCAGAGTTCGTCTGCTTTGTAGTCGCGGTCAAAGGCCTGAGGAGCCGCGTTAGCGAGATCCGTAGAAAAGCCCCGTGAAGGAACGCCGCGAGTGATGTCCCGATGGGTTTGGTACATCCCGCCGGTGTGCCATGCGTAGGTTGTGTGTGGAATTCCCAGCTCACCCAGGTCCTTCAGGAAACCTTTAAAGAATTCGACGTCCTCATCCCGTTGGGGGAGGTTTAATGCTGCAGCGGTTGAATTATAAAGGTCTACCAGCATGATCTCGTGCAGTTCCAACCCTGTTCCTTGAACAGAGTTAACGATTTCCTCAAGGCGCTCTCTTGTTGCCTCGGTGCTTGCGAGACGAACCTCGATGGCTTCCACACCAAGACTCAATAGAAAATCGAAACGTTCCTGATGCAGATCTTCTGGACGCTGATGAGAGACCCCTAGTTTCATTGTTTTACTCCGGTATGTGAATGTGTGCCGATACTACCACGGTGACTGGAGGACTTTATTCAGGCTCGTAAGTGTCGGGATCGAAACGACCGGGCAAAAAGGTCGACCGCGACGCCCGGATTTCGTGTCCCGCAGATGCTGCGTGGATACCATGGTCGGGATGAAACAACTCGCCCGGTTTGCCCTCGTCACCCCAGACTTCTGCCGATGCGTGTATAGAGGTTATCGCCGCATAGCCGGCGCTTACGGTACCAATATCTGTATGGTCTTCTGCTTCATAGGCAAGCGGTTCCTGCGTCATGACCAGCTGGTTGTTCTCGTGTGTCATGGTGCCTCTGAACGTTCCATAGGGAGCAAGACTGGCCCAGCGGATTCCCTTGACCTGATCCAGGGGTAATCCCGGTACGTTGAGATTGAGCACGGTGTGGGAGGGTCCTTCAATAAGATGCGGGAGCACGTCGACGGTCAAAGCCGCCGCTGTGTACCAGTGCCATGGTGTTACGACATCGACGCTGACGGCGATTGATCGCATACCAAAGTTCTGACCCGCGATCGCGGCGCCGATCGTTCCACTATGGGCGACGGAACGTCCTGGATTCAGACCGGCATTAATCCCGGATACGATAATGTCAGGTGGTGGTCCAAAGGCTCTCATATAACCGGCAAGTACACAGAGGGCCGGCGCGCCAGCTACGCCATAAACTTCGCCGGAGAAGTTTACAATCTTTGATGGCGTGACCTTAATAGGGCTGTCGCTGGCGAGACCGCTGACGGAGGTTCCTGTCCCCGATGCATTGTGATCCGGGGCGACGACAATTGCTTCGTATCCTGCTTTTTCGAGATGCACTGCCAGTTCATGAATTCCAGGGCTATCCACGCCATCGTCGTTGGTTATCAAAATCCTCAATCTACTCTCCAGTCGGGCCTAAGCCAGTAATAAGATGGGCCAGTAATAAGATGTGCCAGTATAAACGCTTAGGCAGAAATCTTGCTCATGACGTTTTGTTATCGCTTCATCCATTCATTGGCTTTAAGGGGAACCCGCCAGCGACCCTCGCTCTCGTAGTCGGCGATTGACGATAGTGGCACTGCCGGAGTACCACCGCCCCCTCGGGGGATGTTACCGGTTGGTAACAAGGGTAGATTATATTTCTCCCACCAGGGAGGTTCGTCGACTATGTGTCCGTGCAGCTCTTGCTGCCCTAAATTCCAGTCGTGAAACATGTCTTCCACTGGTGGGCTCCGGTCAAGTACAAATTCGTTCGAATCTGACAGCCACTGCACCGTCACTTCACGAAACCCGTCTGCAGGATCGTCTTCTGAATTTGAGATCGTTAACAGCCCGTCCATGTCGGTATTGATCCTTGGACCGTCATGTTTGCCTGCAGCCGTCCAGCGCATGTGTCCTCTTTCACGAACCTTATTGAAATCCAGGATCGCCGCCATACGAATCTGGTCGCTTTCCTGTAGTCCTGCTGAATGAACAGTCAGCCCGTGACAGAACAAAACATCACCGGCTTTACCTGTGAACTCCAGTGGCTGAATACTGGTCTTGATATCCTCCATCGCTTCTGTGGATTGCCCGGTTGCGACCCAATTGAGCCTCTGAGCCGAGGTGGGGTACAACGCCTGGGCAGAACCGGGGAAGAAGGTAAATCCACCGCCGCGCGGTTTGATATCGTCAAGGATTATCACGCCCATTAGCTCAACTGGGTTGTCATCGATATGTGGTCCCAGTAGGGAGGATGGCTCCAACGGGTCTCTTGGAAACACAGCATAGATTCCGCGATTGCGCCTTGGCCTTTTAACGGGACCACCAAGTAGTGCTTCCTGCATATGCAGGACCCGGGGATGCGCAGATGAGACAGAAACAAAATCCGGATCGTGACCGATACCGTGCCAGCGCCATACATTTTCTGCTCGGTCCTGCGTCAGCTTGAAAGGCAGTCGACCGACACGTTCACCCTGGCTGGCACCGGGACGCGGATCGTCGGGGCCGGGCCATGGTTGGTTGCCCATCCAGTTGTCTGTGAGCCCCCAACGATTGTCGCCCGGCCAAAATCTTCCCGGCGACACCCAGGTGCCAGGGTCGTTTGGGACCATATTGGCAATGGTTGCTGGCGGCTGTTGCCACCAGAAGTCGAGTATTGGCGAAAATTCGTCGGGTGGAATCAGCCCTCGTTTGATAACGAAACCGAGTTCACGAAATTGATCTATTTCAGCTGGAGATAGTCCAATTTTGTCCGCTCCGACAGGGTCAAAATCAGGCGTTGTCGGTAAAGGTGAATGACGGGCAGGAGACGAGGTTCCGAATGCGGCCTCTGGATCAACTGGTGGCGGTGTTCCTGTTGTACTCATACGTTGGTCTTCTGCCTGCTGTTTTTGTCACGAACTGTTGTTGCTAACTGTTACCGGAAACCAGCCGGCTAGAGTCCATCTGATAACATTAACGCTCACCTTACACAATGAGGAAGTCCCGGCACCAGACGTCATTTAGGTGAGACGTCCCCTGCTTGGTATACCTCAGGTTCATCTTTCTACTAAGGACTACTTGTGAAAATTACTTCCGTAAAAGCCGTGCCCGCTGGTGTGCCCTTCGGACCCACCGTTGCCCGTAACTTCATATTCGTCAAAATCGAAACTGACGAGGGGATTACAGGATGGGGCGAGGCCTCTTCCGGCCCGCTTGCGGTCGCTACCATGATTGATGAGTTTGGCAGGACGCTGGTTGGCGAAGACCCCGGTGAGATCGAAAAGCACTGGCAGACGTTGTACCACTACTTTCATGTGCGCGGCGGTGTGGTGCAGATGTCGGCGATCAGCGGTATAGAAATAGCGCTTTGGGATATCAAAGGGCAGGCACTGGGCGCGCCGGTCTATGATCTGCTTGGCGGCAAGATACGAGATCGTATCTGGACTTACGGCAGGTGGGATGGCCCCACAGTGGAGCTCTCTGTAGAGAACGCCATGAATCACATCGGTCAGGGACTGACGGCGCTGAAAGGCGATCCATTTGAGCACCGCGGGATCTATATCGATAAGGCCTCGGAAGACCTGGCGGTTGAGAAAATGCGCGCGGTGCGAGAAGCAGTAGGGGATGATGTCGAACTGCTGGTCGAGGTACATGGAAGACTTTCCCCAACAGATGCTATCCGGGTGGCGAATCGTCTTGAGGAATTCAGGCCCTTTTACTATGAAGAACCGGTACCACCGCAAAACCTTGAGGCTTTAAAAAAGGTGTCTGATCACATCAACATTCCAATTGCTACCGGCGAGAGAATGCTGACCAAATACGACTTTGCGGAGCTGTTACCGATGCACGCAGTATCCATGATCCAACCTGACATCATGTATGCGGGCGGTATTCTGGAAACAAAGAAAATCGCTGCGATGGCAGAGGCCTACTACGTGGGTTTTCAGCCCCATAACTGCTATGGCCCGTTCAACACCCTTGCCGCGCTACATCTGGATGCCTGCACACCAAACTTTGTGATTACCGAGGGTGGGATTCATTCGTGGCTCCCGGAAGCGGTCATCGGTGACTTCCCGGTTCAGAAGGATGGTTATTTCAGCCTGCCACCCGGACCCGGGTTAGGCTGTGCAATGAACGAAGAGTGGCTGGAGGCGCATCCCTGGGACGAAAACGGAAAGCCCTGGGTGCATCGCCAGGGCGTTAATCCATCACGCCAGGGTGTTGACTGGTCTTAGGCAGTCGGCGCCGATTCGTCGAGTAAACCTTCAGATTTCATCTTCTGCCAGACCTCGCCGGGTACTGCAGTGCTCATATGTTGGTAGTTCTCTTTGGGTTCCTCGGGTGACTTTGCGCCGGGAATGACTGCAGCGACATTTGGATGGGCTAATGGGAACTGAATAGCAGCGGCGGCCAGTGGAATACCTGCTTCGTCACAAATCGCTTTCATAGCACGCGACTTCGTAACAATTTCATCTGATGGTTTGTCGTACATGTAAGGGGCTGATTCATCCGGGATTACCAGCCAGCCACTGGCATAGGGAGCGGCAATAATGACACCGATATTGCGTTCCTCGCAGAGTGGAAGAATTCGTCGCAGCGCCCTCGTTTCCAGCAATGTATAGCCACCGGCAATCACGAAGAAATCAAGATCAACTGTGTCGGCGATACGCACGCAGAGATCTTCGTGGGCGCTGTCTTCCCAGCTATAAGCGTTGCGTGACTCCAGATTGCATCCGCAGCCGATGGCAGAAATAGCACCGCTATCTCTTAACTCCTCCAGCGCCCTGGCGCCGCCGCCTCCTGTTCGGGAGAGCTGCTCAATATGTTCTTCCACCTGCTCCGGGTGGTGATAGCCGTAGTCGATATCGTGAATTGTGAGGCTGTCTACCCTTGAGTGCCCCAGTCGTTGCCGCGAATCCCAGTGCTGGCTCATGATCTGCTCATAGCTATAGTCAAAGGTGACGCGTAGACCACTGAACGGATCTCGCATATTCCGGATCTGCGCACCGGGGCTGAAGGTATCATTGGCTTCATTGCGAACTGGTTCCGGCGTTAGTGTTCTGCCAACCTTGGTGTTGATGCAGTAGCTCTCGCGGTCCGGCACTGAACCGACGTCTTCTACGCCCGCGAGCGCGAGTCCAATGCGACGCTCGGAACGACCGACACCGTACCAGGCCGATGTATCGAAGAACCGAACGCCAGTGTCCCAGGCGGACTTGACGGTAGCAAGAGCATCCTGGGTGCTGATGTGTATTCTTCCAAGGATGCCGCATCCAAGACCAAGGGGCGTGACGTGCATGTTGCTTTTACCAATCTGGCGTGGGGTTGATACATCCATTAGAGAATCCCTTTCTGATACCATCGTTATGACGCACTAAATGACGTTGATTGTCTCCGATACCTCAATGTTTCAATGAGGGTGGCGTGCGTTTATACGTCCTCTTGCATACTACAGTGAATACATCATCTTAAAGGAGCTCAATCGTGCCCAGCAGTAAAACCGGTGCCGAGATTATTGTCGATACATTGATAGAGGCGGGTGTACGCCACGTATTTGGCATCGTCAGTATCCATAATATGCCCATTGTGGATGCCATCAGCCGGTCGGATGACATCGACATGATTACCGCTCGACACGAGGGTAGTGCTGCGCATATGGCCGACGGTTGCGCCCGGGCGACCAACAAACTTGGCGTCGTTCTTGGTAGTACAGGACCAGGTACCACAAATCTCATGACAGGATTGTATGAGGCTGATTTTGCTTCTTCCAGATTGTTGGCGATTACTGGTCAGGCTGAAACTGCCTTCTATGGCAAAGGAAAAGGTTATGTTCACGAGGCCGAGAATCAGAAGTTAATGTTACAAACGGCTACCTCGGCAGTAGCATCACCTCGATATGTGCAGGAAGTAGGTCCGGCGTTAAAAGGTGTGATTGAAACGATGTTAGGTGGCAGGCCCGGGCCCGGTGCGATAGAAATACCCATAGACCTGCAGTATGAGATGACTGCCGATGAAGTTCGTCCTCTGAGGATACCGGATGCCGTTACGCCGGATCAGGAAAAACTGGCTGCTGCCGCTTCTCTGATTGGTGGCGCGAGCAAGCGTGTAATTCTGGCAGGAGGTGGCATCTCCGATAAGGCCGCGAGAAACGCCCTGCAGGCGTTTGCAGAGCAGCTTGATGCGCCGGTTATGACAACCGCGAATGGAAAGGGCGCGTTCCCCGTAGATCATCCTTTGCATATGGGTAACGCTCTCATGCGCCCCTCGGTTAAGGCGTTAGTGAGTGAGGCAGACTTGCTTATTTCCATCGCAACCCGGTTTCAGGCCGGTACGGGCGGTGTAAAGATTAAGCTGGACTTGCCGACGATGTTGCATATCGACATCGAGCCAAAAAACATCAATCTGAATTTTCCCGCGGAAGTGGGGCTCGTAAGTGATGCAACGGTTGCTTTAACTGAGCTTGGTAAGCATTCCTACGACAAGGGTGACGCGCAGTATCGGGAGAAAGTGCAATCGGTGGTCGCTCAGACAAATGTAAATATGCGAGAGGGTATTGGTCCTGATCATGCAAAGGCGCTTGATATCTTCTCAAAGCATTTGGAAGAGGGCGCGTTGTTTGTCCGGGATAGCACTATTCCGGGTTACAACTGGGGTAATACACTGCTACCTATCGACATTGCGGGAGGCTACATTTTCCCGACTTCTGGCGCTATTGGACCTGGATTGCCTATGGGGCTTGGTGTCGCTGTGGCAACCGGCAAGCGGACCATCATTATGCATGGTGATGGCGGGGTTATGTTTCATGTGGGCGAACTAGCTACGGCAGCGCAGTACCAGATTCCGGCCGTTGTGGTCATATTCAATGACGGTGGCTATGGAGTGCTGCGAGGTCTGCAATCCAATCAGTTTGATGGTCGTTTCAACGAGACAGAGCTGAATACACCAGACTTCGTTAAGTTGGCAGAGAGTATGGGCGTCCCGGGCTTATATGTGGATAACGTCGATGAGCTGGGAGAGAAACTTGCTGACGCGATGGGGCGGTCTGGGCCTGTTCTCGTAGAGATCAACGCCAATAACATGGTGCCAATTAGTGGCGTTGTTCCTGCACCGTCGAAAGGGGCATAACTGCTAATTTATGCGTTCGAGTTTCTCAGGATCAATCCACCAGCTGTCGAGAATGCGAATGGTGCTGCCTATAAGATATTCGTATTTGCCGACGGCTTCGCCTCTGGGCCTTGCGAATTTATCCCAGTATATAAAGCGTTCCTGGTCGATCGCGTTGAGCGGGATGTGGTAGAAGCCCCAGAGCAACACCCGGTCCAGTGCGCGACAGGCAATCATCGCGGTCTCAATGGTTGGCATTGCCTCAGCCTTAAGAATAAGTGCATCAATAATCGGGTCGCGCAGTCCGGCGATGTTGCCACCCAGTTCCATGTCGGCTGTTTTGGAACCGAAATAGCTTTCGAGTTCCCCCAGAGGTGGGTTCAGAAAGTCGTGACCCCGGACATAGGCATCGAAGTTGCGTTGCCGTAAAAAATTAACCTAGGCGATGTTGTCCAGTAACCGTAAACTCGAGTCGATGCCAAGTATTTTCAGCGACTCAATGTACGGCAAAAGAATGCGACGCATCGCGGGGTTCTGAGTCGTCAGCTGCAGCTCGAATTGTTGGCCCTCTGCGTTGAGCAGACGCCCGTCCTCTATGTTCCAGCCCGCTTCTGCTAGCAGGTCCCGCGCTTTCTCCAAAGCTGAACGATTGACATCGGTGCCGCTTGAGACCGGTAGCACAAAAGGCTGGGTGAATACGCGTTTGGGAAGTTGATAGCGATGAGCTTCCAGTAATTCAAGTTCACCCTTGCCGGGGAGCCCGGTTGCTGCGAAGGCCGAATTGGCAAAATAGCTGGTGGCGCGCGATTGGGAGTTATATTGGAAAACACGATTCTGCTACTCGAAATCAAATGCCAGTGCCAGGGCTTCTCTAACTCGCACGTCCTGTAAACGTTCCAGATCGAGATTCATAACGATCGTGGTCTGCTGGCCAATGAATTTTTCCAGTGATCGTGTTTCCTTGACGATCAGCCCCTCACTTAAAGCAGGAACGTCATAAGATGACTCCCAGTGGCGAATATCGGTTTCGAAATAGATATCGAACAGCCCTTTGCGAAGTCCTTCTCGTGCTACTGTTGCATCTCGATAGACATCGTATTGTATGACGTCGAAGTTGTATCGACCGCGGTTAACGGGGATATCCTTTCCCCAGTAGTCTTTAACGCGTTCATAACGGATATACCCCTTATCGAACGCAACCACGCGATAGGGGCCGCTACCCACCGGAGGCGTCAGGGTAGGTGCACCAGGATCTATATCTGCATAATAATGCGCTGGACGGATGGGGAACCAGGTTAACGCCACGAGGTTGAAATTTGTGAAGACATCCCGGTGGTACAGGATCAGCTCTTTGTCGTTGACGATCTCCATCGATTCGATCCATGTCGCGAGGTAGACCTTACCGAAGACTCGCGTCAGCAGGTCTTCATAAGAGAACTTCACATCTCTGCTCGTCAACGGCACGCCATCGTGCCATCGCGCTTTCTCGTGCAGGCGGAGGTATAGAGATCGGCGGTCTGCCGATAAGGCGATACCACTCACCAGCTGCCCGTAAAGACCCGATAGCTCATCTGCGGTTCTAACAAGTAGGTGATCCACGGTCCTGCCTAGACCCTGGGCGTTAGGAACGCCGGTACCCGGAACGCCGGCAAAATTCTGGATGTAGTTGGTGGTAGATAGCTTCAACTTGTCGCCTTTAGGCGCGTTCGAATTGGCGTATTCGAAATGCTGGAAGTCGACGGAATATTTCAGTTCATGGAGCAGGGAGATACCGTGCTGATAGGCAGGTTGCTCTGCGAAGGATGTCAGAGCATTCAGCAGAATCGCGCCGAGAGTTACACGCAACAGCCGCTTTACTCTGACCCCCAAGCCTTTCTCCTAGGACGGTATGATAGGCCGCCCGAACTTCTCTAGATAATCCTCGTGAACCGCTTTCTCGTAATCAGTCATACCCTCAAGCGGCAGGCTAATGGGCACTGTACCCTTTAGAGACGATTCGTATATCGCCATGGCCATCTCGACATCCTTGCGTCCGCCTAAAGAATACTCTGCGTGTTCATCGTTCATCGCCGCATTGGCGATGCTCATGATCTCTGCCGCGTGGCCAACGCACCAGTCGTTAATTGCGTAGTCGCGAAATGGGTTTTCGTAGACGATTTGCGGATCCGTGTGCGCGACAATTCGCTGCAGGACATCTACGCCATCAATGGTGCGGCGCTCTGTTTCCACAGTAATGTCTTTCCACTCTTCGCCATCAAGCAGGCGCAATGGAACGTCGGGTCCCATATAGTCGTAGTCCAGGATGCCCCCCAGTGTTCCGGTTATCTGACAGTACTTCTGTAGCTCACCAACTCGTGACGTTTCGTAAATACCCATGGCGCCGCTTTCAAACTCGATCATCGCATGCGCCCAGTCTTCTGCGAGGATGGTTGGATCCGCACGGTATCGTCTTACCGTTGCGGTAATCTGCTTGACGTCGCTTTGTGCGTAAATGCGTAGCTGTGATAGGCGGTGCGCACCCATGTCCATCACCATGCCGCCGGTTCTGCCAAAACCGGAGATGGGTCGACCCAGATCACTGTAGGAGACCTTTGGATCAAACGGCAACTGGCGCTTTGGTTCTGAAAAGTAAACGCGAACGATGTCGCCCAGGATTCCTTCCTGAATCAGTTTTACGATCAAGCGCTGCTTGGACCAGCGAAAGTAGTTCTCCGCCACTTCGAAGTGCACATTATTACGGCGACAGGTATCGATAATCATGTCGCAGGCGGCCAGGGTCATCGCCATGGGCTTTTCTACCATGACGTGTACGCCGCGTTCGGCGACCTGTGAACCAAGTACATGGTGCAAAGGATCGCTGGTTACAATGCACACGGCATTCAAGTCCTTGTGTTTGTCCAGCATCTCGTCGAGACTCAGGTAGTAGGGCACGCCATATTTGGTGCCATGTTCTTCAGCGAGTTTTTCGTCCATGTCGCATAGGGCGACCCATTCAATCTCACCATGTTTGGTTAACTCGCTCAGCGTCGGCATGTACCAACTGCGCGCCGGGTTACCGGAACCAAGAAGGCCAATTTTTGCTTTCATGAGTTCGCTCCTCATTGGTATGCCGAAGCGTGACGCCTCAGCATCGCTGCGCTTTGGGGCAATTGCTCTTCATTGAGCCCGTGCAGGATGACAGGGACGTTGAAGGATAGACCGCAGAGCAGTTTCACATAGTGCGCGTAGTCGAGCTTGCCGTTGCCTGCTGGCAGGTGCCCCGCATCGCCACCATGGTCCAGGTCTTTGCCGTGGGCAATGGCAACGTGGTCACCTAAAAGGTCAAAGGCTTCGTCGAGTACTTCGGTCATGCGCTCCAGATCGTCCTTGCCAAAAATATTGGCGGCATCCATCACGACTTTCAGTCTTGGTGAAGCCATCTCATCAATCAGGCGGCGACTCAGGCGCGCGTTTTGACAAACGTTGTTGTACTCAGGTTCGAACGCGATATCGACACCGGCCGCTTCGGCTGCAGGCAAGATTTTCTCTAACGTATTGCGCAATGTTTTCCAGGTTTCTTCGGACTGGTTGTCCGGGTGATCTCTCCACATACTCTCTGGATTACGCGAGCCTGTGCAGGTCGCGATCACGTTTGTGCCAATCTTGGCGCAGGCAGGAATTATCATCAGAACCTTGTCGATTGCCTTCTGCCGTTTCTCCTCATCGATATCGACCATATTGGAGTTACCAGCAACAGCGGCAACGACCATATCGCGCTTCTTGAACTCAGCGCCTGCATAGGTAGCGATCTCATCAATGACTTCAGGCAAGGGACCTGATGGGTGTGCTGACCCCCAGTTAAACTGAAGGTGGCGAATATCGTGTTCGAGACTGGCGTCGAGGGATTCCTCGAGTGTCGGCCGCTGAAAAGTGCCTGACATGGTGCCTACTTGCATAATTGATCCTTGGTTTTCGTTGGAGAGATCTGCGTCTGTATCACTGGTGAATAAGACGCCTGAGGGGGATTTTCCCTCATACTTTAACCCGCAACGCGATTTAATCTGACTGCGTCAGTGCCTCCAGATTGGCGCGATACATACCCAATAGTCCACCGCTTGTGGACCAGTCCGTTGAGGGTAACTCGGCGGCACACGCCTTGCCCACAGACTTCAACCGCTGATGACAGCCAAGCAACCCGTTTGCGTCTTGGGTGAACCCGGCGCTGTAGATGTCGTGCAGTGCGTTCACTATGTCTGACAGCTGAGATCTTCCTACCGCATACTGAGCCCAGAGAAAGCCGCAAGCGGACACCGTAACAAAAAATGGTTCCGCAATACGAAAGTCACTTACGCGATGGTCGCGAACGTAGTCGGATTTCTGAATCACGACATCCTTGAACGCAGCCATACCCTGGCTCAGATCGCCTAGAAATGCTGGCGATTCCCGATGGGTGAGTGAGATACCTTCACGGTCTGCTGGTACATGGATGATGCTATCCCCAACCGTGACCAGCAGGCCATCAACAGTCTTGCTGGACGCAATCCACGATTTGTTGCCCTGTAAGCGGCTATTCTCGTCAATCGAAGCCCCCGGGTACTCACCGGTTCGGTCTTCTGAAGCCGCGTAACTGATGAATCGGCCCGAGGGTAGTCCATCAAAGCAAGCGCGCACTGCGCTCTGATATGCGGCCAGGAATACCCAGGACAGGCGATCGGCGATCAGTCCGCCCTGCAATGCAGCAAGGAACAGATCGGATGTCGTTATACGCTGCCAGGCTACTTTGTAGGACTGCTCGTCAGGATACTCGGCAGGTAAGTGGTCCGAGTACATAGCTTCAAGGGATTCAATAATAGTCACTTTAGTAAGCTGTCCTCAGCCGCTAGATACTGTCGCGAGGCCCCCAGGACCATTGGTGTTTATACTCGTTCTCGTTGAGCTTTAATTCCTGCGTTACGTGAAAGAGTATGCTGTGGTCATAGGAAATTCTGCCCAGGGATAACGTTCCATCTGAAATCGTTGCGTAGTGCGCAGTCTGATCCAAATCGTCGGGCCTGCGATAGGAGCCACTGCCCGGATTCATCCAGAGCAGGTCATCGCTCAGGTGGTGGATTGCCTGCCGATGGGTGTGGCCCAATAGCAGCCTTGTGTATTTGGCTCCTGAAAATCGGTCCTGTCGAAATTTCTCGTATTGTTGCAGGCTTTTGATCTCTCGATATTTGTCGTAGATGTGGGTTAGCGCATAGCTGAATCCATCAGCCGAGAATGTCAGTGTCTCCGGCAGTTGTTCCAGAAACGTAATGTCAGATTCATTCAATAGGCTGACATTGTGTTCTGCCCAGGTGCGATCTTCGGTCGTTAGATTATCGAGAGCCATACTTTCTCGATATAGCTTACTGACCCAGGCGTCATGATTACCTTGAACCGAGTGCGCGTCGTGTGCACGGACCCAGTCCAGCACTTCCTTTGGATAGGGACCGTAGTCGACAAGATCGCCTACGCAGTAGACTTGTTCGCTGTCATTTTCTCGGGCCCAAATGGCTTCCAATGCATGGATGTTGCTGTGGATGTCGGACAAGATCAGGACTTTCATGAATGCTGTCGGGCTATGAGGTGAAGCGTGATCCTAATCTGGTTAGCCGTGGAATCGCAACCAGGGATAAAAACCGTGCTGATTTGCGCTGCCGATTCCGTCAGAATACGATGCGCCTCGCGAGGATCAATGACCAGCAGCCAACTACCAGGAGGAACCAATGTCTGAGCCCAATACCGATGTTATTAAGCAACTCGCTCCCACGGGTACCCTCAGGGCTGCCCTAAACATGAACAACTTTTTGCTCGTCGTTGGGGAAAACGAGGCAGGCCAGCCCATTGGACCGTCCCCAGATATGGCTGCCGCCATCGCGGAGGCCCTGGGCGTGTCCCTGCAACTGGTACCATTCCGCTCGCCAAGCGATATCACTGCGGCAGCGGGATCAGGTCAGTGGGATATCGCCAACATCGGCGCTGAATCACAACGTGCAAAGGTGATGGATTTTACGCCCGCGTATTGCGAAATCGAGGCAAACTACCTGGTGCCCGCGGGCTCCTCGTTGCAGTCGGTCGAAGACGTCGACCGATCGGGAGTAACTATTAGTGCACCGGCGGGCAGCGCCTACAGCCTGTGGCTTGAGAACAACATCCAATATGCAGATCTCCGGCTCGTTAAGGGCAATGCAGTTGAACAATTCACGCAGGACGGTCTTGATGCGCTCGCCGGACTGCGCAGTCAGCTTGTCACGATAGAGCAGGAAATAGCGGGATCACGCGTATTACCGGGACAGTTTACTGCTGTGCAGCAGGCGGTTGCGGTCAACAAAGGCCGTGCGGAGGCGCTGTCGTGGCTCATCGACTTTGTTGAGACCAGCAAATCGAGCGGCCAGGTTGCCGGTTTCATTGCCGCACATGGCGTCGAAGAACAATTGTCAGTCGCGCCGCCGGCGACAAGCTGATCGAGGAGTAATTAAATGCCTGAAGGGCACGTGCTGCCACTTGATACAAGTGATGCTGCGCTAGATGTGGTTGGGGGGAAGGGTAAATCACTAGCTGCGATGGCGTCGGCCGGAATGAGCGTACCCAAAGGGTTCTACGTGACCACATCTGCGTACCGGCAGTATGTCGCTGATGGCAACCTGCAAACTACAATTCTGGATTTGGCAAAACCGAGTACTAGCGGCAGGACGCTATCGTTTGATTCAGCGGCCCAGAGTATTCAGGCGTTATTCGAGCGGGCACCGTTACGCGAGGAGGTCATTGACCAGATTCGGCAAGCCTATGCCTCCCTGGAAGGAGACAATCCTGCCGTCGCCGTACGATCTTCGGCAAACGCTGAAGACCTGCCAGACATGTCGTTTGCGGGCCAGCAGGACACCTATCTGAATGTTCGCGGTGAGGATGCGTTAATCGAAACGGTGCGCAATTGCTGGGCGTCACTCTGGACACCTCGAGCAATCAGTTATCGCCATGAAATGGGGATCAAACACGACGAGGTCGCGATGGCCGTGGTGGTGCAAATTATGGTGCCGTCTGACGTCTCCGGAATTCTATTCACCGCCAATCCTGCCACCGGTGAACGCTCGGAAATGATTATCAACGCAAGCTATGGCCTGGGAGAGGCGGTGGTCGGTGGCCACGTTGCCGCTGACACATTTATAGTGGAGCGGGGTTCGTTTTCAGTAAAAGACACGATCATTGGTGCGAAGGAACAGAAAATTGTTTCCGATGGCGATCAGGGTACACGCCTTGAAGACATTGCAGCGGACAAGCGTGACGAGACTTCTTTGTCTGAAAGCGCGTTAAAGGAACTGACCACCATTGCTGTACGGATCGAGGAAATATTTGGCGGTCTGCCTCTGGATATCGAGTGGGCTTTTCACAACGAGCAACTTTGGCTGTTACAGGCCCGTGCGATCACGAACCTGCCACCCCCGCCGCTTAGTGATGTGCGCTGGGAACCCCAGGAGCCAGGTTCCTTTCTGATGCGTAACCAGGTCGTAGAGTTTATGCCTGGCCCGTTATCTCCTTTGTTCGAGGAGCTATACATTCCGGCGGTTGATGAAGGTTTTGCCCTGAGGCGAGACTGGCTAGATGGTACAACTGATGGTCTGGAACGGGCCGCGAACTACCCGCGCCGCTGGCGTCACGACAAGCTGCCCGTCTATCTGGCAACGATTGAACAATGGCATCAGCTGGACATCGCGAATGCAGAAGATGAGAAGCTGCTTGATGGTATCTGTAAACTGACCAGGGCAGACGGTCACTACTGGGAAGCCGCCAATAGCGTGCTTGCGTTACCCCGATGGCAGGATCAAGCCTTGCAGAATTTCCTGCAGCAACATGCGCCGGATGCAGGTTTCACCAGTGGGATGTTGTTAGATGCTTCCAACTCAAAGACGATGCAGGCGCAGATGGATCTGTGGGCAATAGCGCGCAAGATTCAATCGAATGCGTCCCTGAATGAACTGGTGATCAGAACGCCTGCATCCAGATTACTGTCGGAGATAAAATCACATCCGGAAGGTGGTGCTGTGACTGATGCGCTGGTGCATTATCTCAGCCAGTATGGGCATTCGATTTACTCACTGGATTACGCTGAACCGACGCCATGTCAGGATCCCACACCGGTATTGTCCGCGCTAAAGACTCAGGTGCAGGACCGAACTTACAATCCGATTGCGCAACAGGCGGAGGTAGATGACAGACGTCAGCAAGCTCTGCGTGAAATCACCCAATACTTCAAAGGTCGCTTACGCTGGCAATTTCGATGGCGCCTGTTTTGGGCTCAGCGCTTCTATGCAAATCGTGATGAAGGCCAGTTCTATGTGGGCGCTGCCTGGCCTGTGTTGCAACAACTGGCACTTGAGCTTGGCGAGCGGTTGGTTTCGGTCGGTACGTTGGGCCGGGCAGATGACGTTTACTATCTCTTGAGTACGGAATTGTCTCAGGCGATAGACGCTCGTAAGAAGGGTGAGTCAGTGCGGGACTTGCTACAAAAAACAATTGAACGAAAGGCATTGCGTGAGGCGCAAAAGCGACTGACGCCGCCGGAAAGAATCGTCCCGCCGAAGCCTGACGGTCAAGCAGCGGTACCTGACGATAAGACGGACAATGTTTACCAGGGAACTGCGGTTAGTCCGGGCAAGATCACTGCTGAAATTAGCGTCATCCAAACGCCGGCAGATTTCGAGCAAATGATGCCTAACAGCATTCTGGTCTGTCCGTTCACCACACCTGCGTGGACGCAGCTATTCTCTCACGCAGTGGGCCTGGTAACTGATATTGGCAGCATTACCTCACATGGATCCATCGTTGCCCGGGAATACGGTATTCCTGCAGTGTTGGGCCTGGGCGATATCTCCAAGCGACTGGTTAGTGGGCAGGTCATTTCTGTCGATGGCGATGCAGGGACGGTTACGGTTGAGGAGGGTACAGTACCCACAACGAGCATGAACCAACGGGCAAAGTTTGCTGCACCAGGTGGTGCTCCGACATTCGACGGGCTGGAAACGCCTTTTCCGTTCAGGTTCTCGAAATATCAAAGGACACTGGGCCTGATAGCGCGGCCGTTCAAAGCAGCTTTCTATAGAACCATTGTCGCGATCGTTTTCCTGATTGGTGGGCCGCGGCCGATGCTCTAGGAATGCGCGAGCAAAGATACGAAGTCAACGGTATTGCGCATATCCAGCTGACTGTCCGGAAGACCACATGGGCTGATTTAGGTGGGATTTACTTCCTGAGATTTGCCAATACTTGCGCTGGGACGGGATCGTCTGTCGGTCCGTTTAGTGTGCGAGCAAGAAAGCCCAACATATGCACAAAGCGTGGAGGGACTGTATTGCCGACGTGGTTTGCGCCGAGTACCAATCGGTATTCGTGCCGGATACCGTTGTGCAACAGCGTCTGATGCAGAAACTCAGCACCCTCATTAAGCAGGAAAAAGTGGTCAGTGCCGGCTTCAAGATAGATACTAATGCCCGACGTCTTGATGTTCTCAGCGTTGTCCATGACGATCTGGTTCGGATTGTTCTCGTTCCAGTAGGCATTTGGTGGCGTCCCATAACGTTCTTGCAACACCGCAGGCGGCTGGAAGGCTATGTTTTTTGGCGGCAGGTCGGCGAGGTCCAGAACGGGCATGACAGCGGGCTCCATGGCCACCATCGCCAGGAATCTCCCCCCGATGGCTTCTTTTGGCGTCAATATACGGAGGGGTGGAAATAATTGAAAAAGAGAATCGCCGAGACCATTGAACAATTCGATGCCCAGGGTATTCACAGAACCGGTACCGAGGTGGACCTTGTCTCAGCTAACTGGCTGGCATCGAAGATGCGTTCATTCGGGGCGTTACCACTCAGGGAGTCATTTAGTTTCGATCGTCTGGATGTGACAGAAGCCTGCCTTGTCGCTGGTAGGCTTCGGGTTGAGGGTGTACCACTTTATGATTGTTCTTATACAACAGCAGGAGGGGTTGTCGGCAGGTTGGGCATGTTGGGCGAAGATGCCGACATAGCGTTGACCATAGTGCCTGCGAGGGACCGGAAAGAGCAGGAGCGAGTAGTTGAAGCCCGTCGCCAGAACAGGTATCGGGCAATCGTTGTGGTGACAGCTGAAGAGTTACCTGCTCAGGGCGTGGCTGCAGGGAATGCAGAACAGTTTCTGAAGCCTTTTGGTCCGCCGGTTTTGCAGATTCCTCATGAGCATTGGCCTGTGCTTTCCGATTACGCCAAAAGAGGTAGGGATGTTCGTCTCATCGCAGCCGCGCAATGCGTAGAATCTGAGGCGATTAACATTGGTGCCAAGATCGAGGGTACGGAAGAAGGCCTGGACCCGCTTGTCGTAATGACACCTAGGAGTGGGTGGTGGCAATGCGCATCAGAGCGAGGTGGTGGTATCGCCGCCTTTCTCGAGATAGTAAAACTTTTCTCGGACGCACGGCCCAGACGGCCAGTGATATTCACCGCCAACACAGGGCACGAACTCGGGCACATTGGCCTTGACAACTTTCTTAAAGATAATTCAGCACTACCGTCAACTGCACACTGCTGGATTCATCTTGGCGCAAACTTCGCAGCGGTTGATGCGCCAGTGATCCTGCAGTTCTCAGATGATCGAATTGAAGCGCTTGCTGACGAAATGTTGCAACAGAATCCTGTTGATGTTGGCGTTACAGTCCCTCCCGGTACCCGTCCGTTAGGTGAGGCGAGTAATGTCTATGACCACGAGGGGCGCTATTGTTCAATCATTGGCGGCAATGACCTTTTTCATCACCCATCGGATAGATGGCCAGATGCGGTTGATCTCGATAAAACTATGCGCTGCATACGGTTTATCCTGGCGACAGTACACAGGCTGGCAAATGGGTGATTTCTGCCGGCAAGGCCGCAAAAATAGACGACGGGCTTGCTCAGTTAAAAGACATCACCGCCGATCTTTCACCTATGACCTGCTTCGCCGGGTCTTCGTAGTAGGGCATTGGCTCCGCGATTGCATTAAATACACCGGCGGGGTTAGCGCCCGAGTTTTCCGGAATGATGGTATCTTTTCTCGCGAGTCTTGCAGCTAACGAGATTCTCCCGTCCTCTCTTGTCGCTTTGGCTCGTAGTTCCGGGATGGGGGTGCCAAAGTAGTTAGGACTCCAGTCTTCCTCCTTGTGCCCGTAGGCGAGGCTGCGGTGCACCACCGCAGAATGGAATACGGCGAACTGCCCTTTCTTGAGCGTCAATGGCGTGATCCGATCATGGACCACCTCGGGCATCTCATCGAAGATGCGCGGCATAGTTCTATCGAATCCCTTAATCTCCTGGTGCGAGCCCCTGATATATTCGAGGCGCCCATGTTCTGTGCCCAGGTCAGTTAGTGCGATGACGAAGGAAAAATGGTTGGTGGTGTCATAGAGATTTATCGGATCATCGGCGTTCTCGATGATGCGATCATGATGCCAATAGTTTTCACCTACGCCCGGATACTTTGGGAAAAACTTGGTCTGCCAGAGTAACAGGTCTGTGCCGAAACAATCGGCTACTACAGACTGCAGATTCGCGTCGCGAAAAAGATCCTGCATGGGTTTGAAGGCCATATGCCGGTTAATGATAGTTGACCAACGTTGTTGGTCTTCCAAACCCGCCATTCGGGCAAGTTTGTTCTGCTTGCCCTGGAGTGCTTCCAGTTCCAGTGCGATCTCGCACAATGTATCCAGGTTGGATTTGTCTGCTAGTTCAAACGGTCCGGCCAGTCCGTCCCGTTCCAGTTGTTCATTTGGCATGTTGGTTGTTCCTTCTCTCTACTTACTACCTATCAATCCGGCTGATTCATCATCAGTTCTGTAATCTCCCGCTGTTCCCGGGCGTTTAATTCATTGTACACAGGGCTCTCGTGCAGTTTTCCGCAGGAGGGCCTGGTATCTTTTTTGGGCGTCAAATCAGCAGTCTGAAAAGACATTAGCATTGCGCCACGTTTGTGATCACTATGATTGAAGCCCGCACGATGCCAGGTCCTGGCGTCGTAAAGCACAATACTCCCGGCGGGTGCTTCGACGACGTCCGCATCGGGACCGCTATATGGGCGTAACGTAGGGTCATCGCCCTGGTGAGCAGGGTTCCACGCCTCTGGTGGTCCTGAATCTTCCTGGTGCGAACTCAGTTTGTACGCGGTCGCACCATTCGCCTTACTAAAGGCGGAAATGCAGACGTTGCGCTGTACGGCTTTAAGTGGACCCTTTCGATCGGCGGGGCCGTTACGACCATAGGGAATATCAGCGTGCCAGCCCTGTACCCTGCTTTCACCGTCGTAGGGGGCGAGCGAAATACAATTCGGCGGATGCGCCAGATGCAGGTCGCGCGTCCCCAGGTAGTTCCTGATAAGCCAGAGTGAGACGGGTTCGCAGATTGCTCTACCGACGGCAGCGTCCTGACATACGGCGGGCATGTCGGTTCTTCGCTCCAGGTGTTCGTAGTTATCACATCCAGCGGTATGCTGGAGTCTGTCCACGGTGTTTGGTGGGAGAATGCTGGTTAAACATACCCATCCGTTACGCTGCAGGTGTTCCAGATACTCCGAGGGTAGCTTCTCTGGGCCATGGGCGACGGCAAGCCTTGTCTTGTTTCCATTTATGACCAAGGTGCAGTTGTTAGCATCGATCTCCACTGAGATCTCTTTGTCAGTGGCGATGTGTTTGAATCCATTGGGAACCTGATCCCAGATTACTCGATCGTCTGCCTCGTCAAATAATACGGGCTCACCACTGTCATCCAGCCCCAGCATGTTGCCGTCAGGCGCAGTAAGAAATACATAGCGGTGGACCGGCTGTTCGAAGGTGACCGGTGTTTCCTGAAATTCCTGTTGTTGTTCCGTTTGTCCCATTCAATCGTTCCGTGTGAAACATGATGCCTGTAGTTACAATATAAAAGGACGTTAGGAACCCTGACGTCCTCACCGCGGTAGTGATGAACCTTTGGTCAGTACCGTCTACAGATGCATAGCAATACGTAAGCTTAAGGAAAACACCTTTGGCTAGTCATGATCCGGATCAACCGAATCTCCTTTTTATCCTGAGCGACGATCAGGGCGCCTGGGCGATGGGCTGTGCCGGTAATGCTGAAGTAAGATCACCCAACCTCGATAGGTTGGCACGGCAAGGCATTCGCTTCGACAATTTCTTTTGTACGTCACCGGTGTGTTCTCCCGCCCGGGCATCCATTCTGACTGGCAGAATCCCGTCACAACATGGAGTGCATGACGCACTCATGTGGCAGTCTAATACCAGCAAAGGTGGGCTCGACCGCGATGTGCCAGCAGACCGCGTGCAGTTTTTGCTTGGGATGCCGACCTATGCCGAACTGCTCCGGGATCGTGGCTATGACACCTGTCTGTCGGGCAAATGGCATCTTGGCGACGGCATGGAACCTCGCTGCGGTTTTGATGTGTGGAATCCCATGCCCTACGGTGGTACCAACTATTTTAATGTTCCTATTGTTGAAGATGGCGAACTTAATAATCACGATACCTATGCATCGGATATCTTTACGGACAACGCGCTAAGCTTTTTAGAGCAACAGGCTGGTGGCCAGAGTCCGTTCTGCCTGGCGGTTCACTACACAGCGCCGCACAAACCCTGGCAACGCGAGCATCACCCGGACAAGTTGTGGGATGAGTATTACGATAACTGCCCGTTTCAATCCGTACCTGATGAGCCGTTACCAGTCGGTTTTAACGCCAGCGCGACAAAAGCCGAAAAGCGCAAGGAGCATCTGGCTGGATACTTTACTGCGATTGAAGAGATGGATCGGAACATTGGCAGGCTTCTGGATTACCTCGAGTCGCAGGATTTAAGGGACAACACGCTGGTCGTGTTTATGGCGGATAACGGGATGAATATGGGGCATCACGGTCTTTTTGGCAAAGGCAACGCCACCTGGCCCCAGAACATGTTCGACACCAGCGTGAAGGTACCGTGTCTGATCAGCCGGCCGGGGCACGTTCCGGAAAATAAGGTGAATACCGATCTTTTGAGCCAGTACGACTGGTTACCTACCCTGATGGAATACATTGGTTCTCCTGAAAGTGTGCCCGATGGATTGCCGGGCAGTTCGTTTTCTCCACTATTATGTGGAGAGCCGATAAGTGAAAGAGAGAGCATCTACGTGTTCGATGAGTACGGGCCGGTGCGCATGATTCGCTCGCAAGAGTACAAGCTCGTGTGGCGTTACCCGTCAGGGCCCCATGAACTTTACAACGTTAAGGAAGATCCAGCGGAACACATTAATCTATTTGGCAAGCCGGGACAGGCCGATCGAATTCGAGCCATGAGACAAGAGCTGGATGACTGGTTCGCCAGTTATGTGGACCCTGAGTTGGACGGAGCGAAGCTTCCTATCACCGGTCGCGGTCAGCTTGATCATGCGACGAAGGAGGACGCTTTTGCCTACCGGTTTCCCTGGACCGACTGAGCGCCTGGAGTCTATGCACAATATTCTATTTCTAATGACCGATCAGCAGCGCTGGGACTCGATGGGCTCAAGCGGTGGCTGGGTCAACACACCGAACCTGGATCGTATTGCGTCTGAGGGAACGCGTTTTAGCGACTGCGTAACCACATCGCCACTTTGTGTACCGGCGCGGGTCACACTGGCGACCGGTAGGTATCCTCACAACAACGGGGTATGGACGCACGTGCCCTACGCGGTACCGCCAGAGTCAAATAGCTGGATACGAGAGATCAGGGATCTTGGATACCGTACCAGCCTGTTCGGTAAGACGCATTTGCATCCCCATGGTCGATCTGACCTTCGGGAAAAAGAAGATCTTTTACATGGCCTGGGCCTAGATGATGTGGACGAAATCGGTGGCCCCCGGGCCAGTGCGACGGGTCTCAGTCACATGACGGCGTTGTGGATTGAAGAGGGGTTGCTCGAAGCTTACCGGGCGGATTTTAAGGAACGGTTTGCAAATAAATCATATATGGTTCGCCCCTCCGCGTTACCGTTGGAATACTATTACGATACCTATGTGGGTCAACAGGCTAAAAGTTATTTGTCGTCCTATGATCAGGACGAGCCGTGGTTCTGCTGGGTGAGCTGGGGTGGTCCGCATCAACCCTGGGATGCGCCGGAACCCTATGCCAGTATGTATGATCCCGCTTCCATGCCACCAGCCGCCAGCCATGAGCCTGGAGCGCCCAGGCCACAAGGGCAGGTTGATCGGATGATGGCGAATAATAGTCCTGCCTTCAAAGATGGCGAAGTAGATGCGCTACGGGCGGACTATGCCGGTAGCGTGTCTCTGATCGATGACCAGATTGGCGAGATCCTGGATGTTATTGAGGCACGGGGAGAAATGGACTCCACAATCATTGCTTTTACGTCGGATCATGGCGAGATGAACGGCGATCATGGGCTTATTGCCAAGAGTAATTTTTATGATGGTGCAGTCAGGGTGCCGATGCTTGTGAGGGCGCCGGGGACCGATAGTCCAGGTATCGTGAACGACTCTCCCGTGGAACTCGTCGATCTTGGTCCGACCCTGGTAGAGCTGGCAGGAGGCGAGCTTGAGTATCAGCAGTTCGGCAAATCCCTGGTCGATGCCCTGGGTGGTAATCGACATCGCGAGGACGCGCTTTCGGAAATTGCAGGTGAGTTCATGTTAATGAACGACGAATGGAAGATTGCGCTCAACGGCGAGGGCGAGACCTATATGCTGTTCGACCGGAAGAATGACCCCAACGAGGAATGTAATCTTGCAGGCAACAGCGAATACCGCAGTACAGCAGACGCATTGCGCCTCAGGATTCTCGAGCGGGTGGTTCAGAGTCAGTTGCGTGAGCCGTGATACTAAAGAATCAAACAAGCATTCAATAACAAAAAGGACAATTCATGAAAATCTCAACCATTGAGAGCCTTCACTGCAATGCAGGCTGGTGTGACTTCTCATTTCTGAAGATCACCACGGACGATGGGTTGGTCGGCTACAGCGAGTACAACCAATCCTATGGCAGTCGGGGCGTGTCCTCGGTCATTGACCATTTGTCGCCGATCATCATCGGTGCGGATCCTCTGGATAATGATGTGATCTTCGCGCAGCTTTATGCGACCACCCGTCAGGCACCCGGTGGCATTAACGCCCAGGCGATTGCGGCTATTGAGAATGCGCTGTTGGATATCAAAGGTAAGGCGCTAGGGGTACCAGTGTACCAACTGTTGGGTGGCGCCCAGCGTGACCGGTTGCGACTCTATTGGAGCCACTGTGGTACCTACCGTATGCATGAAGATATGGCTACCCACGTAGGAAAGCCTGTGCTGACTTCTCTTGACGACGTGTGTGCGTTGGGAGCTGAGGTGAAGGCGGCTGGTTACACCGGATTGAAGTGCAATATGTACGTGTTTAACGAAAACGGTGGTTATACCCAGGGGTGGCGCAGATCTTTTCCCGAGCGTAACGCAGAGAGGTCGGTTATCCGTTCCGTCTGTGAAGAGATCGAAGCATTCAACGACGGCACCGACGGTGACGTTGATATTCTGCTGGACACCAACTTCAATTTTAATACAGAAGGTTACATCAGGATGATCCGGGCATTAACGCCCCTGGAGCTGTTCTGGTGTGAACTCGATATCTACAATCCAGAGGCACTTGCCTATATCCGCGAACGAACTGAAACACCCATTGCTTCGTGTGAGTCTCTGTATGGTATTCGTGAATTCCGCCAGTATTTCAAAGCACAGGCAATGGACGTGGCCATTGTCGATGCGCCCTGGAATGGGGTCTGGCAGTCATACAAAATCGCCGTCCTTGCGGACGCGCACGAAGTGAATGTTGCGCCCCATAATTTCTACGGGCATCTGTCAACGATGATGAGTGCGCACCTGTGCGCAGCGGTACCCAACTTCCGCATCATGGAAATCGATGTTGACGAGGTGCCGTGGAAAGACGATCTGGTTACTCATGTACCGGAGATTGTTGATGGTCACCTCATCGTGCCGGATCGCCCGGGTTGGGGATGCGACATTGACGAGGAGGCGATCAAGGCCCATCCGCCGCAATGGACGACGCCGAAGCAAATAAAACGGTGATCGCGAGTTAAAGCGGATACCCGTATTTATCCAGCGCCAGTTGCAAATTGTCGACCAGCCAGTGGTCGTCTGCGCGCGCGGCGTCGTGAATACGCTCACTAATCTCCGGGGACAAATCCACGGAGGCAGGTACATCGCTCGCGACAGCAGGTTTGATGATACCCTCGTCATCGGCGAATCCGATGGCTTTTTTCTTTTTCTCTACGCTGGAGAAACGCCATAACAGACGCCCGATAAAGGATGAATTTTTTTCCTCCATCTGATTAACCTGGGAGGCGAATAACCGCGTGTGATGTCGCTGGCCCTTGGCCAGGTCGATGAATTCCTGGGCATCGATACCCAGAAAGTCAGAAACGTCTCGCTGATATTTCTCTGGATCAGAATCAAATTCCTCATAGAGAAATACGCCAACATTCTCTTTGCCCAGCACATCAATAGCCGTTTCGACGTAATCTCTATACTGGAATATCTCCCTCAGACCACCAAGTTGTTCTTCCCGTGCGGCTAACCATTCCTCAAAGGTGATAAATTCCTCAACCAGCTGCTTTTGATTGCCCCGCAAATGTTGCAGGTACAAAGAAGGCAGCCGGGAGATGGGGTTTCGCAGACTCATCATGACCTTGCACTGTCCGCATACATCTTTGAGGCGACCGATCGATGCTTCAAATGATGAAATTCCCTGTTGGCCCAAACCCTCCCAGGAACCAAGGATAGTCTGACCCGGCCCGACCCGTGGCGTCAGTGTTTCCTCAAAGAACTTTCTTTCTGCCTCGACATCGTAGGGCTGATCCGTTTTCCACAGTAGTGGCTTAAGAAAGTCGAAAGTATCAGCAGTGACGCATTGACGTTCGTGCTCGCTCTTTTGAATCTTTCCTAGATAGTAGAGCTGTGAATGGTTCTGAAAAACGGCGCGTTGCAGCGTTGTCGTGCCGGTTTTGGAGAAGCCGATGTGAATAACAATGCCTGTCATAAAATGCCTGTCATAAAAGGTAGTGCTCGATCGGGTTGATGAAAAAGTAGACGGACGCGTAGATCTTTCCCTCATGCTGGCTTCAAAACCAACCAGTTATTCATGGTATTGTCTGATTTGTTTTTTTCAAAGCCGAGACTATGGAACTGCAATCTGCAATCGTCAACGAGTTGGCGGAGATACTGAAGGAACGTGGCGAAACTATCGCCGTGGCCGAGTCAACGACGGGCGGGTTGATCTCTGCGCGACTGTTGGCGGTACCGGGTGCTTCAGCTTATTTCCTTGGTGGCACTGTTATCTATACACGTTCATCCCGAAAGATTTTTCTTGGGGCGACGGCGCAGGACCTGCCAGGGGTCAAGCCAATGACCGAGGAGATGGCGCTCTTCTTTGCGGAAAAAGTACGACAGACCCTCTCGTCTACCTGGGGGGTTGCCGAACTTGGTATTGCCGGTCCATCGGGCTCTGCTTATGGCGTCGATGCGGGGAATAGCGTCATAGCGGTGTCTGGTCCTAAAGAGGCTGCGGTCGCCATCAACACGGGTGAAAGTGACCGGGCTAAAAACATGGAGACGTTCGCTGATAGCGCGTGTCAGCTCATCAGAGATGCGTTGTCGGGCTAGCAAGTCTGGTTAACAACTGGAGTGGGATGATCGCCGTATAGCGTTTCGGGAACAGTATTTTGTGAGCTACGGAAGTCTGCTTACCTGGGACGGCCGCGATGCCCATGGCGCCACGATCACAGCGACCGTAGGCGACGGTCAGGTGTTACGCAGCGCGCAGCCGGACGGCAGCTACCTCGCATCGAGTGATCCACGCGTACATTTTGGGCTGGGGGAAGAGAAGAAAGTCTCGGATGTGACGGTCCGCTGGATTGATGGAAAAACCGAAACCTTTGGTGACTTCCCGGCGCGCGGTAACATCCAGTTACGTCGAGGCGCGGGTATCAAATAAGGCCGGACAGGCTTTTGTACGCCTCTTGTTCTGTTACCGTACTCTCGTAGTCCCGGGCTTTCTGAAGGAATAGGGCTCCCGTTTCCTTATCGTCATAATTCTTAAGCGCCATTTCCGCAACCATGAGAAACACTTTCAGTGTACTCGGGTGATTTGGAAAGTCCTTATCAAAGTATTGGAGCGTGTTGTACATATAGCGCTTGAGTGTGGGGTCTCGCGCGCGTTCCACTAATATTAATGTGACACTGCCGTTCGGAAGTCGCAGATTACCATCGGACATTTCACAGCATTCTCTAAATACTCGTAGGGCGCGATCAAACTCGTTGTTCTTCACAAGGCGGCCAATGAGTTCACTTCCCAGTCGAGATGCTACTTTTTTGTCGTCCCATTCGCATAGCCGCACAAACAGATCGTCAACGTTGATATAGTTCGTTTCCTGCAGGTGTTCTTCAACCTCGGCCCATGCCTTCTTGTAGTTGTGTACCCGTACGTGTCGATAGAGTTTTGCGACGAAGTCGTCCAGTTCCCTTCGTTTGCCTTCCGCTACTGCTGCCTGATGACTCTCTGCATTCTGCAGAACAGGGATGCCCAGCCGTTCGCCATGGTGGTTGAGTAAGACACCCAGCGCACGAAACAGCACAAAAAGGCTGATCAAAGTTAACGGAACTGCCCAGAACACGTGCCAGCCGCTAACCTCGAAGAACACCTGTAATTCATAAAACAGCAATGAACCAACGACCAGTTGAATGGCGAAGAAATGTAGAGACTGAATCGAGAACACGAAGATGATCAAAGACTTGAATAGTCTGACCGGGTTCAGCAGAGACGCCCAGGTTCGACTAATTACCAGCAGAGAAAACGCAAGAGGGTAGGTGATGAATGCAAATACCAGGAAAGCGGGATCTTTATCAAACTCCCAGTAGGCCGACAGATAAAAAATTGTGAGTATTGCGATGAGATAAAGCCGAACGTCATGTAGTTGCTGGGCGAGGTTGCTACTCAATTTGGGTATGTGTTGTAGCCCCCTGGATGTGTGCTCGACGATGACGAACGCATAATTAAAAAACAGGGTGATGGAAAGTATCCAAAAAGAGACGCTGCGTATTCCCATGCCGGCGGGAAGTTTGGCCCACAGACAGGCCAGGATGAACATAAAAGAGAATAGAACGATAACGAGTATGTTTTCCATATAAAAAGGAAACCGGAATATATGCAGCGGTTCCCAGTGATCAACAGACTTCGCTTTTCGGTTCCAGTGCCCCATTGGCTAGGATTGTACCTCGGTTAGTGGTGTCAGGTCGTAGTGGAGTGGATCTGGTCTATGACATTAAAATGTTATAGTGTTATAATGCTATCGTGTTTGAAACAGATGAGCAGGATGATGGCTACCCTTTCCAAGCGCTCCACAATCTATTTCGATCCGGATGTCCACCAGGCGATGAAGATCAAAGCTGCCGCCTCCAACTCTTCGCTTTCCGAGTTGATAGACGAAGCGGCGAGATTGCTCATGAGTGAGGATGAAGAAGACCTGCAGGCGATTTCAGATCGGGTGAGTGAGCCTTCAATTTCCTACGAGGCACTGCTCAAGGATCTGAAACAGAATGGCAAGATATGAGATCCGCTTTAAGCGCTCGGTAGCCAGGGACCTGCGCAAAATTCCCAACGACGATATTCAACGGATTCTGCGGCGAATTGATCGCCTGGCGGATAATCCGCGTGGTCCTGGCTGCATCAAACTCGCGGCCGGTGAGCGCTACCGTGTCAGGCTGGGTGCTTACAGGATTGTTTACGAGATCGAGGACCAGCGATTGACCGTGCAGGTGATAAAAGTGGCTCACAGGTCCACCGTGTATCGTTAGTATTGATTCGCGCCGCGAGTCACGTTATTCGGTGGTGATAGCGATTGTTATGGCCTTGTTCGCTTCGATCATGACCCTTAGTGGTTCCGTCGCGTCGGGGCTTGTCTTTGTGTAACGCGCGGGCCCATCCATTGAATATGTGCCCTTGGTCATGTCCGAGATATTTTTGGAAAGCACATGCACTTCGACGCGATGCGGGCCAGGAACGGGACCGCTGGCAGCATCAATATTGAGCTTCCCTGACGAAAACACCCAGGTGCTTGGGGCATTTGGGTCTTCAGGTATGAAAGCGACGCCACCCCAGGATAGCGGCTTACCATCTATGGTTACGGTGCCGCTCACAGCTATACGTTGCTTATCGGCCAGGAAACCCGAAGTGCGAAGCCAGTTCGCGAGCAGTGTTGACCATTGACCCATGGAAGGATCCCCCGGTGCGAGGCCGGCACCGTGTTTACCCTTAGCGAACACATGTATCTCCGCTGGGACCTCATTATCCAGCAGTGCCTCATAGAAGGGGAGGCTACCCTTGATGCGAGGCGCCAGGTCCTCATGTGTGGCTACTAGAAATGCAGGTGGTGATTCCGGCGTGACAAGATTCGGTAGTGCTTCATCGATGACGGGGTAGATGGGTACTGTGAAGTCGGGCCTACTACTCTCACTATCGATAGGATCGGTCGCCTCTGGATTACCTGCGTCGTACCTGATTGCGACTCCAGTTGCCAGATGTCCACCGGCCGAGAAGCCAAGAACGCCAATTCGGTTCGAATCGACGCCGTAGGTTGTTGCATTATGTCGCACATGGCGGATAGCGCGCTGTGCGTCCAGGAGAGCGACAGTGGGCTCATAGTTTGGTCGAAGGCGGTAGCGCACTACGAACGCTGCTACACCGAATGAGTTCAACCACCGAGCTACATGGAGCCCTTCGTTGTCTGAAGCCAGTTTGGAAAAGCCGCCACCGGGATATATAACAATGGCTGCTCCTGTTGCCTTGTCATTGGACGGCAGATGGATAGTCAGTCCCGGTTGGTCTGTAGTCTCCGTCCCTTTGGCCTGGGGAGCACCGTCTGGCCACAGCAATACCGAGGAATCGTGAAGCTGATTATTTCCCATAGCGGACATTGATCCCATCATCAAACAGAGAATGTACAAGAGTCTCATTATCTTACCGCCGTTGGCCATAGGTACCTTGTATAGATGAGTATCACCCAGGTCCTCGAACTTAGCGAGCGCTTGATCCGGTGACCATGGCATTCATGGCATAATCTGTGGTCCGCAACACGAGCGATCTGTCTTTCATGGATAAGCTGGAACAACGCATTGCCGAGAAAGAATCCTGGACCTTCCGGGAGTGTGTAGGGTTGGCCGCGGAGCTCAATGTAAAGACGCGCATGGTGATACTCATGGTGCACCAGTTAGGAAAAACCTACATCGATAGTGAAATCGACAGCGAAAAGGGCGCATCACCCAGAAAATAGACTTGGCGCCTAGTCGTAATCCGCCGCAGGTTCTACCGGCTCAACACCCGTTTCGGTTCGTGCTTCATTGAGTTCCGCCGTCACCATTCGTGACATAAAGGCTGTTGCAGCACCCAACATCACCATATCAAATCCCTGCTTGAGGAAACGCTTGGTCAGTTCTACGCTTCCTGTGTGGATACCGACGTGAATGCCGTGCTTCCGCGCGGTCTCATAGATGTGGTTCACAGTCTCTACGTGCTTTGGATGGTCAAAATCACCCATGGGGTTAAGCCCAATCGCGTACGCCAGATCTGAAGGTCCAATGTAAATAGCATCCAGACCAGGGGTTGAACAGATGTCATCCAGGTTTTCGAGTCCTTCTGAGGTTTCAATCATGGCAATGCAAAGAATCTCATCGTTGGCATACTTGGGATAGCCCGGACCGCCGTAGCTCGCTGCCCTAATTGGTCCGAATGAGCGAATACCGTCCGGGGGATAGCGACAGGCAGAGACGGCTTTCTCAGCCTCTTCTTTGTTGTTAACTAGCGGAACAATCACGCCATAGGCCCCGGCATCCAGCGCTTTCATGATGATGTAAGGTTCGTTCCACGGCACCCGAACAATGGGTACGGTGTCCGTGGTTGAAATGGCAGGTAGCATGTTGCGAACATCATTATAATCAAGCGCACCGTGCTGCATATCCATGCACAGCCAATCGAAACCGAGCCCAGCCATGGTTTCAGCAACGTGAACCGAGTCGACATTCAACCAGCCCCCCAGCGTCTGTTTGCCTTGTTTCCAGGCGTGCTTAACGTGATTAGGTCGCATATTTACTCCTCTTTACTTCGTTTAGGTAATGTTTCAGGCCGTGCGTCACACCGAATTGGTTGCAGTTACCTCCAAGACGTCTCGTGAGGTGCGGCCCTCAGGTGAGGAAGCGCTGCCGCTCCGGTGAGTCGACGATGGCATGATGATGGAATTCAGGGAATACTCGTCTAGTATTAAAGAATCAAACTCGGATTAACGACATGGCAAAAAGACGCTTCAACCCACCAGATTTAGCAGATGCCACCGAAGAAACGGTTGGTCCCTATAAGCTGGCATTGGTGTACCGCCATATCACTAATGATGAGGGACCCACGGTCCATGTATTTGGTCCAGTTAACGGTGAAGAGCGTGAGATCCTGCGCTTCGACTGTTTCAAAAACGGCCCACATTATCACAAGGGTATTTCCTACCTGGACGAACCGGTCACGATGATCGACGCGCCGGACTCCCTCGCCTGGGTGATGGAAGAACTTGGACAACGTTTTCCTGACTACCTGACAGAGTCGCAGATTGAAAGTGAACTGCCAGAAAACTGGCAGGCGAAGACGGCAAGCGCTATCGAGACTTTCAAGGCTAAAGCGAAGGAGTGGTAGTGATTGGTGACTACAGTTAAACGGGCCCGTCAGCGATACGTCGGTATCGTTGCTCGTGCGGCGATGCAGTCTTGACCGCCCATCTTGAACTCCCTGCAAATCAGCGGCCTGTTTCGATAGATCATGCAGCGCATCGTATTCCGGTCCAGTGCCGCGCACCAGCCATCATCGAGACGGCGCATAGTTCTGCCACCCCATTGGTCGGTCTCGATGAACCTTTCAGGTACGCCGGTTTCGGAAATCAGCATCACCTCCTGGCGACAGCAGGCGGCGACGCAGGTAGAGCAACTGGTCATAGACGGAGTATCGCAGACAAAACGGTCATGCCCAAACCCACCAAGGTAGGCTTCGACCCCTTCCGCTGAGGGGCGGACACGGTCACAGGAGTTAATGGATGCCACCTACGTGAGGAAGGCCTAAGTGAGAACAACCAGGCTGCAAAGGACGCGTTATATAACGACGTTGGCACTACTGTGGACGTTGGCGGTGCTGCGTGTCCAGGCAGACGAGGAGTCCTGGCCTCGCGCCTGGTTTGAGCCTGTAAAAACGGCTGGTGAACTGGGTATCACGAATTTCTCCCAGAGCCCTATGCTGGATTCGCGCGGCCTGCCACCAGTTAAAGACCGATTGCCCGCTGATCCCGTCGTCGTTGTTCCGCTGGAGGGAATAGGACGATATGGCGGCATGGCGAGAGTCACCCGTGATGAATGGTTGACGTATCCCAATGTTGAGGGTCTGGTGGCGATCTCGGCAGACCTGAGTACGCCGCTGCCGAACCTCGCTGAGTCCTGGGATATCAGCCCGGATGGCCGATCGATTACGATCAAATTGAGAGAGGGCATCAAGTGGTCCGATGGTGTCCTGCTGACCAGCGATGATTTTGTGTTCATGTTCAACGACCTTCTCCTGAACAAGGAGTATTCTCCCGTTACTCCGCAGGAGGCCCGGGGAGGCAAGGTGGTCAAGGTCTCCGATTTGGTCTTTCGCTACGAGTTTGATGAGCCCAACCCGCTGTTCGTCAACATGCTGGCCAACACGGCTAACCGCATATATGTGCCCAGCCACTTCTACAAAAACTTCCACCCGGATTATGTCGATCGCGCCGAACTCGAGGACAGGATCAGCGCCAGACATTTTGTCTCCTGGATGGCGTTTATCACCGCCTGTCGACGTCAGCTGATTGCCGAGAGCGCCGACGCCCCGACGCTGGATTCGCATCGGATCGTCGAACGTACCCCGACGCTGGTTCGTCTGGAACGTAACCCCTACTACTTCAAAATAGACCCCGCTGGTCAGCAACTGCCCTACATTGACCGAATCGAGTCGACCGAGGTGAGCAACCAGGAGATTATTCAGACCATGGCCGCTACCGGCCGCCTGGACTTCTCCGCCTTTCACCTGAAGACGCAGAATATTCCGTTGCTGAAGCTGGGCGAGCAGACCGAGGACATTCGGGTTCTCATCTGGAATCGCTCGGCGGCGAGCGATGTGGTCCTGCAGATGAATTACAACTACCCCGATGCGCGTCTGACAGACCTTTACATGGACCATCGCTTTCGCGAAGCCATGTCACTGGCGCTCAATCGTGAGGAGATGAACGACATCATCTACTTTGGTCGGGGAACACCAAGTCAGGTCACCGCACACCCGAGCAGCAGCATGTTCGATCCGGACTTTGTAACAGCGTACACCCGATACGATCCTGGCCGCGCCCGACAGCTGCTTGACGATATGGGGCTGCAGGACGTTGACAACGATACGTTGCGCGAACACCGGGACGGGACCTCGCTGGTGATTACCCTGGAGTTTGTCGATCGGGAGACGCCGAAGGCGATCTCACTGGAACTGGTCAGTCAGTATTGGCGGGACGTGGGCATTGATCTTCGGTTGAGGCTCATCGACAACAGCCTGCAAAGGGAACGCGCGCTGGCAAACCGAATGCAGATGACTGTGTGGCAGGGTGATCGCAACACGGACATTCTGCTGCCAGTCCGCGCGGTCTGGTGGGCACCGGTGTCCAGTGGGTGGAGCACGGTGATGTGGAATGACTGGGCGCGCTGGTATTCGACGGGCGGCGAAATCGGGACGGAACCACCACCAGATATGAGGCAGCTCCAGGTCTGGTTCGATCAGATGCGAACCGCCCTCGATCCTGCACGCCGCATCGAATTCGGGCGCAAGCTGCTTAAGAGCAACGCCGAGAACCTCTGGACCATAGGTACCGTTGGACTCGCCCCGCACCCCGTCGTTATATCCCGACATCTTCGCGGTGTGCCTGAACAGGGCGTCTGGGGTTGGGCGCATCGCTGGACCATGCCGTACCACCCGGCTACGTGGTATTTTGACAATCCGTGATGCGGGCTCTAGAGAAGGCCTGACCCGAATGGTGTCATCCTGAGCGAAGCGAAGGATCTCGACCTTCGCCTATCGGCTCAGGGTGACCGTACAATGATGCTATCCAGAAGTCGGTCACGGTATTCGGCCATACGTGCTGGATCAACCCGCGATAGATCTTCACATTCACCCGGATCGTTTTCGAGGTCGTAAAGGACGCCGGGGGCCTCTCGGCTGGGATCCCACGTGGCGGTCATGATGTCGCGGATCGCTAGGGTACGGTCATAGTTGTGGATGTATTTGTAACGTCCGTCGAAGATCGCCCTCCAACTCGCGAGTCCGGCTGTGCGTACGTCCCAATCCAAGGTGCCGCCCTCGAGTGCGGGGCGGAGACTACTGCCGTCGAGTGGCCGGTTAGGTTCGATCCCGCCAAAGTCGAGAACGGTTCGCGCCACATCGACGAGATCAACCGGGGTGGCGACGGTATCGCCGGTCACAACGCCGGGGCCGGCAACAACCAGCGGTACGTTCCACGACCCGTGTTCGGGAACATGTTTTTGAAAGCGGTTGTGATCGCCGAGGCTGTCGCCGTGGTCGGACGCGTAGATGACGAGGGTATTCTCCAGCTCTCCACGGCGCTCGATGATGTCGAGAAACCGCCCGAGCCATGCATCAATGTTGCGGATCATCGCGGCGTAATTCCTACGCATTGCGACGTGCAGGTCGGCCGGGTAGTGGTCGTTGTTGACCGGTTGATCGAAGTCGACGTCAGCGAATGCCGCAAGCATCGATTCGGTAACGTCGAGCGGTTCGTGAGGTCCGTTGAAGTTGACCTGCAGGAACCATGGCGATTGCGCGTTTTCGATCAGTGCGGCCGCGCGACCACCGATCCAGTTATCGCAATACGCATCATCGGGCAGCGCCGTCGGTTCGACGTTGATGTAAGCCGCATCGCCGTAGCCGCGGCCATCGAAATCGTCGAGGTGTGTTTGCAGGAGCCCGCGTTCTTCGAGAAACGTTGCATAGGGTTCCGCCAGGCCCCGTTGGTTCGCTGTAATACAATCGTGTTTTCCGGCGCTGTCGACACCGCCCGTGAAGCCGAGGTTGCGAAGGCGGCTCGTTTCGCCTGATCCGTGTTGACCGTCTGCGCCCCAATCCTTGGATTGTTTCAGTAGATCGAACTTGCCACAGGCGAGCACGTCGTAACCGTGGTCGCGGAGATCCCGGTAAATCGTGGCTGCGTCGTCGGAAACGTCGATGTGGTTGTATAGAACGGGCTGCCGGTCGTAGCGGCGTGCCATCGCCAGACAGGAGCGAGCTGGCGAACATAAAGGCGAGGGCGTCAATGCATTCTCGAATGCAACACCGCGTGCCGCGAGGGCGTCGATATTCGGCGTGGCTACTCCAGTTGCGCCGCGGAAACCGAGCCAGTCGCCGCGATGCTGATCGGGGAAGACGAGCAGGATGTTGGGTTTATCAGTCATTGTTTGACCCCTAGTTCATCTAGCTCATCTAGTTCATCTGCCCAGGTACGAAGATCGCCCAGTAGCTGATCCCTTAGCTCAGGATGTTGATCGGCCAGGTTCACTCGTTCCCCCGGGTCCGATTTCAGGTCCACCAGGTTCACCTCTTCGGGCAGGTCGGGGTCGCGAGGAGCAAGTCCTGCTTTGCCATCATCTCTGCCATTGACTGTAAGCTTCCAGTTGCCCTGGCGCACCGCCAGTTGGCTCGCGGCATACTCCCAGAAGAGCTGGTGATGTGGGCTTTCAGCACCGTCGGTGAGAGTCTTCACGTGGCTCTTCCCGTCCAGTTGAACGTCCTCTGGTGGATCGATGCCAGCGAATTCAAGAAAGGTAGGCAGCACATCGAACATCGCGCCTACATCATCGCTAACCTGTCCTTCAGGTATCCGCCCGGGGAAGCTCATAATCGTGGGTTCCCTGATCCCCGCTTCGAGCACGCTGCCCTTGGCTCCGCGAAAGATCCCAGCCGTACCGCCGTAGTACTGGTCCTCGTTGCCGTCAAGCCAGTTCCTGGTTTCACGAGAGGGACCGTTATCGCTGGAGAAAAAGATCATCGTGTTCTCATACTCACCAGCTGCTTTCAGGGCCTTCACGATAGCCCCCACGCCGTCATCCATTGCGCTGATCATCGCCGCCATGATTCTGCGGTCCGGTGGCAGGTCCGGGTAACGGTCTATGTAGGACTTCGGTGCATGCATCGGATAGTGCGGCGCGCTGTAGGGTACATAAAGAAAGAACGGCTCGTCGCTGCCACGCTCGATAAAGTCGACGGCTTTCTCAGTCACGAGTTCCGTGAAGTAGCGGCCGTTTTGCCAGACCTCGCGCTCGTTGTGCCACAGATCGTGCGTAGGGTTGATGCCTCGCCAACCGCCGTGATAGTAGATGTGCGAGTAGTAATCCACGCAGCCCGCAAGAAATCCGAAGAATTCATCGAAACCGTGGGCGTTGGGGCGACACTCATCAGCAACACCCAGGTGCCATTTTCCAAACATCGCCGTCCGATATCCGTGCGGCTTGAGTAATGTGGCGATCGTTTTTTCAGTTGGCGGCAGGCCAGGCGTACTTTGCTTGCTGCCTCCCGGTTTCGCTCGCTGTCCAGCCAGCACGCGTGACACGCCAGTTTTGTGTGGGTAACGTCCGGTTAAGAGGGATGCCCTCGATGGTGAACACACCGGTGAGTTCGAGTACCAGTCGGTGAAGCGTACGCCCGACTCGGCCAACGCGTCCAGGTGGGGTGTTGAAATTGAGTCAGACCCAAAACAGCCCAGGTCGCCGTATCCGAGATCATCCGTATAAATGACAACCAGGTTGGGTCGGTCTTTCATTCACTGCTCCCCTTGTTTGTATAGGTATATTGACGACTAAAGCCATGAGTCCCTCATCATATCGAAAGTTCCGGAAGTGCGCGTGTGCAACGTCTGTTTATCACTCAAACCCGAATAGGAATCGAGCATGAGCGATACGTACGAATCCATTGAATACACATGCGGCGATCGAATCGCACGCATCACCCTTAATCGGCCGGAGAAGCGCAATGCACTGAGCTATGAACTCCGGCGTGAACTTGTCGACGCGCTGCGCACTGCTGAGCGGGACGACGAGGTCACGGTAATCCTTATTGACGGCGCGGGCCCCTCGTTCTGCAGTGGCTATGACGTCACCCCGAATGAGGATCGAGGCACCCCGCCTGAAGGCTGGGTGAGTTCCAGGCATTTCGACTCATGGACCGATCAGTTCGCACGCAGCTGCCTTCGGGACTGGCTGACGATGTGGGATCTGCTGAAGCCGGTGGTGGTCAAGGTTCACGGTTACTGTCTCGCTGGCGGTACCGAGATCCTGTCGATGGCCGACATCGCCTTCGTCGCTGATGATGCCTCGATCGGGTATCCCCCGATGCGCGGTCAGACCACCCCGGATACGCCTTACTTCCCCTGGAAGATGACCATGGCGCAGGCCAAGTACCTGCAGCTGACTGGCAACTCGATCTCCGGCAAGGAGGCAGCGGACATGGGTTGGGTCGCGAAATCCTTTCCATCGGCGGAGCTCGATGCATCAGTCGAAAGCGAGATCAGGGCACTGGCAAGCATCGCACCGGATCTGCTTGCGGCAAACAAACAACAGGTCAATCAAGCATACGAGATCATGGGTTTCCGCACGGCCCTGCAGACCGGTTGGCAGTGGCATGCACTAAGTGGCCATGTGCGACCGGGCGCGGGAGATTTTGCCAAGATCTCCCGTGAGGAGGGACTGAAAGCAGCCATCGAGTGGCGTGACGCGGCGTTTAAAGCTGAAGGACTGTAGACTGTAGAGATAGATACATTACCGGTGCCAGCATCCGGCTGATGACCTGAGGATTACCACATGATTTATGGCAACGTAGAGCTGCACAACATCGACGAAGTCGTGGACGTTGGCGAGTCCGTCAGGCTTCAAAGAGTGCAGGAAGCAGTCCGACTGAAACTGAATGTAAATGCCCAGGAGAAAGTGCTCAGCCCAGCCAATGCGGAGATTCGATTTGTTTGTGAGGGGCCTTCCGTTCGTATGACCCTGTCTTCTGAAGGGGAAACGGATGCGGCGATATTCTATGGTCCTTTTCAGGGTAAACAGGCGCTGGTTATTGGCGCAGAGCCCCAGGTTGTCGAGCTACCCGCTCAGGCTGACCGGCTTGCCCGAATGCCCGAGGAACACGGCAAGGGCATGGCCTTTTCACCGAAAGTCTGTCGCATCATGCTGCGCGGCGCGCCACTGCGAATTCATAAGATCAAAGGGGATGTCAGACCCCCGACAGCCGGGGAAGTGCCCGCGCTCAGGTACCTTGCTTACGGGACGTCAATCACTCACGGCAATGCGGCAACAGGCCCGCATCTGACCTATGTCGCTCAGGTCGCCCGCCGGTTAAACGCCGACCTTCTCAATCTCGGACTGGGCGGGGCGGCACATTGCGAGTTTGAAATCTCGGATTACATCGCCGCCAGGAAGGACTGGCACTTTGCAACCCTGGAGCTCTCCGTCAACATGGTTGGCGCAGTCTTTTCTCTGGATGATTTCTATGAACGGGCGTCGTACATGGTGAACACGGTCGCAGGATCGGACACCTCACGCCCGGTGGCGTGCATCACCATTTATCCGCACCATCGCGATATTGATGATTCGTTCAATAAAGCGGATCAGAAGGGGCGCCCGGAAGAATACCGGCAGAAACTGCGGGACGCAGTTGCAGCCTGTCCGCACCCCAATGTTCATCTTTTCGAAGGCTCCGATATTCTCCAGGACATCGGCGATTTGACCAGCGACCTGCTCCATCCCGCGGATAACGGCATGATCCAAATGGGAGAAAACCTTGCCCGGAAATTGAGACCGCTTATAGAGCGCCTTGAATGAGGAGCGGTCTTTATTCTCGCTGCTGGATCAGATTATCCAGCGCGACTGTGCGTTCGTTATCCTCACCCATCATCTCAACTATCCAACCCCGAATATAGACGAGATCAAGGTCGTCACCCTGTACCTCGATCAGCTTCTCGACGTCCAGGAGATCCTTGGGCCTAAAAAACATGAGCTTGAAAACAGCGATTGATTCTGCGGACAAATAAGCTGCCTCGCCAAGTGCACTTTTTACCCGTACGGTTTTCTGCATCGCTTCCCAGGAAAACGGAATACTTGGCGTAAAAAGGTCAATGCGCAAACCGGAATGCCAACCGATAATTACGTCTCCCTGTCGATCTCCACCCGAATGGTGATGGCTGCGAGATTTTGGGAAACAACGCTGCGGCGAAGGTTCTGCCGCAACTGTTGACCGCCCTACGGTAAGAGCACCACAAAATCTCGAGCCAATCTGGGAAACAGGAGTTGTGATAACCACCTTTTTGGGGCGTTTGATCTGGTTATCGGCAACGAGCGAACGGAAGCGAGTGACGCAAAGAGCGCCGGGGCCTTATCTATCAGTGCGCATGGATCGATAACACCGCGGGCAAATCAGACACCAATTGATCCCATATCCCGGATGGGCTTACTGACCATACCTCACCATTGTCGCTACCTAACAGTACACCTCCGGCTAATTCAGGATTGGGTATTAGCGTAGAGAAGTTTACCGGTGAAGGCGTATGTGACACGTCGCACAATGACTGCCAATTTTCGCCCTGATCCAAAGATTGAAAAAGCATTGCCTGGGCACCGCCATCATCCTGATAGCGAGAACCAGGTGTGGGCACGCTCGCCACCGTAAGCGCGTACGGTGGTCGTGAATCAATACACATCGGTCGCGCATAGCGAGGTGTCACGCCCCGCCAGACATAAGACCAATGGGCGCCTGCATCGGTTGAGCGAAACACTCCCGCATTGCCTTCCACCATTTCGGCGAGACCATCGAAGCGCCCATAGCCGGTCGAGACAAACAGTGTGTCTGGATCATCGGGTTGAGCAACCATCGTATGAATGTCAGGGTTATCGCCTGGCAAGCCCAAAGTCCACACCGCACCCCCGTCAGCGCTGTGCATAATGCCACCCACTTCGACGCCAACCCAAAGTCGACTTGGGTCACTCGCATGAGTAACGATTGCGCACGCCTGAGCAGGTCGGGGCGGGTCCGAAGGTAAACACCAGATCTCTGCCTCGGGAGATGCGGTAAAAGACTCGAAACCCTGCCAACTCAGCCCCTCATCGGTACTTTTAAAAACAGCGGCAGGTGCGGTACCGGCAATAAGATCATTGACTGCAGTCCTTTTTATCTGGCGTACCCCGTACTCCTGCAGGCCGCTTAAAGACCAATGCAAACCCGCGGCATCAGCGCGGTATACACCGGCCCTTGTACCTGCGAGCAAGCCATCGCTGGTCGCAATGATTGTTTTCACGCCGCGACACGCTAACACCAACTTTGGGTCCGCGCCGTCTAATCGCCCGTCTACTGAATAGATGCCGTGGCTTGTACCAATTGTTAGTTTCAAATCACACTTCTCTTCTTAAAGCTACTGCTCGTAGGAAGGTAGACGTTGGTCTCGTTGGCGTCCGCACGCGAATAGGCGAATAGAACATTCGGATGTTCCGGGGTCTCATTTGCAAGAGTGCATGTCGTTAGTGTCCTTACGCCGTCAGTCTTTCGAAATCCAGCTTCTTCAGTTGACTCAACTTCGAACGTTTCTCAGCGTGATAAAGATCATAGTTGGTTTGCATGTTTAACCAGCTTTGAGCGGAGCCACCAAGCACCTTTGATAAACGAATGGCCATTTCAGGGCTGATATTGCTCTGGCCGTTTACCAGTCTATTAAAGGTCGGGCGTGCGACACCCAGCTTGCTAGCTATTTCACTGCGAGAAATCTTGTCTGCATAGGGATCCAGGTAAACCGATTGTATAAATTCACCCGGATGGGGTTGATTGTGTTGTCTCATTAGTGATGGTCCTCGTAATTGACGATAAATGCATCACCATCTTTGAATTTAAAGGTTACTCTCCAGTTGCCACTGACTTTGATCGACCATATTCCAGCTTTCTGACCTTTCAGTTGATGTAAGTTCCAGCCGGGTTTGTTCATGTCGTCGACATCGATAGCAGCGTTGAGCATGGCAAGTTGCATTCTTAACTTATTTCTATGTTTGGACTGAATTCCACGAGTGGGATTGGAGACAAAAACCTTCTCCAATCCCTTGTGTTTAAAGTCCTTGATCATTCAAGGAGTGTAACGCATAACGCAACGAGCAACAAATCATCTGACGACTGGGCATTCCAGTCACTGCAGTCGAGCAACACATGATCAAAGCGATCGCCCATCTCAGCGATCGTCTGGCGGTATAATCGCTTGCTGAAAAAGCGAAGCGCCACGTCTATATTGGGGTCGGAGTAAAGTGCCGGAGTAAATCTAAAACCTAACTGCTAAGTAGACGAGATTTACTCCGACCCCAGGTTAACTAGGATCTGTCAATGGAAACCAAACCCAACATCATATGGGTCAGTTATGAAGACTGCCTGCCATTGTTTGGCTGCTATGGCGACAACGTCGCCACGACGCCTAATACCGATAGGCTGGCCTCGGAAGGCTGCATTTACCCCAACGCGTTTTCCTCGGCGCCGATCTGCGCGCCGGCCCGCGCGGGTGTCATCACGGGGATGTATCCCACCAGCATCGGTGCCCACAACATGCGCATCAGTCAGCCGAGACTGGATGGCGCGGTCCGGCCGAATCACTACGACGCGCCCACCCCCCATTTCGTGAAGTGTCTGGGCGAGTATTTCAGACGAGAAGGCTACTACTGTTCGAACAACGCCAAAACAGACTACCAGTTCACTGCACCGTTTGCGGCATGGGATGATTGTACCGAGGGCGCACACTGGCGCGACCGGCCGGACCCAACCATGTCATTTTTCGCGGTGTTCAACCCCGAGTACACTCATGAGTCCGGCATGTGGGAGGATATGCGCTCGAGACCCGTTATGGTAGAACCGAAACCGGCGTTCGAGGCACTTACCGACCCGGATTCGGTTGAGGTACCACCCTATTTTCCGGATACGCCGCGGGTCAGAAAGAGCATCGCCAAAAACTACGACAATATTGCGCAGTGCGATAAGGTGATGGGGCAACTGCTCGAGCAGCTCGAAGAGGATGGCCTGGTTGATAATACGATCGTCGTGCTTTGGAGTGATCACGGACCGATGCCAAGAGGCAAACGGCATCTCTACGATTCAGGCATTCACTCGCCCATGATCGTTCGCTGGCCGGGGCAAATTGACCCGGGCACCACCAACGAACGCCTGGTCAGTACGGTTGATCTTGGCGCCACCATGCTGAGCGCCTGCGGCATTACCGTACCACCGCATATGCAGGGCCAGGCATTTCTTGGTGATCAGGAAATGCCTGAACGGCAATACACCTTTGCGTCTTTGGACCGCAGCGACATGGATCACGAAATGGTCCGGGCGGTGCGCGACAAACGCTATAAGTACATCAAGAACGGGTTTCCTGAGAAACCCTATCTCGTGTGGAATCGGTTCCGCAATAATCATCCCATCATGCAGGAATGGTACCGCTGCTGGCTCGAAGGCTCGCTCAACGAAACACAGTCCGTCATGTTCGCCGACAAGCGGCCGGTAGAAGAGCTTTACGATACGAACGCGGACCCCCATGAGATTAACAACCTTGCAGGAGATGACGACCACATCGAAGTGTTGGAGCGTATGCGCAAGGAACTCGATGCCTGGCAGAAGGAAACCGGGGATCTGGGCCTGATTGAAGAAAGGGTGTTGAAGAATCTTCACTATCCCGACGGAGAAAAGCCGGTGTGCCGAGAGGCAAGCTGCCTGATGTTCACTGCGGACTCATACGGAGAGGATCGTGCCCCGGATGCGTTCGACCTGCCGCAGCTTCACAAACTACAGCTGTTCAGCGGAACCCCGGGATGTAGTATCTCCTATACCGTGGATGAGGGAGAAAACGCTTTCTGGCGGATATTCACCACACCCCTTAGTTTGCCCGTTGGTAATAATCGCTTGCGCACGGTGGTCTCGCGGATTGGCTACCAAAACAGCGAAGAAAAGGTGTATGAAATAAACGTAGAAGCGGGGTCGGAGTAGAGCCGCCGTCACCCTGGGGGTGACCCCTCGTCATCCTGAGCCCTAGGCGAAGGATCTCGCTGTAAGAGACAAGCCAGATCCTTCACTTCGTTCAGGATGGCGGTAAGAATTCGTTAACACCCATCCTGGACGTTCCTATCAATGGCTATCACTCGAAATTCCGCTCGAGTGAATCCCGCTCCGATACGTTCTTGGTAACTCGACTTCCTTTCAGGGTAGCCGCTGCTGAACCTGCCTCCCGTTTAACAATGTTGAACTGATTTCCGTAACGAAAAATCTCAACCTAATCGCCGGGTTTGATATCCAATTCTTCACAACCTGCGACTGGTAACGTTATCTGACGTTTTGAGCTTACTCTCGGCATAGCTCGCCTCTTTATCTTTATATTATCTATAGGTAAAGATACGCGTGGTGTAGGAAAACCGCCGTCCCAATTGTAAAGCTGGTTTGGGTAATGCCTTTAGCGTGACCTATAATCCCTTGTCTTAGCTATTGGGATTACTTGCGATGATATTGCGTATTGGTATCAACGGTTTCGGTCGGATGGGCAGGCTGACCATGCGGGTGCTGTTTGATCGGAGTGACGTTGAGGTTATTCGCATCAACGATCCTGCCGGCGATGCACAGACATTGGCTCACCTGTTGAACTTCGACTCAGTGCACGGCCGCTGGAAAGAAGAAGCCCAGGCCCGGGATGATGCCATTGTCGTTGGCGCGAGTCAGATCACCTGTACGCGGAACCAGGCCATCAACGACACGGACTGGTCGGGCTGCGATCTGGTGGTTGAGGCGTCGGGAAAATTCAAAACCAAAGCTGAACTCGAGGACTATCTGGTTCAGGGCGTTAAGCGCATAGTGGTAACGGCGCCCGTCAAGGAAGCGGGTGTCCTCGATCTTGTTATGGGCATAAACCACCAGCTATACGACGGCACTCAGCGACTGGTTACTGCGGCATCCTGCACCACCAACTGCCTGGCGCCTGTCGTCAAAGTCATTCATGAAGCGCTGGAAATACGTCATGGTTCTATGACCACCATCCACGACATCACTAACACGCAATCGATTCTTGATACCCCTCATAAGGACTTACGCCGCGCCCGTGCCAGCAGCATGAGTCTCATCCCTACGACTACCGGTTCCGCAACAGCTATCACGCATATTTTTCCGGAGCTTCGAGGCAAGTTAAACGGGTATGCCATTCGAGTACCTCTAGCCAATGCTTCGTTAACGGATTGTGTGTTTGAGGTCGCGCGCGCGACCAGTGTTGAAGAGGTCAACGCGCTGTTGCGTGACGCAGCGGAGGGTGACCTCAACGGAATTATGGGATATGAAGAACGGCCCCTGGTCTCTATCGACTATCGTACTGATCCACGCTCCTGTGTGATCGACGCGCTCTCGACCATGGTGATCAACGATACGCAGGTTAAGTTGTACGCCTGGTACGACAACGAATGGGGGTATGTGAATCGGGTTGCCGACCTGGTCAATTTGGTTGGGCCGGACGCCATGCAATGAGTTCACTGGCGCAGCTCAGCCCCGATGCCCGCCAGTATCTGCTGGTTACCGGTAACTACTGGGCGTTCACGCTCACCGACGGTGCGCTGCGCATGCTGGTGGTTCTGCACTTTTACTCGCTCGGTTACAGCCCGTTCGAGATTGCCATGCTGTTTCTGTTTTACGAGTTCTTTGGTGTCGTCACCAATCTGATCGGTGGCTGGCTCGGTGCCCATGCGGGACTTAACCGGTTGATGCACATGGGGCTCGGGTTGCAGGTGGTGGCACTGGCCATGCTGCTGGTGCCTGACTCGCTGCTGACCGTTGCCTGGGTGATGGCGGCGCAAGCGCTGTCGGGCATTGCCAAGGATCTCAATAAGATGAGCGCCAAGAGCGCTGTAAAACTCCTGGTACCGGACGAGGTTCAGGGGCAGCTCTATCGGTGGGTGGCTTTTCTGACGGGATCCAAGAATGCACTCAAAGGTGCCGGATTTTTCATGGGCGGATTACTGCTCACATTCCTGGGCTTTAAGACCTCGATTGCCGTCATGGCATTTGGGATGCTCGTGATCTGGATTGCCGCTATTTTCACGCTGAAGCGGGATCTCGGTAAGGCGAAGAAGAAACCGGCGTTCATCGAGTTGTTCTCTAAGAGTGCCAGGATCAACGCACTATCGGCAGCGCGCCTATGTCTGTTCGGTGCCAGGGATGTCTGGTTTGTAGTGGCGCTACCGGTCTACCTGGCCTCGGTATTTGGCTGGGATCACTGGGCCGTCGGGGGTTTTCTGGCCCTATGGATCATAGGCTACGGCATCATCCAGGGATTCGCTCCCTCGATAACCAGACAGGACCGTGGCGTCCCGGATGGTCGGGCTGCTTTTCACTGGGCGTTGCTGCTCGCAGGTATTCCGCTCGGTATTGGTTTGTTCTTGTACTTTAGTCCGGTGGTGTTGCTTGGCGGCTTGTTGCTGTTTGGGGTTGTGTTCGCCGTTAATTCCTCGTTACACAGCTACCTGATTGTGCGCTATGCCGATGCTGATGGTGTCTCGATGGACGTGGGCTTTTACTACATGGCGAACGCCATGGGTCGACTGATGGGTACCGTTCTGTCGGGCTATATCTACCAGGCCCATGGATTGGCTGCCTGTCTGTTCTTTTCATTCGTGCTGGTCGCGTCCGCAGCTGCTCTTTCGCTTCTATTACCCGCCAACGAGGCCTCTCCAGAAAGTAGTTAACAAATTGACCTGGCTCAATTCAACATCCAGCACGCCATGGCAGAGTGTGATTACTACAAAAACTTAGAGGATAAGGTGGTAACAAAGTGAGTGGCGAAAACACCCTGGCAGTACAAATGGTTGACGATGAATGCTCGCCACATCAGACCCTGCATTAATCCGTTAACCCACATGGATGCGATGTACAGTACGGTACCGATGGTCGACAGCCAGAAATGCAGGTCGATTAACCGGGTGCTGTACATTTCACCCTGTTTCTTGCCGTAGAGGATGGGAATCAGGTGGTACATCGCGCCAATGGATATCATCGCTACCCAACCCAGCGCGCCTGAATGCACATGTCCAATGGTCCAGTCCGTGTAATGTGACAGTGCGTTAACAGATTTGATCGACATCATCGGACCTTCAAAGGTAGACATACCGTAGAAGGACAGGGATACCACCAGGAATTTCAGAATTGGGTCTGTTCGAAGTTTGTCCCAGGCACCGGACAGTGTCATGATCCCGTTGATCATGCCACCCCAGGATGGTGCAAGCAGAATAAGGGACATCACCATCCCAAGGCTCTGCGCCCAGTCGGGTAGGGTGGAGTAGTGCAGGTGATGCGGTCCAGCTCACACATATACCGCGATCAGCGCCCAGAAGTGCACTACGGACAGTCGGTAGGAGTAAACAGGGCGTTCTGCCTGTTTGGGTACAAAGTAATACATGATGCCGAGAAAGCCCACGGCATTGTGGCCATACCACCACTGGACCATCGCATCGACGCTACCTGCATAGATCGAATAGGATTTTGTCGGAGTGACGGGAATCGCCAGGCTGTTGAATATATGCAATATCGCGACAGCGATAATAAATGAAGAGAAAACCAGTTAGCCACATAAATGTGGCGGGTCTTGCGCTTCAGAATCGTGCCGAAATATACAATCGCGTAAGCGACCCAAACGACGGTGATCAGGATATCAATCGGCCATTCAAGTTCTGCATATTCCTTTAAAGTAGTCAGCCCCAGGGGAAGGGTAATGGCGGCAGATAGAATCACCAGTTGCCATCCCCAGAAGACAAAAGCAGCCAGCCCATTTGAGAACAGCGGCGTCTGACACGTTCTCTGCACTATATATAGGGACGTACCCATCAGGGCACATCCGCCAAAAGCAAAAATCACCGCATTGGTATGCAGTGGCATCAGCCGACCAAAATGGAGCCAGGGGAGATCAAGGTTTAAGACGGGCCATGTCATCTGGGCGGCGATTATCACGCCCACCAACATTCCAACAATCCCCCAGACAACTATCATCAGGGCGAACTGTTTGACCACCTTGTAATTGTAGTCCTGCATACTTCACTACCGTTAAGGGTTAAGTGAAGATTAGCAAAACAACAATAACGAAATGTTGACCTAGATCAGGTGATGCAACATTCCGTAGTTATCTAATTATCTAGTTACCTAGGCCTGATTGAGTGCCTGTTCCAGATCCGCAAGGATGTCCTCTTCATGCTCGATCCCAACACACAGTCGTACCATGCCCTGGGTTACCCCGGCATTGGCCTGTTCTTCCTCGGTTAACTGCCTGTGGGTGGTCGATGCCGGATGACACGCCAGTGATTTTGCATCGCCGATATTCACCAGGCGTTTAAACAGTCCTAGCGCATCGTAAAAGCGAACAGCTGCATCAAATCCGCCTTCGACTTCAAATGTCAGTAAGGAAGCAGGTACGCCACCGCAGTATTTTTGTGCCAGACCGTGATACTGATCATCAGGCAGGCCCGCGAAGCTGACAGAAGTGACCTTGCTATGGCTTTTCAGGTAATTGGCTACCGCCATCGCATTGCTGCAGTGCCGCTCCATACGCAGTGACAAGGTTTCGATGCCCTGCAGGATCAGAAATGCGTTAAACGGTGAGATACAGGAGCCGGTATTACGCAATGGTACTGTTCTGGCTCTGCCAATGTATGCTGCCTCACCCAGAGCTTCTGTATAGACAACGCCATGGTAGGAGGGCTCAGGTGTCGTCAGCATAGGAAATTTGTCGGCGTGATCGGCCCATGGAAAAGTACCACCATCTACAATGATGCCACCCAGGGAATTACCGTGCCCACCCATATACTTGGTGAGCGAGTGTACGACGATGTCGGCGCCGAATTCGATTGGTTTGGTCAGAATTGGCGTTGAGACGGTATTGTCCACAATCAGTGGAACGCCATGATCGTGAGCAATCTTGGCAATTGCTTCAAGGTCGACGATGTTCCCGGCGGGGTTGCCAATGGATTCGCAGAATACTGCTTTCGTGTTGTCGTCAATCTTTGCAGCGATGCTCACCGGGTCATCTCCGTCTGCAAAACGACACTCGACACCCTGCTTGGGCAGCATGTGAGCGAAGAGGGTATAGGTACCACCATAGAGTTGCGGTGTGGTAACGATATTTGAGCCAACTTCCGTGATATTAAGAATCGAATAGTTGATCGCTGCACTACCTGCACTCAATGCAAGGCCGCCCACACCACCTTCAAGATCCGCTACCCGTTGCTCGAGCACATCGGTTGTCGGGTTCATGATACGTGTATAGATATTACCGGGCACTGCCAGATTGAATAGATCGGCACCGTGCTGGGCGTCGTCGAATTCATAGGCGACGGTTTGATAGATGGGTGTCGCTACCGCGTGTGTGGTGGGATCAGTTTCGTATCCGGAGTGGATTAGTTTGGTTTCGTCACGCATGTCTTTTAACTCCTGTTTGTTTTTCGTACGTTGGCGCGCGAGCGCCGTTTTAATATCGTTAGATAAAATAAGCTATTGGTTCTTCGTGAGGAATCACGGCGTCAGTAAGATCGCCAGGTTCTCTCCCGCAAAGGTCGAGTCAACGGCCTTTTGTATGTCGCTGAAGTGCATGGAGTCTGACAGTAGCGGCGTCGGATCCATTTGTTCATTGGCCAGCAGGTGGACGGATAGCTTGCCATTAATTCTGTTCTGTCCGTATCTTCCTGCCATGATGCCGCTCATCACCAGTTGCTTGTGAAGGAAGATTCCCGGGTCGATTTCTGTACGTGGCATAAATCCTGCCAGCACGATATGTGTCCCGAGTTTTGACATCTGTATCGCCTGGTCGAGTACTTCACCCTGTCGTGCTGCGAGGATGACAACATCCGGGCCCTGGACTGCCGGATGATCCGACAACGGGTTGGGGATGAGTTCCTTGACTGCCGCAACGACGTCCACGTCGCGTGCGTTGAGCGTGTGGTTGGCACCGACCTCCAATGCTTTCTCGAGATGTCCTTCGTGAACATCAATCGCGACGATCGGCGCGGCACCTGCTACCTTCGCTGACATAATCGCCAGTAGTCCGATCTTGCCGGCACCAATGATGACCGCGGACTGACCAGGTTTTACGCCGCTTGCTTCAACGGCACCGAAACCTGTGTGTAATGGTTCGACGAAAACCGCCTGTTCGTCTGGCACTTGTTCCGGCAGTTTTTGCACACCTCGGGTGGGTGAAACAAAGTAGTCGGCCCAACAACCGTAGTTGCCAGTGAACGAAATGGGGACGGCGCGATCGCCTACTTCCCAGCCGCTAACGCCGGGTCCGACTTCCACCACCTCGGCGACAAACTCATGCCCTCTGATGAGCCCGGGTTCTATGTCGCCGTGAATGGAATCGAGATACTCAAGATCGCTGCCGCAGATGAGTGAACATCGTGTTTTCAGTAACAGACTATCGAGCTCGACGGTGGGCATAGGCACATCACGATACTCCATCTTGCGTCTTTCCCCGGTGGCTACACATGCCTTCATCCTGGCCTTCCTGATCTGACTAAGAGAGGGCGCATGATAGGCATGGATGGTCGGTAGAGACAAGGACCGCGGTGTTCAGAAAGCGCAAGGAGTGTCTGCCTAGTCTTACTCCACGCGCATGTCCACGGAATGAATAACACCGGTAAACCGGAAGGGTGCCTGGTAAACATTGGTGATAGGAGAATCCCAGTCATGACCGATATCCGTGCCACGCATGCTTGTCATTGAAGTGGTATCAGCGATCTCGACTGATGCAATCGTCTGGCCTTCCGCCATCAGCGTAAATAGCCCTGTGTTGTCAGTGTTAGGCTCAAATGCAATGCCTACTGAGATACGCCCGGTGGGTAGCGGGGATGGGGCGCGACAGACGGTTGCGTCACCCCGAACCGTGTGGGCGATATACAGTGCACCATCCTGAATAAACAGTGAGAATCCATTCATAAATGAACCCTGGGAATAGATCACGCCTTCGGTATCTGCCTGAATTTGCACGTCAGCGCTCAATGTCCATTTTCGTGCGGCAACTGCCGGGGACTGCTTATTTGAAATATGACCTATAGGAGGGAAGTATCGGTAGCTTCGCGCGCCGCTTTGACCCTTGGGTTCGCGTCCGCCAGGGCGATCGTCCATGGGCAGGACGCCATGACGTTCGGCCTCCTTCCACCACAGCTCGATCATTTCTTTTAAACGATCCGGCTCTATCGCTGCCAGATTATTGGATTCCGAGAAGTCTTCATCCAGGTGATACAGTTCCCATTCGTCGTCGTCGTAATCGTCATTGAACTCGTGCCGGGTGACTGCTTTCCACCCGTCCTTCCAGAGACCGCGGTTACCCATCATCTCGAAATGCTGGATTGGTTTCCTGGTTGGACCATCTTCCGCGAAAGAATACGCAAGGCTTGTTCCCGCAATGGGCATCTGTTCGTATCCGCGGTACTGTGCCTGCGGCTCTACATTCAGCATCTCGAGAATAGTCGGCGCGACATCGGTGACGTAGTGGAACTGGTTACGAACACCTCCGGTGTCTTTTATCGCTGGTGGATAGTGCACGATCATCGGTACCCGCACGCCACCACCGTGCGTATCCTGTTTGTACCAGCGCAGCGGCGTGTTGCCGACCTGTGCCCAGCCCCAGGGAATGTCGCTGTTACTGAATGGACCGCCTATGTCATCCAGCTTCTCCTGGATCGCATCGAAGTCTTCTTCACGCGGGGGATTGCCCCGCTTTTCGCCAACAGTGCGGCCATCGTTTGTCGCGTTGCGTCGACCATGACCGGCGTTCATGACACCGAAAGGCCCGCCCCCCTGACTGGTACCATTATCGGCGGTAAGGACGACAATGGTGTTATCCAATTGGTCGATGGCGCGCAGATGATCCATCAGGCGTCCGATCTGCGCATCGGTATGCTCGAGGAATCCCGCCCAGGTCTCCTGCAGCCGGCAAACAAAATTTTTCTGGTTCTGGGTCAGCGTCTCCCAGGGTTCAACACCAGGATTATTCGGTGGCAGGCATGTGCCCTCGGGAATGACCCCCAGTTCGATCTGCTGCTGGAAGTATCGTTCACGTAGCACATCCCAGCCTTCATCAAACCGGCCCCGATATTTTTCTATGTAAGCCTTCGGCGCCTGATGCGGGAAGTGCATGGCGCCAGGGGCAAAGTACATGAAGAAGGGTGTGTCCGGCCGAACAGACTTGAGATCATTAACGTATTCTATGGCGTGATCCACCAGGTCTTCGGTGAGATGATAACCTTCCTCTGGGATCCTAGGCGTAGGTACCGGGTGGTTGTCGTGGGTGAGCTGCGGATAGAACTGGTCGGTGGCGCCAGGCAGGAAACCGTAAAAGCGATTAAAACCTCGCTGCAGTGGCCATTCGTCAAAGGGCCCTGCGGCAGAGTCGTCGGTCGGTGGGTTAAGGTGCCATTTGCCCAGCGCAAATGTGACAAAACCTTCATCACTCAGCATTTCGGCCAGCGTTGCCGCGTTTCTACTGATCTTGCCTCGCTGGTTGGGATACCCACTGTCACCGAATCCGGTAATCGTCGAGATGCCCACGGCGTGATGGTTGCGTCCGGTCAGAAGCGATGCACGGCTGGGTGAGCAAAGGGGTGTGACATGAAAGTTGCTATAACGTAGCCCGTTTTCCGCCAGGGCATCCATGTTAGGTGTGTCGATGGTCGAACCATAGCAGCCCAGGTTCGCAAAACCGGTATCGTCCAGGAAGATCAGGACGACGTTCGGCGTGTCTCCTGACGACGCCGGTGACGGCCAGTCGGGTTCTGAATCCTTGTAGGTAGTGCCTATGCGGCCACTAAAATCTGATGCCATGTTTACCTCTGGGTCTTACCTGCTTGTTCGACCTGTATGTCCACGTTGTGTGATCTTATCTATTCTAGACGTGATCAAACGATGCTCCTCACCACTGCTACCACAACGAGCTCACCACGAACGTATCAGACCTCGTTAATATCAAGAATCGCCAGCAGGCTGCGTTCCACGGTCTTCATTTCATCCTCGGTCAGGCGCGTCAGTGGACCGGTGCCGATTCGATTTCTATCCAGTGCGCGAGGCTGGTCAACGACAACCTGACAATCGCTTAGCAGTCTCTCTCGTGCTGCGATCGTGACGCGGAAATGTTTGAAAGCGGTATGCACTCGCGTAGTCATCGGAAGGACGACAACCATGGGTGTGCCCAGGTCATTGAGTATATCTGCCTGCATGATTAAAACTGGTCGGATCTTGCCAATCTCGCTGCTGCGTGTTGGATTGAGATTTGCGGTCCAGATCTCGCCGCGGTGGATTACTGCCACCACGGATCGCTATCTTTATCCAAGTCCCCTTCGATCGCATCGAAGTCTTCTGCAATTTCCAGGGCCTCGCCGTGTAGGTCATTGTTTCCGTAGACGGCCTTCGCCTCCTCAACCATTCTAGTCAGGAAACGGTCCTGGTCGCTTTGCTGCAGGTAGAGCACCACCGCGTCGCGAATTAGCTCAGAGCGCTTCTTCTGCTGGCGGTCGGCCTCAATCTGCAATGCGTCCAGCAGATTCTCAGGCAGTCGAACACTGATATTGCTCATTGTTTGTCACTCACCACTTATTTTCCTACCCAGTAGTATTGTAATACAAATGTAGTACGAACCGTAATATATCATGGGGTCGTATACGCGTCATGATGCTTGAATATCGCGGACTACTTGTCAGTCAATTGACAAAATATCTTGACTAATTTTAATGTAGCTAAAAAATAGTCGGATACTGGAAACGTTGTGAAGATATGAAGCGATACCTGGAAGAAACCTTAATTGAGGACCTTCAACAGAAAATCGTCTTGCTGACGGGCCCGAGACAGTGCGGCAAAACCACTCTATCGCTGATGCTCAGCGACGACTGTCAATACCTGAACTATGATCTCGCAGAACACCGGCTTCTGGTTGCAGAAAAGAGCTGGGATAGAGAAAAATCGCTCATCATTCTTGATGAACTTCACAAGATGGCAAGCTGGAAGTCCTGGCTTAAGGGTATCTACGATGTAGAGGGTATCCCTCCGGGTCTCCTGGTGACTGGCAGTGCAAATCTCACGGCATTCAGAAAGCCCGGCGACTCGCTTGCTGGCAGGCATTTTCAGTTCAGATTGCACCCGCTGGATGTTAAGGAAGCGGTCGGCAACACCGATTTTGACTTGGAAGATGCTTTCGCGAGGCTGCTCAACATCGGTGGTTTCCCCGAGCCGTTCCTGAATGGTACGCAGCGCTATTATAATCGTTGGAAGCGGTCACACGTTGACCTTATCCTGAAGGAAGATTTGATCACGCTCACAGCGGTACGTGATATTCAATCTATCGAGACGCTTATCGAAATGCTGCGCTCACGTGTTGGCAGTACAGTCTCAGCCAATTCTTTGGCCAGAGATCTTCAAAAGAGCCCAAACACAATCAACCACTGGTTGCGGTTGCTCACAGATCTGTACGTTATATTCCCGGTTTTGCCTTACCATCAGAATATTGCCCGGGCATTGCTGAAACAACCCAAGTACTACTTCTATGACAATGGCATGGTCGCGGGCGACGATGGTTCCAAGCTGGAAAACCTGGTCGCCTGCGCATTGCTGAAAGAAATTCATCGCCTGGAGGACGTGGAAGGTGAGGAGCTGGATCTCCATTTCATCCGCGATAAGGACGAGAGAGAAATCGATTTTGTCATCACCAGAAACAGGCAACCGCACCACTTCATAGAAGTTAAGTGGGCGGATCAGAATCTGAGTGCGAATTTGCCTCGATTCTTAAGCAACCGGAAGCTTAAGCGTACTCAAATAGTGGCTGAACTCGAGCAGGCAAAATCCTTTCCAGACGGTGAGAGAGTCGTGCCAGCCCGTAGCTTCCTGTATGACCTGCCGTTGTTGTGAAGCACACTGACAAAAAAAAGGGCGGTCAAATGACCACCCCTTTTAACTACCTGAACTACTATTCAATCGTTATAACAGTTCGGTTAAACACTGGTTACAGTTTCCAGCGAATGCCGGCCTGGTAACGAGTACCGCTGTTGATCGCAGCGTGAACGTGCTTTTGCACGCCGGTACCCAACAGACTGTAGTAGTACACGTTCTCGTCCGTCAGGTTGATCCCTTCTACGCTCAGTGACAGGTTTTCGTTCAGCTGATAGCCGAAAGATACATCCCACTGTACATACTTTTCGACAAAACGGGGGTGTCCTGAGAAGCCACCGTTGATGTCATCCAGGAAGTCGTCACGTAAGTTATAGGATACGCGCCCAGTCCACGGGCCCTTTTCGTAGAACAACGTGAAGTTGATCGTATTCTCGGACAATCCTGGAACGCTGTATGAAGCGCCCGTTTTTTCGTTCTTGAAGTCCGAACCGGAATCGATGTAGGTATAGTTGGCGACTACGCCAAGTCCATCGAACGGCTCTGGAAGAACATCCGCAAAGGTTCGCTGAAATGCAAATTCCAAACCTGTGACCTCTGAACCACCGGTGTTGAGCGGTCTGAAATCGGTCAGGACCAGCGGCTGGCCCGTCGCAGGATCAAGCACACCTGGGAACGGGGTCGGGCTGGGCTGTGACTGGACAAACGCCTCGATGTCCTTGGTAAAGAGCCCAACAGAAGCGATCGAGTAGTCGGCAAAATACCACTCCACTGCAACGTCAAACTGCGTCGCGGTGGTGGGGTCAAGCTTGCCATTGCCGCCACGTGTTGTGCGGGGGTTAGCCTGTACGGTTTGCCGCGGGCTGAGGTCAAGGAACCTGGGTCGGGTCAATACTTTGGCCACCGCGACCCGCACGACAATGTCATCTCTCGGATCAAATCGCATATTCAGAGAAGGCAGTGTCTCCGTGTATTCGTGTCCCACGTCAACAAACTCAGGTGAGCTTAGATTGACTTGAGGCTGGGACGGATCGGTGTAGTCGATACCGATCGGGAAAGTAATTTCCCCAACTGATTGGGTGCTGTTATCCACATAGCGCACGCCAATATTACCGGAATATGGTGTATCACCCATTTCACCACTGAAGGTGAGCATGGCATAAAAAGCATTTCCGTCATCACTGTGATTCAGGTCCTCATTGAAGTTGTCCTGATTGAAAGTAACGACCCCATTTTGGATCACAGCGTTCGTTTTAAACCCTTTCCCAGACAGGATTTCTGCCGTTCGGGTACCAAAGGTTGACTGCAACACTTCATGGTTGGGAATGGGGGTATCAGGATGATTCAAACTAAGTCCTGATTTGAAATCGCCCTCAGCCACTGGGAAAGCGACGATGCCGCCGAAGTCCGCAACCGGCTTATTGATAAAGGCCTTGCTGTTCAGATATCTGGATCTGTCACGGCGATCCTGTCGGTAGGTTCTTACGCCCACTTGAACCGTATCGAGCCAGTCGCCATCAAATTCGTAGGTGGCATCCAATCTGAATTGCGATTGACGATCATCGACCAGATGTCGCTGAAACGACTGTTTTACCACTTTCCAGAAATCAACGTCGGAAAACGGTGAAGACGAGGTAAGAGACGGCAATTTACCCGAGCCGAACTTGTTGTAGGTCATCTGCGCACGGGTGTTGCGCATCAGGGCATCTGTATTGGTAATGGGTGCCTCGGTTTCTGAGAGCGCTGCATCAATGTTGAGCGACAGATTGTTCGTTGCCTGAACCTTCATATTAAGGCCGATATTTGCCGCTTCCGCATCGACCTGCTCGGTGGCGTGCTCGATAAACGCACCTGCGCCGGAAGTCGAGATCATGGTAAATATGCCGGTGCCGTTGTCATCCGTTACAGTGGCATCGGTGACTCGCGGGTGCCCCTGTCCAATTCGCATAGATCGCAGGTGTCGCGCTTCATCGCTCTCGTTGTCCGTAAACAATAGATCGAGCGTTACATCGACGATGTCAGAAGGTTGCCATTGCAGTGCCGAGGAGATATTCAGGCGATCACGGTCGTTGAAATGTAACTGTGCATTGATGTTATTGGGATAATAACCCGTCATCTCCGCACCGTTTATGGTGGTCGTTCTGGGATCGCCAATATACTGAGCATCCAGGAAGTCTGAGCGCAGGAACCGATTGTCCCACTGCGCCGACACCATAAATCCAAGGTTATCGGTTAACACATCGCTGAATACCGCAAATACACCAGGTGCAGTGTCGTCTGACAGCTCATTTCGCGTAGCGTCCACTGACACGGCTACCTGGCGCTTGCCTATCTCAAGAGGTCGGCGTGGCTGCACGTCGATAAAACCACCGAGGCCGCCCTCAACGTGGTCCGCTCGAGGTGACTTGTGTACTTCCACGGCCTGTACGAGGCCAGATTGGAATGCGTGAAAGCCAACCGCACGTGATTTCGTGTTGTTGTTACCCAGCCCATCGTGGCTACCCGGTGCGACGTTTGATGCCGAAACACGTCCATGGATTGTGGTCTGCACGAACTGCGGACCCAGTCCTCGAACGCTCACGAATGCGCCTTCTCCAGACTTACGGTCAATGGCGACGCCACTGATTCGTTGCAGCGATTCCGCCAGGTTCTGGTCGGGAAATGCACCGATGTCTTCCGCGGTAATCGCGTCGACAAAGTGGTCTGAATTTCGTTTTCTTTCCAGCGACTGCTGGAGGCTGCCACGGATACCCGTGACAACGATCTCTTCCATCATTTCTTCTTCATCGGCAGCGTTAACCGTGCCGGTGGAGACTGCACTACCCAGCACAACTGCGGCAAAACCTGACGCGAGGCGCTGAAGAGCATTCTTTGAATTTGACATAGCAGGTCTCTCCCCTGTTAAAACTCTCATTTCATTGCCAACCAGGATCGTATCAAGGTCATTGACACGATAACGCAGGTCGGTGTTTGCCAGCAGCTGTTCCAGGGCCATGATCGGCTGGAAGCTGCCGGAAATCTCGGAGGTTGCCTTGCCAGAAATCTCGTCTTCTACAAACAGGATTTCCATGCCACTCTGTAGTGCAAACTCGTTGAGTGCACTACCGAGGTCCTGGGCATGGATATGGAATTGAACCGGCTCTTCGCGCTCGCCAGCGTGAGGTTTGGCACAAATACACAAAATCGCCAACACCATCGCCAGGTTTACTGTAGATCCTTCAACCCATAGCGTTTTACCCCCAATTTTCACCGTTATCGGCCTCCCGAATTCTCAAGAAGCTCGAATACTGGTCCTGAGGTTAGGTCTGATACGGCTTAAAACCTAACCTCATGCAACCTAGACGAGCTTGATTCGCTTTTCCTCACACTAGTTTCAACATTTACTCTTTCGACCTCATTTTGGTCAGTGGAATCCCGCCAAAGTACTGCTATATTGCCATCTGCAGCAGGTTTTGCTTTAACCGGATACAGCATTTCCATGGCTTCCACGAATGAGGACGTACTGCCAGTAGCGAACACGCCTCCAACCCTTATGTTGTCGAGACGCGCATCATCGTTCAAAACCAGCTTTCTGGTGCTATAACGGTTGATTTCATGGACAACGTCGCGCAAAGCGTCGTCCCTGAATACCAGGCGTCCCTCACGCCAGCCTACAACCCGCTCCATATCCGCGTTGAGCACTCTTGGTTGTGAGTCGGGTTTGGCAATCAGTTGCTCACCCGCGGCCAGTTCTGTGTGGGCCGGCGCCTGATTGACCAGGCTTTTAACAATGCCTGGTATGTCATTTGCTATTTCGTCGACCTCGATTCGACCTTCGACCAGCGTAATCAGGACACCTTGTTCTTCGTCCAGTCTGACATCAAACGCGGTTCCCAGCGCCACAATACGCCTGTCTCCTGCGTATACCTCAAAGACCCGAGAATCTTTCTCAACCTCGAAGTGTGCCTGACCCCTCATTAGTTCGAGGCGGCGGACGTCGGAATTCTCGGTAAAGTCCACTTGAACCAGGGAGTCAGTATCCAGGGTGATTGTTGAGTCATCGTTCAGCGTTACAGTAGACCGCTCGCCCACGCCCGTTTCGTAGATATTTGCCGATCTTATGAATCGGTCGTCATTGGGTAGGTTAACGGCCTGAAATATCCCGGCGGTGACCACCAGCGTACAGGCCGCGGCAAACCCGATCGCCAGCCTTCTTTGCCTCGCGCGCTGACAGTCACCGGTTTCCAGTAACACCTGTTCACTGAGTTTCAACAACTCCGGGCTACCCAGGTTTCGATCGATCATGGCAAGCGCCTTTTGTGCACGGTCAAATGCGCGCGCATGTTCAGGGCTTGAATTACGCCAGGTCTCGAACGCAGATCGGTCGCTCGGACCGCAGTCCCGTGCATCGAGGCGCTGGACCCAGTAGGCTGCCACCTCGTCTGATTGCTTCGCTGTCCTGTCGTGGTCTAGTAGGCTCATCTTCTATTATTCATTTCTTATTAAGGTAGATTGCCAGATGGGCAATTGCCTTAATCATGTGTTTTTCAACGGCGCTGACCGAAATACCCAGTCGATTAGCGACGCGCTTTTGCCGCAAGCCTTCAACACGACACAATAAAAAAATCTGACGCGTCCTTTCCGGCAGTTCGTTAAGTGCGGCCAAAATGACTTCAACCGACTCCATAGCTGCCAAGACGTGGTCCGGTCCGACTTCCGCATTGGGATGTCGCTCTTCCAGAAATTCTTCATGAAAATCCTGGGCATGGGTGCGCTTTTTGCGCAGGAAATCCCGCCATACATTGGTGGCGGTGCGCATCAGATACGCTTCTGGCTGCTCAATATCGCTACCGTCGCCGCGCACGGCAAGACGCACCAGAACTTCCTGGACCAGGTCTTCGACGTCTGCTTGTTGGTATGCCCGTTTCCCGAAATAACGAGACAGGGCGGGACGGTATTCTCTCGATAAGGTATCGAGTCGTTCGGATTGCGTCAGGGTTGTGTGGGGATGAGGTTGATCGCTGGCCATTTGTATCCGGTGACTAAAAGCGGAAGCTCATTATACACGTTTCCCCATCCTGACTTATTGGAACACCCGGCTACCTACACCCTTGATGGAGCTTAAGTAAGTGCCATTCTATTCATAGTACTGGTTACAAATACTTGGAAAAAAACAGATCAATGATGTCGATGACGGTTTTTCCATAAACAGAAGAGGGGTCACCGATGTCCACCATCTTCTCCTCCGACCAACTACGGCGATCGAAAGCATGGCCTTCATCAGCAAAAATATGTAACTCGGCCTTGCGCTTCCGGTCCATGAGTTTTTCGTAAAAGTTCGTACTTTCAGCAAGCGGTACTGCTGGATCTTCGGCACCGTGTATTAACAGGCACGGTGGAAAGTCACTAAGGTCATAGGTTAGGGGGCTGGCACCCTTATAGTCGGCCTCTGTGGCATCGGGACCCATTAACATGGTCCGACCCTCATTATCGGTGCCGAACTGAATTGCGGTCGGCCCATACATCGACGCAACAGCCTTTACGTCACTGTAAACGTCTCCATGTCCACCGTCGCCTTCGAATGCCTCTGCCACTGCCACCATCAGGGCGAGGTGGCCCCCAGCGGAATCGCCGATGATCCCGACTCTTTCAGGATCGAGTCCAAGCGATTGGTGATTAGCCTTCAGGTACCGGATGGCGCATTTAACGTCTTCTATTTGTGCAGGCCAGGGTGCTTCGGGAGAAAGACGATAGGAAGGACAGAGACAGACAAACCCGGAACGGCTGAGCAATAGTCCAAACCCCTTCACGCCATTGCGGCTGCCTTTTCGCCAGCCACCGCCATGTACGATGACCAAAGCAGGTCTTCGGTCACCATTCTTTTCGGGCAGATAAAGATCTGCTTCAAGATCCCGGTCGCCCGCCTTGCCGATAACAATGCCTTTAGAGACTTTTTTTCTGGTCATACCGCGGGTCCTCCATCCAGCGATGGCGCCGTAGTGGTTCCAGGACGGCCCGGCGTGCCTCATCGTCATCAATTCGACACAGTTGTTCTATCGCAAACGCATTGACGTAGGTGTGCGGGTCCCTGGCAGCGATCGCCAGGCTTGGGATCGTTTCTTTTATCGCCCCTTGCCGGATCAACGATTGAATCGCATAGAGCTTGAGATCCCAGTCATCACTCGTTCTGATAATTTCGTCCAATGTCTCGATGGTTTGAGATTGATGGGCGCCAGGTCCCAATAAACCCAGGGCGGACATCGCGTGGCGTTGAATGAAAGGGTTCTTATTTCTAACGAGTTCAGTAAGGCGTGGCGCGAATGCCTGGTTGCCAGTCTGGCCTGCCGCGAAGCATCCATTAATCAGCAGGCCGTCACTATCCTGGTTTAGGAGATCCTGAATCGGTTCAAGATCACCGAGCAAGGCGAGGCCGTTGCTGGCATCCGCATATTCAAGGACCCAGTTGCTGTCTTCGCCCGGTAAATGCTGGTGGATATCATGGAGCAACGCATCTCGTACACTTGCCTGGTTGTCGACTGACGCGGACATATAGATAGCTTCAACACGAGCACGAGGGTCATCCCCGTTTAACGCACGCTGCCAATCGGCGAAGGTGCTGACATCGTTTGCCGATGTCTCGTATCCCAGCCACTGACAAAGGTGCCTTGAGACAGGATTGTCTGTTTGTATTGTGCCGGCGCCACTTTTTGGCGGTCGTTCGGTGCGCATGAATACGAACTTGCAGGCAAATCGATTCTGATCAGTCCCGTTCATCATCGCGCCGTGGCCGATATCGAAATGAGCCAGCGCAGCGGATCCGGCAGCACAGATCATCGGCTGCACGTTTCGCTGAACATACCCATCGTCGGGTAGCAGGAGCTGATCATTTTCCTTAGTTAGTTTCGGCGGGTGATACCAGTCTTCTTTCCCTCCCAGCCTGGGCAGCAGATGAGTCCCGGGTAATAGACCAGTGGGCCCATTGTTCAGTGTCACTTCCTGGGGGTAATAAAACATAATCAGCCACCAGGGTTCGCGATGGCGCGGTCGCGGTTTTACTGCATGTCCATCCTTGTGTAAAGGTTGCAGCATTGCGGGTGTTTTCTTTCCCGGTTGTCCATGGCTGATGTGCGGGTGACGATGCACGTGGACGAAATAGTTGTCCCCTAGTATTGCAGTGACATTACGTCGTACCGCAGGATCGTCTAGCACCTGCCACAGTTGGGGCACCATCGGTAAAATGTTGTTATGTGGATTGAATTCGCCGTTCGTAGACTCGAATACCCGAGATAGGGTGGTATACATCCCACTGTGAAATTCACTGGGTAACTCGGGTGTTATTTTAATGAAGCCCTGCTTAAGAAACTGAAAAACGTTAGAGTCTTGTGTTTGATTATTAGCGCTGATGATATTTCTCCGAGCTGTTTCAGCGGTCCAGTCTTATTGGGTACCGCTGCTTTCATCTTTGGCGGCAAGTAGAGTCCCATCACTTTTTACCTCGCCGCGGGCCAGAGGGTGGGGTTAGGATAATCCAAAACGAAGTTAGACTACAAAATCAAGTTGGATATTTTTCGTTAACAGATTCAAGTGGTCTTCTTACCTAGCGCTGAAAACATTGTATCCAGTGACAGCAAACAAAACGTTTTTGGAAACGAAATACTAATAGTGGGTGCATCATGGAATATGTCTTTCTTCTACATCGAACTAATATATATCTATATGATAATGACATCGATAAGAATAAAGTGTGGCCCTATTAGGGTGTCGCAGGGGGCAAGGGTTTTTGTTGGTCCATAGTTTCCCGGGATCCAAGAGATTAACCGAGAGACGACCGCTAGGAATTGTTTAGCAGGTATTTATTTGTGCGAAAAGTTTAAGGCTTGGTTTGAATAACCCAAGTGATTTTTGTTGTCAGACCGAAGAGAAGATGCACGGCCTAATGACCGTGCATGCACTCTCCGATTATTTTATTGCGTTCTATACTACTGTTGTTGTTTGAACAACAACAAGAACAACAACAAAGCTATCAGCCCAACAAGCCCATTTTCCGAGAACTGACCTACAATTTCCCCAATATTTTCTACAACTCCTGTTGCACCAGGAAATAAAACATCGAGAAGGACCAGAGCAAGTATAAGTGCTACCCCGAGCTCAGTTATTGATCGTAACCAAGAGGATATGCTGGACATTGTTTCTTTAATGAAGGACATAATTATTTCTCCTTTTAGTGAGCGAGAATTAAGTTATGTGCGGCTCGCAATAGCGATAAAGATCACCAACACGATGAGTCCAGTTAGACCCCCGCTGGTAAAGCTTTCAACCAATCCAGATACACTCGCAACAATATTAGTGGTACCAGGGAAGAGAACATCTACAACAAGTGCAACGGTAACAAGACTTAGGCCTAAGCCAATGACACCCTTGGCAATGGATGTTACGGTATCTAATACTTCATTGATAATCATGTTATGGAGACTCCTAATTTGCGGTTATTTTTTTTGTATTTGACGTAGCGTCACTATAGATGTTAACACAATCCCACATAACCACAATCGTGCACATTTTCATGATTTTGCACTAATATTGTGTGGCCTCTAGGCATATCAGCACGCTTGGCGTGCTCTAAACTAGGGCTGTTTCAGGGCGCGCACTTAAATTGTGCGCGGAGGGCTTAAACGTAAACGATATGACTAGTGACTGAGGTCTGGTCAATATCGATGATGCGAACGCCTGGTTTAAAAGGTTGCAGATAACATTCTTCTGAGTCCAGGTCTATTTGAAAGGCAGGTGAAGGCGTTAGATGCAAGTAAAAACCGTCACAATCTTTGTCTATAGCATTGTGGTAATGCCCGCAGAACGCATGCTCAATTTGACTTTCTTTGATGGCCTCGCTGACCTGCGCGGTGTTTTCCAGCGCATGATTGATTGCCATGAATCCACTTGGATTAATTAGATCAGGTGGGTGATGAATAAATAATAGTTAAGCTTGGTTTGCTGCTTCACTTTTTATGAACTCAATTTGATCGTCTGGTAGCGAATATGAACTGGTGTCCACAAAGATTAGTTTGTATGCATCAATGTCCAAAGCAAAATAGAAGTCATGGCTGATGCAGCGTTTGGGGCCAAATACCTCCCACAAAACACTGGGTTTGTCGTGATTCCCTGGCATGATTATCGTGCGAGGGGCCTCAGGAAGTGCTGAATTGAGCCACTCACATGCCTGGACTGAGTTGTCCGTCATGGTGAGGTCACCAGAGATAACTAACAGATCAGAATTTTCTTCCTGGACAAAAGACAGAAGCTTAAGAACGCTACTCCTGATGTTGTCTTCACCTTCAGGAATATGTAAGTCCGTAATCTGATGGATCCTCATTTGTACAGCATATATCTATTGATTTGGATGACCAAGGGCTGTCCAGAGTTCTATCTTTAGAACTACCTTGAGAACTACCGAGGTAAGTTATACTTGTGCGAGTCCTGATTTGTTTGGCTTGGAATGGAGAAAGCGGTTGTTGTAACGATAGTAATCATTGGCCTGGGGTTGCTAGCGTTTATGTTTATTGATGAATCTCTGGAGGATGAGACGAAGGCCTGGCTTGACGTGTCGCCAACGGACAACAGTGACGCGCTGGTGCTGTTAGAGCGCTTCAATCGAATTGCAGAGGCGTACCACCAGGGGAGACGCTCGGGTCCGTCGTATCTGGAGGTTGAAAAGTCTGCGACAGTCGCGGCTTTGAATGTATCCTGATGCTGTTTACGAGGCTGGATGAGCGTCGAAATTACCTGACTCAAGATCCTGCCTATTAAGACACCTATAGCGCTCTCCTGAAAGAATCGCTGGTGGGCACCGATCGGCCAGATATTTTCTCCGCGTTGCCACTATCCCTCCTTGCGGCCGCGCCTCGATATGTTGTGCTTAACGCGATTCTTAAGGATGGCGGTGTTAGCCCTGATGTGGTTGCGAACAGTATCGGGTATTCCCGCCGAATGATGAAAGAGTCTTTACATTGGAGCGATAGTCATTCGTTTTCCATGATGTTATCTAAAAGCCTGATCGCCGCTTATATGGCCATGGGGTTCCTGCATCTGTCTTTAGATTAGGTGCTTGCTAGTACAGCGCTGAAATCTCAATTGAGTCCTTTGACTGAAGAAGAACGCAGCCTGGCGCGCGTCGGTCAGGGAAATTTATTGCAGACCGCTTACTATTTAGAAAATGATCCTCAGGATGTTCAGAAATTTGTTGCCTTCCTTAAAGGAAAGACCGTGTTGAATCGCGAACGCTTTGTAGCTAGCGCGATGGTAGAGAATTCAGAATTCTCCCATGAGCAATTCTGGTCATCACGATTGGAGTACCCCATGCGCAGCTGGAAGGACAGTTTGATGGAGTTACCGCGAGATGAGTTAAAGAAGAACTGGATGGATCTGAATTTCGCCCGGAGAAATGTAGACCTGATGCTGGCTGTGAGTCGCGCACTGAGACTTACCTACCTGGGCCGTTTGCCAAGAGAGCATGGGGAACCAGCGCCCGAGTTCTTCTCCTGGCGGTGGCACCCTCAGGCATCGGAGCTATGTCTTGAAGGGAGGAATCTTAAAGAATCAAACGACTCAACGTTGAATGAGATAATGGCCGCTATGAAAGCCAGGGGCGTATGTATGGAGAATTTTCGTTTTCACGTTAGCGGTAGTATTACCCCAGACCCCTAAGTGAGCCTATATACACTGTTGAACTGTTTGGGGTGGAAGCGATCTGATGAAATGGTGCTGATACTTGGAAAACTCGAATGAACCTCATAAAGATGATACCGCTGGGCGCAGTTTTGTGTGTGGCACCGTTATTTGCAGAACAGGAGACGGAACAACCGGAGGTAGTTAGTGTAGCCCCGATTGAGGAGGTCAGCGACTATCCGCGCTGCCATGAAAAAATTGAGCCAAAGTTTCTCCCATTTTTTCCCCACGTCATGGCGATTGACTCTACCTCGGGCGAGGTAAAACTGAGGTTTGTTATCACCAAAGAAGGTCAGACCGAGAACATCGAGATTCTAGAGAGCTCTGGCGGACGTAATGAACGCGCGTTTCGTAGCAGTGCTCTGCGAACTGCAGAGAACTGGGAGTACGATCCAATTCGTGAGTCCTGCGTACATATCGACACTATCGAATATTACCTGGGTGATGCCTAGTACGAGATAAGGCGTTGACAAGAATGCCGCTGACGGCCTATGTTCAGGTCGCTTCCCCGTATAGGAATTCTGCATGATCAGCTTGATAGGAATCGCTGGATTAATACTTATTGCCTGGCTTGCGTCAACGGATCGTCATTCCATTAATCTGCGAACTGTGGGTGGTGCTTTTGCTATTCAGGCTGGAGTGGGTGGGCTGGTACTTTACTTCCCCTTTGGTAAACAGATGCTCAGTAATCTGGCAGAGGTTGTGTCTGGTGTGCTGAGCTTCTCTCAGGCTGGCATTAGCTTCCTGTTCGGTAATCTTGCGGACCAGTCCTGGAACAACGTTGGCTTCGTGTTTGCGATCAATGTTTTGCCGGTGATTGTTTTCTTTGCATCACTTATCGCGGTGCTTTATCACATCCGGATTATGGACTGGATCATTCGCCTGATTGGGGGAGCGCTGCAGCTGGCACTTAAGTCCAGTCGGCCAGAGTCATTGTCCGCTGCGGCAAACATCTTTGTCGGACAAACAGAAGCGCCATTGGTAGTTAAGCCGTTTATCAGACAGATGACTTCATCGGAGTTATTTGCCGTGATGGTAGGGGGTCTTGCATCCATTGCGGGTTCAGTAATGTTTGGTTATGCGGTCATGGGGATTGATCTGGAATATCTATTGGCCGCGTGTTTTATGGCTGCGCCGGGTGGTCTGATGATGGCGAAGATCATCAAGCCCGAAACTAATGCCCCGATAAACGAGTTAGAGGGACTTGAGGAGGAGGACGTCGCGCCCTATGTAAATGTGTTTGATGCTGCGGCCAGTGGTGCCCTGTCCGGGCTGCAACTCGCGTTGAATGTGGGCGCGATGCTGGTTGCCTTCACCGCTCTTATTGCCATGCTTAATGCGTTGATAGGCTGGGTAGGTGGCGTCTTTGGGTTTGAGTCGATAACCATTGAGCTGATTCTGGGATATGCCCTACAGCCGGTAGCCTGGGCACTTGGCGTGCCATGGGCTGAAGCCAATCTGGCAGGCAGTTTGATTGGTCAGAAGCTGGTCTTTACAGAGTTTATCGCCTATCTGAATTTCACAGCGGTCATGGAGAATCTGGGAACTCACAGCCAGGGGATTATCACTATTGCGCTCTGCGGGTTTGCGAATTTTGCATCCATTGCAATATTGTTGGGTGGCATCGGAACGCTTGCGCCGACCAGGCGTCCCGAGATTGCACGGCTTGGGCTAAGGGCACTACTCGCTGCAACACTGGCTAATCTGATGAGTGCTGCGATCGCGGGTTTCTTTTTGTCGTTTAATTAGTTGGCCGTTGGCGCATGAACGATCTCACTGCAATTGATTACCGGGCTCCAGGTAGTGACCAGCAGTTTGTGTCGTCGTTGCGGGCGACCGGTTTTGGTGTACTGAAAAACCATCCCCTGGATATGGATCTTATCGGATCGATATACGATCACTGGATGTCGTTTTTTCTAAGTGATGATGCGAAAAATTTTGCTGTGGATCGAAAGGCCCAGGGTGGTTTTTTCTCTATAGCCAATGCTGAATCAGCGAAGGGGCACGCGGAGCAGGATATAAAGGAGTATTTTCACTTTTATCCGTGGGGTCGATGTCCGGCTGACCTGAGAGAAGAGTTGATCTATTATTACGAGGCGGCACATGAGTTTGCAGCAACGCTTTTGTCGTGGATCGAACAATACTCCCCCGCGGATGTGGCCAGTGGCTATCGCGAGCCACTATCGAACATGATCGTCGGTAGCGATGTCACTTTGCTACGAATTCTGCATTACCCCCCTATTTCCGGTGATGAAGGCGCCATGCGGGCGGCTCCCCATGAAGACATCAATTTGATTACCATTCTGCCAATGTCCAGCGCCTCCGGGTTGGAGGTGCTCGGCACATCCGGTGACTGGATACCAGTTCCCGCAGGTTTCGATAATGTCGTTATCAACATTGGGGATATGTTGCAGGAAGCTTCAGGAGGTTACTTTCCTTCCACCTCGCACCGAGTGGTTAATCCGGAGGGAGAAGATATGGATGAGTCTCGTATGTCTTTACCACTGTTTTTGCATCCGCGCCCTGATGTCGTCTTATCTGATCGGTATACAGCAGCCAGCTATCTTAACGAGCGATTGAACGAACTCGGTGTTATATGACGGAAGCGATTCTGTGGGTATCGGTCCTGCTGGTACTCTATAGCTATCTAATTTATCCGTTGGTATTGCTAGTGCTTGATTGCTTTGTGAAAGGCCGAGTGCCGCCATCGCCTGGTGCACAACTTCCTAACGTCGCCGTTATACTGGCAGCCTATAACGAAGCCGATTGCATTGAGTCACGCGTCAACAATCTGCTGAACCTCGATTACCCGGAGGACAAGCTCAGGATAATAATCGGGGATGATGGCAGCAGCGATGCGACCAGTAGCATTCTAGGATCTTGTTCGGATTCACGACTAGTATGTAAGACGTTCCCGGAAAATCGTGGTAAGTCTTCGGTCCTCAATGATCTGGTAGCGCTGGCAGATGCGGAGGTGTTGGTGTTTACGGATGCCAACCCAGAATTTGCCTCTGATGTTGTGAACCAACTTGTACCTCACTTCAGCGATGAATCCGTTGGGGCAGGGTGCGGCGAGCTAAGGTTGGAGGGCAGTGAGGTAAACCAGGATAGTACCTATTGGCTTTACGAGCAGTTCCTCAAAAAGATGAAAGCTAAAATCGGTGGCTTACTCGGGGCCAATGGTGCGGTATACGCGATTCGATCAGAATTATATAGACCCCTTCCGATAGATACGCTGGTAGACGACTTCACGATCGTAATGCGTATTGCGCTTGATGGCGCGGTAGTCGTCTACGAAGAATCAGCAATTGCACATGAGCAGGTAGCACCCAAGGTTGCCGATGAGTATCGCCGGCGCGTGCGTATTGGCGCGGTTAATTATCAGGCGTTTATGCGGCTTCCCCAGGCGTTGGACCCTCGGCGAGGTATCCTGGCAATCACTTACTTTTCCCATAAAGTCTTGCGCTGGTTTACGCCACATTTTTTGATTATTACCGCCGTATGTCTGTTTGTTCTTTCAACGTCGTCAATGTCTTATCTGTTGCTGTTTGTTCTGGGGGTGACAATTAGCTTGCTATCGCTTCAGGCGGTCCGGTTCGGGTCGTCTTTGAGAATACTCAACTTGCTGGGGTTCTGGTTGACGATGAATATCGCTTTGTTACAGGGCTTCTTTGTTTACCTTAAAGGAGTAGAAAGTGGTGGATGGCAATCCACCACTAGATAGTTTCTATTCCAAAAATCCTGGTAGAACCAGGTAGATGTCAGCCGAGTAAGAGTACAAATAATAAGGGTATAAGAGGTAATACGTAGGCATACCCTCGGTTAGCAACCGCCCGCCCGTAGCCTGGCTTGATCTCCAACGCTTTATTGTAATCGCTGATAGCTCGATGGTGTTTCCCAGCGTCTTTATGCAACAGACCGCGATTGAAATGTGCTTCTGCATGTTTCGGGTTAAGCTCAATATTCAGCCATTGCAGCATCATTCTGGTCGCTATGTTGAAAAGCAAGCGCACGTGAGAAATAAACATCAACGTAGCCAGGGTCCAGCGCGATTGCGGCGTCGAAGTCAGACATGGCGCTATCGAACTGGTCGATTTCCCGATTCAGTACGCCGCGGCGATATAAAATTCGCTTTTTGTCATCATCGGTCTGTGCAATCTGCAGAGCAACGGAATAGTCCCGTATAGCTTCCTCTTCACGACGGTCCTTCTCCAGGGCAAATGCACGGTAGTAATAGGCACGCATATATTGCGGATCGATTTCGATCGCTGCATCGAAGTCCTTCAGGGCCTTTTTGATTTTTCCTGACATCGAATAGCTCAGGCCACGATTGGCTAGTGCCGTCACATAACCTGGAACAGTCTCCAGCGCTTTGGTGTATTGCTTGATGGCCTTGCGATGGTTGCCATTGTCATAGTGGGTGAGGCCCAGTAGCAGGTAGGTTCTTGCAAGGCGCTCCAATTCGTCGTTGAGGCAGTCAGCCAGGATAATCTCGGATTCTTCCAGACGATTGTCCAGGCGAGCCTCGTTCGCCTCATCGTTACAGTCTGCGGTAGCAGTGAAACAGGTGAACGAAATGACCAGGAGACCGACCAGTCCTGGCAGCTTGATATGCATCCGGTGTTGAACTGTGTCCACTTTACACTAAACGATTCTTCTTCGGTAAGTTGATTGTCACGATCACTGACCGGGACCAAACCTGGCCACAAGACCTCCGATTCGCCGAACCACTGACCTGGGCTGCAGTTTGGCCCAGGCGACTGCGGTCTTGTTTGCGACTCCCGGGATACACACTGTCTCGCCGGCCATCAAAGCTTCGAAACCTGCCAGCGCAACTTCATCCGCCGAGGACACAATAAAAGGCGGGATTTCGTTTATCAGTTTTGCGGTTGATGGGGTATCGGTTATGCCAGGACACAATGCGGTAACTGACACGCCTGTGTTATCGAGCTGTTCAGATAGTGATTCGGTCAGTGATAGGACATACGCTTTACTAGCGGCATACAAACCCATTGCCGGAATAGACTGGAAACCGGCGACCGAGGCGACGTTGAGAATTCTTCCGCTGCCATGTTCGATCATGCCCTTTAGAAAATGGTGGGACAGGAGCGTCAATGTACGAATATTCAGTTCAATCAGTTGGTCAATCGTGTCTGTGTCGTTATCCTGTAACTTACCCCAAAGCATCTGCCCGGCGTTGTTTACCAGAATATCAATGCGCTCCGCTTTAACCTCCTCGATCAGGTGGTCTAACCCTTCCTGGGTCGCGAGGTCTGCTGTGACAATCCGAATCTGGTCAGGCTCGTTGAGCGAGTCCTTTAATGCGGTAAGTTTGGATGTGTCCCGGGCGGTGATAATCAGTTGAAAGTCATGACTAGCGAACAATCGGGCAAGGCTTTCGCCAATACCTGAGGATGCGCCCGTGATAAGTACGGTTCCTTTCATAGTTGATTCTTGCGAACTGACTGGGGGCAAATCATAACAGGGGAGTTAGAAGAGATCCCTAGCCACTAAAAGGGGGGGGGTAGCTAGGGACCCCGAGCCAACAAGACAGATAAACTGTCCGTTGAAAACGTCGCGGATTATACAAGTGGCATGACTAGTGTCAATTATTTCTGGAGGAATTTACCAGTTCATGACAAACGGTAGTAATTCTCGGTAATCGGAGAAGACAAAGTCGGCTGAATCGAGGTCAGCCAGATCGACATAAGGACTGAGTAAGGCGCACACTTTCATACCTGCCTGCTTGGCTGCCTCGATACCGTTTGGGGAATCTTCGAAGGCGACGCAGTCGACAGGATCTACCTCTAGCGCACTGGCGCAGAGCAGGAAGATATCCGGCGCGGGTTTTGACCGTTTTAGCTCTGAGTGATCACCGCAGATGATCGTATCGAAAGCCGTCGCCCAGTGTTTTCCTTCGAGCTTTAGGTTGCAAAGCGCCTCGTGTGAGCTCGTTGCAACGCCCATCAATGAATTTTGCTCTCGAGATGCGGAAACGAAATCTCCGGCGCCACCAATTTCGTCGACGTCGGCAAACAAATCGATCAGATACTTCTGACGAATTCCAAGGTAATCCTCGGCTGTCAGTGGCAGATGGTACTCGTCGATAACGAGTTGCGCGCTCTTTGTAGAAGAACCACCCATCGCGCGTTTCTTAAGTTCAGCTGTGTAGACCTTACCGAACGGGTCCAGAACTCGCTGTGAGGCAATAGTGTAAAGCGGCTCAGTATCTATCAGTGTACCGTCCAGATCGAAGATCAGGGCGCCAGGCCTCTTGCTTAGGGGGTTGTCACCCATCTCCAAGGTATTCCGAAGCGACCTGTTCAATCACCTCGTGGGGAATTGCTCCTTCTACGCTATTGATGCGACTCGCTGCATCCTGCGCTAATTGGGTTAGCTTAAAGAGTGAGAGCTTATCCAGCGTGATATCGATATTGCGCTCTACGACAATATAGGTGAGAACGAAAGACAAAGCTTCCTGTCGTGATATTCGTGAATTTGCCATGACGCGATAGCGGTAGATAGTAGTAAATAGTACCTGGGCGCCATTTTAGCAATTCCTTGTCTTTCGAAGCGTGGAGGCTATGAAGTGTGGAGGGATTAAAGCGAAGCCTGCAACGCCACTGTTCCCCTCCTCCAAGTGAAGATGTTAGTCCCATTCTGGTACATCCTCTCCACTAGGAACTAAGTTCCCTAACAGTGTAGCCGTGGGAGATCGGCAATCGTTGCAGGCTTTTTCCCCCAATATTTCTTCTCAATATTTCTTCTCAATATACTTGGTAGAGCATGGAGCGTAAAAGGTTCAAGTTGTCGGGAGAAAATGTGTCATTTAGTTGTCTCAAGAACCGTTTAGTTAGTAGGGTGCTCCCGGGTGTCCTACTGGGACGCCTTTGGTTAACATAGCGAGCTTTTTAGCCCTTTTGGTTAAAGGTAGTAGTAACAGCCGAGGAAATAGATGATTGAAGTCACACAGTTAAGGAAGCATTTTGGTGATCTGGTCGCCCTAGATGGCCTTTCTTTTAAGGTTCAGCCTGGCGAAATTCTGGGATTTCTTGGACCAAATGGTGCGGGTAAATCCACCACCATGAAGATAATTACCGGTTTTCTGTCACCGAGTGGCGGCTCGGTGAATATCTGGGGTAGCGATATTGTGTCTGATACGCTCGAAGCCCAGCGCCAGATGGGTTATTTGCCCGAGGGAGCTCCCTGCTACGAAGAAATGACGCCACGATCATTTTTGCGGTTCATCGCCGCGGTACGAGGGTTTGAGGGTAGTGAAATAGAAAACCGAATTAAAGACGTAGTTGAGACGCTTTCTTTACACACGGTGTTGGATCAGCGAATCGAGACCTTGTCAAAAGGATTTAAGAGAAGAGTCGGCCTCGCGCAGGCGATTATTCACGATCCTATGGTGCTTATCCTGGATGAGCCAACGGATGGACTGGATCCCAATCAAAAGCATCAGGTTCGCGAAATGATACATGGCTTGTCTAAAGACAAGATCGTGATTATTTCTACACATATTTTGGAAGAGGTGACCGCAGTCTGTACCCGTGCGGTGATCATTTCAAGAGGCAAGATCGTGGCTGATTGTTCACCCGAGGAGCTGGAAGCAAAATCCCGATATCACATGGCAGTCACAGTGAACGCTGGCAGCGAAGACGTGGATGAGATCGAGAACTACATGCAGGGGTTGGAAAATGTTGCAGAGGTCGAAAGAAATGGTACCGACCTCTTGTTGATTCCGACTTCTTCCGATACCCAATTACTAGCGGATGTTGTAGAGGGTATTCGGGAGAAGAACTGGCAGATCGAGGGCTTGTTTCAGGAGAAGGGTCGGTTAGACGAAGTGTTCCGGAGTATTACAGAGGAGGCTGATCATGTTTGATCTTTCGTTGACCAACCTGTTTGTCATCAGCAGACGCGAGTTCGCAAGTTACTTTGCAACACCGATTGCTTATGTGTTCATACTCATATTTCTAATTCTGTCCGGTGTGTTCACTTTCTATATTGGTAACTTTTACGAGCGGGGACAGGCTGATCTGACGCCTTTCTTCAGCTTCCATCCGTGGCTCTATTTGTTCCTGGTGCCTGCGGTCTCTATGCGGTTATGGGCCGAAGAGAGAAAGTCAGGCTCGATCGAATTGCTTATGACACTACCGATCAGGCGTCTGGACGCGGTGGTAGGCAAGTTCTTGGCGGCCTGGATCTTTACCGGCATTGCGCTACTCCTGACGTTTCCACTGTGGATTACCGTAAATTATTTGGGCGAGCCCGATAATGGGGTGGTAGCGGCGAGTTATGTTGGCAGCTGGTTGATGGCTGGCGGCTTTCTGGCCATTGGTTCCTGTGCATCGGCGATGAGTAAGAGCCAGGTGATCGCGTTTATCCTGTGTGGTGTTGTTTGCCTTCTGTTCATTCTCGCGGGATTCCCAATGGTGCTTGGTGCGTTCAAAGGTTGGATGCCTGCAATCTTTGTCGACACACTCGCGAGCCTCAGTTTTCTCACACACTTCTCTGCTATTTCTAAGGGCGTTTTGAGTTTGCGGGACGTGTTGTATTTTATTTCGATGATCGTTTTCTGGTTATTGGCGACGATGGTTGTTGTCGATTTGAAGCAGGGAGAATAGGCATGAACAGACAATATTATTCCGGTATCGGGTTGCTATTGCTGGTAGCGGGTTTTCTGATTTTCACTGCGCTCAATAATCTTCTGTTTGGTGGTCTGCGCCTGGATCTGACGGAAAACAATTTGTACACCCTATCCGACGGCAGTAAGGAGATCGTCAGATCCATTGATGAACCCATCAACCTGTATTTTTTCTTCTCGGAAAAAAGCAGCGAGAATCTCACCCAATTGCGGACCTATGCGACACGGGTCAAAGAGTTGCTCGAAGAGTACGCGCTTGTATCGGACGGCAAGATCAACCTGAGTATAGTAGATCCAGAACCGTTCTCAGACGCGGAAGATCAGGCTGCCGAGTTCGGTTTGCAGGGAGTGCCGATAACAACTGCTGGTGATGAACTGTATTTCGGTCTTGCAGCAACCAATGCACTTGATGATGTCGAGATCATTTCTTTCTTCCAGCCCGATAAGGAAGAGTTTCTGGAATACGAGATTAGTAAGTTGATCCAGAGTCTGGTTGTGGCCGAGAAACCAATTGTTGGAATCATGTCCAGTCTGGAGGTGCAGGGCGAGGTGAATATGCAGACGTTCCAGATGACCCCCTCCTGGATGGTCATTGAGCAACTGGAACAGGTCTACGATGTACAGAAGCTCGCGACGGATATCGAGACGATACCGGGAGAAATTGACATTCTTATGCTCATTCACCCGAAGGGTTTATCCGAGTCGCTGCTGTTCTCTATTGACCAGTTTGTAATGGGAGGTGGAAAGCTGCTTGCGTTCATTGATCCGCTGGCTGAGACCGATCGTCCTCAACAGGCTAATCCCATGATGCCTGCTGCGCCCACAGTGCAGTCGTCAACGCTGAATCGACTGACTGAAGCGTGGGGAATTACCATGCGTGACAACATCATATTGGGGGATTCACAGACGGCTTTGGCTGTGAGTGGTCCTTCCGGTACGCCGGTACGCCACGTGGCTATTCTGGGTATGGAGTCGGACAATTTTTCTGAAGACGATGTAGTTACTTCCTCACTGGAGAGCATCAATTTTGCGACAGCGGGAATACTTGATGTCGCCGAGGACGCTTCGACGAATATTGAAGCGCTGGTGTCCTCGACCAGCTACGCGATGCCGCTGCATTCTTTTCAGTTTCAATTCTTGAGTAATCCGGAAGACCTTCTACAGGCCTTCAGTCCAACAGGTGAACGGTATGTCGTGGCGGCGAGGCTGACCGGTAGCGCTTCAACCGCGTTTCCAGATGGGCTTGAAGATGTTGAAGGTGAACAACTGATGTCGAGCGACAGTATTAGCGTGATTCTTGTCGCGGATACGGATGTGCTCTCTGACCGTATGTGGGTGCAGGTCCAGAATTTCTTTGGTCAGAGAATCGCAAGTCCCTGGGCAAATAATGGTGATTTGATAATCAATTCACTGGATAACCTAAGTGGTGGTGCATCGCTAATCAGCATTCGGTCCAGGGGACGTTTCACTCGACCGTTTGATGTGGTCCAGGATTTGAGGCGGGAAGCAGAAGCCCGATATCTTGAAAATGCCAATGACCTGCAGGCAAGGCTTGCAGAAACCGAACAGCAGTTAACGGAACTTCAATCGGCTCAGGGGGAAGGAAATCTCCTGGTGCTTACCCCGGAACAGGAAGAGGCACTTGTTCAATTCCAGCAGGAGAAATTGAAGATTCGAAAACAACTGCGTGACGTTCGGCACCAACTGGATAGTGATATCGAGGTGCTTGGATCCACGCTGAAGTTTATCAATATTGCGCTCATCCCGATTCTGATGACGCTTGTTTTACTTGGACTTAATGTGCTGCGGCTGCGTCGAGATCAGGAGATGAAAGCATGAATCAAAAGGTTTTAATCATTCTTGGCCTAATTGTGGTGGCAATGGCAGCTCTGGTGGCATTGTTATCGATGGATGGGACTACTGAGGAAGAACCGACGTTGTTGTTGCCCGGACTCAAACAAAAGCTGACGGACATAGACAGGGTTGAAATAGAGACAGCGAGCGGCTCGGTAACGTTGACGGCAAGGGATGGAGATTGGCTGGTTGATCAGAAAGATAACTATCGCGCCAAACGAAAAGAGTTGTCAGAGATGGTCAGTGAACTGGCGAGTGCAAAACTTGAGGAAAAGAAAACATCCAGGTCCGAAAACTATCCACGACTCGGCGTGAGCAGTCTTGATGAGGAGGATAGCGAGGCGACCAGAGTTGCGTTTCATGCTGGTGAGCAAGTGTTTACTGTCTTGCTGGGCAATTCTTCACAGGGACGGGACGGCCGGTTCGCGCGTATCGAAAATCAGGTGTGGTTGACTGACGAAGTAAGCATCGAGAAGGATGCTGCAGGCTGGTTAGAGCCAGTCATCATCGACGTGGATGCTGAAGAAATAGCCCGGGTGGAGCTTGGCACGCTGGTATTTGAGCGTGGTGAAGAAGGAGATTTTGAGTTCCTTCAGTTGCCAGATGATAGAGAGCTGAAGTACCCCAGTATTACCAATGAGCCAGCGCGTGCCCTGACCACAGTCAGATTGGAGGATGTTGCCAGGCATGACCCTGAAAGGTGGGAAGGAGCCAATCAGGCTAAATTCTTTACCAAGGATCAAACCCAGGTATCAGTGCAGGCAATTCAGCGGGGTGAAGGGAATTGGCTGCACTTCAATGTAGGAGAATCGAATGTAGAAGAATCGAGCGTAGAATCGGAATCAACCCGTTTCGCTAGCGATCTGTCTGCATGGGACTATCGCGTCAGCAGTTATATATACGATGATTTTGTGAAATCCCTGGATGATCTCCTCGCTGAAGAAGAGGAGGAGACTGAGGTCGAGTAGGCTAATCGCTTTCGATTATCGCGACCACCTGATCCTCTTCTACCGCATCTTCTTCGTTGACTAAAATCTCAACTATCGTACCCGCGCTTGGTGCTTCTACCGGTATCTCCATCTTCATAGATTCGAGAATCATCAGGACGTCTTCTTCGACAACCTTATCGCCAACCTTCGATTCGATTTTCCATACGTTTCCGGTTACTTCAGACTCTACTTCAACTTTACTCACTTACTGCGTCCTTTCTAAATTTGGATCGGATGACTAAAAGTAGCATGATTCTAAGGTGATTCGCACACAAAACAAGATATGACGAAGGTATACATCGCGTTGGGTTCCAACATCGGCGATGGCATGGAACTGTTGGAAAAAGCAATCCAAATGATGCAGCCGCTGACCAACGGGTCCATCAGTTGCTCTTCTTTCTGGAAGACGGAACCCGTCGACATGGAAGATGCAGGCTGGTTTACCAACGCGGTTGTTGCGTTCGATACCAGCCTCAAAGCGTTTGAATTGCTTGAGGCGTTGCAGCGAATCGAAAGATCAAACGGACGCCCGGTCGATCATGGGAGGAATACCTCGCGTAGGCTTGACCTTGATATTGTGACTTATGGGGAAGAGATACTTGTCGAAGAGGGATTACAGTTACCCCATCCGCGAGCCCGTGATCGGTTGTTTGTGTTGTTACCTCTTGAGGAACTGGCACCACATTTCAGATTTCCGGGCGATGAACGAGCGATCGCTACACTCATACAGTGTGCGAATGGGATTCATATGGAAAAGCTTGGTGGTCGTGGTTAGTCCGTACCCTTCGGAGTGAAAGCAGGCATAGGGAACGGCGCGATGTTTCCTTCTTTGGCCTCGGAGATCTTGCCGATACCTTCCTTGGCAACTTCATCAATTCGAGCAACTGCATGAAGCGGTATGTAACTTCGGCTAACACCTTCGAACTCCGACTTGAGTCGCTCTTCGCTTGGATCCACCAGCATCTGAGACCGCTCGCCGAAGACCAGTTCTTCAATCTCGATGAAACCGTAGAGGTCAGACTGATAGATGTGTCGGGCGTAGACCTCGTAAATCTGTCCCATACTGAAGAAGATTATCTTGTAGATTGGTGTGTCGGGCATCTGTTCCTCGTAGCATTTTGTGCGGTGACGCTTTCGGTGTCAGCTAGCGCAGTGTTGGTGTTATCGTTGCCATTGTCAACATGGCCGTCAACCAATGGCGAGAGTCTACATGCGCCTGCGGAGTTTGAATTTCAAGGGTGCTACCGAAAAAGAACGTTGCTGCCTATAATAGGCGCCCCTTTGAAGCTGGTATGGCACTTTGCCGAAAGTATTTATAAAAACCCATGGCTGCCAGATGAACGAGTATGACTCGTCACGTATGGTCGATCTGCTGAAAGATTCCCATGGGTATCAACTCACCGAAAACGAAGCGGAAGCCGATTTGCTCTTGCTTAATACCTGTTCGATTCGCGAAAAAGCTCAAGAAAAAGTATTCCACCAGCTTGGCCGCTGGAGAAAGCTCAAGGTGGACAATCCTGACCTGAAGATTGGTATTGGTGGGTGCGTTGCTAGTCAGGAGGGTGCTGCCATTGGTGAACGTGCGCCCTTTGTTGATCTCATCTTCGGTCCTCAGACATTACATCGCCTACCAGAAATGTTGCAGGATCGAACCCACGGTAGTCCGGTAGTCGACGTGAGTTTCCCCGAGATTGAGAAATTTGATCGGCTGCCCGAGCCCTCGGTAGACGGTCCCTCAGCTTTTGTGTCTGTGATGGAAGGCTGCAGCAAGTACTGCACCTTTTGTGTTGTGCCATACACCCGGGGCGAGGAAATAAGTCGACCCGTAGAACATGTGCTTAGAGAAATACTTTCGTTGGCTGAAAAAGGCGTTAGAGAGGTGAATCTGCTGGGACAGAACGTGAACGCCTATCGAGGCGATCTTGACGGTGGAGGTGTAGCAGATCTCGCCTATCTTATACGTGTGATCGCCCAGGTTGATGGGATTGACCGGATTCGTTACACGACATCCCACCCTGTTGAATTCTCACAGAGTCTGATTGATGTATATGCTGACGTGCCGGAACTGGTAAGTCATCTTCACCTGCCGGTACAGAGTGGTTCAGACAGAATTTTGGCTGCTATGAAGCGGGGCCATACGGTAATCGAGTACAAATCTAAAATACGTGCACTCAGAAAGATCCGGCCGGACATTAGCTTGTCTTCCGATTTTATTATTGGGTTCCCGGGTGAATTGGATGATGACTTTAGATCGACCATGGACCTGATTTCTGAACTCGGATTTGATCAGTCTTTTAGCTTTATCTATAGCGCTCGTCCCGGCACTCCGGCCGCCGCGTTACCAGATGAAACCGATATGGACGTGAAGAAAGAGCGACTGGATGAGCTGCAGCAGCGAATTCGAACCCAGGCATTCGCTATCAGCCGTCAAATGGTGGGTAGCACCCAAAGCGTACTTGTGATGGGGATCTCTAAGAGGGACCCTGCGCAGTTGCAGGCGAGAACCGAGAATAATCGAGTGGTCAATTTTTCTTCGACAGATACGAGCCTGATAGGGCAATTCGTGTCGGTTGAGATCACTGAAGCACTACCGAACTCCCTGCGAGGTGTGCTACTTTCGCCCCTAGAACAGGATTCCTAGGGGACCCATACCATCAAAACTCGCTTTTACTCCGTACCCGTTACGTATATTCTAGAGAAATCGTGATTCGTACCAGATGAATTTGGACGCAAACTTGATACCACACCAGGTAAAACTGGAACCCAACGATAGCCTGCAACTTGCCACTTTGTGTGGCCCTTACGATGCCCACCTGAGACAAATCGAAGAACGACTCGGCATTACGATCAAGAACCGGGGTAACGATTTTCAACTCACTGGCGAGAATCATATGGTTTACGCGGCAGGAGAGCTCTTAGGCCACCTGTACCGTGAAGTGACTAGAGGTACTCGGTTGACGTCAGATCTGATTCATCTGTTTCTACAGGAGTCAGGGGTCGACGCCTTGTTGCAGAACGACGCGGACGGTACGGATGATCTTATTCACACGGGAAAGAAGATCGTTCGCCCTCGAGGCAAGAATCAGATCTCCTATGTACGGGCAATCAGATCCCACGATATAAACTTTGGCATCGGTCCTGCCGGAACGGGCAAGACCTATCTTGCTGTTGCCTGTGCCGTTGAAGCCTGCGAGAGTGAACGTATACGAAGGATAGTGCTGGTGAGACCAGCAGTTGAAGCGGGTGAAAAATTAGGATTTCTACCGGGTGATCTTAGTCAGAAAATCGATCCCTATTTGCGGCCGCTGTACGATGCGCTCTATGAGTTGCTTGGCTTTGACAAGGTCGAACGTCTGATTGAAAAGAATATTATTGAGGTTGCTCCTCTTGCGTACATGCGCGGTCGTACTCTGAACGATTCTTTTATTATTCTCGACGAGAGTCAGAATACTACTGCCGAACAGATGAAAATGTTTCTCACTCGAATTGGTTTTGGCTCGACGGTGGTCGTCACGGGAGATATTACACAGATTGACCTGCCTAGCAGAACCAAGTCTGGGTTACGCCATGTGCTGGATGTCTTGTCAGGGGTGACAGGGATCTCATTCGCACATTTCTCACCCAAGGACGTCGTTCGTCACCCGCTGGTGCAACGTATCGTCGAGGCCTACGATCAACATGAATCGAAGGACGATGACCGCTCCTGAAACCAATGAGGATATGCTCAGACCACCTACTGTCGACATCCAGTGGGTCGCTGACCGGACGTGCCTGGATGTGAGCGACGATGATATCGTTGAGTGGATTAATGCCTGCTCGATAGAAACCGGCCAGACCAACATGGAAGTCGCTGTTCGAATCGTTGATGAAAATGAAATAGCAGATTTGAATCGACAGTATCGAGATAAATCCTCCCCTACCAATGTGTTGTCTTTCGATAATGGTGCCCTTGATGAATCAGGAAAGGTCTTGTTAGGCGATATCGTTATTTGTGCTTCTGTGGTCAGTGACGAGGCAGAAAAGCAGGGTAAGCTGGCGAGCGCTCATTTTGCTCATATGCTGGTCCATGGTTTTCTGCATCTAAGCGGTCATGACCATCTTGATGAATTGGATGCGAAAAAGATGGAAGCAGTTGAAGTGAAAATTCTGGGAGTAATCGGGATTACAGATCCCTATATTGAGAACAACGGATGACTGAGCAGGGAGAAAACGACAACCGAAGCTGGCTGGATAAACTTATATCCATGGTGACCGGTACGCCAGGTTCGCGCGAGGAACTGATTGAACTACTGCGCTCTGCGCAGCAGCGAGAGTTACTTGACGACGAGGCACTGAGTATCATCGAGGGAGCGCTGGTGGTTTCCGACATGCAGGCTCGCGAAATTATGGTCCCACGATCGCAGGTGGTATTTGTGAAGCTCGATTCGACGCCGGAAGAGTTTCTACCGAAAATCATCGAATCAGGACACTCTCGCTTTCCTGTTGTCGATGAAAACCCGGACAAAGTGCTTGGAATATTACTGGCAAAGGATCTGTTGCCGCTGGCGTTAGAAGACAATCGGTCCCGCTTCAATATGCGTGACTTGCTGCGTCGATTCACCCCTATTCCAGAGAGCAAACGGGTTAACGTTTTATTACAGGAATTTCGAAAAAATCGGAGTCACCTGGCGGTTGTGCTGGACGAATACAACGGTATTTCCGGCATTGTGACTATCGAGGACGTATTGGAACAGATCGTTGGCGATATTGAAGATGAGTATGACTTTAATGAAGAGGATGACTTCATTAAGCAGCACAACGATGGTGGTTATACAGTTAAAGCACTGACGCCCATCGAAGACTTCAATGAATGCTTCGGTAGTGAATTTAGTGACGAAGATGTCGACACTGTTGGTGGTCTGGTGACACGTCAGTTTGGTCATTTGCCGAAACGGGATGAAAGCATCAACGTGGAGAACGAGTGTGGCGGAAGTGGAAGAAGGAAATTTAACTTTACCGTGCTTAACGCTGACAGCCGCCGTATTCATCTGCTGCAACTCACGGTGTCGGCCGCGGAATAGCGACCCGCATTGCATACAATAGATTCCTTTTTCGGAAACGCGAAACATATTCGCGATAGCAGGCCGATTGTCGGTCACTCGCTGGCCTTGTTGAGCGGTGCGCTGTTCCCTCTTGCGTTTTCTCCCTTTGATATCTGGTGGATGGGTATCGCCAGTCTTGTTATTTTCTTGTTTTCGCTCGATGTGGATAGCAAACGTGCTGTAGCTATTCGTTACTACCTGTTTTCCGTAGGAATGTATGGCATAGGGGTTTCCTGGATTTTCGTCAGCATCAACGTGTATGGCGGCGCCTCGTATTTTCTTGCAGGGATATTGATCACTTTTTTTGTGCTGAGCTATTCGCTTACATCGTTAGTTGCAGTGGCGATGCATATCAATGTCTCCAATTGGCTGATCGCCTTTCCTGCGATATGGGTAATGCTTGAGTGGTTTCGCAGTTGGTTTCTTACGGGGTTCCCGTGGTTGTTCGCGGGTTACATTCATCTCGATTCTCCCCTGTCCGGCTTCATAGCTATGTTGGGTGTTCTCGGTTTGGGTTTGCTGACCGCACTAACGGCAGTGTTGCTATATAGCTTGCGGCCTGAGCGGTGGGTGGTCAGCTTTCTGGCTCTGGGTGTTCTGTGGGGTGGTGGTGCGTTTCTGGCGGCAAAAGTAAGTTGGGTTCAGCCGACCGACCAGACAGTAAGCGTGTCTGCGGTGCAGGGCAACATTGATCAGCACACCAAGTGGTTGCGCAAGAGCGTAGGCACTATTTTGAATACATACCTGGGATTGACCGAAAGTGAGTGGGGGAGGGACATCATAGTATGGCCGGAAGCGGCGATTACGGTTACGAAGCCGGATGCAGGTCCAATCCTCGATGAACTTGCCAGGCAGGGACATCAGACGGGGACTACACTTATTCTTGGCATACCTGACCGGAAAGAGGAGGGCGGTTACCTCAACTCGGCACTAGCTGTGGGTAACGGTGCGGGCGACTACCAGAAAAGACGGCTGGTACCCTTTGGCGAATATGTTCCCCTTGAGGAGTACCTGCGAGGATTAATTACATTTTTTGATCTGCCGATGTCGCGCAACCATTCGGGTCCAATGTCGCAGGACCCCTTGCTAGCAGGACTACTGTCGCTTTCTCTATCGATTTGCTACGAGGTGGTTTATCCAGAGCTTGTGCGTGAGACCGTGGAGGAGCCTGATCTTTTTGTGACCATCAGTAACGATACCTGGTTTGGCAATTCGCTTGGTCCCAAACAACATCTGCAAATGGCGCGGATGCGCGCTGCGGAAAATGGCCGCTGGATGATCCGGTCGACGAATAATGGCATCACGGCGCTGATTGACCATCAGGGCACGGTACAGGCTCAGCTACCCTCCTTTAAAGCCGGCGTGTTGCGCGGCGAAGTCCGAGTCATGCAGGGAGCAACTCCCTATCATCGTTTCGGACACTGGCCTGTTGTTATCCCATGCCTGTTCTTCGTGTTAGTGCTCCTTGTCAAACGAAGAATATTGCAACGCCCATAATGGTGTGGTTCCTGTCGGTTGGTTGGTTCAGGTAGAATGGCCGTTTTTTCGAACACGTGACAACCATGGACGACGAGCCTCGCTCATACGATTTCAAAAAGACTGAAGCTGATGTACAGGAACATTGGCAGAAAGAAGGTACTTTTGAGGTCACCGAGAACAGTCCCAAACCGAAATACTACTGTCTTGCAATGTTTCCCTATCCAAGTGGGCAACTCCATATGGGGCATGTGAGAACGTATACGCTGGGTGATGTCATTGGCCGTTACAAGAGATTACAGGGATTTAATGTGCTTCATCCGATGGGATGGGACGCGTTTGGTCTGCCCGCCGAAAATGCAGCAATCAAAAACAAGGTGCCCCCGGCTGAATGGACCCGGCAAAATATCGACAATATGAGAGGCCAGTTACAGTCCTTGGGGTTCGCCTACGATTGGACCCGGGAACTGGCGACCTGTGACCCGGATTACTATCACTGGGAGCAGTGGTTCTTTAACAGAATGTTCCGCAAGGGATTGGTCGACAAGAAGTCTGCGTGGGTTAACTGGGACCCGGTGGATCAAACGGTGCTGGCAAATGAACAGGTAATTGATGGTCGTGGTTGGCGTTCCGATGCGCCTGTAGAGCGTCGCGAGTTGGCCCAGTGGTTCGTCAAGATTACCGACTATGCGGAAGAATTACTTGGCTTCCTGGATAAGCTGCCGGGCTGGCCGGAAAAGATCAAGACCATGCAGCGCAACTGGATTGGACGGTCTGAAGGTGTACAAATCAGATTCCCTCGCGGAGGAAATGAACCTGTTGAGGTGTACACCACTCGACCTGATACCCTGATGGGAGCAACCTATGTCGCGGTTGCCCCGCAGCATCCGATTGCCAAAGAAGCCGGTGAGAAGAATCCGACGATTGCTGAATTCGTGGAAGCCTGTAACCAGGTTAAAGTGGCTGAAGCCGATATGGCAAAGCTGGAAAAGCAAGGAATGGATACGGGTATTGTTGTTGAGCATCCGTTAACAGGTCGATCCATACCTGTCTGGGTTGCGAACTTTGTTCTCATGGAATATGGCTCCGGTGCCGTTATGTCAGTGCCCGGACATGATCAAAGGGATTGGGAGTTCGCGCGTAAATATGGCCTATCCATTGAACAGGTGATCGAGCCAGTAGGCGATCAGGAATGTGATCTTAGTCAGGCGGCTTTTGTAGACAAGGGCGTTTGCACTAATTCAGGGGAGTTTGACGGCCTTGATTTTGATAAAGCCTTTGACGCGATAGCTTCAGCGCTGGAAGCAAAAGGGCTGGGAGAGCGCCAGGTTAACTATCGACTACGTGATTGGGGCGTGTCGCGTCAAAGATACTGGGGATGCCCCATTCCAATTATTCATTGTGAGAAATGTGGTGCGGTACCCGTGCCGGATGAGGATTTGCCAGTTGTCCTGCCTACTGATGTCGAGTTTGATGGCGTGGGATCACCGATAAAAGCAATGCCTGAGTGGTATAACACCACCTGCCCTTCTTGCGGTGGTGCGGCAGAGCGTGAAACGGATACATTTGATACATTTATGGAGTCATCCTGGTATTACGCCAGATTTGCATGCAGCAGCTTTGATGACGGCATGCTGGATGAGCGTGCTAAGTATTGGACCTCGGTTGATCATTACGTAGGTGGCGAAGAGCATGCCATTCTGCATCTGTTGTATGCGAGATTTTTCCACAAGGTGATGCGGGATGAGGACCTGGTTGAATCCGACGAGCCTTTTGAGAATCTTCTGGCGCTGGGTATGGTCCTTAAGGATGGTGCCAAGATGTCCAAATCATCAGGTGATGCGGGAAATCCACAGCATCTGCTTGATGAATACGGTGCTGATGCGGTGCGCATGGCAATGATGTTTGCCGCGCCTCCGGAGCAATCCTTTGAGTGGTCCGAGCACAATGTTGAATCAGCGAACCGGTGGCTTCGAACCAGATTGTGGAATGCGGTTTTAAGTCATGTAGAGGGTGGTCCGGTTCCTGAGCTTGATGTGAGTGGGCTTAACGAGGAGCAAGGCGACATCCGGCGTGCGATTCACGAAACATTATCCAAGGCGTCGGACGATTACGGCAGACGATTGAATTTCAATACTGTGGTCTCAGGCGTGATGTCGCTGATGAATCGGCTTTCGAAATTTGAAGATACATCTGATGCTGGCCGGGCGGTGAGGCAGGAGGCACTTAAGATCGCGGTACTGGTAATGTCACCGATCACTCCTCACGTCTGTCGCGAGCTCTGGGCCAAGTTGGGATTGGGAGAGATTGAGGAAGCTACCTGGCCTGAGGTTGATGATAGTGCGCTGCAGAAAAGGGTCGTTGAACTGGTAATCCAGGTCAATGGGAAGTTGCGTGGGAAGCTTGAAATGGCACCGGATGCCGAAGAAGATGAGGTTGTAACTGAGGCGCGGAAAATCGAGAACGTGGAAAAATTTCTGGACGGAAAAGAGATTCGAAAGGTCATCCACGTACCCGGAAAACTACTTAACTTTGTGGTCTCTTGAAACAGCTAATCCTTCTAGCCAGTTTGCTGTTCATTAGCAGCTGTGGCTTTCATCTGCGAGGAACTCAAAATCTTAATGCGGCCGATTTCGAGTCGATTCATATCGAGGTGCGCAATGCCCCTGGTGAAATGCGACAGTTGTTGGAAGGTGGTTTTCGTGAGGCGAACGTCGAGGTTCTGACTAGTTCCTCCGACGCGGAATTTTCGCTATTGGTTTCCGATGAAAGAAACAGTCGCCGTGCCGTTGCTACGACCAGCAATATCAGTGTGGCTGAGTATGAAATTGTTCAGCAGGTAAGTTTGCAGCTCGTCAGTAACGTTAGAGAAACCCTCATTCCTCGAGTCACAATCTCTACCGAGAGAACCTATACGTTTGATGACCAAAGCCTGGAAAGTAGTTCCGAAGAAGAGTCATTGCTCCGTGAGGAAATGCGACGCGATCTAAGTGAGCAGGTGTTTCGTCGCGTCAATGCGAGTATTCGTACCTACCTGGGCCAGGTGGAATGAAGATATATCCGGATAAGCTACAGGGGCAGCTCTCAAGAGAAATTCTATCTCTTTATATCGTTAGCGGGGATGAGCCTTTGCTGGTACAGGAAAGCTGTGACTTGATCCGCGAAGTGCTTAAGAAGGGTGAATTCAGCGAGCGTGATCTGTTTCACGTTGATAACAACTTTGACTGGCAACAGGTTACCTACAGTAACGGTAGTATGTCTTTGTTTGCCGAAAAGAAAATAATCGAACTCCGTATGAGTTCAACGAAGCCGGGTAAAGAGGGTGCGGTTGCGCTGACTGAACTGTGCCAGAGTATCTCGGAAGATAACTGCGTTCTGTTAGTGATGCCGAGAGTGGATGCGGCAACTCAGCGCACGAAGTGGTTCAAGACTATAGAAGGACTTGGTGGATTCATACAGCTGTGGCCGGTAGATGCTAAGCAACTACCTCGTTGGATTGATAACAGGTTCAAGAGAGCAGGTTTGACTGCCAGCAGAGATGCCGTTCAAGCGCTGGTGGAGAAAATTGAAGGTAACCTGCTCGCTGCAGTGCAGGAAATTGAACGGATGAAATTATGTTCATCGACCGGTCGTATCGAGATTGACGAGGTAATGGGTGGAGTCGCGGATAGTTCACGGTATGACGTTTTCCAGCTCATTGATGCTGCGCTGGAAGGTAACACCAGTAGGGTTGTGAAGATTCTCGATGGTCTTCAACTTGAGGGAATCGAGCCCCTCTTCTTAAACAATATGCTGGCCAGAGAGATCCGTAATTTGTCAGCTATGGCTCATAAGATTGATCAGGGACAGCCGGTGGATGCTGTTATGCGAAGTGGCAGAATTTGGGATAAAAGGAAAGCACCTGTAGCTGCGTGTCTAAGGAGACATCGGGCAACTGATCTTGAGCAAATGCAATCTCGTTTGTTGCGTGTAGATCGCATGGTGAAAGGGCTGGAGGTGACCGGGAGACCCTGGGATGAACTGGCTTCAATGGTCGTGGAACTTTCTCGAACGATGGCGTGAACAAGGGTCATCATGGCATTTTGCCAATTTAGCGGCTATCCTTGGCGTCCCCGCGATCGTGATGGATTCTATAAGATTCAATCTGAATTGATGTCGAGTCGATCTCCGACTCAGTTGGTCGTGTGTGGATAGTTAAAACTTTATATAAAACAATACGATAGGTAATAGTAGTCATGGCAGATATACAGAACTCGCTTGAAGGGGATGGTATTCCCGATGCGAAAGTTAGTGTCCGGGAAACTTTTGGCCTTGATGTTGATTTGGAGGTTCCTGCGTTCTCACAACCCTGTGAGCACGTGCCTGCAATTGACGAAAGCTATTTGTTTGATGAGGAAACCACATTGGCGATTCTTGCCGGGTTTGCCCACAACCGGAGAGTGATGGTTCAGGGCTATCACGGTACGGGTAAATCAACACACATCGAACAGGTGGCGGCAAGACTTCATTGGCCCTGTATTCGTATCAACCTCGATAGTCATATCAGTCGGATCGATCTGGTGGGTAAAGACGCAATTGTCCTTCAGGATGGTCAACAGGTTACTGAATTCAAAGAGGGACTTCTGCCCTGGGCGTTGCAGCGTGCATGCGCCATTGTTTTCGACGAGTACGACGCAGGACGTCCCGACGTTATGTTCGTTATTCAGCGAGTCCTGGAGGTGGAAGGAAAATTAACGTTGCTTGATCAGAGCAAGGTTATCAGTCCACATTCCTCTTTCCGATTATTCGCTACTACCAATACGATCGGTCTGGGAGATCCCACTGGCCTTTATCACGGCACACAACAGATCAACCAGGGACAAATGGATCGCTGGAATGTTGTGACGACCCTGAACTATCTCGAGCGAGAAAAAGAAATCGATATCATTATGTCAAAGATGCCTGAATTGGATCGCTGGACGGTAGCTAACATGGTGTCGGTTGCCGATTTGACTAGACAGGGATTTATCAACGGCGATATCTCAATTGTGATGTCACCAAGAACCGTCATCATGTGGGCCGAAAACGCCCAGATTTTTGGTGACCACGGTTTTGCGTTCCGTCTGACATTTTTAAATAAATGTGATGATACCGAGAAGTCCATTGTGGCTGAGTACTATCAGCGATGCATGGGCGAAGAATTACCGGAGTCGAGCGCGAGTGTCGTGCTCGCTTGATCGAGCATTATCCTAGACCATGGCGGATCAAGACGACTCTAGAGAGGTATTCAAGCAGGCTGTAACCTCAACCATGCGGGCGATCTCTGGTAACGAGGAGCTAAATGTTAGCTTCGGCCGGGGCAAACCCTATTTGCAGGGTAATAGAGCGCGTGTTCCGTTACCGGAAAGCAACCTGTCCGAAGAGGAACTCGCTGCCTGGCGAGGTACTGCAGATAAGTTTGCGCTGAATACACGTTTCCATGATGAAGGTTTGCACCGTATTCATCGGCCCAAAACGGGTGTCGCGCAGGAAGTGTTTGACAGCGTTGAGGATGCCCGTATCGCCTGTATAGGCTCATATCTCATGAAGGGCGTGCAAAATAATCTCAGTGCTGAGTTGCAGGAACAGTGTGCGGAGCAGGGATTCGCAACTATTGAGCATCAAAGCAAGGCTCCCCTTGGTGAAGCTGTTGGCATGTACATTCGTGAAAAGATTACGGGGGTGGAAGTTCCCCCGGCGGCAAAGAATATCCTTCACTTCTGGCATGACTACATTGAAGAAAAAATCGGTGCTGATGTTTCTGAGTTGAGTGACGTGATGTTCAATCAGGAGGAGTTCACCAGATTATCAAGACAGATAATTCATGACCTTGGACTAACTGATGAATGGGGTCAGGAAGATACCGATACAGATTCTGATGAGGTAGATGATCAGCTGGACGATGAGGACAACCAGCAGGGTGACGAGGTCGCGGATCAGGATATGGCTGCCGACGCAGACATGACTGATGCGATTGAAGGTGAAGTCCCCGTGGATATGGAAGCCATGGAGATGGCTGAAGTTGATGGTGAAGAAGATGAGGCAGGCGCACCACCGGACGTTATGGGGGATAACAACTGGTTGCGTCCTCTGGAGAGCGACTACAAATCTTATTCCACAGCGTTTGATGAGGTCATCTTTGCGGACGAGTTGTGTGAGTCAACAGAGTTGGACCGGTTACGTGGTGTTCTTGATAAACATCTCCAGAACTCGCAGGTGGTGATTAGCAAGCTTGCAAATCGCCTACAGCGAAAACTCATGGCGCAACAGAACAGGACCTGGGAGTTCGACCTTGATGAGGGAATGCTGGATACGTCCCGGTTAACGAACATCATCATTGACCCATTTCACCCTCTGGCGTTTAAACAAGAAAAAGACATGGACTTTCGAGACACCGTTGTCTCGTTGCTGATCGATAGTTCCGGGTCAATGCGAGGGCGCTCTATTACCATCGCCGCGATGTGTGCAGAGATACTTGGACGAACCCTGGAACGATGTACCGTCAAAGTTGAGATTCTTGGTTTTACCACACGTGCATGGCGAGGCGGGCAATCGCGTGAACTGTGGTTACAGCATGGGAAACCTGCCCAACCTGGTCGCCTGAATGATCTGCGACATATTATCTACAAGGCCGCCGACATGCCCTGGCGCCGGGCCCGTAGAAACCTGGGTTTGATGATGCGCGAGGAACTGCTGAAGGAGAATATCGACGGCGAGGCGCTGCTGTGGGCACACAACAGAATTGTAAGCCGGAGTGAAGACCGCAAGATCCTTATGGTGATATCAGACGGGCTACCGGTTGATAACAGCACTTTGCTGGTGAATCCCAGCAACTATTTGGAGCAGCACCTAAAGTACGCCATCGACCAGATAGAGAATCATTCAGAGGTTGAACTGGTTGCGATCGGGATAGGCCATGACGTTACCCACCACTACCGCAGGGCGGTAACGATTACTGATGCCGAGCAATTGGGTGATGCAATGATTGAGCAGCTGGTAGATCTGTTTGATCAGGAAGCTAACAAAACACCATCAACACCCGCGCAACAAAAAGAGATCGCTCTAACTCGTGCATCGAAATAACATCCTTGCGAAGCTCGATAGTTACTTAAAGAAGTTCCCGGACGAACAGGAAACCGTTAATCAAATGGTCTCCTTTGTCGAAGCCAACAAGGATTGCTTCGAACGTACTTTATCAATTGGGCATATCACCGGTTCGGCATGGCTCATGGATGAAAACTACGAGCGAGCCTTACTAACCCACCATCGAAAACTTGACCGTTGGCTACAACCCGGTGGCCATGCCGATGGTCAAAGTAACGTTTTAGCAGTTGCCATGCGTGAGTCGGAGGAAGAATCAGGTCTGGCAGAAATCGAGCCAGTAAGTGATTCCCTGTTCGACATTGATATTCACCTGATCCCTGCACGTGGCAACGAGGCCGAACATTTCCACTACGATTGTCGTTTCCTATTGCGTTCGGTGGGTAGTGATCAATACACGGTCAGCGAAGAGTCCGACGATTTAGCATGGATCCTGCTCTCTGATATGGCGAGTTACACCTCTGAGGTTTCCATTACCCGCATGGTGGACAAAGTACGCTCGTATCTGACTTATCTATAGATAGACCTAAGCAACGATGGGGTGTGGCTTTCGCATAAAGGGTTCCCGCAGATGGGGTTGGGTACCCACTCGCTCCAGCGTCGTCGCGGCCCTCCCGGCTCCCCTCGCCTCCTCCGTGAGCCCCTACGGGTCTCCCTCCCCCAACTCGGCGCACCGACATATGCTTGCGCGAGCGGGCACCCAACCCCATCTGCTGGTGGCAGCTAGATCTTAATTTTCCCGTGAGTCTTTAGAAGGGGACTAGGAACCAGAATGACTGACTTTAGTTCCAACTAGGTACTCATCAAGACTACTGTGGATAGCAAAATCGACGACACACCACGACTCTTAATCTTGCACAATCTTTCTGAACGCAAGCACCCCAAGTCCGCCTGCGAGCAACCTAGATAAAATTAAGCAGCGTTGATCAAGAATAAAGGTGACACGCGACCGTTCTATTGGTGTCGACGGCAATGAGATGTGGGGTTACGGATCTGCATTGATCCATTACCTTGGGGCAGCGATCGGCGAAACGGCATCCGGGCTGGATGTTCACTGGTGAGGTGATTTCGCCCTGTATGGGTTCGAACTGCCTGCTTCTCTCAAGTTTTGGGTCGGGTTCGGGATTCGATTCGATCAGCAATTCAGTGTAGGGGTGCTTGGGATCAAAGAAGACTTCGTTCGCCGGTCCGCATTCGACCAGAGAGCCCAGATACATGACGGCCATGCGGTCAGATACATAGCGAACCATGGAGAGGTCGTGTGCGATAAATAAAAGCGTAAGACCGAGGGATTGTTTTAGTTCGTCCAGGAGGTTAACGACCTGAGCTTGAACAGAGACATCCAGAGCGGAGATGGGTTCATCACATACTACAAAACTGGGTTCGATAATCATGGCGCGAGCGATACCGATTCGTTGTCTTTGCCCGCCAGAAAATTCGTGTGGATACCTGGACATGTGATCGGGTTCCAGGCCCACTTTAACGAGCCAGGACGAAACCAGTTCCCTGATCTGATCTTTGTTATGGGCGCCCTGGATGTATAGGCCTTCACCGATAATATCCAGAATGGTCATTCTTGGATTCAGGGAGGAATAGGGATCCTGAAAGATCATCTGCATCTGTTTGGAATAACGCAGATGATCTTCTGCAGAGAAGGCCTTCGGGAGTGGTTCTTCGTTGAAGTAGACTTCACCGGAGGTTCTGCCCAGGAGTCCTACCAACGTTTTTCCCAAAGTGGACTTTCCAGAACCGCTTTCGCCGACTAGGCCGAGGGTTTCGTTCTGGGATATTTCGAGGGAAATACCATCAACCGCGTGCAGTGTTTGATTCTTGCTCAGATGAAAGTGTTTCGTAAGATTGTCGCTCCTGACGAGCATGGCTATCTTGTGACCCTATGAATGACGTCAGTGGGCGGTGCATCGTCGTGGTGTAACCAGCATCGCGCGATGTGCCCTTCAGTTAACGTATAGGGATCTGGCGCGCTTTCGTGACAGGCCTCCATTGCATAGGGACAACGTGCATAGTAACCGCAGCCTTTCGGAGGCGAGAATAGATCGGGTGGACTGCCCGCGATAGGCAGTAATTGCTTGTCTCGGTCGCCCGTGTTGGAAGGCATTGCGCTACGAAGACCCACTGTATAAGGGTGTGCGGATTGGTAAAAAATATCATCCACAGAGCCCGATTCTATGATCTCGCCTGCGTACATAACGGCGACGTTGTCGGCTATTCTTGCGACCACGGCAAGGTCATGTGTGATCAGAATTATGGACATATTTTCCGTGCGTTGGAGCTCCAGCATAATCTCCAGAATCTGTGCCTGAATGGTTACATCAAGGGCAGTAGTCGGTTCATCAGCTATTAATATTGCAGGTCCGCAGGCCAGGCTTTGGGCAATCATGGCTCGTTGAAGCATCCCGCCTGAGAATTCGAAAGGGTATTGTTTAGCGCGCTTTGTTGCTTCAGGTATATGGGTTCTCGCAAGTAGTTCGACTGCCTGGTTGAACGCGTCGCGCCTGCTTTTGCCACGATGCACCATAAGCGTTTCCGCGATCTGATCCCCAATCGTCATCGTTGGATTAAGCGAGGTCATAGGATCCTGGAAGATCATTCCTATCTCAACCCCACGAAACTGGTTCGCTTCCCTGGTTGGTAGTCCGAGTATCTCTCGACCGTTTAGCTTTGCCGAACCGCTTGTTATTTTCCCTGGTGGAGTAGGAGTAAGCCCCATTATGGATTGCACGGTTACCGACTTTCCGCAACCTGACTCTCCGACGATGGCAAGGGTTTTACCACGTTCCACATTGAATGAGACGTCGCGCACGGCTTTTACCGTGCCACCGTAGGTAGTGAACTCGACACTTAAATCGGTAACTTCGAGAATGTTCTCGCTCATTCTCGTGCCCTCATACGAGAATCGAGTGCTTCGGTAAGTCCGTCTCCCAACAGGTTGAATGCAAGTACAGTAATGCTGATAAAAACTGCTGGAAATATCAGTTCATGTGGATGGCTCAGCATCGTTTTAACACCCTCATTACACATTGAGCCCCAGGATGGATGGGGTGGAGCTACCCCCATTCCGATGAAAGAAAGAAAAGCTTCCGTGAATATCGCAAATGGTACGGCGAAGGTTAATGTGACGAGAATGACGCCGATGGTGTTGGGGATGATGTGACGAAGGACCAGGTAGTGATGTCGCCCCCCAAGCAACCGTGCAGCATCAATGTAACCCTGTTCCCTGATCTTCAACACTTGCCCTCGAACCAACCTTGCGGTGGATGGCCAACTGAGCAAGACAAGTGCGATGAGCATAGGGACGATTCCGCTTTCTCCCGGACCAATGCCGAACGCGATTTTAAATAGGATCATAAATAGCAGGAAGGGCAGGGCGACTACAAAGTCTGCAAAACGCATCAGGAGAGCATCGATCTGACCACCAAAGTAGCCCGCAAAGCCGCCGTAAATTACGCCGAAAAGGACATAGAATAGTGGCGCAAAGATGCCGATAAACAGGCTGACTCTTGCCCCCTCCATCAGCCTGGCCATGATGTCACGGCCCAGATAATCCGTGCCAAAAGGATGAAACTTCAAAGAGACTTCTTCACCGATTGTTTTACCCTCCGGAAGTAATCCGCGGGAGCGAGCCTCATCTAGTGTGATTGATGTGCGTGGGATGATTTCGACGACACTGAAGGACTCGTATTCGTCGAACCCGTCGGTGGGTACTACAGAGTAGTAATAGGATCTCGATTCGAGACTGAGTCGGTCTTCGTAGCTAACTTCATTTCCGGCGAAAGTTCCTCCGAGGGGAAGACCAAGGTCATTGAAATCTTCCGGATAGCGCTGATTGCGATAGATGTTATATCCGCTGGCACCGTGTACAGGATTCCATATCAAACGCACGCGTTGAGTTGTTGGGTGGTCGGAGGTTCGCAGTCCCATTGGCGCGTCGACCATCTCAAGATACTCGATTGCTTCCGGAGGGAAATCCTCTATGACGATTCCTTTCCAGGGCTCATACTGGCCGACCAGTATCGCCGTCTTGGGCAGAGAAGGTGGTTGTGAAACCTGGTTCAGATCCTGGAGGGCCGGATCTACCTGCCAAAGCACAGGTCCCAGGGCGGTGAAAATTCCGAGAAGAATGATGATATACAACGAGATGATTGCGCGTACATTTTTTCTCAATCGGATCCAGGCATCTTGCCAATAAGATAAAGAGGGCCTGGTTAGTTGCTCAATTTGAGCGGTTCTCCGGGCGGGTGAAAAGTCGAGGACGCTCACTGTACGCGTACCCTGGGGTCGATAAATCCATAGAGTATATCGACGACGATCACCATAAAGACGAGAAAGGCACCATAGAAGACCGTCGTTCCCATAATTACGGTGTAGTCCAGTTGTTGTACTGCCTGGACGAAATAGCGCCCAAGGCCTGGAATTGCAAAGACCAATTCGACGATGAAACCTCCCGTTGTGATGACAGCAATTTGCGGTCCCAGCACCGTGATTACAGGGAGAATGGCGTTTCGTAGCTGGTGTTTAAAAAATATTCTTTGTGGAGATAGCCCCTTGGCACGGGCCGTTTTTATGTAATCTTCGTTGACGACGTCGAGCATTGACGTACGCATCAATCGCGTTAGGAGAGCCATGGTGCCCAGTCCCAGTACCAGGGAAGGCATTAGCATGTGCGTAAAGCTGCCCCACCCAGCCACGGGTATTAGAGAGTAGCCCATAAGCGAATTAACGTTTACCAGGAGAAGTTGCCCCAGTGCAGCGAACACGAAACTTGGTACCGAAATTCCTAGAATCACCAGGAACATGATGACGATGTCCGGCAACCTGTTGCGGTAGATGGCAGTAAGGGCCCCGAAAAGGACACCGCCCGCAGCGGAGAAGAAAATCGCTAGAAGGCCCAGGATGGCTGAAACGGGAAAGTGGTCTTTAATAATGTCATTGACCCGTCGGTTCTGCTGCGTGAAGGAAATGCCGAAATCTGGATTTGGTGGCAGCATATTACGTAAAAAAATCAGGTACTGATGGGTGATTGGTTTGTCGAGACCATATCGTCGCTCCAGATTCTTTCTGATCTCAGCGGATACGGCCTTGTCGTTGAGGAGGGGATCGCCTGGTACCTGGTGCATAGCGATGAAAGTAGCAGTGGCGATGAACCAGACTGTAATCACGCCCGCTAACAATCGTTTTAGCGTGTATACAATCATAGAAAAGTTACTTCACAACTCTGGCATAGGTATAGTCCGGATCAGCGCCGATGACTCGCCGAGTGACTCCTTTCAGCTTGGGATGGATAAGGTAGATGATTCCTTGTTCCGAGGTTGGCAATAAAACAGCATCGTCGAAAAGAATCTGTTGCATCTCTCCCATGGCATCCATACGGACCTGTGGAACCGAACTGTTCATTGCAACTCTTACGAGTCGATCGTATTCGGGGTTGATATAACGACCGCGATTGTTGAGATTCCATGAAGCGTACAGATCTCCGAAAGTCATGACATCATCATAATCAGGCCCCCACCCTGCGCCTACCATATCGAAATCGCCACTGCTCATCTTCGCCAGGCGCTGCTTGAAGGTCTGTTTATCTATCTTGATGTCCAATCCAAGTTTTGATTTAAGCAGCCCCTGCATATACTCGGCATTTTTGGTGGCGGTGGGGCTTTCGCCAACGAGTAGAACGAGGGGCGGGATTTCCTTGATTCCTAATTCGGTCTTTGCATTTTCAAGATACTTACGTGCGAGACTGGCGTCTATCTTTGCGCGTGGTGCAGGATACTCTTGACGGAACTTTCCCTTGACGCCATTCAGCCAAACGGGAAAAAGGCTTTCCCCAGGCAGGTTCCCGGGTGTCGCCAGCACCCTGTTGACCATTTCATTGGGGTCAAATACGTGCTGAATTGCTTTGCGGACATTTTTGTTGGCGGTGATCCGGCCGGGTCGATGGTTATATTCTTGAAAGTAGATGACGCCAGTTGTAAATCGGCGAATTCGAAACTTTTGACTGAGTGCGTCCTTGTAGGTGTCACCGTCTAGCTGGGTGTGTACGATCTTTCCATCAATGAACAAGTTAAGTTGTGAGCGCGAGTCAGCGGTAATGTAATCCACGTTGATTGCATTAAGGGAAATGCTGTCTTTGTTCCAATAGTGTGGATTCTTCACCAGCTTCAACGAAGCGCCGTGCACCCACTCTGTCATCATGAAAGCGCCGTTGTATATCAGGTCTGATGCGTCCGCTGCATATCGTTCACCCTTCTTTTTGTAGAATTCTTCGCGGATAGGGAAGTAACTAGCGAAAGCCGTCAAATTGATGAAGTAGGCTGTTGGTCGTTCGAGTTCAATTTCAAGGGTATGGTCATCCAGAGCCCTTACAGCGAGCGCTGTAGGTGGTAATTCACCTTTGTTGATCACTTCCGCATTTTTGAGTGCATAAAGGATGAATGCGTATTCGGAAGCCGTGGCAGGATCAAGGGCGGTTCGCCACGCGAAAACGAAATCCTTAGCGGTAACCGGGACCCCATCGCTCCACTTGGCGTTTTTGTTTAGCCAGAAGGTTGCCGTCCTGTCATCAATTTCCCAACGGTCAGCAACACCAGGTACCATCTGGCCGCGTCGATCATATCGCGCCAGCCCCTCCATGGTATGGCTAAGCACGTCGATGCTAACGGAATCGGTAGCCTTCATACTATTTAGTTGGGGCGGCTCTTCGCTGAATGCGATAGTTATTGATTGTGAATCAAAATCTACGGAAGTCGCGTTAACCTGCCCCAGACAGCCAATCGTGAACAGCAACAGGTACGCCGTCAGGGTCAATCTCATTATCGAACTACTGGGTTATCCGGGATTGCCGAAATTGTAGCATGGGCGCGACATTCGCCCATCGGGTACCTGGCATCAAGCGTCTGCCTAGTATCGAGCCCGCACACTAAGCGAAAGGTCGCGTCCTCGAATACCGGGGAAATAGGCCACTATGCCGGCATCTGCAGCCACCGCGGGGTAGGGTTCTTCCTCATCCAACAGGTTGTCCACGGTAATCTGAAAGTCGATATTCTCTTTAAATGCGTATACGACTGCCATATCGATTACGGTCCAGTCATCCACGCCCTGGATATTCCTTGTAAACTCAGCATCTGAGTTATCAAACACTGCTTTGCTAATCCTTCTGACCTGGTTGCCTCCGTCCCTGGTGAAATTATTACAGGCCGCATCGGGGAAGCTGGCGCTGTCATAGCAGGCAAGCATGATGTCTTCTATGGGCAGGCTCTCGATGGCGTTGTCGATCTCGATATCAAACAGGTCGACTGAGGCCATAAATCCATCCAGTAATCCCGGCCTGAAAATAATGCGGTAGGTTGTAGACTCTGCGATCTCACTTACGAGGCTGGCGTTGCCGGACAATGTGCCCGCCTGCGATGCATTGACGATGAATAAGGTAAAGGGTTGGGTGATGACGTCAGCGGCGCAGTTGGCAGTCCGCGTTGCCGGAACATTTCCCTGGTCTATAAATCGCGCATCGCAAGGATCGTCGGCGAAGTCGAAGACTATGGATTCCGGTGTAAACAGTTCGGTTATCTAGGGGGCCCGGATGGACTCGGTAAGATTGCCGCGTAACTCGATGTCCTCGATCGGTCTGAAGCGAAGACCCTTGGTCCACGTAGCGTCTTCACCTGCCACTGAGTTATCGACGAACCTGATGGCACCTTCGAATTCGAGCTTGCTGACAATTGGAATGACGGTTTCTGCATAGAATTCCGTTGAATCAAAATTGCCGCTGATGGCGACCAGCGGGTCCCTGGCAAAGCCATTTTTGGCGACGTCGTTCGGATCATACTCTGCACTTTCTTCACGATAGGCGAATCCTGCCGCAACGCCTATCGACCCTGCAGGCAGGTCGAAGACATCACCTGAGATATTTGCGGTAAATAGACGCTGTTCTATCACGACCTCGTCGGTGACATTGGCTGAAACGAAGGCGATTGCCTCGGCAGGTGCCGGCCCGATGACATCAAGGGGGACACAGCCACCAGAAGGGTCAACACAAACGGGGTTTCCGTCACCATCGGTGGTTACCTGAATGGCCTGATCAAAATTAGACTGGAGCATTGTCGGCGAGCGGTCGTCACTTTGATTGTGCCCATAGGTATAGCTCACGTCCCATTCATAGTCACTGCCCGCAAAGTCGACTGAGCCAGTCAGGCCCAGAACCAGTCGGTAGGTATCACGCTGGGCCGTGTAGGGGCCATCACCAACCCCCCCTCTCGTTAGTGGCCCGCCACGCCAGAAGCCCGACCGCATCAGGTACACCATCACCATCGGTATCAATAGTGGGGTCAGCAATACCGTCACCGTCGAAATCGTGCACGACGTCCAGGGCAGTCCCAATGGCATCCCGTGTGGCCGGTAATAGAAATGGATTGTCGATAAGCACTGGAATGGGACCACTGCCAACATTGCCGTAGCTGTTACCTGGCAGTCCACCAAAGGCAGGTGAATTGTAGAATACTTGATTGACAGGCTGGGTACCGTCGACCCTGGTGAACCAGACTTCAGTTCGCAGATTGATATCTTCCGTTAACTCAAAATTCGATAGCACGGTTACGTTGAAGCGTTCTATGTCGTTATAGAGCGGAGTGAACTGAGCCAGTTTCAGGCCGTCCCCACCATTTTGGAATATTGGTGTGCCAGTGCCGCCTCTCGGTACAGAAGGAATCAGGTTACCTGCATCATCAAATTGTGATAACGGCGAGCCGGGGTCATTTATATCAAGGGGAATGCCATTGCCAAAAAGGTTGAAATGGAACTGCCCGCCAGAAAAAAGCGGAAATGCCTGGACATTATCGACGGCTACCGTGAGGTCATTGAATACTTCCTGGGCAGAGGGAGAGCCTCCACCGGGTGATTCGAATCCGATGGTCGTAGCGGTTGCTGGTCGGTCGGTTTGTCTCAGGCCGTCAATTGATGTGTATTGAGCGGCGACGGTGACATTGCCGCGGTCGAATTTTCTGCCCCATGTCATCGCGATACGACGTTCCTCGGCATCATTGTATTCGACGGATTCTCCGATGGAACCCACGACTTCAAAACCTTCGAAGTCGTCCTTGAGGATGATGTTAACCGTGCCGGCCACCGCATCGGATGCGTAGATTGGCGCACCGCCCACGGCGATTGATTCAACTCGGGATATCAGATTTTCGGGAATTGAATTGATATCAACAGCGAGTCCCCCGGTGCCATTCGGTGCAGCGCCGGCAGGAAATCAGTGACCATTTACCAGGGTCAACGTGCGCTGTGCGCCCAGCCCAAGAAAATCCACAAAATTCTGTCCGACTGAATATGCCTTCTGTAGACCCACGCCTGAAATCTCGGGGGTGGCGAAGCCTGCCTGCTCGTTGAGCAGTTTTACCAGGCTAATAGCGCTCCGCAGCTCAATCTGTTCACCATCGAGGACGGTGGCCGGTTGGAGCGTCTCAAAACCAGCTCTTGGAATTCGCGATCCTGTTACGACAATCTCTTCGATAACCGTCTCGTCTGCAGCGTATGCAGGCATTGGAGACCCAATGGAAAGGAATAGAGTGATTGACCATAAGCTTCGGTAATTAAGCATGACTCCAAGACTCCTTGAGGTTCGGCTCAAAGTATTTCCGGGGGATGGATAGATAGGTATTGTCGATATTTCTGAATACTCGCCCATTTCCTTGGCAACCTGTGTCCCTGATAAAAAGAGGTGACTACATCGCTGAATGCTCTGAATTGAATGCCTCAGGAGAGCCAGCATATCGCGAAACGATACCACACCTGACCCCCGATGTCCTATATCGGGACGATGGTTAGTTTGCTGTTAACAGTTATATAACTCGTTGTTTTATAAAGACTATACAGGATTAACGATCAGCATTAGAGGTGGGCTAGGTGGCCGCTCTAAGAAGATTTGAAACCACTCGTTCAAGGTGAACGAGTGAATTACAGACCTCGGCCTGATGACAACAGGGTGCATATTTCTTCATCTCTGCGTCACCTACAGTCCAGCTCATCTTCGGTTCGGGGTTAAGCCAGATAACACGCTTGGCCTTGTCGTACATTTCACGGAGTATTTCGTCTCTCGCTTCGCCGAAATTATTGCGAGCGTCGCCAAGAATGATAATGGTGGTTTTATTGTTAACGTCATCCATGCAATGGTTTTTGAAGTCCTGAAACATTTGACCGTAGTCAGTGGAGCCGTTGCCGTAGTCTCGCATGGTCTTTGCCATCGCGTCTTCGAGTGTAGATTGCTCAAACAGGCGAGTAATCTCTCCGAGATCCGAGCTGAAAGCAAAAGAGCGTACCTTTGGCAGGACTTCAGCGAGACTGTAGAGAAACATAAGTAGAAATCTTGAGTAATTGCTTACCGATCCACTGACGTCACAAATACACATGACTTTTGGACGATCGACTTTTGAAGATTTCCATTTGAGGTCAAAGAACATACCGTCGTACTGCATGTTGTGTCGCAGGGTCTTGCGAATATCGAGGTGGCCTCTACGGAACTGCTTGCGTCGCCTCGAGTGGATGGCGATTAGTTTCTTAGCCATCTTGTACACAATCTCCTGAACATCCTTGAAATTGCGTTTCTCCAGATTAGATAACTTCACCTTCTTGAGGAGTTCTTCCCGAAGTTGTTTGCCGGATTCATCCGCGTGTAAGAAAAATTGTTTTTCGACATAGTCGCGAACTTTATCGCGCAATCGGTCGCTAGCACGGGTCAGCTTTCCAGCGAGGTTTAGCCGCTGGGCTTCACCTGTTGACTGTAGATCAGCGATCTCCTGTTGCAGCTCTGCAAGCCCCATGGCATCCATGATTTTTCGGGTATAAAGTCCTTTTTGAGTGAACACTACAATCTGATTGACCTGGACTTTGCGACCGGCCTCGGCCATGGCGATCATCAGTTCTGTGTTGTCATCCGACAGGAGTAGCTTTCCGAGCGAGGATGTGGATTCGAGTTCGTCTCCGTCGTCGTCTTCCCGGCCACCGCCACCCTGGCCCATGCCTTTTCCACTTGACTTACCACCGCCTTGTGGACTGCCATCCGGGTCGAATTCTCCATCTTCGTCAAATTCGTTAGTGTTTTCGGTTATGTTTTCAGTTTCGGTTTCCTGGAACTTGTCGAAAGAGAAGTAGTTCTCGAAACAGGTATCGAATGCCTCTTTTTCCTCAGGGTTTTTTGCGAGGACGATAGACAGCGTGTTCTTGAGGAATTCACGGTCTTCATAACCGACAACGTCCATGGCCTGCATTGCATCGAGCGTCTCCGCCGGGCTCACCTTAAGCTCGGCTGTACGTAGCACCTTGACGAAATCTACAAGTGTGCGGTCGCTCATGGAGGTCAATCGTTAACCCTCTTTTAGCGCTTTATTTGTAACGCTTTGTAGTTCGGATTCAACCGCCTCGACATCTTCCTGAAACTTTAAAATCACGTTAAGCGTTTGCCGTACAAGATCAGCATCAAGCGATTCTGTATGCAACAGAATAAGTGTCCTTGCCCAATCGATCGTTTCACTGATTGCAGGCACTTTTTTCAAGTCCATGCTTCTTAGTTCCTGAATGAACGACACCAATTGGCTGCGAAGCCTTTCGGGAACATCGGGCACTCGTGCGTGGACGATCTTGCTTTCCAGATTGGCATCAGGGAATGGAATATAAAGGTGCAAACAACGACGTTTGAGCGCATCGCTTATTTCCCTTGTGTTGTTACTGGTCAGGAAAACGAGCGGTTTCTTGTCCGGATTAGCTTTGATCGTACCTATTTCAGGTATGGAAAGCTGGTAGTCAGACAGCATTTCTAAAAGAAGGGATTCGAACTCTTGGTCTGATTTATCCACTTCATCGATCAGTAAAACGCAGCTTTCCTCTGCCTTCAGTGCTTTAAGTAGCGGTCTTGGCTCGAGAAATTGTTCTGAGAAGAAGATGTCGCCAAAATCATGTAGCTTCTGAACAGACTCTGATAAACCTTTGGCTCCCTCGAGAATCTCACCCAGGGTTTCCTTAAGAACCTGCGTATAGAGAAGCTGCTTACCGTACTTCCACTCGTATATCGCTTTGGATTCATCAAGGCCCTCGTAACATTGCAGTCGTATGCAAGGTAGGTCGAGCATTTCTGCGGTGGTTTTGGCGAGCTCAGTTTTCCCGACCCCGGGTGGCCCTTCAATCAGAATGGGTTTTTCGAGGTGGTAGGCAAGGAATACCGCCGTCGCGATCTGCGCGTTGCAGATGTAATGCAGTGATTCAAAGTTCTCCTCGATGACATCGACATTCGCTAGTCGATCTTCGTTCTTGATAGCCACTCGGCTTCCTTTTGCTGAAATTTTGGTGGGTAAGAATGCCGGTTCGATTCGGCAAAGCCGGCAATTATCTAAGTCTGGTGTCCATTTGTACAGCGGGTGGCGTTATGTCGTGGTTTCGTGAAGCCTAATCAGTCCTTCCTGGGCAACAGATGCAATGAGGTCGCCGTTGGCATCAAAAATTGTACCTCGAGTAAAACCGCGTGCCCCTCCGGAAAAAGGACTGTCTTGTTGATACAACATCCATTCATCTGTGCGAAAGGATTTATGGAACCACATGGCGTGATCCAGGCTTGCGACCTGAAAATTCTTAGCTCCCCATCCCAGACCATGTGGACGATAGCTTGTGTCGAGTAGTGTCATGTCCGAGGCGTACGCCAACAGACATTGATTTAACCGAACGTCTTCGGGCATTTCATCCGCTGTTCTTATCCAGACGTGTTGGAAGGGTGGGTGGGGCTCCGGGTTGAACTCATTAATGGGTTCAACGTATCTCATCTCGATGGGCTCGGGACGATTTGCCTCCTCGGTCATGTAATCGGGTATGGAAGCAGCATGCTTTTCGCGCAACTCTCGCCGACTGAGACAGGATTCCGGGGGAGGCACGTCCGGTTTTTCGGATTGATGCTCCAATCCGCTTTCCAGTACCTGGAAGGAAACTGACATGCTGAATATGGCTTCCCCGTGCTGTATTGCCACGACACGTCGTGTGGTAAAACTTCTGCCGTCACGAATTCGGTCAACCGAGTAAAGTATAGGAACCGTGGTGTCGCCAGGACGCAGAAAGTAGCCATGGAGGGAATGCGCAGTTCGCGTTGTATCCTCTACGGTTCTTGATGCCGCTACGAGTGCCTGTCCAATCACCTGGCCACCATATACCCTCTGCCAGCCTTCCGATGGGCTGGTTCCTCGAAACATGTTGACCTCGATAGGCTCGAGATCTAGCAGATCGTTAAGCTCCTGATTCATCGGATACTAGTACTTGTATGAATCTGGTTTGTATGGCCCGGATTCCGGTACGTTAATGTACGATGCTTGTTGATTGGTTAGAGAAGTCATGACACCGCCGAATCCCTGTACCATGTAAGCGGCTACCTCTTCGTCCAACGATTTTGGCAGGACCTCCACCGTTATCTCCTCGCGCTGGCTTGGATCGTGATCTGCCCAGGCGCGCTCAAATAGAAACACCTGTGCAAGAACCTGATTTGCAAAGGATCCGTCCATAATCCGCGATGGGTGACCCGTCGCGTTACCAAGGTTTACCAACCGACCTTCCGACAGCAGAATCAGGTAGTCCGAAGGGTCGTCGCTACGATAGATTTTGTGGACCTGAGGCTTTATTTCCTCCCAGTTCCAGTTGTCTCGCATGAACTGTGTATCGATCTCGGTATCAAAGTGCCCGATATTACAAACTATCGCGTTGCTACTAATCGACTGGAGCATATTCTTGTCGCACACGTTAACGTTACCGGTACACGTTACGAGCAGATCGGTTGCAGCAAGCAAATCAGTGTCGATATCTTCGATTTTTCCGGTGTTGTTACCGTTCCGGTAAGGAGACACGACTTCATATCCATCCATACATGCCTGCATTGCGCAGATTGGATCGATCTCAACAATTCGTACGATCATGCCTTCCTGACGCAAGCTTTGAGACGAGCCTTTGCCCACATCACCATAGCCTATGACCATGGCCCGCTTGCCCGCGAGTAACATATCAGTCCCGCGCTTCACAGCATCGTTCAGGCTGTGTCTGCAGCCGTAACGATTATCATTTTTGGATTTTGTTACCGAGTCATTAACGTTGATCGCGGGTACTTTGAGTTCACCTGACTCGAGCATCTCGTATAATCGATGCACACCGGTTGTAGTCTCCTCGGTGATTCCGTGGATGGTATCCAGCATGTCAGGATACTTTTCATGCACCATCTGGGTCAGGTCGCCGCCGTCGTCGAGAATCATGTTGGCGTCCCAGGGGCTGCCGTCCTTAAGAATCGTTTGTTCGATACACCAAAAGAATTCTTCTTCGGTTTCCCCTTTCCATGCATAGACAGGAATATCCTGATCGGCAATCGCAGCGGCCGCGTGATCCTGCGTGGAAAAAATGTTGCAGGACGACCACCTTACTTCAGCACCCAGTGCGACGAGTGTTTCGATCAATACGGCTGTCTGTATGGTCATATGGATGCAGCCCAGTATCTTTGCACCAGCGAGAGGTTGGCCATCCTTGTATTTCTCGCGAAGGGTTATTAGTGCAGGCATTTCGGCTTCTGCGAGGGCGATCTCCTGGCGGCCGAACTCAGCGAGTTCGATGCTGGCGATTTTGTGGTCAGGTGTCGTCATATTTCTCTCTTTGCGATTAACGCATTTCGTATTTGTGTTCAGTCCACTCTCATCATGAGAGCACTGGCATGCAGCCGTAAGGAGTATGCCGAGGTGCGATGGTATACTGCACTGGATGAGTGGATCAATCAGTCAGACGCAGATGCTTTACAACCCGGAGGAAGAACGCGTTCTGTTTCGCATCAATTCAACGGGTAAACAGGAGTTTCGTTTCTGGATAACCAGGCGATATGCACTGTTGATGCTCAAGATATTGAAGGAGCACAGAGAGACTGACCCGGGCGTTGCGACACAAACCACACCGGAGGCGAAAAAGGCGTTGCAGAGCTTTATGCAGGAAAAGGCGATGGGGCAGGCTGATTTTAGTAAAAAGTTCGAAGAAGAGGCCGATGAGTTGCCTTTGGGACAGGATGCTCAGATCGCTTTTAAACTTAATTACGGCATAAAAGATGGAAATTTTCAGCTTGGGGTCCAACCGAAGGAAGGGCAGGGCATATCAATGGTAATTAATCAGGACTTGAACGTTAGTTTGACTCAATTGTTGCTGGCGGCTGCCAAGAAAGGTGACTGGCGATTCGCCGAATGGGAAGCATCTGACCCACTAACCAATGAACGTCAAGTCATTAACTAGTTTCTGTCCACAAGATCCGTTGGTACTTTCCATGAAGCTTCCATTCTGTCTTCATCTTCGTTACCTACACTTAAGGTCAAGAGTATGCATGTTAGCTTCATAGCGTTGGTACTCTATAAAGTCCTAACTCTCCCTTCCCCAAAAAGTGTTAGGACTTTTTTTTGCCTGTCATTTGGATGTTGCAGCTAACCCTGGTTTTCTGAGATTTCCTGCTGGGTCTTATACAAGGGTAGTTTGATGCGAACTGTTACTCCGTTTCCACCTAGAAGGTTTGCAGCACTGACACTTCCACCATGGTGCTCTGCAATGACTCTGACAACATATAATCCCATACCGAAGTGCATTCGAGTATCTGTTTCTCTAATGGATACCATGGAGTCGAAAATGTTGTCCGACTTATTCGTAGGAATGCCGGGACCATAGTTCGTGACAAAAAGAGTTAACTCATTATTGTCCGTCGTTAAACCGATGGTAATAGTTGAACCCTCGTCCGAGAAATCAACGGCGTTATCGACAAGCTTATCGAGAACCTGTTCGATTCTGGAATCGGAGACCTCGCTCAAGACACTATTCTGAGTACCTTTGTACTCGAATGACCTGTTGGAGTGCGTGACTCGGCAGTTCGCGATATAGCTTTGTACAAGCGCTAGCAAATCCACCACCTCGAAGTCTTCGGCCTCAAGTGCTTCTTCCAGGCTGGCAGCATCGGCAAGATTCTGCACTATTATCCCAATTCTCATCACGGCACGCTTGGCGCTATTCAAGTATCGTTGCTGATCTTGCGGAGACGGGTCGTTCTCCAGGTTTTGTAATGAAGTGCTTAGTGCATTCAAAGGATTGTTAATTTCGTGGCGCAGCGTTCGAGGCATGTTCTCAAGGAACTGAGTGTGTTGATGAAGTCGTGCCAGCATGCCTGAGAAGCTTCGTGCGAGATCCCCAATCTCGTCTCCTGATTCGGTCTCAGCAAGAAGATGGTTGGTTTGTAAGCGTCCATAGATATCGATCGCGTCGGTGGCTTCACCGCCAAGTTTTCTAATGCGACGGGCTAACCTCACGGAAAATGCGAGGATCAAAGCCACGAAAATCAAGATGGAAAATACCGAAAAGTTAACGATTTGCGTCAATCCATCGCGTCGTAACTTTAGGATGCGATCCGTATTTTGTTTAAGCACCACGGTGCCGATTATCTCGTCCTCTGCAACGATTGGATGCGCCGCGATAATCACTTCCCCTTCTTCCTCACTGAACTTCCGCTGAAAATTTGGCGTCCCCGCGAGTGCGTCTTTAATGACCATGCTTTCGACTTCTTCAGTAGTAGCTCTCAAGCTTGGTTCCGCTAGCTTATAGAGTGAATCGAGAAGGAAACTGATTACTGAGAACCAATTCTGATCAGCGTCCTCATCGAGTGCTGCAGGCGAGAGCTGACTTCCCCCTTCGTCAACTCGAATTCGACCCTGGCGATCAATTACCTGGATATTTGCGCCGGAGTACCCCAGGCCCTCGACGATTCGTAGTACCTCGGGTGATTTTAGAAGCACTAATCCGAAAGCTTCCTTCCCATCTGACGGCAGGGTAGCCGTCAATGATTCGACAACCCGCGTGTCCTTATCGTCAACATCGACCACCACCAGGCCGAAAGTAGGAGAGGTGCTACCAATAATTTCCAGTGGCATGCGGAACTCGATGGAGTAACCGTTCTCGTTCTGGGTCATAAAGCCCTGAATACGGTTTTCGGCGGCACCTATGGCATAACGCCAGTCGCTCATTGGGTAGGCAGTAGTGACGCCCGGGTCGGTCATTGTAACTACATACCGCTTTGTGGTGCCGTCACTTCCGGTGAACTCGATGCGGATATGATCGGACAGGTCGAGACGTAAAATATTTCGATCTCTGAAAACCAGGTGATCGTCATTCACATGGAGCAAGGTGAATATCTGGTCGTTATGTTCTCCCAGAACAAGGTAAAACTGGTTAGGTATCGTTGGACTATCATCCTGCGGGTCAAAACCACCGAATCCAATCTGGTAGTCCAGGATGTTCTCCCAGTCGTTATCTTGACCGTCAATGCGAATGGGGTTTTCTAAAGGGTGAGCGAAAAGCTGTTCATAACCCTCTGGTGATAGGGGCAGGTCGTCGAACAGGTCCGAACGACCGTTAAGCAATGTTGAGATACCCTCTGCTGTGAGCAGCTGCGCATTGGCCTGGCTGTCTACGAGGAAGTCTTCCATCTCACGCAGGTACTGATAACTGAACCAGGGTATGACAACCAGGGCCAGACTCATCAGGATGAGCAGTTTTGTTCCTAGCTTTGGTCCTCGTAGTATGGGGGAAGGTGTCGTCGAAGCCACTCTGGGATCACTGTTTTACAGACCAGCGGTAACCGAATCCATATTCAGATTTAATGCAGTCGAACTCTGGATCGATAGCCTCAAACTTTTTGCGTATGTTGCGCATGTGGGTATTTATCGTGTTGTTGGTAACAAGACTTTGCATCGTCGCGTTCATCAACGTGTCGTATGACACGGCATGTCCTGGAACGCGGACTAACTTTGCCAGCATACGGAACTCTGTACCTGATAGATTGATAGGCTCATCTTGCCAGGAGACCAGCAAAGCCTCCTGATCAATTGAGAGATCGCCTACCATTTTCGCGCTTGTCGAGCCGCTCGCTGATTGTACTCGCGCTTCTTTGATACGCAGTAGTGAGCTAATACGTTCAGCCAGGTAATCGAGAGAGATTGGTTTCGGCAGGTAATCCCAGGCCCCAAGTCTGAGGCCAGAGATTTTGTCAATTTCTGCAATACGTTCGGTCAAGAAGATAACAGGTAGAGTCGGAGACTTAGACAGAAGGTCCCTGCATATTTCGAATCCCGCATCGACTTCATCACCAAGAATTATGTCCAGAATGGCGAGATCCGGCAACTCATTATCGAAACCTTTGAGTGCTTGTTCTCGATTGCTAAACGCGGTTACGTCGTAGCCTTTCTTAATTATTGCGTCGACGTAATTATCCCGCTGGTCAGGATCGTCTTCTACGATCACGATTCGCTTTACCATTTTTCTCCTGTGAAGAGTTGTTCCTGAGAAGAGATTCGTGGAGAACAGATACTATGACAGTCGAAGGTAAAAAATCTCACCAAAGGTCAGGTATTTCTACCGCATTGTACCGAATTCATTGTTTCTCCACACTTGTTCAGGGAACTTTCATTATCCTTCAACGTATCGTTGACCATTTAAGGGTTTACTTGTTGACTCATACAACTAAGCACTGAAGCAAGTTTTCCCATGAAAGTATTCCTACCGGTTACAGACTCGCTTTTGGATAAGTATGGTACTGAACAGCTAGTTCCTTTTAATCCTGAGTTTCTTGTCCAAAGTGACGTTGTTGCAAGAAAACCGCGTAACTGGATAGACGACGACGACTATGTATCTGCCTGCGAGCGTTTAAAAGCAACCCAGGCACTTTCCGCTTAGCTTTTCTAGTTAGATAGCCCAGATCGCTAATCTTGTATTTATTATGGCCTGTCGGCATGGCACCTGCTGAAAGGTTCTAGCTCTTTAGAAGTTATGCCTCCCAATCCCTCTATTTTGGTCCAAATTGCTCATTTTGGCGAGGTCCTGTCAAATAAGAATAGCGAGTCTTACTCGTTAGGATTTAGGATTCTTTCTTTGCTTTCTCGCGTATTGCTTCCATTTCCTCAGGGGTGAATACATTGGTGTCAGCGTTTTGTCTGGCGGCCAATTCCTCTGAATCTGTAGTTGCTTGCGCGTCAGCCTCGGCCTTTAGGCGCATGGACGCTGCTTCTTCCTGGGTGAGGATGTTTGTATCTGCTGTGTGTACATTCTCGTCGGGCACAACATCGGGCTCGGGATTATTCTTGGAGCCAGTTTTAGATAACAACCACACGGCGCCACCTATTAACAAGCAAACTAATAGCGCTATTAACGCAAGTGCAGTGAAATCCATTACCGGCTCCCTTGGTCAGTTTTCATAGGATACTGCGAAAGCGACGATGGTCATAATGCCAATGGCCATGCAGGGTGATTCCGATGACGAGCGGAAGAATGGTAGGATTAGCGCTTTTTTGAGAGAGAAATATGTCTGCATTAACCTATGAAACAGAAGCGACGGCGATGATCGTTGGCGTCGGTTTGATGGGCCAGTTTCTGGCGACTAACGCGCCTGATTGGCTTGGGCTATCGAAGCTGGTGCTGGTAGACCATGCTGATGAGATTAATGTTGCAGGGAACATGACTCCGTTAACCCAGTTTGCGGATTCCGTTGCCGCCGGAGGGAATACCGAAGTCGTCGCGGAGACCTTGAACGTATCCAGTGAAGAAGAGGTGGCGGAGTTATTTGCACGGCACAAGAATATCCGCTATATCCAGCATACCGCAGGTATCTCTCCACGGCCGCTTACCCCACCCGAGGAGCTTACCAAAGAGGACGTTATTGGCGCGTGTGAGGTCAATCTCTGGGGTGCTCACAATATACTGAAACAGGGGATCAACGCTGGCGCATTTGGACCCCGCACCCATGGTGTTATTATTCTTTCCACTTCCGCAACAGTTGGGTCAGAAGGCCGGGCCAGTGCAGCCTACGAAGAGTCGAAGGGCGGCCTAATGAACCTGTTGACCTTGCAGTCACGCTATTTTCTGGAACGGCATGGTCTGGTGCTAAATGGTATTGCCCCATCTCCCTTGCGTGGCCCCATGGCAGCGCAGAACCCCGTTAGTGCGGGGCGTCTTCAGGCGGTTGAGGATGAAATGCCCATTGGCGGTCTGACTGAGCCCAAACATATCGCTGCGGCCACAATGTATTTCTGGTCGGACGAGTGCTGGAGCGTCGGCGAGGTACTAACGACCGATGGGGGCTATACGAAACATAAACCAATCTATGGGAGTCTCTAATGAAAACCGCAACCATTAATGTTGACCCATCGCATGTCATTGACGAGGTAAGTCCACTAGTTTTTGGTGGTTTCATTGAGCACATGGGCCGCTGTGTCTATGAGGGTGTATACGATCCGGACTCGACCGTTGCGGATGAAGACGGTTTTCGAACAGATGTAATGGATGCATTACGTGAACTGCAGATGACCATCATGCGATATCCCGGTGGTAACTTTGCTTCAGGCTATCATTGGGAGGATGGCGTCGGTCCGCAAGAACAGAGACCAACAGTGCGTGAGTTGGCCTGGCAGAGTATTGAAACCAACGCGTTCGGAACGGATGAGTTCCTGAAGCTGTGTCGCAAGATGCAGTGGGAGCCGATGATGGCCGTTAATCTGGGTACGGGCACACCGGAAGAAGCCAGGAACTGGGTCGAGTACTGAAACTCCGATGCGGGAACCAAATATTCGGACCAACGGGTTAGCAATGGGGCAAAAGAACCCTATGGTATTAAATACTGGTGTCTGGGTAATGAAATGGACGGTGCATGGCAACTGGGTCACGTCCCGGCAAAGGAGTACGCGATTCGTGCGCAGCAGGCGGCGAAAATGATGAAGGACTGTGACCGCAGTATCGAGACCATTGCTTGCGGCTCCAGCGGAGCGGGGGGACCAACCTTTCCCACATGGGACCGTGAAGTCCTGGAATATGTTGGTACGCTTGCGCGTTACGTAAGCCTGCACAGGTATGTCGGCAACCGTAACAATGACCCTCTAGAATATTTTACGACGGGGGCCAAAGTTGATAGGCAGATAGAGACGATTGATGCGACCTGCCGTTATGTGCAGGCTGTAAACAGCGCCTCCGGTGCCTTCATCAAAGGAAGCAGGTCCAACCGTAGACACTATCTTTGTTTCGATGAATGGAACGTCTGGTACAAGGATATGACCGTGGACGGCGTGGGTAAATTAGCGCCGGCTCTCATTGAAGAAGACTACAACTTTGAAGATGCCCTGGTTGTAGGGCAGTTTTTCAACAGCTTTATTCGTCACGCTGACGTCGTGAAGATTGCCAATCTCGCTCAGGTAGTAAATGTTATTGCGCCATTAAAAACACATGTAGATGAACTGTTGAAGCAGACGACCTTTCATGCGTTTCGCTTATTCTCTGAGAGCAAGAGTGGTCAATCATTGCATCTTGTGGTGTCAGGAGATTCTTTTGACACGGATGAAGGACCTATCTCGTGTCTGGATAGCTCTTGTATCTATTCGGCTGAGGGGAATAGTCTCTCGCTTTTTATGATTAATCTTTCGCCAACGGACGAGATGACTGTAACCGTGAACCTCCATGGCTTGGAAGCGGCGAGCGCTACTGGAGAAATTCTTCACCATACGGATTTGAAAGCGCTGAACACCTTTGAAAATCCAGATGTAGTCGCCACAGCGGAGTTTGATGATGTATCGATAACCGCGGACGGCTTAATGGCTGAGTTACCAGCTGCGAGTTTAGTGCGTTTGGTAGTCGAAACGAGATGATTCGTGTCGAGATCCAAAACTTACCGTAGGCTGTTTCGCTGTTGTATCCAGCGTGCCAGCTTTTTTTCTCCTGATCGTTTGCCTTCTGGTTGAAACGATCCAGGATCGACCCGGCCGCTGAGTCATCGCCTATTTCAATTAGAAACTTAATAAGCTTTTCCATGGTAGGAAGGTACTTCGGATGTCTGTTCAGATTGTCTCTAAAGCTTCCTACAGCCTCTGTCTGTGCTTGAGCCGTCTGATAGCTATATAGAGTTATTAGAGAGGCACTTTAGTCAATCTGTCGGTGGCAGAAATAAAAAGGATGCAGGAGAACTTAAGCGACACTGGCATTTCTTTTTGTTGTGTAGGTCGGCTTGTACCTGCCGTCCGATCCATTTCACTCGCCGTTGCAGGAATCGCAGGGGTTAAACCCGGCCAATTTTTTGACTACGACCTGCTGGCTTGCAGCATTTTGGCTGGTGGTTTATCAGTGCTAGTTGTCGGTATCAATCAATTCATAGAGGGAAATATTGTGGCTATTAGAGTAAACAAAAACAGCGTCTGGCCCCTGAACAAAATCCAGGCATTTTTAGAGACCCAGGTTTCGCCCATAAGAATTGCTATCAACAATGGTGACTTTCCACTCATAGCATCATTGTGGTTTGAACTGGATGAAGCCGGTGAGCAACTTGTCTGCGCATCTCACAAATCAAGCAAACTGGTACAAAAGCTGGAGCTGGATAATCGTTGTGCTTTTGAAGTCGCCACAAACGATGCCCCCTATAAAGGGGTCAGAGGCGTCGGTAGTGTCGAACTCACCCAAGTGGATGTTGAAAAAGTTCTGCCACGACTCGCTGACCGATTCCTAAAGGGCTCGAATCCACAGCTGGTGGATTGGCTCAGCAGCCGCCTGGAAGATGAATATCTACTTCGCGTTAAACCCCAATGGATAAGTTCCTGGGACTATAGCTCGAGAATGAAAGCCTAGTCGGCATGTCAGTGATGGTCTCCCGATGATCTAATCATACTGGTTGAACGTAATTTATATAAATCTTCCCTGAAAGTTCTTCTCATGACTGAAAATGGTGAATTCGCTCAACACGTCAGTTCGGCTATTATCCAACCGATAGAGGAGTTGCTGGTCTACTTTGAAGCCAGCCACTCTGATGAGGAATACCTTTATTTTTCGGGGGTTCTCAGCCTAATTAAAGAACCTGGCAATGAAGCTGATGTGATTACAGCGGTGATTGAACTATCAAAGTGTGCATTTCTTGGCTTCTACTACCCTGATCATCTTCAGGAAAAGATCAACAAAATTCTCGATGACTCAATTCTCATTGCCCACACAATGAGTGCTGACCAACAGCCTCAGTAATGATCATTAAAAGGAATGACAACGCGAGTACAACAGCCATTCCTAAATACTAGAGAAGACCAATATTGAATGAAATAAATCTATGACTGATAACAACAAAATAGCAATAGCACTGGAAGATAAAGTGAATAAACCACATTTTCTAAAGATTGGTCAACGATGACAATTGCTGATTTCTATCCAAATTTAAAACACCTTGGCGTGTTGATCCTTTTGAAGGTCAATGACTGCTATGGGCCGGGCTTGCTGGCTTACAGATGGTCGGGTCGATCACTGAGGCAACCTTTAGGTCGGGCAAGGGTGACTTTGACCTGTTGATTCAAGCGCGTTTTTTAGGAATGAATGGTAGTCGCAGGCTTAAGCGGTGGCGGTTGCGGTTCTATTTGATCGAGGATTTTTTGGATTATCTCTGGGTCAATAATGTCGGCGATAACGCGCATGGAGCCACCACACAATGGACACACCGTAATATCAATGTTAAAGACTCGTTTGAGCGGTTCGCCGCTGCGACGCATGCGAGAAGTGTGGTGGACCCGTCCGAATCATTGCATCTATAGAGGATCCTGATGTTATTCAGAATATCCTGAAGCACCTAGGCCTGGATCGGCCAGATGATCCGCAAAACCGCTCACCGCCAGTGGACCTGATCGATTAACAAACGACGCTATTCTGAATTCCAGCACATCGACTACAGATCGGTGACGGTTTCGATCGGCCAGAGCTTGGATTCTAGAGACAAATCGCCGAATTTCTAATGTTGAACTCATTCAACTCGTGGATGAGGCCACGGAAAGAGGGGGTTACAGGCAACTCCAAGGGATGACGATACTTTTCTGAATGTAGAAAAAGGGTGTTAATTCTTACTAACCGCCGTCATCGTCAATACCCTCGATATCCTTGAGCTCCCTGCGCAGTTTCCCGAGTAATTCCTTGAGTTTTTTCTCTGGCATCGATTTCCCCGTCAGCAACGCATTCTGTTAGAGACGATTCTAGTTCATGGGCACCTGTTTGGGGTACCAGTAACTTAGATATTCAGCGTAAAGCGCATAGTCGGGCTTGCCTTGCACCTCGACCTGGTGAGTGGTGGTTAACAACCTTTCCCCATCTCCCTTGTCTATGGCATTCAGAAGAGACACATGGAATCGAAGTCGAACACCGTCCGCAATGACCACAGGGTTAAGAACCCGCACCTTATCAAGCCCATAATTCAACGAATAGGCGCTGTCTATCGGACGAAGACCGGCACTCTCAAAAAAATATGAGCATAGTGCCACCATGTGAAAGCCATGAATCAAGGTTCCACCATAGGGGGTGGTCTTCCCATATTCAGGATCGCAATGTCCGGGCTTGGCCCAACGAGTCACCTCACCAAAGATATTCACCTGAACCTGGTCGATGTCCACCCAATTGCTGACACCCAGTGATTGACCGACAAACTCATGGATATCACTCAAGCGGAAGGGTTTACGGTTAGATTCACTCAACGCTGGCCTTCTGAAGGCCCGTTAAGGGTACTAGGGTCTTTCGTGATGATACTGATGGCAATTGAGACAGGTGTTATTGGCCTTCCCGGGAGCATGGCAACTGCTGCAGGTTTCCTTGTCATGCGGCAGAAAGCCTCGAGGCATGGCGATGGAGGCATCTGAAGATTCATTCTTGGGGATGTGACATGTCAGGCAATTGCCGGGTTCATTCAGCATTGCCATATGTGGGCGGTGATTAAACTTTGTGAATCCGGATGCATCATACAGGCGCCCGGCCGCACTCCAGGGGGCAGCTTCACCCTGTACTGTGTGACACTTGGTACAGCTTTTAAAATCACCACTCAGTTCATCGAGCATCAACGCCCTGAGGCCAGCTCTCATTTCATCCATGGAGGTCATCTGGGCAGTTTTACCTTGAGATTTACCAAGCGTTTCAATCCAGGTTTTCAGCCAGCTGTCCGAGTGAGCAACAGCACGATAACTGATCGCACCTTCATCGGAGTCTACCCGCCAACCGCTCATATGCTTCGATGCCATCCAATCCGTCGTCAGCTCTTCATCGTCTGTCGCGTCTACTTCTTCCCCTGCGAGGTCGTCTTCAAGTTGCGGCAAATAACGTTGCTTGAACATCTGCATCACAAAATTTGCTGCTGACAGCTCTGCTTGCAGCGTCTGGAGTTCCGGATCGGTCGCCTCAAGAGAAAAGGCTTTGGATAGCCGGACGGTTCGGGCTTTTTCACCAGATGAGGAGTAATCGGCCAGTTCGGACACCAGCTTCTTTATCGCCGTTGCCAGTTGTGCTTTTTTCTCGGGCTCACCTTCGTCCTCCAGAATGAAGAACCATTCAAACATATCACCGGCGGCACCATCACCGTCATAGATTTCTGAGAGCAGCGGTAACGCTTCGTCGTCCCCGGCCAACAGCAACGTCATCATAGGCGTCAGGTTTTCACCGACGGCTAACTCAGCCGGCCAATAAACAGGATCTTCAAATTCCATTTCAGGTAACTGCAGAAACGGTACCGGGTTTTTCTTGATGGCATCACCGTGATGATCTTTTGAACGCTGCTCATGGCAACCCTGACAGGAGTTCTCAAATGGACTGACCAACATCGTTTTACCCTCTGCGTCAGCCTGGTGACAGGACTGGCAATCAAGACCATCATCAAACCGTGGCTGGTGCTTGGCATGATCAAACTTGATCCCACTCGAAATACTGGTGGCTGATGTGAACGCCGGATGCCCATCGTTAAAGCTCTCAAACTGATTGGTATGACAAACCTGGCACTGGATATCACTCATGACTTTCATATCATGAGCGGCGCCCTCGTGTTCGTTGTGACAGGTCGAACAGGTCCCCTGGGTCTGGTCCAGCATGGGTTCACCGTGCACCTGATCTGACAGACCCAATAGAAAACTGGTCGGTCCAGCGAGCATGGATAACTCTTCGACAGCAGGGGAAATCTCAGAGAGCTCTGCGGCGCTATGAACTTTCATCGCGATTGCCTGATCCGTTTCGGAAAAATGACAACCCAGGCACTGCTGGTTGACCTCGACACTATGGGTCTCGGTCTGGCTCGCTATCATCGACAACCACCTCCCGAATCCTGATTCTGCGCCCTTATGACAAACCTGGCAATTAGGCACGCCGGGGGGCGGCTCAATAGCAAGGTGCGCAGCAGAGAGTGTTCCGGGAGAAACCATGGTCAGTGAATTTGGACTCATCAACCAGACAAGCAGTACCGCGACAGTAAACAGGCCTGCACCAATGGTCAACCTTGTTCTTCTGGCTCTTAAACTGCGTACAGGCTGGCATGGAGGTTGCTCTGGCGGTGGGCAGGCACATTCACCGGTCGGTGATGGTCCAGCGGTGCACGCGCCTCCGAGCACGTCAGAGCGCGTACAAACCCACCGATCTCCGTCCTTAAAGGGCTCGCAGATCGATTGCGCAGCAACAGTACACCGACCTTTACCATCCGGACCCAGCATGCAGGGATTGCCGTCTTTAGCCCACCCGCAAACCCACTGCTGGTTTGGTCTCTCATACTGACTGTCCCGATGACCTATTTCCTGCAGTGGTATTCTCACGACCCACCGTATGTGAATGCATAAATCAGCACAATGTGGGCCACCAGGAACATCAGCAACACCAGCGTCATGGGAATGTGGAAGAATAGCCAGAGTTTAAGCAGGCCCTGCCGGGCATAGTGAAAGTCCAGGTCGTCCTTCAGCTTGATGAGATCATCCAGCTCTGCCGCAAGCACTTTGTCTTGTTCATCAAGATACCGATCTGATTCTCGCAGCTCATGCCGCAGCCGATAACTGGTTCGTTCAGATCTCACAAGGTGAAGCAGAACGTTCCTCGGACCCGCCAGAAAGTACATCAGGTAGGATTCGTAAAATTCAGCGAGAATCGAACTGGCTGATTGCTCGATCGACTGCAGGATAATCTGTTCAACCCGGTCTTTGATCTGCCGCCGAAAGAGTGGGATCCGCTCAAAGATCACTTCATTGCCACGGCTGGATAAAGTCGTCGGGATGGTGCGGGTCAGGTAAAACCCAAACAGCCCGCTGGCCACCATCAGCGTAAACAGCGCGTAGAGTGCGATATCAAGATGACCTGTGGGTACCTTCCCGCTGGTATGAAACAGAAATATCACCATCGCCGCGATACCGAGATAAATATGCATCTGCAGCCAGGTCGAAGATTTCAACAGGGGTGGGTAGGTTAGTTTTTTACGCAGGTTATAGCTCGACAGAAACACCACGACTGCAAACAGCAACCAGCCGGAGGTCACTACCACATCGGAAAAGGCAATCCGGTATCCGATGGCATACGGTGTCAATATCAAAAGAACCAGAGCCAGGGCCGCAATAGACAACAGGCGGCGGGTCCTGAACAACATGTTTTTTAATATCACCGGTTAAGCCACTCTGACAGATCAAGCAGGTCGTCCATATCTGCCCTCGTCAATGCATCATGAGGGCAGGCTCTGGCACAAGCCGGGCCACCATGGTGATCAACACAAAGGTCACATTTGGTGGCTTTAACGATAGCCTTGCCCTTAACAGGATCAACCATCAAAGCGTCATCCTGTGATTGATCTCGCACATTCACCAGCCGGATGTTCTCGTAAGGGCAACTGTTTGCACAGGTACCGCAACCAATACAGGTGACATCATTGATAACAACCTCACCACCACCCTCCGATCGATGAATGGCCCCGGTCGGGCACCCAATCATGCAAACCGGATCCGCGCAGTGCATACATGCGTTCGCGATCATATGGTGATCGTGAATCTTGCCATGCCTGATGAAGCGTGGGTTGTTGTTGTGGCCGGAAGCACAGGCTCGAACACAATCATCGCAACGGGTACAACGATCAAGGTCTATCAGCATGGTTGCCGTGCCATTGATATATCGGTTCTCGGCCAGAAACTCCATCATTGGAGCCCCGGAGAACTCTCGCTTGCGGCGATCGCCACGCCAGCTAGCCCGGCGGGTCGACATGGCAGTCTTGTGGCGTTCCATTGTTTCACCCAAAAACTTTTCGGGGAAGTTTCCATCCGGCCAGGTCTTCATCATGGCGGGATAAATAACCTGTTCGAAAGTCCGGGTGGGAACGCGCACGATGTCTGTATACCCCGCCGCCCTGAGCGTCGTCTGAATGGGCGAATGATCATCGGTTGATACATTGTGCATCAACTCCTGCAGGCCATGCACATCACCTATGCCCAGGTACCCAAAGGTGTATTCTCCGGCACCATGGCGCCGACTCATGCGCGCAAAGCCTGCCCTGATAATCAGCAGTCCATTCGGATACTGACCTTCTTCCTGGACAACAGGCTCCTGTGTCAGTAAATCCTCATCTCTTTTTCTCAGCTGCTGGTAGGTGCCATGCCAGTCGTATGATCCAAAAGTTTCAAACTCCGCTTCTGCCAGCAGTTGGTCCCATTGATCCTCATCCAGGTCGATCGCCTGAATGAGCGGCGACATCCGGAATGCCCCCTTCAATCCATTCTGGCGAAACAGTTCATTAATATGGTCTCGCAGACCATTGTCGTATTTCATCAGATCGCGAAGGCCTTGCCAGCGTATCTCTAGCAGCCTTGTTGTTCCCGGACCAGCGGCAACGACGGTGACTGACCGCTGAACCCTGCCAAGTGCCGCCAGTTCACCGAACAGACTACCTTCAGGAATAATATTATGTCTGGCCTCGGAGTAGGATTCAGGTGATAGCTCCAGAATGTTCGGGACATCCTGCACAAACACTGTTCCGGATGGATCAAAAACCGCCTTGTCGCGATGCTGCGGGTACAATCTGGAATCACGAACTTCCGGTGCAAGTGCGTTGGTGAACAATCCCTTGACGGACTTCAACAAACTTTTTGAGTGACCGGCTTGCCGGCCAAGCTGCGCTGGATCCAATCCCTCAATAATCGCTCGACAGTCACCGTCTAAAATCAGAAAAGCTGAATTGCCATAGTCTCCCTGGCGAACAATGGCATCACCCTCTCTGTAGAGGCGGATCCTGGTATCGTTTGCAACAATACTGGCCAGCGGGAGTGAGTCAGGGAAACGGGAGGCATCCATCTCCGAGAAAGGCTCTTTCGCAAAGAGATCATTCAGATCTGAGAAGCTCATCTCTCTGCGTTCAGCTTCGTTGGTAAAATCCATGCCGAACGGGAGATCCCACCGTTTCGGTTTGTCCCCGACAGGTGTATTGACTTCTACCACAACAGTTTCCTATGGTTTCATTAGTAGGGGTTACCTTTCGTTTCGGTCGGAATCAGGCCATCTATCGCTGAAAGCCCAGTACCGTCGTGGTTACCGAGGAATGCTTTAGTTGCATCCCCGAGCGCTATAGGCGTTGCTGCATCGACAGTCGCTCCTTCATCAATGTTCGCCGTGACCTTAGCCAACCCTGATTGAATTTCGGGGATTGACGTAGCGGCGAGGACAGCATCCACTCGACCTCGGGCCTGGTTCGCCCGGGCGATCATTGCCTTGTGAAATTCACCACCACGAGTTTCGACCCGGCTGATGTTTTCAAGTGATGTTTCAAGGTCAACCATTAACCCGGTCACATACAACCGACGTCTCTGCTCGGCAGTCGCTTCCCGATTCGTTGGTGAATCCGGTGCACCGGCTGAACTGCTGAAATTGTGACGCACTTCCCCCTGTGACCAGACAACCAGATCAAAATCGCTTCCGGCTTTGTGACCGCCATCGTTCACGATGGATTCATTGGGTACTGTATGACACCCGAAACAGTTCTTCGCAATGTCGTAGATCATTTCAGAATTGATCATTCCCGCGGCCTGTGCTGCACCCAATCGCTTTTCCCGGGCCATCGGACCCTCAGCTTTACCTGTTCCCCACTTGAGGTCATCAGCTGCGGTGTCACCGCCTGCTTTCGAGTGCAGGGCAAGCCAATCTCGTGCCGGACCATGACATGATTCACAACTCACGCCGAAAGAGGCTCTGAGCTTGTCATTCTTAACTTCAGAGGTGTAGTGACACTGCCGACAATCATCAGCACGCTTCATGCTGCGCTCGCCAATCGTCTCAAGAATAGCGACTGCTTCTTCGGATCTGTGTCTGTCCTTGAAGGTCGCAAAATGACGAGTGTTTTGCCACGCCTCTGTTTCAAGTGCATGACAGGATTCGCAATTGTCATCATTTTTAATGGGTCCAACAATCTTGGACGCTACTTCCATTTCCTGCTCAACTGTCATCAGCGAATTGGCCAGCGCAAAAAACGAAGCGCAGCCGAGTAGAACGACCATCAGAATCCTGAACTTATTTTGCATGTATACGCACCTTCTTGTTTTTCTTGTGATAGTTTGCTTGTTCAATTCTCTAGACGTCACACGTCGATATAGATCGCACCATCCGGCACACATGAGCAAGCCAGAAACGTTCCTTCTTCAGCATCATAATCTGGCTGGTTATCACCATAACTGACCTTGCCATCAATCAGAGTCGTCAGACACGTCCCACAATTTCCTGCAAGACATGCATAAGGTATATCACAACCGTTTGCCTCAGCAAACTTGACTATACTCTCAAAGGCAGGGTCCCAGTTCACTGTCTTCCCCGCACGCTTGAAAGTAATTTCCGGACCTTCTGCATTTTCATTAACCTGCATCACTGGCGCTTTTCTGCCGGATGCGGGTCCAAAACTCTCTCGTAAAATGTCTGCGTCGGGCACGCCCCAGTTTTCCAGGTCTTCAATGACTGTTTCCATCATCGGCGGTGGCCCACACATCAGGAACTGGTAATTGTTTGACGGTAACATCTGTTTGAACAGCTCTACGGAAACACGACCATTGACATCATAATCAACGCCTTCCTGATCAGTCTCCAATGGCCGGCTATAGCAAACAACGACTTTCACGTTACTGTGTGAGGCCTTTACGGTCTCAAGATGCTCGCGCATTGCATGGGAGTTACTGTCTATAGTGCCGTAAAAGAACCATACCTCTCGGTTACCCCCCATCGCCGTGACGGTATTCAGCATGCTCAGCACAGGTGTTATTCCCACACCACCACCGATCAGGACAATTGGCCGATCGCTGGTCGTATCCAGAAAAAATTTACCTGAGGGGGCCCTGACATCGAGGATGTGTCCCACATCCACATTGTCATGGAAAAAGTTTGAAGACACGCCAGGCGCCGCTTCAGGGAAATCGCGGGGGGCGGGGACTCGCTTAATCGATACTCTATAGAGCTTCTCATCAGAAGCGTCTGAGAGTGAATAGCACCGGGTGACAGTGCTTGTTTCACCGGGCACTTTCAGTTCAAAAGTCAGAAATTGCCCCGGTTCAAAACCAGGAATAGGACGATGGTCATGGGCTTCAAGGTAAAACGAGCAGATCTGCTCGTCCGGGCTCTCAATCTCGCGCCGCACAACCTCAAATTTTCGGTTACCACTCCATGAGAGCGATTTGCTGATCGACTGTTCATGTTTTTCCCGCGCCTTCTGTACAGCGATACGCATCCGCTGGGTTTCAAGCTCATGGATCTCCCGCTCATTCCTAGAACGGCGGAACGAATCGATAACGAACAACAATGTTGATGTCATTAATCCCAGCATCACGAAGACGCCAAGAATCCAGCTGCTCTGTGCCAGAAAAGCCATCAGAACTCGGTTCTCATCTCGAGCCTGAGCCCGTAATCATTGTCGCGGGAATTATTGAGTGTGCCAAATGCATCCGCCTGCATCACGATATGCGAGCCGAAGACGTGTCGATAACGCATCCCGACAGACAATGCGGCATCGCGATCATCAGCGGTTTGCTGTCTGGCACCTATCTCAAAGATAAACTGGTTAACTACTGGATCAATAAACCACTGATATCCAAAGGCACCGCCATATGATTTGTCAGCCCTGTTTCCCAGTGGCGCGCCGTAACGGCCAAGACCAACTGCCTGAAACAGAATGCCGGTTCTTCCCAGCGGACCACCCGTTGGAGGCCCCCTGGCCGCCGACGCGAATTTATCGATGCCGACAAAGAAATTGGTATAGACATGATCCTGGGTCCAGGCTGGTGACCAGGACAACTCTGCAAAAATGAGGTTGCCGTCACTGACGACATCAGATTCGTCGTCGGTAGCATGAGAACCAAGAATTCGGGTAGACAGATTGAAATGTCCAATTCGCCGAACATCACTCACGCCCCAGAAGAAACCATCCGTCTCACCGTCTGGATCATCGATGTAAACCAGATCAAGATTGTTAGTAGATTTGGGTCCGTCAAGCGCAAAAGACAGGGACCATAGCTTGGTGTTGTCACGCTCAAGGTTGTCGTCCCGGTGCACATCATTCCAGCCGAACAGGAAGGTAACCTGCAGGTCGGACCCGCCTTTAGGCAACAATGTATTCCGCGTAATGCCTATCGCATCTATCGAATCGTTGATCAACATACCTTCCTGGTAGTTGACCGGCTGCCTGCCGACTGCGAACCCAAGATCCAATCTCTTCTGATCGTTGCGATCAAGGTTGGGGAAAATATCACCGAGGTCACCTTCAAAAAAGAAAGTGGTGATTTGTGCATTGATGGCTTCAGCATAGCCATCTGCATCGCCTGGCCCATCAGGCTTGAACTGGTGAGAGGTGAACTGACCGTCCTCGTCGAGAGGGCGAATACCCAACAGGAAGCGCTCCGATCCTGATAATTGCAGGTTCGCGAACAGGTCAAGCCTGTTGGCCCACTCAGAAGTCGTCACATCATTCGCCCGGTATGTCTGCAGGGCAGTTCTGTAGGTTCCAAAAACCACCAGTGACGGTTGCCATACCGCACCCGTTGGCAGTTCCAGACCTTTCCCGATATTTCCAGGACCGAGGAAATCGTCCCCGAGTTCCAGAATAGGTTTGGGTCTCTTGGGGAAATTTTCAAAATCGAAGTGCGTAACAGCTTCAAGCGATATTCGAGAAGTCCGTTTGCCATCAGGCCCGATAGAGCCACCTGCCCCCAGTGCACTGGGTAGCCATAGGCACACCGTTAAAACAACGAAAAACGGACTGGGTGACATACTACGGCGCCTGAACAAGTTCAACTTCCCTTTGCCACACTATCTGATGCCCAGCAACCTGATTATCAGCAGGGTCGTCTGAATCTTCATTCCAGATCACGACCTCACCTTTTTCATCGATATGGCCATGGACCAACACTTCGGCGATATCTCTTGGACTGAGCTCGTAGTCAAACCCTACGTCCTTGATGGCGTCGATCAGATTGACCGGTACCATCGCCGCTTTTAACTCTACGATTGCCTTGATGGGATAGGTTGCACCCGCCAATTGCTCGGATGACACTTTATACTTCGCCGTGCGCACACCTAATGGCTCGATACCCAGCTTGTGTTTCCGCGCACCGTTAGGTCTCCCCTGCAAAATGGTGGGATTCCGTGACGGCCTAAGGAAAACAAGAGGACTGACAGAATAGTTAATCGCCAGAACCTGCTCACGCTCTCCACCGACAATATTTCTCACTAGAAACTTTGACTGAAGACTGAATAGTTCCTTATCCAGCGGCATTTCCCTATTATGAACGTAAGCAGAATGTAGATCCCTGACATCCCCATTGGGGTCAAGGTCACCAGACTCCTTCAATACCTTGCCGTCTGCGTCGACCACTTTGACATACAGCCAGACCAGTCGCTCTGCATCGAACCCGGTTGGAACGTTGTGTCCATTCGTGCCATTTTTCACGTCTACGACAAACTCAATCCCTTTGCGGGATACGTTATCGACTGAAATATCACCTAGCAGATAACCATTCCTGAGCAACTTCAGGCGTTCCTGCTCGATCTCTTTAAGGAGGACAAGGTTGTCCTGGATGATTTCCCGCGCATCATAACGATCATCCACCGACTCCCATCGCTCAGGAAACTCGAAGTCATAATCGACCTCGTCTTCGAATTCATCACTACCCCAGCCGGCTTTCCAGTCAAACTGGAGCCATTCTCGAATGGTTGCCATGCCACGGGCTCTTACGTCGTCCTTGTCTTTCTCCTCTTTGATAGCCCGCAGATCCAGCGGAAACAATGAGGGCGGCAAAACAGAATAGTCGGGGCCAACGAACATATGGTTAGTCAGTTTCCGAGGCTCTGTTTTTAGACTACCCACTTTAGCTGCGGGTCCGAAATCATAGTTCTTATGATAGAAGTCCGGATCGTCTTTGGCCGCAAGCACTTTGCCCGGTTCTTTTCCCATATGACAATCCTGGCAGGTGATGCCTTCAGCATTCGCAGGACTATTCTTGAATTCACTGAACGCCTCTTCAAGCCGAAAACCATTGACCAGATTGACGTCATGGCAGGTGCCACAGAATCCGGAAGTCGACATCTGGTCTGACCGTGCTACCTCACCATGAATTTTTCGACCCGCTTTTTCGTTGTCGACTACAAGACCTGCTTTGGAGATCGCACGTTCAAGTTCTGCCGGTTCCCCACTGGGTCCAAATATAGGCTCGGTCACCGGGCCTTCAGCAATCGCAAGTCTGCCGCTGAGTTTCCCGTAAGGCTGGCTCAACCTGTGACAGGCAATACAGGTGACACCCTCCCTGGAGGTGGGATGGCGATCGATATTGCTCATGAAAATATCTTCTTCCAGATTCATCCCCACCGGTGTGTGGCATCGAATACAAAAGTCGCCATTAGTGGATCTGGAGAATTTGAGGATAGTGCCATGAAATGCATTGAACACCGGACTCATCTGGGCATAGGCGTGCTGAGAAACCGACCACTCTTTGTAGTGTTTCGGGTGACACTCTCCGCAGGCTGTTGCAGAAGGAAATCGATCTTTCTCAAAAAGATCGGCGTGAGAAGTATCCTCAACCGCAAAAGAAGCGTTTGAAAGAAAGGTGAGTAAGACTAACAACGAACTTGCAAACTTCATGATCTAGACTGCTCAAATCTGAAGCAGACATTATGTCGATAAACTTCAGCAATGTGAACGTCGTAAAAGAATAGATTTACGTATCGGTGACTGGTTCATTCCACTTGTTTTGTTTACTTTGCTAGTGCTAGGTGGGCAGTACATGCTAACAGGAAGGTTAACGCTTAGGTTCACTAAAGAAAAAGAAGAAACACAAACGTGAAAACAGACAGATGTGAAAGCCCATGTGGGTGCTTGTAAACCTTTGATTTAACTGTATTTATACTCTTTTTTAACTCGAGGACACTAATAAAAACGGGTTTCCAAAGCTTTTCAAAACTCAAACCTTGCAGGAGCCAAATTACAGGCTAAGCGCTTAGCACGTGGTGCAAAAAGGCATACTGATAAACCGGATTGAGCAATTTTCTTTCTTCATGTTTCTTTTTATTCTTAATGTGTTGTTCCCTTATTTGCTGTAGCCTCGAAAATAAAATCACAGAACTTAGGCGTTAGGAGGGGTAGATATGCAGTACGGAAATTCAAAAAATACAACGTTCACTCAAAGTGTTTACAACTGTAATGCTGCTGTAGGTTTTTCTTTGGCGTTGTTACTTCGAGATTTCTTCCCCACAGCACTCATCGGGGGATGGTATTGGTATGTGCTGGGGGCTATTTTATTTTCTGTACCGGGAGTGATTTCCTCTTTCCAGCAATTCAAGACAGGGTATTCATTGGCACAGGTGAAACTCACTGACAGGCCATGTAGAACTTTTAGTTAACACTCACTGGGAAGACTTTGCTCTGACCGCAGAGAAGGCTGAAGTACCTCAGTGTATTGAGCTGCGGTTTACCGATACGCCGGAGTGAGCAGTTCAATTTAGCAGCGAGTCAGATGTTTGCTTTTGTAATTCCATGAGAGCAAACCTTTCGCTGACGAACACGAAAATATTTCGTATCGCGTTGTAAGAGTTTAACGATATTGCTTGTATGGATAAGGGAGTTGTATGAATACCAGAGGTATCTTTGCCTTATGTACGTCGTCAGACCTTGTGGAACCATTTGACCCTATCTCTAAGCGACACTTTTCTGCCGGTGACTTCTCCAGTCTAACC